>BNJS01000990.1_pt1 | contig 593114 bp, 751 predicted proteins | sample 8540461 | NCBI WGS metagenome assembly BNJS01 (sample SAMD00202454, study PRJDB9452) | human saliva metagenome | isolation source: human saliva | place: Japan
CTTTGAAAACTGAACAATGATAGGTAATCAATCAATACGATTGAACATATGCCAGAGTGCGGGTTTTGACAAAGTCAAAACCAACCATAATTCAAAGTTACTTAAATGTAACGACAACAAAAACAAATGAGCTATTCAAATAGCTTCAAGATATCTTGGAGAGTTTGATCCTGGCTCAGGACGAACGCTGGCGGCGTGCTTAACACATGCAAGTCGAACGAAGAGCGATGGAAGCTTGCTTCTATCAATCTTAGTGGCGAACGGGTGAGTAACGCGTAATCAACCTGCCCTTCAGAGGGGGACAACAGTTGGAAACGACTGCTAATACCGCATACGATCCAATCTCGGCATCGAGGATGGATGAAAGGTGGCCTCTATTTATAAGCTATCACTGAAGGAGGGGATTGCGTCTGATTAGCTAGTTGGAGGGTAACGGCCCACCAAGGCAATGATCGAGTAGCCGGTCTGAGAGGATGAACGGCCACATTGGGACTGAGACACGGCCCAGACTCCTACGGGAGGCAGCAGTGGGGAATCTTCCGCAATGGACGAAAGTCTGACGGAGCAACGCCGCGTGAGTGATGACGGCCTTCGGGTTGTAAAGCTCTGTTAATCGGGACGAAAGGTCTTCTTGCGAATAGTTAGAAGAATTGACGGTACCGGAATAGAAAGCCACGGCTAACTACGTGCCAGCAGCCGCGGTAATACGTAGGTGGCAAGCGTTGTCCGGAATTATTGGGCGTAAAAGCGCGCGCAGGCGGATCAGTCAGTCTGTCTTAAAAGTTCGGGGCTTAACCCCGTGATGGGATGGAAACTGCTGATCTAGAGTATCGGAGAGGAAAGTGGAATTCCTAGTGTAGCGGTGAAATGCGTAGATATTAGGAAGAACACCAGTGGCGAAGGCGACTTTCTGGACGAAAACTGACGCTGAGGCGCGAAAGCCAGGGGAGCGAACGGGATTAGATACCCCGGTAGTCCTGGCCGTAAACGATGGGTACTAGGTGTAGGGAGGTATCGACCCCTTCTGTGCCGGAGTTAACGCAATAAGTACCCCGCCTGGGGAGTACGACCGCAAGGTTGAAACTCAAAAGGAATTGACGGGGGCCCGCACAAGCGGTGGAGTATGTGGTTTAATTCGACGCAACGCGAAGAACCTTACCAGGTCTTGACATTGATGGACAGAACTAGAGATAGTTCCTCTTCTTCGGAAGCCAGAAAACAGGTGGTGCACGGTTGTCGTCAGCTCGTGTCGTGAGATGTTGGGTTAAGTCCCGCAACGAGCGCAACCCCTATCTTATGTTGCCAGCACGTAATGGTGGGAACTCATGAGAGACTGCCGCAGACAATGCGGAGGAAGGCGGGGATGACGTCAAATCATCATGCCCCTTATGACCTGGGCTACACACGTACTACAATGGGAGTTAATAGACGGAAGCGAGATCGCGAGATGGAGCAAACCCGAGAAACACTCTCTCAGTTCGGATCGTAGGCTGCAACTCGCCTACGTGAAGTCGGAATCGCTAGTAATCGCAGGTCAGCATACTGCGGTGAATACGTTCCCGGGCCTTGTACACACCGCCCGTCACACCACGAAAGTCGGAAGTGCCAAAGCCGGTGGGGTAACCTTCGGGAGCCAGCCGTCTAAGGTAAAGTCGATGATTGGGGTGAAGTCGTAACAAGGTAGCCGTATCGGAAGGTGCGGCTGGATCACCTCCTTTCTAGGGAGACATACACCAGGCCGAGAGCTTGGATGTCACTTAGGTCGACACTTTGGCCAGTAAGTAGACGTAGCATATGCGCTAGCTGTACTTACAACCTAACATTGTTCGGTTTTGAGAGATCTGTAAAGACTCTCAAATGGTTTTATACCAGATACAATTTAATAGATTTCGATGGATATCTAGGCGCATGAGATGAACGACGTCGCCGCGTAATGGTAATTACGCAAGACAAGTGAAACGAATGCAACGACGATAGACGCGAAATATATGAATTGTTTGTTCTTTGAAAACTGCATAGAAGATAATTATATATATTTGTAAGGTCATCTCTTAGAATTTCTAAGTAGGTTGACCCGAGCACATAGGAAATAATTCTCTGACTTAATGGTGACGTACATGTAAAATGTACGGCTACAAAATAAACGACAATGTATCTAATGCATGTCTAAAAATCGTAATGATTTTCATCAGAATTTGATGGATATCTAGGCGTACCAGTGAAGCGAAACCGCCGCGTATTTGTATACGCAAGGTGAGCTGAACGCAGTACAACGAAGATAGCCGCAAATTATGATGTAAAATAAGTAAAGATTTTAAGGGCGTACGGTGGATGCCTTGGCGATATCAGCCGAAGAAGGACGCGGTAAGCTGCGATAAGCTACGGAGAGGTGCAAGCAACCTTTGACCCGTAGATTTCCGAATGGGGGAACCCGGCAGTGGTTATGCACTGTCACCCATAGCTTAGACTATGAGGAGGGCACCTGGGGAACTGAAACATCTAATTACCCAGAGGAAAAGTAATCAAACGAGATTTTCTTAGTAGCGGCGAGCGAACGGGAAAGAGGCCAAACCGGAGCGGGCAACCGCACCGGGGTTGAGGACAGTCATCAAGTGTAAATGAGGTAGAAGAATCGAGCTGGAAAGCTCAGCCGAAGAAGGTGAAAGCCCTGTAATCGAAACCTTGCATACACGGGACTGTATCCAGAGTACCACGAGACACGTGAAACCTTGTGGGAAGCAGGGGGGACCACCCTCCAAGCCAAAATACTGATATCGACCGATAGCGCATAGTACCGTGAGGGAAAGGTGAAAAGAACCCCTGGCGGGGAGTGAAAGAGAACCTGAAACCGTATGTCTACAAACAGTCGAAGTCTGTATATATATCAGGACGACGGCGTGCCTATTGAAGAATGAACCGACGAGTTACTGTTGCTAGCGAGGTTAAGTGGAAAACATGGAGCCGCAGCGAAAAGCGAGTCTGAACAGGGCGTTCAGTTAGTAATAGTAGACCCGAAACCGTAGTGATCTATCCATGGCCAGGTTGAAGCACAGGTAAAAATTGTGTGGAGGACCGAACTCGTGAGCGTTGAAAAAGCTTTGGGATGAGTTGTGGATAGGGGTGAAATGCCAATCGAACACGGAGATAGCTGGTTCTCCCCAGAAATAGCTTTAGGGCTAGCCTCGAGGTTGAGAGTATAGGCGGTAGAGCACTGATCGGGCTAGGGGGCCATACCGGTTACCGAACCTAGTCAAACTACGAATGGCTATACTTATACTCGGGAGTCAGACAGTGAATGATAAGGTCCATTGTCAAGAGGAAACAGCCCAGAACACCGACTAAGGTCCCAAATGTTACACTAAGTGGCGAAGGATGTGGAGTTTCCAAAACAACCAGGATGTTGGCTTAGAAGCAGCCACCATTTAAAAGAGTGCGTAATAGCTCACTGGTCGAGAGACTCTGCGCCGAAGATGTCCGGGGCTAAAGTGTAAAACCGAAGTCGTGTCATATGCAGCAATGTATATGGGTAGGGGAGCGTTCTCATCGGGCTGAAGCAGTACCGTAAGGAGTTGTGGACTGATGAGAAGTGAGAATGTCGGTATGAGTAGCGAAAAGAATGGTGAGAATCCATTCCACCGAAAGCCTAAGGGTTCCTGAGCAACGATCGTCGTCTCAGGGTAAGTCGGGACCTAAGCCGAGGCGGAAAAGCGTAGGCGATGGACAACAGGTTGAAATTCCTGTACCGGTGTGAATCGTTTGATCGATGGAGTGACACAGTAAGGTAGGTCAGCACGCGATTGGAAGTGCGTGTTTAAGCAGGTAGGTTGAGCTATAGGCAAATCCGTAGCTCTAAAAGCTGAGATGTGATGACGAGTTACTAGCAATAGTAACGAAGTGATTGATCCTACACTGTCGAGAAAAGCTTCTAGGTAGAGACACATCGCCCGTACCAAAACCGACACAGGTAGGCGGGGAGAGAATCCTAAGGTGCGCGGGAAAACCCTCGTTAAGGAACTCGGCAAAATGCCTCCGTAACTTCGGGAAAAGGAGGACTCATGTAGTGTGAAGAGCAGCAACGCTTGGAGCATGAATGAGTGGCACAAGAGAGGCGCAAGCGACTGTTTACCACAAACACAGGTGCCTGCTAAAGCGAAAGCTGACGTATAGGTGCTGACACCTGCCCGGTGCTGGAAGGTTAAGAGGAGGGGTTAGACTTCGGGTCGAAGCTCTGAATTGAAGCCCCAGTAAACGGCGGCCGTAACTATAACGGTCCTAAGGTAGCGAAATTCCTTGTCGGGTAAGTTCCGACCCGCACGAAAGGTGTAACGACTTGCGCACTGTCTCAACGAGGGACCCGGTGAAATTGAAGTACCTGTGAAGATGCAGGTTACCCGCGACTGGACAGAAAGACCCCATGGAGCTTTACTGCAACCTAAGATTGAACTTAGTTAATGAATGTACAGGATAGGTGGGAGACGTAGAACCTAGGACGCCAGTTTTAGGGGAGTCACTGTTGGGATACCACCCTTTCATTAATTGATTTCTAACGGGCCGAGTAACGACCGGCCGGACAGTCTTAGGCGGGCAGTTTGACTGGGGCGGTCGCCTCCTAAAAGAGTAACGGAGGCGCCCAAAGGTTCCCTCAGAGCGGACGGAAATCGCTCGAAGAGTGTAAAGGCAGAAGGGAGCTTGACTGCGAGACGGACAGGTCGAGCAGGGACGAAAGTCGGGCTTAGTGATCCGGTGGTGCCGAGTGGAAGGGCCATCGCTCAACGGATAAAAGCTACCCTGGGGATAACAGGCTAATCTCTCCCAAGAGTCCATATCGACGGGGAGGTTTGGCACCTCGATGTCGGCTCATCACATCCTGGGGCTGAAGTAGGTCCCAAGGGTTCGGCTGTTCGCCGATTAAAGTGGTACGTGAGCTGGGTTCAGAACGTCGTGAGACAGTTCGGTCCCTATCCATCGCGGGCGCAAGAAACTTGAAGGGGGCTGCTCCTAGTACGAGAGGACCGGAGTGGACGAACCGCTGGTGTACCAATTATCCTGCCAAGGGTACAGTTGGGTAGCTACGTTCGGGACGGATAAACGCTGAAAGCATCTAAGCGTGAAACCAGCCTTGAGATGAGGTTTCTCATAGCATAAGCTAGTAAGATCCCATGTAGACGACATGGTTGATAGGCCAGGTGTGGAAGAGCCGTGAGGTTTGGAGCTGACTGGTACTAATAGATCGAGGGCTTTACTTAACTAAAAACATTAAGCAGAAATGTGCAACAAATATATATACTTCTATGTGGTTTTCAGAGTACAAACTCTGACAGATTCAGTGGCGATGGCTATGAGGATCCACCTGTTCCCATCTCGAACACAGTAGTTAAGCTCATAAACGCCGAAAGTACTTGGCTGGAGACGGCCTGGGAGGATAGGAAGCCGCTGATTGCTTAAAGGCACACCTGAGGGTGTGTCTTTTTTTGTTGTATGGCTTCCTATCCTCCCAGGGTACCTGGTGAGCAGGGCAGTAGAAGATGGAGAAGCGAAGCGACGACAGATTCACTGCATCGCTTAGTTCGGAGCGTAAGATGGACATGTAGCGAAGCTACATAAGGCCATCTACAGCGACGAACACCCAGTATCCTGGAGAGCAGAACCGTACATAAGAACTCGCTGATTGACGAAATAGAGAGTCAACCCTAAAGGGTTGGCCCTCTATTTTTGTGCTCTAACGAGCACAGCTTTCATACCTGCTAGAGCCGTCTCCAGCCAAGGTTGTACAAGTATTATCTATGGATAGTAATCTATGGGACGGAGTTGGGAAAAGTAGGGCAGTAGAAGATGGAGGAGTGAAACGACGACAGATTCACTGCATCACTTTCTTCCGAACGTAAGATTTACCGAACTGCGAAGCAGAGAAGGGAAATCCACAGTGAGGAAGCAAGTAGGGTCACCGAAAAGTAGTTATATTTAATTGACGCGTACGTCCATTGCATCAGGTTCGACGAAGCCCTATAGTTAAGTCTGTACATTGCCATAATGTATTATATGTTGCCATGGGCGAGTGTGATAGGAAGCCGCGTCTAGTGGTAGGAGGCAAATTAAATTTACACGGTAACGCGGCACATCGTGCCAATGTTACCGAACCGTAAAGCAGTTGAGTAAGTCTAAAATTATGTAAATTCGCTTTATATACCTGATAGCGCGGTGCGTAAGCACCAATGGTATCCTATATAAAATAGTTGAGTAAGTCTATAAACTGGTAAATATATCTTTCTATTGTAGTAATTATATAAAACATAAAAGCCCTATAAGCTATTTAATAACAGCTTATAGGGCTCATTTTACAGGACTCATTTTTTTATTCATATCAATTTAATACAAAATTAATTTATATACAAAAAAAGAGCCGCCGAAGCGACTCTAGTTTTATTATTCTACACCAACCATTACGCTAGTGGATTTGATAACAGCTACAACTTCTTTGCCAACTGCTAAGCCTAATTCTTTAACGGATTGAACTGTAATATCAGCTATAAGAATGTTATCGTTACCTACATTAATCTTTACAATTGCGTTTACAGCACCTTCTTGAACTTCAACGATTGTACCTTTTAATTGGTTTCTTGCGCTTAATTTCATGAAATACTCCTTATAAAAAAATATACAATACAAAGCTTTATTATTCTATCATTATACAAAAAAAATAACCATGATATATATCACATCTCGGAAATTTTATGCATGGAGCGGGCGAAGGGAATCGAACCCTCCTCTCAAGCTTGGGAAGCTCGCATTCTACCGATGAACTACGCCCGCATGATGTACATATTGTATCATACTATAATATATACATTCAAGTGGAGCTTCTTTATATACTCTATACCCATAGTGGTTGCTGTATTGTGTTGATATAAGAATTGATGTATAAATAATGAGAAAGGAGGCATATGTATGTCAAAAATTTATAAAATTCATAAATGGTTATCTATACTTTCTGTGCTATTTTTCTTAATGTTCTGCATTACAGGTCTTGTCCTTATGTTCAGAACTGAATTAAATGCATGGGCTCAAGGAGGGTCACATCTTTCCTCGTTATCAATGGCGATGAGCCAACAAGAAATGTCTATTTTTAATTATGCTGATGAAGGAGCCCTATTAGTGAAAGAAAAATATCCGTCTAAGGATATTTTAAATATTTCTCCAGCTATGGGGGCTACACATATTTTACGGTATCGTATTATTGATTCATCTGCTACCGTAGCACCTCCAGCGCGTATGGGGATGGGAGGGGATTATGCATTATATAATCCTGAAACAAAGGGGCTTATTACTACGCATCATGAAACGCCTGCGCATCCTTGGGTTCGAAGTGTGTTACATACGCTTCACCAATTACATACTCGATTAGATCTTGGCAAAACAGGAATTTATATTGTAACGATTTTATCTTTTATATGTAGTTTATCTATTATTTCTGGTATTTTTTTATATGGTCCATTTCGTAAAAGCTTTGCAAAATCTACTGTATTGTCTAACTATATGAAATTAAGTACATTACATCGAGAATTTGCTATGGTTGCCACTGTATGGGGATTCATATTATGCATTACAGGTGTATGGGTAGGTGGATTTTTTATTGCTAATGGCAGCTATAATGCAGATGTACTACACACTGCAAAGCAAGAACTTTCAGTTGGTCAATCTGACATTTTACAACCATCTGAAGCTATCTCTCGAATTATGAAAGCATACCCAGATCGTCAGCTTATATCTATAGATTATCCATCTAAATTTAATAATCATCATTATGCATTTTATTTAGGTGCTGAAAATGATGATGATCCAGCTATGTTCTTGGGCCAACCAGTCTATGCTAATTTATATACTGATTCTACTAAGGATATGTATTCTACAAAAAATATCCCCTGGTATTTTACGGGCATGACTACAATGATTAATCTCCATATTCATAATCATGATACGATGGCTCTTAAAATATTATGGGCCATCTGGGATATTGTTCTTATTGTAGGCATCGTGACTGGTATTATTATGACTATTAAAAAGAAATTTGGCAGAGCTAGTGCTACAGAATCTAAAATATCGGCTGAGATAAAACATGTTTGGCGTACACCAATCTGTTGTGGTACCTTAGTATTACTTGGATTTATTATGCCACTTTGGTCCAATCCAGTTACAAATACTATAGCAGGTATTTGTTTAACTATTCCTCTAATAGTATTTTTTATTTCTTTAATTAGAGGATTTAATCATTAATTTATTGTATATTTTATCCACTTAATCAATGAGGTTCATCATTAGTTTATTGATTAATTTCGAACTAAAATGATATAATAATATATATCAACTAGGTTTTTTATGTATTAAACCTGTATTTATATTATGATTGAGAAAGTGGTAGTTACTATGAATTATATAAAAGCATTTTTCCAATCAGAGTCTGCAGGTGGGATATCGCTCCTGTCCGCGGCTATTTTAGGTGTGCTCGTTGCTAATTCACCAATGGCTGATCAGTACTTTGCTACTATGCAAATACATCTTGGTCCTATGACCATATTAGAATGGGTAAATGACGCATTAATGGCGTTATTTTTTCTATATGTTGGTATAGAGATTAAGAAGGAAATGATTTCTGGCGAGCTAGATACTAAGCAAAAACGAGTACTTCCTGTATTAGCTGCATTTGCAGGTGTTTTTACTCCAGCTATAGTATATTACTTTGCCGCTGGGTATATGCCAGAGTTTAGACATGGTTGGGGGATTCCAACTGCTACAGATATCGCATTTGCTATAGGCGTTATTACAATGCTTGGTAATATGGTATCTCCAGCGATGAAAGCCTTCTTAGCTGCTTTAGCTGTTATTGATGATTTAATTGCTATAGTAGTTATCGCTCTCTTTTATGGAGCAGGCGTCAATTTTATGGATTTAATAGCTGCAGCTGCGGTAACAGGTTTATTGGTATATACTAATAAACAAGGCTATTTACGACCATTACCGTATTGTGTACTCGGTCTAGTTCTTTGGTATCTTGTTTTAAAATCCGGTGTTCATGCTACTATTGCTGGTGTTGTACTAGCCATGACGATTCCATTTAAAGGTAAAGTTTTGGATGGTATAGTTTTGGATGGTAAAGTTTTGGATAAAGTAGTATATCCGATGGAGGAGTGGGCTCATGCCTTAAAAAATTGGGTAAACTTCTTTATTATTCCACTATTTAGTTTCTTGAATGCTGGTGTATCTTTTGCTGATTTCTCTATGGAAAACTTATTCCATCCAGTGATTATAGGTGTTTCATTAGGTTTAATTTTAGGTAAGCAATTAGGCATATTCTCTGCCGTGTATATTTTGGTTCAATCTAAAGCGATTAAAATGCCAACTAATACGACATGGCCTGAGATTTATGGTACAGCCATTCTATGTGGTATCGGCTTTACTATGAGTCTCTTTGTTGCGACATTAGCTTTCCCACCGGGTATAACTCAAGAAATGGCTAAGGTAGGTATCTTTATAGGTTCTATTGTAGCTGGTTTACTAGGTGCAGTTGTTCTAACTTTAGCTTACCAAATACGCAAGATGCGTGGTAAAATTTAATAAGGTAATCTTTTTGAAAGTATAGAAAGGATTCAAATGGAACGCATATTTGTATTCTTACGTTCTCCAAGTGCAGCTACGTCTGTATTATTAGGAGCAACAGTACTCGCTTTAATTTTAGCGAACTCTCCATCATCTGAACAATACTTCCAGATTGTTAATCACCATATCGGTAATTTAACAATTCTTGAATGGGTTAATGATGCTTTGATGGCCATATTCTTCCTATTTGTGGGACTCGAAGTTAAGCGTGAGTTTGTAGCAGGTGAGCTTAATACGAATGCCAAGCGTGTAATGCCTGGTATTGCTGCCTTGTTCGGTGTTCTTACACCAGCTTTTATTTACTACTTAATCGCAGGTTTTGATCCCGAATATATTCATGGGTGGGCTATACCGACGGCTACAGATATTGCATTCTCTATCGGTATCATCTCTGCATTAGGTTCTCGAGTGCCGAACTCTATGAAGGTATTTTTAACAGCTCTTGCTGTTATTGATGATTTAATAGCTATTATTGTAATTGCCATTTTCTATGCTGCAAGTATACAAACATTTTATTTAGTAGCTGCAGCGGTAGTTGTAGGTGCGTTAATTTACTGTAACAAACAAGGCTATGTAAGACCATTACCATATATCATTTTAGGTTTTATCCTTTGGTATTGTGTATTGAAATCTGGTCTACATGCTACTATGGCAGGTGTAATCTTAGCCATGACAATTCCTGAAAAAGGTAAATGTGGCCATAAACACGTTCGTCCAATGCAACATTGGGAACATCTACTATCCAACTGGGTTAGCTTCCTAATCGTACCAATCTTTGCCTTCTTTAATGCAGGTGTAGATTTACGTAATGTAACTATTAATGACTTATCGCATCCGGTAGTACTTGGTGTAGCATTAGGCCTTATCCTTGGTAAACAACTTGGTATCTTCGGAGCCGTATTTGCTATGGTAAAATGTGGTCTTGTGCCAATGCCAACAGAAGCAAATTGGAAACATGTATATGGTACTGCTATTGTATGTGGTATCGGTTTCACAATGAGTATCTTCGTATCTATTCTGGCATTTGCTCCAGGACATGCTCAAGAGATGGCTAAAGGTGGCGTAATTTTAGGCTCCTTAATCTCTGCCGTACTTGGCTATGTATTCTTACGAATTGTTGGTGCAAATCGTAAGGAATGCCATATCGGTGTATATCATAACTGCTAAAATTAAATAAATGTATTACATCTCCATTGTAGTCTGAACAGTATTTCAAATTTAGAAGAATAAGTCTAAATGAAAACTTTATCAGTATGCAGTGGAGATTTCATTGTTACCCTATATTCTTATGATATATATGTGATACACCTTTGAGATCTTTATTAATAGCTTAATATATATGAATTTTGGATATTGATAGAGAATCTATGGTTTATAAATTATTTAAAACTATATAGTATACTACTTGTTGTAAGGTGAGGTGTATATGGTAAAGAAAATAATTATTGCATGTACGCTTGTTTGTATGACTACAATGGTATCTTCTGTATCATTGGCGAAAACGATTGATAAGGGACAACGGGGGCACCATGTAAGTAAGGTCCAAACAATGTTAAAACATCAAGGGTTTTTGCATGATTCTGTAGATGGCATTTATGGTTATAACACAGAACAGGCCGTACGAAAATTTCAAAAATCTAAAGGACTCGCTGTAGATGGTCGCGTTGGTCCAAGTACGATGAATGCTTTAGAAAAGATGGAGACTCGATATGGTGGTCATGGTACAGCATTAAGTCATGATGGTGTGCCGAATAAATACTCCCGAGTGTTAACTATGGAGGCTAGTGCTTATTCTTCTCAAGATCCTGGCAATGGAAATTATACGGCTACGGGCAGTCGCTTGAAAAAAGGGATTGTATCTGTGGATCCTAGATTGATTCCATTGGGCACAAGGCTATACGTTGAGGGCTATGGCTATGCTGTAGCTGACGATGTAGGTGGTGCTATTAAAGGTCATCGCATTGACTTGGCATATGATTCTCGCTCTGAAGCATTGCAGTTTGGTCGTCAAACTGTAAAGGTATACGTCTTATAATCAAAGCTCTCTAGTATATTATTCTAAGATAGGTTTAATCGACTTATCTCATGATATATGTACTAGAGAGTTTTTTCTTTTACCGAATTATGATGTTATCGAAAACTCGAATATTCGGAGATTATGGTATAATAAATAATAGATATATGGGAGGATAACTCATCATTTTTAATAAATGGGTGTATTCAATAGTTATATGATAAATGGTAAAGGAAAGTCTATGGATAAAGTACGGCGCGTGGAACGAATGGTGGCAATGACAAAATTGTTAGTTGATTCACCGCAAAAATTGATTCCTTTGAATTATTTTTGTGACTTCTTTGGCATGGCGAAATCTACAGTTAGTGAAGATCTAACCTGTGTAAGACAGTCTATGGAACACTTTCAACTGGGAACATTAGAAACGGTAGCCGGTGTAGCTGGTGGGGTGCGATTTATTCCTCATCGTAAAGGCTCTCAAGCAAATGATATTTTACGAGATGTACAAGCTCGTTTAAAGGAGACGGATCGTATTATTCCTGGCGGTTTTATTTATATGTCTGATATTCTCTACGACTGGCATGTGATGACTCGCCTTGGGGAAATTATTATGACTCGCTTTATGGATCGCAATCCAGATTATATTTTGACTGTAGAAACAAAGGGGATTCCGTTAGCTGTCATGGTAGCGCGAGCTTTCAATAAACCTCTTGTCATTGCTCGTCGTGATAGTAAGGTTACTGAAGGTTCGGCTATTAGTATTAACTACGTAACTGGTTCCTCTGGTCGCATTCAAACTATGACGCTTACAAAGCGCGCTATTCCACCGAATGCTAGGGTTTTGATTATCGATGACTTTATGAAAGCAGGGGGGACTGCGAAGGGATTAAAAGAGCTTGTCCTTGAAATGAGTGGTGTCGTTGTGGGGACCGGTGTTTTAGTAGCAACGGCAGAACCAAACCCCAAATTAATCGATGATTATGAATCACTATTTACCTTCTATGGTATCGATGAAAATACAAAGAAAATAAGTATTGAACCAGTATTTGATGAAGAGTAAAGATAAATATTAATATTAAGCACATCATAGGCCAGTATAATAGTTTTATATTAACTATTGGCTAATAGGTTAAAAATGTAATTAATATTAAAATGTCAGACATATAAGAGATAATAGATAGGAGATTACTATGAATATTGCAAGCCTCATTTTAGCTGCTGGTAAGGGTACGCGCATGAAGTCTAAATTGCCAAAGGTGTTGCACAAGGTTGGCGGCAAAGCTATGGTAGAGCGCGTTCTTGAAACCGTTCAGTCAATCGGCACAAACCGCGATGTGGTTATCGTAGGTTTTGGTGGTGATGCGGTACAAAATTATTTAGGTAATCGTGCTGAATTCGTTCGCCAAGAAGAACAAAATGGTACAGGGCATGCCGTAAAAATGGCTCAGCCAGTGCTTGGTGATTATGATGGTACAATCTTATTGTTGTGTGGTGATACTCCACTCGTTACAAAGGAAAGCTTAGAAGCTCTTTTAGAGGAGCATAAAAACTCTGGTGCAGCTGCTACGATTTTAACAGCACATATGCCTGATCCAACTGGTTATGGTCGCATTATTCGTAATGAAGCAGGTTCCGTAGTTCGCATTGTAGAACAAAAAGATGGTAAACCAGATGAATTAGCCGTTCAAGAAGTAAATACTGGTATGTACGCTTTTGATAGCAAAAAATTATGGCCGTGCTTAGATCAACTATCTGATGATAATGCACAAGGTGAATTGTATATCACAGATGTAGTTGGTATTCTTGTAAATGGTGGCGATAAGGTAAGCGCTTATATGACTAAAGACTTTGAAGAGTCTCTAGGCGTAAACTCTCGCTTGCAATTAGCTGAAGCGGAGTCTATTTTAAAACACCGTAAAAATGTTGAATTAATGACAGCCGGTGTAACAATTATCGATCCAGCAAATACTTACGTAGCTCCAGAGGTAACAGTAGGGGCGGATACAATCTTGTATCCTGGTACAATCCTTGAAGGAGATACTGTAATTGGTGAGCGTTGTGAAATTGGTCCACATACTCGTTTAACTAATGTGAAAGTTGGTAACGATACGATTATCCACTTCACTTATGGTCATGACTGCGAAGTAAAAGATGGTGTAGATGTAGGTCCATATGTTCATTTACGTCCAAATACTGTACTAGGCAACAAGGTTCATGTAGGTAATTTCGTAGAGGTTAAAAACTCAAATGTTGGGGAAGGCACCAAGTTCCCACATCTTTCTTATATTGGCGACAGCGATGTAGGCGCTGGAGTAAACATCGGATGTGGCACAATTACTGTAAACTACGATGGTAAAGTTAAACACCGTACCACAATTGGCAATGGTGCTTTTGTTGGTTGTAATAGTAATTTAGTGGCTCCTGTAACTGTTGGTAATTATAGCTATGTTGGTGCTGGCTCTACTATTACTAAAGACGTGCCAGATAAGGCTTTGGCAGTAGGCCGCAGCAAGCAAATTGTGAAAGAAAATTGGGTAACAGAGGATACTTTCAAAAAGAAATAAAAAATTTTCGTATTTTTTAACACAATTAGGGCAAAATAGTATACAATAAAAAGGCAATAGTGTGTATCTGTAATGGATGATTATGGATAAGTAACCAGTATAGGAACAAATGAAAGGGTATCAAAATGGCATTTGAAGACGGCAAAAAACTTAAGATTTTCACAGGTAATGCAAATCCAGCATTGGCAAGAGAAATTTGTGATTATTTAGGTTTGCCTTTAGGTGAAGCATTTGTAGGTCGCTTCAACAATGGCGAAGTACAAATTATGATTGATGAAAGCGTACGTGGCAAAGATGTATTTATCATTCAACCAACTAGCTATCCTGTAAACGATAATTTAATGGAATTAATGGTTATGGCTGATGCGTTGAAACGTGCTTCTGCACGCCATATTACTGCTGTAGTTCCTTATTATGGCTATGCTCGTCAAGATCGCAAAACTCGTGGTCGTGAGCCTATTACAGCTAAATTAGTAGCTAATTTGATGCAAACATCCGGCATTACACGTCTTGTAACAATTGACTTACATGCAGGTCAAATTCAAGGCTTCTTTGATGTGCCTGTAGATCATTTATATGGTGCATCCATCTTGGCTAAATATATTAACGAAAAAAATCTTGAAGATGTTATCGTTGTTTCCCCAGACCTTGGTGGCGTAACACGTGCTCGTGACTTGGCTGACCGTATTGGTGCACCAATCGCAATTATCGAGAAAAACGTCCTGAACCAGGCGTTGCTAAAGTTATGAACCTCATTGGCGACGTAAAAGGTAAAAACTGTATTATCGTAGATGATATTGTAGATACAGCAGGTTCTCTTGTAGAAGGTGCTAAAGCATTAGAAGAGTTTGGTGCTAAATCTGTAACAGCTGCTGTTACTCATGCAGTATTAACAGATCCTGCTAGTGAACGCATTGCAAACTCTAACATTAAAGAGCTTATCGTTACAAATACAATGCCATTACCAGAAAATTGTAAATTGGAAAATGTTACACAATTGTCTGTTGCTCCATTGTTGGGCGAAGCAATTATGCGTATCTTCCATGAAGTATCTGTAAGTAATTTGTTCGACAAATAATAGGTGATTCTTGAAATTAGTAGTAGGCCTTGGTAATCCAGGTAAGCAATATGAAAAGACAAAACATAATATAGGATTTATGGTTGTCGATGCTATCGCTGATAGTGTTCCTCACACTCCTTGGAGGGAGGAACAACGGGCAGAGGTATGCAGTATTACCGTAGCTGGTGAAAAGGTATTGCTTGTGAAACCACAAACATTTATGAATGTAAGTGGCGAGTCTGTAGGGCCGTTGATGCGGTATTATAAGATTGATCCATCTGATGTGTATTGCATTTATGATGATATGGATTTACCAGTAGGCAAATTGCGCATTCGACCAAATGGTAGCTCTGGTGGTCACAATGGTATTAAGTCTTTAATATCTCACTTGGGAACAGAGAATTTCCCGCGCTTCCGTGTAGGCATAGGTCGTCCGTTGCCACAATGGACTGTCATTGATCACGTGCTGGCACCATTTAGTGAAGAGTCACAAGAGAAAGTACAAAAGGGGATCAAGGATACAGTAAAAGCTGTATTAGGTACCTTAGAAGTGGGTATCGATAAGGGGATGAACCAATTCAATCCTAAACGTCGTCCACATCGATAAATACATGCATAAGGGCATGAGTCTCATAGAGATTCATGCCTTTTTTACGAGGTATATATGAGTAAGCAAGAAAAAATGCCTTTTGTAGAGGCCTTAGAAGCATATAAAGAACAACATTTTGTGCCCTTTCATACACCAGGTCATAAAATTGGTGTTGAAGCGCCTCAGCGACTAAAAGACTGGATGGGACCTGCTTTGCCATATGATTTAGGTGTTATGTATGCCTTAGATGACTTACATGAACCAGAAGGGGCATTAAAGGAAGCACAAGACTTAACAGCTGAGTTATATGGTGCTGATCACTGTTGGTTTTCCATCAATGGCACTACGGCCTTGATCGAAGCTATGGTTATGGGGACAGTAGGTCCCGATGAAACAATCATTATTCCTCGTGAAGCGCATCGCTCTGTTATAAGTGGTTTAGTCTTATCTGGTGCAAAGCCTGTCTATATGGATTGTCAGTTTGATGAGCGATGGGGCATACCTTTAGGTGTCTCTTTAGAAGATGCAGTTAGAACCATGGAGGCCCATCCAGAAGCGAAGGCGATTCTCTTAGTCTACCCGAATTATTATGGTGTAGGTGTAGATATTGTAAATATTGTAAAAGAGGCACATAAACGAGGTTTAATAGTTCTGGTTGATGAAGCACATGGTCCACATTTACCATTTGATGAATCCTTACCTATAGGTGCTATCGAGGCAAGGGCAGATTTAGTAGCACAAAGCACGCATAAATCAGTCGGTTCTTTGACACAAACCTCTTGGTTATTAGGCCAAGGCGAAAGAATTAATAAACGTCGTATTACACAAATGCATCAAATGCTACAAAGTACGAGTCCCAATTATATTTTCCTTGCCTCTTTAGATATGGCGCGTTATCAATTGGCCACAGAAGGTAAGGCGCTAATAAGTCGAACCGTAGAATTGAGCCTATATTTACGGAATAAATTACATAAGATTTCTGGTGTCACTACCATGGAATATACGGATATTCAAGATCAAGTGGCTAACTACGATTGTACTAAGGTCCTTATCGATGCAAAAGAATTAGGTCTTACCGGTGTTGTATTTGAACAATTGTTGCGAAAACAACGTATTGAGGTAGAACTAGTGCAAGCTCATCATGTACTAGTACTCATTACAATTGGCGATACTAAGGCATCTGTAGATGCTTTAATTAAGGCTGTAAAAACTGTAAGTGATGAAGTATTAAATAGTTCATATACAACTGACCATAGCTTAGAGGGTAATTTTGATATGCTTAGTAAAGATTCAGCTCTATTACCTAAGCCAGTCGTTCGTGTAACACCTCGCAATGCTATGTATGCTCATCGTGAGCAGGTTCCGCTAAGTAAAGCATTACATCGTATTGTTGGGGAGACTATAGCTTATTATCCCCCAGGGATTCCTTGTGTAGCCGTAGGTGAAGTGATTAGTGAGTCTGTGTTACAATATATAGAGAATCGGAAGGCTCTAGGGTATGTACCGAATGGAGCCGATGATATGACATTAGAAACAATCTGGGTGTTACAGGAGTAATTATGGGGACTTTAATCATATTAGAAGGCGGAGATGGTAGTGGCAAAGCTACGCAAACTAACTATTAGTAGAACGCTTAATCAAGGAAGGGCATGCAGTTAAATCTGTAAGCTTCCCAAACTATGATAGCGGCGCTGCTATGCCAATCAAAATGTATTTAGCCGGTGAATTTGGTAAAGATGTACATGATGTAAACCCTTATGTGGCAAGTTCCATGTATGCTATAGACCGCTTTTCATCCTTTAGAACTGATTGGGAAGAGTTCTATAAAAATGGGGGCATCATTATTGCAGATCGCTATACGACGTCTAATATGGTGCACCAAATGGTAAAATATGATGATCAGAAGGAACGTACTGCATTTTTGGATTGGCTTGAAGACTTTGAATTTAAAGTTCGGATTGCCTACACCTGATGCGGTATGTCTGTTAGATATGCCTCTTGAAGTGAGTGAAGCCCTTATGGCGGAGCGTACTGGCAAAACGGGAGGCAGTACAGGTGATATTCACGAAGGAAATCATCAGTACTTAGTAGCTGTTCACGATGCCTATGAAGAGTTAGTAGAACGCTACCAATGGCACCGTATTCCTTGTGCTAGTAAAGATGAATTTAGTCAGTATACGTTGCGCACCATTGAAGAAATTCATAACGATGTATATCAAGCAGTAGTAAATCTACTGCCTTAGGATAGGGCGGCTCTTTTAAAAGTCGCCTTTTTCTTATATAATATTAATATTGAGCATGTATTGATAGGAGGAGCTATGACATATTTTGATTCTATAATTGGTCAAGATTCGATCAAGGCACACCTATCGGAACTTGTAAGTCGCAATGCATTACCACATAGCCTTTTATTTTATGGTGAAGCAGGTCTTGGCAAGCTAGATATGGCCATTGGTCTTGCGTCTCTATTATTGGGGCGCCAAGTATTTTCTCAACCTGAGGGGACAGCTTATTTAGAAGCCGTTAAAGAAGCACGTCTTGCCAATGGTGAGACCGAAAAACGCATCGAAGCAGAAGGTTTGCCTATCTATATGGATAAGGGCGATGCCTTTTGGATTCGTCCTATGAAGACGACCTTAAAGGTGGAACAGTGGTATTCATTATTGCAAGATCATCTGTCAGTAGCAGGTAATGGTAACCGCGTTGTCATTGTGGAGGACTTTCACACGGCCAATGCAGTTATGGCAAATGCCATGCTTAAAACCATTGAAGAGCCGCCTGAACAGGTGTATTTCATCATAATTACGAACAAGATTAACACTGTGTTACCAACTATCATTTCTAGATGTATGGGCGTTGGCTTTAATAGTGTTGATGTAGATACGATTCGGAAGGCTCTTGTAGCTCGTGGAATCACTGGTGATATTGAGCAGGCTTTGTTAGCAGGTCATGGTAATCCACAGTTAGTGGAGAAACTGGCTACTCAAGGTCGCATTGAAATGCTAGAGTTAGCAGTTAAAGTGATGGATATCCTCGCCTTAGAAACGAGATGGTTTTCTATGATTTCGCTAGCTTGTGAAAGCTTACCTCGTGAAAGTCTAACCGAGTTAATGCACTGGCTACGTCTTGTGAGTAGAGATATGATGGCTCTTAAAATGGGGGCCCAAGACGCACAATTACAAGTACCAATGTACAAAACTCAATTATTACGATTATTACCGCGCTGGTCTATGCAAGCACTGTCAGAGGTTATTACCGAAACATTGCAAGCAGAACGGGCTTTGCGCTTACACATAAAAAAACCGCTCTCGTGGTGGACGGTCTCAGTATCGCCCTTCATGATGCTCGGGAGGAGGATTAAATGCTAACCATAGTTGGCGTACGCTTTAAAAAAAGGCAGGTAAGATTTATTATTTTCTGCCTGAACAATTAGAATTATCTGTTGGAGATGGGGTTATCGTTGAAACGGCACGTGGCGTTGAATACGGTACGGTTGTGATTGGACCAAAAGAGGTCTTTAAAGATGCTGTTGTAGCCCCTGTTAAGCCTGTTATTAGAAAGGCAACTCCAAAGGATTTGAAACAAATCGAGAAAAATAAAGAGCGCGAAGAAAAAGCCTTTGAAATTTGTCTCGAAAAAATTGGAAAACGTAAGTTACCGATGAAGCTCATCAATGTGGAATACACATTCGATATGAATAAAATTATATTCTTCTTTACTGCGGAGGGTCGTATTGACTTCCGTGAGCTAGTTAAGGATTTAGCAACAGTATTTAGAACTCGCATCGAGTTGCGTCAAGTAGGCGTCCGAGATGAGGCTAAGGTTTTAAATGGTATCGGCGCTTGTGGTCGACCTTTATGTTGCTCTAACTTCTTAGGTGACTTCACACCTGTATCGATTCGAATGGCTAAGGACCAAAATTTGAGTCTGAATCCTACAAAAATTTCAGGTGTATGTGGTCGTTTAATGTGCTGTCTTAACTACGAAGATGACTTATATAAAAAAGGTGGCGACCTATATGTGAAGAAGGAACGCCCTCAAGCTCCTCAAGAGGTTGCACCTCCTGGGATTGGTAAAGAGGTCGTGACCGATGAAGGTATTGGGAAGGTCTTAAAGGTAAATCACCATAAACATACGGTGAAGGTACAGTTAGAAGCTGGCCGTACTATTGATTTGAAATGGTCCGAGGTGGCATTGCCTGATGAATGATCAAGAACGACTTGATGATTTAATTATAGATGGCTTACAGATTTATCAACGTTCTGATATGTTTCGCTTTTCCTTTGATGCTATAGCACTCATTCACTTTTGCCGTTTTAATAGTCGTCATACTTATGTTGATTTTGGAACGGGAACAGGTGTTATGCCGCTTATAGGGACGTCTTTAGGGGCGGGGCATATAACGGGCATAGATATCAACGAAACTCTTATTGAGTTAGCTCAGCGCAGTGTTGAGCACAATGGTAAACAAGATGTGGTAAAGATGTTGGGCGGCGATTATCGCCATATGTCTTACCGAGATATACAAGATAAGCCCTTTGATGGCGTCATTGTAAATCCTCCTTTTTATGATTGTGAAAGCGGTGCAAAGCCTACGTCTGAAGAGCGGGCTTTGGCACTTCATGATGGACATACAACATTGGATGAGGTTTTGAAAGCTGTACAGTCCTTTATTAAGTGTAAAGGGCGCTTATGGATGATTTATAGTGCTAGTCGCTTACAATATGTGCTACATAAATTAGAAGTAGCCAACTTTCAAGCTAAGCGAATTCGATTTATTCACGGCATGATAGATAAACCAGCGAAACTTGTGCTAATCGAAGCTATCTATCAAGGTCAGGCTGGACTTGTGTTAGAGCCGCCACTTATCGTTTACGAGAATCCTAATGTGTACACGAAGGAGGTGTCCTCTTGGTATGAACGATAACGAATGGGGCACCTTATACTTGGTGCCTACACCGATAGGTAATTTAGAAGATATGACGTATCGTGCAGTTCGCATCCTAGGTGAAGTCGATGCTATCGCCGCAGAGGATACGCGTCATACGGGTATATTATTAAAGCACTTTGATATTAAGAAGCCTTTGATTTCTTATCATGAACATAATAAGGACGAAAAGGGTGCTTATATTATTGAGCTTTTATTAGAGGGACAGTCTATTGCTTGTGTTAGTGATGCGGGTATGCCAGCTATATCTGATCCAGGGGCTGACCTAGTAACAAAAGCGATTGAAGAAGGCATAATGGTAGTGCCATTACCCGGTGCAAATGCGGCGTTAACAGCGCTAATTGCATCCGGATTAGATACGAAATCCTTTACCTTTGCAGGATTTTTACCTAAACGGGGCAAACATCGGATTGAAGAACTACAGCGACTTTCACAAGTAACGGGAACCTTGATGTTTTACGAAGCCCCCCATCGATTGCAGGAGGTCTTACAAGATATGTATGAAGCCTTTGGCAATCGTTCTATTACGATGGCAAGGGAGTTGACTAAGAAGTTTGAAACCTTTGTGCGCACCGATTTGGAAAGTCTTGTAAATGATTTAGAACAGCTCACCTATAAAGGGGAATTCGTCCTCATCGTAGGGGGTGCTGATACAGTGAAATCTGACATTAGTGAAGTGTCAGATGAACCAGTATCGTATGTAGATGCTGTACAAGCCCTTGTAGAAACAGGGGTGCCTAAAAAAGAAGCAATTCGCCAGGTGGCAAAGCGATTTAACGTTTCCCGCCGGGATGTATATAATATTGTAGAACGTTAAACCTTCCCATTCGAAGGTTAGAAGGAGACTCATCATGGGAGACACAAAAAAAAACGTATTATATTACGACACCAATTTATTATCCAAGTGCTAAGTTGCACATTGGTCATACGTATTGTACATCTGTAGCCGATACAATCGCTCGATTCAAGCGTTTGGCTGGTTATGATGTACGTTTCTTGACTGGTTCTGATGAACATGGTCAAAAAATTCAACGTGCTGCAGCAGCAGAAGGTATTACACCTCTTGAATACACTACGAATATCGTAAATGGCTTTAAGGCATTATGGGAAAAGATGCATATCTCTAACGATGACTTCATTCGTACTACTGATGAACGCCATGAAAAGGTAGTGCAAGAACTCTTTACAAAAGCTTATGAAAAAGGCGATATTTATAAGGCTGAATATGAAGGTTGGTATTGCACACCGGACGAAACATTTTGGACAGAGCAGAAGCTAGGGCCTAATCATACTTGTCCGGATTGTGGTCGCCCTGTAGAGCGCGTTAAAGAGGAAAGTTATTTTTTCAAACTCGGTAAATATACTGATCAATGGTTGAAATTTATCGAAGAAAATCCTGATTTTATTCAACCTGAATCTCGTCGTAACGAGATGATTCAATTCGTAAAACAAGGTCTGGAAGACTTGGCTGTTTCTCGTACATCCTTTGATTGGGGTATCAAGGTACCATTCGATCCTAAACATGTTGTATATGTTTGGTTCGATGCATTAGTGAACTATATTAGTGCACTTTCTCCATTTGATGGGGATGGCGAATTATACAAAAAATACTGGCCAGCAGATCTTCATTTAGTAGGTAAGGAAATCGTACGTTTCCATACAATTATTTGGCCTATGATGCTCATGAGCCTTGAGTTACCATTACCTAAAAAGGTATTTGGTCACGGCTGGATGATCGTTGACGGCACAAAGATGAGTAAATCTTTGGGGAATGTTATTGACCCAATTCCATTGATCGATACCTATGGTGCAGATTCTTTGCGTTATTATTTATTAAGTGAAATCACGCTTGGCAATGATGGTAACTTCACATTGCCTAATTTCGTTACAAAAATCAATGCGGACTTATCTAATGACTTAGGTAACTTATTGAACCGCACTATTGCTATGATTGAAAAATACCATGATGGTGTGATTACAAAATGTGATGATATGGACGATTTAGATCGCGACGTATCTGCATTAGCAGTTCAAACTGTGAAAGACTTTGAAGCATCTATGGAAAATATGGAGCTTAATAAAGCTATTAAGTCCGTATGGGCATTTATTGGTCGCATGAATAAATACATCGATGAAACAATGCCTTGGGTATTAGCTAAATCTGAAGATGCTAACGATAAAGAGCGCTTGCAATCTGCTATGTATCATTTAGCAGAGGCATTGCGCATCATTGCTATCTTAGTAAGCCCTGTTATCCCTGTAGGGGCCCCAAAAATCTGGGATCAATTAGGTCTTGCAGGTTTTTGTGAGGCTACATTAGAAGATGCTAAAACTTGGGGGGGATTGCCAACAGGTACAAAAGTTGTGAAAGGTGAACCTATTTACCCACGTTTTGAAATCCCTGAAATGGTAGAAGCTACTCCAGCAGAAGCTAAAGAGGCTGTAGATACATCTAATATTCCACCATTAAAAGAAAATATTACGTACGATGACTTCGAGAAACTCGATCTTCGAGTAGCAAAAGTGGTTAGCTGTGAAAAAGTGCCTAAATCCAAAAAGTTATTGAAATTTGTATTGGATATCGGCATTGAAGAACGCACAGTACTAAGTGGTATTTCTCAATATTACGAGCCTGAAGCTATGGTTGGTAAAAAGGTAATTTATTTATCTAACTTGGCTCCTAAGAAGATGATGGGCATCGAGTCTTATGGCATGATTTTGTCCGCATCTGATTGGGAAGAACATTTAGAGGTAACAAATATCGAATCTTTACCAGCAGGAAGTGTGGTTAAATAATGAAACTCTTTGATACACATGCTCATGTGAATGACGGCCGTTTTGATAATGACCGCGATGAGATGTTACAAGCTTGCTTTGATGCAGGCGTAGAATACATCATGATTCCAGGAGTAGATAGAGGTACTGTTGAATCAGGACTAGCTTTAGCAAAACAGTATGATCGTTTATATGCTGCTGTAGGCACACATCCTCATGAGTCTAAAGATTTTACAGAAGAAGATTACGAGTTCTATAAGGAGCAAGCACTCAATAACGATAAGGTTCGCGCTATCGGTGAAATTGGTTTAGATTATTACTATGATTTCTCTGATCGTGAAACACAAAGACGCGTATTCATTCGTCAGTTGGAGTTAGCTCGTGAAGTAGAGTTGCCAATTATTATTCATGACCGCGATGCGCATGGTGATATTATGAATATCTTGCGCAATGAAGGGAAGGATAATTGGGGCATTTCCACTGTTACTCCGGTAGCTGGGAAATGGCTAAGGAAGCTATTAAATTAGGCTTCTATATTTCCTTTGCCGGCCCTGTAGTATTCCCTAAGTCTACTAATCTTAAGGAAGTAGCTCGCCAAGTATCCTTAGATAGAATACTTATTGAAACAGATTCACCATATTTGACGCCACCTCCATTTAGAGGACGTCGCAACGATCCGAGCAAAACTCAATTTGTGGCAGAGGAAATTGCACGTTTAAAAGGTATCGATGTAGATGAGTTCTGTGAAATTACTTTCAATAATGGTAAACGAGTGTTTGGCATCGAGTAGCTATAGACTAGTAGACAATATTTCTAACGCACTACATATAAGCTAAATTCTCACGGTCGTAGCTTTGGAATAGAGATTAAAACTATATAGAAATATAAATTATAAAACGCGATTCTCCCTTTGCGGTGAGAATCGCGTTTTTCTATGGTATACTAAAGTATATTCATACTGAACACGTAGTAGGATGAGGGTAGTAGGATGAAACGTATTGCATTTATAGATTTAGGTTCTAACTCTGTTCGATTTGTCATTTATGAGATTTCAAAAACAGGTAGCTATAGACTGATATATCAAGAAAAAAATAGTGTGCGCCTCAGTGAAAATATGTGGGGCACACAGAAATTAACAAATGAGGCAATGGAACGTTCCTTGCGTTCTTTGAAAGCCTTTGTTCATATGGCGGAAGCTATGGATGTTGATACGATTAAAGCTGTTGCTACGGCTGCCGTACGCCTTGCTAAAAATGGCGATATATTTATAAAGACTGTAAAAGAACAAACAGGTCTAGATTTAGAGTGCATTGCAGGTGAAGAAGAGGCTCGATTAGGCTTTCTTGGTGTCATCAATACCATTGGACTCAAAGACTTTATCATCTTTGACTTAGGTGGGGCAAGTACGGAGGTAACCCTAGTACGAGATCGTCATATTGCAGAGGTTATAAGTTTGCCAATTGGTGCACTTACCTTGACAGGCACGTATCAAAAGGGGGAGGAGTATACCCCTAAAGAGCTTGAAAAAATGACTAAAGCAGTGAGGAAAGTAATTAAAGAACATACTTGGCTTCGCAATGTAAAATTACCACTCCTTGGCATTGGTGGTACAGCACGTAATATAGCTAAAATGGATCAACGAAAGTTATCGTATCCTATTACAAAACTCCATAACTATGAAATACCATATCATCGATTCCATGAAATTTTCGAAGACGTAAAAGGTAAATCTTTAGAGGAGCGTAAAAAGATAAGTGGTTTGTCTTCAGAGCGTGCAGATATCATTATCGCAGGCCTTACCATCGTGGAAGAATTATTTAACTACGTAAATACTAAAACTCTCGTTGTTGGTGGTTGTGGTTTACGTGAAGGTTTATTCTATGACTACTATGGAACACATTATTTAGGTGGAAATCCTATTATCGATGATATATTAGTTCATTCTGCTGAAAATGTACTGTTAGGCATGACTAAACATGAGCTAGTACACGCCAAATATATTACTGGTTTAGCTACAACCTTATTTGATGAATTAGAGTCACTTCATAAAGCAGATAACAACGCAAGAAGATGCTTAATTACGGCTGGCCTACTTCATGATATTGGTAAACGGGTTAATTACTATAGCCACGCACGTCATGGTTGTTACATGCTTGTAAATAGTAATTTATATGGCATTTCTCACGTAGAACAAGCTTTAGTGCTTTCTTAGTTATGAACTCCCATGGATTGACACCTAAAGAGTATAAAAACTTCTTATATGGTAAATTATTAGATCAAGATCAACGCTCATTAGGTCAAAAATTATCTATTATCTTAGCCTTGGCTGAGGCTCTCGATGAAAGTCATGAACAATTTATTCGACGATTAGAGGTAGCTATTAAATATACTAGTGTGGCCTTAAAGGTACACTATTTAGAAGGTCGCGATGTGAGCGTTACGAAAGCGGCTGTTGAAAAATTAGCAAAATCCTTCAAAAAAGAATTCAAAAAAGAGTTAGAAATAGAGTGGACGGAAGCTCGTAAGGAGGCATAATGGCATTACCAAAAGCATTACGATATGCAGTATTACATGTGGGCTCCAGTAGTATGAGCATTACTATTGTAGAATATAGGGACATCGATGATGTACGTATTATCGATCATGCGGCACGAGAAGTAACCTTTGGAGAGGAATTATTTCAAACGTCTCGCTTAAGCTTTAAAACGATAGAAGAAATCTGTCATATTTTAAAAGGTTACAAGCAATTAATGGCAGATTATGGTGTAACTCGTTCTAGACTATATGGGACAACCGTAATTCGTGAGGCTGCTAATCGCCGTAGTATTCTAGATCAAATCTATATCCAAACAGGTATGCGTGTTGACGTTATCGACATGCCAAAAGAGGTATATTACAAATATGCCTTGCTATACTATAAGATGACGAATCAGTATCGCTTGACGGATCCTACCAAGGCGACGTTGTTCCTTGATATTACATCTGGTGGCGTGGGATTAACAGTATGGCGTGGTGAAAGTTTATTATTCCAACGCAATATGCATAGTGGTTCCTTGCGCGTTATGGAATCCTTTAACCGTAACCAACGTTCTTCTACGTCGTTTCCTATGGCAATTACTGAATATTTGCATCGCATGATTGGCCCATTACGTGAGGAACTTCAAACTTTCAATATTAATAGTGTCATTTTATCTGGTGATGAAGCTCAGTATATGGCTCGTCTCATGGGGGATGAAAGTAATAAGGACGATATTATTACTATTGAACCTGAACGATTTAAAGGCCTCATTAACTCCTTTGATGGTGTAACGGCTACCAAGCTAATGAACCGGTATAAATTGCCAGAGTATAAGGCTAATATTCTGATGCCTACCATGATTTTATTTAATGAAATCATTACGGCTATAGAACCTAAATCTTTGATTTAGTAGCTTCTCCTTCTCCCAAGGTGTAAGCTGGTTTTATGGTGTAGAGGCTGAAAACAATCCGTTTATGTACCAGCTACGTGAGCAAAACGCTCAATTAGCTCGCGCTGTTGCAGATAGATATCATACCGATAGCATTCACGATGCTGAGGTAGAACGATTTAGTTCATTATTCTGTAAAACTTTACGGCACAAAGGTTTACCAGAGCGGTGGGGCTATTTATGTCGTATAGCCGCTATCCTTTGCTCTGTAGGTAAATTTGTAAATTTGCGGAATCATGGGGAGCATGCCTATCATATCGTGATGGGTACAGATATTTTTGGACTTTCAGAAGAAGAAAAACAAGTAGTGGCCAATGTTGTATATTATCACTACAAAGGCACACCATCTGATGACGATGCTTACTTTAATGCACTAACCGAATTGCAAAAGATTCAAGTGACAAAGTTAGTAGCTGTCATTCGCGTAGCTTGTGCCCTTGATGCGGGCAGTAATCAAAAGATTTCAGATGTTACCTTAGAGGAGCGGGATAATGTATTATATGTATTCTGCCGGACTAATGAAGATATCTCTTTAGAATGGTGGACATTTATAGGTGACTCTGAATATTTTACAGAAGTCTTTGGTATGGAAATTAAGTTAGTAAGAGGAGGTGACCGCCATGTTCAGTAATGCAAAATACTATTTTAACCGTGAACTATCTTGGTTAAAGTTTAATCAGCGTGTACTATTAGAATCGATAGATAGCAATACGCCTTTATTAGAACGGTTACGCTTTATTGCTATCGCTAGCTCAAATTTAGACGAGTTTTTATGATTCGAGTGGCTGGTCTACGACATCAAGTGGTAAATGGTATCGTTAAATATGATGCTGCGCATATGGATGCAAAGGCACAATTAAAGGCCATTGATGAGTCTGTACAACGACTCGTTTCTATGCAAAGTACATATTTAAACAATGTGCTCACTGAACTTGAAAACTACGGTTTCTTCTTTACTCAACCGGATCTACTCGATGTAAAATCAAAAGCTTGGTTACGTCATTACTTTGAGGAACATATCTATCCTGTTGTAACGCCACTAGCCGTTGACTCTGGACATCCATTTCCGTTTTTAACAAATCATACTATCAATGCTATTGTGCGTATCTTTCAAATATTACCGGATGGAAGAAAGGATTATAAGATTGCTATCTTGCCTATTCCATCTGTACTAGATCGTATTATTGAAATCCCAAGTAGAAGTAATAAAGAACATCGATTTGTTTACTTAGAGGATGTTATTACCTACTATGCTAATCAATTCTTCCAAGGTTACGGCATTGAAGATTATATGGTATTCCGTATCACTCGTGATGCGGACTTAGAAATTGATGAAGAAGAGGCAACGGATTTACTATCGGAGGTAGAGGAATCCTTGCGTCGTCGCCGTCGTGGTGATGCGGTGCGCTTAGAAGTATGTGGGGATGTGAAAGGCCACTTGCTTGACTTTGTTCTTACAAGTGTTGAGCTTGAACAAAAGGATGTATATCGTATTGATGGTCACTTGGACTGTCGTATGTACTTTGATTTTTGCAACTATCCTGGATTAGATGAACTGCGGTACGAGCCTTTGACTCCAAGATTCCTAGTGAATTAGTTGATCATGAAGGTGAAAGTCTGTTCTCTATAATTGGCAAACAAGATCTTTTTGTTCATCATCCTTTTGAATCTTTTACTGTAGTTGAACAGTTTATTGCTCAAGCTGCAGTTGATCCTGATGTGCTTGCCATTAAACAAACCTTGTATCGCGTAAGTGGTGATTCTCCAATTATTGCATCCTTAATTAAGGCTGCAGATAATGGAAAACAAGTTACCGTTCTTATGGAGGTTAAGGCTCGTTTTGATGAAGAAAATAACATTCAAATGGCCCGTCGCCTTGAAAAAGCCGGCTGTCATGTAATTTATGGGTTGAAAGGTCTTAAAACACACTCTAAAATCACTATGGTGGTACGTAGAGAGAATGATGGCATAAGGCGTTATGTTCATCTTGCTACAGGTAACTATAATGGCAAAACTGCTCGAATTTATACTGACTGTGGTATATTTACGTGTAATGATGAATATGGTGACGATGCATCTCGCTTCTTCAATTTGATTTCTGGCTATTCTGATCCGCCAATTTGGAATAAATTTATCGTAGCGCCCTTAAATTTACGGGAAAAAATTATAGAACTGATTGATCGTGAAATTGAATTGGCTAAAAAAGGGGAGGATGCTTATATCATCGCTAAGATGAACTCCTTACTTGATAAAAACGTTATTGCCAAGCTATATGAAGCATCTACTGCAGGTGTTCGTATTGAGCTCATCGTTCGCGGTATTTGTACACTTCGTCCTGGTATTGCCGGTGTAAGTGATAATATTACGGTTCGCTCCATAGTAGGTCGTTTCTTAGAACATCATCGTTTATTTTATTTCCGTAATGGTGGTAATGAAAGTCTGTATTTATCTAGCGCAGACTGGATGCCTCGTAATTTAAATGAACGTGTAGAGCTCATGGTTCCTATTGAAGATAAGCGTCATAAAGAACGTGTGAAGGGCATATTGGATCTTTATTTGGAAGATACCTTAAAAGCTCATATTATGAGAGCTGATGGTTCCTATCGCAAGATTAATGATCGAGAGTATCCAATTTCTGCTCAAGAAGAGCTTATGAAAGCAGCTATTGAGAATGAACGTAAGGAGTCGATGACCGTCATCGAACGTCTACAACCAATGCTGAAGATGAATAAGTGATGAATTTTGACTTATAGATAGTATTATGAATTTTAATACAACTATGTAGTACGAAAAAAGCCTGTTTATACAGGCTTTTTTTCTATGTATATCTATTTGAAAATGAGATAAAAATGAAGTTTTTAGAAAATGTTGAAAATCTTGGTAACAATTTAAAAAAACACATAAAAATACAATTTTGGTAATAAAAAAACTGTGTATACTATATATGGTATGAGTGTCGTATATATGTACACAATTCGGAATATATTGTATTGTACTTAAAAATATCGATATGTTCGTATACAGTGGACTTTTTGTGTAAAACCCTAAAAAATATAATATGAAAAATCAGTAATTATGTATGTTTGAGTCTTATTGTTAACCTAATGCGTTTGACAGGTTATATCTATCTGTAGTAGAATAATACCATTACAGGAGGGATTACAACATGAGAATTCATAAGACACACAAACGATATATTTCGTCTGTTGTTGCCGGATTGATTGTAACAGCTGTAACTATGACAGGTTTCTTATAATGATAAAACCGTTACCGTTATGGTAGATGGTGCAGCACACACTGTTAGAACGCATTTAAATTCTAACGAAGGCATCGTACGCGACGCTGGGGTTAAATTAAATCCAAATGATAAAGTTATTTCCAGCTCTACATCAGTTCAAAATGGTACAACACTAACTGTTGTTCGCGCTATTCCAGTTTATGTAACTGTGAATGGTAGAACAAGAGCTGTTTTCACTACAGAAACAACGGCTCAAGGCGTTGCTAATGAGCTCGGCTTTAAAATACCTAACTATGTAGTTGTAGGTGATGCAAATGGTTCTGTATTAAGTGGTACACATATTACAATTGCTCAAGTAACAAGTCGTTCTTTATCTACAGTGGATCAAGAAGTTGCTATTGAGGTTATCCGTCAAAAAGATGATACAATGGCTAAAGGTGAAGAAGAGGTTGTTCAAGTTGGTCAACCTGGGTTAGAACGAGTACAACGTGAAATATTATATAGCAATGGTACAGTTATTAAAACAAATGACATATCTAAAGTAACACAACGCGCAATGGTTCCTACCATTATTAAAGAAGGTACCCGTGAAGTGACTACTTCTCGTAATGTAGCGGGTCGTGCATCTCGGGCTATCGTAATGGAAGCATCTGCTTACCTAGCAGGCGATGGTGATGGCTTGGGTATTACGGCTACAGGTGTTCCTGCAGTTCGTGGTATTGCTGCTGTTGACCCTGATGTTATTCCATTAGGTACACGCTTGTTTATTCCAGGCTACGGTGAAGCTATTGCAGCTGATACAGGTGGTGCTATTATAGGCAATAAAATTGACCTTGTAATGGACTCCTACGGCGAGGCTATGGAGTTTGGGCGTCAAGACGTAACAGTGTACGTTTTAGACTAAATTATGTTAAAAATACTAAAAAAGACGACTTACATTGGTAAGTCGTGGGTTATAGGACAAAACGTGTTGGTACTTTAATCCCAATCATTGAAAGATAATTTGTCATAGTTATGCAAATCACCCCAAGAAATGGCATCCCCCCAAGTTGGAATTATGCCTTGAAGTTGGGCTCTTTCATTCATAGAACTATATATTTTAGAAATACTTGCATCAGTTGGCATTACCTTAAGTATTTCTTTTGCAGAAAGCGGTCTTGGTGAGTGTAAATAACACCACCAAAAGACCGCTTTTATGCGTTTTTCTACAGACATCCCTCGATGGTAACGCAATAAACGTCTGAGTTGTGCGTTTACTCCGCCTTCAATAGGGTTATTAGTCCTCGGACATTCTTTATCCAACACCAATGTTTCATCTAAATATCGAAACATTGTCTCTGTATTAATTAATACCACTAGAGAGTTATAGGCTTTTAATAATCGTTCATGCGTAGCTCTTAAATTATCATTACTATCACGTGTCATTTCACTTAGAAACTCTTTAAAAGTCACCCTCCAATTAAATAATCGTTGAATCCATATTTTTGCATCTTCCTGTGTTTTTACGTTATATAAATCGCTTGCTAAATCTTTTAACATAATGCCTGCTAATGTCTTAGGCCGCCTAGTAGTGTAACGATGTACTTGCCATACGGCATGAACAATACAACGTTGAAGCTTGGCGGTACGCCAAACTTTTTTTTTAATGCTTTTCTAAGACCAGGTCCACCATCAGAAACGACCACAATGGGTGTCGCTATTCGCTGCATAAGAGCTTGCCATGAGCGAGACTGTTCTGACCTACATAAATACCACCCTAATACATATTCACCATCATAACAGATCAAAATACAAGCTTTTTTAGCTAAGTAAATACCATCAACGAATACCACATCTCTCGAGGGTTTCAATTTTTGGGCGGCATAGGCCATATTTGCCAGAAATCAGCTATCTGTCTACGAAATGTACGGCCCTGCCCAGGCATGTCCTGTTGTGTTTCTTTACTAAATAACCAATTTAGAAATCGATGAAAACATTTAGTAGTATTATCAATAGTTTGTGTAAAGGTGATGTTACACTGCTTACAATGCCATCGTTGTGATCCAGCTTTAGTTTTCCCATATTTGACAAGAAAATCCACAATTTATACATCTTACCAGCATGATTATTCCCTCCACTTAGAACACGATTTTCTAAGAAGATATAACCTTATTGAAGCCAGTAAAATCAAGGGGTTTGGGACTTTTTACCAACACATTTTGTCCACCCTCTAAGTTTATCAAAAGAACTTAAAATGGCGATGGAAGCAGTAATTTACTGGATCCATCGCCTATAAAACCAACACGTTTTGTCCTATAACCCTAAGTCGTCTTTTGCTATTTAATCTTGAATATACGGTAAAAGATATTCGTATTTTGTGCCTTTTAACTCTTCTTTAGGAATAAAGGTTAAGGCAGATCCATTGATGCAGTAGCGAAGGGAGCCATTAGGCCCATCTTCGAATACATGGCCTAAGTGAGCATTACCGATGCGGCTGCGCACTTCAATACGATTCATACCATGAGAGTCGTCTTGATAGTATTTAATAACATCCTTAGCGATTGGCTTTGTAAAGCTTGGCCAACCGCAATGGGAATTAAATTTATGTGATGATACGAAGAGGGGCTCTCCGGTAGTAATATCTACGTAGAGACCTGCTTTAAATTCATCTGTTAATTCATGACTAAAAGGAGCATCTGTAGCAGAATTTTGGGTAACTTCATACTCTTGTGGTGATAGTGCATCTAAAGATTCTTTAGATGGTTTATTATACGCATTATCATCGATAAGTGGCTCATCGGATAGGCCTAATGGAATATGACAATAACCGTTAGGGTTTTTATCTAAGTAATCTTGATGATATTCCTCCGCAGAGTAGTAGTTCTCTAAAGGCAACACTTCGATAGCAAAGGGTTTGCCTTCAAAGGTTTGCGCACGGGCTAAGGTGCTTTCAATAATAGATTTTATCGGCTGTATCCGTATAGTAAATACCAGTACGGTACTGAATACCTACGTCACCGCCTTGTTTATTAACACTGAATGGATCGATAGCACGTAGGAAATATTGAATCAAATGATCCAAGGAAAGTGTGTCTGCATCGTAGGTCACCTTGAGGGCTTCAACGTGGCCACTATTGTGACATACATCTTCATAGCTTGGATTTTCAGTAGGGCCATTGGCATAGCCTACTTCAGTCGAAAGGACGCCTTCGATTTTTTTGATGTATCCTTGCAAGCCCCAGAAACAACCGCCTCCTAAATATATAGTATGTTCATTCATTTAATCACCCCATACTTCTTGAGCTATTTCTTTAACTAATGCTAGTTTAGCCCATTGTTCCTCTTCGGTCAATTGGTTACCAATCTCACAAGAAGCAAAGCCGCATTGAGGAGATAAGCAAAGTCTTTCGAGAGGAATATATTGTGTAGCCTCTTGAATACGTTTTTTAATAACTTCTTTGTCTTCTAATTCTGGACGTTTAGATGTAATTAGACCTAATACGACCTTCTTGTTGGGAGATACTTCGCGCAATGGTTCAAAGCCACCGGAACGATCATCGTCAAATTCTAAGTAATAAGCATCTACATTTTCTTTGGCGAATAGAATAGGGGCAACTGGTTCATAACCGCCGCTAGCAGCCCAAGTAGAGTTGTAATTACCACGACATACATGAGTAGTGAAGGCTAAATCTTGAGGGCGACCTTCTAGGGCCAAATTGTTTAAGCGCAAATATTTAGCTGTTTCGCCTTCAATGGTTACGCTTTTATCCTTTTGACGACCTGTCCAGTAAGCGTGGTCACAGCACATACCCCAAGTACAATCATCAAACTGGATGTTGCGGCAACCAGCGTCATACAAATCTTTGATAACTTGACGATACGCAGCGGCAATGTCTTGAATGAGTTCTTCTAAATCAGGGTAGAAGGAGCGTGTCGTAATGCCGTTATCCTCACGGAATAATTCCGCTAAGAATTGAGATGGGGCTGGGATTGTTTGACGTGCCGTAGTATTTTCGTCTTCAAATTGTTTTACAAATTTGAAATGTTCAACGAATGGGTGGTTTGTCCCCGTAATTTTGCCAGTAAGGGCGAGGGAACCTGGCGCTGTTTCTTGACCGACGAATTTGTAACCGTGTTCCAGTTCAATTTCTTTTACGCCGTTAAATCCCCACATGAAATCTAGATGCCAATAGGCACGACGAAACTCGCCATCTGTAATAACTGGTAGGCCAGCAGCCTTTTGTTTTTGAATGAGGTCTGTAATGAGACGATCTTCAACGGCTGTTAATTCTTCTCTAGAAATATTTCCATTATTGAAAGCTTCGCGAGCTTCTTTTAATTCTTCAGGACGTAGGAAAGAACCTACAATATCAAAGTGGAATGGTGCTAATTGTTTGGACATAATAGTAATCCTCCTTATATAAACGGTAAAACCGATAATTTCGATAGGTTTATTATAACGAAGTATGAGTATATGTAAAAATATCTATATTTTTAGAGTTGTATATAACCTAAAGCTATATAGGTGTATAAATTTGTTCGTTAAGTTATATCAAGATATAAAAAAGCACTCTCCTGAAATGAGCTACATCTCAAAATTGTGTCCAATTTTGGGGCAGTTCATAAAAGAGAGTGCTTTCAATATACTATTTAATACAATTATTTAATTCGCCTAGAGTTATTAAAATGTACAACTCTATTAATACTATAATTTTGTAATTATTTTTTATCCTCTGGTAGTTGAATATGTCTGCCATAGTCGCCAACGTATTGTTCTAAGGCTTGAATATATTCTTGGCCTAAACGACTGCGTTGCATTTTGTTGTTAGTAATATAGCCAATGTGCATCAAGCCTTCTTCTGCAAGCGGCACAGAGATGATGTTTTCACCATTAACCTCTTTGTCGATTACACCACTAGATACAGTGTACCCATCAAGTCCAAGTAATAGACTAAATAAAGATGCTCTATCGCGAACACGGATGTGTTTTGGACGTACAACGGTACTGAAAAATTTCTTCAGAGAAATAGAAGGAGTTATGATCCCCTTGTTCGAAAGGAGATATATGGATATTCTTCTAATTCATCCATAGAGACTACATCTTTATTGGCTAACGGATGTGTTTTACCGATAAAGATATGAGGGTGAGCCGTAAATAATTCTGTAAAAGTTAATTCGTTGGTATGAATTAGTTTTTCCAATACAGGACGATTGAAATCATTATAATAGAGCAAACCGATTTCACTCTTCATATGAGCTACGTCGTCGATGATTTCATAGGTTTGTGTTTCGCGCAAGGATACATCGTATTGATCGATACCTGCACCTTTTAAAAGCTCTACAAAGGCATTAACTGCAAAGGAGTAATGTTGAGTAGAAACGGAAAATTGTTTTTTCCCGCCGCTTTGGCTCTTGTATTGCTCCTCTAAAAGGGCCGCTTGCTCAAGGACTTGGCGTGCATAGCCGAGGAAACGTTCTCCTTCTTTAGAAACAGTAATACCTTTATTGGTGCGATCGAAAATGGTAATGCCCATTTCCTTTTCTAATTCTTTAATGGCCTTTGTAAGGCTAGGTTGAGATACAAATAATCTCTTGGCAGCTTCACTAATACTACCTATATTGGCAATTGTTGTGACATACTTTAATTGTTGTAAGGTCATAATAGGCCTCCTTTTATATATTACACTACTTATACTACTCGATTATAAGTATTTAAGCAATGTTATATATGTGTTACAATGTACTAATAGAATAAAGGAGGAACTATGCTTAAACAAGTCATCGTCGTAGAAGGAAAATCTGATATCCAACGTATTGCCCAAGCTGTAGAGGCTGACTGCATAGCAACTGAAGGTTTTACCCTTAGAAAAGGCGTTATTGATATGATTCGCGTTGCTTATGAAAAGCGTGGCATCATTATATTAACTGATCCAGATACGGCAGGGGAGCGAATTCGTCGAGTATTGACGAAAAAATTCCCTAATGCACAACATGCCTTCGTCCCTCGTGACGAAGCTTTTGCAAATGATGATATTGGCATAGAACAAGCATCTCCTGAATCCATTAGAAAGGCTTTATCTACATTACATGTAGAGTCTTTAGAATCATCCAATGAATTTTCCATGGTGGATTTAGTGCGGTATGGACTTTCAGGTATGCCAGATAGTGCAGCTCGTCGAGGTGTTATCGGTGCAAAATTAGGGATTGGATACGGAAATGGTAAGCAGTTTTTATATCGGTTAAATCATTACGGTATAACGCGAGATGCTTATGAAGAGGCAGTAAATAGTTTGAAATAGGAGTTAAGATGTTAGAATCAGTAATTGCAAGCCCTGAGGTAGTACATTATATATGTAAACGCTTCGACATTAAAATGAGCAAAAAACTAGGGCAAAACTTTCTTATTAAACGAGGCATCGTCGATGAAATCGTTCATGCTGCGGAGTTGACGCCTGGTGAACCTGTATTAGAGGTTGGTCCTGGTATTGGTACCTTAACACAAGGTTTAGCACAAAGCGGTGCAGATGTAACGGCTATTGAGCTTGATCGTCGTCTATTAGAAGTATTAGATACAACATTAGCATCTTATGACAATGTACGCATCGTTCATGGTGATGTATTGAAACTAGATGTACCGACCATCATGAACCATAAACCATTTAAGGTGGTTGCTAATTTGCCGTACTATATTACAACGCCAATCATCATGTCGCTATTGGAAAGTAAATTACCAATTGAGCGCCTCGTTGTAATGGTACAAAAGGAAGTTGCTTTGCGCATGGTAGCAAAGCCTGGTACAAAGGACTATGGTGCTTTATCAGTGGCTGTTCAATATTATACAGAGCCAGATATTGTTCTTGATGTACCGCCTAAATCCTTCTTACCAGCTCCTGCGGTAACAAGTTCTGTCATTCGCTGCGTATTGCGTGATAAACCTACCAGTAGATGTCATTGATGAGAAACTATTCTTCCGCGTTGTGAAAGCTGGTTTTGCGCAACGTCGTAAAACATTTTCCAATACCATGAAAACAACGGGCTTATCAAAAGATAGAATCGAAGAGCTATTAGCAAAAGCAAATATCGACGGTCAACGGAGAGGAGAGACCTTTACTCTTCAAGAATTTGCCGACGTAGCTAATGCATGGGCCTCTTTAATTAAATAGTATAATGCCAAAAGAGATTATTAGATTGAGTGTATATCAATCTAATCAGCTCTTTTTATGGTAATAAGTTTTTTCATAAAAAAAGGACCCGAATGGGTCCTTTTTATTAGTACAAGAAGCCTGCCATTGTTGTAATGAGGAAGGCGTTTGCAAAGTCGATTAAGAATGCACCTACCAAAGAAACTACGAGCCATGCACGAGGGGATGGACCGTGTTTGCCTGCCAAGGATAACATGTTAACCAACGCATTTGGTGTAGCACCTAGACCGAAGCCGATGGCACCAGCGCCAAGCATAACAGCGTCGTAGTTGCGACCAAAGATAAAGTAGATAAGGTATGCAAATACACAGATAAGTGCACATTTGCGCTACTAAAGATTGTAATCAGTGGTAATGCAAGATCGATTAATTGAACTAGTTTCAAGCTGTTAATAGCCATTGTTACGAATAAGGACAATGCTACGTTAGATACTGCGTCAAGTGCAGAATCGTTGATTTTGTAAGCTTTAGTAAAGTCACCAACGTTACGGATTACAGCTGCACAAATCATTGCGCCGATGTATGCAGGTAGTGGAGTAAGAACGGATAAACCAGCACTTACGATAGTACCGATACCAAGTGCAAGACCAATCCACATACAAATTGTTAAAAGATCTTGAGAGTTGAATTGTTTGCCTCCGATTTCAACGTGAGCTTCGCTCATATCGATACCGTCATCTTCAAATAATTCAGGATTTTGGTAAGGTGTTTTTACTTTGTGCATTTTAATAATGCGTTCACCTACAGGAGCACCTAAGACTGTACCAGCAACCATACCGAATGTTGCGGCTGCAACTGCAGCAGATGCTGTACCAGGGATGCCAAGTAATTGTTCGTAATACGGACCGAAGGCACCAGCCGTACCAAGACCGCCGATCATGGATACGGAACCAGCCATGATGCCGATGATTGGTTCAATGCCCAACGCTTTAGCAATCATAATGCCTGCAGTATTTTGTACTACAATCCACACTGCACAAGCTAGGAAGAAGAAGATAATGAAAATGCCGCCTTTTTTGAGGACTTTCAAGGAAGCCATCAAACCGATAGTAGTAAAGAAAGCGAGCATTAAGAATGTTTGTAGAGAGCCTTCAAATGTAATGTTTAAAATCTTGTAATAAGAAAGAATAGCAGTTAAAAATGCAAATGGAAGGGCCCCTACAGCAGGTGCAGGCATACACATTCTTTGTAAGAATTGTGAATGTTTGTTAATCCAAGTACCTATGAACAAGGTAATAACAGCGAGACCTACGGTTTGGATCATGGACAGTTTTAATGTCCATACATTGTTGACTAAGGCTAAGTCAATTAGTGGCATAAAATCACTCCTTTAAAAAAATAAACCTATATTTTATGGTATCATGAATGGTTGAAAAATACTATAGAATATACACTGTATAAAAATCTTATATATTTTCTTTACAACACTCACAACAACATTAAAACCTATACTTATATGTATATAATATGTATATAACTATTTATAATTATATACATAGCATACATGATATGTCAAAAAGTAATATCATAAATTACTTACCTACATAATCATATTATATGTATTCGACTTAAATCTGTGATTTTTCCTCCTACATATAAAAATAAACTGGAATATATTTCTTAAATTCATAATTCTATGAAATATATTCCAGTTTTTAAATTTTAAAAAGTATTATATAGTCTTATTTTTGCTTAGCTTCTTGAATTCATATGAGGGCAAATTTGACCCGTATATACATATAAGGGTATAACTAAAATGTATATTCTAATACATAAAATAATTAGAAGTTATAGCGGTTATAGCTGTTATAGATTGTATTAGCCTTGTAGAAAATATATGTATTATAGTTAGTTTAAGCGTTATAGCTCATGATGTAGTTTAGGCGTAGTTAGGAAGGTAACATCTGGATTACGTTCTAGAACCCAGCCCATTTGCCATTCATTGGAGATGAGCACTACCGTGCGATCTCGATTATCTTTTACGATCATCGCATTATCAACACCCTTCAAAGATGCAATGTCTACTTCACCCGTCAATCCAGCGAGCTACACTGTATGGCAATGTATGATTTAGTAAATCTACACCATATTCGTTTTTGAGGCGATATTCTAATACTTCAAATTGAAGCATACCAACGGCGCCAACTACGAAGGAATCAAGGGCGCCTGGTTGTTCAAAGATTTGAACAGCACCTTCTTGAGCCAATTGAGTCATACCCTTTTGGAATTGTTTACGCTTCATCGTATCTTTTGGAGATACGCGAGCAAAGAATTCCGGTGGGAATACAGGGAAGTCACCGAAGGTTACTTTGTGCTTTTGTGTGCATAGTGTGTCGCCTACGCCCATTGTACCAGCATCAAAAACACCGATAATATCGCCAGGATATGCATCCTCTACGATAGTACGTTCTGTAGCTAAGAATTGTTGAGGTTGAGATAGGCGAATCGTTTTGTTGGATTGTCGATGTAATACGGACATGCCTTTTTCGAATTTGCCAGAGCAGATACGCATGAATACGATGCGATCATGGTGGTTAGGGTCCATATTAGCTTGGATTTTAAATACTAAGGCGGAGAAGTCTTCACTAGTAGGTTGTACTATTTCTTCTACAGCTTGACGTGGAGCAGGGGATGGCGCCAATTCTAAGAATTTTTCTAAGAATGGTTTTACCCCAAAGTTTGTCATAGCTGAGCCGAAAGAACATTGGCGTCAATTCACCGGCACGAACCTTATCAAAGTCGAACGGATCGCCTGCAACGTCAAGCAACTCAATATCATCAAGCAAAGCTTGATATACATCATCGCCTAATAACTCTTTCATGCGAGGATCAGTTAAAGCACCTTTTTCAGAGGCTAGTTTTTCTTGACCATGTGTTTCATCTTTTGCAAAGAGCTCGATAGTTTCATGTTCTCTATCGTATACACCTTTGTACTCGCCATTGATACCAATAGGCCAGTTCATAGGGCATGTACGAATGCCAAGAACATTTTCGATTTCTTCCATCAAGTCAAATGGACTACGACCGAAATGGTCAATTTTGTTTACAAACGTAAAGATAGGAATGCCGCGCTCTTTAGATACGGCAAATAGTTTTTTCGTCTGTGCTTCGACGCCTTTTGCTACGTCAATAAGCATGACAGCGCTATCAGCAGCCATCAATGTACGGTATGTATCTTCAGAGAAGTCCTGGTGACCAGGCGTGTCGAGGATATTTACGCGACAACCGTCATAGTCAAATTGCAACACGGAACTCGTTACAGAAATACCACGTTGTTTTTCGATTTCCATCCAGTCAGATACAGCGTGTTTTGCGGTTTTACGAGACTTTACGGAACCCGCCAAGTGGATGGCACCACCGTATAATAGTAATTTTTCTGTTAATGTTGTTTTACCCGCATCCGGGTGAGATATGATAGCAAACGTACGACGACGTTGTACTTCTTCTAAAAATGTCATGGTTCACCTCTATTAGTATGTTTGTATAAGTAGATATATATTACAGTTCTACTTTTACAGTCTATATCGTAAAAATTATACATGATTTTTCTAGTTATGACCACTAAATTGTAGTATAATGAGATTTCATAGAACGGCTTGGGGATTAGCCGTTATCTTCATGTTAAGGAGGGGGACCATGCGGTTATTTATTGCGGAAAAGCCATCCATGGCTCGCGAAATTAGTAAATGCTTGCCAGAAAATAAAAATATCCAAAAGCGGAATGGCTATTTTATCCAAGGTGATGATGTAGTGACTTGGGTGGTTGGTCACGTGTTACATCAAGCAGAACCGGGCGATTACGACGATAAATATATTCGTTGGCGTCCTCAAGATCTGCCGATTGTACCAGATGAGTGGAAACTACTCGTTACAGATAGTAGTCGCCAACAGTTTGAGACGGTAAAAGACCTGATCGGTAAAGCGGATATTATCGTAAATGCAGGTGACCCGGACAGGGAAGGGCAACTTTTAGTTGACGAAGTATTGTACTATGTCGGTAATACAAAGCCAGTACAGCGAATTTTACTAAATGCGCTCGATGAAAAATCTATTCGTTCTGCTCTTAATGATTTACGAGATAATAAGGACTTTCATAATTTATATCAATCGGCATTGGCAAGAGCTCGTGCAGATTGGCTTATCGGTATGAATTTATCTCGAGCATATACCTTAGCTGAACGTTATAAGGGCAATAAGGTGACATTGCCTATAGGGCGAGTTAAGACCCCTACCTTGGCGCTTGTGGTACGTAGAGAACGAGAGTTAGCTGCTTTTAAGCCAGTAGACTATTTCACTGTGAAAAGTTTTGTATAATCATCCTAATGGTGTATTCTGGGCTACATGGCAACCTACAGATGAGCAGAAAGGCTTAGATCCTGATGGTCGTCTCATCAATAAGGCTATAGCTGATGCATTAGTTGAACAGTTGAAAGATGGTCCAGATGGCATTATTAAGGCTGTTACTAAATCTAAGAAGAAAGATGCACAGCGATTACCATTATCCTTGTCATCCTTACAGGTATTGGCAGGTAAAGCCTTTTCCTATGATCCGCAAACTGTACTTGATACGGCACAGAAATTATATGAGAAGAAATTGACCACCTATCCTCGTTCAGATTGTGAATATTTACCGCCAAATCAATATGGTGACCGCAATGCGATCCTCAACAATTTGCAGAATGCAGGTGATGAGCGGTTTAGCACAGTGGGCTAGTGATGCTGACCGCTCTATTAAAAGCCGCGCTTGGAATGAAAAGAAAATTACGGCCCATCATGCTATTATTCCCGACTACGGTAGCTTGTAATATAAATAGCTTGATCTCGTGAAGAACGAAATATTTACTTCCTCATCAGCCAAGCTTATATTGCTCAGTTTTATGGAGAGCATGTTTATGAGCAAACTAAAATTGTAGTAGAGCAATGTAAAGAGGAGTTTGTTGCTAATGGTCGTGTGGTTATTGAAGAAGGCTGGAAGACCCTCTATAAACGACAAAAGTCTAAGTCTACAACAGATAATGATGAACCTGATTTAACCGATGAACGTGGCGCAGAATCAGATCCTAAAAAAGAGGTTCCTGAAGAGGCAGATCACTTGCCAGTCGTTAAAAAGAACGACACTGTTTTATATACGGACTCCTCTGTAGAGGCGAAGCAAACAAAGCCACCATCCCGCTTTACGCCGTCTACTTTGTTACAAGCAATGAAGGAAATTCACAAGTTTGTAAAAAACGAAGACTTGAAAAAGCAATTAAAAGCGGTATCTGGTATTGGTACGGAGGCGACTCGCGCTAATATTATTGACGAGCTCATCAGTCGTGGGTTTATGAAAACATCAGGAAAGAAGCAAGTTCTATCGCCAACTGAAACGGGCTATCTCTTAGTTGATGCATTACCTGATGAATTGCTATATCCTGATGAAACGGCTGTATGGGAGGAACGATTGGCGCTCATGAGTGAAGGTGAGGATACATTAGATTCTTTCTTGTCTGATCAGATTAAGTTTTTAGAAACATTTGATTGATAAACTGGGCTTTGATAAACAAGGTAGTCCTGGTCAGATGATGCCAAATGTGGTTCGCACGATAACGAATCAAAATCGGAAACGCCCTATGGATAATACTGACGATGATGTATCTTCCTTGCCTGTTTGTCCGAAGTGTAATAAGGGCCATTTGCAACAGCGAAATGGTAAATTTGGCGCCTTTTTAGGCTGTACCAATTATCCTGTATGTAAGCATACGCAACCTGTTGAAGGTGTGAATCCTAATGGTGAAAGTAATATTGAAATATCTGATGACGATAAACAATATAAATGTCCGCGATGTAAACAAGGTTATTTTGTAAAGCAAGAGGTGAGAGGTCGAGTAAACTGGATTTGTAGTAATCGATCTCAATGTAAAACTCAGTGCTCCGATGTAGATGGAGTACCAAGTATTTACGTGAATAAGTAAATATTAATCTATTATAGTTAAATATATATATAATAATATATAGAAACTACTAATGTAGTTTGATAATTAAAAGACGCGTACAGCTATGCTGTGCGCGTCTTTGGGTTGATATATTCTTTGAAGAGAAATAATATCTTCATTTACTAAATAATCAATATAAATGTTGTATTATCTACGTTTGCCACGACGTCCTGTTTGAGATGTAGCTGTGCGGCGTTGGCGTGTGTTGGAACCCTTATGACCACGTGCTTTGTGGGCCTTAGCCTTAGTAGCTTGGTAAGAGCTACTTACTTTAGGTTTACCTGTTGCTTTTGCACGTTTTGGTGCAGCACTTGCGTTACCCTTAGTTTTGATTTGACCATCTTTAGTGTATTTAGTAAGCGTTGCTTGGATGGCACGCTCGATGCGTCGTAACCAAGATTCATCTTGTGGTGTTGCAAAGGTTACGGCCACACCAGAATTACCAGCGCGACCAGTACGGCCAATACGATGGATGTAGTAATCTACATCGCGAGGTACATCGTAGTTATATACATGAGTAATACCTTCAATATCGATACCACGAGCTGCAATATCTGTAGCAACTAAGATTTGTGTTTTGGCTTTAGCAAAGTCTCGCAAAATTTGAGTACGACGGCCTTGTGTTAAGTCGCCGTGCATTTCTGCGATGTTAAGACCAGCTGCAGTTAGTTCATAGGATAGACGAACCGCACCTTCTCGTTTATTACAGAAAACGATGGCTAAGAACGGATTATCTTCTTCAATCATTTTGATGAGACGTTCTGTTTTTTCTTCAGGGATTCATCATATACACTCGTTGATCAATCGATTCAAGGGTAACATGTTTACCTTCAGCTGTAACAGAAACCGGTTTAGACATATATGCCTTTGCAAGGTTACGAATTTTGTCTGGAATCGTTGCAGAGAATAGTAATAGCTGTCTATTTCGAATCTGTTTGACTGATGAGACTTTCAATATCAGGTAAGAAACCCATATGAAGCATTTGGTCTGCTTCGTCTAGTACAACTCGGCGAATACAATCTAAATGTAAAGAACCTCGTTTCGCGTGATCTAGTAGGCGACCTGGTGTACCTAAAATCACTTGTGGACGACGACCTAGTTGTTGTAATTGGGATTCAATTGTTTTACCGCCGATAAGAGGTAGGATATCTACGTTTAGAATAGCTCCCAATTTCTTTCGCCTCATCTGCGATTTGTTTTATAAGTTCACGTGTAGGTGCAATGATAAGCACTTGTTCTTGATGTACATCTGTATGTACACGCTGAAGAATAGGCAATAAGAAGGCAAGAGTCTTGCCTGTGCCTGTTTGAGCTTTTGCTATAACATCATTCCCTTTAAATACCATAGGAATGGATTGTTCTTGGATTGGCGTGGGCTCCTTGATACCTTGTTTTTGTAGGGCTTGGATAAGCTCATCGCAAACGCCTAAAGTTTTAAAAGATTTCATGGATAGTCCTTTCTATAATACATATTATATTAATTATACCTTATGCACATAGCAGGGGCAAATAAATCGAATTGTTATCCTTGGCAGTATTATTAGCGGGGAACCATAGATGAATTTTTAAATAAAATAGGTGTGAAATTATATTAAAATCACAACTAATTGATAATAAATTGAAAAAAATAACGATGTAAATAAAGGTTTATGAGAATGAAAAAAATATAAAAAAATATAAATGTTTAAATAAAATTCAAAGAGATAAATGAGAATGATTAAGTTATCAGTAATGATAATCTTAGTAATATTTCTTATTTTTGTGTTTGTACTATGAATTAATAATGGATAGATAAATGCTATACCCAGTGGGGTTATCTTGAATCATAATAAAATAATATTCATAGTTAATATGAGAAAAAAATATATATATGAGATAGAAAATAACCTTAAAATTGATAATAATTGTTGAAATTAATACTTGATTTGGTATAATAGTTTAAGATATTAATACGCATTCTTATTTTGTGTGGTTAATATGAGGTTGTTAGGTACAAAAAATAAATAGGAGGTGTAGTATGGCTATCAAAAAGTTGAAAGACATGAAGCCAGGTGAGTCTGGTCTTATTGTTGCTCTGCATGGCAGTGGTAATGTTAAACATCGTCTGATTGACATGGGCCTTGTTAAAGGGACAAAAATTCATGTTCTGAAATTTGCCCCTTTGGGTGATCCAGTAGAAATTAAAGTTAAAAACTTTGATTTAGCACTTCGTACAAGTGAAGCTGGCATGATTGATGTAGAGGTATAATAGGAGGTCTATATGGCAGAAAATAGGCAAATTCGTATTGCCTTAGCAGGTAACCCTAACTGTGGTAAAACTACAATGTTTAACAATATCACAGGGGCGAAGCAACACGTTGGTAACTATGCCGGCGTTACGGTAGAAAAGAAAGAAGGCCATGCTAATTTTAATGGTCGTGATTTATTATTTATTGACTTACCAGGTACGTATAGTTTAACAGCACGTTCATTGGATGAGTTAGTAGCTCGAAATGTAATCGTAAACGATAATCCAGATGTAATCGTAAACGTTCTTGATGCATCTAACTTAGAACGTAACTTGTATTTAGCGGCACAACTGTTGGAACTTGAAAAGCCAATGGTTATTGCTCTAAACATGTCTGACGTTGCTGAAGAAATGGGCATCAAATACGACTTTAAAAAAATGGCTGAATTAACAGGCGCTACAATCGTTAGTACAGTAGGTCGTACAAACATTGGTACAAAAGAGTTGTTAGAAGCAACAATTAGCGTAGCTGCTTCTCAAAAAGCGCCTGGTGTAACAGTTAATTATGGTGATTTATTAGAAGGCAAAATTGCTGAACTAGTAGCAGCACTTGAAGAAGCTGGTACAGTAACGTATCCACTACGTTGGATCGCTATTAAATTATTAGAAAACGATCCAGATGTGGTGGAAAAAGTTAAAGGCTTTGCGAATACAGAGGCAGTTTTACAAAAGGCAGCTGCTATCCGTGAAGAAATCAAAGATCAAGTTGATCTTGATATAGTATTCCAAGAATATCGTCATCGTTATGCTGTTGAAGTATATAACCAATCTTTAACACAAGCTCCAAAAGAAATAGAAACACGCTCCGATCGTTATGATAAAATCTTAACACACCGTATTTGGGGCTTACCAATCTTCATGATTGTTATGTACCTATTGTTTGCGTTCGTAAACATCGTAGGTGGTATTCCTCAAGGTTGGATTGAAGATGGCTTTGCTGCATTACAAGCTTATGCAGTTCAGAAATATTCCAGAAGGTCAATTACAGTCCCTTGTATCTGACGGTATTATCGCCGGTGTAGGTGCCGTACTTTCCTTCTTACCATTGATTCTATTGCTATTCCTTGGTATTTCCTTCTTGGAAGATACTGGTTATATGGCCCGTGCAGCCTTCGTTATCGACCGCGTAATGCGCGCTTGTGGTTTGCATGGTAAATCCTTTATTCCTTTATTATTAGGCTTTGGCTGTTCCGTACCATCCGTAATGGGCGCTCGCATCCTTGATAACTATAAGGATCGAATGGTTACAATTTTGATTACACCATTCATGAGCTGTTCTGCTCGTTTACCTGTATACATCTTATTTGCTAATGCGTTCTTCCCAAATGGATGGGATAGTACATTAGTTGTATTCTCTGTATACTTCTTAGGTATTATCTTTGGTGTTATCTTTGCGAAAATCTTCCGTAAATTCATTTTCTCTGGTGAGGCTGAACCATTTGTAATGGAATTACCTCCTTACCACTTGCCTACATTGAAAAGCAACTTGGTTACATATGTATGAACGTGCTAAATTGTACATTATTAAAGCCGGTACTTTCATCATGGCAGCATCCATCTTGATTTGGTTTATCACTGCATACCCTATGGATGTAGAATACTCCAAAGATTACGATGCAATGAAAGAACAAGTTGCTCAAGCGTACGAAGTAAAAGATGCAGCTACATTAGCACAATTTGGCATTACTGCAGATGACCAAAAAGAAGCAGTAGATAAAATTGTTGAAGATATGAAATCTACTGTACAAGATGCTACTGATGCTGCTAAGCAAGCAGGAGAAGATGAACCTGAAGTAGCCGTAGAAGCTGATTCTGCAGCGCCTGAATTATTCAATGATATTAAAGATAAAAATAAAGACTTGTTCCCAGCAGCATGGGCAATGTATAAAAACAGTGCTAACTTAGATGCTGAAAATGACAAACTTGGTAAAGAACAAGCTGCGGAAAAAATTGAACAATCCTATGCAGCATCCTTTGGTAAAGCCATCAACCCAGTGCTAGAACCATTGGGGTTTGATTGGAAAATGGGCCTATCATTAGTAGCTGGTTTAGCGGCTAAAGAGGTTGTTATCTCTACATTAGGTACTATTTACGCTGTTGGTGGCGATGATCAAAATCCAGCACCGTTGACTGAGTACCTACAAAATGACCCTCATTTCACACCGTTAATTGGTTTGACAATGATGTTGTTTATCTTAATTTACCCACCTTGTTTGGCAACATTAGCTGTTATTAAACGTGAAACAGGTTCTTGGAAATGGGTTGCTTTCATGTTCTTCTATGAAAACGCATTTGCTTGGACTGCTTGTTTCATCTTCTACAATGTGGGCCGTGCATTAGGTTTCTAATTCGTGAGTCGTTAAATACAGTATTTTAGCCACTTTATAGGTAGTTAAATCAAACTGCATTGAAGAATTGCGATTTAGTTATAGTTAATTTAAAAAAATACTTGCTAATTATCAATATTCGTGGTTAAATGATAATGAGAAAAGGGGAATATCCTTTAGATATTGCTTTTATCTTATTTATCACTAAGACAGATATTGTGATTTAGTTGATATTGAGAAAGAGGCAAAATAATGGATAATCTTATTATAGGACTCATAGTTGTTCTAGCTCTAGCTTATATTGGTTCTAAAATGTTTAAACAAGTAGGCGGTAAAGGTGGCTGTGGCTGTGGCGACGGTGGATCTGACTCCGGTAAATCATCTGGCTGTGGTGGAAACTGCAGTTGTGACGGTTCCAATAAAGCATTAGGCATTAAACGTGCTGATAAGTAATCAGAACAACACTCAAGTTTTTGGAAGAGAAGAGGAGTCTCTATAATGGCTTCTCTTTTCAAATATAGTATTTAAATTTTTTATCATATTTAGTAGAAAGGAATGTTATCATGTTCAACATCGATCAAAAAAATCTTAAAAACGCTAACTTATTCGCAGCAGGTCTTGCATTGGGTACTGTAGGTCTTAAAGTGTTAACTTCTAAAGACGCTAAAAAAGTATATGCTGGTATCGTAGCAGCTGGCCTTCGCGCTAAAGAAACTGTATTAGAAACAGCTGAAAAAGTACAAGCATCCGCATCTGATGTATTGGCAGAAGCTCAAGAAATCAACGAAGCACGCAACGAAGAAATCTTTGAAGAAAACAAATAATTAGAGGATTGCACATATGTTACAATTTCTGTAGTAAAAAAACTCAGAAATCGCTTGCATGTTAAGGTAACTGGTCATCATTTTACAGAGGCTGAAGCCGCTTTTGTAGAGGATACATTACTCCTTAATGATGCAATTGTAGATGTAACCTTCTACACTCGTAGCAGTCAAATCGCCATTAAACATACTGGCGATGTTGATGCTGTGCGTGAAGCAGTGCTAGGTCTACGCGATTTAGATTTGTCCGAAGCACCTGCTTTGAACGAATATTCTCCACGCTTGGTAAATAAAAAATACCGTGAAATGATGATCAACCGCACTGCAGTTTACTTAGGTAAAAAAGCCGTGTTGCCTGCACCAATTGCAGCTGCATGGGCATGGTTTGATGGTATTAAATTTATCGGCAAAGCCATTAAAACATTGTGGCAACGTAAGTTAACTGTCGAAGTACTTGATGGTGTAGCTATTGGTGCCGCTTTACTTCAAAAAGACTACCCTACAGCTGGCGCTGTTATGTACCTATTGGGTATTGGGGATATTTTGGAAGAATGGACTCACCGTAAATCTGTATTAAATCTTGCTCAAAGCATGTCTTTGAATGTAGATAAAGTATGGGTATTAGTTGACGATATCGAAGTGAGCAAGCCAGTTAACGAAGTTGTAGCAGGCGATCAAATTATCATTCGTCAAGGCGAAGTGATTCCATTGGATGGCGTCGTTATCGATGGTGTTGTTCTTGTTAATGAAAGCTCCATGACTGGTGAACCAGAAGCGGTTCGCCGCGATAAAGATAGTTCTGTATATGCAGGTACTGTTGTAGAAGACGGTAAAGCTATTGTAGAAGTACGTAGTACATCCAAAACATCTCGTTACGAAAAAAATCGTTAACCTTATTGAAGAGTCTGAACAAATGAAATCTGGTATGGAACAACAAGCATACCGCATGGCAGATAAATTAGTTCCAATTAGCTTTATTGGTGCTGGTTTAACATATTTGTTGACTCGAAATGTAATGAAAGCATTGTCTTTCGTTATGGTTGACTTCTCTTGTGCTCTAAAAATTATCTATTCCATTGGCAGTACTTTCCGCTATGCAAGAAGCATCTAAACGCGGTATCACTGTTAAAGGTGGTAAGTTCTTAGAACAAATTGCACAAGCAGATATGATTGTGTTCGATAAAACTGGTACTCTTACAAAAGCAGAACCTGAGTTTGAACAAATCATCCCGTTCAACGGTCATGATGCAGATGAAATGTTGAAATTAGCTGCATGTATTGAGGAACATTTCCCTCACTCCATGGCAAAAGCAATTGTACGCGCTGCTAAGGATCATGACTTGCCTCACAAGGAAATGCACTCCGATGTAGAATACGTTGTAGCTCATGGTATTGCATCTAAAGTCGGTCGCTACCGTGTACGCATTGGTAGTGCTCACTACATCTTTGATGATGAAAAGACAAAAATTCCTGCAGATGAACAAGAAAAATTCAACAATTTACCAAATTCATCTTCCCATATTTACCTCGCTATTGGGGGTACATTAGCAGCGGTTATTTGTATTAAAGACCCTGTTCGAGAGGAAGCAAAACAAGTTATAGCTGATTTACACACTTTGGGTATTAAAAAGATTGTCATGATGACTGGTGACTCCAAACGTAATGCACAACGTGTAGCTGACGAACTCGGTATTGATGAATTACATGCTGAAGTATTGCCAGAAGATAAAGCAGCTTATGTAAAGCAAGCTAAAGCTGAAGGCTATACTGTTATGATGGTAGGGGATGGTATTAATGACTCCCCAGCAATTTCTGAAGCACATGTTGGTATCGCTATGAATGAAGGCGCTCCAATTGCTCAAAAGATTGCGAACGTTACTATTTCTTCCGATAACTTACAAGCTCTTGTAGATTTACGCCGCATTTCTATGGCATTGATGAAACGCATCAAAGCAAATTACAATGGTATCGTTGGTTTCAATGGTGCTCTTGTAGGTGGTGGTGTACTCGGTATTATGCCGCCAAGCCAAACAGCATGGTTGCATAATCTATTCACATTGGGTATCGGCTTAGAAAGCATGACTCCATTGTTGAAGAAAGAAGAACAAAGGAAACTGTTCCTACAATTGATGTAACAGCTGATTCTGTAGTAGCTTAATTAAAGACCTCCATACTTGGTAAGTATTTACCTGTGTGGAGGTTTTTCTTTTTTGATGACATTTATCCTTGATTATTGTAAAATACAAAGAGATTACATATCATAGGAGATCTATATGAACATTTTGATAGATATTTGTAAACGATCTTTTTATTTGAATCTATTTATTGTGGTAATTCCGATTATTGCGTATATGATTCATAATGGATCGAGTGCGACAGTAGCATTAGTATGGTATTTGTTGTTATCCCTATTTATGCCTTGGGCGTATTTATCGTTTAAAGACAGTACCTTTGGTGATGGTAAATCTATAAGCCGTATTGCTTACATAGTGAGTTGGATTGCCATTCATGGCATTGCATACAAAGGCATTTTCCTAGGTGTAGATTTATCTATGTTGTGGGGCTGGCCAACTGTAGGCAGAGATGTGGCTTTTTTAGTGTCTATGTATATTGGTGTCACAATTAGTCTAATTGTTGCTTACGGTTTAACTCGATTAGTGGGAGGCCGTAATGAATAAAAGTTTTTGGCAATTTACCTTTGTTTGCGCGCTCTTTGTTAGTGCCGTTACAACAGTACTTTCATTAAGTGGCGCCTTATCATTGCCAGTATTAGTATTTCCCGTATTATCGCTGGTGATACCATTTATGGTGCGCAGGCTAAAGAATGCTAAATTTAATGATGACTTGCCGTTGTATATGGGCTATCATACATACAGCTGGGCGTGGTGGACTGTATTTTCTTTTCTTCACACGCCGTTTAGCTTTAATGTAGACAATGGTATAACTAAAGCATTACTACTATTTGTAGTGTACTTTATTGTTCAAGTTCTTATTGAACTATGCGGTTTACTAGGAACAAAGTTTTTTAACCGTACTCACCGTTGGGGTATGATTGATGAAGCCCTCGATATAATTGGTTATATTATACCGATTCCGTTCTTGTATATCGGTTCCATTCTACATATTGATTTACAAGATCCCATGGTATATTTTATGTATGCATCATCAATGAATGTAAATATATTATTTGCTGAGCTTGTATTGTTGCTAGTATCTTTATTGGTATTTGTATTTTACTTATATCCTCGTGATTTAGCATATAAAGGTGTGCGTTTATTGCGCATTGTTATTACTGCAGCTATGTGGCTTGCTATGAATGCTCATATATTATATGGTGGCTACATTCCTGAATTTATTTTATCTTTAGTTCCCACCGTTTTCCCAACGTACCAAGGTAATCCGCTTATATTTATAACGCCAGCTCTTTTAGAGGCTGGTATGATAGGTGTGGCTGTAATTATTGGTGCATTGGTAGAGCGTGGTATTATTTCACGACGCCGTGAAAGTATTTAATTTCTAGTTTCGACTTATATCCAGCATGGAATGAGAGCGAAGGAGGATTTATGAACAACAATGAACGTTTAAATGGATGATAACTCAACTGTATCAATCCAAGATAATGAAAAGGAAAGTCCTATGGAGATCCCAAAAGCTGAAAAACAAAAGAAAAGTAGTATTACTATTCGTGAACTTACCATTATCGGTTTATTGGCCGGTATTACGATTGCTTTAGGCTTATCTGGCTATGGTATTATCCCATTGGGACCACTCAATGTAACAACACTACATGTACCAACATTGATTGGTGCCATTGTAGAAGGTCCTAAGGTAGGTGGCTTTGTAGGCTTTATTTTTGGTTGCTATAGTTTGTGGCAAAATATTACAGCGCCTAATATCTTATCTCCACTATTTATCAATCCGATCATTTCCGTGTTGCCTCGTGTATTGTTCCCAATCTTAGCATATTTAGTATATCTAGTATTGTGGAAAGTGCCTCAAGGCCCACGTATTATCGTTACCGCATTTATGGGCACAATCTTCCATACAATCATGGTTATGGGCTTAATCTTCTTGCTTTACGCAGATATGTTTGCTCTTAAAATGAACCTTAGCCCAGATCAAGTGTTAGGATCTATTCTTTTCTTATCTGCTACACATGGTATTCCAGAGGCTGTTTTTGCGGCTGTTATCGTTACACCAGTTGCCATGGCATTGCGTAAAGTATTGCGTAAGGATAAGCCTAAGAAAACTAAAGGTGAAGATGTAACTGTAACAGAAGCTAAAGAACTTGAATTAGCTGGAACTACTGCAGTAGAAGCTAAAGAAGCTAACGCCGGAGAAGAAAACTTAACGAAATAAGTATTTTACAGGCTTTTTATAAATATGATAAAATAAATATCATTCGATAAGTATTGAGGAGGATAACCATGGCTAAACGCATTCGTACTATCAACACTGAATCCTTACAAAAAACTGCTAAAACTGGCGGTTGTGGGGAATGTCAAACATCTTGCCAATCCGCTTGCAAAACAAGCTGCACAGTTGGTAATCAAGTTTGCAAACAAAAATAATAAAGAGGCTCGCTTAGCGGGCCTTTTTTATTTATGTTTTTAATACATACCTTGTATGGTATATCTTTATCACTCTTTTCATAACCTTTACGTTAGAAATGTGGTACAATTATCTAGAAAGTTCTATATATTAGAACTTTTACCATACATATCAATTGGAGGTACCATGTTAGAATTAAAACCAATGATCCATAAGTTTCGGATGAAGGATAATTACTACTGCTTAGATGTAAATAGCGGTATTATTCACGTTATCGACGAACTCATCGATAGAGTTCTTGACATATATGATGGCACCAATCGCGATGCGGTACATGCTGCGTTAGATGCTAAAGAAGACGCAGTAGAACTTGATGAGATTATGGACGAGTTAGATGAGCTCATTAAAGCAGAACAATTATTTGCTCCAATGAGTACAGAATTTAAACTTGTAGTAGGTGAAAAGCCTATCGTTAAGGCTTTATGTCTTAATATTGCGCATGATTGTAACTTAGCATGTAAATACTGCTTTGCTAGCCAAGGTGATTACGGCGGTGTAAAACGTGAGTTAATGAGCTTGATGTAGCAAAACGGGCGGTAGATTTTCTCATTAAAATGAGTGGTCCTCGTCAACATTGTGAAATAGACTTCTTTGGTGGAGAACCGCTATTGAACTGGGATGTTGTTAAACAAACCGTTGAATACATTGAGTCCATTCAAGAACAGCACAATAAAATCTTTAAGCTTACATTAACTACGAATGGCATGCTTTTAACACAAGATAAAATTGACTATGTAAACGAGCATAAGATGAGTCTTGTATTATCCTTGGACGGTCGTGAATCCGTGCATAATGCAATGCGACCAGTAGCCGGTAGTGGTGCCGAGTCTTATAAATATATTGCTAAAAACCTTATCAATGCCGTAAAACAACGTCATGGTTTAGAATACTATGTGCGTGGTACATATACGCATAAAAACTTAGACTTTACTAAAGATGTTATGGCTATGTCTGATCTTGGCTTTGAACATTTGTCCATGGAGCCTGTTGTAGGTGAAGAAGGGGACTATGTTCTTCGTGAAGAAGATTGGCCAGCACTTGAAAAAGAATATGAAAAATTGGCAGATATCTATTTGGAACGTCAATTAGAAGGTTGGGGTGAGAAGTTTAACTTCTTCCACTTCCGTATGGATTTGTACCGTGGTCCATGTATGGCAAAACGTCTTCGTGGTTGTGGTGCTGGTCATGAATATATGGCAATTGTTCCAAATGGTGATATTTACCCATGTCATCAATTTGTTGGTAAAGACGGTTTCGTAATTGGTAATGTGTATGAGGGCTTGCAAAATACAGAAATCCCTAAAGATTTCCGTAACACCCATGTATTCTCAAAACCAACATGTGCTGAATGTTGGGCTAAATTCTTCTGTTCTGGTGGTTGTCATGCTAACAATATTACATTAGGTGGCGACTTAGAAACTCCGTATGAATTTGGTTGTCGTCTACAAAAGAAACGTATTGAATGTGCCATCATGATCCAAGCTGAGTTGGAACAAGCAGGTATCGATGGTAGTATTCCTGTCGCGTTTAGGTTAATTATCAATTATTCTCCGAGTATAGTAGGAGTTCATATGAAAGAAAATAGTAATCAAACTATAGAACGCTGGGGAAATTCGCTATACCGGTATAGTTCAAGGGTCGGATTCCGGCCCCTTGTTTCTATGTGTGCCCATTCTCTAGGATTAACTGGTATTGTATATAATGATAATCGCGGTGTATATGTTGAAATACAAGGTCCTCTAGGAGCATTACAACTATTTTTTTAGATGCTATTCAAGAAGAGCAACCTCGTTTATGCCGTATCACTAGTCAAACAGTGCAGCCTCTTACTATAAAAAGATGAGGAAACTACATTTTCCGTTGAACCATCTCCATTAGGAGAAGATGTTAGTACGTTTATCAGTGCAGACACGGCTCCTTGTGAAGATTGTCTTAAAGAGTTACAACATGATAAGCGAAGACAGGAATATTCTTTTATCAATTGCACAAATTGTGGACCACGATATACGATAATCAAATCGTTGCCCTATGACCGGGAACGAACGACGATGAACGAGTTTCCTATGTGTGAAGCTTGTCTAGCTGAGTATGAAGATATAGAGGGGCGTCGGTATAGAGCTGAACCAAATGCATGCTCTCATTGTGGGCCTCGTTATACTTTATACAAGCCAAATCGCACAGCTGTAGATACCGTAAATGTATGGAATACAACGCGTGAATTGATCAATGAAGGTAGTATAATCGCTATAAAAGGGGTAGGTGGCTATCATCTTGTATGCGATGCGCGAAATGATGCGGTTGTACAACGCTTACGGAAGCGTAAGAATAGGCCTCATAAGCCATTAGCTATTATGGTTGGTTCATTAGATACAGCTATAGAGTTAGTTCAAATTAGCGATGTAGAACTAGATGTATTGACGGGGATGGAACGTCCTATTGTGCTATTAGAAAGAAATCATAACAGCTCTGTCCGTTTAAGCTCTCACGTAGCACCTGATAATCATATGCTAGGCGTAATGTTGCCGTATACACCGATGCACGAGGTCTTATTACCCTCTGATGCAGCCTGGGTTATGACTAGTGGTAACAGAAGCGGTGATCCCGTATTATATAACGATGACCAAGCGTTTAATGAGCTAGGTGAGGTAGCAGATTATTTTCTCGTTCATAATCGTGAAATCTACGCACCTCTTGATGATTCTGTAGTGATGGTTATCAATAATAAACCACGCTTTATTCGTCGCAGTCGTGGCTATGTACCTGAGCCGATTCATTGTGAAAGCATAGAGGCGACACCGATACTGGCTATGGGCAGTGATTTAAAAAACGCTTTTGCCCTCAATAAAGGGAAATGAAATTTTAATAGGACCTCATATTGGTGACCTAGAAAATGCATCTACCCATGAAACGCTAGAGTGGACGATTAATCGCTATGAAAATTTATTTTCCATAAAGCCTAACAGAATCATTGTAGATAGTCATCCCCAATTTTTCTCCTCTCATTTAGGGGAACATATTGGTGAAAGCTCACAAATACCAGTTGTGACTATTCAGCATCATCATGCACATATAGCCTCTGTTATGGCTGAACACAATTTGATAGGCCCTGTACTAGGCATTGCTATGGATGGTACAGGCTATGGTCCCGATGGAACCATATGGGGAGGAGAGTTTCTTCTCTGTAAAGGCAATCAATATCAACGATTAGCTCATATTCATGAGGCGCCTTTACCAGGTGGGGAAAAAGCTGTCTCTGAACCTTGGCGTCAAGCCTTTGTGGTACATACGTAATTATTATGGAAATGATATTCCATATGCTTACCAAACATGGATGGAAAACTTTCCGAAAGGTTGGGAAATTCTAGATAAAGCATTGCAATCTACAATGCCCATGATACAAGCAACTAGTTGTGGTCGTTTATTTGATGCTGTAGGATCTCTCTTAGGGCTAGGTATGATACATACATATGATGCACAAATTACCATTGCCTTAGAAGCTTTATGCGGCGAAGAAAAAGGTTCTTTACTTGACTATAATTATGATGGGAAAGTTCTAGACTTTACACCTACTGTACAAGCCATTATGGATGGCGTTGTACAAGGTGAAATCGCTTCCTCATCTAGCTGCATCTTTCCATAAAACGATTGCTATTGCAGTTTGTGAAACTGCAGCCGATTTAATGGAACGTTATAAAATTAGCGATGCTGCTATATCAGGCGGCGTATTTCCAGAACCGTAAATTAGTAGAGTTGATCTATCGTGCATGGCATGTAGGCAATTTATATATGAATGAAGCTGTACCAGCTAATGATGGAGGACTTGCTTTAGGCCAATTATGGCTTGGGAGTCAAACCCGATAGTTAGGCTGAGCTATTTGTAGCGGCTATCACTAAATAATGTTTGTAATTGTGATACAATTATATTAGATATATTTATATATTCTGAGGAAGATTTTTTGAAAAGCTTCTGATTAAAGTGATTTTTTTACTAAATAAACGAGTGTTATTAGAAATAAAGATAAGGAGATCGTATGTGCTTAGCTGTACCAGCCCGATTAATTGCTATGAATGATGCTATTGGCACTGTTGAATTGACGGGTGCTACACGGGACTGTAGCTTGCTCCTCGTACCAGAAGCAAAGGTAGGGGACTGGCTATTAGTTCATGCAGGTTTTGCAGTACAAATTGTTGATGAAGAAGAGGCTCAAAAAACATTAGAGGCCTTTAAGGAGTTAGAAGAACTTGAAGAAGCTTACTTTGCAGGAAAAGCAGAACACAGCTGATGCATTGTTAAAACGTATCAATGCACTTCATGAGCCCGGCGAAACTGTGCGGCTTATGGAGGTGTGTGGCACACATACAGTGTCGATTTTTCGAGAAGGTCTTCGTCAACTATTGCCAAGTGGCATTGAACTTGTTAGTGGACCAGGATGTCCTGTATGTGTAACAGATCAAACATATATGGATAAGGCATTAGCCTATGCAGAACGTGAGGATACTATTATTGCTACCTTTGGGGACATGTTAAAGGTTCCTGGTAGTTATAGCAGCCTCAGTGAAGCTCAAGCTAAGGGGGCTCATATCCATGTAATCTATACACCTTTAGAGGTGATAGAACTAAGTAAAAAATATCCAGAAAAGAAAATCGTCTTTTTAGCTATTGGCTTTGAAACGACTATAGCAGTCATTTGTGCTACTGTGAAAGCTGTTCACGAGGCAGGACTAAAGAATGTTTTCTTCCTCGTATCTCATAAATTAGTACCACCTGCTTTGAGGGCTTTACTAGATAGACAAGAAGGTCATATTGACGGCTTTATCTTGCCGGGCCATGTGAGTGTTATTATTGGTGAAGAACCATATGGTTTCCTACCTGAAGAATATGGTGTTCCCTCTTGTATCGCTGGCTTTGACGGCTTAGAAATTCTGTCTGCTATTGCTAATATTTTAGAGCAACGAAAAACTGGTAATATTGTAGTCGGGTAATACGTACCATTCTGTAGTTATGCAGAAGGGGAATCCTGTGGCTCAAGCTATGATGAAGGAAGTATACGACATATGTGATGATGCATGGCGTGGTATTGGTATTATTCCAAACTCTGGCTTAGCTTTAAAAGATGAGTATGCCGCTTATGATGCGGAGCGTGCGCTACCCATTGAGCTAGAGAAACCATCCCTTGATCCAAAAGGTTGCCAATGTGGACGAGTTTTGCAAGGCCTTATTAAACCAAGTGAATGTCCATTATTTGGTAAAAGTTGTACTGCGGATCATCCCGTAGGGGCTTGTATGGTCTCTGTAGAAGGTAGTTGTGCTGCTTGGTATAAATATGGATATTCCAGTGGTGGATCGACGTGGGAGGATTAATATGGAACGAGTTCGCTTAGTCCATGGTAATGGCGGTCGATTCAGTCATGAATTGACAGAGCGTTTTATTTTGAAATATTTTACTAATGATTTATTGGCCCCTTTACACGATGGGGCTCAATTTCCTGTTACAGCAGGGCGCATGGCATTCTCTACGGACTCATATGTAGTACAACCAGCATTTTTCCCTGGTGGAAATATTGGTAAACTCGCAGTATGTGGTACCGTTAATGATCTTGCCATGAATGGGGCAGTTCCACAATATTTAAGCTGTGGCCTCATTTTGGAGGAAGGTCTTGCCTTTGAGGAATTAGATGAAATTCTTCGTACCATGGCAGAAATGGCTACGGCTGCAAATATACAAATCGTTACTGGTGACACAAAGGTTGTAAAAAAAGGTGAAGTCGATAAAATCTATATTAATACTGCTGGTATTGGTATGATTCCAGACGGGATAGATATTGGACCGCATCGCGTAAAAGCGGGCATGGATATTATCTTATCTGGTGCTATTGGAGATCACTCCATTGCCGTTATGGGACAACGATTTGGTTTAGATTTATCTGATTCGTTTAAAAACAGATTGTGCTCCTTTAAATAAGATGGTTCATGCTGTGCTTGATAAAGTAGGATCTCAAGTTGCCTTGTTGAGAGATCCTACAAGAGGTGGCTTAGGGCACTGTGTTAAAAGAAATCGCAGATCAAAGTCAAGTGGGTATTAAGGTTGAAGAAACGGCGATTCCCTATTCACGATGAAGTACAGTCTGTTTGTGATATTTCTAGGCTATGATCCACTATATTTAGCGAATGAAGGTAAAGTCGTTTTAGTAGTTGAACCAGAGGTTACCGACCAAGTTCTTCAAGTTTTACATGGATTTTGAAGAAGGAAAAGAAGCAGTTCTCATTGGTAAAACCTTAGATAAAAATATTGGTAAAGTAGGATTGCAAACAGCTATTGGCGGTGTTCGTCTAGTCGATTTATTAGGTGAGGATCAAGTGCCACGTATTTGTTAGCTCTATAACTAGAAATAATAATTTAATTAATATATATAATTTCTTTCTTTTTTGTGATATTTGATGCTTTTTAAGATTAGTTCTATTAGATATTGACAGTATCATGCCGTGATGATAGCATTAAATTAAGTTGTATAAAAATTCACTACTCGTTCATCGTGTTTTTTTATACAATATTGGTATCTTTATGTGTAAGTTCTTATACTTTCACTAGAATCTATGTATAGAATTTGTTAAAATATAAGTATCTACAGGAGGCTTATTATGAAAAAGAAAATTATTACAGCTGTTCTAGGGATTTGTTTAACTACAACTGCATTTGGTGGCATCTTTGACTACTCAAGCTGGCGGCTTAAGCAGTATTCTTGGCGGTGCAGCTAAAATTGGCGGCATCGGTATTGTTATTAACAAATTCGGTCCTCAAATTGACACTTTCTTAAATAAATTATTGAAACAAAATAACTTAAGCACAGAATATACAACCAAAGTAGTACCTATTATTAGTATCGGTACAAAAGGTTATATCGGTGCTGCTCAAGTTACTGGTCCTGCTTCTAGCATTGAAGAAGTTAAAGCGGTTGCTCAAATAGAAGGTAGCTTTAACGGCATGGTTCGTGTTAAAGGTTTAGTTCCTGTTGATAGCACAAACCCAGTTGGTGCATCTCGTGTGCAAGGCGTAGGTGTATCTGCGATTATTGATTTGAAAATTTAATGGCCACTGAGCATATAAAATAGTAGACTCAGGGAATAAGCACGGTCTTAGGCCCGTGCTTATTCTGTTGTATAACAGTTATACATTAGATACGTTGTGGAGGAATTTATGAAGAAGCAAGTACTTACACTTTTAATGGCATCCCTAATTTCAGGCACTGCATTTGCTGCTCCTGGTACAGTAACAGAGAAAACACATGTTTTGGAAACTACTGTATATGGTTCTGTACAAGATGGTGCCGTAGTGGACCGCATTAATCAACTTGACGAAACCGTGTATGGTATTGGTTTCAGTGGAAACTCTGCGACATTGAGTAAACGTGTTGATACACTCTATAACTCCGTAGAAGGTAGTGGTACAAATATTTCTTTGCGTGAAGAAATGGACGCATTAGAATATACGTATCAAATAGCATTAACGCAGGCTCTCTTGTTGATCGTGTAGAGAAAATGGAACGTAGCGTAAATGGTCGTATCGGTAGTGGCTCTTTACAAAAGCGTATTGTTTCTTTAAAAACTAAAGTATATGGTAGCAATGTAACTCTTACTAACCAAGTAGGCACATTGGCAGGTGACCAAGTATTTAAAGTAACTTTAAATGATGCTGTTTCTTCTAAAACAAGTCATGAAGGCGATACTATATCCTTCACTGTGGCTGAAAATGTAATGGATGGCAATGTATTGTTAGTTCCTGCTGGTACTGTAGGATCTGGTACGATTACGTCCTTGAAAAAGGCACGTTCCTTTGGTCGTAATGGTGCCTTAGATATTACATTTGATACTATTCCTGCTATCGATGGCACAGAATTCACTGCTGTACAAGGTAAAGAAGCTAAAGACAAAACTCGTAATGAAGTAAAAGCGGCTGGCGCTTCTGTAGCGGGTGCAGTTTTACTTGGACCTGTTGGTCTTGTTGGCGGTGCATTCGTTAAGGGTAAAAATATAGAGTATCCTGCTGGTTCTACAATCTATGTACAACCACAAGACTCTGTAACTATTCAAGGTCTTGTTATCGGTGGTGACGGTTTAGCGCATAGTGATGATGAATTAGCTGATGCAGTAACTGTGCCAAATGCAACTGGTGAAACTGAAGAATATGTTGAAAACAACAGTGCTGAAGAAAATGAAGCTGTAGTTGAAGAAACTACTGAAGTTGAAGAACCAGAAGAAGTAGTAGAAAATGTCTCTCAACCTATCGTTGTTGTAAAACGCAATCAATAATTAACAAATTCTTAAAGCAAGAGGAGTTCTAGTAACCATGAGGAAACGTAAAGTACAATGGCTAGCAGCGGCATGTGTGTTTTGTTTAGCACAACCTGTATGGGCCGCTACGGAGTCAACCACGGTATATCAAGATCAATTGGATAGCGTAGGCCAATCTTATGCTGGAGAAATCTCTAAAGCATCTACACCTGAACATAGCAATATCCGTGTTGTACGTCGTGGTGAAAAGGCAAAATCTGCTGAGCCTACAGAGCAGTTACCTACTCGTATTGATGCAGACAAAATGTCTTATAATGGTTCCACAGGTAATGTATATGCACAGGGTGATGTAATAGTTACTCAAGGTAATCAAACTTTGATGGCACCTCGTATTGAAGGTAATACGAAAACTACAGAGTACCGTACAGTTGGTGGCTATCACTACTTAGAAGATGGCGGTAAAACAAAGGATATTACAGGTCAAAATATGACATATCGCACTAGCGACCGTCATTTCACAGCTGACCAAGCGATGGGGTGGAACGATCCATATTATGTAAAGGGTCAAAATGCAACCTTTGATGGTCAAACTGGACATATGGAAAAAGGCATGGTTACCACAAACATGCGATGGCATTTAAACATACCCCGGACTACCGTGTAGAAGGGCAAGATATTAAAGTATATCCTGGCGATAAAGTCGTTATCAAAAAACCTTCCTTCTATATCAAAAACTTTAAAATTTTATCCTTGCCATCCTATACAGCTTCTTTACGTCATGATAAAAAGAATAAATTTAGTATTTTCTCTTTAATACCAAAACCTACGTATAATAGCGATAATGGTATTGGTTTACATGGCAGTACTGAATATCCAATTGGTAAGAGAGGTGAAGCTTATCTTGATTACCGCTGGTATTCTAAAGCCGGTTTTAAACCACAGGTTGGATATCGTCATTACTTACCTTGGGGGACTGCTTCTATTGGTTACAGCAAGGAATCCAATGAGTATAATGATAAAACTGTATGGATTGAAAAGATTGGTGAAGTTCGTTTAGATACGCATACGTACCATGTAGCGCAATCTCCAATTACTGTACGTGGTGGAGTTAATGTTGGTTATTGGAAAGAGGATTCTGTAAAAGGTTCTCATAAAGAATACTATGCTGAGGTATCTCACGATCCGATTAAACTTGGCAAAAAGGCAGATTTGCGTTTCTTAGGCGGTTACCAACGCGACTACTACGGTTATGATGGTTCTATTCGTAGCATGCCTTATTGGGGGGCTAGATTCCAATCTAAAGTTGGCAATCGTGCAAATGTCTGGGTAAGCTATGATCAAAGAAATATTTCTTACAATAACTCTCCATATCGATTCGATACGACAGAGCTTCCTAAGGAGCTTATTTATGGTGGCTCTTATAAATTAACTCGCCTAGATGATATTTCTGTAAGTGTTAAAAATAATATGATGAGTGGGGATATTGATTCTATCTACTATACATGGCATCGTGATTTACACTCCTTCGATATGTACTTAACATATAAGGATGGTCATAAAAACAGAGATAATCAATGGAAGATTAAATTTGTAGGTAAAGACTTTTAGTTAGGAGACTATTATGCAACGCATTAGAAAAGCCGTAATTCCAGCAGCTGGTTTTGGCACACGTTTCTTACCAGCTACTAAGGCACAACCAAAGGAAATGCTTCCTATTGTGGATACTCCTGCTATCCAGTATATTGTGAAAGAAGCCTTGGATTCTGGTATTGAAGAGATCCTAATCATCACAGGTCGTAATAAACGCGCCATTGAGGACCATTTCGATAGTAGTGTTGAATTAGAATTATTGTTACAAAGCCAAGGTAAAAACAAACAATTGGCCATGATTAAGGATTTAGCGGATATTAAGGTTCACTTTATTCGTCAAAAAGCACCTCGCGGTCTTGGTGATGCTGTATTGTGTGCTAAAGCATTTATTGGTGATGAACCATTTGCAGTATTACTTGGTGATGATATTGTTTATAACCCAGAAAATCCATGTTTAAAGCAATTAATTGATTGCTATAATGAGCATCCTGGTATTATCTTAGGGGCTCAATTTGTCCCTGAAGATAAAGTTAGCTCATATGGTATCGTATCTGGTAAGGCTTTGGCTGATAACCTATATCGCGTTGATAACTTGGTGGAAAAACCTAAGCAAGAAGATGCTCCATCTCAACTTGCTGTATTAGGTCGTTATATTTTGACACCAGATATCTTTAGCATCTTGGAAAACACTAAACCTGGCGTAGGTAATGAAGTTCAATTAACGGATGCCTTAGCAGCTTCTAAGACTGACACCTATGCATTGGCCTATGAAGGCATTCGCTATGATACAGGTGATAAATTAGGTTATTTGAAAGCTACTGTTGAGTATGCATTGCGCAACGAAGAGTTAGGTGAAAACTTCAAGGCATATTTAAAAGAGCTAGATCTTAAATAATAAATCTATAAGATTTAATATTATAATAGAACCTATGATATATCATGAACTGCACCTCCAAAAATTGTGTCCAATTTTTGGGAGGCAGTTCAATCATGGGTTCTTTTTGTTCTTGTAGTATATTTAGCTAATAAAAATATATTATTTTATATTTGTTAACAAATGGATAATGACTTTTTGTTGACGAATGAAATGATGTTGATTATAATCAATTTATTGAATGAATAAAGGACTGTGATTATATGAGAACATTATTTAAAGCATTATGTAATAATGACTTAGATCTACCAGGTCATAGCGTTATTAAGCATATGCATTATGATTCTTCCGGTAGTGATGAAACTATATGTAAGATAGTATCTCAAGTTGCTAAAACTACGACTATTGGTATTATGGACAAATCGGGATTCTTGATGGTTGATTTACGTCCAGTGCCGAAACAATTTAGCATTCGCACTACCGTACATCAAGAGGAAATCAGTGGCGCTATATCGTTCTCTAAGAATGATATAGTACAATTCGTGAATGATATTAATGACACGAATCCAATTCATCGAGAGGCTCCTTATGTCGTACCTGGGTGCATGATTCTTGAAACATTGTGGAATTATTGGAATATTAGTAAATCTGCGCTGCAAATGGCGATTTACTTTCATGCCCCTGTCATTGCAGAGGATATGGTGACCTTAGTGGAAGTCCCTGAGGATGCTCATGTAGAAGGTTATGTAGGTGATACATTGGTATTTTCTGCTACTTTTTTTGGTGAAAATGAAGATTCAACATCTTTGAAACAAAGATCTATTAGTTAGAGGTAATTATGGAAGCAAGACGTTTAACAAAAATGGCTTTATTAACAGCCTTATTATGTATTTCAGCATATATTTCTTTTCCCTTGCCATTTAGTCCAGCCATGGTAACGGCATTGACTTTGGTGGCTACATTAACTGGTTTGTTGTTACAACCAAAAGATGCATTTATTGTATTTATCATTTATGTTTTATTGGGTGCTGTAGGTTTACCAGTATTTGTTGGTGGTACAGCTGGTCTTGGTAAATTATTAGGACCAACAGGGGGCTTTATCTTCTCTTGGCCAATAGCTTATACATTATTAAGTGTATTTAAAGGTTCTAAGAAGAGCTTTTTCTCTTATGCATGGCGTTCTATTGTAATTACAATTCCTGTAGTATACCTATTTGGTGTGGCAGGCTTTATGATAGTTACAAAAACAGAACTTTGGGCAGCGTTGCCAGTAGTAATGTTCCCATTCATTCCAGGGGACATTGTAAAATGTCTCGTTGCTTCTTGGTTAGCAACTAAAATTAAAATTTAGAACCTAATAAAAGGGGCATTCCTAGGGATGCCTCTTTTACTTTTAATATAAGGAGTTCATATGTCAGTATATATTCACGGTGGCCTTCGCAGCCCTATTGGCGTTTTAAATGGACAATATAAATATATGAGACCAGAAATCTTGGGGGCTCAACTTATTGATGAATTAATTAATCGTCATACTATTTCACAGGTAGATGGAATTTTTTGTGGCAACGCAGTTGGCACTGGTGGGAATATTGGTCGCCTTATGGGACTTATGTGTAATTTACCGAATTTCTGTTCCTGCTATTACTGTAGATATGCAATGTGCATCGGCTTTGATGAGTATTGAAATGGCCTATACGCACATTGCATCAGGTGTTATGGATGCTGCTATTGCTGGTGGTATTGAAAGCTCCTCCTTACAACCCGATCGAATCTATGCAGCTGGAGATGATCGAGAAGGTTTATATAAGGTAGCTCAATTTACCTCTGAAGATCGGTCTCCTTTAGCTATGCTTGAAGGGGCTGAGCGAACGATACATAAGCATAATATAACAAAGGAAGATTTATATCCCTACATTATTAACAGTCATCAACGTGCTTTTGGAGCTTTAGATAATCCACATTTACAGTCTTATATTATGCCCATTACGCTAGATGGCAAAGTTTGTGTAGACGAATGTATTCGTCCTACGATGAACGAGAAACTCTTGTCTAGGATGAAGCCTTTATTGGGTCCTAATTCCATTACAAATGCAGGCAATGCTTGTTTAACCCATGATGGGGCGGCATTTGTATACGTATCTAATACAAAGGGACCCTTTAGAATACATAGTGTCATGCCTTGGGCAGGAAATCCTCAGTTTAGTCCAGAAGGAGCATTAGAAAGTACTGAAGCTATTTTAAAGCGGACTGATTTAACTATGGATGATATAGATGTAGTGGAATGGAACGAAGCCTTTGCCATCATTGATGTGCTTTTTAATAAGGCGTATCCGAATCATATGGAAAAATATAATACGTTAGGCGGTGCGTTAGCATATGGACATCCGTATGGTTGTTCTGGTGCTATTTTAGTACTTCATTGTATGGCAGCCCTAGAATCGTGTAATGGTAGATATGGTTTATGTGCCATTGCAGGCGCAGGCGGTACAGGTGCAGCTTTGATTATGGAGCGTATGTAATATGACAATCATTGAACGCTTGCAACAACATAAAGACTTACAACCATATAAAATTGCTCTCATAGTTGATGAGGAACAGTATACATATGGTCAGCTATATGATGCTATTATCTCTATGGAGTTTAACAATACAAGTAGAATAATTAATTGGGGTCAGTTTAATGATGGTCAGAAAAATAAGGTACTCTTAATTCAGAGTCTCTCTTTTGTAGAACAATTATTACAGTGGTTATGGGGGTTATATAAAGGGTATATCTCCATGGTGTGCCATAATGAAATGGATGTGGCTTATATCGATGAGCTAGCTCGGATTATAAGTGTTGAAGGCGTTCCTACATCTGCAGACTTTGGTGTCCTTACCTCTGGAACTACGGGGCGCCCCAAACCTTTGTGGCGCAATGAGAGCTCGTGGCGAGAGTTCTTTGATATTCAAAACAATATCTTTTCATATAAATAAAGATACAAAAATCTTCTTACATGGTAGCTTTAGCTTCACAGGTGTCAGTAATATGGTTGTCGCTGTGCTATGGTCTGGTGGAACAGTTATTACAACGAGTTCATTGCGTCCAATTCGATGGATACAGCTTATTGATAAATATCATGTGGACCATATATATGCACTGCCAACAAAATTACGATTATTAGTACGCCATTGCAAAAGTAAACTAGGCTCTATTAGCTATATCATCGGAGGGCTCTCAAGTACTGGATCGACAGTTGATGGAACAGTTAGAACTAATATGTCCGAACATGGAGTTTATTCTCTATTATGGTGCATCTGAGCTTAACTATATAACATATTGTACAGGTAAAGAGTGGTTAGATAGAGAAGGTACTGTGGGAAGACCGTTTCCATCTGTTCAAAATAGCAGAGCAGAACAGCGTTATTTACGTGACTACAAAGTATCATATTGAAGGCATTCCCGATACATATACTGTAAATGATTGCGGCTATATAGATAGCGATGGGTATCTCATGTTTAATGGGCGGCGAGGTGATGTCATCAATAAAGGGGGCTATAAAATTTCTATCCCAGAAATGGAATTATATTTACAATCCTTACAGGGCGTTTCTGAAGTCGCTGTTATTACGATTAATGATGAAATACGCGGGGAAGATTTTATTGCTTATATGGTATTAGAGGATAATACTAAATTAAGTAAAAATTATAGAATGCATTCATCATGAAAGACCTTCAGTGGAGTGGCCAAAAAGCAATACTAGAAATTCCTATGATACCCCTTACGGAATGCTCAAAAGTTGATAAACGAAAAACTAAAAAGAATGGTATAATAAAGGGTAATCGATTTTTTTCTATTAAAAGGAGGCATCATGCAGATTAATAAGGCTGCGCTAGAGATTTTTTTGACTTTACGTCCTCTTTAGCCGTATATTCTGAACATGAACTAAAGGTTGGCGATCAAGCTATACAAGATTATATTGCTAATCATGTAGCTAAGGCATTCAAAGACCCAGGTGCTAGAACAGGTACTTTACATGATGCAAGTCCATTTGGTAAACAGCTAGTGGAGTATAAAAAGGGAGACCTCAAGTTTATAGATTTATCTAAGAATTTAGGTGAAAGCTTGTTTACCTATATGAAACAAGCAACGGACTCCGTAGTAATCGATACGATTATTTGTGAAGCTGTTACAGATACGACTTATATTTGTATTCTTTTGTGCCAAGCTCATGATGCTTTTACCCATCAACTATTTAGTGAAGATGATGGTACATTAGCTACAGAACTTGTTTCTCATAAGGCAGTACTGCCTATGCCATCTCAAAAATTACGTGCCTTTGCATCTATTAATTTACATGATTTTAGTGTTCGTATTTTTGAACCAAAAGGTGAGTTTGATGGTGAAGTATCCTATATCTTAGCGGATAAGGTATTACAATTAGGTACTAATCAATCCTCCCGAGATACAGTAAAAAAGGTGAAAGCCATTGTAGATAAGGTGGCTCAAGCGCATGAGTCTGATGGCATCGTTGAATTGACGACTGCAAAGTCTATGATTGCTAAAAATGCTGAAGTATCAGATACAGTCGATCCTGTTCGTATAGTAGAAGAGGTATTCAAAGCGAATCCGATTCAACAAGAGGCGGCTAAGAAAGAATTAGCTGATGCAGATATGATGCGGCCATTACCGGTGAACCGTGAGTTTGCTACAAAGGTTGGAGAACATCATAAGATTAAAACCGATACGGGCATTGAAATCTCTTTCCCTGTGGAATATATGAAAAATCGCGAGTTTATTGAAATCAAAACTAATGATGATGGAACGTTGCGCATTGAATTAAAGAATATCAATAAAATTATGAATAAATAAGAATGTTGAGTTAGATATAAATTTATGGCCATATATAATATATAGAAAAATATTATATATTGATTAGATTTATTTGTTACGCTAATATATAAGGTGGGATATAGTGAGTAAAGAAAAACATAAAAAGACTAACGCATTGCGTATCTTAGATACCCATAAGGTACCTTATAGCATTAGTGAGTATGAATGGTCTGAGGATCATGCCGCAGGACTTCATGTAGTAGAGGCACTAGGCCTCGAGGAAAAGGAAGTCTTTTTAAAACGCTAGTGGGTAAAGGTGATAAAACAGGTTACGTTGTATTCTGTATTCCAGTGGCCGCTGAACTAGATATGAAACAAGCTGCCCGAGTTAGTCATAATAAGTCTGTAGAGCTTGTTCCGGTTAAGGATTTGTTGGGAATTACAGGTTATTTGCGTGGTGGCTGTTCTCCTGTGGGCATGAAAAAAGCATTTCCTACGTACTTTGATGCTACTATGGAACCTCTAGAGTTTGTATATGTTAGTGCAGGCCTACGTGGTATGCAAATGAAGGTAAATCCAAAAGATTTAGCATCTGTTGTAAATGCTGAATTTATTGAACTTACAATGGATCATTAAGAGGTGTGTATGGCTAAAAAGTTTTATGCAGTTCGCAATGGTCGTGTGCCAGGTGTCTATATGACTTGGGCTGACTGTGAGAAGCAGGTAAAGGGCTTTGGTGGTGCTATCTACAAGTCTTTCCCTACGGAAGCAGAAGCTCTTGCTTTTGTGGAGGACTCAGGCTTATCCTTAAGTGATTTTATGAGTGCTAATAAGAGCGAACCTAAATCTTCTCGAGACGTGAAGTCTAAATCAATAAGCTCTAGATCAGTAAGTTCTAGTTCTAGGACTCAAAGTAAAGTGACAGCAAGTGTTGTGAAACCAGATTTTACTAAGCCAAACCATGTGGTTGCTTATATTGACGGTAGTTATAATAAAGGGACAAACACCGTTGGAGCAGGTGGTGTTATCTTCTTGAATGGGAATAGGGAGACCTTTTCATTTCCATCTACTGATGAACGATATACATCATTTTGGAATGTAGCTGGCGAGTTATTAGCTGCTATGTATGTTATGAAATATGCTGTTAATCGCGGCGTTCCTGAATGTTCACTTTATTATGACTATATGGGCATTGAAATGTGGGCTACGAAGGGGTGGAAACGGAATAATGCGCTTACTCAACAGTACGCAGCATTTTATGACTCCATAAAAGACCGTGTGCGCGTATACTTTCACAAGGTAGCTGCTCATACGGGCGATACATATAATGAAATGGCCGATGCACTAGCTAAACAAGGTGCAGGTATTTAGAAATATAAGAAGGGAGGGTACTATGAATATATGTGTTACAGGTGGGGCCGGATTTATTGGCTCTCATCTTGTGGATCGATTAATTGAATTAGGGCACAATGTGCTTGTTATAGATAATTTGTCTACTGGTATGCGTTCTTTTGTACATGAAGCAGCTCAATTTATTGAGATGGATGTACGAGATCCTAAACTAGTATCTATTTTTGAAGAGTTTAAGCCCTCTATCGTATTTCACGAGGCAGCGCAAACTATGGTTCAATCCTCTATGGAGAACCCTAGTTATGACTGTGATGTGAATCTATTGGGTCTTATTAATGTTTTAGATGCATGTCGTCAGGTGAAAGTTGAACAATTCTTAATGCCTTCGTCCGCTGCTGTTTATGGAGATTTAGCAGTATTGCCATTAACTGAGGAATTAAGTGGCATGCCTTCTTCCTTTTACGGACTAACAAAGCTGACTGCAGAAGGTTATTTACGTATTTATCGTGAAGCCTTTGGATTAAATACAGTGTGCTTTAGATATGCCAATGTATATGGACCACGTCAAGGTGATGGTGGTGAAGGTGGCGTTATCAGTGTCTTCAACCGTTTAATCGTTGAAGGTCAGCCTTTAACCGTATACGGTGATGGCGAGCAAACTAGAGACTTCATTTATGTAGATGATGTGGTAGATGCTAATATTAAGGCTATGGGGAATAGTCAATGTACAGGTATTTATAATGTATCTACCAATAAGGGAACATCTGTTAATGAGTTGATTACGCGATTCCGTGCTATTAGTGGTGCAGACTTTATGGTGCACTATGAGGCTGAGCGGGTAGGGGATATCAAGCATTCTCGTTTAAGTAATGCCAAGGCAGAACGCGATTTTGGCTTTGTTGCGACAACTATACTAGAGGACGGCTTACAAAAAACATTAGAATATTTTAAAGCTCATCATAAGTAAGGGATACAAGGTTTGGGGATATGAGTGATACACAATTTTGGGTAACTGTAGGTGTCTGGAATCTCATCGTATTTAGTATGTATGGATATGATAAATTATGTGCCATCAAGGGATATGGACGGATTTCAGAGTTTACTTTATTATTTTTAGCATTTTCCTTTGGTGGTGTAGGTGCTTTATTAGGCATGGTTCTGTGGCGCCATAAGACGTTAAAGGTTAAATTTAAGCTGGCTATTCCTATTGCGTTGCTGTGGTCTGTCTATGCAGTAGGCTTCGGTTATGGTTTGTGGGTAAAATGATTGCATAAACTAATATTTTATTCATTCTTTTATGATATAATGGGTAAAATATTGTACATAAAATGTCAGTGAAGGAGATATTTGATGTTGCGATTACAATCGGGGTTCGAGTTAGATTACGCTAACATATATAATGAAAGTTGCATACAAGAGCGAGATGTAAATAATTTTGAACGAGCTATACAGAATGTGTGGCGTCATACAAATATTTTACGTTCTACCGGCTTTGAAGAAGGCCATGTTTCTAAAGATGGTTTACCTGAACCTGTATTGTTTTATCAGCTTCCATACATTTCGGAAGACGGTATCAATACACCAGATATGTTGAAACGTCTTTACGAATTGCGTGACTATGCGCGTCACAATATTGATACAGTTGTGTCTGTAGGCATTGGCGGCTCCTACTTTAGGGAGCAAGGTTATTTTTGATGTTCAATGTGGTGCATTTTGGAATAATCTAAGTACAGAAGAACGCAATGGATATCCACGGATGTACTTTGCTGGCTTTAACGTAGATGGCGACTATTTAGCAGGTCTTATCCGTACCTTAGAATATCAAGCTCAGAAAAAGGTCCTGACTATAAGGCGATGCTCGTTATTACATCCAAGTCTGGTTCTACAATCGAACCAATGGCTAACTTCATGATTTTGGAGAAGGCTTTACAAGATCGCAACATTAACTATGAAGTAGTAGCTGTAACAGATGTATCTGATGATGAACATCCTACAATTTTAAGGGCTATGGCTCTAGAAAATAATTGGAAGACATATAGTATTCCATATGGCGTTGGTGGACGCTTCTCTGTATTTACAGAAGTAGGCTTTGTAACGGCTGCACTTGTGGGCTTTGATATTGAAGGCTTCTTAGCTGGTGCAGCGTCTATGGACGTAGCCTGCCAAGAAGAGGATATTTTCAAAAATCCTGCTTTATTAAGTGCTTTATTAAAATATATTGCATCTGAACGGTATGGTCGTATTATTGAAGTATTTATGCCATATAGTGACGCGCTTCACTCTTTATCCGACTGGTATGTGCAGCTTTTATCTGAATCGCTTGGTAAGATGAGTAATACATGTTTGCCATATGGTCGTACGCCAGTAGCTGCAGTAGGGACTATGGATATGCACGCTCAAGTGCAGGAACATCAAGAGGGGCGCCTTAATAAAGTCGTTCAATTTATTAAGGTTAAAGACTGGAAACACAATCTCATCGTGCCAGATACATATAGTGAATATGAACGTTTACACTCTCTATCTGATGTAGGGATTTGTGATATTTTAAATATTGCCTTAGATGCCAATAGAGAGGCCTTATCTAGTGACAATCGCTTTAACATGACTATAACTGTTCCAACGCTTAATGCATTCCATTTAGGGGGAAATTATGTTTATGCATTGTTGGGCGGTTTATTTCGAGTCTATTTTTGCTGGTGTTGATGCCTTTGACCAACCAGGTGTTGAGGTCTATAAACGTCTCATCGGGCCTAAATTAGCTCGTGCAAAGGATACACATAATTCATAAGGGGGAACTATGAATATTTTAGTAACAGGTGGTGCTGGCTATATTGGGAGTCATACTGTACGTGCCTTACAACAAGCAGGTTATACACCAATCATTGTAGATAATTTATCTCGCGGACATGTAGAATCTATTCCTGAAGGGGTTACATTCTACAATATGGATATTGTAGATCCTAAGTTAGTCGATATTATGAAAGACCATAATGTCACTGGTGTTATGCATTTTGCAGCCCACTCTCAAGTTGGAGAATCCATGGTAAATCCAGCTATTTATTATGAAAATAATGTGGTTGGTTCTTATCACCTTATTGAATCTGCTCGTGCTGCAGGTGTGAAGCATTTTGTATTCTCTAGTACGGCTGCCGTATATGGTGAGCCTGAGGTGGTACCAATTCGAGAGGATGCTCAATTGCAACCAACAAATGTATATGGTCGTACTAAATTGATGATTGAAGAAATGCTATCTGATTATAGTTCTATTTATGGTTCTACATACGTAGCATTGCGCTACTTTAATGCGGCAGGTGCCGATCCATCTGGTACGATTGGGGAAGACCATCATCCAGAGACTCATTTGATTCCCCTTGTGCTCGATGCAGCTCGTGGTAAAAGAGAACATATAACTGTATTTGGTACTGACTACGATACAGCTGATGGTACATGTGTACGCGACTATATTCATGTTAATGATTTGGCAGCTGCTCACGTATTAGCCATGGACTATTTACGTAAAGGTGGAGAATCCCAAGTATTTAATCTTGGTAGTGGTAATGGCTTCTCCGTAAAAGAAATCATCGAAACTGCAAAAGAGGTTACAGGCATCGATATTCCTGTTCAATATGGTGAACGTCGTGCTGGTGATCCAGGTACTTTGATTGCTTCTTCTGAAAAAATCAAAAACTTACTTGGTTGGGATCCTAAATTCAGCAATGTAGCTGATGTTATCAAAGATGCTTGGAAATGGCATACATCTCATCCAGATGGCTTTAACAGTAAATAAAATAAGAGCAAATCTTTTTGATTTGTCAATATAATGAATGACTCTATTAGTCACCTAGGTGACTGGTAGAGTCATTTTTTTGTAGGGATTTAGAAGGGGCTCCTAGAAATAGTTCGAAGGAGGTGAATTATGAACTTACAAGACTATATAGAACAGATCAAAGGCTGGATTGGTAGACAATGTTTTCTTGTACGACACTATCGAATTGCGATTTTTATATTCTTTATACTGGCTTTAGCAATGATAATAGTTGGCATTTTTTACCCTCACGAAGAGGAACATATCAATATTAATTCAGCTCAATCAGAGGGTACTATTGATAATCAAAGGAAGGTAGATGACTCTATTGTTAAAGGACGATTACTATATGATGTGGGTAGTGTAGAACGGCCTCATCCTTGGCGAGAGGTCTTTAAAGATATTTCTAGTACCGATTTATTAAGTCAAAATGATGATACGAAAGATATAGATTACGATTTAGATACTATTAGCGATGATGAAACATCACTTAGTGATAGTAAGAAAATAAGTAATAAAAGAACTTCACGGCAACATAGAAGTACTAAGAATAAAAATATAAAGACGGATAGAAAGAATAAAGATTGGAATAGCAATATGACCCATGATGATACCAATAACTATGGTAATGAAAGTGTTCACTCCAGAACAGGTATTAATTCTAACGCGTTGTCTCTAGAACAACGGATTGAACTTGTAGGAATTATTGAAGGAAATCAAAAGGTTGCTATCTTACGAAGAGGCTCAGAGGAGCAGATGGTTACAATTGGAAGTAGTTGGCAAGGGATATCAGTATCTGCTATTACTGAAAATAGCGTAGAAATCGTCGAAGGAGGTTCATCACGATGGCTAAAAATCGAGTGATCATAAAAATAGTTATACTAATAGCTATACTGACATATTTATTATTAGGAGGACCATTAGTTGTATTAGGAAATACTACAGAAGAAAAGGTAACAAAGAATATAAGAAATAATATAACCAATAGTGTAACCAATAGCGTTGAGAGTAATAAAAATAAAGAACCAATTACAATATCTGTACGGAACGGATCATTAAGAGAGACTGTATTAGGCATTTGTCGAAGTTATGGTATATCAGTTATCGGTGTAGAGTCATTAAAGGGAAATATTACGGCAACCGTAAAAGGGGAGTCTCCAGAAGAGGTTATTAAAGAGCTAGGGCGGATATATCATTTTTTTCTGTATCAAAACAACATAATACATTACTTATTGAATCTGATGAAACAGCACTGGAGAACAGAGAACTCTATGTACTTTCCCCAGAACACTTACCAGCAGAATCTTTGAAAGCTGTAATGGGCACTGTAGTAAAGAATGATAAAATGGCCGTACTTTCAGAACAAAAATGAGGTTATTATGCATTTAACGAGCGGAGAAAAAAAGGCGGATAGAAACCTTAGTCCGTGCTATCGATAAGGAGCCTAAACAAGTACAATTAGAAGCTACGATTATTGCTATGGAGCAATCCTATGCAAAAAGAACAAGGTTTTCGTTGGTCTTGGCTCAGTTTGACTGGTCATGGTGAAGATAAGACTAATTCGTATGGGGCTGTTACCTTTGGTAAAAACACCAAGTGGAGAAGCTTATAAGTTTTTTTGTGAAACCAGAACTAAGTCTTATGGAAAGTTCTGGAAAAGCTGTTCTAATAGCTAAACCATCTATTATGGCCCTCAATGGTGAGACTGCACACATATTAATAGGTGAACGTATCCCTGTTATAGAAGAGGCAGAGGTGAATGGAGAGCGCAAGCGATTTACCCGCTATGAAGAGGTGGGAATTAAGTTAAACTATACTCCTATTATTACTGCAGATGGCGGTGTAGACGCAAAAAAATACATGCCGAGGTAAGTACACCGATTATGGTTTCGGAAATGAAAGCTTATAAAATTAGTACAAGGCAGGCTCATACTAGAGTGCGATTACAACAAGGCGAAGTGCTTGTCATAGGTGGACTCATGGATAATCGAGACCAGCAGCAAATACAAAAAGGTACCCATATTAGGCGATATTCCGTTATTGGGCAAATTATTTCGTCATAGCAGAAAATCAAAAAGATTCTGTAGAGATGTTGATGTTGGTCCGGGCAACTGTGGTATAATAAAGGGTAAATGATTAGGAGGTTGTGAATGGAACGCATTCGAATGATAGGCCTTGGAAAATCATTTGGGGTGCGCCAAGTATTTTCCAATGTTTCTTTTGAGATAAAAGAGGGCGATCGACTCGCCTTGGTAGGGCCCAATGGGGCCGGTAAATCTACCTTATTAAAATGCATATTAGGCTATGAGGAGCTTGATGAAGGCAATGTAGTTAAGTCTCCTGTTGCAAGTATTGGCTACTTGCAACAAGATGTAAATCTTGGTGACGATAGTTTAGCTACTGAGATTGAAAAGGCTTGGGCTGATGTACATGCATTGGAAGATCAACTTAAAGAACTTACGAGTCGCTTAGAAACGGAAGCGGCTAGTGAAGCTGATTTACAACGCCTAGATTATTTACAAAATCGTCTAGAATGGCTTGGTGGGTATGACTATGAGCAAAAGACAAAACGTATTGTTTATGGTTTAGGTTTTACTGATGAAGACCTAGACAAACCAGCTAATGCTTTTTCTGGTGGTCAAAAGACGCGTATTAACTTAGCAAAGGCCTTGGTTCGTCGTCCAGATTTTCTGTTTTTAGACGAACCGACAAACCATTTAGATATGGATATGCTCGAGTGGCTTGAAGGATACTTATCCGCCTATCCTGGTGGCATTCTCATCGTCAGCCATGACCGCTATTTCTTAGATCGTATCGTCACTGGCGTTGTGGAGCTAGATAATCATAAGGCTACAACGTATCGTGGTAACTATAGTCGTTATATTCAACAACGTGATGAACGGTTGAAGGCTGATATGGTGGCTTATGAGAAACAACAAGAGTACATCAAGAAACAGAGGCTTATATAGATAAATACCGGGCAGGTATCAAGTCCAAAATGGCGCGTGGTCGACAGTCGCAACTTAATCGATTAGATCGTCTTGAGGCACCTGTTACTTCACATCATTTACAATTTTCCTTTCCTCCAGCAGCTATGAGTGCTGATAAGGTTCTAGTCTTAGATCACTTATCTGTTGGGTATGGTGAAAGTCGCATCATTGATGATATATCTCTCGTTGTTCGTCGCGGTGAGTCTGTGGCTCTTATCGGTCCTAATGGAGCCGGTAAATCGACTCTAGTAAAAACTATTGTAGGCGAACTATTCCCTGAATCTGGTCATGTAGATATTGGGAATCGCGTGCAAGTGGGTTACTTCTCACAAGAGCATGAAGAGTTACATGATTCTTGGCAGGTAGTAGACGAGATTATGAATCACTTTAATTACAGTGAAGATAAGGCTCGTAATGTACTTGGTGCATTTCTTTTTAAAGGGGATGATGTGTTTAAACTGGTCGGTGATTTATCCGGTGGTGAAAGAGCGCGTTTGGCATTGCTGAAATTATTCCTTCAAGGTGATAATTTCCTTATTTTAGACGAACCGACAAACCATTTAGATATTCCTACGCGAGAAATTGTGGAAGAAGCACTGCAACAATTTGAAGGAACCTGTTTCATTATTTCTCACGATAGATATTTCTTGGATCAAGTTTCTACAAAAACAGTAGTTCTAGATGATGGAAAAATCACTGAGTATCTCGGTAATTATTCATACTACAAGGAAAAGCTGAAAGAGCAAGAAGACTTATTAGCGATAGCTAATGAGCAGAACTTAGACGCTGATAAGGTTGAAAGCAAATCTGGTTCAGCTGACGAGCCAGCACTTTTAGCATCAGAATCTATAGAGGAAAATCAGAAGAAACCGAATGCTTATATGGTGGAAAAACAATTAGCAGAGGTGGAATCTGAAATCGCTCGCCTTGAGGCAACAATGAAGATGTACGAGGTGCAATTAGCGAATCCTGTAGTGCAACAAGATTTAGATGAAATGTCCAAATCTCTATGCAAATTGAGGAAACTCAAAGTGAGTTAGATTCATTGTATGAGAAGTGGGAAAGATTATCTGAATAGCTTATTTAATGTATATATTATTGGGGAATTAAAATCATTATCTTTTAATTGACAAAGTATTTTAGATTCTCATAATATAGGAATAGATTTAAAGTTTTATGTTTTTAAGGAAGGGTGTAACATGAATAAATCCATGTTGAAAAAAGCAGCCATTTTTGGTCTTGCTGGTGTAATGGCAGTTGCTGCTGGTTGTGGTAGCAATAAAGATGCAGGAAATGCAAATAGCAATGAAGCTAAAATTGCATTATTGACAACAACAACTGGTGGTGCCGCAGCATATGGTGAATCCATTAAAGCTGGTGCAGAATTGGCTGTAAGCGAAATCAACGCTGATGCAAACGCTGTAAAAATTAATTTGTTAGTAGAAGATACTAAAGGTGATAAAAACGAAGCTATCAATGCGATGAACAAAGTAATTGCAAAAGATAAAGTTGTAGCAGTTATCGGTCCTATGCTATCTGGTGAAATGATGGCAGCTGGTCCTGTAGCAAATAAAAGCAAAGTAGTAGCGCTTGGTACATCTACAACTGCTGAAGGTATTACAGATATTGGGGATTATATCTTCCGTAATGCTGTACCAGAATCCTTGGCTGTAGACACAGCTATCAAAGAAGCTCATAAAACATTGGGCTTTAAAACAGCAGCTATTATGTATTCTAACAACAATGACCAAATGGTATCTGTAAACAATACAGCTCGTAAAGCATTGGAATCTGTAGGCGTACAAATCGTTGATACTGAAACATTTGCAGATAAAGATACTGACTTCTCTGCTCAATTGACTAAGATTCAACAAGCTAAACCAGATGTAATTATCGTTGCATCCCTTTACCAAGAAGGTGCCCTTATCATGAAAAAATGCGTGAAATGGGTATGAATCAACCTGTAGTTGGCTCCAATGGCTTCAACAGCCCACAATTCATTAAAATTGCTGGCGATGCGGCTAACGGCGTTATCGTTGGTACACCTTGGTTCCCTAATAAAGAAGACCAAAAGGTTAAAGACTTCCGTAAAGCTTATGTAGCTAAATATGGTAAAGAACCTGACCAATTCGCTGCGCAAGCATACGATGCCGTATATCTTTATGAAGCAGCGTTGAAAAAAGCAGGCTCTACAACTGATCGCGAAAAATTCCGTGAAGCATTGAAAAACATTGCTGACTTCGTTGGTGTAACTGGTCAATTCAAGTTCAACGAAAAACGCGATCCATCCATGGAAGTTCAAGTATTACAAATTAAAAATGGTCAATTTGACGCATTAACAAAATAAGTTGAGGTAGTATAGTGTTTTTACAACAATTAGTTAACGGGTTAACCCTCGGTAGCTTATATGCTGTACTCGCTATTGGCTTAACACTTGTGTTCGGTGTTTTGAATATTATCAACATGGCTCACGGAGGCATCTTTATGATAGGTGCCTTCGTTGGTCTTTTTATGGTAACAATTTTTAACGTTAACATTTTTGTAGCCCTTATCGTAGCTATGGCAGTAGGTGCTATCCTTGGTTATCTTCTAGAATTTGTGGCCCTTCGTCCACTACGCAAGAAAAAGGTGTCTCACTTGGCACCACTTATTAGTACCATTGGTGTTTCCATCTTTATTGAAAGCTTGGCATTATTGCTTTGGGGTCCTCAAACAAGATCTTTCCCACCAGATTATATTGGTGGTCTTATCGACTTTGGAGCTTTTAAAATTTCCATGGTACAAATCATTGGCTTAGGTGTTTCTATCGTTTTAATGCTCATTTTAAATATAGTTATTAAGAAAACTAAAATTGGTAAGGCTATTCGCGCCGTATCAATGAGTACTGAAACGGCAGCACTTCTAGGTATTAATCCTACGATGATTATTTCTGTTACAGTAATGATTGCCTCTGCACTAGGTGCAGCTGCAGGTGTTTTAGTAGGCTTATCCTTCAATGCTATTGAACCTACTATGGGCGTTATCATCGGCTTTAAAGGTCTTGCCGTGCTTATCTTAGGTGGTCTTGGTAATATTACAGGTGCCATGGTTGGTGGCTTCATTCTTGGTGTAGCAGAGGTATTCTCTGTTGCCTATGGTGCTTCTACATTCCGTGATGCCGTAGCCTTTGGTCTCATTATCCTATTATTGTTCTGGCGCCCACAAGGCTTGTTTGGTTCTAAAGATAAAGGGGGGAGACCGTAATGGATTTATTAAACCCGTATTATCTACAGATCGTGATGTTCTTCATCATCAATGCCATCATGGGTATTTCTATTTACTTTACACTTGCCAGTGGTCAGCTCTCTCTTGGGGCAGCAGGCTTTATGAGTGTGGGTGCTTATGTAGGCGCTATGCTTTCTTTGAAAGCTGAATTGCCTATCGTTGTTGGCATTCTAGTAGGTGGCTTAGTTGCAAGTCTTGTAGCAGTTATCATTGGCTTACCAACAACAAGACTTAAAGGCTTGTACCTAGCTATTTCAACTCTTGGTTTGGTGAAGTAGTACGCGTTATTTTCTTGAATTTAGATGTTACAAATGGTGCCTTAGGTTTATCTGGTATCCCTTCTATTCCTCAAGAATTGACAAACTATGCCTATGAATTTGATATGGATGGCCTAATGGGCATTGATGCTGTGACATGGGGGAATTTGATAGCTATCATTATTTTGTTGGCTATTTTAGTTTTGATTATTGCTTTCTGTGTACGCATTAATAATAGTCGTGTTGGTCGAGCTTTTGCGGCAATCAAAGCTGATGATCATGCGGCAGAACTAATGGGGATTAACGTTGTATACTACAAAATGATGGCCTTTATTATTGGTGCATTCATTGCTGGCATCGGTGGCGGTTTGTATGCTCACATTACAAACTTTATCAATCCTACAGATTTCAGCTACCATAAAGTAGTACAAATCTTGTTATTCCCTGTATTTGGTGGCTCTAATGTAGTGTGGGGTTCCGTACTCGGCTCCTTTATTCTTACATTATTGCCAGAAGTATTGCGTTTCTTGTCCGATTATCGAGATATCATTTATGGTGCTTTACTTGTTATCTTGATGGCTGTTCGTCCAGATGGTATTTTAACAGAATCTATGGTGGACAAAATTAGCCGTAAGTTAGGATTTAAAAAAAGCTCCTTATATTCCAGAATCACAAGTATTAACAGAACGCTTTGAAGCGTACAAACGCAAACAACAAGAAGAAAAACAAGGATAGGAGGGAACTGAATGCTATTAGAATTAAATGAAGTAAGTAAAAGCTTTGGTGGCGTTGCAGCTCTCACTGGTGTATCCTTCGGTGTTAAACAAGGTGAAGTATTTGGTGTTATCGGTCCAAATGGTGCCGGCAAGACTACACTTTTTAACTTGATTACTGGTGTATTTCCAGCAAGCTCTGGTGAAATCGTTTTTGACGGCATGTCTGTAGTAGGTATTAAGCCACATAGAACTGTTGAAATGGGGATTGCTCGTACGTTCCAAAATATTCGTCTTTTTGGTAATATGACAGCTCTTGAAACTGTATTAACTGGTATGCATTGTCGTACTGGGTCTGGTTTCTTGTCTAGCTTCTTGAAAACAAAACGTCAACGCATCGAAGAAGAGCGTTGTCGTGGCATTGCTTACGAGTTCTTAAAGCTTGTAGGCCTAGAAGAAGATGCTGAAGAAGTTGCTACATCACTGCCATATGGTAAGCAACGTCGCCTTGAAATTGCTCGTGCTTTAGCAACACATCCACAATTGATCTTGCTCGATGAACCTGCAGCGGGTATGAATGATAGTGAAACTGAAGTTCTTCGCCAACTAATTGGTAAGATTCGTGACTTAGGTATTACTGTTGTAGTTATTGAACATGCCATGGAATTAATGATGAATATCTGTGATCGTATGGTAGTTCTTAATTTTGGTAAGAAAATTGCTGAAGGTACACCTCAAGAAATTCAAAATAACGAGGCTGTAATTGAAGCATACTTAGGTAAAGAGGAGGTGTAATATGTTAAAACTAGAAAATATTGTGGCTGGTTATGGACATATTACAGCCTTAAAAGATGTGAGTTTAGAAGTGCCACAAGGTTCTGTTGTATCTCTTATTGGTGCCAATGGTGCCGGTAAAACTACAACAATGAAAACAATTATGGGCCTTGTAAAACCAACTTCTGGTCGAGTGATCTTTGAAGGTCAGGATATTACTGGTCGTCAAACCCATCAGATTGTACATGCTGGTATTTCCTTAGTGCCTGAAGGGCGTCAAATTTTACAAGATATGAGCGTTTATGAAAATTTAGAAATGGGCGCTTATATTCGTAAAGATAAGGAAATCGAAGAGGATATCAAAAAGGTATTTAAACGATTCCCAATTCTTGACGAGCGTAGCTACCAATTAGGTGGTACGTTATCTGGTGGCCAACAACAAATGCTTGCCATTGGTCGTGCACTTATGGCTCGTCCAAAATTGTTATTGTTAGACGAACCATCTATGGGCCTTGCTCCATTGGTAGTTAATGAAATTTTTGAAACTATCAAAGAAATCAGTGCTGAAGGTACAACAGTTCTCTTAGTAGAACAAAATGTGCGTCAAGCATTAAAAATTGCGGATTACGCTTATGTATTAGAAACAGGTAAAATGGTCTTGTCTGGTCCAGCTGATGAAGTGCGCCATAACCCACGTGTTATGGAAGCTTACTTAGGTGGTCGAGTTGAGTAAATAATGACCATGTTTATCTAAAATTTTAAATAAGGTGTATATACTAATTTTTTTAGTATATACACCTTATTTTTGTTTATCAATAAAAGTGATGAGTGAGCGGTAAAAACGTGAACCAATAGTGAAATGACTTTACATATATTTAATTATTTTTACTAAATTTTTAAGAAAAAAACGGAGTGAATTATCTATGAAATGAGTAAAAAAATCACTCATGAAAATACCGTGAAAATACTGTCTTTGCTGCATTTGTTATTGAAGGTTTAATGAAGTTCACTCAGAATACCTTGGGTTTATAGAAGTACATTTAAAAAAATGATAAAATAGCTTAACCGATATTTTAGTATTAACAATACTAATAATCATGTGATGTATTGAACATGTTGAATGTAAAACAAAGAGGTAAAGTATGAATAAAAAACAGTATGTGATGATGGCTGCATTCTTATGTGCAACGACAACCACTATGGCAGCACCAGTAAGTGTAACTACTGAAGAGGGCTATAATACTAAAACTGTACAGTTGGAAGGTCATGCACCTTTGGAAACTAGTGCATCTGTAATTAGCTCTGACAAAGAATATCGCCTACGCCAAGGGGATGAATTAACGATTCAAGTCGTACAACAAGCCGATCTTGGAACTCGTAATGGTAATGACATTATGTATGCAGTTCGTCCAGATGGTTATGTATCTTTCCCTATGGTAGGTGCTGTAAAAGCAGACGGTTTAACTGTTGATGAGTTTACTGCTGCATTACAGCAAGGGTTATCTCGATACATTATTAATCCAGATATTACTGTAAATGTTACAAAACTTGGTGGTGTACGAGTATATGTATTTGGTGAAATTAATCGCCCCGGTGCTTATACGCTAACGAAGTCTAGCACAGTTATTGATGCGATTGGCGCAGCAGGTAGCTTCAACTGGGATACAGCGAAGAAGAAAATTTATTTAATTCATCAAGATAATCCAGAAAAACCAATCCCAATTAATCTAAATCGTATCTTACAAACTGGGGATATGACTGAAAATTATATTATGAGAGAGGGCGATGTTCTTTACTTAACTAAAAATAGCCGTATTAACTTTGCTCGTGATATTGCTCCAATCTTAACTGGCGCTTATATGGTATCACGCATAGGTAAGGATTAAGGATAAGAATTATCTGTCATATAAGGGGGCGTTCTTTTGCGTTCATATTTATTACCAGCCATATTGTTTATTGCCGATATTGCAACTATTGTTATTGTTGCATTTGTCAGTCTTTTCATTCGATTTGATGGCTACATAGAACCTCAATATATTAACCAAATGGTAGATGCCTTACCGCTACTACTAGTTTCCTATATGTTGATGTTCTTGCTTATGCATTTGTACACGCGTATTTGGCGTTATGCAGGGATGCGAGAGGTATTGGCAGTATCTGTCGCTACGACAGTAGGTACAGCAATCTTTTACTCCTCTATGTTTGTATTTGGTAAATCATTACCAAGATCAATCTATTTTATTACCTGGTTCCTTACAACTGGTGCAGTAGGTATGGGACGCATGTTGCTACATTATGTGGCGCTTCATTATAGCAGTGGGGATGATGGTGAAAGTGGTCAAGTGAATACGCTGATCATTGGTGCTGGCGATGCAGGGGCAACTATTGCTCGTGAAATAGAGCGATATCATAAGCGCTCTCGTCGAATCATTGGCTTTGTAGATGATGATATGTTCAAACATAACCGCCTTATGAATGGCTTTAGAATTTTAGGTAATCGTGAAGATATTCCTATGTTGGCAGCCAAATATAAGATTGAAGAAATCATCATTGCTATGCCGTCGGTTAAGCGCGATGTTATCCGCGAGATTATGGAAATTTGTTCTCCTCTTAAATGTAAGATTAATACTTTGCCAGGAGTGTACCAGTTACTTGATGACGAAGTGCTTGTATCTCATCTACATCCTGTTTCCATTGAAGACCTATTAGAACGTGATGAAATTCACCTCGATACTTCTAAGGTGGAACCATATCTTAAGGATAAAGTAGTTCTTGTTACAGGCGCTGGTGGCTCTATCGGCTCTGAAATTTGTCGCCAAGTACTACGTGTAAAACCTAAGAAATTATTATTACTTGGCCATGGTGAAAATAGTATTTATATTATTCACCAAGAATTGCGCAGTGTTGCTCCAGAAGGCACGTTGGTACCTATCATTGCAGATATTCGAGATAAGAATCAATTAGAGCAAATCTTTAAAGCTTATAATCCTGAGGTAGTATTCCATGCTGCAGCTCATAAACATGTACCGCTTATGGAAATTCAACCTATAGCAGCTGTGCTTAATAACATTTACGGTACCCGAAATGTAGCGGATGTGGCTGGTGCTCATGGGGTTGAGCGATTTGTTATGATTTCTACGGATAAAGCTGTTAACCCTACTAGCGTTATGGGGGCCACTAAACGGGTGGCAGAGAAGGTTGTACTAGGTATGAATCATAAATATGATACTAAGTTTATTACGGTCCGTTTTGGTAATGTACTTGGTAGCCGTGGTTCTGTTATTCCCTTATTCCGTAAACAAATTGAAGCAGGCGGTCCTGTAACTGTTACAGATCCAGAAATGACTCGTTATTTCATGACTATTCCAGAAGCAAGCCAACTAGTGCTACAAGCTGGTGCTATGGGTAAGGGCGGCGAAGTGTTCCTCTTAGATATGGGCGAACCAGTTAAGATTGTAGATTTAGCTAAAAATATGATTCGTCTTTCTGGTTTTGAACCAAATAAGGATATTCGTATTGAATTTACCGGTTTGCGCCCAGGGGAAAAATTATACGAAGAGTTATTAACTGCTGAAGAAGGCACGAATACAACTACGCATAAGAAAATCTTTGAAGCTGCGTTAGAAGATGTTGACCAAGAATGGTTAGGCCGTGAAATCGAGCGCTTTGAAACATGTAGAACTGATATGGATGTAATCAATGTGTTACAGGACATCGTTCCTACATACCATCCAAATCATAACATCTAAATTGTCACTATATTAGTTATTAATTCACGTATATTACTACATCGTTATATAGCTATTTTATATTTACTTACACTGTGCTTTGCTTGAGAGAGATAGACACAGTTCACAATCCTTAGAGGGAGAGACCCTGTTGTTTGTATACTTTCACAGAAAGGGGTATATGGGTGGAACAAATTATCGATTTAAAAGAGGTAGGTAAAGTCCTCGTTAAAAAGCGACGTAAAATTATCAATATTACAGTAGCCTGCATGGTACTAGGTGGTGCCTATGGTTTTCTAGCGCCATCTACGTATCAATCTACATCTATGTTGCGCATTAAGCAGGCTCAAGGCTTAAGCAATTCTGTATTATCAAGTTCCAATGGCTATTCTGACGCTATGTCTCGTCAATTGATGAACACAGATGCAGAAATTTTAAAAAGCCGTAATGTAGTAGAACCAGTTATTGCTGCTATTGAAGATCCTGAAGGTACAGGAAATGCGCCGACATACGAAGAGTTTGTTAAAACGCGCATTGAAACAAAACCATACAAGGAAACTGAGTTGTTACAAGTGAGCGTAACAGGCAAAAGTCCTGAACAAGCTCAAGAAGCTAATAAATTGCTAATTGATAACTTCTTGAAGCGCCTTGCTGAAATTTCTCATGTTGAACAACGTGCTACTCGTGAATTTTTACAAAAACGTGTTGTAACTGCTAAAACTGAATTGGAACAAGCAGAAAAGAGATTACAACAATTCCAAGTTGACAACAAAGTTTACTCCACAGCCGATCAAATGAAAGGCTTAACAGATAAGATTACACTTATCGATCGTGAAAAAGCGCAAAATCAACTTGATTTAGAAACGGCTCAAGCTGCATTAGGTAGTATCAATGAACAATTGGGTTCTGCTGGTAAAAGTATCGCTGATAGTGCTACAGTTCAAGCTTACAAAGGTCAATTAGCGGATCTTGAATCTCGTAAGGCTTCTTATGTTGGTAAATATACTGATGAGCATCCTGCGATGAAAGAAATTAATCAACAAATTGAAGAAGCTAAGAGAGGTCTAAATGCTGAAATTAATGCTATTGCGTCTCAACAAGCACCTTCTAGCAACTCTGCGCAACAAGGTTTGTTAGCTGATAAATTTAGAAATGAAGCCGCTCTTGCAGTAGCTCAAGGTAAACAATCTACATTAGCTGAGCTTGATAAAGCAAACGAAGAAGCTATGAAAGGCTTGCCTGAAAAAGAACGTGGCTATATCCAAGCAAAACGTGATGTAGATGTGGCACAAGATATCTACCAAATGTTATCCACTCGCTTAGAAGAAGCAAAGGTAGCAGAAGTGATGGTGCCAAATGAAGTTCAAATCGTAGATGCTCCTACATTGCCAGAAAAGGCAATTGCTCCGCGTAAGGTTCTCATTCTATTAGGCTCTGCAATTTTAGGTCTCATCCTTGGTTGCCTCTACACATTGGGTCAATTCTTCTGCAATCGCAAAGTTCAATCTGTACAAGAAATCAATGATGTTCTTGGCATTGAAAACTTAGGTGTGATTCCAAATCATGAAGAGAAAGAATATGAAGAACCTAGTAATCGTATCGTAGCATTGTTGCGCAAAGTGAGAGGTTAATATGATCAGACTAATTTCTAATGAACGTGGTGATACAGCACTCGTAGAAGCATATCGTACATTGCGTAGCAATTTACAATATGTATGTAATCAACAAAAAGGTAAGCTTATCTGTATTACAGCCGCTACTAGCGGTGAAGGCACTTCTGAAGTAGCCGCTAATACTGCATTAGCTTTATCTAAAAACAATAATAAAGTATTACTGATTGACGGTAATTTACGCAATCCAGTACAACACTTAGCCTTTAATGTGCAAAATAAAGGTCTTACTAATGCAGTAATGATGGATGAAGACTTGACGATTCATCGTAATGTACAACCTCATTTAGATGTATTGACAGCAGGAGAAGTGGTTCAGCATCCTTCTGAAGTAGTAGACTCTAGTAAATTGCCAACAATTTTAGATTATGTACGCGATGAATATGATGTGGTTATCATCGATACGCCACCAGTATTATCCGTTACTGATGCTATTGTATTAGCTGAAAAATCCGATGGTGTTATGCTCGTTGTTAGAAACGAAGTAGCAAGCCCAAAAGATTTGATAGAAGCAAAAAAACGCCTTACTCAAGTAGGCATTCCTCTATTAGGCTCTATCGTAATTGATACTTAATAATCTTACTTAATTCGTAATCTAATCGATTCATCAAGCGTATCAATATGGTACAGAAAGCATTGAGGTGATGTATATGAAAATTAATTTTTCTCCTCCAGATATTACCGACTTAGAAATCAACGAAGTCATTGAAGCCTTAAAAAGTGGGTGGATTACAACTGGTCCTCGTACTAAAGAGCTAGAGAAAAAGATTGCCGAACAGTTAGGCACACCTAAATCTGTTTGCTTGAATTCTGCGACTGCAGCGCTTGAAATGTCTCTTCGTGTATTAGGTATTGGCCCTGGTGATGAAGTCATTACGAGTGCTTATTCCTATACAGCTAGTGCGAGTCCTGTAGTTCATGTAGGTGCTACCTTAGTGATTGTAGATACACAAAAGGACTCTTATGAAATGGATTACGATGCAGTAGCTCGTGCCATCACTCCAAAGACAAAGGCTATTATTCCAGTAGATATTGCTGGTGTACCTTGTGATTATGAGCGCTTGCGCTCCATTGTAGAGGACAAGAAATCTCTCTTTACTCCAGCCAATGATATTCAAAAAGCATTATGTCATATTCCTATCGTAGCGGACTGCGCTCATTCTTTTGGTGCAACCTACAAAGGTGTGCATACAGGCAATGTAGCTGACTTCAGTAGTTTCTCTTTCCATGCAGTAAAAAACTTTACTACTGCCGAAGGTGGCTGCGCTACATGGCGCCATATTGAGGGCTACGATGATGAAACTATTTATAAGCAATTCCAATTGTTGTCTTTGCATGGTCAAGATAAGGATGCTCTTGCTAAAACTAAGGCTGGCGCATGGGAATACGATATTAAAGGCACATATTACAAATGTAATATGACGGATATTATGGCTGCTATTGGTTTGGCGCAATTTGAAAGATATCCAAAACTGTTAGCACGTCGTAAGGAAATTATCGAAGCTTATGATGCAGGTTTAAAAGATCTACCTGTTACAGTATTAAGTCACTATACTGATGATCATCAAAGTAGTGGTCACTTGTACTTAGTTCGCTTAGATGGACGTGATGCAGAATACCGTAACAAGGTAATTGAAGCTATGGCTGAAGCTGGAATTGCAACAAATGTACATTATAAACCAATTCCTATGCATACGGCTTACAAGAATTTAGGCTTTACTATTGATGATTATCCAAATGCTTATGATCAGTTTAAGAATGAGATTACATTGCCACTTCACACGTTGTTAACAGATGAAGAAGTGCAATATATCATTGAAACATTTAAAAGGATTATTACCGAATGCTAGTAAAAAACTTTCACGATCTACCCCAAGAGTTACAGTGTGAAGAGGTGCGTCCGTACTTTGAAATATTAAATCAAAGACGAACAAGTCTTTTATGTAAAAGCATTTTTGACCGTGTTATGGCGGCCGGCATGCTCATTACATTGAGTCCTGTATTTCTTGTATTAGCCATCATGATCAAACGAGATAGTGAAGGTGAGGTTTTCTTCCGCCAAACTCGGGTGACACAATATGGTCGCACCTTTGGTATCTATAAATTCCGTACTATGGTAAAAAATGCGGAATCTCTTGGTGCTCAAGTAACGTCACAAAATGATATGAGGGTTACTAAGGTGGGTAATATGCTGCGCAGTTGTCGTCTTGATGAACTGCCTCAGCTTATCAACATTCTCTTAGGAGATATGAGCTTTGTTGGCACAAGACCTGAGGTACCGCGATATGTGGCAGCCTATACGGATGAGATGAAAGCTACGCTGTTGTTACCTGCTGGTGTAACGAGTGTAGCCAGCATTGCCTATAAAGATGAAGATCAGCTTTTACAAAATGCTCAAAATGTAGATGAAGTTTACATCAATGAGGTGTTACCAGGCAAGATGGCTTGGAATTTGAAGAGTATTAAGGAATTTTCTTTTTTACAAGATATAAAAACGATGATAGATACAGTGTTAGCTGTATTACGTTAAGAGAGGTCCCTATGAGTACATCTATGACAAAGGAAATACAAGAGAAAGAGCTGACTATGTTGCTGTACTTTAAAGAATTCTGCGACAAACATAATTTGCGCTTTTATCTTTGTGGCGGTGGTCTCATTGGGGCTATACGTCATAATGGTTTTATCCCTTGGGATGATGACTTAGATCTCTTTATGCCTCGTCCTGACTATGAAAAACTAGCAGAGTTGTGGCCTAAATATGCTGATACAGAACGTTATACGTATTGTCGTACAGATCGTCATCATATTTATCACGATGCAGGCGCTTCTATTCGAGATAACAACACGACTTTTATTAATCGTCACAGTATGCACGAAGATATTTGTCATGGTTTAGCCTTAGAGATTATGCCAATTGACGGCTGTGCACCTGGCAAAATCAGCCGTGCTTTGCAGTTGATGTGGGCTATGACATTTGCACTCTTTAACGCTCAACGATTACCGGATAATAAGGGGCCTATGTATCGTGCCTTAGCAGGATGTATCTATAAAGTCTTTTCTAGTCAGTCCGTGCGCTATCATATTTGGCGTTTCGCAGAAAAGCAAATGACTAAATATGATTTCAATACAAGCAAGGAGTGTACTGAGTTAATCGGTAGTTTAAAAGGCATGAAGTTAAGACATCCGCAAGAGGATTTTGCTTCTGTCGTTTATAAAGACTTTGAAGGACATCAAATACCTGTTATGAAAGGGTATGAGAGATATTTACGTCTCATTTGGGGCGATTATATGCAATTACCACCTGTGGAGCAACGTGTAGCAAAACATGACGCCGCATTTGCTGATTTGCATACGCCTTACAAAGAATATAGAGGCATTTATTATGCCCAAAATAAAGCTCAACCATAAGGAGGGCCTATGAAACGAATAGCAGTAATCTTTGCGGGTGGCGTAGGCGCTCGTATGAAGAACAGCAAGACGCCGAAACAATTTTTAGAATGGAACGGTAGACCTATTTTAATTCAAACCTTGGATGTTTTTGAACAAACAGAGGCTATTGATGGTATTGTTCTAGCCTGCAAAGCAGAATGGATTGATCATACAAAGCAACTAATTGAAAAGGCGAAATTACAAAAGGTTTTGTCCATTGTACCCGGCGGTGAAAGTGCTCTCGGCTCCCAATATAATGGGCTAGTTGAGACTAAGCGTTTAATCCCGGATGAAGATGTGACTGTGTTGATTCATGATGGTGTTCGTCCACTTGTGGATAGTGCTACTATTGAACGAAACATTGAATCTGTTGAATCTAAGGGTTCTGCTATTACTGTTACTCCTGCTATCGAAACGATTATGGTTACTCAAGATGGTTCCATCAATCGAATTTTAAATCGTAATGAATGTCTTATGGCTAAGGCTCCACAGAGCTTTAGATTAGATGATATTTTATCTGTTCATGATCGAGCAAAAGACGATGGAATACATGATTTCATTGATTCTGCATCGATGATGATGCATTATGGTTACACTTATACCCTGTACTAGGGGAAACTGAAAATATAAAAATTACAACACCATCCGATTATTATATGTTTACGGGGATTATTAAAAACCGTGAACTAGGAGGATTAGAAGATGAGTAATTCCGTTATCCAACGTGAGTTAACGGCTTTAGTACATGAAGAAAAGTACTTTGATTTCCTCCGTCATCAACGCGTTCTTGTAACGGGTGCAACAGGGCTTATTGGCTCTATGTTTATTAAACTACTCATACTTGCTAATGAAGCTTATGGCTTGGATTTAAAAGTGCTTGGTCATGTGCGAAGCCATGATAAAGCACAAACTATTTTTGGTGAGCATTTAGATAATGAATCATTTACTATTATTGATGGCTCATTAGAATCTATCGATACGCCATGTGACTATATCCTGCATGGTGCGGCACCAACACAATCTAAATTTTTTGTAGAACATCCTGTAGAGACAATTCGTACCTCTATCCATGGTACAGAGGCTATGCTTGAGCTAAGTCGTCATAAAAAGGTAAAAAAACTTGTTTACCTATCCAGCATGGAGCAATATGGCGTTCCCTATGAATCAGGTCAAGTGATGACTGAGGAACGCTTAGGTTATCTTGATCACCTAAATGTACGTAGTTCCTATTCTGAAAGTAAACGACTCTGCGAATGTTATTGTAAGTCTTATGCGGTCGAGTATGGCGTTCCCGCTGTTATCGCTCGACTAGCTCAAACCTTTGGACCAGGTGTTCCTGTATCTGATAATCGTGTATTCATGCAGTTCACTAAGAGTGCTCTCAAGCATGAAGATATTGTTCTTCACACAAAGGGCGACTCTATGTCTAACTACTGCTATATTACAGATGCTTTGACCGGTATCTTGACCCTTATGAAATCAGGGGAAGTAGGAGAAGCATACAATATATGTCATGATGAAGAGACTCGCTCTATTGCTAGCATTGCTCATTTAGTGGCAACACATGTAAGTGATGATAAGAGTAAAGTTATCTTTGATATTCCAGAAGATGTGCAAGGGCTCGGTTATGCTCCGACAGTTCACATGTTCTTAAGTTCTAAGAAGTTAAAATCTTTAGGCTGGCAGCCTAAGGTATCAATGGCACAAGCCTATGTAAGACTAGCAGAATATATCCAAGAGGAAGGCTTATGAAAGGAAATAATTATTGTCACTATCTCCCTTGGTAATGATGGAGCTGAACGAATTTTAACCGAGTTAGCTCGTCAATGGATACATGATGGTCACCATATTACGGTTATCCAAACAAGCCCTAATCGATATGGTAACGAATATGCTTTAGAGGAAGGTATTGAGCAAATCCAAATTCATACTACTAGCTCTAATAAAGTGATTCGTTTTATGCAAGAAATAAAAGAATTAATCAAGATCTTGAAGACGAGACCAAATGCTACATGCTTATCGTTCTTGTCTGCATCGAGTTTCATCTTGGCCATTAGTTCTTGGTTTGTAAACAATCGCATCGTTTTTTCTGAACGCAACAATCCGCGCAAGGTGCCTATCGGTTGGCATCAACAAGCGTTGCGTAATTTTGCCTTTCGATTCGCCGATGCACTAGTATTCCAAACAGAAGACGCTCGCTCTTATTTCCCTGAATCTGTCCAAAAGCGTGGTGTTATTATTCCTAATCCTATTAATGGTAAATTGCCACCACCTATTGAGGGAGAGCGAGAAAAGACAATCGTTACTGCCTGTCGATTACATCCTCAAAAAAACTTGCCTATGATGATCAATGCTTTTAGTATGTTAGCGGATGAGTTTCCAGAGTATAAACTTGTCATCTATGGTCAAGGCGTTTTAGAAGATGAATTACGAGGTCAAATTAAATCTCTTAATTTAGAGGATAGAATTTTATTACCAGGCTTTGCTAGTAATATTTTAGCAAAAGTAGCACCTTGTTCCATGTTTGTGTCCTCTTCTGACTTTGAAGGTATTTCAAACTCTATGCTAGAGGCCCTTGGCATGGGATTGCCTGCAGTCGTTACAGACTGTCCTGTAGGCGGTGCTCGTATGGTAATTAAAAGTGGAGAGAATGGTATTCTTGTACCTGTAGGTGATACACAGGCTATGTATGAAGCTATGCGCAGTGTCTTGAAAAATCCTGAATTAGCCGCTAAGCTTTCACAAGAAGCCATCAAAGTACGCGATGAGTTCCCATTGTGGAAAATCGCAAAACGTTGGTTAGAAGTTTTATGAGTTGTAAGGAGGGGAACCATTGAAGTTAAATATAACGGCTCTTGCTGACCGCATGATATGGTTCATAACTCTAATCTTTTTAGTGTTGTCGTTGACCATTTCCTTTGCCCTTGGCGAGGCGAACTATGGTGCCTATGTATTATTTGTATGCTTATTTGGGCTCATTATTTTTATCTTATAAGAGAGCAGGGCGTTATTAAGCTACGGCTCAATTGGATGCATGGTTATATGCTGCTCTTTATAGGAGCTTGTTACCTTAGTACGATTAATGCCATAGATACGTCTGTAGCGATGAGTCGAAGTTTTGACATCGTCAAGATATTCTTTATGCTCATCATCTTGTACATGTGCTATCAAGATAAAAAATCAGTGGATACATTATTAAAGATTGGTATGTGGACAGGCTATATAGTTTGTTTTTACACTGTTTATTTTTATGGTTTAGATTATTTTATTACTGTCTTATCATCGTCGGCACGTATTGCCAATGATGCATTAAATGCGAATACAGTAGGTCTTTTGGGCGCTAATGCTATTGTAATGACCTTGTATTACATGTTATATGATCGCCCTCGATGGTGGCATATTATCGCATTACCTACATTAGGTATTCTTGCTGCTACAGGCAGTCGTAAGGCTCTTGTATTCGTTGTAGCAGGTACAGTATTACTTTTTGTTTTTAAAAGCTTACGCAGTGCCAATGTAGTCAATTCGATTGCTAAAATTATTGGTTCTTTACTAGGTCTTACTATCGTAGGTGTTGCTGTATTGCAATTACCGATGTTTGCTGAAGTATTAGATCGTATGTCTAGCATGGTGGAAGCTTTTGCCGGTACTGGCGGTGACTCATCTACTATCATTCGTATGGCTTTAGTGGATATTGGTTGGGATTTATTCTACCAATCTCCTATCACTGGGGTTGGTGTCAATAACCCATCTGTATATACATTCTTCCTATATGGTAAGGAGAACTACTACCTTCACAATAACTACATTGAGTTATTAGCCGGTACTGGTATTATCGGTTTATTGGCGTATTATTCCATGTATTTGTATGTGGCATATAATTTAATTCGCTATCGTGATTTCCACAGTAATGAATATGTAATGGTGCTCATTCTATTCCTTTCACAAATTGTAATGGATATGGGCATGGTGTCTTATGAAAGTAAGAGTACTTATTTATATGATGTTGTTTTATTTAGAGGTGCAAATGCTCCGGAAGGGACGTAAAAATGAAGCTCAGCAAATTGTGTAAAGTTGGCATGTCCTTTTTAACAAAACCTTACTATCGTACTCGAGTTCTGATTAAATCAGGCTATTATGATAACTTATCTGATGAAGATTTTCTAAAGAAGATATTTCCTAAATATATGGGGTATCCCTTAGATTTAGAGAATCCTAAAACTTTCAGTGAAAAATTACAATGGCTAAAAGTCAATTACCGGAATCCTATTCAAACTGTTATGGTTGATAAGCATGAAGCAAAACAGTTTATTGCGGAACGTGTGGGAAATCAATATATTATTCCTACACTTGCTGTATGGGATTCCGTAGAGGATATCGATATCGATGCATTGCCAAATCAATTTGTGTTGAAGTCAACTCATGATAGTGGAGGCATCGTAATTTGTAAAGACAAATCATCCTTTGACTTCGAAGCAGCTAAAGCGAAGTTAAGTGCATCTCTAAAACGCGATTATTCTAAAATTGCTAGAGAATGGCCTTATCAGAATGTACCACGTCGCATTATAGCAGAAGAATATATTTCAGAATTGGGCAGTGATGATTTATTGGACTATAAGATGTATTCCTTTCATGGAGAACCAAAGCTAACTGTGGTATGTTCAGATCGCTTTTCAAAGTCTGGAACGCGTATGAACTTCTATGATATCGATTGGAAACCTATGGGAATTCATTTTGGTCATTATCCACCGTTGCCAACAGAGTTCCCGAGACCTGAAACATATGATGAGATGTTAAGAATTGCTACGGAACTTAGTAAAGATTGCCCGTTTTTACGTGTTGATTTCTATGAAATAAAGGGACGACTGTATATTGGAGAGTTAACGTTCTTCCCTGGTGCGGGATTAGAACAGTTTCGTCCTATATCAAAAGATTATGAATTGGGAGAGTGGTTACATCTTGAAACTGTACATCGGAGCTGATTTCGTTCCTACGGATATCAATAAAAGTTTGTTTGAAGCGGGCAAAGGGGAAGCATTAGTAGGTAAAGAGTTATATGAAATTCTTAAGCAATCTGATTTAAATGTTTTTAATTTAGAAGTGCCTCTTACTGATGTAGAAACACCAATTGTAAAATTTGGTAATAATTTGATTGCTCCATCTAAGACAGTTTATGGCTATAAAGCTTTAGAGCCTATTTTCTTAACATTAGCTAATAATCACTCCTTAGATCATGGTGCAGAAGGATTAATTACTACACTGGAGTTATTAAAAAAGCATGATATTAAAAATGCAGGTGCTGGTGCTGATGTAAAAGCAGCTAAAAAGCCATTTATCTTTGAAAAAGAAGGTATACGTATAGGATTTTACCTATGTGCAGAACATGAGTTTACCGTTGCTTCTTGTCATACAATGGGGGCTAATCCATTTGATGTATTAGAGAGCTTTGATGATGTAGAAGCTTTAAAGAAAACTTGTGATTATGTTATCGTCCTATATCATGGTGGAAAGGAGTATTATCGCTATCCATCGCCAATGTTACAAAGATATTGCAGAAAATTTGTTGATAAAGGGGCAGACCTTGTAATTTGTCAACATAGTCATTGTATAGGTTCTCGTGAGGACTATGGTAAGGGGACTATTATTTATGGCCAAGGTAACTTTATCTTTAATTCCGAATTCTATATACATCATAAGGAGTTTGTAAAAGATTCCTTATTAATCAGTGTAGAGGCTACAAAGGATACCTTTGTTGTATCTGAAGTGCCAATTCGTAGTACCGAAAGGGGCACCCGTTTGGCTACTGAATCAGAAGCCATTGAAACATTGACAGAATATAAAAAGCGAAGTGAAAACATTAGAGATGCTCATTTTGTTGCTCAAGCATATAAGGATTTTGCTGATACTCATGTAAAGCGATATTTGCGTGAATTTTTAGGTAGATCTTTTATTATCCGTGCAATAAATGGATTATTTGGACGAAAATTAATGCAACTTATTTTAGGGCCTACAAGTTATTTAGCAATACAAAACTATTTAGAGTGTGAAGCTCATCATGAATTATTCTTAAGAGGCATTAAGAATATCAATAAAAAATAATGGATACTAAAATCGTAGCTGCTGCTAAATGGTCTGTAATTACAGAGGTTTTAGCAAAGCTTATTACACCACTTACAAATATAATATTGGCCCATATGCTTGCACCGACGGCGTTTGGTATATTGGCAACAATTATGATGGTTATCTCTTTTGCAGAAATGCTTGCTGACGCGGGATTCCAAAAGTTTCTTGTACAGCATGAGTTTGAAAGTGACCAAGAAAAGCAAGAGGCCACAGATGTGGCATTTATTGCTAATCTAGTACTTTCTTTACTATTATGGGGTGCTATCATAATAGGCCGTGATAAATTGGCTGTACTAGTAGGTAATGATGGTTTAGGCATACCGTTGGCTGTGATGGGAGCAATGATACCTCTATCAGCCTTAGCAGTGTGCAGATGGCTTTGTATAGACGGGACTTTAACTTTAAGTTTCTTCTAAATATTCGCCTTATAACTATTTTGACACCTATAGTGATATCTATTCCTATGGCGCTCATGGGGTACGATTATTGGTCTTTAATTGCTGGTATGTTAGGGGCTCAGCTATTTACAGCATTAGCCTTATTAAAGAGTAGACGAAATCAAATTCGCTTATTCTTTAGTGGTCGTGTTTTTATGAACATGTTTAGCTATAGTGCATGGTCATTGGCGGAAGCCTTTTCCATTTGGCTTACCGCCTGGGTAGATACCTTTATTATCAGTCGATTTCTCGATGCGTACTATTTAGGTATTTATAAGATGCCGATGGCCATTGTAACAACTGTTATGGCTATGGCTACAGCATCGTTAGCGCCAGTGCTTTTTGCAGCCCTAAGTAGGGTACAACATGATCAACAGGCTTTTTCCAATACATTCTTTACATTCCAACGCTATATGGCCTTATTCTTAGTGCCTATAGGTGTAGGTTTATTTGTATTCCAAGACTTTGTTGTTCAGCTTTTACTTGGGCCTCAATGGAAATTGGCGGGGGTCGTTTTAGGTTCTTGGGCATTGAGCTCAGCTATTATGACTGTTACAGCGAATCTAATTTCTGAAATATTCCGTGCTAAAGGCATGCCAAATCTATCGTTCTGGACTCAAGTATTACATTTAGTTGTTTTAATTCCAGTTATTTATATTTGTATTCAATATGATTTTACTACCTTTGTGTATGCTCGCTCTATAGTGCGAATGGAAATGCTCGCTGTAGCTATGTTGTTCTTGGTTCTATTCGTCAATATGAGTGCGTTCCGCATACTATCTAATATTAGTGTATATCTCATTACCGCATCGTTAGTTGGGGCACTAGCGTATAGTATTTTACATCTATATGATACGGTGCTGTGGACGATAGCTTGTATGCTGTTATGCGTTCTATTGTATGTGGCTATTTTGTGTATCATTCCATCTGAGCGTACTATTATTACTTCTGGTATTAATAAAGTTTTAGGTAAAGTAAAACGCTCATAATTAACAGAACTATGAAAGGAGTACATATGCTTTCAAAAATGTAGACTTAAACAACACGGTAATCCTTGTAACGGGAGCCGCTGGATTTGTAGGGGCTAATCTCGTTATGTCCCTCTTATCTGAAGCAGAAGGAACTCAAATTATCGGCATAGATTCTGTTAATGACTACTATGACGTAGCGTTAAAGGATTATCGATTACAGCAAATCGATGCGATGAGCAAAGGCAATAAAAATACGTGGATTTTCAAAAAAGGCAATCTTGCTGATAAGGCTTTTATTGATGATATTTTTGCTACTTATAAACCTCGCGTTGTTGTAAATTTAGCGGCTCAAGCCGGGGTTCGCTACTCTATTACAAACCCAGATGCTTATATCGAATCTAATATTATTGGTTTTTATAATATATTAGAGGCGTGTCGTCATTCTTATGACAATGGTGAAAGTGGTGTAGAACATTTAGTATATGCATCATCTTCTTCCGTATATGGGGCGAATAAACAAATCCCATACTCTACAGATCATAAGGTAGATAACCCAGTATCCTTGTACGCGGCTACAAAAAAATCCAATGAATTGCTAGCTTATTCTTACGCAAAGCTCTATAACATTCCGAGCACTGGGCTTAGATTCTTTACAGTATACGGTCCGGCAGGTCGTCCAGATATGGCATACTTCGGATTCACCAATACTTTGCGCAGTGGTGGCACTATTAAAATCTTTAACTACGGTAACTGCAAACGTGATTTTACCTATATTGATGATATTGTAGAAGGCGTTTCTAAGGTTATGTGTGCTGCACCAGAGCGTCGTAACGGGGCTGATGGATTGCCAGTACCACCATATGCTATTTATAACATTGGTAATAGCAATCCTGAAAATCTCCTCGATTTTGTACGCATTCTTTCAGAAGAATTAGTATCTGCTGGAGTACTACCAGAAGATTATAATTTTGAGGAACATAAAGAATTAGTCCCTATGCAACCAGGTGATGTACCTGTTACATATGCGGATACGAGCGCCTTAGAAGAAGATTTTGGCTTCAAACCAAATACAACGTTGCGAGAAGGTTTAAGACGTTTTGCTGTATGGTATAAAGATTTCTATATGACGGAGGGCAAATAAATGAAAATTGCAATTGCTGGTACAGGCTATGTAGGCCTTTCCAATGGTGTATTATTAGCACAACATAATGAAGTAGTAGCCCTCGATATTATTCCTGAAAAAGTGGATATGTTAAATCGCAAGGAAGCACCTATTGTAGATGCGGAATTGCAGGAATATTTAGCCACAAAAGAATTAAACTTTAAAGCTACATTAGATCCTGTGGAAGCCTTTAAAGGTGCGGATTATGTAATTATTTCTACACCTACCAACTATGATCCACAAAAGAACTTCTTTGATACATCTTCTGTTGAGCAAGTCATTAAAACTGTTTTAGAAATTAATCCTGATGCGGTAATGATTATTAAATCAACTGTACCAGTAGGTTATACTGTACAAATGCGTGAAGAGTTTAAAACAGAGAATTTGATTTTCTCCCCAGAATTCTTGCGAGAAGGTAAAGCCTTATACGATAACTTGTATCCATCTCGTATTGTTGTAGGTGAAGACTCTGATCGTGCTCGCCGCTTTGGTCAACTATTAGCTGATGGTGCTATTAAAGAAAATGTACCACAGTTATATACTGATTCCACAGAAGCAGAAGCTATTAAATTATTTGCTAATACGTATTTAGCATTGCGTGTGGCATACTTTAATGAGCTTGATTCCTATGCGGAGGTACGGGGCCTTAGCACAAGCCAAATCATTAATGGTGTATGTTTAGACCCTCGTATTGGGGACTTTTATAATAATCCATCCTTCGGCTATGGTGGGTATTGCTTGCCAAAGGATACAAAACAGTTATTAGCTAACTATAATGATGTACCACAAAATTTAATCTCTGCCATTGTTGATGCGAATAGAACACGTAAAGACCATGTGGCGGATGCTATTATTGCTAAAAATCCTAAAATTGTTGGTATCTATCGCTTGACGATGAAAATGAACTCTGATAACTTTAGAGCATCAGCCATTCAAGGTGTTATGAAGCGTATCAAGGCTAAAGGTATTGCTGTTGTAGTTTATGAACCAACTCTTGATGCCGAAGACTTCTTCAATTCACCAGTGATTCGTAACTTTGAAGATTTTAAACGCGTCAGCGATGTTATTGTAGCTAATCGTTGGGATCCATCTTTAGAAGATGTGAAAGAAAAGGTTTATACGAGAGATATTTTTGACCGCGATTAATTTAGCTATATGTATTGTGACGTTTAGGAGAGTAGTATGAAACGTTGGATACTATATATCGTGTTGGGTTTAATTGTGTTTTTTATATGGGATAATTCATTACAAAACGGAGGCTCCTCTGATGGGTTTAGCCTTATTTTTGCTGAGAAGTTAGCTCCCATAGCACATAATCTAGGCTTTCACGGAAATATATGGGCTTTAAATAGGATTGTTCGGAAATTAGCACATCTCACGGAGTTTACAATCCTTGGTGGCGTTTTATATGCAATCTTACGTCGTTATATTGAGTATGGAACCGTATTTAAAACGATTGGTCTAGGGATGGCTATAGCTATTCTTGATGAATTTATACAAAGATTTTCACCAGGTCGGAGCTCTCAATTTTCCGATGTTGTCATTGATACAATAGGTGTTGTTATTGGTATACTCTTAGTAAAGTTAGTCTATAAAATAGGTCAGAAAAAAAGCATATATAAAAAATAAACTGTTGCTAATATACAGCATGAGTATAAAATGCCTCATAATTACGAAGATTATGAGGCGTTTTTAATGAAATTTAGATGAAAATTTAAATAAAATATTAAATGAACACATCATAATTTATCTATTTTTATATAAAAACCACTATACAAGCGACTTTTACCCTGTTATAATCATGAATAGAAAATGAAACTTAAATGAGATAAAGATGAACTTTATAAAAGAGGACGATTTCTGTAAGGGATTATCGTAAGTAGAAGGGAAAGATTATGAATCGCGTGGTTGATTTACATGGTTGCATTTTGCCAGCTGTGTTAGGTCCTCAAGGGCCACAAACAATGGCAGAATCAGTAAAAATGATTAAGTCCTTGTGTAATCAAGGCATTACAGATATTTTTAGTACTCCTGATGTGACAGTATCTATGGATAAAAAGACATGGAATACTATGGAGTCTTTAGTAAATGATGTGAAGCTTGCTGTAGGAGAACAACAGGTAGATATAACTATTCATAGTGGTGCTCGTGTTTTGCTCTGTGATGAAATGGTTGAATATATTGCTGCTCATCGGAATCAATATCTTTTAGGGAATAGCCATTTTATGTTAGTAGCACTACCTCAAAATAGCAAGGTTCATCATGTTAATGCATGGCTGTTAAGCTTACTTGATATGGGCATTGTTCCTATTATTAGTGAAGTAGAATCTTACAGACAATTATTCACTAAACCAGAACAACTATTAGAGTGGGTAGATAAAGGCATTTTGATTCAATGCAATATGGCATCTTTTAATCACAATAATGCTAATTACCAAAGAGCTATTGAATTGTATCGAAATGGTTTGATTCATTTCTTTGGTACTGGTTATAGCAGTGAACGTGATGTACAAGCACATCAAGGTTATGTAGAAGCAATTTCTAAATTGGATAGCACATATAAAAAAGATTTGCTTCCCAAATATTCATCTTAATGAGCGTGATCTTTTGGCTAATCGCACATTCTATCCAGCTGTTCCATCTAGTTGGGTAGGTCAAAGGTCCAATTTCTTGACACGTCTATTTGGCTTTGCATTATAAATTATATAGGTTCTTTTATCCATGCTATATTGGCATAGGTAAAAGAACCTATTTTTACTTTATATTGTATTTTGGGTTGAAAACAACCACCATATATAGTATACTGAGGGGGCAGTAGAAATAGAGAGTTTTCTAATAATTCTTTACATTTTTACATATAAATTTATAAAAAGTATGGTTTGCCATACTTTTTTCTATGTCTTAACATATTTTTCAGCGGTAACAAAATGGGGAGGTTGCCAATATGTTGCAGGTCATCAAACGGGATGGTACAAAGGTACCTTTCGACAAACACAAAATTGCTTTAGCTATTGAAAAGGCTGAGCATAGTAGTACAGGGTTGTACGAAGAGGGGTTAGCACAGCGTATTGCAGATGAAATAGAAGAATATGCTCAAAAGCTCCAAAAAGATATGACAATTTATGCTATTGAAGATCAAGTGTATTATAAGTTGATTGAGTATCATAATCCTGCAACGGCACGTGCCTATGAAGGTTACAAAGCTGTGCAAGCTTTTAAACGTCGTCAAAATACTACAGATGATGATGTAATTGGTTTGTTAGATCGTAGTAATGTTAGTGTTCTTGATGAGAACTCTAATAAGGACGCAGCGATTGTATCTACACAACGCGATTTAATTGCTGGTGAGGTATCTAAGGATATTGCACGTCGTAAATTAATTCCTACAGATATTTTAGAGGCTCATGATAGTGGTGCTATTCATTTCCATGATATGGACTATATTATTCAGCCCATGTTTAACTGTTGCTTAATCAATTTGGAAGACATGCTTACAAATGGTACGGTAATCAATGGTAAGAAAATTGATACACCTAAATCGTTCCAAGTGGCATGTACAGTTACAACGCAAATCATTGCGCAAGTTGCATCTGGTCAATATGGTGGTCAAAGTATTAATGGCATTGACCGTATTTTGGCGCCATTTGTACGTAAGTCTTATGAGAAAATCCTTAACAATGTTATTGAAGAACAAGTTGAGATTTATGGCATGGAGCCTAATATGGAAAAGGCTCGTGAAATTGCTTGGAACCGTACGCGCAAAGAGGTTAAGGATGGGATCCAAACTATCCAGTATCAAATTAATACATTGATGACTACAAATGGTCAATCTCCATTTGTTACATTATTTATGTATTTCCAACCTGATTACGAATACGCTAAGGAAGCAGCTCTCATTACTGAAGAGATTTACGTCAACGTATTAAAGGCGTAAAAAATGAAGCTGATATATATATTACACCAGCTTTCCCTAAGTTGATTTATGTTCTTGACGAACATAATGTAACACCAGATAGCCCATACTATTACTTAACTGAATTGGCTGCACAATGTACAGCTAAACGGATGTACCCAGACTATATTTCTGCCAAAAAAATGAAGGAAAACTATGAAGGGAATGTATTTAGTCCAATGGGTTGCCGCTCCTTCTTATCTCCTTGGAAGGATGAAAAAGGAAACTACAAATTTGATGGACGCTTTAACATGGGCGTTGTGAGCTTAAACTTGCCACAAATTGCTATTTTAGCTCGCGGTAGTGAAGAAAAATATTTTGAAATTTTAGATAAACGTCTTGAATTAGCAGAAAAAGCATTGTTATTACGCTACAATCTTTTGAAAGATGTCGTGAGTGATGTGTCTCCAATTCACTGGCAACATGGTGCCATTGCACGCCTTAAAAAAGGTGAAAAAATTGGTCGTTTCTTATCTGGCGGTTATGCAACGATTTCTCTTGGCTATATCGGTATCTATGAAGCTACTCGCTTGATTACAGGTGAGTCTAATACAGGCGAAAAAGGCCGTGTATTTGCAATGAAAATCATGGATCGTCTAAATGCCGCTATTGATTTATGGCATGATAAACATAACCTTGGTTTTGGCTTATATGGTACGCCTGCTGAAAGCTTAACAAATCGATTCTCTTCTTTAGACCGTGCCCGTTTTGGTATTATTGAAGACATTACAGATAAAGGGTATTACACTAATAGCTATCACGTAAATGTTCGAGAAGAGATTAATGTATTTGATAAATTTGCCTTTGAATCTGAGTTTCAAAAGAAATCTACAGGCGGCTGTATTTCCTATGCGGAAATTCCAAATATGACTAATAATATTCCAGCTATTTTGACCATGATTCAATATATTTACGATCACATTTCTTATGCTGAGTTTAATACGAAATCCGATTACTGTCATGAATGTGGTTTTGATGGAGAAATCAAGGTAAATGAACATAACGAATGGGAATGCCCACGCTGTCACAATACGAATCGCGATAAATTAACTGTTATCCGCCGTACATGTGGCTACCTTGGGGAAAACTTCTGGAATGAAGGCCGTACGAAAGAAATCAAAGATCGGGTAATGCACATTTAAAATTATTAGAATTATAGTTATCATAAATACATGGTAAAAGCTGTGCCTTAGGCACAGCTTTTACTGTATTTGTGAGAAATAGAAATATATCTATATAGTGTTGATCATTTGATATGCACTACTATGGAGGTTATGATGAGATATGGGCAAATAAGACAATATGATATTGCCAATGGAGAAGGAATTCGCACATCTATCTTTGTGACTGGATGTACGCATTGTTGTTATAACTGCTTTAACGAAGAATACCAAGATTTAATGCCGGTAAAGTATGGACACAAGCTGAAACAGATCTAGTTGTCTCTTATGTTAAGAATCCTAACTGCTCAGGTTTAACTTTATTGGGTGGAGAGCCTTTCCAAAATGTACAAGGTTTATTACCTGTAGTAAGAGCTGTACGAGGGGCTGCACCGGAAAAGAAAATTTGGGCCTATTCAGGGTATGAAATAGATGATATTTTAGAGGATGAGTTGCGAAGTGCTTTATTACAGGAAATTGATATCCTCGTAGATGGTCGCTTTGTAGATGAACTTAGAGACCCGGCCTTACGTTTTAGAGGATCATCGAATCAACGCATTATAGACGTTAAAAAAACATTAGCGGCTGGAGAAATTGTATTAGCAATGGAGTAAGTATGGCTTTTGATAAACGAGTTATTGGGCTCATCATTATAGTTGGTTTTATAGCGGGGTTAATAGGTGCTTTTTATACGCATTTATTGCATGGAATTCAACAGTTTGTATACAACTATTCTGCCGCTGACCACCTGAGTTTTGGTGCCGCTGTAGCGCGTGTTTCACCATTAGAGCGTTTGATTCCTTTAGTTATATGTGGTGTAGTAGGGGGTGTAGGTTGGTTCCTTATTCATCGCTATGGTAAAGGTGTTGTAGATATTAAGGCTGCTGTTTCGGGCAAAATGGATATGCATCCCATTACAACTTTACTTCATGCCACATTACAAATTATTACTGTTGGTATAGGCTCTCCATTAGGTCGAGAGGTTGCACCACGAGAGGCCAGCGCAGGGATTACAACTTTTTTAGTTGATTATTTTGATATAAAAAAAGAGGACCGTCAGCTCTTAATTGCCTGTGCCGCAGGGGCTGGCCTTGCCGCTGTCTATAATTCACCACTATCAGCGGCCATTTTCACCTTGGAAACATTGCTGCTTACTTGGAATGTTAGAGCCATGAGTGCTGCTTTAGTATGCTGTGGCTTAGCTACCTTTGTGACTCGGCAAGCTGGTGTAGGGGACGTCATTCAATATACGATGGCTCAACCTAGTTTGGGGAGTCACTATGTAGAATTTTCCATAGCCTTAGGCGCTATAGTAGCGGTGGGAGTAGTGTTATTTAATATTACTCAAAGTAAGTTACCTTCTATTCACCGTAGTAGTCCTGTTATGATTCCTATATCAATCGTTGCATTTACACTTGTCGGTGTAATGGCTATGTACTTTCCTGAAATTCTCGGTAATGGTAAGGCTGGTAATGAGTTGACCTTTACAAATGATATTACATGGACGTATGCATTGGGATTGTTTGGGGACTAAATGGGTTGCAGTGTTACTCGCTTTGGCGGCAGGTGCTTACGGTGGTCGTATTACACCATCTATGATGTTAGGTAGTACATTAGCTATTGTATTTGGTACTATATGGTCCATTGCAGTTGCCCCTATATCTTTAGGGATGGCCGCCTTTATAGGGGCTGTAGCGTTTTTAGGTCTCGCACAGAAGATGCCTATGACATCTTGTGTGTTTATGCTTGAGTTATCTCGCTTCTCCGTGGAAATGTTGTTCCCTATAGCGTTGACGATGGGCACAGCACTTATGGTAGAGCAGATCATTCAATCAAAATTAAAAAGCGATAAAAAACAATGAGCTATAAATAAAAATAAGTGGTAGGTAGCAATTAATAGTAGTGAGGAACATTCATACTAAAAGCTAATTACATGCCCATAAACTGGGCTAGCAGGACAAACGTATAGAGTTTCAGAGACAGACATCCAACGCTCACCTACCAAGCCTTTTGAAAACTGAGGAAACCAAACCGACACAATGATTTACAGAAACAACTACTGATTTGTTAATAGCATTTAGAGGAATGATTTGCACCAAAATTGAAACCGAGAGATGGTATTCGTTGATGGTATTTACGAAGCAAAAAGTTTGTATTTCGCTGACTGTTAGTGATGGTGAATATGTATTAGGGTGGTATTTATGTAGGTCAGAACAGTCTCGCTCATGGCAAGCTCTTATGCAGCGAATAGCGACACCCATTGTGGTCGTTTCTGATGGTGGACCTGGTCTTAGAAAAGCATTAAAAAGTTTGGCGTACCGCCAAGCTTCAACGTTGTATTGTTCATGCCGTATGGCAAGTACATCGTTACACTACTAGGCGGCCTAAGACATTAGCAGGCATTATGTTAAAAGATTTAGCAAGCGATTTATATAACGTAAAAACACAGGAAGATGCAAATATGGATTCAACGATTATTTAATTGGAGGGTGACTTTTAAAGAGTTTCTAAGTGAAATGACACGTGATAGTAATGATAATTTAAGAGCTACGCATGAACGATTATTAAAAGCCTATAACTCTCTAGTGGTATTAATTAATACAGAGACAATGTTTCGATATTTAGATGAAACATTGGTGTTGGATAAAGAATGTCCGAGGACTAATAACCCTATTGAAGGCGGAGTAAACGCACAACTCAGACGTTTATTGCGTTACCATCGAGGGATGTCTGTAGAAAAACGCATAAAAGCGGTCTTTTGGTGGTGTTATTTACACTCACCAAGACCGCTTTCTGCAAAAGAAATACTTAAGGTAATGCCAACTGATGCAAGTATTTCTAAAATATATAGTTCTATGAATGAAAGAGCCCAACTTCAAGGCATAATTCCAACTTGGGGGGATGCCATTTCTTGGGGTGATTTGCATAACTATGACAAATTATCTTTCAATGATTGGGATTAAAGTACCAACACGTTTTGTCCTATAACCCTATAAACTAAAACATAAAGCGGATAGTTGTGTTAAGCAACTATCCGCTTTTGTTTGTGCATATTTTATTGTATATGTGATTATACGATTTTGGCGTTTTTATCGTACTCTTCGCCACCTGCATCAGGAAGCATACCGTATTCTACAGTCCACAAGTGTTTATATTTTAACGCTTGATTATGAATGCGTTCAATTTGAGTTTCGTCTGTACGAACAACACGAGCTGGAATGCCAACAACTAAGGAGTTAGGAGGGATTACAGTATTTTCTTTCAATACAGCACCAGCGGCGATGATGGAGCCAGAACCAATATGGCAACCACTTAATACGATAGCACCCATACCAACTAATACATTATCTTCAATTGTGCTAGCATGTACGATTGCGCCATGACCAATTGTAACGTAATCTCCTAGGACACAGGCCTTATCATCATCTACGTGCAAAACAGAGTTGTCTTGTACATTAGTGTAACGACCTACAACAATTTTGTTTACGTCTCCCCGAAGTGCGCAATTTTGCCAGATAGATGCGTATTCTTTTAATTCCACATCACCAGCAAGTTCTGCACCAGGCATGACACAACTTTTAGGATCTAATTTAGGATATTTTCCGTGAAATGGTAACATGAGTACTCCTATTATATTAATTAAACGATTTCAATAAGGCGTTGAGCTTTACGAATAGACATAATAGCTTCATTCATTACAGATTGAACGATAGTATGAGCTGGCTCAATAGCTGTAAGACGGTTTAAACCTTGGCCTACTTGCACAGCACCATTTACAACATCGCCATCAATAGCGGCGCGTTTGTTAGTACCTTGAGACATTTAGTACGTTCCTCCGGCGTAGTAACACCATCAGTTTCAGCAGCTAGATAACGCGTAGTGAATTCATTTTTTAAGCTGCGTACGCCACCGTGACCAGAGAGAAGACCTGTTACAACAGAGTCTGTATCTGTGGCGTTGATGATTGCTTCCTTCATATTTGGATGTGCTTGGCATTCTTCGGCTAACAAGAAACGAGAGCCCATTTGTACGCCTTCTGCGCCCATCAATAATGCAGCAGCAAGGCCACGACCATCTACGATGGAACCAGCCACAACAACAGGGATAGAAATTTCAGGTAAAATATTTTCCATTAAAGACATTGTGGTTTGGCTACCGATATGACCACCAGCTTCCATACCTTCAACTATCATTGCATCAGCACCAGCATCTTGGATGCGTTTTGCAAGTTTCAAAGATGGAACAACAGGAATTACTTTGATGCCTGCATCTTGGAATGGTTTAATATATGGAACAGGGTTGCCTGCGCCAAGTGTAACAAAAGCTGGTTTTTCTTCAATGATAATATCTACTAATTCATCTTTATTTGGAGCCATTAACATAAGGTTTACACCGAAAGGTTTGTCTGTTAATTCTTTACAAGCACGAATCTCATTGCGAGTCCACTCTGCATCGCGGCCACCAAGGGCAATTACACCTGTAGCGCCAGCGTTTGCAACAGCAGCGACTAATTTGTGTTCAGATACCCAAGCCATAGCGCCTTGGATAATAGGGTATTCGATTTGTAAAAGTTGAGTTAAAGCAGTTCTCATACATCCTCCTATAATAACAATGTAATAAACGATTTCTTTATTAAGCTTTAGATAATGTGTTTAATTCTTATATAAGAATTAGAGCTTTAATAAAGTAAAAGTATGTATAAGTATATACTTATATACTGATGTGATTAGGTGTATTTATTAGAAGCTATATAATGCTAAAAAAATTTTTTTATATAGGAATATAAGCTCTTCTTTATATAATAGTATAATATATAAATTATGTATACCTTAGATAGATTGATTGCCGTTGTTAATTAAATAAATAAGCTGGTACTTTTTACTATTGGAATCATATAGCCTTAAATATTAGAGAATATGGAAGAACATTAATGTTATATTTGAAAAACTCTAATTGATAATACATTTCAAGTTTTTGTAAGTAGGATAAATCCGCATAGTATATATGATTTTTTAAATATTAGAAAAAAATTGAGAAAATAAGAAAATGAGTATTGAAAAGTTTCGATATCTTTTGGTATACTAACTTACAGATAGAGTATCTAATTTAATTAAAGATAAAATGTAAACAAAATTTTCAAGTGAAGGAGGAAATACACATGGAAAAATACGTATGCGTAGTATGTGGTTGGGTTTATGACGAAGCTGTTGAAGGCGTAAAATTCGAAGATCAACCAGCTGATTATGTTTGCCCACTTTGCGGTGTTGGTAAAGACCAATTCGAAAAAATGTAATTGACTTTCCAAAAAGGCTATCTTGAGTCCACTTAAGATAGTCTTTTTTATTTGACAAAGCACCATGTCATGTTTATAATATTATGAGTCGAGGTAAGATTATGAAACTGCAAGTAGAGCAAGCAAAAGAACATATAGGAAAGAAATTTCCTTATAGCTATACGATACCAACCTCTGAGCTTGGTGACGTAACTGCTTTTCCTTGGAGCCGTCATGATATAACCATTAATGGTGAGTTTTGGTTTGATGGTCAAAATTACATCGTTCAAGGTTCGATAGAGTCTAAAGGTGATTACGATTGTTCTCGTTGTTTACATACAACAGAGCATAATCGTAAGGATTCCTTCGAGGAAATCTTTAGTGAACGTCGAGATGCTGCGGATGATGTGACTCCTTTCGATGGAGAGGAAATTGACTTAACCGAACTAATTAGGGATACATTAATCATCAATGAGCCCTCTCAAGTGTTATGTCAGGATGATTGCAAAGGATTGTGCGTTCATTGCGGAGCAAATTTAAATGTTTCACCTTGTTCTTGTGAATCCTTTGTGGTGGATCCTCGATTTGCAGAGTTACGTGCTTTGCTTGATGAGAAAGATGATAGATTGTCCTAATGATTGTACTAAGGAGGTGCAGATAATGGCAGTACCTAAACGTAGATTGTCTAAATGCCGTCGCGATCGCCGTCGTGCTAATTGGAAATTAGAAGCTCCTGGTTATGTAGCATGCCCACAATGCCACGAACCTAAGATGCCTCATCGTGTTTGTCCTACATGTGGTCACTATAAAGGTGAGCAAGTAGTAGCTAATGCTTAATATGTGAGCGGATGAAAAGACGCCTACTTCGGTAGGTGTCTTTTTTTTTTTACACTTTTTTATTTTATATTTTTATATAGTTATAGTTTTTAGTTATATACTTATAACTTTATATGCCACTTAATTAGTAGTAAGTATCACTATTTTATAGTAAGATTAATCTATAAGGTAGTGGCATTTTTTATACTTATATAAACTAAAAGATACTTAAATATAAAATTATAACTATATTTTGTATATGTCATCAAAATCTGTTACTATATGTATGAAAAGCCTTGCCAATAGGGGAATTATTGTATATACTTAGGATGTAATATTAATACTAGGTCATAAAAGGTGGTCCCATGAGTCGGTTAAAGAAGCAAGAGCGCCAAAAGCAGTTACAAGAAAAACTGAATATTACGCCATTTCTTACTGATGAAGAATTGGCAACGCACTTTGGTGTAAGTGTGCCAACGATTCGTCTCGATCGACTAGAGTTGGGAATTCCTGAATTGCGTGAACGCATTCGCGTCATGGCTACAGGTCAATCACATGAAGCGGTAGAACATATACCGTATGAAGTGGTTGGGGAGCTAATCGATGTCACCGAAGGGCAACAAGCATTATCTATGCTACGCACTACGGCTGATATGGAAGATCGTTTCGGACATGTAGAGCCGCAGTATTTATATGCTCAAGCAAATTCCCTCGCAAAGTAGTCATGGGGACTACTGTTTGTTCGGCAGAAGTTGGAAATATAAAATACAAGAACCCAGTAGGAGCTGGTACAAATTTGGTGGCAAAAGCAGAAATTGTTCGCCGCCGAGGTAATAAGTTCTTTATTTGGGTCATCATAAGAGATAAAATAAAAGAAGTATTTCGCGCAAAATTTATTATGGAATCCGTAGAGAATAGGGTGTAAATTATGAAAATTGCAATAGACGCCATGGGTGGCGACTTTGCTCCATTGGAGACTGTACTGGGATCCATTGAAGCCGTACGAGCAAATCAACACATTAAAGTGGTGCTCGTCGGCGATGAGCAGCAAATTTTTAACATATTAGAAGCTAATAATGAAGCTAAGAATCCACGCATTTCTGTACATCATGCCAGTGAAGTAATCGGCATGGATGAACATCCAGGTCAAGCGTTGCGCAAGAAAAAAGATGCATCTATCGTGGTGGCTACAGCGCTAGTTCGCGATAATCATTGTGATGCCGTAATTGCTCCTGGTAGCACCGGTGCTGCTGTTGCAGCTGCCCTGTTTGGTCTTGGTCGCATTAAGGGTGTAGATCGTCCAGTTATTGCAACACCAATGCCTACAGTAAGTGGTATTACTGTTATGCTAGATTCAGGTGCAAATTCAAACTGTAAACCTAAACATCTTGTACAAGGTGCATTGATGGGTTCTGAATATGCTAAGCTTTTAATAGGTAAAGAAAATCCTACTGTAGGATTACTAAACATCGGCGAAGAAGCCACAAAAGGGAATGATGTTGTTCTAGCCACGTATCCAATCTTGGAACGTATGAAGATTATCAACTTTAAAGGCAATATTGAAGGTCGTGATATTCCAAAAGGGACTGTTGATGTTGTTGTATGTGATGGCTTTGTAGGTAATGTAGTATTGAAATTTGCGGAAGGCTTGGTAACAGGCCTAACACAATTAGTAAAGGATAGCATTATGGCGGGCAGTATTTTTGCCAAGATTGGTGCTATGTTAGTAAAGCCAGCTTTGAAAAAAATGGCAAAACGTTTAGATCACACTGAAAATGGTGGTGCTCCACTCTTAGGTGTTAATGGTTTATTTATGATTTCTCATGGCAGTTCTAAGGCCAAAGAGATTAAGAGTGCTATCGAAATTGCTGATGATCTAGTAGAGCGTAAAATTATTCAACACATTCGTGATACGATGGAAATTGAAGGAGCCTTAAAGTATGACTATGATGAATAAACCTGTAGGGATCATTGGTACTGGGAGCTTCCTTCCTGACAATGTAGTAACAAACTTTGATCTTGAAAAAATGGTTGATACCAACGACCAATGGATTAGAGAACGTACTGGTATTGAAGAACGACGCATTGCACCGGAAGGTATGAACACATCCTATATGGCAACAGAGGCAGCCAAGAAAGCATTGCAAATGGCTAAGGTCAATGCAGAAGACATCGATATGATTATCTTTGCTACCTTAACACCAGATATGATTATTCCTTCTGCAGCTTGTATTTTACAAGCGAACTTAGGAGCTAAAAACGCAGCAGCCTACGATTTACAAGCGGCATGTTCTGGCTTTGTATATGGATTGATTACTGCAGCTAGTTATATTAGTTCTGGCATTTATAAGAAGGTACTCGTTGTAGGGGCAGAAATTCTTTCCCGTCGAGTAAATTGGAATGATCGCGGCACATGTATCCTCTTCGGTGATGGTGCAGGTGCTGCAGTAGTATCTGAAGTACCTGAAGGTTACGGTATTAAAGGTATTGATATGGGCGCCGACGGCACTGGTGGACCAGCACTTTGTATTCCAGCAGGTGGTACTGCTGTAGTTGCTAATGATCAACGCATAGAAGAAGGCTTGACATTCATTCACATGGATGGCTCTGAAGTATATAAATTTGCTGTTAAAACGATGGGACGTACTGTTTTAAAATCTTTAGAACGTGCTGGAATGGAGCTCAATGAATTAGATTACTTCATCCCTCATCAAGCAAATATTCGGATTATTGATTCGGCAGCAAAACGATTACATCTGCCGATGGAAAAAGTTTTTGTTAATTTACATAAGTATGGTAATACATCTGCCGCGTCTGTAGCGATTGCTCTTGATGAAGCAAATCGTGAAGGACATTTCAAACGTGGAGATAATATTGCGTTTGCAGGATTTGGTGCGGGTCTAACATGGGCAAGCCTAGTCTTGAAATGGTATTAAGGAGGACAAATCAAGATGATTAAGACTGACATTTGTGATTTATTGCGGATTGAGTATCCAATCTTACAAGGTGGTATGGCTTGGCTCGGTACTGCAGAATTAGCGGCAGCCGTATCTGAAGCAGGTGGCCTTGGCCTCATTGGTGCTGGTCACATGCCTCCTGATATTTTCCGTAACGAAATCCATAAATTAAAAGAGCGTACTAATAAGCCTTTCGGTTGTAACATTATGCTCATGTCTCCATTCGTAAAAGAAGTTATGGAAGTAGTTGTGGAAGAACGCGTTCCTGTTATCACCACAGGTGCAGGTAACCCTGGCGTATATATTCCAGCTTTGAAAGAAATTGGCACTAAGTTATTCCTGTTGTAGCATCCGTATTATTGGCAAAACGCTTATTGCGTGGTGGTATTGATGCGATTATTGCAGAAGGTACAGAGTCTGGTGGTCACGTAGGTGACATTACAACTATGGCATTAATCCCACAAGTAGTTGATGCTGTAGATGTACCAGTAATTGCTGCTGGTGGTATTGCTGATGGTCGTGGTATGGCTGCGGCATTTGCATTAGGCGCTCAAGCAGTACAAATGGGTACACGCTTCGTATTATCTGAAGAGTGTATTGCTCATGAAAATTATAAAAATGCTGTATTGAAAGCAAAAGATCGTGCTACAGTTATGACTGGTTTAACAACAGGTCACCCTGTACGTATTATCGATAATTCTTTAGCTCATAAATACAAAAACCTTGAATTCAGTGGTGGTTCTAAAGAAGAACTAGAAGCATTAGGTGCAGGTACACTTCGCTTAGCTGCTATTGATGGAGATGTAAAAGAAGGTTCTGTAATGATTGGTCAAATTTCTGGTATGTTAACAGATATTAAACCATGTGCAACTATTATTAACGATATTATGACTGAAACGGAAACTGTAATTAAGAATCTTCAAGGTCTGAATAAATAAGGAGGCCCTAATGAAAACGGCATTTGTTTTTCCTGGTCAAGGTTCCCAAAAAGTAGGCATGTTACAAGATTTGTACAATGCGTATCCTATTGTGAAACAACGTTTTGAAGAAGCAGACGAAGCACTTGGTTATTCTATTACTAAATTATGCTTCGAAGGTCCTGATACAGAGCTCGTTAAAACAGCAAATACACAACCAGCTATATTGACTGCATCCGTAGCTTGTTATGAAGTTCTTAAAGAGCAAGGCTTCACACCTGATATCGTAGGTGGTCATAGCCTTGGCGAATATAGTGCTCTAGTAGCAGCTGGCGTATTAAACTTTAAAGATGCTGTATATGTAGTTCATAAACGTGGTCAATATATGCAAGAAGCAGTGCCATTGGGTAAAGGCGCTATGGCTGCAATCTTGGCATTACCTCGTGAGCAAGTTGTAGAAATTTGTGAAGAAGTAAGTGCATCTGTTGGCTCTGTACAAGCAGTTAACTTTAACTGCCCAGGTCAAATCGTTATTGCCGGTGAAACTGCAGCGGTGGAAGCAGCAGCTGAAAAATGAAAGAAGCAGGTGCAAAACGTGCAGTTATGCTTCCTGTAAGTGCTCCATTCCACAGCCGTTTGATGGAACCAGCTGCCCTTCGTTTAAAAGAAGAGTTGGATAAAATCCAAGTAAACGATGCTCAAATTCCTGTAGTAGCAAACGTAACAGGTAAAATCTTAACTAATGCAAATGACATTAAAGAATCCTTAGTTACTCAAGCAGCTAACCCTGTATTATGGGAAGACTGCGTAGCTGAAATGGTAAACTTTGGTGTAACTTGCTTCGTTGAAGTAGGCCCTGGCAAAGTGCTTACAGGCTTTACTAAGAAGATCAATAAAGATATGGAATTAGCCAATGTTGAAGACATTGCATCCTTAGAGAAAACGCTTGAATTTTTGAAAGGGGTTCGATAAAATGCATTTAGAGGGTAAAGTAGCCATTGTAACTGGCGCATCCCGTGGCATTGGTCGCGCTGTAGCTATCCATTTAGCACAATCTGGTGCTGATGTTGTAGTTAACTATAGCGGTAGCGAAGGTGCAGCTCAAGAAACTGTAGAAGCTGTACAAGCGTTAGGCCGTAAAGCCATTAAAATTAAAGCCAATGTAGCTAATGCTGATGAAGTTGCTGCTATGGTTGAAGAAGCTCATAAAGAGTTTGGACACATTGACATTCTCGTAAATAATGCGGGTATTACGCGTGATGGTTTATTAATGCGTATGAAAGATGAAGATTTTGATGCTGTTATCGATATCAACCTTAAAGGTGTATACTTGGTAACTAAAGCAGTATCTAAAATCATGATGAAACAACGTTCTGGTCATATTATCAACATGACATCTGTTGTAGGTGTTATGGGTAATGCCGGTCAAACTAACTACGCTGCTTCTAAAGCTGGCGTAATTGGTTTCACTAAATCCTGTGCTAAAGAATTAGCTAGCCGTGGCATCACAGTTAATGCGATTGCACCAGGCTTTATCAACACAGATATGACTGATGTATTACCAGAAAAAGTTAAAGAAACTATGGTTACTGAAATTCCATTGGGCCGCATGGCTAATGCTGAAGAAGTGGCAACTGTAGTAACATTCCTTGCTAGTGATTTGCTAATTATATTACCGGCCAAGTCATCAATGTAGATGGCGGCATGGTAATGTAGTTGTAAAATTAGACTATATATAAATACACTTTGAAAGGAGGTGAACCACCAATGAACACTTTCGATAAAGTAAAAGCAATCGTTGTGGAACAATTAGGCGTTGATGAAGCTGAAGTTACCATTGATTCTACATTCATCGACGACTTAGGCGCTGACTCCTTAGATATCGTTGAATTAATCATGGCATTCGAAGAAGAATTCAATGTTGAAATCCCTGACGACGTTGCAGAAAAAATTAAAACCGTTAAGGATACAGTAGAATATATTGATTCTGCTAAATAAGCTGTAAAGCTGACAATTCAGCCGAACGGGAGGCCGAGTGGCCTCCCCACCGGTTTTATTTACAGGAGGATTTGATAGTGAAGCTCCCTGAACTTCGCATTGGGAATCTAGTGGCCAAAGTACCTATCATTCAAGGTGGTATGGCGATTAGATTGTCTACAGCTCGCTTGGCAGCAGCCGTTGCAAATGAAGGTGGTATCGGCCTTATTGCGGCATCCGGTTTGCCTTTTGATGAATTACGATACGAAATACAATTAGCTAGAAAATTATCACCTACGGGTATTATTGGTATAAATGCGATGGTTGCAGCAACTCAATTTGCTGGTCTAGTAAAAACTGCCATCGAAGAGGGCATTGATCTTGTAGTAGCAGGTGCTGGTTTTTCAAGAGATATGTTCGCTATGGGCAAAGAGTCTGGTACTCCAATTGTACCAATCGTTTCGTCCGCAAAATTAGCTCGCATTTCTGAAGGTTTAGGTGCGGCAGCAGTAATCGTAGAAGGCTGTGAAGCTGGTGGTCACTTGGGTACGGATCGTTCCGCTCGAGACATCGTTCCAGAAGTTGTAGCAGCTGTTAAACATTCCAGTAATTGGTGCTGGTGGTGTTCTCGATGGCCGTGATATCGTAGAAATGTTGAAATTAGGTGCTAGTGGTGTTCAAATGGGTAGCCGTTTTGCGGCTTCTGACGAATGTAATGCATCTGATGAATTGAAAAAAATGTATGTACGAGCTACAAACCCTGAGGACATTGTATTAATTCAAAGTCCTGTAGGTTTGCCTGGTCAAGCAATTAAAAACAAATTTGCTGAATCTGTATTAGACGGTACTGTAGCACCTCCAACGGTGTGTGATAACTGTTTAAAACATTGTTCCCATAAATTCTGTATCATCCGCGCTCTTTCTCGTGCACAACAAGGTGATGTGGAAACTGGTTTGGTGTTCTCTGGCAATAATATGAGAAAAGTCGATAAGATTATGCCAGTTAAAGATATCTTTGCTCAATTAAAACAGCAAGTAGCAGAGATAGATTAATTTAAAAGGGCTGTATAGCTATAAGAGGTGGAATAATTGGAAAAACGTGTAGTAATTACTGGCTTAGGGGCAGTGACTCCTGTAGGTATCGGTAAAGAGAACTTCTACAATGCGTTATTGGCAGGTCAATCTGGTATTGGGCCGATTACACGCTTTGACGCATCTGAGTATGCAACACGCATTGCAGGCGAAGTAAAAGATTTTGATATTACAAACTATGGCGTAGACAAAAAAGAAGCTCGTCGTATGGACCGTTCTGTAGAATTTGCTATCGGTGCGGCTGTTCTTGCTTGTGAAGATGCTGATCTTGACTTGGACAAAGCAGATTTAGACCGTTGTGGTACTGTAGTTGGTACTGGTATCGGTGGTATTGACTCTATCCATGAAGTATATGAAACATTATTCGATAAAGGTCCTGGCCGTGTAAGTCCATTTGCAGTACCTATGATGATTGCAAACATGACATCTGCACGCGTATCCATTCGCCTTGGTCTTAAAGGCCCTGTTATTACAGACGTAACAGCTTGTACTTCTGGTACAAACGCTATTGGCGACGCATTCCGTATCATTCAACGTGGTGATGCTGATGTAATGTTCGCTGGTGGTACTGAAGCTGCTGTATCCCCAGCTGCTGTAGCTGGTTTCGCGGCTATGAAAGCTATGTCTACACGCAATGATGAACCAACAAAGCATCCCGTCCATTTGACCGTGATCGCGATGGTTTCGTAATGGGTGAAGGCTCAGGTATCGTAGTTCTTGAAGAATTAGAACATGCTAAAGCTCGTGGTGCTCATATCTACGCTGAAGTAGTAGGTTATGGTACTAATGGTGATGCTTACCACATCACTGCACCAGCTCCGGGTGGTGTTCAAGCTCGTAAATGTATGGAATTAGCAATTAAAGATGCAGGTATCGATCCTAAAGACGTTAACTACATCAATGCTCATGGTACATCTACTGGCCTTAATGACCAAAATGAAACATTAGCTATTAAAGAATTGTTCGGCGATCATGCTAAAAACATCGCTGTTAACTCTACAAAATCCATGACAGGTCACTTGTTAGGTGCTGCTGGTGCTATCGAAACTATCGTTATGGCGATGGCTATCGAAACTGGTAAAGTTCACCCTACAATTAACTGTGACAATCCTGATGAAGGTTTGGATCTAGACTATGTTCGTGAAGGCGCACGTGACCTAGAAGTTAAATGTGCACTTTCCAACTCTTTCGGTTTTGGTGGTCATAACGGTACACTTTGCATTCGCCGTTATGAAGCTTAATGGTTGCTATCGAAGCGCATAAGAGTAAGATGACACAAGCTCGTGAAGAATCCCTTCATGAGCTTGTTGCTCGTTTAGACATACCTGTGTCAGATATATCCATTATAGATTGTGCTTTTACACATACATCTTATGCGAACGAACATAAATCAAAGCATATTAATCACAATCAACGATTAGAGTTTTTAGGCGATGCTGTACTGGATCTCATTATTGGTGAGTACTTATTTAAAAATTATCCAGATATGGCTGAAGGTAATTTGACGAAGATTAAGGCTGCTACAGTATGTGAGGACTCTCTAGCATCCGTGAGTCGTTCTTTACAATTGGGACAATATTTATTGCTCGGTCATGGTGAGCGTGCTTCCGGTGGTAATGATCGTAACTCTATACTAGCTGATACCTTTGAGTCCCTCATTGGTGCTATTTATATTTCTACAGATTACCAAACGGCAATGACCTTCGTTTTAAAACATCTAACGATTTATATCAAGCAAGCCTTAGAAGGTAAGCGGGGCAAAGATTATAAGACATTATTACAAGAATATGTGCAACGAGATGGCGATAAACATATCGTCTATCGTTTGCTCAGTGAAAGTGGTCCCGACCATGCCAAGACCTTCCATATAGTGGTCGAAATCAATGGTGTTACTTACGAGGCAGGCTCTGGTAAAAGTAAAAAAATTGCAGAACAACATGCGGCTCAATTGACTTTAGAAAAGTTGATGGCTAACAAATAGAAAAGCGCCTAATGGCGCTTTTTTTCTGTATAATAGTATATGAGCAATAATCTATATAACAATATGTAAGTAATATTCTATATAGTAATATATGAGTAGTGCTCTATATATTAGTATATGAATAATATTTTTATAAGAATGGGAGGTGTCTATGAAACCATTTGGTATGATTCCTTTTTTTATACCTCATGTAGGTTGTCCCTATGTGTGTACCTTTTGTAATCAATCTCGTATAACAGGCCAATCTGGTATTAGTCACCTAACACCGGATTATATTAAAGAAACGATTACAGATTATGTGGGGAATAAACGAAACGATAAGTTTTGGGAAGTCGCCTTTTATGGTGGATCGTTTACAGCTATTCATACAGAGTTACAACATCAATTATTAGCTCCTGCTTCTGAGATGCTTAAGAGCGGCATAATTGATGGTATACGTTGTTCTACGCGGCCTGATGCTGTAGGTGACGAAGCAATTACCTTATTACAGTCTTACGGGATAAAAACAGTAGAGCTTGGCGTACAGTCCATGAATGATGGTATCTTACTCGATGCTAAGCGTGGTCACACCGCACAAGAGGTAGTAGAGGCTGTTGCACGATTAAAACAGCGCGGTATGACTGTAGGTGTTCAGCTTTTACCAGGACTAAAAGGTGAAACTTGGGAATCAATTCTAGAAACAGCTATTGCTGTAGTTAAAATGAAACCAGATTTTGTACGAATCTATCCTGTTCTTGTTATAGAAAATACGGAGTTAGTAGATCAATATAGAGCTGGTGAATACGAGCCATTGAGTACCGAGCAAGCTATTACATATTGTGCATTTTTAAAGGACTGGTTTGAACGGCATAACATAGAAGTTATACGTACAGGATTACAAAGCACGGAAGAGCTAGACTCTGGAAATAGTTTGGTGGCAGGTCCTTATGAGCCCGCTATGGGTGAGCTCGTCGTAAATGAACAGTATAAACAACGCATAGAACGCTGTATTAATGAACATATAGAATCCTTTATTAATAAGGAACTTTCACAGTGGAATATATGGGGACAAGCAAATACTTTTATAGCTTTAAATATAGGTGTTTTCTATCCCCGTAGTTTAACATCCAAGGTACGAGGCCTTAAAAATAGGAATATGTTATATTTTCAAGAAATATATCCTCAATTTAGCATAGATTGGTATGAAGATAGTACGAGAAATACTGTTCGTTGCTGTATTGATGGCCTACAATATATGTTATAATAAAAGATATGATTATTCGGGGTTGTTAGTAGAAAGGAGGCAGTCATGCAATTACTTCGGTTAGAATTAAAGGGCTTTAAATCGTTTGCAGATAAAACGGTTGTAAAATTCTCACCAGGAATGACTGCCGTTATTGGGCCTAACGGAAGTGGTAAAAGTAATATTACGGATGCTATGAAATGGGTTTTAGGGGAATCCAATGTCCGTAACTTACGTGGTCAAAAAGCAGAGGATATTATCTTCTCTGGTACGGAAAAGCGCAAGCCTATGAGTGCTGCTGAGGTTACTCTCGTATTTGATAATAGTGACCAACAATTAGATTTAGATATGACAGAGGTTGCTATTACACGTCGTATTTATCGTACTGGTGAAAGTGAATTCCTATCAATAAGCGATCTTGTCGGCTAAAGGATATTCACCTTTTATTAGCCGATACAGGTCTTGGTAGAGACTCCATGGCGATCATCGGTCAGAACCGCATTGATGCTATTTTAAACTCTAAGCCTGAAGAACGGCGTCTTATCTTTGAAGACGTAGCTGGTATTTCACGGTTCAAGATCAACAAAGAAGATGCGTTGCGTCGTATTGCTAGTACAGACCGAAATATGGAACGTGTACGAGACGTAATGGCCACCATCGAAGAGCAACTAGGCCCTTTGTCCGAAAAAGCGGAAAAGACTAAAAAATATATGTCTTTAAGCCGTACTAAACGCGATTATGATGGTGCACTTGCCTTTCACAATTATAAGACCTCTGATCGTTTATTAACTCGTTTTGAAAATGATAATATTGCATTTAAGGATGAAGAGATTGAGCTTCAAACTGAATTGTCTAAATTGGAAGCTCGCCGTCATACCTTGCAATCTGTATCAACAAAAGAGCAAGAACAGCTCAAGTTGTGGGAAGCTCAATATTCGGAAAAGCAGCGTGATGAAGAGCGTTTAGCAGGTCATTTACGTCTGTTAGATGAGCAGCTGAAAACAGCGCGCCGTGAATTAGATGAAACATCTATGCGTATTAGCGAATTGGAAGCTACCCGAAAAGGCGAAGAACAACAATTGCGCATTTTAAATCAATTGATTCAAGATGAAAGTGCTCAATTAGTAGAAAAAGAGTCTAAGCTAGAAGCGTTAGAAGCTAATTATAATAAAGCTGTTGAAGATGTAAGTGCTGAGCAAGCGAAGTTTCCAATCCTTGCAGTCTAATCGAGAAGCCTTTGAGCAACGTCAATTAGAGCTTGTGAGCGCCATTGAAACAGCAAAAGCTAGTATTCGTAGCTTAGAAGCTCGTAAGGAAGAGTCTATAAAACAATGTGAGGTTTTAAAGGCTGAAATAGGTCAAGTAGATAGTGAGTTACAAGCACGCTCGCGGTGAATTTGATACATTAGGCCAACAGTTTAATGCTATTTCTGCACAACGACAAGCCCTCGTTGATGGTGGCAAAGAAGCAGCCTTACAAGCTCGTGAAGAACGCAAAGAATTACAAAAATTACGTACCCAAGAGCAACGTGTTAAAGGTCGTATCGAACTATTAGCCCAATGGGAAGAACAACATGAAGGCTATTTAGAAGGTACTAAGAATATCCTAAACGGTACAGGATCTTGGCGCGAACAGATTACAGGCGCTGTTGGTGATCTCTTTACGGTAGAAGATAAATATACTACGGCTATCGAAACGGCATTAGGTGGTAGTGTTAACCACGTTGTGACTACTACTGCTCGCGCTGCTGCGGAGGGTGTCAATTATTTGAAATCTATCCAAGGTGGTCGCGTAACCTTCTTACCGATGGATTCTGTAAAAGGAAAACCCTATGATACACCGGCTTTACATGAAAGCTGTGTAATCGGTACTGCTGTTGATTGTATTTCCTTTGATAATACATACGCTCATATTTTCCAATACTTATTGGGGCGCACCTTGGTAGTATCCCTCCATGGATGATGCCATTGGGTCTGCAGAAAAAAATATAATCAACAATTACGCATTGTAACCCTTACGGGGGAACAGTTCCAACCTGGTGGCTCTTTAACTGGTGGTGCTACAAAGCGCAAACGTGCCTCTGTATTGAGCCGTAAGGAAGAGGCGGCTAGCCTTGAACAAGAACTCCTGCAAATTGAAGAACAAATTCGTTCCTTAACAGCTAGCTTGGAAAACCTTGAAAAACGGGTTGAAGAAGCTGAAAAAGAACGAGCTACCCTTGATGAAAGCTACCAACATACGAACTTACTGTATGTGGCTAGTGAAACAAAGGTACAAAATATTCAAACATCAAATGGATCGTAAGAAAGCGTGTTCTCCGTGAAGAAGAGCAACGTTTATTACAAATCGATATTGATTTAGCTAGTACAACGGCTAACTTTGAAAGACCAAGAAACAGCATTGGCTTCTTTGCAAGAAGACCACGGTGTGGATGGCAATCAAGGGGCCTTAATGGAGCGGTTAACTGTATTACAAAAGGTACAGCAAGAGTCTTATGAAGCTTTCACAGAGGCTCGCCTCACCTGTGATACGTTGCGACAAACCATTAAGGAACGTGAAACTCAGCGAGAACAACGTAATCAATCCATTGCTAACATTGTAGAGCGCTTAACACCGTTACGTAATTTGCTAATTAGCACTACAGAGCGCTGTAAAGTGGAGCTACCAAAGGCTAAAGAATCGGCAGACCGAGAACTGGCTGTAGCTACAGCGGAGGTTGAACGTTGCGAGCACTTCGCGATGAGGCCTATGAAAATACATCTACAGGTCGTGAGGAATTGGAAGCTATCTTGAGCGAGCAAGACCGATTAAACCAACGCTATAAAGTGGTTCAAAGTCGTCTTGTGGATATGGAAGGTAAGATTACACGTTATCGCATGGACTGTGAACGCTTTGTGGAAGAACTACAAGAGCTGGGCTTTTACATTGGAAGATGCACAAGCCCTTCGTATTGAAGGTTCTGTAAACGATTGGAAGGATGAGCAAGCCCGCTTGATGGCAGAAATTACTGAACTAGGCCCAGTCAATCCGAACGCTGTTGAGGAATACGAAGAAACTAAAGAGCGTTATGACTTTCTTATCCACACAGTTAGCAGATTTAGATACGGCGAAAGAGCAATTGCAAGCGGTTATTGCTGAAATGGATAAGGCTATGAGTACACAGCTATACGATGTGTTAGATGTGGTAGGTCGCAGATTCCAAGAGGTATTTAGCCAACTATTTGGCGGTGGTACGGCGCAAATCGTATTAACTGATCCAGATAATATCTTAACTGGTGGTATCGATTTCTACATTCAGCCACCAGGGAAGAAAGCGACAACAATTGACCTTGTTATCCGGTGGAGAGCGTGCCCTTACGGTTATTGCTTTATTGTTCTCGTTCCTAGACTATCGTCCAGCGCCGTTCTGCGTGCTTGATGAAGTTGATGCAGCGCTCGATGAAGCTAATGTAGAACGATTTAGTTCTTACTTAAAACGGGTAAATAAAGAAACACAATTTATCGTAGTATCGCACCGTAAAAAGACGATGGAAGCAGCCGAAGTATTACAAGGGGTGACCATGGTTGAACGAGGCGTATCGCGATTATTAACAGTAGCATTTGAAGATGTGAAGGAGGATCTAGCATAATGGCATTTGGATTCTTTGATAGAATTAAAGAGGGCTTGGAGAAAACTCGTAAGTCTTTTGTAAAAAACGTAGAAAGTATCGTTATCGGTTATGCTCAAATCGATGATGATTTTCTTGATGATTTAGAAGCAGTTATGCTCACTAGTGACCTAGGTCCTAAAACGACAGAATATTTGATGAGAGAAATTCGTCGTGGTGTAACGGAAGGTATCATCAACAATACTGGTGATGTAATGCCGTTTATGGAAGACCGCATTACAGAAATGCTCGTTGACCAAGAGGACGAAATTACACTCCATCATCCAGAGGTTATCCTTGTTGTGGGTGTAAACGGTGTTGGTAAAACTACGACGATTGCTAAATTGGCTAACTACTATACTAAAGAAGGTAAAAAGGTTATCATCGCTGCAGGCGATACATTCCGTGCCGCTGCAGCTGACCAATTATCTATTTGGGCTGATCGCGTAGGTGTGCCGATCGTCAAACATAAAGAAGGCGCTGATCCTGCAGCCGTAGTATACGATGCAATGGAAGCAGCAAAAGCTCGTAATGCAGACCTCGTTATTGTCGATACAGCTGGTCGTCTACACACTAAAGTTAATCTTATGGAAGAACTTAAAAAGATGGGCCGCGTAGCGAATAACCATGTAGAAGGAGCTCCGCATCAAACATTGCTCGTTCTTGATGGTACTACAGGTCAAAATGCAGTAAGCCAAGCTAAATTATTTGGTCAAGCAGTACCAGTAAATGGTATTGTTGTTACTAAGCTAGATGGGACAGCAAAAGGTGGCGTAGTTATCTCTATTAAAGAGGAACTAGGCGTACCAGTACGCTGGATCGGCGTTGGCGAAGGCATGGATGACTTTGCGTCCATTTAATGCGAAAAGAATTTGCTAATGCACTATTTAATAAAGGAATGATTCAAGGTGACAAATAAATATAACCGGGAATTCTTACTTGAATATGTAGAATCTGAAAATAAGAAAGAAATGAATGTAATGTTAGCCTAGAAAATATGGAAAAGATTGTTAGCTTAATCGAGTATTTTGGCATTGAATTATATCGTCCTATTACAAGATTACTACTTTCAAACTGGGAAGAGATTACTGAACGTATTAATAACTATACTGAGTCAGATTGGATGATGGCTGATGAAATCCAAAAGACTACACCAACATTAGATCGCTTTTCTATTGCTATGCTCATCGAAGTCTTAGAGGGTGAGGATACGTTGAACCAAGCAGAAAATGCAGGTCGTCGTTTAACGGATGCAGAAATGAAGGCTATCCGTAAACATCAGGATGAACAGTAATGAAACATAATACATATAATTACGAAGGGGGTCAACCATTTAAAGTGGAGGCGCCCTTTACGCCTACAGGGGACCAACCAACTGCGATTCAGTCTTTAACAGAAGGCATTGAACGCGGTGAATGGGCCCAAGTTTTGCTCGGTGCCACTGGTACCGGTAAAACCTTTACAATGGCTAAGGTTATCGAGGCTGTTCAAAAGCCAACGCTGATTATTGCCCATAATAAAACCTTAGCTGCGCAGCTATGTAGTGAGTTTAAAAGCTTCTTCCCTAATAATGCGGTAGAATATTTTGTATCTTACTACGATTTCTATCAACCAGAAGCGTATATTCCTTCTAGCGATACGTACATCGAGAAGGATGCGTCTATCAATGATGAAATCGATAAACTGCGACATAGCGCTACGATGAGTCTCTTTGAGCGGCGCGATGTGATTATCGTTGCCTCTGTTAGCTGTATTTACGGCTTAGGTGACCCTGAGGACTACTCTGAACTCGTGTTGTCCTTGCGCTTAGGTCAGACGAAATCTCGCGATGAAATTCTGTCTAAACTAGTAGATATTCAATATACGAGAAATGATATGAACTTTATCCGCGGTACCTTCCGTGTACAAGGGGATACTATCGAGATTTTCCCTGCTGCGTATAGTGAAAGAGCCATTCGAGTGGAACTCTTCGGCGACGAAATCGATCGCCTCGTAGAGGTAGATGCTTTGACTGGTGAAGTGATTGCTGAACGCAAGCACGTTGCAGTCTATCCAGCATCTCACTATGTAACTACGAAAGATAAGATGCGTATTGCTGTAGAGCGTATTGAAGCCGAATTAGATGAACAGTTAGCTAAGTTAAAAGCTGCTGATCGTTTACTTGAGGCACAACGTCTTGAACAACGTACCCGTTACGATATAGAAATGATGCAAGAAATGGGCTATTGCTCCGGCATCGAAAATTATTCTCGCCACATGTCCGAACGTAAGGCTGGGGAGGCACCATACACATTGATAGACTATTTCCCAGATGATTTCCTCATTATGGTGGACGAGTCTCATGTAACGATACCTCAAGTGCGTGCCATGTACAATGGTGACCGTGCGCGTAAAGAATCACTGATCGAATATGGCTTCCGTCTGCCGTCTGCGCTTGATAATAGACCGCTTCAATTCGATGAATTCGTGGAGCGTATCAATCAAATCGTCTATGTATCGGCAACGCCTGGCCCATACGAAATGGAAGTACAAACGAATGTGGCAGAGCAAATTATTCGTCCTACCGGTCTACTTGATCCATCCATTGAGATTCGTCCTATTAAGGGACAAATGGACGACTTGCTCGGTGAAATTCATAAGCGTGCTGCCAAGAATGAGCGTGTTCTCGTTACGACCTTAACAAAGAAAATGGCAGAGGATTTAACAGAGTTCTTGAAGGAAATGGGAGTCCGCGTTCGATACCTCCATTCGGATATCGTTACCATCGAGCGTGCCGAAATTATTCGGGACTTACGAGCTGGTGTATTTGATGTACTAGTTGGTATCAACTTGCTTCGTGAAGGTCTCGATATGCCAGAGGTTTCTTTAGTGGCTATCTTAGATGCGGATAAAGAAGGTTTCTTACGCTCCGATACAGCCATGATTCAAACTATTGGTCGTGCTGCTCGTAATGTAAATGGTCACGTTATCATGTACGCTGATCGTATAACAGGTTCTATGCAGCGCGCCATCGATGAAACAGATCGTCGTCGTGCCGTGCAAGAGGCTTATAATATTGAACATAATATTACGCCTAAGTCTGTCTCTAAAGATGTAAAAGAGCTTATTGAGTTGACGAAAATTGAAGAAGATATGGTCACCGATGGAAAGGACTTTCACCGAAGAAGGGGAAAAAGAAATCCTCTACAACGGGTATGGACCATGGACACGAACCATATGCACAAGATATATCTAGTCCTAAGGTGGCAGATATAACGCCGGAAGAGTTATTCAATAAAATTGAAGATCTTGATCGTCAAATGAAGGCCGCTGCAAAGCAGCTTGAATTTGAAAAGGCTGCAAAACTTCGTGATCAATTAGGGGAACTACGTCAACAATGGTCCGATATGCATAGTGCAGGTGAAAGCAAGTTAAAAAAAACTGCATCAACTAAAGGTAGAAAGCGGACTAGCTCAAAGAGTAAATAGATTGTAACAAAACACATAGATTATATAGACTATATGTGCGATAATATACATATATTATTTCATGTTAGTAAAGAGAGATGATGCCGATTGGTATCATCTCTTTAAATAGGGAACATAATGAAAGACCAATTGATTGTAAAAGGTGCGCGTCAGCATAACCTTAAAAATATAGATATATCCTTACCACGGGACCAGTTTATTGTTTTGACTGGCCTCAGTGGTTCTGGTAAATCATCCTTAGCATTTGATACGATTTATGCAGAAGGGCAACGACGCTATGTAGAGTCTTTATCTGCTTATGCACGTCAATTCTTGGGACAAATGGATAAACCCGATGTAGACTATATTGAAGGTTTGTCACCAGCTATTTCTATCGACCAAAAGACTACAAGCCGTAACCCTCGTTCTACAGTTGGTACTGTAACGGAGATTTACGATTACTTGCGTCTATTATTTGCTCGTGTAGGCCATGCTCATTGTCCTGAATGTGGTAAGCCTATTACACAGCAAACAATACAACAAATGACAGACAATGTAATGAACTTCCCAGAAGGTACTAAGATATTAGTATTAGCCCCTATGATTCAAGGAAAAAAAGGGGAGCATAAATCCGTCTTTGAACAACTTCGAAAAGAAGGCTTTGTTCGTGCCCGTGTAGATGGCGTTGTACGTACATTAGATGAAGATATTATATTAGAGAAAAATAAAAAACATTCCATCGATATCGTTGTAGACCGTCTTGTAGTTAAAGATGGCATTGAATCTCGCTTAGCAGACTCAATGGAGACCGCATCAAAATGGGCAGAAGGCATTGTAGTTATCCAAGAGGTTGATGGACCTGAACACATGTATAGTCAACACTTTGCATGTCCAGATTGTCATATTTCTTTACCGAAAATTGAACCACGTATGTTCTCCTTTAACAGTCCATTTGGTGCCTGTCCAGCTTGTTTGGGTATTGGCTCTACCATGGAAGTAGACGAAGAGCGCGTTATTCCAGATGGATCTATTACCTTTGCCGATGGTTGTGTACAAGCGTTGAGCTCTAACCCTAATGCGTGGTTTATGCGCCAAGTAGAAGGTCTATTAAAAGCTAATGGATACTCTTTAGATTCTACCTATGATGAATTGCCAAAAGCATTACAGAAAAAAGTAATGTATGGCACTACAGATAAGGTGGCTTTCACGTACGAAAATATGCGCGGCGAAGTGAAGGAATTCTTTACTGAGTACGAAGGTATTTTACCGATGGTAAAACGCCGTCATAGTGAAGCCTCTACAGATTCTATGCGTGAAGAGTTTGAAAAATTTATGTCCATTAAGCCTTGTACCACATGCCATGGAGCTCGTCTTAAACCTGAAGTATTAGCTATAACCGTAGGCGATAAGAACATCAATGAAGTGACTCAATTGACCATTAAAGAAGCACTCGATTTCTTTGGTAAGTTACAGTTAACAGAGCGGGAACAAGTGATTGGGGCTCAAATTTTGAAGGAAATCAATGCTCGTCTTGGATTCCTCAATAATGTAGGCCTTGATTATCTTACTATGAACCGTAGTGCAGGTACTTTATCTGGTGGTGAAGCGCAACGTATTCGTTTAGCCACGCAAATCGGCTCTGGTTTGGTAGGTGTATTGTATATCCTAGACGAACCGTCCATAGGGCTACATCAACGAGATAATGATCGACTCATCGATACCTTGAAAGGCTTACGGGACTTAGGCAATACCTTGCTCGTCGTAGAACACGATGAAGATACGATGCGTGCTGCCGATTATCTTGTAGATATCGGTCCTGGTGCAGGTGAACATGGCGGTCAAATCATTGCATCTGGTACGGTAGACGAAGTGATGAAGGTAAAAGACTCTATTACTGGTCAATATTTGAGTGGCCGTAAGTTTATTGCTCTTCCTGAACAACGTCGTAAGCCAGGTAAAAATTGCATTGAAATTCGCGGTGCTAAGGAAAACAATTTACAAAATGTGAATGTAAAATTCCCTATTGGTTTATTCAATGTTGTTACTGGTGTCAGTGGCTCTGGTAAGTCCACATTAATCAATGAAATTCTCTACAAAGGTTTAGCTAATCAATTATATCGTTCTAACCACAAAGTAGGAGAGCATAAAGAGATTCGTGGTCTTGAGCATATTGATAAAATCATCAATATCGACCAAAGTCCTATCGGTCGTACGCCTCGATCTAATCCCGCTACCTATACAGGTGTATTTGATGCCATACGCGAGCTCTATAGTCAAACACCGGAAGCAAAGATGCGCGGTTACAAACAAGGTCGCTTCAGCTTTAACGTAAAAGGTGGTCGCTGTGAAGCTTGTCGTGGTGACGGCATTATCAAAATTGAAATGCATTTCTTACCAGATGTGTACGTACCTTGTGAGGTTTGTAAGGGTGCCCGTTATAACCGTGAAATTTGGAGGTTAAATATAAAGGTAAATCCATTGCCGATGTATTAGATATGACCGTAGACGATGCAGTAGAATTCTTTAGTGCCATTCCTAAAATTCATCGTAAAATGGTTACTTTACAAGAGGTAGGTCTTGGCTATATTCGTTTAGGTCAAGCGGCGACAACCTTATCTGGTGGTGAAGCACAACGGGTTAAATTAGCTACTGAATTAGCTCGTCGTAGCACAGGTAAAACATTGTATATCCTAGATGAGCCCACAACAGGTCTTCACGCCGAGGATATTCGCAAGTTATTACACGTATTGCAACAACTCGTAGAGGGTGGTGATACCGTTGTGGTTATCGAGCATAATTTAGATGTCATTAAGATGGCAGACCACATCATAGACCTTGGTCCTGAAGGCGGTAATCGCGGTGGTACTATCGTAGCTACAGGTACACCTGAGGAAATCGTTAAGGTGAAAGAAAGTTATACCGGCAAATTCTTAGGTCCTGTATTAGAACAGACTAAGAAATTTATGAAAGCAGCTCAAAAGAAGAAATAGTTGTGAGTACAAAGCTTAAAAATCTATGAGGAAAGGAGGACATATGCCATCTGAAGAATTACTAGAGAAGGTCAGTCATTTGCCGACCACACCGGGCGTGTATTTATGGCGTGATCAATATAACCGTATCATCTATGTTGGTAAGGCCATTAACTTGCGCAACCGTGTGCGTTCCTATGTACGCAATGATGCTAATCGGGCACCTAAGGTTGCGGCTATGATGAAGCGAGCGGTCGATGTAGAAATCATTCAAACTAAGACGGAAATGGAAGCGCTCATCTTAGAGAATACGCTTATTAAGGAGCATGAGCCTAAATATAATATCAGGCTTCGTGATGATAAAACGTATCCGTACGTTAAAATCTCAGTACAAGAGGACTATCCACGGGTATATATGACGCGCCGACTAGAACGGGATGGAGCCAAGTACTTTGGCCCATTCACAGATGTAACATCTGTACATGTAGTATTGAAATTAATACGTCAGTACTATCCACTCAGGACATGTAAGTCTATGAAGGTAGAGCGACCATGTTTGCAATATCATATGCACTACTGTGAAGCACCGTGCTTTAATAAGATTTCTGTACCAGACTACCGGAAGTATATTGATGAAATCGTAGAACTCTTTGAAGGTAAGCCTATACCATTGCTTAAAGAAATCAAGGAAAAGATGGAATTAGCTGCAGAAGACTTACGCTTTGAAGATGCTGCACGTTATCGCGATCAGTTATCTAGTATTGAAAAAATACAAGAAAAGCAACGCATGGTTACGCAGCGAGGCGACCTAGATGTGTTAGGTCTTGCGATAGATACAGCTATGGCCTGTGTACAATTACTGTTTATTCGTGGTGGTCGATTACTAGGTCGTGAAAACTACTTTGTGCAACACGATGGAGATAGTGCTGAAACTATAATGACGGACTTTATCAAGCAATACTATGGAGATACAAACTTCATTCCGAAGGAATTATTACTACCTATGGATAGTTCAGATAGAGACTTATTAAGTGAATGGTTTACACAGCTTAAAGGCCAGAATGTAGATGTATCTGTACCACAACGGGGGTATAAGATGGATATGATCAAGATGGCCCACGAGAATGCAGAAACCTTCCTAGAAGAGCGCCGTCGTCAGTGGCAACACCAAATCGATAAGACCGGTGGAGCCGTTAAGAAATTAGCGGAAGTATTGGACTTACCACGTTTACCTGAACGTATGGAGTGTTTCGATATCTCTCATACCCAAGGTGCTGAAACGGTAGCATCTATGGTTGTCTTTGAAGGCGGTAAGCCTGCGAAGAAGGAATATCGTCGATTCAAATTAAAAACTACGCAAGGCAAGCCTGATGATTTCAAGTCTATGGCGGAAATCATGGAACGACGCTACGGTAAGGAAACAGATTGGCCTATGCCTGATCTCATTATTATCGATGGTGGTAAAGGTCAGCTCAATGCAGCATTGCCATTGATTCGTGGTGTAGGTGTTACAGATGTGCCTGTTATCTCTTTAGCTAAACGTATTGAGGAGGTCTTTGTAGAAGGACAATCTGAAAGTATTATCTTAAGCCACCGTTCACCAGAGCTTCAATTACTCCAACAAATACGCGATGAAGCTCATCGCTTTGCTATTACGTACCATCGTAAGCTTCGTGGAAAACGTAATTTAGAATCTATTCTAGATCACATTGAAGGTGTTGGTCCTAAACGCCGAAAGGCATTATGGGCCCACTTCAATAGTTTAGACGCCATGAAAGAGGCAACTATTGATGAGCTTTCAAAGGTGGAATCTATGAATTATAAGACGGCTGAAACACTATATAATTTCTTCCGCATGTCCAATGTAGAAAAACAAGATATTTTAAAATAAAAGAGCACCTATTGATGATGTACACCGCGGTGTCATCTTCAATAGGTGCTTTTATTATTTTGCCATAGCTTTAGGTTTATAATGTTGGATGTAGTACGTGCGAAGTGTAAATAATATACTAGCAGCTACTACGCTAGATAACAAACCAATCCATACGCCAAATGGTCCATAATTAGGATTTTTAGCAAGGATATAAGCAGTAGGGAAACATACGCCCCAATATGATACGAGGGAGATGTATAGTACTACTTTTACATCCTTGTAAGCTCTTAGTATACCTTGTAATGGAGTACCAATGGCATCGATAGCGGAAAAGAATACGCCATATCCAAGGAATTGATAAATAAGACCATATACTTCATCATCATTTGTGAATAGGTCCGCAATATCATCCATATGGGTGAATGTAAAGGCACAAATGAGTAACGCAATGATGATGGCCATTACGCGAGCGATGTAAGAATACTGAATGGCCTCCTTTTTGCGCCCTGCACCAAGCTCGTAAGCAACGGCAATAGTAGAGGACATAGCAATACTGAGTGGTAAGCAGTAAAATACATTAGTAAAGGAAATAACTGACTGATGGGCTGCTACTACGGCAGATCCAAAGTGAACCATCAAGAGGCCAGCGATACTAAAGATACTAGCTTCTAAGAAGATGGAACCACCAATAGGAATACCCACATGTAATTGCTCACGAATATAGTGGAAAGCTTGGACCTTTAAAGTCTTTATAAATACGATAACCTTTAAGCTTCGGATGTAATAGAATAACCAAGCTAAAGAGGATAAAGTTAGTCCAACAAGCACCAGCTAAACCGTAACCTGCGCCAATACCACCGATTTCAGGGAAACCGTAGTGGCCAAAGATGAGTGCATAGTTTAAGAATACATTAATCACAAAGCTTGTAAAAACGATAGCCATAGAGTAATGTGTTAACCCATGGGAATCAACTGTATTACGCAAACGTATTTACCCAAAGTAGAGGGAATAAACCAAGGGCAAAAGCTTTCAGATAACTAACACAAACCTCAGCGGCAGCAGGTTCTAAATTTAACGTAGTCAGTAATGGGCGAAGACCCAATATACCGATTAGTAAAATGATAAATGCTAGGCCTGTACCAATGAAAAGACCTTGATGGAAAATCATGGAAATATCATCTGTTTTCTTAGCTCCCAATAGCTGAGAAATGATCGGTGTGATACCCATTAAAGTTCCTTGTGCAAAGATATAGAAGAGGAGCCATAAATTATACCCCGTAGCGACCCCAGCTAAATCTATGGTACTATATTGTCCCGTTAAAAAGATGGCTATAAAAGTACCACCTATTAGGGAAAATTGCGTTATGCACATAGGAGTAAATAGCTTAATGAACAACCATAACTTTTGTAATATAGAATATGTTTGATACATACTAACCTCCCTTTTATTGATATACTATACAATATCATAAAATTGCTTAATTTAATAGATAAAAACCTAGAAATAATAGGAATTAAATCTATTAATCAATAGCGGTTATATTGTTGATTTTGAGAATAAAAAAATAGTTATGAATTCCCACTCATGAAGGTGAAGAATGTATGAGAAAAAAATGTATATATATGTTAATAATTGAATTTTACACTACCTAACTATATCGATTATAATATATATACTATAGTTTAATTCTAAGGAGGATACATTGGACATCTTAACTGTACAAGGCTTATTAGCGATGCTTCAAATCATCGTTATCGATATTTTATTAGCTGGCGACAATGCCATCGTTATTGGTATGGCGGCCCGTAACTTGCCAGCTCATTTACAGAAAAAAGCAATATTCTGGGGCACTGCAGGTGCCATTATTCTACGCCTTGTTATGGCATTCTTATTCGTAGAAGCGTTAAACAACATTCCTGCTCTACGTTTAGTAGGTGGTATCCTTCTTTTATGGATCGGCTACAAGCTCGTTGCTGATGATGAAAGCGAGCATAATATCGAGGCTAAAGATAATTTACGTGCTGCCATCACGACAATTGTCATTGCGGACGGTATCATGGGCATCGATAATGTTATCGGCGTAGTGGGGGCTGCTGGTGGTGACATGACATTAGTTGCTATCGGTATGCTTATCACTGTACCTATCATCATTTATGGTAGTACTTTGTTTGTGAAAGTAATTGAACGCTTCCCAATCATCCTATACGTAGGTGGTGGTATCCTCGCTTGGGTAGGTGCTGCTATGAGCGTGGAAGATAAATTGATTTCTCACACTGTTGAACCATATGCACTATTCATTAAAATAGCTGCAGTAATCCTCGTAGTAGGTGCATCTCTATTAGCAAATAAACTAAAAAAATAATGAAACATATCTCTTCTTCTAGTAATAGGAGGAGAGATATTTTTTGTAAAAAAACATTCTTAATAGAAATCATCATAAGGACTAAGCCCTATGTATAGATGAGAAAATATAATATATATGGTATAGTTAAGGGATAGTTATAGAATTAGTAGACTGAATTGAGGTAAGTACAAAATGGAATTTTTAGAAGCCGCTACGTGGATAACCATTAGTAAAATTATTTTAATAGATATTTTATTAGCAGGAGATAATGCTGTAGTTATTGGAATGGCAGCAGGTAAACTAGCTCCAGAACTGCAAAAGAAAGCCGTAATTTGGGGTACAGTTGGTGCCATTGTAATGCGCCTTGTATTTGCTACCCTTTTAGTAGAGGCGCTTACTTTAATTCCTCTTATCCACTTAGGTGGTGGCCTTGTACTTGTATGGATTGCCATTCAATTATTAAAAGGTGGAGACGAAGATGCACATATCGAAGCTAAGAATTCATTAATGGGTGCCATTTGGACGATTATTGTAGCTGACGCTATGATGAGTATTGACAATGTCATCGGTGTAGTAGGAGCCGCTAGAGGTCATTTAGAGCTTGTTATTGCAGGTATGTTAATTACTGTTCCAATTATCGTATTTTGCTCTACATTATTTGCTCGAATTATTAATAAATTCCCTGCCATTCTTTGGGCCGGCGGTGCATTACTCGGTTGGGTTGCCCGGTGAAATGATCGTGGAAGATCCACTTCTCATGCCGTATATTCAAGGCGAAGAATTACTTGTGAAATTTGGTACTGTATTCTTCGTACTCATTGTGACTGGTATGATTAAAATTTGGAAGAAAAGAGACGCGTAATGAACGGTACTAATCGTACATCTCGTAAAAAACAATCTAAACAACATAGAAGAAGTAATCGCTCTAATTCACAGCAAGCTATAAACGGCCAATTATCTAAAAAACAACAGTCTATTTTAAATGCGCCTGTTAAGTTTGGTGATGAAGTATTGGTAACTATTCATGGCATCGGTAGCAGCGGTGAAGGGGTAGGTCGTGTAGATGACTTTACTGTCTTTGTGCCTTTTGCCTTACCTGGAGAAACTGTGAAAGTAGCTATTGATATGGTTAAAAAAACCTATGCTACAGGGCGCCTCTTAGAAATTGTTACGATGGCTCCCAATCGTATCGATGCAAGTTGTGATCTTTATGGATTCTGTGGAGGCTGCCAACTACAACACATTACCTATGAAGGACAGCTTTCACTAAAAACACAAAAGGTAAAGGACGTTATTGAACGCATTGGTCATCAAAATCCAGACCTTGTTAAGCCTACATTAGGACCTAAAGAACCATGGGCATATCGCAATAAGATGCAAATGCCTGTAGGCGGCACTAAAGGCGATATTCAAATGGGATTCTATGCGATGGGATCTCACGATATCGTACAAGGTACAAACTGTCCTATTCAAGATGAAGGGAATAATATCATTGCTCAAGCTTGTTACCAAATCGCTAAAGAGTTTGACATTGAACCGTATGATGAACATACAGGCAAAGGTATACTACGCCATGTAATCGGTCGTATTGGACAATCTGGATGGATGATTATCCTTGTAACTGCTACAGATTATTTACCACACCAAGAAAAGTGGGTAGAAAAATTAATAGAACGAATTCCTCAAGTAGAAACTATCGTTCATAATGTAAATGGTAAGCGTACTAATGTTATATTAGGACCTAAAAATAATATCCTCTATGGGGATGGGACGATTACAGACCATATTAAGGACTTACAGTTTACATTGTCCCCACATTCATTCTTTCAAGTTAATCCAGAACAAACTACCGTACTTTATGACCAAGCTCTTGAGTATGCGGACCTTAAAGGTGATGAAACCGTAATTGATGCGTACTGTGGTACGGGGACCATTTCATTGTTTTTGGCGCATAAAGCTAAACATGTAATAGGTATTGAAATCGTAGAACCTGCCATTATTAACGCTCGTGAAAATGCCCAACGCAATGGCTATGATAATACAGAATTCATCGTCGCTGATGCGGCTGTAGAAATGCCAAAACTCTATAAAGCTGGCGTACGTCCAGACGTCATCGTATTCGATCCAATTCGAGCAGGCTGTAAAGAAGAAGTACTAACATCTGCAGCTGGCATGGAACCAAAACGCATTGTTTACGTATCCTGTAACCCAGCCACCATGGCAAGAGACATTGAAATCCTCACACACTACGGCTATGAACTACAAGAAGTCCAACCTGTAGACATGTTCCCAATGACCGCTCATGTTGAGGCAGTGGCTTTACTCACTAGGAGCAAAGCGACGCAGTGAGTGATAGCACTGCCCATGTGATTGGAAAACGTCGAACCACTAATTAGATTATAGATGTCTAAAAAATTTTTTAGCTGATTTTTAAAAGTATATATTTTTGTAGGTGAGACTATGAATTTTAAGAAACAAATTATTTTATTTTCAATTTTAACTATGTCTGTTATGGCAGTATCTGCAGAAGATATTAGTACTTATAACCCTCAAGTTATTGAGAACCACCAAATAACAAATGCAGATATTGCATCAGCAACATCTTATGGACAGTCTTTAGTAGAAAAGAAAAATATTAAAATGATATCTACTGCTAAGAAGAAGTTTATTAAAAGGCGTTATGGTGGAATTTTTCCAAGAAATGAATTGCAAGGTATCGTATATGTTCAAACTCCATTTGCAATTTATGCCAATACGGCATTGGAGGATGCTAGAGGTGTAGCAAGTAATTATTCAACAAGAAATGCTAATAATATATTACGGGTTAGATCTTTCCTTTATATGCCGGAAAGTAAGATTTATAATGATACTAATAATGTTGTTATATCTATAGTACAAAATGGAAATACATATTATCCAACAGAGACCGTACGTGGCGATGATCAATTTGAAGGTCCTGGTATGTGGGTAACAGTAGGTTATCAATCCTTATTTGATTTATCTAATATTGACACTAATAGTTCTTTTGAAGTTCATATTAAGTCTGATGCGGTTAAGGTTGGAGATGCAGTAATTCAGTTTCCAGCATTAAATGCGTCAAATAAGTATGTTTTTGGATGACTCATATTCACTTTATAGAGGTGATGCAGTTTTTTTATTGATAAGAAATAATGTTTTATTAAGAATGTTATTTTACATTTTATAAATCCAAAACTTTTATAGCTTACTTCTAATATAATAGAAAGGGTGTAAAAGAATGCAGTAAAAACCGCATTCTTTTACACCTTTTTACATTAAGACTATTTCAAAGGTTTATTTAGTAAATAATTTTTCAGAATATCTGATTTTTTTATATAATAAGGTTATAAATATTAGTACAGTGTGTAATGGGGATAATTAGTTCAGAGGTAAGAAGGTAGTATATGAATAACGATTGGTTGACATCACATAGATTGGGCTATAGCATTTTACGTGTGATAAAGTAAATCGAGCGTATACTTTATAAGGGAGATTATAATGGAGTTGGTAAGTTGGTTACTTTATAAATGGAGATGATTCTTTGGCTAATTATGCATATAGAGATAAAGAAAGAAAACATATAATATTAGCAAGTGAAGCTCTTAAAGAAGATAGGCATAAGTCTTTTTACTGTCCAAATCCACTATGTAATAGTAAATTATTTATATGTGCTGTTGATGGCTCTCGAAAAGCACATTTTAGAGCTACTAAATCTGCGTATAAACATATTGCTAACTGCCCTTATGCAAATAGCTCAGTCGTTTTTGCTGACAATAAATTTAACCAGTCAGATTTTTCGTTTGAAAATGCAATGCAAGATCTTTTAGTTGCGAATAATTCGAATTTTTCAAACAAGGATTCTAAAATATCTTCATATGGTAAACATGATAATCATACACTCAGTACATTAAAGCAGATATATTCTAGTGTAAACAATTTCCTCCTAATTACTCATATGGAAATGAGAAGATTGGAAGAATGATTTTTAGATGATAGAACTGCATATTGGTACCCTAAAGGTGTTTTTCGGCTTTTAAAAATAATTGAGTCTTGTGTAAAAGGTCGCTTTTTACGATAATGATAAAAAAATGAGATTTATTTAGTAGCCCCTATAGCAAATCCCCAATTATCATTTTTATATTATCTATTCCTGATATAAACCTTTATAGAAAAAAATAAGAAATATGGTATTTGAAAATAAAAGATAAATTTATTATAGTTGCTGGAGACTGGAAGGCGTCAAATTTAGTCTATGGTTACTTTGAAACAACAATATATACTGATAAACAAATATCTATTTTTAAATTGATAATTTATTAACTATTAGGGATTTTTTCTTGTAGATAAATAATATAAGCTGTATCTTTTATAGGAGTAAGAAAATGGAGCTTCGATCATTAACTAGAATTCCATTACCTAAGGATGAATATGTTTATTTGTTGGGGATGGCTATTTCAGTATTTATCTATAATAATGGTTTTTATTATAGAGAATATTATTAATACAGATAAATCTTATTCTTGGTATGATTTGATTGATAAAGAATCAGGTAGACTTAATTCGCCTATTGCTCAAACGATTACTAAAAATGCCGGATCAGAAATAGCTGATTTATTTTCTGAAATTCTCTATATGCGTAATCGTATTATTCATAGTTTTAGATGCACATTACCTAATGAAGAGCAAATTTTAGCGACAAAAGATAGAGTTACCAATCAACAATTTTTATATAGACGAGCAATTTTTTTGATAAACTTTGTAGAGTTGAATGATAGGTTATCTTACTTATTGCATGAATATCGTGATATTAAAGTATTCAATAATGATATTTAATAGTTTACACTAGAAGGTCCTTCGCTTATGTGAAGGGCTCTTACTATACACTCATACTTATAAATGTAATATAATTAGAATAAATAGATGTATTATATTCGTTGAGGTATGTGGTGTGGGACTAATTTTAGATATTGATGAAAATAATGTACCAACTGAGTAGGTGGCGCCCAATTTTTCATTCGGAAGCAGATTTTCAGTTTAGCTTAGCCTGGATGATTAAAGAACAATATCCAAATTGTGATATTAGATTAGAGTTTGTACCTGAATTTAATCCTAATTTACATCTTGATATTCTTGTTATATTAGATGGTAAATGGATTCCTATTGAGCTTAAATATACGACAAGAAAATGTATTAAAACTATAAATGATGAAGTGTATATGTTGAAGGAGCAAGGTGCTAAGGATCAAGGTTGTTATAATTACTTAAAAGATATAATGCGTATAGAGGAATTTAGGGATAAGAGTAATAAGTTTATTGAAGGTTATACAATTAAGATAACTAGTGAAATATCTTATCTAAAGCCTCCGACAAAAGTAAATTGTACATACGCCGAATTTTCTATTGAGGATGGTTCTATAAAAACTGGGTGTATGAGTTGGGCCGCTAATACAGGAAAAGGAACAATGCGTGGAATGGAAGCACCTATAGAATTAACTGGGATATATCCTATAAATTGGAAAGAATATTCTAAAGTTGATGATACTAATAGTGGTACTTTTATGTATCTTGTAAATAGGATAAGTAAATAAAATTAGGAGATATATTATGTTTAAACCTATTCGTAAAAAGATAAATGAAATAGATCGTGCTGCTACAGAAGCTTTATTACAATCTAATCGCAGAGGTATTTTAGCTATGAACGGCGATAATGGTTACCCTTATGCTATTCCTATTAATTATTTTTATGATTGCGATAAGAAGAAAATTTATTTTCATGGAGCTAAAGCTGGTCATAAAGTAGATGCATTGAAAACTTCAGATAAGGTATGTTTTACCGTATATGGTAATGAGCGTATTGATAAATCTGAACCATGGGCGCCGTATGTACAAAGTGTAGTCGTATTTGGAAGATGTCGTTTGCTAGAGGCCGGTTCAGAATCTATAGATCGATTAAAAGAATTTGCTATGAAGTATTATCCTGATGAAGCGTTAGCTGATGAACAAATTGCTCGTAATGGGCGAGCAACACAAATGTTTGAAATTACCATTGAACATATGAGTGGTAAACAAGTACAAGAGAAATAATGGATTAGCCCTTCGCTATGCGAAGGGCTTTTACTATACACTCATACTTATAAATGTAATATAATGTAATTAGTGATAATCATTTTAAAATATAGTTCATGGGAGAGAGACATGATACAGTTAAAAGATTTAGGTACATTTGAATCTGTACCTCACATCGTAACAGATATTGTAACAGGAAATATTAGCGCCTTAGAAAATGCATTAGCCAATGGTTGGGATATTAATCAACCTATAGAAATTGATGAGTATAGTGAGCATACACCTTTAGAATTAGCTCTTGTTATGTGTTGCTTGCCAAGTATTCAATGGTTAGTGGAGAATGGCGCTGATCTTAACGATGAGGAAATCCAAGTTTCTTATTAGCTGTACGGTATTGTAATAAAGAGATTATCGATTACGTCGTAGAACTTGGTGCTAATGTTCATGCTTTAAACCGTGTGAAAGTAGATGCCTTTCAAGCTGCCTTATATGGCAAGAAATATAATCACTTACAGATTATTCATGACTTAGGCCATACGGTACAGAAGTATGGCGGTAAAGCTTTCAGAAATGCCATTACAGATAGAAATTATGAGGTTCTAGATTTCTTTATTCATAATGGTGTAGATATTAACTACAATAAGCCTGATTCTGTATATCCCTTTAAGCCAACGCCATTGTGCGTAGCAGCACGGTATGTAGATTTAAAGATGTGTAAATACTTGGTAGAACATGGCGCTGATGTGACCATCACAGAAAAGGATGGTATGCGTCCCTATAGTATTGCTATTGAAAAGGGCGATATGGAAATGGCTGAGTATTTTAAATTTTTAGAGCCTGCTGAGTTCCATGATATACAAAATAAAATGGATCAATTAAAGCCATTTAAACTACCAAAGGCGTTAGTATCGTTTTTAGAGGGAGATACTCTCTATTTTGAATTGCCAGACTCTGATTTTATATCTATAGAGTTCTTCTCACTTACTGATACGATTCCATTTAAATTAGGTCGCCGTAATGTATTACGTTTATCTAAAGAACTAGGTGAGTATAATGATTGGCAAATTGTGTGGGACCCTAAGTCTAAAAAGATTTCTTGTTATGATGTAGAACATCAAGAACTACGAGAACTTTGTAAATTTGATGAGTTTATGTCTGATATGGCAGGCCAATTAGAAACCTTGTTTTAGGGTATATCGTAAAGGAAAGGCAATACATATGACAGATACATTTGAGAAAACATATACGGATTGGTCCATTGATGTAGGCACCTATAAATATGAAGGTATTACACTGAATGAAGTTGAACAAAATCTGTATGCTATTGAAGACCAAGAGCAAGACTTTGTAGTTATTTCTCCATCAAAGGCAATCTCCATAGATAATAAACTATATAACTTTGTACAGGTTTGTAGTGATCAAGATACCGATTTATTACATATAGAGCTTAGTGTAACTAATGATGGTGACCGAGGCGCCATCATATATGGTAAGAATGAGCTGGGCCATCAAGAGGTATTACAGATAATAGAAGATTTTATTGCTCATCGTAAGGTTCCAGCCTTAGATGATTGGGAAATCGTGTTAGATTTAAGACCTAAGATGGAAAGCCTGTAAAGAATACTGTGGAGCTTATTATGCTATATACACCGAATAACCTTTTGTATAAGTATATTCGCTATCGATTTAGACGGATTCAGATAGAATGTAATATGGTATACGATGTAACACCAGAGGAAGAAGATGAGATTTGCCGTGATCTGTTAAAAAAGAGAGCGAAGATATTGATTCCAGTTGGCATATTATATTGCTTTGATCTTTGCTGTAAGTTTCGCTTTGGCTATTAGGAACAAGTGAAGAATTAAACCCGCTAATGCAATGGGAGATAAAACGTCTTTGACTATGTCACACCCATTTTAAATAATATCGATTTTAAGTGGTATGCATATTCACTTGACCTATTGCGAGTAGCACTTATTTTAGCGCCTATAGGGATTATAAATGTATCTCCTTATATCATTTTTTCCTATATGGTTGATACCATTTTGATACGACGCAGGGTAAAAGCTTTAATTAAAGAATATTCCACTGATGAGAAACAATTTGATTGAAGTAACATATTTGACTAGGAGCGAGTATTATGAGTAATCTAAAAAACTTTGATTGGAATGGGTTTTGGAACGATGTTGATTATGCATTTGAATCTTATATAGGTAAACCTGTTACGGATAAGGATATTAAGGATGCTGAATCTGAGCTAGGCTATACATTGCCTGCAGCATATATTGAATTACTTAACAATCATAATGGCGGTGTATTGAATAAGAACTGCTTTATAAATAATAATGGCGACTGTGTATATGTAACAGGCATATATGGCATTGATAGAGATAAAAAGTATTCTATATTGGGGCAGTTTGGCAACGAGTTTTGGATTTCTAAATGGGAGTATCCTCCTATCGGTATCGTTGTAGCCGATACGATTTCTGGTGGTCACGATATGATTTTCCTCGATTATCGTGAGTGTGGTCCTACTGGTGAACCTAAGGTAGTACGTGTTGACCAAGAAGGTGATTACTCAATCACTCTGTTAGCAGATAACTTTGGTGACTTTATTAAGAACTTATATATCAGTATTGAAGAGATTACGGATGAAGAGTTTCAATCTTTAAGTGATGAGGAAAAGGTTAAGCTCATTAACGAACAAGAGGACCTAGATGTTGATCGTGCTATGGAGCTAGTTAACTAACATAGGTATTGATAATTTGTCGCCTATATTGTTAAGCACCTTTAGGACGTATGTATAACAATAATGGTCGACCAGAGGAGGCTATCGAGTTATTTAATCGTATAGATGAGGCACATCGTGAGTGGTCTTGGTATTATCGGTGTGGCTATGCTCATGCGTCTTTAGCATGTGGTGAAAGCTACGAATCTGAACATGTACAAAAAGCATTACAGTTAATAGAGACGGCCATGAAAATGACAAAAGAAGACCACTTAGATAAACAACTTGGTTGGTGTTGTGAAGTTGTAAAATATCTATTAACTCAAATTAAGCCAAAAGAGTACAAGGCGGATTATCCTGTCATATTTGAAACCATTGAAAATTTATCTAATAAGAAACATAGTAAAGATACTACAGAACGTCAAGATACTGAAGATGTTAATGAATATGAAGAAGTTAGTTATCCTACATATGATGTAGTCCATTGGGTATTTAATAAACATACATATAATAGAGAAGAGTTTTCAAAAGAATACAATAAAGTAGTAGAGAAATATATAGATGAGTATCAAGCAGATAACGATGATAGATTAGATGAACCTGAAATTCTAGTAACCTATGAAGCTTGGATTGAAAGTGTAGACCAACTCTTTGATAATGAACGTGTAACCGATGAAGAACTACTTGAAGACGATAAAGAAGATGGTATGTGGCAAGTAGAAATCATGGCTCATCTCGTAGCGGATAATGGTACATATTTTACAAGAGAAGAGTTGCTCTTTAAATTGCATAATCTAATGGCTAATAAAGAACTGGGTGATCACATATTCTTTGAAGGTATTGAATACGAAGGCCATGAATGTGAAGGTTACGGGCTTATAGATAACGAAGATGGTATACCTGTATTCTATACATGCTGTGGTAGCTAACTAATAGAGATATAATAGATTAGCCCTTCGCTTATGCGAAGGGCACTTATTATACACGCAAACTTATAACAGTAATAAAATACATTAAATTATTGTACTTTTGTGCTTTTGGCTACGTTATTTTATATAGTCTTCGTGTAAAATATTGAGAAAGTATTTTAGTAATTTTGAAATCAAAGCATTGTGATGAGAGAGAGGATGCCTATGAGTGAAAATGAACTCGTATATAATGAGAGATATTGTGATTATAGACTTCTTTATGAAGGCTTAGAATTCTGTTGGGATGAGAAACCATCAGGTGATTATTTAGATACTGTAAAAGTTCTTGCCAAAAATTACCATAAAAATATTGATAAGATTGCAGCTTTTATGCTTGAAGACATACAAGAAATGTATGATGAATCTATTACTATAGATGATGTGAAAGAACGGATCGGTATCCCTCAAATTGATCCAGAGCTAGGTACTGTAACCTATTGTGAACAAACCTTTGATCATACGCATATATTTTGCTTTGAATTTTGGGACGATGAGTTTGAAGATTTAAATTACTTTGCTATTGATGGCTGATACATTGCCACAAAAATGGCAAAAGAGCTACTTTAGATACATAGATTAATTTGGTGTTGTGAAGTAGTAGAGTACTATTAACTTCTATTAGTTCAAAGGATGACAAGGAGGATTATCCTATGATTTTTGATACGATTAAAAAGCTGTTTAACAAGGATGAGAATACTGAGCAGATTGAATATCTCGGTACTGATAAAGATGGTAATAAAATATATGAAGGTTACTATCATGAGTTTAAGGGAATTCCTTGGGTTTTCAATAAAACTACTTATACTAGAGAAGAGTTTCTTAAGGCATTTTATGAATGCTTAGAAGAGCATAACGTTAATCGTGATAATTTACCGCCATTAGTAGAGCCTGAAATTTTGGTGAGCTATGAAGCGTGGATTGAAAGTAAAAGTCAGCTTCATCCCTAATGAATACTTATACGAAGACGATGAATTAGAAGAATACGATAAAGAAGACGGTATGTGGCAAGTTGAAATCTATGCTCGTCTAAAAGCAGATAATGGCCAGTACTTTACTACTGAAGAGCTTCTTTTCAAGCTACATAACTTATTGGCTAATAAAGAGCTTGGTGATCATGTATTCTTTGAAAATCTAGCCTATGATGATCACGAATTCGATGGTGACGATATCGATGAAATCGACGATGATGATGAAGGTACTCCTGTATTTGTTGTATGGCTTGGTAGCTAGTAAATAGCTATTTTTGTTATAAACTATTATTTTAAAATTAGTCAGTTATTGTTTTGTGATTATTATTTTGTGTTGTTTGTTATTATTATGATAAGATGAGTTCATATACATATTAATGATATGAGGGGAAGTGTATTGTATGTCTATGAGTGTTGAGCAGTTTTTATCTTTGTCTGATGCTGAACAGTTACAAACTATTAAAGATCTTAATGATATCGGTCAAGAGGAAATCATTATCGATGTATTGACGGGGGTTGGCATCGATAACTTATCTGTACCTTTATTAGGCGAGCTTGGTAGAGCCTATAACAATAACGATAAACCAGAAGAAGCTATTAAAGTATTTAAAGCCATCGATACAGAACATAGAGATGCAGTGTGGTATTATCGCTGTGCGTACTCCCATGGCTCTATTGCTTCTACTAATCATGAGGCGTATACATCAGAGAACATGCAACAGATGTTAGCTCTAGTAGATAGCGGTGTACAATTAGCAACTAAAGAAGATCGAAATGATATAAAGGAATACTGCTTTGAAGTCATGGATATGTGCCGTTTACAAATGGACTTTGAAAAATGTGAAATTGACTATCCTGATTTATGCTTAAACTATAGCAAGTATATAGCAGAGAAAAAGAAGAAAAGAGAAGGTGTGCCTCGTCAACGAACGATCACTGTAGAAGAAATTTTAGCTACAGATGATATGTGGACCATCATGAGCCTGCCTATTGGACTATCAATATTTATGGTTCGTATGATGACTATTTAGAATCTGCAAAAGGCTTCACCGTAGAGCAAAGATATCTTAACGCTATATGCTGGTATTTCGCTGAGGTTAATAATGGTGGGCATCATCAGTTCTTCTATAACTCTACAGGCATTGTATGGGAAGATGCTCTAGCTGGCTTACGCCTCTTCAAGATGGATATACTAGCAGATAATTTACAATCCGTAATCGATTACTTTGGTGGTTCTGTTCCATTTGATAGAGAAGAACGATGGACCATTTTAAAAGATTGGGAAAATGAGGCTGAATTATTCGATTTCCTAGATGGAAAAGACGATGTAGTCTATGAATATGAAGGTATCTTTGAAAATGTATTTGTACATGAACATCCTGAATTATTTGTATTTGATGGAACCTATACAGTCTCAGAATAAGATTGGTGTATAATTAACACATATATAGTTGCTTTCACTATGATGTTTACTTTCACCAAATTATATTAGAGGTATTACATGTTAGACAAACAAGGCGTATATGATTGCCTACGTGACCATCATATCGATTTTGAAATTACGGATCACGCACCGCTATTTAGTATGGATGATAAGCCCAATGTAGAGCTACCATATCCTGAGTGGGATGCAAAGAATTTATTCATTCGAGACCATAAACGGGAACATTATTATTTGATTACCGTTCGTGGATCTAAGCGTGTGGATCTAAAACAGTTCCGTAAGGATCATAAGCTTAAAAAGATTTCCTTTGGTTCCGAAGAAGAGCTATGGGATATTTTGAAGATTAAACCAGGTCACGTATCTCCATTCTGTTTGCTCCACGATGAAGACCGTAAGGTACATTATTATATTGATGCGGATTATAAAGATAATCTAATCGGTATACATCCTAATCAAAATGATGCTACCGTATGGCTACAGGGAAAAGACTTAGTTAAACTTATTGAAGAACATGGTACAATAGTAGAATATATTACATTGTAATTTAGTCGAACTGGAGCATGTATGAATAGAAAAATTATTAAAACGTATTCTTGTAACCTCTGCGATTGCTGTATTAGGTGTTAGTACATCCTTTGCGGCACTTGTTATGGAACGTGATGAAGGTTTAGACACCGCACCTAGTGTAGGCATGTATCACTATCAAGTTCCTACAGAGTTACAGGGCACATATAACAGTGCAGGTGTTGCCAATCTAACAGCATCTATGGAGAAAGAACCTAATACATTATCTATGAATGTAGCGCATGTAAAAGGTAATCCATCTGAGTCTTATGTAGTAGAGATTTATAAAGATTTAGCTGCCATTGAAACACATCGCAAATCTGATCATTATCAAGCCTTTGTTAATGAAGTAGGTTCTAAATTAACAAATCGTAAAATGTACGACGTACAGTCTGTACTATTGTTTGAGAAAAAAGATGCTTTATCTATTGTCAATGATGGTAAAGCAGTAGTGACTTTGACAGAGTTTACTGTTAATAGCAATGATATCGATACAGTACAACGTCAATACCAACTCGATATAGAACGGGCCGTACGCGATGATGTGGGTTATAAGGCTGGCTATGTGCTTCGTGAAAGAAATGTAAAAAAATCATTGGTATGTTATCCAAATTTATAGTGATCAAGACGCCTTAACAAAACATTTGAATAGTCCTGGTTATCGATTTATGATGAGCCAAATCCAAGGTAGCCTACAAAATGTTACCACAAAGGTATTAGATGGGGATGTCCTTGTCAACCATGGGGGACAAGCGTTTGTAAGACCTTAAAACTGAATATAATATAGTATAATATAATTACAGTAAAGTTACTGCTAGCATATACATATGTGCTAGCAGTTTTTTGTTATATAATAGGTGAACGTATAGTCTATACAAAAAGGAGTTACATATGACACAGCAAGAACGGTTACGCTATTTGGTTGAAGGTTTAGTAGCAGAATACAAAGAGAGGCATAACGAACATATAGATATCCCTATGAATGAAGATGAGCAGTTTACTCTCTTTAGATCTTTATGTAATATTCGCCCTGCTGGTGGAATGTCTCTTGAATGGATGAAGATAGAGTCCGAATATTTAAATATATTGGCCCATGAAAAGGGGCTCGTAACGATTAGTGATATGGAAGAGCGAGAGCCTCAAATTTATTTGTGGCAAGGAGATATTACTCGATTATCTGTAGACGCTATTGTAAATGCAGCCAATAATAAATTGCTCGGATGTTTTGCTCCAAATCATAAGTGTATCGATAATGAAATCCATACCTTTGCTGGTATAGAGCTTCGCATGGAATGTGCTAGAATGACTGAGTATATGGAAATGCCTGAAAAAACGGGAGTGGCTCGTATGACCTATGGGTATAATTTACCAGCAAAGCATGTAATTCATACGGTGGGTCCTATTATTTATGATGAGGTAACAGATAAGGAAAGAAATGAACTAGCTTCGTGTTATCGATCCTGTTTACAACTAGCCAATGCTTATAACTTACACTCCATTGCATTCTGCTGTATCTCTACTGGTGAGTTTCAGATTCCCTAATGAAGAAGCAGCACAGATTGCGATAGATACAGTACGAACATATTTAAAAGAAACTAATAGTAAAATCCAAGTGGTATTTAATGTATTTAAGGATATAGATTATGATATCTACAACAAATTATTATCATAATATAGATACTTTATATGTACCCATTAATAGGGAATAGGAACCTATACCTTTTGAAATTCATAAAAATACTGTATCATTTAATATGACTTACAAAAAGTTATGTATGATTGGTTAGTTTTAGAAGGAGTTAATGTACTATGAATTATAAATACACCTATGAAAGTCCATTAGGAACTATGATTATGCTTGGTACATTAACCTACTTAACAGATTTATTCTTTGTAGATGAAGCATATGCACCAAGTTATGATGATGCGGAATATATCGAACAACTAACAGGCCCTTTTGAAGTGACTAAAATGTGGCTAGATCAATACTTTTCTGGTAAGAAGCCTTTTATTATTCCGCCTATTAAATTAGAAGGCACGGAATTCCGTAAATCTGTATGGGCTGTGTTACAAACAATCCCTTATGGAGTAACTACCACCTATGGTGATATTGGTAAAGAGATTGCAAAGCAGCAAGGAAAAGATACGATGTCTGCCCAAGCAGTAGGAGGTGCTGTAGGTCATAATCCTATTTCGATTATTATTCCTTGTCATCGTGTTATCGGTAGTAATGGTAAATTAACTGGCTATGCTGGCGGTATTGAACGCAAGAAATATATGCTTGATCTTGAAGCGAAACATAAATAGTACATATTAGATTGTAAAATCATATTTAAATAGACTCATAGAAAAAGAAGAAAGAGATTACTCATGATGGATAGACACATCATAGGTAATCTCTTTTGGTATATATAGGTGGGACTATTTAAATTGATTTACTAAGGTACCAATGCCACTAATCGATATAGATACGGTATCTCCTGATTTTAACCAACCATATCGTTTTTCATTTTTACCAAGTACAACACCACTAGGTGTACCTGTAAAGATAATGTCACCTTCCTGTAGTGTAATATATTGAGATACAAATTCTATAATCGCGTCCGGTTTAAACATCATTTGTTGTAATTTGGCTTGTTGACGTATTTCACCATTTACTGTTGTAGTAATAGTGGCATTGTCAAAATCAAAATCATCTGGAGAAACAATAGTAGGACCGATAGGGGCAAAGTTATCTAGTGATTTGCCGAGAATCCATTGAGAGCCTCTAAATTGTAAGGCTCGAGCTGAAACATCATTTCCAATGGTATAGCCTAATATATGGTCTCTGGCCTGTTCACGAGATATATTTTTACCAGCCTTACCAATGACGATAACCAGTTCTCCTTCGTAATCATAATGAAGGTTTTCATCTTGAATGGGAACTATATCTTGATGTGACGCCAATGCATTAGATGTTTTCATAAAGATTTCTGGGAAATCATGTGTAGCAAGACTAGTTTCTTCTATATGGTCTGCATAGTTTAACCGACACAGATAATGTTTTTGGGATTAGTAATTAGGGTACGGTTAGTAGATTCTTTCATGAGAGATAGCTCCTTAAGAGATGAGATACATATATTGTAAGTTAATTATAATATAAATCGGTATGTAAAGAATATTTTTGACGAAATAATTATATAGAGGCATTTTTGTCACATCCTGTTTATTATACTTAAACAAAGTAATAAAAGGAGGAGTTCCTATGTATATGCATAGAAATGTGACAGATAAATTTATAGGTACCGTAGTATCTTGTGACATCATAAGTACGGGTAGTTGGTATGGTGATTTACCAGATAGCGTTCCAAAGGAAGTGAAATTAAATCGTAAAGATTACTATATTGAAGAGATACAACATATTTCTATTAAGGAAGCCATTAGTGTTACCTATAGCATTAAATGGGAGCATATCTCGAAACCTGTAGAGGGTAAAATAGAATCCTTAACTACTAAGGAGTACTCAATTGACGAATCTAAAAACAATATCTATTAGAGCTTATGGGGCGTAGATTTTCCGACGATATTGACCTATATGATGAGGATGAGTGTGCTGTCCAAGTACAGCTCATCAACACTGAGGATCAGGAATTTATATATGAATTTCCTTTTGATAATACCCTAAGGGCCATGTCTATACTATTCAGACAAATTCTAGGTATGTCTACATTACTTTTATTTGATGGAAATCGAGAAAAAGATAGAATTCAAGAGATTCATATTGAAGTGCAAAAAAATATGTACCAAGACTATGGTGACGTAAATACATTGAATTTTAATTGGAATGAGCCGTCTATTTCCATTGATTGTAATAGTAAGCAATTTGGTCACTCTAGTCATAGTCATAGCGAGTATGTAGATAATCAAATGATTCATCAATTGAAGCAAGATATTGACTTTCACATTGGCGAAACGCTATATAGTCTAGATTCTTTTAGTCTTAGTGAAAGTCATGACCTTGATAGAGACCCTGCCCGTGGTGGTATAGTAACAGTACGTATTAAATGGGCGCATAAAGAGGATACATTGTTTATAGGGAATGTAACTAATCAGTATGTGCCCACTTGGTATAAAAATCTAATTAATTTTATACATGCTCATACAAGAGATAAATCTTTACAAGAGTTTTTACAATCAAATCATATATCTGATAGAAGAATTTATACGTATTGTTCTGTATATTTTTTTAAGATAAACCAGGAATTTTATTATCGTACTGATAGAAATGATATAAATGAAGGAGATATTGTAAAAGTTCCGTTTGGATCCGATAATGCGGTTCGTACTGGTCGTGTAGAATCTATTTCATATCATACGCGTTACGACGTACCTTATGATTTGAAACGAACTAAATTTATTATAGATAAAGACATAGAGAGTATTTATGATACCAATCGTTATAGATATGATGATCCATATGATTTATAAGGCATCAAAAATAAGTGATATTCTATATTTTGTACTTAAGTATACTCAACTTATTACATGTCTAATCTCTGTCCTCTATAGAATATGTTGAAATAACTTGCTCATAGTGTTAAGATTATAAGTATATTAATAAGCATGGAGGTTATTGTTATGAGCAAGAATATCGATTGGGATAATCTCGGTTTGGTTATGTAGAAACCGACTACCGTTATTTGACTACATATAAAGATGGTAAATGGGATGAAGGTGGTTTAATCACTGATTCTAATGTTGTATTAAACGAATGTGCTGGCGTATTCCAATATGCCCAAACTATTTTTGAAGGTTTAAAAGCATATTATACTAAAGACGGACGTATTGTATGTTTCCGTCCAGATCTTAATGCAATTCGTATAGATGAATCTGCAGAACGTCTTGTAATGCCTAAGTTACCTGAAGGTCGCTTTATTGAGGCTGTAAAAGAAGTAGTAAAAGCAAACAAAGACTTTGTTCCTCCATATGGTCATGGTGCAAGCCTTTATGTTCGTCCTTACATGATGGGTACAAATTCTGTTATCGGCGTAAAACCAGCAGATGAATACCAATTCCGTATCTTAACTACACCAGTAGGCCCTTACTTCAAAGGTGGCGCTAAACCGATTAAAATCCGTACTACTGATTTTGACCGTGCTGCTCCACATGGTACTGGTCATATTAAAGCGGGCTTAAACTATGCTATGAGCTTGTACGCTATTACAGACGCCCACAACGAAGGTTACGCAGAAAACATGTACCTTGATGCGGCTACTCGTACACATGTTGAAGAAACTGGTGGTGCTAACTTCATCTTTATCACTAAAAGACGGCAAATTAGTAACACCTAAATCTGATAGTATCTTGCCATCTATTACACGTCGTTCCTTGATGTACGTAGCAGAACATTACCTTGGCATGGAGGTCGAACATCGTCCTGTACACGTAGATGAATTGAAAGATTTTGCAGAAATTGGTCTTTGTGGTACAGCAGCAGTTATCTCTCCTGTAGGTTTGATTCACACTAAAAATGGTGATATCCATGTACCTGCTGGTATGGATGATATGGGTCCTATCACTAAAAAATTATATGATACACTACTTGGCATTCAACACTGTGAAATCGAAGCACCAGAAGGTTGGATTGTTGAAATTTGCTAAATCTTTTTTGGATTATGCAAATGTAGAAAGTAATAAAAACGGCATCTATCGTCTGATAGATGCCGTTATTTATTCCAATAGGGATATTATTAAACTGTTGATTTTAATTGATACATATTCTAGTTTTATTTAGTTAGATTTTGCTCGGCTTGCTACTTTAGCCATGAATTTTTCGTTGTTAATAACGAAGCGTTCATGTGTGCCGTGACCAATGATACCAACGCCATCAGAGGCTTCAATATCAAAGGTGATTTTACGACCTTCTACAGCGCTTACCGTTGCTTTAGCAGTTACTATTGCACCAAGCTGAGTAGGGGCCTCATGAGTGATCGATAGGGAGATACCTACAGTGCCTTCTCCTTCTTCTAAATGAGGTTGTACTGCAGCTTGTGCTGCCTCTTCCATAAGAGCACACATAGCTGGTGTAGCAAAGACTTCTAAAGAACCAGATTTCATAGTTTTTGCAATATTAGATTCTGTTACTGTAACAGTTGCTGTAGCTGTTTGACCTGCTGATACCATAATATACCTTCTTTCAGTTAAGAATATTCTTGTTATAATAGTATTATACATCGTTCAATTATTTATGCTAATTAGATTGAAATCAAAGGCGGGTAACTATATATAACGTGCCTATAGAATACATGATATAATTAAGCTAGTCTTTTTAATACGAGGTATATATGAGTAAAAGAAATTTAAAGCCTTCTGGTGAGGGTTGGGTACAGTTAATAGCAGGACTAGGTTTTATTGTCCTATTAATTGTCATAAATATAATAGATCCTACATTCTATCCAACTATGTGGCACTTGGCGACAAGTGGTTCTATGGAGGAAATAGCAGAGTATATTCAAAGCTTTGGTCCTATGGCTATGGTTGTGAGTATGGTCCTCGATATTTTCGTCAATGCAGTAGGTTTTTTACCATCCATTTTTATTTCTACTGCGAATGGTCTAGTTTTCGGCATGTGGCCAGGGATTATCATTTCTTGGCTAGCTGAAACCATTGGGGTAGTCATCAGCTTTTACATTATGCGTTACTTCTTGCGCGATACAGCGGACAAGCTCATTGAAAAGAGTACTGTTTTGATGAAAGTAGATGATTTCTCCGGTAAAAATGGTTTTGTGGTCATGTTATTTGCCCGGTCTTTACCATATTTTCCGTCTGGTGTCATCACTGCATTAGGCGCCATTAGTAAGATTAAACCAAGAGATTATATCTTGGCGAATTTAATCGGTAAGTTTCCATCTACCGCTCTTGAAGTGGCTATTGGTACTGATATAGTTAACTTCCAAGAGAATATGGGGCGCTTAGGAATTATCGTAGTTGTTGCTGGCGTAGTGTACTTTATACTATGGAAAGTATACAAGAATTACATGGATAAGAAGAATGCTGAACAAGAGCACGATCCTAAGGCATAACAATTTCTTATCTTAGTCAAAATTTTGAACTTATTATATATGAAAGAGGCGATAGTATGAGCTTTTCTCTTCCTGAACGGGTTACCTTAAAAGGTCCTAATTTTATTCGTGAAGTATTTGAACGTGGTGTAGGGGTAGAAGGTTTTATCAGCTTTGGTATTGGTAATCCTGCACCTGAAGCCATTCCTGTTGAGGTTATTGAAAAGGCTTTTGATGAAGTGGTTCATTCTAATCCGATGAGCCTTTTACAATATGGGCCTATGCAAGGTGATGCCCGACTAGCTGAGCTAACATTAGAACGTTTAGTAAAAACACATAAGATGAACCCAGAAGGTCAAGGACTCATTATCTCTAATGGGGCCGGTCAATTATTAGGTCTTGTACCAATTACTGTATTAGAACCAGGCGACGAAGTATATATGGATGAGTTTACTTTCACCAGTGCTATTAATTCCGTACGAAACATGGGTGGTAAAGCATTAGGTATTAAAACAGATGAGCACGGTATGATTCCAAGTGAATTAGAGAAAGCTGCTCAATCTGGCAAGGGAAATATATTTATCTCATTCCTAACTTCCAAAATCCAACAGGCATTACGATGCCGTTGGAACGACGTAAAGAAATTTACGCTATTGCATCTAAATATGATTTGTTTATCTATGAAGATGATCCATATGGTGAAATTCGATTTGCTGGAGAATACATCCCGACCTTTAAATCTTTTGATACAGAAAATCGCGTTCTTTATGCTGGTTCTTATTCCAAGACATTATCTGCAGGCTTGCGTGTAGGTTTCTTATTTGGCCCAGCGAAGGTAATAGAAGCTATCCAAGCATTAAAAAATAATACAGCAGGTCAAATGCCCTTAGTCACTCAAAAAGTTGTGGCTAAAGTGCTAGATACGATTGACTATGATGAGCATTTAGATAATGTGCGCAAAGTATATAAAATGAAATGCGATGCTTTACTTAACGCTTTGACAAGTATGCCAGTTCTAAAGTTCATTTAACTAAGCCTACAGGAGGTATGTTTGCATGGATGACTATGCCAGATGAAGTTAACTGTGATGACTTCTTTGAAGCATGTATGGACCGCAATGTAGGGATTATTAAATGTGGTGCCTTTGCAGCAGATGGTGCAGGGGAAGGCCATGCGTTCCGCTTGAGCTATACGGTGCCAACTGTAGAAGAAATTACAAAGGGCATGGAAATTCTAGGTGCTTTAACTAAAGAATTCTGTGGCGAGTAATATATTGATAATTTTTGATATGACGTGATACAATGTAACAGTAGATACATTGTATTTACCATATAAACAAAAGGTTTTACATATAGATGTGAGGTAGTTCCTCCAAGAAAGTAGGTGTATACTATGGGTTGCGGTAGCAGCAGTGATTGTGGCGGATGCCCATCTCAATCTTCTGGTTGCGGTGGCGGCGCTCCTCAACAACCTCAAGATCTTACAGCTCAATTACACGAGCTTAGTTCTGTTAAACATGTAATCGGCGTAGTATCTGGTAAAGGTGGCGTAGGTAAATCCTCCGTTACGAGTTTGATGGCCATTACAATGGCGCGTAAAGGTTACAAAGTAGGTATCCTCGATGCGGATATTACAGGTCCTTCCATTCCTAAGATGTTCGGCATCAAGGAAAAAGCATATGCTGACGAAATTGGCATGTATCCTGTAAAATCTAAAGGCGGTATTGACGTTATGTCTGTTAACCTCCTTTTGGAAAACGATACAGACCCTGTTTTATGGCGTGGTCCTATTCTAGGCAATGTTGTAAAACAATTCTATACAGATGTAATTTGGAAAGACATCGATTATTTATTCGTTGATATGCCACCAGGAACAGGCGACGTAGCGATTACAGTTTACCAATCCTTGAAATTGGATGGTATTATCATCGTTACATCTCCTCAAGACTTGGTATCCATGATTGTTGAAAAAGCAGTAAATGGCTGATTTAATGCAAGTGCCTATTATTGGTGTAGTGGAAAACTACTCTTATTTCCATTGCCCAGATAACGGTAAGGATTACCAAATCTTTGGTGAAAGCCACATTGAAGAAATCCTTCAAAAATACGGTCTATTATTGTTGAACCGTTTACCAATTGATCCAACTATTGCAAACCTTTGCGACCAAGGTGATATTGAGTCTATCGAAAAAACAAACTTAGAGAACGTATCTCTACCAGAATAGGATTTATATGATAATGAAAGCTGTGCATACCTAGTGATGCACAGCTTTTTCTCACATATTTTTATCTTGAAATATATTATATTTATCATAAGAAGATATAAATATATTTTTGTTTTTTCCTATGTAGGAGGTATGTGTATGAAAAAACTATTAAACTGGATTATTCCAGCGGCCTTCGGGTTAGGTCTTTGGTTTATTCCGACTCCAGAGGGGTTAACTCCTCAATCTTGGCATTTATTCGCCATCTTTGTTGCTACTATCGTAGGCTTTATTACTCAGCCATTGCCGATTGGTGGCGTATCCATCGTTGTTATTACTGTGGCTGCTTTGACAGGTACGTTGAAAATCGGCGAAGCTATCTCTGGTTTTGCTAACTCTGCTATCTGGTTAATCGTAGGCGCTTTCTTATTCTCTCGTGGCTTTATTAAAACTGGTTTGGGGAAACGTATTGCGTATAACTTGATTTGCTGCTTTTGGTAGCAGTTCATTACGTTTAGCATACGCATTGGCTTTATCTGATTTGATTTTGGCTCCCAGCAACACCATCTAACACAGCTCGTGTGGGTGGCGTTATCATGCCTATTACTACAAGTTTGGCAAAAGCTTTCGGTTCTGAGCCTCAAGATGGTCCTCGTAAAATTGGTTCCTTCTTGATGCAATCCATTTACCAAGTAAATACGATTACATCTGCTATGTTCCAAACATCCATGGCTGGTAATACCTTGGTTGCTGCTTTAGCACTTCAATCCTTTGGTATTGGCATTACTTGGGGTGATTGGGCTATGGCTGCCATCGTGCCTGGTATCATTGCATTGCTTATTATGCCGTACTTCATTTACAAAGTATATCCACCTGAAATCACAGATGCTCGCGAAGCACAACAAATGATTCGTGAAGAGTTAAAAGGTCTTGGTAAAATGTCCTTCCAAGAGTGGGTTATGCTTGGCGTATTTATCTTGGCATTAGTGTTGTGGGCGACATCTCAATTCACAAAACTTGATGCTACAACAGTTGCATTTTTAGGTATTTCCATTTTGCTTGCTACAGGCGTTCTTATTTGGGACGATGTTAAAAGTGAAAAAGGCGCTTGGGATACATTAGTTTGGATGGGTACATTGATGGGCTTTGCCGGGTTCCTTTCCAAATTGGGCTTCATTAAATGGGCCACAGTTCAAGTGAGTGGTGTTATCCCTGAAGGCTCTTGGTTGATTGCCTTTGTTATAGCAGTTCTTGTAAATACGTATGCACACTATGTATTCGCATCCTTAACAGCACATATTTCTGCAATGTTCGTAGCATTCTCTGCAATTGCTATTTCTGCAGGTGCACCACCAATGTTGACATTGTTGATGATCGCATTCACATCTAACTTGTGTATGTCCTTAACTCACTATGCAGCAGGTCCATCCCCAGTAATCTTTAACACTGGTTATGTTCCTCAAAATACATGGTGGAAACTTGGTTTCTTCGCATCTGTAATCAACTTAATCATCTTCATAGGCCTTGGTTCTGTATGGATGAAATTGATTGGTATGTGGTAAGAAGTAATACTGATAATTTTATATGGTCGTAGTATATATAATTGTAAATTTTATTGATTTAGAGTTGTATGTATTTACAATGTATGTTGAAAGCCGCTCCGAAAGGGGCGGCTTTTTTTATGATAAAATATTAGTAATTAATATATTATTAATGTATATATCGTAAAATTATAAAAGTAAATAATCTATAAAATTGAACGAGTTTAAAACTATTCATGATATTGTACAAATTGTATTTGTGCGTAGGAGGGAATTATGAAGTTTGATAATGAACAGTTACTAAAATATATTGGTGCTTGTACTTCACCATACCATACGGTAGATACAAGTTTACAAATGTTGTTAGACTCTGGTTTTACTGAACTCAGTTTAGACGATGAGTGGCAACTAGACTCGGGTTCTTATGTAGTGAATGTTTGGCACTACATTGTTTGCTTTTCATATAGGCAAGAAACCTGAAGCTACATTACGTATTGCTTCGGCTCATACTGATTTCCCTGCTATTCGCGTTAAACCTAATCCTGTTACAACTGTGAAAGGCTATACCAAGTTAAATGTGGAAATGTATGGTGGTCTCATTGAAAACACATGGTTAGACCGTCCATTAGGTGCTGCAGGTACCGTCGTATTAAAAGGTGATAATGCCTTTGATGTTGATTCTGTACTAGTTGATACAAAACGGCCGATTGCTATCGTTCCCAATTTGGCAATTCACATGAACCGTTCTGTCAATGATGGGGTTAAACTAAATCGTCAAAAAGAAATGCTTCCCATTATGATGATGGCATCCCAACAAGATGATAATGGTGAAAGAGGTTTTGTTGATAATAGAAATCCAAGTTTATTTCCTGACACCAAGGCTCAATATGATGAGTGGAGTACTTTTTTAGCTGATGAAGTAGATTGCGATCCTTCTGAAATATTGTCTTATGAAATGACCTTATATCCTGCGGAGCAAGGCTGTGTGCTTGGCATAGAAGGTGATTTCATTAGTGCTCCGCGGTTAGATAATTTAACATCTTGCTTTGGTGTATTATCTGGTATTATTCAAGCTCGTAAACATAATGCTAATGGTGTACGTTGTGCTATTCTCTTTGATAATGAAGAAGTAGGTAGTCGTACAAAACAAGGTGGGGCAGGAATGCTTTTACCTAACCTTATTAAACGTTTGTATGACGCATTAGGATATTCTAATCAAGAGATGGACAGTTTTATCTCTAAAGGATTTATGATTTCCTCTGATGTAGCTCATGGATTACATCCTAATTATCCGGAGAAAAACGATATCACTAATATTCCTATCCTTAATAAAGGGCTTGCCCTTAAAATTGCGTGTAGTCAATCTTATGCAGGGGATGCAAGAGCAATTGCTATCGTTAAGGGGCTTTGTGAAGAAGCAGGTGCAGCGTATCAAATTTATGTAAATCGTTCAGATGTTCCTGGTGGTTCAACGGTAGGTTCTATTTCTTCCGCTATGTTGCCAATGCGTACCATCGATGTGGGCTTACCATTATTAGCAATGCATTCTGCCCGTGAGTTAATGGGCGCTAATGATCAAGAGCAACTAAATCGATTGATGAATCATTTTTTAGGTGGTAAATAATATAGAAATAGAATTAATTCGATGTACATCGATAAAAGACATATGATTTTTTGTAATGTACAGCAAAAATTATATTTTATACATTCATAATTGGTATAATCCTTTAATTATATAGAAAATAATGTATAATAGTTATATGTTATTATGAATATAAAACTCATCATAAATTTTTGATGAGCTATCCAAATATATTATTTTATCTATAAGTATAGGAAATATTCATATATCAATAAAATTGAAAGCTGATAGTTCACAATTGTGGAAGCTAGTAGGAGGCAATACATGAGAAAAATTAAATCCGTATTGGTTGCCAACCGTGGTGAGATTGCGATCCGCGTGTTCCGTGCATGTAATGAAATGGGTATTAAAACTGTAGCCATTTATTCTAAAGAGGATACATTATCCTTGCATCGTAACCAAGCTGACGAAGCCTACCTCGTAGGGGAAGGTAAAAAACCTGTTGACGCATATCTCGACATTGAAGATATCATCCGTATTGCAAAAGAACATGACATCGATGCTATCCATCCTGGTTATGGTTTCTTATCTGAAAATGAAGGCTTTGCTCGTCGATGCGAAGAAGAAGGTATTATCTTTATCGGTCCAAAAATCAAACACTTAAATATGTTTGGTGATAAAGTTAATGCTCGTGAGCAAGCGAAATTAGCACAAATCCCAATGATTCCTGGTTCTGATGGAGCGTTAAAAGATTATGCTCAATTAGAAGAATTCGCTAATATACATGGCTTCCCATTGATGATTAAAGCCGTTAATGGCGGCGGTGGCCGTGGTATGCGTGAAGTTCATCGCAAAGAAGACCTTCGTGATGCATATGATCGCGCTAAATCTGAAGCGAAAGCAGCATTTGGTGACGATGATGTATATGTAGAAAAACTCATCGTAGAACCTAAACATATTGAAGTTCAAATCTTAGGTGACGAACATGGCAATGTAGTTCATTTACATGAACGTGACTGCTCTGTTCAACGTCGTCATCAAAGTAGTTGAAATGGCACCAGCGTTTGCGTTGTCTTTAGAAACACGTAAAGCTGTATGTGATGCTGCAGTTAAAATCATGAAAAACGTTGAATACGTTAATGCTGGTACAGTAGAATTCTTGGTAACAGCTGATGGTAACTTCTACTTTATCGAAGTTAACCCTCGTATTCAAGTAGAACATACTGTAACAGAAATGATTACAGATATTGATATTGTTCACGCTCAAATTAGAATTGCTGAAGGCTATAATTTACATAGTCCAGAGGTAGGTATTCCAGAGCAAGATCAAGTTCCTTGTAAAGGTACTGCTATTCAATGTCGTATCACTACAGAAAATCCTAAGAATAACTTTATGCCTGATACAGGTAAAATCTTGGCTTATCGTAGTTCCGGTGGTTTTGGTATTCGTCTTGACTCCGGTAATGCTTTCACAGGCGCTGTAGTAACACCTTACTATGATTCTTTGCTTGTAAAAGCAACTGCATTCGGCCCTAACATCGAAGAAACAATTCGCAAAATGCTTCGTTGTTTAAAAGAGTTCCGTATTCGTGGCGTAAAAACAAATATTCACTTCTTAATCAATGTATTGGAACATCCTGAATTCCAAAGCGGTAGATACAACGTAAACTTCATTGAAGAACATCCTGAGTTATTTGAATTAAAACCAGCACGTGACCGTGGTACTAGATTGTTACGCTACATCGCTGACGTTACAATCAATGGTTATTCTGGTGCAGGTCCTCAAGTGGTTCCTGACTTTGAACCAATTCAAATGCCATCTACTCTAGATGTAAGTCCAGCGGCTGGTACTAAACAAAAATTTGATGAACTTGGCCCAGATAAATTCAGTAAATGGTTATCTGAACAAAAACAAGTATTCTTCACAGATACTACATGGCGTGATGCTCATCAATCCTTGTTTGCTACACGTTTACGTACAATCGATATGGCTCGCGTAGCTGGTCATGCTGCAAAAGGTGTGCCTAACTTATTCTCCCTAGAATGTTGGGGCGGTGCTACATTTGACGTATCTTATCGTTTCTTACATGAAAATCCATGGGAACGCTTGCGTATGTTCCGTCGCGAAGTACCTAACACATTGCTTCAAATGCTTCTTCGTGGTGCCAATGCGGTAGGCTACACATCTTATCCTGACAATGTTGTTCGTCATTTCATTCAACGTGCTGCAGCCAATGGTGTTGATGTATTCCGCGTATTTGATAGCTTGAACAGTCTTGATAATATGCATGTAGCAATCGATGAAGTACGTGCACAAAATAAATTAGCTGAAGTTGCATTGTGTTACACTGGTGATATCCTTGATGGTTCTCGTACAAAATACAACTTGGACTATTATGTAAGCATGGCGAAAGAGCTTGAAAAAGCAGGTGCTAATATCATCGCTATTAAAGATATGGCTGGTCTTTTGAAACCTCAAGCAGCTTATAATCTTGTTTCTGCCTTAAAAGATGCGGTTACTGTGCCAATTCATTTACATACTCATGAAGGTTCTGGTAATGCCATCTATACTTATGGTCGTGCAGTAGATGCTGGCGTAGATGTTATCGACTTAGCATACTCTGCATTTGCTAATGGTACATCTCAACCTAGCATGAACTCCATGTACTATGCATTGAGTGGACATGACCGTCAACCTGAAATGAACATTGATTACATGGAAGAAATGTCTCACTACTTCGGTAGTATTCGTCCATACTACAAAGGTGTAGATAAAGCAGAAGCATATCCTAACACTGAAGTATATCAACATGAAATGCCAGGTGGTCAATATTCCAACTTACAACAACAAGCTAAGATGGTAGGCCTTGGTGATCGTTGGGCTGATATTAAGAAAATGTACCACCAAGTAAATATGATGTTTGGTGATATCATCAAAGTAACGCCATCCTCTAAAGTTGTAGGCGATATGACATTGTACATGGTACAAAATAACTTGACTGAAAAAGATATTTACGAAAAGGGCGATGTATTAGACTTCCCTCAATCCGTAGTTGAATTCTTTGAAGGTCGTCTTGGCACTCCGTATCAAGGATTCCCTGAAGAGTTACAAAAAATTATCTTGAAAGGTGCAAAACCAATCACAGTTCGTCCAGGTGCAGTATTGCCTCCAACAGACTTTGAACATATTCGTCATGAATTGAGTGAAATGGGTGCCCAAACAACTGACGAAGATATCAGTGCATACTGCTTGTATCCTAAGGTTTACCAAGATTACAATAAATTTGTAAAAGACTTTGGTGATGTATCTGTACTTGATACTCCAACATTCTTCTTCGGTATGAAACGGGGCGAAGAAATTCAAGTAACTATTGAAAAAGGTAAAACCCTTATCATCAAAATGAACGGTTTCTCTGAACCTGATGAAGATGGTAACCGTATCGTATTGTTCGAGTTCAATGGTCAACCTCGTAGTATTAAGGTTCATGATAAACATGCTAAGACTACTGGTGTTGTTCGTCGTAAAGCTGATGAATCTAACCCTGGTGAAATCGGTGCTACATTGTCTGGCTCTGTTGTTAAGATTCTCGTTAAGAATGGTCAATCCGTAGCTAAAGGTGAGCCATTGATCGTTACAGAAGCGATGAAGATGGAAACAACAATTACAGCTCCAATGGATGGTATCGTAGAAGAAATTCTTGTACGTGAAGGTAGCCGTATCGAATCTGGCGACTGCTTGCTTCGCATTGAAGATGCTATTAAACGTTAATTTAATACGATTTAGCACGTAAGTGCATACTAAAGAACCCCTTATAACACTTTTGATTATAATCTTCTTAAAAAGATTGTAATTCATAGGTTTATAAGGGGTTCTTTTTGTACTTTTCCTACTAAATATGGTTCTATGTATAAACAAAGAACGACTTAGTAATAATCCAAAAAACCAGCCACCATGGCTTGGGGGGATTAAACTAAGTCATTCATTTATTAATAGCATATCAAATGAAAAAGATTTAGACAAGTCAGTACTATTAAGTAGCATTATATGGTTCTTTTTGTACTTTTCCTACTAAATATGGTACTATATAAGGTATAAGAAAATAGGCGTATTGTGCCTTTTTCATGATTATTGACTGATTAGAAAAGGAGTATTAGCTAATGAGATGTCCTTATTGCCAACATACAGACACGAAGGTGACAGACTCTAGAACGACTGATGAAGGTAATAGTATTCGCCGTCGCCGAGAATGTATCAATTGTGGCCGTCGCTTTACTACCTATGAAATTATAGAAGAAGTACCACTTATGGTAATGAAGAAAAACGGACGCCGCGAATTATTTGATCGCGGTAAATTATTGAATGGTCTATTGCGCTCTTGTGATAAACGCACAGTGCCTATGTCTGTTATGGAACAAGTAGTTAATGATGTAGAGCGCGATATTCGTAACGAAATCAATCAAGAGGTTACAACCGACCGCATTGGGGAACTTGTATTGCAACAGTTGAAAGATATTGATCAAGTTGCGTACGTTCGATTCGCCAGTGTATATCGTAAGTTCGATAATATCGATAGCTTCATGGAAGAGCTTAAAGCGCTTAAAAAATTAGATGCTAAAAAACCAAAACGTAGTTAGTTGATGTTACTACATAGTGAGGCTTTATGATAGATTTACATTGCGATACGATAATGCAATTACTCGATCATTCCGATAGTGGTGATTTATATCGTAATACTTGGAAAATCGATATTGAGAAATTACAAAAGGCTCACAGTAAGGTACAAGATTTTGCACTCTTTATCAATCTTGGTAAGACGAATGATCCTTATGGTCGTTATGAAGAGATGCGAAACTTATGTACCACACAAATTCATCTCTATGGAGAGCACATACAGCATGTGCTCTCTTATCAAGATGTAGAGTCTGTGTACGAGTCCGGTAAGATTGGTGCCCTTATGTCCATCGAGGAAGGTGGAGTTCTAGGCGGCGACTTAGATAAACTTAAACAAGCTTATCAAGATGGGGTTAGACTGATAACGCTTACTTGGAACTATCCAAATGGTTTGGGAGAACCTCACTGTGGTGAGCAACATAAAAAATTAACACCTAAAGGTATTGAGTTTGTAGAAGTTATGCAAGATTTAGGGATAATCGTGGACTGCTCTCATCTTAACGATGCTGGTACTGAGCAATTAGGTGACATATTAGATGTACCCTTTGTAGCATCTCATTCTAATGCGCGCGAAGTTACTGCTCATACTAGAAACTTGCCTGATAACTTGATTAAACTCATAGCCAATAAAGGTGGTGTCATTGGACTTAATTTTGCTCAATCCTTCTTGGGGATATCGCCTGTTAGTCGTATAGAAGATATTGTAAAGCACGGCTTATATCTTATCAATAAAGGCGGAGAGGATGTAGTTGCATTAGGAACTGACTTTGATGGTATTAAGCCAAATACAGAAATTAAAGATGCTTCTGAAATGTATCGTCTCTACGATGCATTTAAAGAGGTTGGTTTATCTGTGGAACAATGTGAGAAACTGTTCTGGAAGAACGCAGATAGACTATTAAAGGAGATTTTATAATGACTGATTTAAATCCAATCATTGCGGATCGTTTCACCGAGCATCTTGAAGTGTTTGGTAAGACGATGGAGCATATGGATACCATTCAAGAGATTGCCTATCGCTGTAAGGCGGCTCTCGATAATGGTAATAAAATTTTATTCTGTGGTAACGGTGGTTCTGCAGCAGATTCTCAACATTTAGCAGCAGAATTAATTGGTCGCTTTAAAAAGGAACGTCGTTCTTTTGCCGCGGTGGCTTTAACTACAGACACCTCTGCATTGACAGCGATTGCTAATGATTATGATTTTGAATCTGTTTTTGCACGTCAAGTAGAGGGCTTAGGCCGTACAGGTGATGTACTCATCGGTATTTCTACTTCTGGTAATTCTAAGAATGTTGTGAAAGCAGCTGAAATGGCTCGTTCTATTGGTATGCATACTATTGCTTTCACCGGTGAAGGCGGCGGTAAATTAGCCGAATTATGTGACATTACATTAGCAATTCCTAGTAATGTAACAGCTCGCATTCAAGAAATGCATATTTTGGCTGGGCACATTATGTGCGAACTTATTGAAGAGGATTATTAACCTTTAGGTTATATGTGATACATACATGTGGTGCCGATTTAATTCTCATTTTAATCAAGCACACATGTCATTGGGGTAAGGAATAGGTGGACTATGATAAATACTACCATTAATCAGTTTTTAACAAAGCAACTGCCAAACTTGAAGATTGCCGTTGTTGGCGATGTGATGGTAGATCGTTATGTTTTTGGTGATGTAAGTCGTATTTCTCCAGAAGCACCGGTTCCTGTTAACCGAGTGTCAAAAATGAAAGAGGTTCTTGGTGGGGCTGGAAACGTTGCATCTAACTTATCTAATTTAGACTGTAAGGTATACCTCGGTGCACTTGCTGGTAATGATGACCATGGTCGCCTATTGCAACATTTACTTGATGCCGACAAAATCGATACAACTGGTTTAATTACAAGTGATGACCGTTCTACCATTACAAAGATGCGCATCTTAGGGTGATCGTCAGCAAATGATGCGCCTTGATTTTGAAACGATTACCGATTTAACAAGTGACGAAGAGGAACAACTAGCTTCTTGGCTTGAGAATCTATGTAAGTCTGGTATCGACGGTATTGTCGTATCTGACTATGGTAAAGGTGTTTGTACGCCTACCTTATTGAAGAAAATCTTTAGCTTAGCTAAAGAATATGGTGTGCAAACTATCGTTGATCCAAAAGGATCTGATTGGTCGAAATATAATGGTGCGACCTGCATAACACCAAATGTAAAAGAGCTTGGTGAATGTGTGGGCCGTAAATTAGAAAATGATGATGCTACAATCGTTGAGGCCGCTAAGTCTGTTCTGGGTAATGTAGATTTGGACTATATTGTGGCTACACGGTCTGCTAAGGGGATTACAGTTATCGCAAAGGATGGCCGCACATGGCATAATCCGGCTACTCAACAAGAGGTCTTTGATGTGAGTGGTGCAGGGGATACTGTTGTATCTATGATGATGACTTGTCTTGCTAGTGGCTTATCTATGCGCTTAGCATTGCATATCGCCAATGGTGCTGCTGGCATCGTAGTGTCTAAGGTTGGGACCTATCCAATTCACCGCTCTGAACTATTAGACTTATGGCACTCTTTCAAACATAGCATTCAGTCTAAGCCTCTATATACGAAGGAAGAGATGAAGAGCTTGTTACACAGTGGCAAAGTAAGGGTGAAACTGTAGTATTCACTAATGGTTGTTTTGACATTCTTCATCGTGGCCATATTACGTACTTACAAGAGGCCGCGCAACTTGGTGACCATCTCATCATTGGTTTGAATTCAGATGCATCTGTTAAACGCCTTAAAGGTAAAACTCGTCCTATCGTTAGTGAAGAGGATCGAGCCGCTTTATTGAGTGCATTGCAATGTATTGATGGGGTTGTATTATTTGAAGAAGATACTCCCGCTGAATTATTAGCGTACTTACGTCCTAATACGCTTGTTAAGGGCGGCGATTATAAGATTGAAGATATTATCGGACGCGAGTCCGTTGACAATGTAGAGGTGCTTTCATTTAAAGAAGGTTATTCTACATCTGATATTGTAGGGAAAATAGCCACTATGGCTAAGGAGGGCAAATTATGATTATCGTAACAGGTGGTGCTGGTTTTATCGGCAGTAATATTGTGAAAGCACTTAATGACCGCGGTCGTACAGATATTCTCATCGTTGATGATCTTACAGATGGTCGCAAAATTCGCAATATTCAAAATCTAGAGTTTTTAGATTACATCGATTGTGATGATTTTGATTGTGCTATCGCTGATGGTACATTCGACGTTGGCCCTATTGAAGTGGTATTCCACGAAGGTGCTTGTGCAGACACAATGGAATATAATGGCAAATACATGATGAAGAACAACTATGAAGGTTCTAAAAATCTATTCCACTACTGCCAAGACCGCCGTATTCCATTTATCTATGCATCCTCTGCATCTACCTATGGTAATGGTACAAATGGTTTCGTAGAAAAACCAGAAGCCGAAGAAGCGCTCAATCCATATGCGTACTCTAAGTTGTTATTCGACCGTTATGTGCGTAAGTATGAAGGTGAATATACTGCTCAAGTAGTAGGTTTACGCTATTTTAACGTGTACGGTCCTAACGAAGCACATAAAGATAAAATGGCTTCTTTAGTTCGTCAAATGTTCTACAAAAATAAAGAAACTGGTATTATCAATCTCTTTGAAGGTACAGATGGCTACGAAAGATGGTGGTCAAACTCGTGACTTTATTTATGTAAAAGACGTAGTTAATGTAAACTTCTATTTCTGGGAGCATCCAGAGATTTCTGGTACTTTCAACTGTGGTACTGGTCATGCTCATAGCTTTAATCAATTCATGCAAGCTGTTATCGATTATAACGGCCACGGCAAAGATTGAATACGTGCCATTCCCAGAGGTGTTTAAAAGGCAAATATCAAAGCTTTACAGAGGCTGATACGACTAAATTATTGGCTGCTGGCTATGATAAAGGATTCCACAAAATGGAAGATGCCGTTAAAGAATATTGTGAGCTATTAGATAATAACGAAGGATATTTACGTTAATGCGCAAGGTGTTATTTTTAGATCGCGATGGCGTTATTAATAAAGACGTTAGTTATTTATATAAAATTAGCGATTTAGAGTGGGTAGATGGTGCAAAAGAGGCCTTAGCTTATGCCTACAGTAAAGGGATATGACCTCATTGTAGTGACGAATCAAAGCGGAGTGGCCCGTGGTTATTACAAAGAGTCTGATGTACAGATTCTTCATGACCATATGGCTCATGAACTAGACCGCAGTGGGGCACCTATTTTGCACTTCTATTACTGCCCTCATCATAAAGAAGGGGCCATACCTCTTTATGCGGTAGACTGTGAATGTAGAAAGCCTAAGCCTGGTATGATCAAGCAAGCTATTAAGGATTATCATGTCGATGTGACAAAAAGTTTCCTAATTGGAGATAGTCAACGTGATGTTGATGCCGCTGAGGCAGCTGGGGTAAAGGGCTATCTATTTACAGGTACTAATCTTTTAGATTTTATGAAAACTATCATTTAAACTATCATTTAATCAATTATTTAATCTACTAATCTGGTATTGCGTTTGTATTCGCTTTATTTTTAAATCTAATGTAAAGCTATTATAAGGTTCTTTACTGTTGTGTTGTATTTGGGAGGCTATATGAAAGACTACAAGAATATACTCATCATAAAGATGAGCTCACTAGGGGATGTAATTCATGCATTGCCTACCTTGTATGCTGTGCGTAAGAATTGGCCTGATGCTCGTATTACATGGGCCATTCATGAACAATTCGCTAGCCTCTTACCAGGTACACCTTGGGTTGATGATGTGATTATCATCGACAAGAAACAACTTAAAAAGCCTTCTTACTTATATCAATTGCGTAAGGATTTACATAGTCGTCATTTTGATATGACCTTTAGACCTTCAATGTATTGCTAAAGAGCGCCATTGTATCATTATTATCTGGTGCGCCTGAAAAATATGGCTACTGGGAACTTCGTGAAGGTAGTAATTTAGTCAATAAAGCACTCGTTGGTGAACATAAATACGATCATGTTATCGAACGATACCTCGATACCGTACGTGCTCTTGGAGGCGATGTAGAAGGCGTAGAGTTTCCTATGCCTGCTTATGTGGAGGCGGAGAAGTCCGTTAAGCATAAGTTACAATCTCATGGTGTAGAAGATGAATATGTAGTAGTTGTACCAGGTGCTCGTTGGATTGTTAAGGAATGGCCGCTTCTTAACTTTGGCGAGCTATGTATCCGCTTATGTGAATCAGGTAAAAAAGTAGTTATTGCTGGTGCTCCAGATGATGCAGAAAAAGGAGCTTTCATAGAAAACTATGTAAAAAATAAGAATCTCATTAATTTAGTGGGTTCTACATCCATGCCTGAGCTAATTGAATTGATTCGTCATTGTCAAATATTTATTAGTGCCGATACGGGACCTTTGCATATTGCTAATGCTCTGAAGCGGCCTTTGATTGCATTATTTGGAACGACATCTCCAAAGCGAACTGGTCCATATGGAGGTAGTCATGTACATCTCATTATTTCCCCGACTTCGAAGGCTACACCTGAGCAACCTCTCGTAGATGATCCAGATTGTATGGCTCAAATCCCTGTAGATGCAGTATGGTCTGTGTATGAACAAGTACTTGGAAAGGAACTATAATGGAACTAGATTATAAGCGCATTGTGGTCACCTTTCTCATGCACTTAGGTGATGTTATTTTAACGACTCCATTCCTAGAGGTGCTACGTAAAGCTGCTCCACATAGCCATATTACGTATGTAATAGATGAAAAACTGCAACAAGTGATGCAATATAATCCAAATATTGATGAACTTATCGTTGTAGATAAAAAAGGGCGTCATAATAGTATTTCTGGGCTCAATGAGGTTGCTCGTGAGATTAATGCAAAGGGTAAACCTGATATCGTTATCAATTTGCATCCCAATGAACGTACTTCCTATTTAGCCTGGAAGATTCATGCGCCCATTACGACTGGTATGAGTCATTTTTTGTTTAGACCGTTTATGACAAAGTATACCCGTTTAGACCGTAAAACTCGCCACGCTGCAGATATGTACATCAATGTACTAGAACAATTAGGTGTAACCGATACTTCTAACTCTGGCTTACACATTGAAACCTGTGAAGCATGGCGCCGTGAGGCTCAAGATTTCTATGCTAGTCATGGATTAACCGATAGTGATACGCTCATCGGTTTTAATATTGGTAGTGCTGTTCCTGAGAAGCGCTGGCCTGCTGAACGATTTGCCCATGTGGCCGATCATTTCGGTCGTTTAGGGTATAAGACGGTATTCTTTGGCGGCCCTATGGATCTTGAAATGGTGCAACCTGTAGTAGAACAAATGGAAACAAAACCGATTGTGGCTACTGGAAAATTCCAGTTAGGACTATTGGCGGCGGCTATGAGCCGCTGTAATTTATTGATTACAAATGACTCTGGTCCTATGCATGTAGGAATCAGCCAAAAGGTGCCAATTGTGGCACTCTATGGGCCATCAAACCCATTCTTTTATGGTCCGTACCAAGCTCATGCTATCGTTCTTGAAACGATGGACTCCTATGAGGTTGGTAAAAGCATGAAAAAGATTATTAAAGAAGGAAATTACAAAGGGTTATCTGTAATTTCTGAAGAACAGGTTATTAAAGCGGCGGAAAAGTTGCTTTCAGAATCGAAATAAAAGCCTATGAATTATATAGTATTTGATTTGGAGTGGAATCAACCGTATAGCAATGACATTAGCTTTATGAAGCGTACTAAAATGCCGTTGACTGGTGAAATCATTCAAATCGGAGCGGTAAAACTGAATGACGAGATGGACATTGTAGATCATTTTACGATGTTCATTAAACCTCAATACTTGCCACGGATGCATAAGCATGTACGAGAGCTGACGGGGATAACCTCTAGAGAACTCGATCATGGAGTGCCCTTTAAGACGGCTATGCAGCACTTTCAAAATTGGTGTGGTGATGAATATATGTTACTGTCTTGGGGGTCTGATGATATTCTTATCTTAAGAGAAAATCTTATGCTCCATAAGATGAAAGCCTTATCTTATGATCAATGGGTAGATGCACAAATGATTTATGCCTATCAGCGATATGGTACAAATCAGCAGTATTCTGTGGCACATGCTATGGAGGATCTCAATATATCGACGGAGCATTTGTCTGCTCATAACGCATTGCATGATGCTGTATTTACGGCTCGCATATGTCAGAAGCTAGATATTCCACAAGGAATTTTACATTATGACCAAATTCGCAAGGAAAGTAGCAATCCTTTCTTATATCCACCGATTTTGACATTTTTTATGTATGAAAACTTCCCTGAGAAGAAGCGTATCGTTCACGATAGACGTGTACGTTTATCTTTCTGTCCGTACTGTCAGACTCGTTTAGAAATGACTAGACCAGAACGATTACAAGGGGACAAGCATCTCGCCATTGGCTTTTGCCCGAAACATGGCTATTTTGCAGTACAACTTAAAGTTGGAAAATATACGATTAAGTCCGGTAGTACTAAATTCTACGTTACAAAAGTATTAACGCATTGTACGGACGAAATTCGTTCTCTATATACTCAGAAGTCTGAAATTAATCGAGAGAAAGAGCGAAAGTATTTGGAATTTCGCCGGGCGGAACTTGAAAAGGACCGCCAAAAATAATTTTATTAATTCCTGTTCACATCTACAGTTTCTTAATTGCTAGATTGTGAGCATTAGAAAGGATAGATTATGGAACGCAAATATGCATGGCATAATTATGACGATGCCACTATGGAAAAGGTATATGCCTTAAGTGATACGTATCGTCAATTTTTAGATAATGGTAAAACGGAACGGGAATGTGTAGTGCAGGCTGTAGAATTTGCAGAGGCAAAGGGCTATGTAAATCTAAAAGATATCATTAAAAATAATACGCCAATTAAAGCGGGGGATAAGATTTATTATACCTATATGGATAAATCTATTGCTCTCTTCAATATCGGTACAGATGATATCGAATTAGGTATGAACATTTTAGGTGCTCATATCGACTCTCCTCGTATTGACGTAAAACAAAACCCTCAATACGAAGATAGCAACCTTTTATTCTGGGATACTCACTACTACGGCGGTATTAAAAAATATCACTGGGTAGCTATGCCACTTGCCATTCATGGTGTTGTGGTAAAAACAGATGGAACTCGCATCAATATTAATATTGGCGATAAAGAAACTGATCCTGTATTCTGTATTACAGATTTGTTGCCTCATTTAGGGCAAGAGCAAATGCAAAAGAATGCGGCTAAAGTAATTGAAGGGGAAGCTCTTGATTTACTCATAGGTAGTCGTCCAGTAAAAGATGAGGAAAAAGAAGGGGTTTCTAAATTTATTAATAATCTTCTTGAAAAAGAGTATGGCTTTGTTGAGCGTGACTTGTTATCTGCAGAGCTTGAAATTGTACCAGCAGGTAAGGCGCGCGATATGGGCTTTTGACCGCTCTATGGTAATGGCATATGGCCAAGATGACCGCGTATGTGCGTACACATCCTTAGTGGCTATGCTTGAAGTAGATAATGTAAAACGTACTACTTGTTGCTTACTCGTCGATAAAGAGGAAATTGGCTCTGTAGGTGCTACGGGTATGCAATCTCGTTTCTTTGAAAATGCTGTAGCTGAAATTCTAACACTTATGGGTAAACCAAATTCTGTTAGCGTTCGCCGTACATTGGAAAAATCACGTATGTTATCTTCCGATGTTAGCGCTGGCTACGATCCACTTTATGCATCTGCGTATGAAAAGAAAAATGCTTCTTACCTTGGTATGGGCGTAGTATTTAATAAATTTACAGGCTCTCGTGGTAAAGCTGGCTCTAATGATGCCAATGCTGAGTACATGGGCTTTATCCGTCGTGTTATGGAATCCAATAATGTAACGTATCAAACGGCAGAGCTTGGTAAGGTTGACCTCGGTGGTGGTGGTACAATTGCGTACATCATGGCACTTTACGGTATGAATGTTATCGACTGTGGTGTAGCAGTTCTTAGCATGCATGCTCCGTGGGAGGTTACTTCTAAAGCCGATATTTACGAGGCTAAACAATGCTACGTGGCATTCTTAAACGCAGCTGATGAAACAATCTAGTATAATAGGGCTTTCACCAATGGTGAAAGTCCATTCTATGTGAGGTATATATGAATCAAACGGAATTAGGTGCAGCTATTGAGGCTGCGAAGGGAGAGGCAACCGAGGTTAAGACTGTAAAAGTCGACATCTTTGATATTCCTGAAACACAAGCTGAAGAATATATTGCAAATCGTGAACAGGTAGCTGAGGCGGCTGCTGCAGTTATGAAACCATACTGCGTAACAGTAAAGCGAGAAACCTTAGATGAAGACGAAGGGGAAGCTGTAGTAGGTTATTATGTAACGGGTGAAATCTTGATGTGCGTTATTCTCGACCCATTTGAAGTACCTGTTATGAAGGTAGCACTCGATAAAGGTACTCTTAAAGACTATATTCTTGCAGCAAATGATTTGACAGAAGATATGCTAGCATCTTTAGAAAAATAGTTGGATTTCTTGTCTTTATTGTGTTTTACACATAATAAAAATGTAAAATACTTTACTCTGCTACATTGATGTAGTGGATAAATTTGTTTATAATAGAAGTATTATAGTCATTGCAGATAGGAAGGAAATCCCCATGAACTTGAAAAAAGGTATTGCCCTAGCACTCACGGCGGCAGCTTTATTAGCTTTTACAGGCTGTGGCTCAAATGGAACAACATCGAATGGTGAATACAAAGTTGGCGTAGTACAACTCGTTGAACATCCTGCACTAGATGCGGCAAATAAAGGTTTTGTTGATGCTCTTAAAGAAAAGGGATTAGCTGAAAAAATTGCTTTTGACCAACAAAACGCACAAGCTGATCAGTCTAACTTGAATAGTATTGCTCAGCGATTCGTATCTGATCGTAAAAACTTGATTTTAGCAATTGCTACTCCAGCAGCTCAATCTATGGCGAATGCAACTCATGATATTCCAATCTTGGGTACTGCGATTACAGATTACGAAGCAGCTAAACTTGTTAAATCTAATCAAAAACCTGGTGGTAATGTGTCTGGTACATCCGACATGAACCCAGTAGAGCAACAAGTTGACTTAATTTTACAAGTAATACCGAATGCAAAAACAATCGGTACTATTTATAGCTCTAGCGAAGTAAACTCTCAAATTCAAGTAGAGAAGATGAAAGCTTACGCAGCTACAAAAGGCATTAAAGTTGAAGAAGTTACAGTTTCTAACGTAAACGATATTCAACAAGCGGCTCAAAACCTCGTATCTCAACATGTAGATGCCGTATATGTACCTACAGATAATGTTGTAGCTTCCGCAATGAGTAATCTTGTAGCTATTACCGACCCAGCAAAAATTCCTGTATTTGGCGGTGAAGACAACCACGTAAAAGGTGGTGCACTCATGTCCTTGTCTGTAGATTACTACAAACTGGGCTACCAAACAGGTTTGATGGCAGCAAAAATCTTAACTGGCGAAGCTAAAGTTGAAGATATGCCTATCGAAATGCAAAAAGAGTTTAAATTAGTTGTGGGTAAAGAAAAATTAGAAAAATTGGGCATCACCTTACCAGAGGATTTGATGAACAAAGCGACTATGATTTAAAACATAACTGGTAAGGAGTTACATATGAATTGGAAAAAAAGTATTGCAGTGGCACTTAGTGCCGTCACTATTATGGCAATGGTAGCTGGTTGTGGTTCTAATACTGCAACTAATGATCAAAAGAAAATCGGCGTTATTCAATTAGTAGAACATCCATCCCTTGATGCTGCTAATAAGGGCTTTGTTGATGGTCTTGCTTCTAAAGGCTACAAAGATGGTCAAAATATTAAGTTGGATCAACAAAATGCTCAAGCTGACCAATCTAACTTGAACAGTATTGCCCAACGCTTCGTATCTGATAAAAAAGATTTAGTATTAGCGATTGCAACGCCAGCAGCGCAAACGATGGCAAATGCATCTCATGATATGCCGATCATGGGTACAGCTATTACAGATTACGTAACAGCTAAACTCGTTCAATCTAATGAACACCCAGGTGGTAACGTATCTGGTACGTCTGATATGACACCTGTTGAAAGAGGTTGATCTCATTATCGCATTAGTACCAAATGTAAAACGCATTGGTGCTATTTATACATCCTCTGAAATCAACTCCCAATTACAAGTTGAAAAAATGAAAGCTTATGCAGCTACTAAAGGTATTACTGTTGTAGAAGCAACTGTTTCCAACGTAAATGATATCCAACAAGCAGCTACTAATCTTGTAAACCAAGATGTACAAGCAATCTATACACCAACAGATAATGTATTGGCATCTGCTATGGCTAACTTAGCACAAATCACAGATGCTGCAAAAATTCCAGTATTTGCTGCTGATGAAGGTATGACAATGACTGGTGGTGTAGCAACATATTCTGTTGACTATTATCAATTAGGTTACCAAACTGGCTTAATGGCTGCTAAAGTGCTTGCTGGTGAAGCAAAAATTGCAGATTTAGCTGTAGAAACGCAAAAAGATATTAAGTTAACTGTTAACGAAGAACGTGCTAAAAAATTAGGTATTACAATTCCTGACGCACTTCGTAAAGATATGAAACAATAGAGGAGATTTTGATGTTAGATTTAATGGTAGGCACCATAACCACAGGCCTTTTATGGTCCTTGTTAGCGGTCGGTGTGTTCATTACATTCCGTGTACTAGATGTGGCTGACTTAACTGTGGAAGGTACGTTTCCAATGGGGGCGGCTATTTCCGCTGTTTTAATTACAAGTGGCATGAATCCAATCCTTTCCATTTTACTTGCCGGTGTGGGCGGTATGATAGCAGGTGCTGTAACAGGCTGGATTCATACAAAACTAAATTCCTGCATTATTGGCTGGTATTTTGACAATGATTGCTTTGTACTCTGTGAACCTTCACATTATGGGCAAAGCTAACGTATCCTTGCTTCGTATGGATACAATTTATTCTATCCTCGGCGGTGTATTCCACACTCCTAATATGTGGTCTGCTGCTATCGTAGGTGTATTGGTTGCTGTTGCTGTATGCTTGTTCTTATTCTGGTTTTTCGGCACTGAAATTGGTACAGCTTTACGTGCAACAGGTGTTAACCCTCAAATGATTCGCGCTCAAGGCGTAAATACTGATAACATGATTGTTCTAGGTCTTTTGATTTCTAATGGTTTTGTTGGTATGTCTGGCGCTCTTATTGGTCAATTCCAAGGCTTTGCCGACGTAGGTATGGGTATCGGTACCATCGTTATCGGCTTGGCGTCTGTAATTATCGGTGAAGTAGTATTCGGTACGAAATCCTTCGTACGTAGCCTTATCGCTGTAGTACTTGGTTCCATCGTATATCGTATCGTTATCGCTGCTGTACTCTACATGGGTATGCCGCCAAACGATTTAAAATTATTCACTGCAATTCTCGTTGCCATCGCGCTTTCCTTGCCTACATTGAAAGCAAAATGGTTGGCTCGTTAAGGAGGACACTATGTTAGAAGTAAAAAATATGGTAAAAACCTTCTTTAAGGGCACAATCAATGAAAAAACTGCACTTCAAGGTATTGATCTTCGTTTAGAAGAAGGAGATTTCTGTACTGTTATCGGTGGTAATGGTGCTGGTAAAAGTACGTTACTAAACTCCATCGCTGGTGTATTCCCCGTAGATGAAGGATCCATTACAATCAATGATATTGATGTCACAAAAATGCCAGAATACAAACGTGCTAAATACATTGGCCGTGTATTCCAAGATCCTATGGTAGGTACTGCAGGCAACATGCAAATTGAGGAAAACTTAATCCTTGCTATGCGCCGTGGTAAAAGCTTAGGTCTTAAATGGGCTTTCAAAGATAGCGAACAAGCATTCTTCAAAGAACGTCTTGCACTATTAGGTTTAGGTCTTGAAGATCGTTTATCTGCTCGTATGGGTCTATTATCTGGTGGTCAACGCCAATCCATCACATTATTGATGGCTACTATGCTTCGTCCTGAACTTTTATTGTTGGACGAACATACGGCGGCTCTTGATCCTAAGACTGCAGAAAATGTTTTGCAATTAACAGATAAACTTGTAGCAGAGCATAACTTAACAACTCTTATGATTACTCACAATATGCGCGATGCATTGCGCTTTGGTAATCGCCTCATCATGATGGACTCCGGTCGCATCATCTATGATGTAAAAGGGGAAGAAAAGAAAAAATTAACAGTTGCTGACTTACTTCAAAAGTTCGAAGTAGCTGGGGAAAATGCATTGAGCGACCGCATGGTACTTGGTGCGAAATAATAGAAGAGGGCATAAGCCCTCTTTTGTTTATATATTGTAATTTTCCTTTACAAGATAAGGTAGATACTGTATACTAAATAAGGTCGTAAGACATATCGTAAGCGAAGTATTCGAATCTCCAACGGTTACTTAAGCTTATCGGGATTATTTATTTTTTAGGAGGTAACATTAATGTTAACTACAGAAGCTAAATTAGCAGTAATTAAAGAATACGCTACTCATGAAGGTGACACTGGTTCTCCAGAAGTACAAGTTGCGATTTTGACAAGCCGCATCATTTACTTAACTGAGCACTTGAAAGAGCACAAAAAAGACCATCATTCCCGTCGTGGTTTGTTGAAATTGGTTGGTCAACGCCGTAACATGCTTGACTACCTTCGTCGTAAAGATATCGAACGTTACCGTTCCCTTATCGAACGTCTTGGTCTTCGTAAATAATAAAATTAGCCGTCCTTTTGGACGGCTTTTTTATTTTATTTGCTTGTGTTATAATAACATTAGGCAAAGGGAAACGAATGCCGATAATCTATTGTGGAAACAGAAAAAAAGGACAGAGCGGCAACTCTGTCCTTTTTATTGTGCTAGTTGCTTTTAATGAAGTGAAAAAATAGCTTATTTTTTACTGATGATATATAATAAGAAGGTATACATATAAGAAGATTTTTAGGAGGAATAGGAATGGAACAATTCCAAATGGACCTAGCTGGTCGTACGCTTACGATCGAGACTGGGGAACTTGCAAAACAAGCTGGCGGTGCCGTAATGGTTGGCTATGGCGATACTCGTGTACTCGTTACCGCTACAGGTTCTAAAGAGGCGAAGGATATCGACTTCTTCCCACTTACAGTAGACTATGAAGAAAAAATGTACGCTGTTGGTCGTTTACCAGGTGGCTTTATTAAACGTGAAGCACGTCCACCTGAAACTGCGATTTTGAATAGCCGTTTGATCGACCGTCCTATTCGTCCATTATTTGATAAAGGTGTACGTAATGAAGTACACGTAGTAGCAACAGTTATGTCCGTAGATCAAGACTGCGATCCAGCAGTATGTGGCATGATTGGTGCTTCTGCAGCATTATCTATTTCTGATGTGCCTTGGAATGGTCCTATTGCAGGCGTTCGCATGGGTCGTATCAATGGTGAGTTCGTTGTAAACCCAACTAAGCTCAATTAGAAGAAACAGACCTTAACATTGTTGTAGCTGGTACTAAAGATGCTATCCTCATGGTTGAAGGTGGCGCTGAAGAAGTTCCAGAAGATATCATTCTTGAAGTTATCATGGCAGCTCACGAAGAAATCAAAAAAATCGTAGCTTTCCAAGAAGATATGAAAGCAAAAGTGGGCAAGGAAAAACGCGTATTTGAAAGTAAAGACGTTCCTGCTGAAATCGCTGATGCAGTTCGCGCTTATGGTCATGATAAACTTGATGCAGCAGTTCGTTGTGCAGATAAACAACAACGTGATGCTCAAGAAAGTGAAGTACGCGCAGATGTATTAGCTCACTTTGAAGAAATCTACCCTGACAATATGGGGGACGTAAATAAAGCATTTGACGCTATGATTAAAGAAATCGTTCGTCATATGATTACTGTTGAAAAAATTCGTCCAGATGGTCGTAAACTTGATGAAGTTCGTCCAATCTCTTGCCGTACAGGTGTATTGCCTCGCACACATGGCTCTGGTTTATTTACACGTGGTCAAACTCAAGTATTGAACGTAGCTACTGTAGCTCCATTGTCCGAAACACAAACAATTGATGGCATTGGTATTGAAACAGAAAAACGCTATATTCACCACTATAATTTCCCATCCTTCTCCGTAGGCGAAACTCGTTCCTCCCGCGGTCCTGGTCGTCGTGAAATTGGTCATGGTGCTTTGGCTGAACGCGCTTTGGTTCCTGTAATTCCTAGCGAAGAAGACTTCCCATATGCATTGCGTTTAGTATCTGAAGTATTAGAATCCAATGGTTCTAGCTCCATGGCTTCCGTATGTGGCTCCACATTGTCCTTGATGGACGCTGGTGTACCTATTAAAGCTCCTGTAGCTGGTATCGCTATGGGTCTTGTAACACAAGGTGAACACTACACAATCTTAACAGATATTCAAGGCATGGAAGATGCTCTTGGCGATATGGACTTTAAAGTTGCTGGTACTGCAAAAGGTGTAACAGCAATTCAAATGGATATCAAAATCTCCGGTTTATCCCGTGAAATCCTTCAAGAAGCATTAGAACAAGCTCACAAAGGCCGTATGCACATCATGGGCATTATGCTTGATACAATTGCCGAACCACGTCAACACATGTCTGAATATGCTCCACGCATCATTACAATGAAAATCGATCCAGATAAGATTCGTGACGTAATCGGTTCTGGCGGTAAAGTAATTCGTGGTATTATCGAAGAAACTGGCGCTAAAATCGACATCGAAGATGATGGTACAGTATTCATTGCTTCTGTAGAACAAGAAGGTGCTGCAAAAGCACAACAAATTATTGAAAACCTTACTAAAGAAGTTGAAGTAGGTGAAGTATACCTTGGTAAAGTAACTCGTTTGATGGCATTCGGTGCTTTCGTAGAGGTATTACCAGGTAAAGAAGGTCTTGTACACATTTCTAAACTTGCAAAAGAACGCGTTGAAAATGTAGAAGACGTAGTAAATGTAGGTGATGAGATCATGGTAAAAGTTATCGAAATCGATAAACAAGGCCGTGTCAACTTGTCCCGTAAAGATTGTTTAAAATAAGAGGTGTTACATGGATATTCGTGGCTTTGAAGTAGTTTCTGCTTTTGAAGAACAAGATATCAATTTACCGACACGTAAAACAACAGAAAGCGCAGGCTATGATATTGAATGTGCTGAAGCTGTTACTTTAGAACCAGGTCAAGTAGTATTAGTGCCAACAGGTATTAAAGCTTTCATGGCATACGATGAATACCTTGCCATTCACATTCGTTCTAGCATGGCTATTAAGCGCCATCTAGCACTCGTAAATAGCACAGGCATTATCGATAGCGATTACTATAATAATGAGGAAAACGAAGGTCATATCATGATCGCTCTACTCAATTATGGTAAAGAAACAGTATCCCTTGAAAAAGGCGAACGCGTTGCCCAAGGCATCTTCTCTAAATACCTTATCACTAACGATGACGATGCAACAGGCATTCGTACAGGTGGTATTGGTAGCACTGGGACTATGTAAACTAAATACGATTCTGAACAGAATGGTGAAAGCCGCTCAACTTAGGTTGGGCGGCTTTTTTTATGCGTAAAAATTTTTAAAATAATTGTTGACACACACGGATACGTGTATTATAATTGCGTCATAAGGTGAAAGATGCCACCAAAATGTAGAACAGAAAGACTTAGATTCTAACAGCAATTTATAATATACATAGCTTAATAGAGATGAGTATAGAATCTAGCATAATTTAATAGTTATCGTTCATAAACGATTCATAAGGTTAGACACAAACAGCAATCTTGAGATTACATAACCAGAAAAAGTTATTTTGGAGACCTTTTGGTCTAGAGTATCGTGTCTAGTTAGCCTTAGCCTCAGTGAGGTTAGTAATTGTCTTGAACTATGTATTGTAACCGCTCATGGTTGTCGTGTTTATTTTGCTTTCAAAATTTACGTTGTGATAATCTGGAGCGGTTTTTTATATGCTAAGGAGATAGGAACTATGAATACATTTATGAATGCTTTAACAAACAATGAAAAATCTTATACCGCTAATGATGGTACTGCGTATCATACGAGTGGCAGTCCTCTTGTGGACCTTAATTTCTCTGTGCCTGCATTGCGTCAAGTTGCGGTTGATTTTTATGGTAAAAGTAAACATGATCGATATTTCTATGGTGCACATCGTACTATGGATGCTGTGGAAGCATTGCGCTTATTTATTACATCCTACGATGAAGATCCTCTGTATACCATGAAATGGCTTATGTATGCTCGCCATATTAAGCTAGGTCTTGGCGAGCGTGATGTATTTCGCATGATGCTTACAAAAGTCGGTGACTTGCATCCAGAGATGGTATTGCAATTCATCATCGGCACCGAGTTATGGAATTATGGTCGTTGGGATGATGTGCTACGCATCTTTTTTGATACAACGAGTGGCATTTTACATGATGGATTAGGGGAGCTAATTGCCAACCAGTTTAGACGTGATGTTATAGGCTGTGGACTTGGCGATTCCATTAGCTTGTTGACTAAATGGATGCCGTCCAATAATACATCTTCTAAGCAAAAACGTTCTGAGGCGATTATTTTGCAATCCTTGTTACATCTAAGTGCACGAGAGTACCGTAAAACTCTGTCTAGATTGCGCGAATATCTAGCGGTGGTAGACCGCAAGGCTTCTCTTAACCAATGGAACGATATTAATTATAATCATGTACCATCTAAGGCGAATCTTAAATATCGTAATGCCTTTTTAAAACATGATGAAGAACGCCGCCAGGCGTATCTTACATCATTAGAAAAGGGAGACGACTCAGTTAAGATTAATGCGAATTCTATGTTCTTGTATGATATCGTGCAAACCTATGTAAAGGCGGATAGTGGCTGGGATAGTAGTCTAAATCCATATGACGAAACGCTAGAACAATTATGGAATGCCCAAGAATCTCCTAAGGATTATAACGATATTTTAGTTATACGAGACGGGTCTGGATCTATGGGGCAACAACTATCTGGTAATAGTTCCGTTACCGCACTTAGCGTAGCAGATTCGATTGCATTGTATTGTGCACAGTATAACAAGAATGAATCTTTTAAAAATCGATTCATCACCTTTAGCAATCGCCCTAAGATGGTAGATATTTCGATGTGTCAAACATTGAGGGATAAGCTAAGACGATTGCATCGATTTGATGACTATAGCAATACGGATATAGAGGCAACCTTTGACTTAATTCTTGATACAGCTGTTAAAAATCATCTGCGTCAAGATGAGTTACCTTCATCATGCCTTATCATTTCTGATATGCAGTTTGATCAGGCTACAGCTCATGATGATAATACAACTGTTATCGAATCGTGTCGCCAGAAATTTGAAGCCCTTGGGTATATTATGCCACGGCTTATCTTCTGGAATGTATCTGTGTACGCGCATAATACAATTCCTGTACAAATGCATCCGAGTGGTGTTATTCTCGTATCTGGCTTCTCGAAAGCTATAGTAGATATGGTGGTATCTAGAGAACTCAATCCTGAAACGGCACTCAAAGCTGAGCTAGATGCAAAGTGTAGTATTGTAGATACAGTCCTGCAAGACTATGTAAAGGTAGCGTAATATTTATATAATCTTGTTCTATAAGGTTCTTATTAGTCTAGCTTTGACTAGTAGGACCTTATTTGTACACATAATTTGTGCTATAATGAAGAGTAGGTTTTATAAGGTAACAATCATTTTATATATACGAGGAATTATATATGGCAATTAGCAAAGAAATACAAAAATCTAGCGAAATGAAATTCGATGGTAAACTAATTAAAGTTACTTATGATATTGCAGATGTAAATGGTAATGAAGCGTGGCGAGAGGTAGTTCATCATCCTGGTGCTACAGCGATTGTAGTTGTTACGGAAGATAATAAAATTGTAATGGAGCGCCAATTCCGTTATGCCCTGCAACAGCCTTTGCTTGAAATCCCAGCAGGTAAATTGGATCCTAATGAGGAGCCTCTAACTTGTGCTAAACGTGAGTTAGCAGAGGAGACAGGATATCGTGCTAACGAGTGGATTCCATTAGGTACTATTGCAACAAGTCCTGGTTTCTGTAATGAAGTATTACATTTATATTTAGCGAAAGATCTCACTATGGGTGAAACTAATTGGGATCCCGACGAATATGTAGAGCTTGAGTATTTTACTTTGCCTGAATTATTAGAGGCTATTAAGGGTGAGCAAATTAAGGATAGTAAGTCCTTAGCAGCTCTAATGTTAGCTATGCCTTATCTTAAGTAGTACTTTATTTTCATAATTACATATAGTATAATTAACACATAAAGAGAGCCAAATAACGTGCTGCTAGCGTTAGGCTCATCTAAAATAGGGAAATTTGATGATGCCTAACGTGTTGAGGTGGTAGGATACCTCATACGTTAGGCGTTTTCATTATGATTTACGGCTATTAAAAAATATCGTAATCATAATAGTAATGATTGCTACTATAGCATGGATTATTCTGCTTGAGTATTACAATAGGAGTACTTATGTATAAAAGAATTATTTTATTAGTTATGGACTCTGTTGGTATCGGTCACGCTGCTGATGCTGCAAAATTTGGTGATGAAGGTTCTAATACTTTGGGCCATATTGAATCGGCGGCTGGTCAGATTTATTGTCCTAATTTAAAATCTATTGGCTTAGGTCGCGTTGCTGATATTTCTGATACTGGTGAAAGTATCAAAGGGGCTTTTGGCCGCATGGCTGAGCTTAGTACTGGTAAAGATACGACTAGTGGTCATTGGGAGATGATGGGGCATCCCGTTACCGTTCCATTCCCAACCTTTTACGAAGGCTTCCCAAAGAATTGATGGATACTTTCACAAAAGAGACAGGCTATGGTTATCTTGGCAATGAAGTAGCATCTGGTACAGAAATTATTGAGCGTCTAGGGGCAGAGCACATCAAAACAGGTAAGCCTATTGTATATACCTCGGCAGATTCTGTATTCCAAATTGCCGCTCATGAAGATGTGATTCCTATCGATGAATTATACCGTATTTGCCAAATAACCCGTGATAAGGTATGCATCGGTGATTACTATGTAGGCCGTATTATTGCACGTCCTTTCGTAGGTGAACTAGGTAGTTTTGTTCGCACCTCTAATCGTCATGATTATAGTCGTATGCCAGAGAAAAAGATGGTACAACAAGAGTTACAAGATGCTGGTGTGCCAACAGTAGCTATTGGTAAAATTGGAGATATTTATGCTCATGTAGGATGGGATGAAAGCTATCCAACAAAGACTAATTCCCATGGCATGAATATGGTTCCATACTTACTTGGTTCCTCCTTTGAGCGTGGTTTAATGATGGTTAACCTCGTTGAATTTGATAGCTTATATGGTCATCGCAGAAATGTAGAAGGATACAAACGAGCTATTGAAGATTTTGATTATCAACTTGGTGGGCTATTACCAATTCTTAATGATGATGATTTATTACTCATCACTGCTGACCATGGTAACGATCCAACTTGGGAGGGAACCGATCATACTCGTGAGCTCGTTCCAATTCTTGGATATAGTCCGCGAATGAATGGACCTATAGACCTTGGCGATAGAAAAAGCTTTGCTGATATTGGGGAAACCATATTGGAAAACTTTGGCTTAAAACAATGGGGTATTGGAACATCGTTTTTGGAGAAACTTAGTAAATAATTTCTAAATAACAAATATTATATGCTATATATGAGATACTACCAGTTAAAAATAAATAGTTTTAACTGGTAGTATCTTTTAAAATAGACAGTTACATTATAATGAAGGACCAATTTATGTATATCATAAGTTGGTCTTTTTTTATTTGTACTAATATTTTTAATCTATACATACAATCTATATTCACATCCATATCTAAATCTATATTTGTATATTTACCTATACCTATATCTATATTTATACTCTATTTTATGTCTAATATTTGGTACATCAACAGGAGATTTATACATTTGTGTGGAAATATATTAGTAAGGAGAGATTATTCACATAAGTATGAGAGGAGGATTTTTTATGTCAGCACAAGTGCAACGTAGTACATTAGACAAGTTATTTAAAATTACTGAACGTGGATCATCTGTATCGAGAGAATTATTTGCTGGGGCTACTACATTTTTATGTGTATCCTATGTATTAGCTGTAAATCCAGCCATTTTAGGTGCTGCTGGAATGGACGTAGGTGCTGTATTTACGGCAACTGCTGTGAGCGCCATTATCATGACATTATTATTAGCGCTCTATAGTAATATGCCTTTTGCCGGTTTATCTGGGATGGGTATTAATGCATTCTTTGCGTACACTATCGTAGTTCAAATGGGGCATAGTTTTGCTTTTGCTTTGACGGCGCAGCTTGTAGCGGGGTTAGTATTTTTACTCATTGCAGTGACTCCGCTAAAAGAATATTTATTTAATGCTATACCGCATACCATTAAACTAGCTGTAACAGCGGGCATTGGTCTATTTATTGCTCTTATTGGCTTAAGTAGTGCAGGCCTAGTAGTCAGTAATCCTGCAACGCTTATAAGCATAGGGGATTTACAATCACCATCTAGCTTAGTAGCTATTTTAGGAGTGATTTTAATAGCTGTTTTTACAGGTCGAAATGTTAAAGGCGGTATCTTCCTCGCCGTTATTATCGCCGCTGTAGTAGGCTTCTTCTGTGGTATCACTAAATTACCAGCTACAGTATTTTCCCTGCCACCATCTTTAGAGCCAATTTGGTTCCACTATGATATGAGTGAAATACTATCGGTGGACATGTTATTCGTTGTATTTACATTTTTATTTGTAAATCTATTTAACGTAGTAGGTGTATTGATTGGTTTAACAAATCAAGCGGAGGTACCACAAGATCAACAAATGGCCGTTCAAAGTTCTTGTATGAAAGTGGCCGCTTTAGGTACGATTGTGGGCAGTGCAGTTGGAACATCTCCACACATTGTGGCTGTTGAGTCAGCAGCAGGCATAGCAGAAGGTGGTCGTACAGGTTTAACGGCACTTACTATTGCCACTTTATTTATTGCATCTTTATTCTTGGCACCATTGCTTATGGTCATTCCCGTGGCTGCTACAGCTCCCGTATTGATTGTAGTGGGCTTATTTATGATGTCCTCCGTGAAGGATATTAATTTTGGAGACATTTCGGAAGGGCTGCCAGCATTTTTGACAATCATTATGATGCCATTTGCTTACTCTATTGGTGTTGGTATTGAATGGGGACTTGTTAGTTACGTGTTAATTAAAGTCCTTATTGGTAAATATCGTGATATTTCTGTTGTTATGTATTTCTTAGCACTTATTTTTATTTTGAAAGAAATCTTAATGTAGGAGGTCCCTTATATGATAACGTTCAATACAAAAGTATCTAGAGAGGCTCAAGGTCTTGAGAAAGCTCCTGTTATATTAAAAGGGGCCTCTGTTTTAAATGTCTTTACCGAAGAGTGGGATGTGGCCGATATTGCCATTCACGATGATACGATTATCGGTGTAGGTACTTATAGCGGTGAAACTGAATATGACTATAGCGGTAAATATATTGTGCCCGGTTTTATCGATAGTCATCTCCATTTAGAGTCTACGTTGGTAAATCCTAAGGAATTGGTGTTTGAAGCATCTCAAGTTGGTACCTTAGGCTTTATAGTAGATCCACATGAAGCTGGCAATGTAGCAGGTATTGCAGGCATTGAATACATGATCAATGAGACAGCTTCCGCTCAAGGTGATGTATATGTTATGGCTCCATCCTGCGTGCCTGCTGTACCTGGTGAGGACAACGGTGCTATTTAGACGGAGATATGTTACATAAGTTACAAAGTAATTCTCGCATTTTAGGCTTAGGTGAGGTTATGGACTCTTTTGGTGTTATTGATAGAGATCCATACATGGTAAAAAAATTAGATTACTTTAAAGATATGATTATGGATGGTCATATTATTGGGCTTTCACCAGAGCAGTTGGCAAGTTATCGTCTAGCAGGCATTACTACAAACCACGAATGTATTTCCTACGAAGAGGCTAAAGAACAAGTTAAAAATGGTATCTATGTATGGATTCGTGAAGGAAGTGCGGCTCATAATTTAGAGGCTATTGTACAAGGTATTGTTCATAATAAAGCTAATACAGAATACTATGGTTTCTGTACAGATGATAAACACATTGAGGATATCCGCTCTGAAGGTCATATCAGTTATAATATTCGCAGATCTATTGAACTTGGCTTAGATCCTGTGAAAGCTTATAAAATGGCTTCTACCAATACGGCGCTTTGTTATCACTTGAAAGACTTAGGTGCTATTGCCCCAAGCTATAAGGCAAATCTTGTGGTTCTCGATGATCCTAATAGCGTAGCCATACATGAAGTATTCTATAAGGGAAAACCTATTGAACGAGTTCTTGTTAGGGAAGAGAAAGAAGTTCCTAAGGAATTATTACACACTATTAATATAGGGACTTTCACAAAAGAGAAACTGGACATTAATGTAGACGGTCCTCAAGCTATTATTAACATTGTACCAGGCCAAATCGTTACACAAAAAACGGTTGAGGAAGTTCCTGTAGAAAACGGTCTATTTAAATCAAATGCAGAGTATAATAAAATTACTTGCATTGAGCGTTATAAAGCATCAGGCAGAAATGGTGTAGGCATTCTGAAAGGTTTTAATCTTAAAAACGGTGCCATTGCAACATCCTTTGCACATGATTCCCATAACTTAATCGTTGTAGGCGATAATGATGCAGATATGATGGTAGCCATTGAACGTATTCGTGAAATTGGTGGGGGCTATGTCATTACAAGTGAGGGGAAAGTCGTAGAAGAATTAGCCCTTGAAGTAATGGGGTTAATTACAAATCGACCACACGAGGAAGTAGATGCTAAAGTAGCTAAAATGAAAGACATTGCCTACGGTATGGGTGTGCCTAAGGGACTAGATCCATTTATCAATCTGAGCTTCCTTGCATTAACAGTAATTCCAGAAATTAGAATTACCACCACTGGTGTAATGGAGTTTTAGTATGTAGTGTAAGAAAAATATAATAGAAAAAGAGGTTGTAACTAGAATGCGATTAAATCACATTTTGTTGCAACCTCTTTTGGTTTTATTACAGGATATTTCTAGAAAAGATATGATTATTTTATTATAGTAAACCCTTATTTTCCATCATTTCTTTTTATATTTAGTAAGGTGGATTTACAAACTACATCATATTCTAGTGTACTCAAGAAATCTGCAAATTTTCTATCATCTTCGTTTTTACAGTTTTCATAAGGAATTTTACCATTTTGTTGATATGGTCGTAGAATCCGATTTCGTCGGTGCCTCCAAGTATTATAATAAGGACCTTTAAATTTTGTCATAAAGCCATTGCTATCGACTAATACAAAGCCTTCAGACTCATGATGTGAATTGAGTTCTTTATTTATGATGTTTGTCAGTTCGTCCATAGTATTAACTTGTTGAATTGTTTTTACAATAGATATCAACTGTGTATCATATTTCTTAAGGATGGAGTCTAGTTCTGCTAGCCTCTCCCTAGAGAAAGATACATCAATATGTTTACCATTTACATCTAACGTATTTTGAATCATATCAAGTACATAAAGATGGTCTTGGTCATATTTTATAATATGTGTATCTTCTTGGCTGATGACTTCAAACATCATAGAACAGCAATTACGTTTTAATAATTCTTTAATTTCTTCTTGTAGGCTTGTAGGTAATGTTTGGAATAAATTTTTAAACAAATCTACGTGCATACCTTCTGTAGTAGATTTAGAAGCAAAGACTAACTCATCATTAATGACACCAAGAATAGCGAGGTATCCATTTTCTTTAGTTCGAATTTCTACAGGGAAGGAGAGAGTGTTAGCTAAATTATTTAATTCAGTTTCTGGTCGTTCGTTGAGATTAAAGAATTTATTATAACTACGTAATTTTACATCTCCTGTCATACGATCCACAAATAATCCCCGAGCTTGTACTGTATTTTCATTCCATAATCGTTTGTGGAATACACGTGAGGTAAAGTTCAAGGAATATAGGTTAGGGGAGCATTTTTTTACTTTTACTAATTTAGAATTACCTAAAATATTAATATCTTCATTTTGCGTGAAGATGACATGTTGTGTCATGTTTTGGTATTCATGGCGCATGTACTCTTTATCGTACACATCATTTTTAATACCATTTTTAGTAAAAGCATCTGCAGTAATATCAATGTATTTAAGTTCTCCACCAAACTCTACTTCTCCTTCTAAACAGAAGGAATATTTACCATCTGGAACACCACGATGACCATGAATTTGAATAAAGTTCTGACACATACCTTTTTCGTAATTATTATCATATATTTTAGCAATATCTGTTTCATAAGCTCCAAAACCATTTATAAAGGTAGAGGTAGCTATAAAGGTCATGTTAGGTACATAGGAAAGACCAGCATGGGATACTAAATATTTTTTGCCATGAAAGCTGAAAGGATAGCATTGACGAAGTGATTTATAAAAGAGGCGTAATTCTCGTTGAAGTGATTCTACATCTTTTTTCGTCATATCTTTTACGATAGGTGCCACTACTTCTTTCATAAATCGTTTGGAATGATCTAAGTTTGTATTGAATGCAAAGTTTGCAATATGTCGTTCGTGATTGCCTTCTAACATAATCGTATTAGGTAATGTGCTGAGGCGCATCATTTCATATATCATTTCTTTATTTTCAATACCGCGCTCCAAATAGTCGCCACAAAAGATATACAGTGTTTTTTCATCCCATGGAGTGATAGCTTGTTGTAATGCCGTGTAACAGCCGTGAATATCACCGATGATACGTACTCGTTCATATCGATTCGTTAAATTTACAGTAAAGTAATTGTTGATTTCATCGATAGAATTTATTTTCCTACAAAACTTTGGTAATGTAGTTGTTTTAATCATCTTGTGCATGCGGTGTATAACTTGCTCAGGCACTCGTTTGTAATCTGTTCGTGTAGCATTACGAGCTAAACATTCTTCTAATGATGTATCTGGTTCGTAGTAATATACAGTATATTTATATTTGTTAAGCAATTCTTTATATGCATTAACAGCTTTAGATGTAGTGTGGGTAGCATCTAAAACGACAAAGTCGCCATTGCTCATTCGTTTCTCTAAGCAATCTAGTAGGAGTTCCCAGGCCGGACCATTATCCTCTTGTGAAATATACCAGCCGCTTTCACCAAGGGAAGGGCTGCGTAATAGCATACGGAAATGATCGGCTTCTAAGGTGTAAGCCTCAAGATTGTTGTCACGAATCCACTGAGACTTACCACTAGCAGGAGCACCACGCATTAATAATAGTGTTCTCATAGTAATAGTCCTCTAATCTGCCCATAGGGCGTAATAAAATATAACTGTATAAAAAACGAAACAATCATTATATAAAAAAGGGCATAAAAAAACAGCCTCAACGGAAATCCGAGAGACTGTCTTACTTGCTTTTAAAATTATAAAGCGTTTACTTTAGCTGCAAGGTTGGATTTTTTGCGAGCTGCAGTGTTTTTATGAAGTACACCTTTGGAGGCTGCTTTATCAATTACGCTAGTAGCATGAACAAGTGCTTGTTTTGCTTCTTCTACTGCGCCTGCTTGAACAGCTTCTACGGTTTTACGACTTGCTGTACGGATTTGAGATTTTACAGCGGCGTTTTTCGCACGACGTTCAGCATCCGTTTTTACGCTTCTAATACTGGATTTAATGTTTGGCAATTGAGTCACCTCCTTAAAAATCGTTTCTTATACCTGAATGATTATATCATACCACATATTGATACGCAAGGACTTTTCAGCCCAATATTTTCCTTGTTAATATGAAGTATAAAACATTTTCTATTGTTCTTTAACTATAGCATATAAGTCTGTTTTATGAAATCAAGATTATTAATATATTTGCTAGTGTTGTAATTAGTTATTTATTTTGATTTTAAAAGTTAGTTAGCTCCATTATGTTATAATAAAGGATAGAATTAAGCGAGGTGTATTATGAAAAAATTAATGATTATAGATGGCAGTAGTTTGTTATTCCGTGCATTTTTTGCGTTACCACCGTTGAAGTCCGCTTTGGGCACTCCAACGAATGCAGTGTATGGTTTTTTAACTATGCTCATCAAATTGTATGAAGAAATTAATCCTGATTATATTGCCGTAGCTTTTGATAAAGGTCGTCAGACGTTCCGTACTGAAATGTACAGCGAATATAAAGGTAATCGTCCAGATGCACCAGAGGATTTACGCCCTCAATTTAGTCTTATTCAAGATGTATTAAAAGCCTTAGGTATTTGTGTTATTGAAGAAGAAGGCTTTGAAGGGGACGATATCCTAGGATCTTTAAGTAAGAAATTTGGTACATCAGAGATGGCTGTTCAAATCATTACTGGTGACCGCGATAATCTGCAGCTCGTTACAGAGCATAGTCACGTGTTCTTAACTAAAAAAGGTATTTCTGACATGTTAGAGGTTACTCTTGATAACATGGAAGAACTTTATGGCTATGGTCCTGATAAGGTTATCGAAATGAAAGCCCTTATGGGTGACTCCTCTGATAATATTCCAGGTGTACCAGGTGTAGGTGAAAAAACGGCTCTTAAATTAATTACAGAATACGGTAATCTTGAATCTGTATATGATCATATTGAAGATATTTCTGGTAAAAAATTAAAAGAGCGTTTACTAGAGAATAAAGAATTAGCTTTCTTATCCCGTGAGTTGGCTACTATTAAAACAGATATGGATTTATCTTATAAAGTAGAAGACTTTTTACAAAATTTCCATGCCTCTGAAGTACAGCCTTTATTTGAAACATTAGGTTTTACAAAATTAACGCCTCGTATTGTTCAAGTGATGGGTGGAGAGGAAGCCGCTTTTGGTGATCCTGGTTCTTTATTTGCACCACAAGAGGAAATTTCTCTAGATGATTTAGCAGATGCTAAGGCGTTAACCTCTGAGTTCTATACAGATAAAACGGTGGTAGTACATGTTGTACTAGATGGTAAAACTCCATTTAGAACAGTAACGAATGCGTATTTATCTAATGGTGATACTATTGTAAAAACAGATGATACTAAAGCTGTATTAGCGGTTTTACAAGGTGCAAATTGCATCGTTACTACTCAAACTAAAGAGATTATTGAAGCCTTTGGTGAAGATGCACCAGCTGAGATTTCTCTATTTAATGATGATAAAACCGCTCGTGTCCATGATATGTCTCTTCTTGCGTACTTGTTAGATCCTACGCGTACCAACTATGGTTATCTATATTTAACGGAACGTTTCTCTGTGCCAAGCATTGCTAGTGGTAGTGTAGATGTAGAATGCGTATCCATGGTGAAAGCTTTACTCGCTATGAACGAAGTAGCTTGTGAATCTGCACGCCGTGAAGAGCTTTGGTCTCTATATGAAACAATTGAGTTGCCATTGATTCATACTTTAGTAGTAATGGAGAAAAATGGTATTTACATTGATACAGAAAAATTAGCTGAAACTACGGCTCGTTTTAAAGAGGAACTAGCGCAAGTACAGCAAGAGATTTACGATATCGCAGGGGAAACTTTCAACATTAACTCGCCTAAACAATTGGGTGTTATCTTGTTTGAAAAGATGAACTTGCCAATTATTAAGAAAACTAAGACTGGCTATTCTACAGATGCAGAAGTACTTGATATGCTTCGTCATGAAAGTCCGATTGTAGAGAAAATCTTGGCATACCGTTCTGTAGCTAAGCTAGTATCCACGTATTGTGAAGGCTTGGCCGTTCTTATTAATGATAAGACTAAACGCATTCACACTACCTTCAATCAAATGGTTACGGCTACAGGACGTCTCAGCTCCTCTGATCCAAACTTACAAAATATTCCTGTCCGTACTGAAAAGGGTAGAGAAATTCGTGCTTTATTCTACCCAGGTACAGGTTACGATACCTTGGTGAGTGCCGATTACTCTCAAATTGAGTTGCGCATCTTAGCTCACTTGTCTGGCGATGAAGCTTTAATTAAAGCCTTCGTTGATGGCAAGGATATTCACCGTTTTACTGCGGCGGAGGTACTAGGAAAATCTCAAGAGGACGTTACGAGTGAAGAACGTTCCCATGCGAAGGCGATTAACTTTGGTATTATTTACGGTATTTCCGACTTTGGCTTGTCTCGTGACCTCGGTATTACACGGGGTGAAGCTAAAAACTATATTGATCTATACTTTAGTCGTTATCCTAAGGTTAAAGAATATATGGATCGCATGGTGCAAGAGGCTCATGAAACTGGTAAGGTTCGCACTATGTTCGGTCGTCAACGTGAATTGCCTGATATTAACAGCCGTAACTTTAACCGTCGCTCCTTTGCAGAACGTACGGCAATGAATACACCAATTCAAGGCACTGCGGCAGATATTATTAAGTTGGCTATGAACCAAGTAGAGCAAAGCTAGAAGATGGAAACTTTACATCTCGTCTTTTATTACAGGTACATGACGAACTTGTGTTAGAAGTGGTGAATTCTGAATTAGAAGCAGTAGAAGAATTATTACGTACTACTATGCAATCTGTTGTGGAGTTACAAGTACCTCTTATTGTAGATGTACATCATGCGGAAAATTGGGCGTTGGTTAAATAATAGTTTCTTAATATTAGTTTATTAAAAATAGAAGGTATATATGTTTAAAATAGGATTAACTGGTGGTATTGCATCGGGCAAGAGTACAGTCCTTACCTATTTTAAGGACAAAGGAATACCTTATATCGATGCAGATATTGTCGCTCGTGAGGTAGTAGAGCCCGGTACTAAAGGTTTAGAAGCAATTGTGGATGTCTTTGGTTCTAATGTATTGCATGATGATGGTACATTAAATCGTGAAGCACTGGGAGCTATTGTCTTTCATAATGAAGAAAAGCGCCGACAACTAAATGACTGTTTGAAAGAACACATTCGAAATCGGATTATGGAACTTACCGCTCATTATGAGTCGAATCGTACAGCTGTTTTAATCTATGACATTCCCTTACTCATAGAAGGTGAATGGTATACCATGATGGATGAGGTGTGGCTCGTCTATGTTAACGAACCAACTCAAATAGAGCGTTTGATGAGTCGTAATGGATTTTCTAAAGAGGATGCTCTAGCTCGTATTAATAGTCAAATGCGACTCGACGATAAACGATCTTTTGCAGATCTAATCATTGATAATAGTGGTACGCCTCAGGGTTTGACCGCACAACTAGATACTATTTGGAGTGAGCGTTTAGAGCCGCTTTTACAAAAATCTCAATAATAACAGTACATGTGTCAAAATTGGTATATAAAAAATAGTATTAAATGGTATAATAAGCCCATGTAATTTAGTATCATATTGTCTATCATTTTCTTATATGCTAGATAATGGTAAATATTATAGTAATTATATGTAGAAAGGGGGATATATGAAACGTGCAACGGCAACGGCGCTGTCTTGCGTCGTACTTGGATGGTTTTATTTTACACATCTAGATGATCCTTTGGCGCGTCAAACCGCGTATCCCTTTAACTATAGAGATGTAGTGATGGCTGCCGCTGAGAAAGAGCAAGTGCCTCCGTCCTTGGTGGCTAGTGTTATCTTGGCTGAAAGTAAATACAAGAACACTGCCGAGTCTGAAACGGGTGCTCTTGGGTTGATGCAACTCATGCCTGATACGGCTCGTTGGGTAGCGCAACAAGTTGGCCATGGCAATTATACAGATCGCCAATTAAAAGAACCTACTACTAACATTGAGTTAGGCACTTGGTACTTAGGTTATTTATTAAAGGAATTTAATGGTGACGAGGTACAAGCATTAGCTGCTTATAATGCAGGTCGTGGCCATGTGGAATCTTGGCTTCAGGAGAATAAGTGGAATGGTATGGCTGATACAATTCCGTTTCCTGAGACGCGTAGCTATGTAAAGGCTGTTTTACAGTATCAAGAAAGATATGAGGCATTGTATGGAAACGATCATTGAAGCTTGTAAAGGCTTAGACTATTCATGGTTGCCTCAAAGTGTTGATGGCTTTACTTTAGTTACATCTAGTGATAGTGACTATGCAGAGTTAGCTAATTGTATTGAACGTGGAGAAGAGGTTTTACGAGTACCTATTTTCCATTATCAAAATGACTTAGGTTGGCGTTGGTGTGCCTTATATGATAAAGAGGTAGAGGATTATACGGTACATATTGAGATGCCTTTGTTTTCCTTTGTGGATATCTCCTTTGTAAGAGCTGATTTAGAATCCTTTTGGAACGGTCTTAAGGAACGATGTGTGAAGGGCTTAACAAATATGTTAATCGAACCATCTAATAATTTTACCTTTACTTATCGTCGCAGAGGGATTCCTACATGGGACTTCTCCGAAGTTATGCCTGAAAAGTTAGAAGGTTTTGTTCGAGATATTGATCCTGCTCACGGGATTCGCATGATTAATGGTTCTTTTATCATTGGTGAATACCGTAAAATGGATGAATGTACAGGGTTATTATTGTATTATAATGAGTTGCGCGATGAATATTTTGCAGAACTCCGTTATAAAAGCTATCCAGAAATCGATCATCATTTAGACGCTAAAAATTTAGATGATTTAGCTGACGTGTTGCGTGAACACTTAGGCCCTATATTAAAAGGCTTAAATGACCGTGTTGATTAATTAGGATAGATTTGACTATGCTGTTATCGTAGTCATTTTCGAGTTTTATAAAATGACTTATGTGGTATTGATTTCTTAAATGCCCATTAGAAAGCGTAGAATTTGTATATACACCGTAAATGTGGTATACTATATATGACTTTTATATAAATCTTTTAAAAGAGTGGGCTTATGTCCACTCTTTCATTTATGATTAGCCTAATTTTAAGGTGAATGAATCAAGAGATATATACAAGATGTTGTAATGAAGGAGGCGATGGCTATGAAGAGAGAAGCAGTGGAGGAATTTGTATCCTCTGTAGTTGAAGGTATAATAGCCGGCACCGATATGGAACTCGTTGATGTAGACTATGTGCGCGAACGCGATTGGTATTTGCGCGTCTATCTCGACAAACCAGGTGGTGTAGATTTGGATGATTGTCAGTTGGTGAGCGAAAAATTAAGTGCTGTCCTCGACGAAAAGGATCCAATTACGGAAAACTATTTATTGGAAGTATCTTCTCCAGGCCTAGATCGAGTTCTTAAGAAGGATAAGGATTTGATTCGCTATAATGGCCGTGACGTAGATATTCAGTTATTCAAACCTGTTAATGGTAGTAAGCAATTTACTGGTGCCTTACAAGGTTTTACGGATACAACTATCGACTTTACTATTAATGGTGAAAGCATGACATTTGAACGTTCTGCTATTGCACAAATTCGATTACATCTTGATTTTTAATATATGGAGGCATACGAGTGAGTCAAGAATTAATTCAAGCGGTAATGGTACTTACAAAGCAAAAAGGTTTTGCTCCTGAGGTTATCTTTGAATCCTTAGAGGCTGCATTATTGCAAGCATATCGCAAAGAACCAACATCTAACCCAGATGCGTACGTTGTGATTGACCGCGAAACAGGCGTTTATAAAGTAATGGCGAAAAAACAAGTAGTAGAAACTGTGGAATTACCTGAAACAGAAATCAGCTTGCTTGATGCTCGCAAAAAAGATAAACGTTTTGAGATTGGTGACGTAGTAGAAGTAGATGTAACTCCTGCCAACTTTGGTCGTAGCGCTGCCCATACTGCAAAACAAATGCTAATTCAACGTTTGAAAGAGGCTGAGCGCAGCGTAGTATACGAAGAATACTATAGCCGTGAAGGTGATATCATCACTGGCGTCATTACTCGCGTAGAAGGAAAAAACGTATTTATTGATCTTGGTAAAACAGAAGCAATTTTGCCGCCAACAGAACAAATTGCTACTGAAACATATCGTGAAGGGGACCGCATTAAGTGCTATATCGTAGAGGTTAAGAAAACTACGAAAGGCCCTCAAATCATGATTTCCCGTACACATCCAGGCTTATTAAAACGTCTCTTTGAATTAGAAGTGCCAGAAATCTTTGAAGGCGTAGTAGAGCTTAAATCTGTAGCTCGTGAGCCAGGTATGCGCTCTAAAATCGCCGTATATAGCCGCGATGAAAATGTTGATCCTGTAGGTGCTTGCGTAGGTCCTAAAGGTCAACGTGTACAACATATCGTTGATGAATTACACGATGAAAAAATTGACATTGTTAAATGGGATGAAGATCCAGCAATTTACATTGCTAACTCCTTAAGCCCGGCAAAGGTTATATCTGTAGATGTAAGTGAAGAAGAAAAATCTTCTTACGTAGTAGTACCTGACTACCAATTATCTTTAGCGATTGGTAAAGCTGGTCAAAATGCTCGTTTAGCGGCGAAGTTAACAAACTGGAAAATCGATATTAAAAGCGAAACTCAAGCTGCTGAAGAACCTTTCACAGGTTTTGGCAACGCTGAGGAAGGTGAATAGTCATGAAACCGAAATCCCAACCTATGCGAACTTGTGTAGGATGTGGTGAGCCTAAGGCTAAACGCGAATTGATTCGAGTAGCTTTGAGCCCAGACGGTAACATCAGTATTGATCGCACTGGTAAAGCACCAGGACGTGGAGCCTATCTATGTGAATCCATGTCGTGCTTTGAGCAAGCCTATAAGGCAAAACGATTAGAACGGTCATTAAAGCATGGTGTATCGAAAGAGATATACGAAGCATTACAACGTGATTTACAAGAGAATGAGTAATCACTGATATACATGAATGAAGATAAAATTTTGAATCTCTTAGGTCTAGCACAACGAGCAGGTAAAGTTATTTCCGGTGATTTCATCGTAGAAAAGGCTATAAAGAGAAAGGAACCGAAATTGGTACTTCTCGCTGGTGACTGTGCAGCCAACAATGAAAAGAAATATACTCAATTAGCAGAGACACATCAGATTCCACTTCATAGTATTGCCAATAAAGAGGCGTTAGGAACGGCTATTGGTAAAGAAGTTAGGGTAGTAGTTGCCGTACTAGATGATGGATTTGCAAAGGCAATATTAAAAGAGATTGATCGATAATAAGGGGGTATGTAGATGTCCAAAAAGCGCGTCCATGAAATCGCCAAAGAGTTCGGCGTAGAAAGTAAGCAGGTTATTTCTATTTTGCAACAACATAATGTAAATGTTACGAAAGCAGTTAATTCTGTAGATGATTCCGGTTATGAAATTGTAAAAAAACAATTGAGTAAGAAATCTGAAGCACCTAAAGTAGCACAAAAAACAGAACAAAAAGTAGAACAAAAATCTGCTCCAACTGCAGCTCATAAACAAGAAGCTGCGCCACATAAACAACAACATCCAAATCGTTCTAAGGAACAGAAAAAGGATAATCGTAAACAAGGTGGTCAAAAACAAGACGATCAATCTAAACAAAACGACCACAAAAAAGGCAATGTACGTCACGTACAAATTTCTGAGCCTACACGTAAATCCGATGGTAACCAACATGGTGGTGACCGCGCTAATAACCGCCCTAATAACAATAATAACCGCAATAATGACAACCGCAATAATAACGGTCGTCTAATGATGCGCGTAATAACGACAATCGCAATAACGATAATCGTAATAGCGACAACCGCAACAACGATAATCGCAACAACGATAATCGCAATTCTAATAACAATGATCGCCGTAACAAGAAGAATAAAAAAGGTGGCAACAATCGCCCTCAATCCTTGTTATCTACATCTATGCAAAAGAAAAAGAATCGCGTAAAACATCGTAATGAACAGTACTTACAACAAAAAGCTGAGGCTGAACGTAAGGCTGAAGCAGCGATTGCCACAGAAATTGAATTGTCTGGTTCTTTAACTGTCAAAGAACTAGCTGAAAAAATGGGCCGAGAAGTATCTGAAATTATCAAAAAATTGATGCTTTTAGGTGTAATGGCAAGTATTAACCAAGAGGTTGATGTTGATACAGCTACAATCGTAGCAGAAGAATTTGGTGTAACTGTAACTGAAGTAGAACCTGAAGAGGATCCTACTGATATTATCGAAATTGAAGATGCACCAGAAACATTAAAACCTCGTCCACCAGTAGTTACTATCATGGGTCACGTTGACCATGGTAAAACATCCTTATTGGACGTAATTCGTCAAACTAACGTAACAGCTGGTGAAGCTGGCGGTATTACTCAACATATCGGTGCTTACCAAGTTCGTTATAACGACAATAAAATCACATTCCTTGATACTCCTGGCCATGAAGCGTTTACAGCTATGCGTCTTCGCGGTGCTAAATCTACAGATATCGCAGTTCTCGTTGTAGCTGCTGATGATGGTGTAATGCCGCAAACTATCGAGGCTATTAACCATGCAAAATCTGCAGACGTACCTATTATCGTAGCTATTAATAAAATGGATAAACCAGGTGCTAACCCAGACCATGTTAAACAACAATTGTCTGAACATGGCCTTTTACCAGAAGAATGGGGCGGCGATGTAATCATGGTTCCTGTATCTGCTAAACAAAAACAAGGTATCGACGACTTGCTCGAAAATATCTTGCTCGTAGCAGAGGTTATGGAATTGAAAGCTAACCCTAACCGTAAAGCTTATGGCGTAGTTATCGAGGCTCAACTTGATAAAGGCCGTGGTGCTGTATGTACCGTATTAGTACAAAAGGGTTCCCTCCGTGTAGGTGACACAGTACTTGCTGGTACTGCATACGGTAAAGTTCGTGCTATGACAAATGAACGTGGTGAAAAAGTAAAAGTAGCTCGTCCATCTATGCCAGTAGAAATCTTAGGTTTCTCCGAAGTTCCACAAGCTGGTGAAATCATCAATGGTATGGATGATAACGAAGCACGTGCAATCGCTGAAAAGCGTATTGCAAAACAACGCGTTCAAGAATTACAAGCAACTCACAAAGTTACATTGGATGATATTTTTAACCAAATTCAACAAGGTGAGTTAAAAGACCTTAACATCATCATCAAAGCTGACGTTCAAGGTTCTGTAGAAGCATTGCGTCAATCTTTAGAAGGTATTAAAAACCCTGAAGTTCGTATTGTTATCGTCCATGCTGCAGTAGGTGCTATCAACGAATCCGATATCATGTTGGCTTCTGCATCTAATGCAATCGTAATGGGCTTCAACGTACGTCCTGATGCTAATGTTCGCCGCGCTGCGGAAAATGAAAAAGTTGACCTTCGTACATATCGCGTAATCTATGATGCTATCAACGATGTTGAGTCTGCTATGCGTGGTATGTTAGCACCTCAATTCAAAGAGGTTATCGTTGGTCGTGCTGAAGTACGTCAAGTAATCTCTACACCTAAAGCAATTGTTGCTGGTTCTTATGTAACTGAAGGTCGTATTACTAACGACTCTGAGGTACGTTTGATCCGTGATGGCATCGTCGTATTTGAAGGTAAGGTTGACTCCTTACGCCGCTTCAAAGACGAAGTGAAAGAGGTTAAAACATCCTTCGAATGTGGTATTTCCTTGGAAGGTTACCGCGATGTGAAGGAAGGCGACGTTATCGAAGCATACTTAATGGAAGAAATTGCACCTCAATTCTAGGAGGTTTATATGAGTGACGTTCGTGTCAGAAAATTACAAGAATTTATCAAACAAGAGGTAAGTCAAATGTTGATGCGCGGGTTGAAGGACCCTCGCATCGGCTTTACTACGATCACTGATGTTCATGTAACAGGTGATTTACGAGAAGCTACGATTTATGTTTCCTTGTTTGGTTCTGATAAGGAAAAACAAGATACCCTTATCGCATTAAAGCATGCAGCTGGCCATATTCGTACTGAGCTTGGCAAAGTACTTAAATTGCGCCATATTCCTTCTATCACTTTTGATAAGGATACGTCTTTAGACTATAGCATGCATATCGAATCCCTTTTGAATGAAATCAAAAAGGACGAAGAAACAAATTAACACAAAGGATACAGAACATGAGTAAGATTACTATTAATCAATTACATATGGCTCTGTGTGAAGCTAATTCTATTATGCTAACCGTCCATGTTAGACCTGATGGCGATGCTATCGGATCCATGGTGGCCTTTTACGAAGCCCTTATAGGACAAGGTAAAACTGTATATATGGTAGTGGATGATGTAGTTCCTGAGAAGTACTCATTCTTACGATATACGGACCACATCCATGATGTAGCGTACTTTGAAACTAATCCAGTTGACATTGATATGCTTATGGTTTGGATGCTAGCACGTATGAGCGAATTGGCAAAGTAGGTGCACTCTGGAGTGCACCTATTTTTAATATAGACCACCATATTTCCAATACGGAATTTGCTGATCATCTATATTTGAAGCCAGAATTTGCTGCTACAGGTGAAATTGTTACGGACTTATGTACGAAATGGAATTGGCCTATCACCGAGTCGATGGGCACCGCATTATATATGGCGATTGCTACAGATTGTGGGTTCTTTAAATTTAGTAACACCACAGCGAATACCCTTGAAATGGCTGCTAAATGTGTAGCTGCAGGGGCTAGACCAAATGTTATTTCTGAAACGATTGAGGCCGTATCTGCTAGTCGTCTTGAATTAACTAAACAAGTAATGCAAACTATTGAGTTCCACAAGAATAATACAGTAGCAACCATTGATTTGAATCGAGAAGCTATGAATATTCTTGGAGATGATACAGATGGTTTTGTAGATATTATTAGAAACGTCGATACTGTTGATGTAGCCATTTTATTAAAAGCTGAAGCTGATGATAGAACTCGCGTTAGTTTACGTTCTAAAGGCATTGATGTAAACGCAGTAGCCAGTCACTTTGGTGGAGGCGGTCATATTCGCGCTTCTGGTTGCACTATTAATCTACCGTTAGAAAAGGCAAAACAAGCTCTTATTGAGGTAATTAAGTAATGGATGGCATTTTACCATTTTTAAAACCGCCTGGTATTACAAGTCATGATGCTGTAGCCATTTGTCGCCGTATTTTAAAAGAAAAGCGCATTGGTCATAGTGGTACACTTGATCCGATGGCTTATGGTGTATTACCTATATTTCTTGGTAAGGCTACGCGCCTTATAGAGTATACAGAAGGTTTTGATAAAACCTATGTAGCTGAATGTAAATTTGGAACTTTTACAGATACTGAAGATAGCTCTGGACAACCTGTATTACCTGATACAGATATGGTGTTGCGTGACGGTGTTGTATTGAATGAATCTATTCAGTTTTCTGAGCTCTCCGGATCTATGCTTAAGCCAACATTTGATGAATTGGTTAATACCTTGAATACCTTTGTAGGCGTTCAAGATCAGAGGCCATCTAAGTATTCTGCGATTAAAGTAAATGGTATTCGAGCTTATGAATATGCACGAAAAGGGATCCCTGTAGAGTTGCCATTACGTCAAATTCATATTAAACACATTGAATTAATAGCCTATGGATTCCCATACTTTACGGTTCGCGTTACTTGCTCAGGCGGGACTTATATTCGTTCGTTATTACGCGATATTTGTATTTCTCTAGGCATACCAGGAACTATGACATCTTTAGCACGTACTCAAGTGGGACCTTTTGCTATCGATTCCGCAAATAGCGGAAGAGTTAATGTTACATGGTGAAAGCCTTTTACTACCAACAGAAGCGGCGGTATCTCATCTTTCACAAGTGACTGTAAATAGTGTACAATTAAAGATGATGGTGCAAGGCAAGGAGTTGCCTATTAACAGTGAATTTTTTTTCACTGAGCCAGATAATTTGTATAGAGCCTATGGACCGCATGGTTTTATTGGTATTATGAAACGAACAAACCACTCCTTAAAGGTGGAAAAAAATATTTTTATTGAAGGATAAGTATGAAACAAATTCATTCGTTTGATGAACTACGTCAAATCAAAGATACAAAAGTATATGCCCTTGGTACCTTTGATGGCATTCATCGAGGTCATCAACGAGTTATACGTAAGGCTGTTGAGGAGGCTGCATCAGTTAATGGTGTTAGTATCATCATAACCTTTGAACATCATCCGTTGACGATACTACATCCAGAACGAGTTCCTAAACGGTTGATTCAAGAAGACCTTTTGAATACAGTCATTGAAAGCCTCCAGGTGGATTATATTTTGCGATTACCGATGACTGAAGCATTACTTAACATGCGTGCTGATGAGTTTTTAGATGCTCTTTGCAAAGATACTAATGTGGAAGCTATCGTTGTTGGTGAGAATTTCACATTCGGTGCTAAAGGGCTAGGTAATCCTGAATATATGAAACAAGTATTGGCAGATAAGGCGATACAGGTTTTAGTTCAGCCTTTATTGCCTTGTGATGGACTTAGTACTCCTATTTCGAGTACTGAAATTAGAAAAGCTATTCGAGAAGGCCGTCTAGAAGATGCCACTCATTGGCTTGGTCGACCATTCCAGTTTAAAGGTACTGTAATAAAAGGTGATCAACGGGGACGTACATTAGGATTCCCTACATTAAATTTATTGCTTCCTAATGAAATGGCTACACCTCCTGATGGAGTATATGCTAATCGTGTATGCATTGATGGCATTTGGTATGATGGGGTAGGTAATGTTGGAGACAATCCTACATTTAAAAACCAGTACCATAGATGTGAAGTACACGTGTTTGACTTTGACCAAGATATATATGGAAAAGAAGTAATCGTACAATTTATTTCCTATCTTAGAGGAGAAGTTAAATTTAATAACTTACAAGATCTTATCGATCAAATGAAGGTAGATGAAGAACAGGCGTTAGCTATTTTAGCTAATGCACAATAAGGGGGTTCTCATGGATATTAAAGAAGCTCGCAAACAAATTGACAGTATTGATACTGTTTTAGTCGGTGAATTTGAAAAAAGACTATCCTTAATTAAAGAAATTGGCAAATATAAAGATGAACATCATTTGCCACTCGTCGATGAAGAACGGGATGCAAGTATCATTGCTATGCATCGTTCTAACTGCAAAGATGAGTCTTTAGCGAACTATGTGGAAAAATATATGAAAACTATTGTTTCCATGAGTAACGATTACTTAAAAGAAAATATGCATAAACATATTTTCCTCATTGGGATGCCTGGTGCAGGTAAGACTACGGTAGGTAAGGTTCTTGCTAAAGAATTAGGTAGAGACTTCTTCGATTTAGATCAAACAATCCAAAATAAGGTTGGTAAATCTGTACAAAATATTTATATTCACGATGGTAAAGATGCTTTTCACTGAATACGAATATACTACAATCAAAGAATTGATTCACAATAAACCATCTGTTATTGCTACAGGTGGTGGTACAGTTACTTATGATAAAACTGTAAACTTAATGCGCAATAACGGTCTTGTTGTATTCGTTAATCGCGATGTAAATCATATTCTAGATGATTTGGATCTTGAAATTCGCCCACTTGTAAAAGAAAGTATTGAGTATATATTTAATGTATACGAAGAACGATACCCATTATACGAAGAAGTGGCGCATATCAAAATTGGTAACGAAGGTAGCATTACCGATGCAGTGCAAGAAATTATTGAAGCCTTGCCTAATACGGAGAAATAATGGACGCCATACGAGGATTTGTATACCGAACTATATATGAGAATACACAGCGTACATATTGCGTGTTTTATCCTCAAAGATTATAATGAGGAATACATTACTTGTACCGGCAAATTCGAGTCTCCTAAAGAAGGGGAAGATATTGAAGTACGAGGCCGCTATGTAGAGCATGAAAAGTATGGTCGCCAATTCGATGCGAACAGTGTGGAAAAATTAAAGCCCGATAATATGGGTGCTGCTAAAATGTATTTACTAAACCTAGGTATAAAGGGATTTGGTGAGAAGTCTGTAGAGAAGGTTCTAGACTATTTTGGCATTCGTATTTTAGAGATTTTACGACAGGAACGTCCTGAAGAAATTAAGGATGTTCCTGGTCTTCGAAAAAGTGTTAAGGATGAACTATTTAATACATTACTTGGTGAAGGTATTTTATCCGATTTAAATCACTTTTTTGAAAGTCACCATATTTCTTCTAAATGGAGTCGAACTGTATATACTTATTACGGTGTTCAGTCGGTAGCTGTTATAGAGGATAACCCTTATACTTTGTTGCGTGTTGCACCAGATATGCTCTTTGGTACGGCTGATACATTGGCGGAACATTTAGGTATTACTGGCAGTGATTCTCGCCGTTTAGAGGCTGGTTTAGAATGGATTTACGCAGTTTAGATAATCAAGGTCATACATGCCTGCCTGTAGATCAACTTATAGGTCGGTTAGATGATCTTTTACAAACTGATGTAGATGATATTGCTAACTTTATTGAAAGTCTTTTAGAGCAAGGTGCATTGTATAGCACGTATTACGAAGATATTTTATATATCTATCCTCCAGAAATGTATGTTTCTGAAGTGGAAAGTGTGCACTATACTCGGGAATTTTTATTAGAAGCAGATCCAATTACTTTAGATATTCTAAGCTTTATAGAACGTTTTGAGCAAGATAACCATATTACCTTTGGCGATGCTCAAAAAGAGGCTATTCAGCTTTCTTTCTTTGAGAAGTTTTCCCTCATAACTGGTGGTCCTGGTACGGGCAAAACAACGATTATTAAGGCTTTAGTAAAAGGGTTCCAACTTGGTGGATTAGGTCGTATTATCTTATGTGCTCCTACGGGGCGTGCTGCGAAACGACTGACAGAGGCAACGGAGTTTGAAGCTACTACGATACATAGATTATTGGTACCTGTTCAAGGTAGTGATTCCTATGATTTTACTAAGAACGAGGATGATCCATTAGATATAGATGTTATTATCATCGATGAAGCATCTATGCTCAATGTTCGTCTATTCTATTCTTTAATGGCCGCAATTCCTAAAGAGGCCCATGTTATTATTGTAGGCGACGTGGATCAATTGCCACCTATTGGGGCTGGTTTTGTATTAAAAGATTTGCTTGATAGTGATTGCGTACCTTATACACGACTCAATCAGATTTATCGTCAAAGTTCGGGTAATACTATCGTTGAAAGCGCTTATGCTATCAATCGTGGGGAGATGCCGAACCTAGATGGTGTGAGTGAAGAGTTTTCTTTTATTCCTGTTAAATCCTATGACATGATGATGAAAGCCATCATCGATGTATATAAACGAGAACAGGAATATGTAGAGGATGAATTAGATATTCAGATCATTTCTCCTATGCGTCGTGGTGAAGCCGGTAGTACATTGATTTCTCAATATGTACAACAAGCTGTTAATCCACCGGATAGCTATAAAGGGGAAGCACGTGTAAATGGTATTACTTATCGCGTTGGCGATAAGGTTATTCAAATCCTAAATGACTATGAGTTAGAGGTTTTCAATGGTGAAATTGGTGTAATTTACGCCATTACACGTACGGATATTTGTATCCGATTTATCCATAAAGAGGTTCGTCTACCCATCGATGAAGCACATATGATTATGCCAGCCTATGCTATTACGGTTCATAAAAGCCAAGGTAGTGAGTATGGCGTAGTTATTATTCCATTTGTCCCTAGATATGGTGGTATGTTACAGCGCAACTTGTTGTATACTGCTGTTACCCGAGCAAAACGAAAAGTTATTATCGTTGGTACTACTAGTGCTGTTGAACGTGCCGTACGTACCGTTAATGGTGATGAACGATATACATTGTTTAAAGAACGACTACAAGGGAGATGTGATTCTTAAATGAGTCTTTTGGATTTCCTATTTCCACCTGTTTGTCCTCACTGTGGGGCCTCTGTAGCAACACAAGGTGATTGGTGTAAAACTTGTTTTACAGATCTATTACATATTCGTCATGTGCCACATAAATTTTTACATCATGTAGATGATGTATGTGTGCTAGCTGAATATCGTGGTGGTCTAAAGTCTATGATTTACGATGTAAAATTTAATGAAAAAAAGGAGCAGTCCAAAGGGGCTGCTCCTTTTTTAGCATCGTACAACTCTTACATGAAATACGATATATTTAATATAGTTAGTCATAATTGTAAAACCGTATATGACTATATTGTACCTGTACCGTCTAGTGTGAAAAAAATAAATAAGAGGGGATATAATCAAGTTGATTTATTTTTCAGTCATTGGGCACAGTCTTTACGAAACATCGATAATAAGCATTTTATTTGGTTAGATTGTATATATAAATTTGATACTTCAAACGATATGTGGGCTTTAACAAATAAGGAGAGACATCAAAATATTGATGATGCCTTTGTCGTAAAAGCTGAGTATAAGCATATGGAATTGGCTAATAAAAATATTTTAATTGTTGATGATATTTATACGACAGGCGCAACAATTGAGGCCGTAACAAAGGTGTTGAGGTCATATAAACCTCTTAAAATTGACGCTTTAACATTAGCTAGTGGGAGTTTTTAAATTTCCACCAAAAAAGCGTCCACCTTATGGTGAACGCTTAGTAAGTCTATTAGCCAAGAACATCAATAAAAGCTTTTACTACATCTGGATCGAAAAGGGAACCAGATGCACTGAAGAGTTCTTCTTTTGCTTTAGCTTTAGTTTTTGCCCAAAACTCGGTAGAAGGATTCACTGTTGTATCATAGTAATCGGCAACAGCAATGATTCGAGCTCCTAATGGAATGTTAGCACCTCGTAGATGTTTTGGATAACCAGAGCCATCCCATTTTTCGTGGTGGTAACGAATATAAGGCAAGATTTGTTGGCAGCAAGGGTAGTTTTCGATCATATTGGCACCACTTGCAGCATGTTGCTTATACTTGGACATTTCTTGCTTATTTAGATATGGAGATTTTTGAATTAATGCATTAGGTACCATTAATAGCCCTACATCATGAAGTAAAGCTGCGTGACGAATTTGTTCAATTTCATTTAATGGTAAGCCCATTTTAGCAGCAATACTAACTGCATAGTTTGAAACTTGGATAGAATGAGTATAGAGATGATAGCTTTTCATTTGTATCATCTGCAAAAGCTGAGCGCTTATTGCTTCTAAACTGTCCTTTTCCAGTTCATACAACCCAGATGGTTGCATCAATGATAACATAAACATAATAAACCCCTCTAACTTACGTACAGAACATTTGGTACAACCCCTCGTACTTATGTTCATATCGTACAACTTTAGGCCGTTCTAATTTAACAGTATACAAATTATACACCATAAATTATGTTTTGTGTATGACACGTATGTTCTTGCATACATGTTGTATTCATATTTGGCATACTAAAATGAATTGACTTTTTGAGAATACACTAGATATAGTACCTTGAAAAAAATAATTTTAGAATTATTAAAAATAATATGAAGATTTTTTTAGGTTTTCTATTCCAATTTTTCTATACATCAAGAAATAGGGGTTGCAAAAAATATTCTCATTGGTCTGAGAACTCATCGTTATTATGTTTGGCTTTTGATTTATACCATCTATTTTCATTACTAGATTTGTTATTATACTATTGTAGGTTTATATATTATATACTATATGCTACCTATATAATTATCTTTTACCTAGACATGAATACTCTTATTCTTTATAATACGTCTATACGGGTCTGTGGTTGAAAGTCGATGCCAGTCGCAGGCAAAACGATCCACATAAGCAGTCTAAGAGACTGTGAGCATGGTGCGGCTTAGGTGTAAGTCCTGCCGGTTAAACCGAGAGAGGTAGTAGTGGGGAGTCTCAGACTTATGAGCGAACCCTCCAGCAGGCGAGTGTGGGGGCAAAGACCAGGTCAGCCGTATACGGGCACATGAGGCTTTTCTCATGTGCTTTTTTCTTTTTATACATTTGTATATTCAAGAATCTATAGAAATCCACTACCTATGGGAAAGTTTCTATACATGGCTGTAATATTTATACATTACATGTATAAAACAAAAATATAGATATAGGAATTTTGCGATATTTTGGAATTTTTTATACAAATTTATTGACATAATTATACTAACTATATATACTGTTATAAAGTAGTAGTAAGTTAGAATGATGAGGTTGATAATATGATAAATAGCAAGTTGAAAAAATTAATTGTTGGTAGTTGTATGTTAGTTATGGCAGGTTCTTTAGTTGGTGGTTGTGGTTCTTCTAGTCAAACAACATCTAATAAACTTATAGTAGGTACTAATGCAACATTTGTTCCGTTTGAATTTAAGGATGAAAAAACTCAAGACTATACAGGTTTTGATATTGAATTAATCCGCGCTATTGGTAAACGTATTAATAAAGATGTAGAGCTTAAAAATATAGCTTTTGATGCTTTGATTCCAGCTTTAAATACTCGTGATATCGATGTTGCTGCATCTGGTATGACTATTACAAAAGCTAGAAGTGAAAAGGTATTATTCTCTTCTCCTTATTATGAAAATGCATTAGCAGTAGTTTATAAAGATGGTACAACTGTGAACTCTCTAGATGATTTGAAAGGTAAAAAAATTGCCGCTCAATTGGGGACTACTGGAGCAGATCTTGCACATAAAATTGAAGGTACTGCAGTAAAAGAATTTGACCATAGTAATGAAGCTTTGTTAGAATTACAAAATGGTGGTGTTGATGCAACTGTAATTGATTTACCTGTTGCACAATATTACAGCACTAAGCATCCTGACCAACACATCAAATTTATGGCATATCCAAATACAAAAGAATATTTGGGCTTAGCAATGAATAAAGATAATAAAGCGTTGCAAGAACAAATTAATAAAGCAATTGCCGATATGAAGGCAGACGGTGAATTTAATACATTATATAAAAAATGGTTTAATGTAGATGCACCTGCTGATATGCCAGTGGTTTTAGAATTTAAATAATAGGAGAGATTATGAGTTTTAATTGGGGGTTAATTGCGGATAATTTGCCGCTTTTATTACAAGGTGCACTTGTGACCGTAGAAATTACAGCTATGTCTGTAGGCTGTGGTTTCTTTATCGGTTTGTTAGTATCTTTAGCTAATTTATCTAAATTTAGTTTAGTTAGATTACTAGCCAAATGTTATGTAGATATCATTCGTGGTACACCACTTTTGGTACAAATTTTCTTGATTTATTTTGCTTTACCAATGATTACAGGTCAACGTATCGATCCGTTTATTGCAGCTGTTACGGCATGTAGTATTAACTCTGGTGCATATGTGTCTGAAATTTTCCGTGCTGGTATTCAGTCTATTGATAAAGGTCAAATGGAGGCTGGTAGATCTCTTGGTTTAACTTGGGGTCAAACAATGCGTTATATTATTATGCCTCAAGCTTTCAAAGCAATTATTCCACCATTAGGTAATGAATTTATTGCCATGTTGAAAGATTCCTCTTTGGTTTCTGTTATCGGCTTCGAAGAGTTGACACGTCGTGGTCAATTAATTATTGCTAAAACCTATGCATCCTTTGAAATCTGGGGTACAGTTGCCGTTATTTATCTTATTATGACGGTGACAATCTCACAATTAGTTGGATATCTTGAAAGGAAATATAGCATTAAATGATTAAATTAGAAAATGTACATAAATCCTTTGGTAAAAATGAAGTACTAAAAGGTATCAACCTACATATTAAACAAGGTCAAGTAGTTGTAATTATTGGGCCATCTGGTTCTGGTAAAAGTACTGTACTACGTACTATGAATTATTTAGAAGAACCTACATCTGGTAAGGTTATCGTTGATGGCATGGATCTATCTGATAAGAAAAAATTAAATGAAGTACGTGCTGAAGTGGGTATGGTTTTCCAAAACTTTAATTTATTTCCACATATGACCGTGATGGACAACTTAACATTGGCACAAACTAAGGTTCGTAAAACATCTACTGATGAGGCTAAAAAAATTGGTCAAGCTTTACTTGATCGAGTTGGATTAGGTGATAAAGCTAATGCATATCCTGATTCTTTATCTGGCGGTCAAAAGCAGCGTGTTGCTATTGCTCGTGCTTTGGCTATGAAACCTAAAGTAATGCTATTTGATGAACCAACATCTGCTCTTGATCCTGAAATGGTTAGTGAAGTTCTGGATGTAATGAAGTCTCTTGCAGAAGATGGCATGACGATGGTTATTGTTACTCATGAAATGGGCTTTGCCAAAAAAGTAGCGGATAGAGTGTTATTTGTTGATGGTGGTTTGATCTTAGAAGATGATACACCAGAACGTGTATTTGACTCACCAACAAATGAAAGAACAAAATCTTTCTTGGATAAAATTCTATTAGATTAATTTATAAAATTATAGGAAGTAAACTCTAGAAATAGAGCTTGCTTCCTATTTTTTGTACGCCGAATAGGCATGACTAAACCCCCAGTTAAACTGGGGGTCGGTAAAAAATTCTTAGAGAAAAGGAAAGAACCTCCTAGTGATAGAATGAAGTTGGTCTGGCAACCACAACATTTCAATATAGGAGGTTCAATGTCAATGAATGACGTAAAAAGCTTATCACATAGTAAATGGAGATGTAAATATCATATTGTTTTTGCTCCAAAGTATAGAAGACAAATAATTTATGGTCGGATAAAAGCTGATGTAGGTAAAATCTTACGAGATTTATGTAAGAGGAAAAATGTAGAGATTATAGAAGCGGAATGCTGTCCGGATCATATTCATATGCTAGTAACGATACCACCACATTTAAGCGTATCGAGTTTTATGGGATATTTAAAAAGCAAAAGTAGCCTCATGATATTCGATAAACACGCAAATTTAAAATATAAGTATGGAAATAGACATTTCTGGTGTAGAGGATATTATGTGGATACGGTAGGACGATATGAAGGAGCGATAAAAGAGTATATTCGCAATCAACTACAAGAGGATATAGCGCAAGATACATTAAACTTTAAAGAATACACCGACCCGTTTACGGGTGAGCCAGTAAAATAGGCAAAACAAAAGCCCCCGAGTAGGGGGCAGCCAGTGGTAATAGAGTGGTTGTCAGATCATTCAATGCCCTCTTTAGAGGGCCACCACTAGAGAAAGACCCTTATAGGGTCAGAGCAAACCACCCGTTCTACGGGTGGTTATGATTTATATTTTTAAAGTGAACTTTTTTTGTTCATATTAAATTTCATAATATATGTATTGCTATATATCTATTAATATATTTTATAGCATCGTGTGAAATGAATTGACTATTAAGAATATGTATAAGGTTTTTCGCACAAATATTAATCTAAAAAAATGCGATTATGGCTATAAATATTTGTGATATAACAATAATTTATACAGCCTTTTTTTGTGAAGTGATAATTTTTAATTCATATTTTTTTATGATTATAAAATTATGTAATAAATTTATAGGTTGTTCGTAATTATTTATAATACTGATAAATAAAGGGTTTTTCGATGGTTAGGAGAGACGTATTCTCAAGTATTAATATTTGTATATTCATTAAAAATGTTGATATTATTGTTTGATATTTTATACATGCTGTGTTATGATACAGATATAGAGCAAGACAGTAAGACAATAAATATATTTTTAGGAGGAAATTACCATGTTAGGTAAAGTAAAATGGTTCAGCGCAGAAAAAGGTTATGGTTTTATTGAACGTGAAGACGGTAGCGATGTATTCGTACACTACTCTGCGATCCAAGACGAAGGCTTCAAATCTTTGACAGAAGGTCAAAATGTTGAATTTGATATCGTTGATGGTAACCGTGGACCTCAAGCTGCTAACGTTGTTAAAGCGTAATCACATACAAAATTATTCATAATAACAACATATAACAAAACCTCGACATAGTATTTATGTCGGGGTTTTTGATTTTTTGTGGTAAAAAAATATACATATTTCTATAAAAAAATATAAAATTTTTATAGAAAAAAGAGGAGTTTTATAGGTAGATGTAGAAATACTAAATATAACACGAGAGATAAGGTTACATGATACCACACACTCGTATCTCGTGGATGATTTTTAGAAAGGGTGTTGACTTATGAAAGTAGCAATCAGAGGAAAAAACATTGAAGTGACAGATGCTTTAAGAGCATACATCGAGAAAAGATTGAGCAAATTAACTCGTTACTTCGATGATGAGTTAGATGCACAAGCGGTTCTATCCGTTGTTAAAGATAAGTCCACAATTGAGCTTACATGCTTCGTTGATAAAATTGTTCTTCGCGGCGTAGAAACTAACGATGATATGTATGCTGCTATTGATTTAGTAGTAGATAAAATCGTTCGCCAAATTCATAAACATAAAACTCGTTTAGCTAAACGTTTCAAAAAACAAGAAGCTTTCCATCCAGAAGTGTTGGCAGCTCCTGTGGAAGAAGAAACTATCGAAGTTGTAAAACGCAAACACTTTGCAGTACGCCCAATGGATGTAGAAGAAGCGATCTTGCAAATGAACCTTATTGGTCACGACTTCTTTATGTTCTTCAATGCTGAAACTGAAGCAATGAACGTTGTATATCGTAGACATGATGGTTTCTATGGTTTAATTGAGCCAGAACTTCAATAACCTATAATGTCGGCTGAACTTAATCCTAACTCCTTTCTACTTTTAATCAGCCGATTATTATACTAAGGTGGATGACCGTTTTGAGTCATCCACCTTTTTTGTAAAAAATACTATAAATAATCGTGAAATGCCTTGAATTCTTTGACTATTCAAGGCATTTTCGTTATAATAAATTAGATAAAATAATGTAAGATGTCCTGTAGAGGAGTGATTTGTTTGTTAGGCTTTTTACAAAGGCTATTAGGCAATAACAACGCTAAAGAAATCAAAAAAATGCGTGCTATTGCTGATCATATTAATGAAATCGAACCAAATTATGTTAAATTAAGTGATGCTAATTTAGTGGCAAAAACCGATGAGTTTAAACGTCGTTTGCACAAAAAGGGGAAACGTTGGACGACCTATTGCCAGAAGCATTTGCTGTCGTTCGTGAAGCATCTAAACGCGTATTGGGTATGCGTCATTTTGACGTACAGTTAATGGGTGGTATTTGCTTACATAATGGTAATATCGCTGAAATGCGTACGGGTGAAGGTAAAACATTAGTTGCTACATTGCCAGTATATCTTAATGCGTTGACAGGTAAAGGCGTGCACGTAGTTACAGTAAATGATTATTTGGCTACTCGTGACAGCGAGCAAATGGGTCGTTTATATAATTTCTTAGGCCTTTCCACAGGTCTTATTGTAGCTAATCTCGACTTTAACCAACGTAGAGAAGCATATGCATGTGATATTACGTATGGTACAAATAACGAATTTGGTTTTGACTATTTGCGCGATAATATGGTATCTGATGTACTTCAAATGGTACAACGTCCATTAAATTATGCTATTGTCGATGAAGTTGACTCCATCTTAATCGATGAAGCAAGAACTCCGTTAATCATTTCTGGTCCTGGTCAACGTTCCACAGATAATTACTATAAACTTGCTAAAATTGTTCCTCACCTTGTAAGAGATGAAGACTATATCATCGATGAGAAACAAAAAACTATTGCGCCTACAGATTCTGGTATCGAAAAGGTAGAGAAAATGCTTGGCGTTGAAAACTTATATGATGCCGAAAATATCGAGTTGAATCATTTGCTTGGTGCTTCTTTACGTGCCTATGCAATGATGCACCGCGATACTGATTACGTAGTTAAAGACGGTGAAGTTGTTATCGTCGATGAATTTACAGGGTCGTTTAATGTTTGGTCGTCGTTATTCTGATGGCTTACATCAAGCTATCGAGGCTAAAGAAGGCTTGAAAGTTGAACGTGAAAGCCAAACTTTGGCATCTGTTACATTCCAGAACTACTTCCGTATGTATGAAAAATTAGCTGGTATGACTGGTACAGCTAAAACAGAGGAAAAAGAGTTTATCGACATCTATGGTTTAGAAGTAATTCCAATTCCTCCAAATAAACCATTGATTCGTATAGATTTACCGGATCAAATTTTCAAAACTAAAGCTGCTAAATATCGTGCTGTAGTTCGTAATGCTGTAGAACGTCATAAAGTAGGTCAGCCGCTTTTAATCGGTACTACATCTATTACACAATCTGAAGAACTTTCAGACATGTTGTTACGTGCCGGAGTTCCTCATAGTGTATTGAATGCTAAACACCATGAAAAAGAAGCTGAAATCGTTGCTAATGCTGGTCAAATGGGCATGGTAACTATTGCTACAAACATGGCTGGTCGTGGTACAGACATTACCCTTGGTGAAGGTGTACCTGAATTAGGTGGTTTAGCTATTTTGGGTACGGAACGCCATGAAAGTCGTCGTATTGATAATCAGTTACGCGGTCGTTCTGGGCGTCAAGGTGACCCTGGTTCTTCTCAATTCTTCTTATCCTTAGAAGACGATTTAATGCGTATCTTTGGTGCTGATAATATTACAGGCATCATGGATAAACTTGGTATGGAAGAGGATGAACCTATTGAGCATTCTTTGATTACAAAATCTATTGAACGAGCTCAAAAGAAAGTTGAAGATCATAACTACAATATTCGTAAATATGTCCTCGAATATGATGATGTTATGAATCAACAACGTGAAGTGTTATATGAACAACGTCGTCGTATTTTGCGCAACGAATCTTTGCGTGAAACGATTAATGAAATGATTGATAAGCTTGTTACTGATTCTGTAGATGCTTATGCTGATGAAAAGCTTTATCCAGAAGAATGGGATTACGAAGGTCTCTACAAGCACTTGAGTCAATATTTCTTAACCGAAGAGATTATGACTCCTCAAGATATGGAGGAATATACTCGTCAAGAATTATTAGAACGCTTATTGGAAATTGCTCATGAAGAGTACCAAGACCGTGTTAATATGCTTGGTGAGGCTATGTTTAGTCAACTTGAGAAGGCTATTATGTTGCGCGTTGTCGATAACAAATGGATGGAACATTTGGATAATATGGATATGTTGCGTGAAGGTATTGGCCTTCGTGCATATGGTCAAAAAAATCCATTGGTGGAATATAAATTTGAAGCCTTTGAGATGTTCCAAAACATGATTGCAGCAATCCAAGATGAAACAATCATGGCGTTATACAAAATTCGTGCACAATTGATTCAAGAACTAGAAGAACCAGTTGATCACTTAGAAGGTGCACAATCCCATCATGAAGATGTGTTGGAGCCACAAAACGAAGACTAAGATTTGTGAATGGCACGTTGCTCAATGGGACTTCCAGTGGGCAACGGCCATTTTTCTATTTTATTAAGGTAATAGTTTATCAATATAATAGGCTAATAGGTTAAAGGTGGTGAGCATAAATTGTTAGAAGATTTAAAACCAATAATTTCTAATCTGGAAGAACGTATTTATGGAATGAGGGATTCACTTTAACATCGCTCAGAAAGAAGATCGAATTTTTACACTCGATGTACAGATGAGTGATCCTACATTTTGGGATAATCCAGATAAGGCTCGTGAGATTTCTCAAGAGGCTACACAACTTAAAAATGCTGTGGAAAGCTATAAGCAACTTGTTAGTGATATTGAAGATGCCAATGTAATGCTTGAAATGGCTATCGAAGAAGATGATAGTTCTATGGAGAGTGAAATTAAAGAATATGTTAAGGCCATAGAAGAAACTGTAGAAAAACAAGAGGTTCTCTTGTTATTAAGCGGTGAATATGATGCTAATAATGCAATTTTAACCTTCCATGCTGGTGCAGGTGGTACGGAAGCACAAGATTGGTGCTCCATGTTAATTCGTATGTACTTGCGTTGGGCTGAAAAATCTGGTTTTTCTATTGAACTCATGGATGAACAACCAGGTGATGAGGCTGGTACTAAATCTTCTACGTTCCTTATTAAGGGCGAAAATGCTTTTGGTTATTTAAAATCTGAAAAAGGTGTTCATCGTTTAGTTCGTATTTCTCCATTTGACGCTGCTGCACGTCGACATACTTCTTTTGCTGCTGTCGATGTAATGCCAGAAATTGATGATACTGTTGAAATCAATATCGATATGAAGGATGTACAGGTGGATACTTATCGTGCCAGTGGTGCCGGTGGTCAGCACATCAATAAAACTGATTCTGCCGTACGTATGACACATAAACCGACAGGCATTGTTGTACAATGTCAAACACAACGATCTCAAATGCAAAATAGAGAACAAGCATTGCGCTTATTACGTGCTAAATTATTTGAATTAGAGCTTGAAAAACAAGCTGAGATTAAAGAACAAATTGGTGGTACATACCAGGCCATAGAGTGGGGCAGTCAAATTCGTTCTTATGTATTCCATCCTTACAATCTTGTTAAAGATCATCGTACTAATGTTGAAACAGGTAATGTTCAAGCTGTCATGGATGGTAATCTTGATCAATTTATTGAAGGTTTCTTGAAGAAAGAAGCGAACTTAACAATTTAGGAGATAATTATGAAAAAATTTTTGCTATTCCTATTAGTGTTGATTATTGCACTAGCTGCAGCAACACAATTCTTATTACCTTCTTATATTAGTTCACGTATTGAAAAGCAATTAAATGATTCTTTAAAACCATCAGCACAAAGTGTTAATGTTGAGTCTCAACCTGGATTCAAACTATTGTATGGTGAAGCTGACCATGTGTATGGCTCTTTAGATAATGTTAAGCTTGGTAAACTTAATTTTGCAACTTTCCAATATGATGCAAAGACAGATTCTTGTTAATCCAATCTCCCTGTTAGCGAGTCAAGAAATTGATGTTGTTAGTGTAGGTAATGCTAGTATCGATGGTACTGTTACAAATTCTGATTTAGCTGCATTCTTGAGTACTCAAGCGGGCAGTGAAATCTAAAGATGTTAATGTAACTATTGATAAAGACAATATTAGTTTAACAGGTCAAATGAATGTGGGAATGGTATTTAAAGGTGCCGTTAAATTGGATGGTAATTTAGAGTTGAATAATAATAAACTATTATTTTCACCTAAAAAAATTCACCATTAATGGTGCTACAATTCCTGGTTTGACATCTAATGTGTTAGAAGATACAGAGATTTACGATTTCAATAATTTCCCTATTCCTGTAAAAAGCAGATACTTTAACTACTGATAATGGCCAAATTCGCATTAAAGTTAAACCTATACTCAACTAGAAAAGGATTTGCTGTGAATCATCGGAACACACATAAAAAGTAAGTACTCATGGATTCTCATACTTTGTATTATTGTAGGGCTTTTATCTTCTTTATACTTGGTATTTGAACGCCATCAAATTGAAAAAAATCTCAAAAATCATATTGAAAACATCGTTGATTATGATGCTGTTTTACGAGCAAATGCCTTTTGAAAAGCGCACCCAACAAGAAGCGTTTGATGCACTTCGCAATGCAGGTGTAACAGCATTTGCTATTTATGACCGTACATTAGAAAAAGCAAAAGATGCGGGGCAAGTAAAAGTCTTAACGTCTGAAGAGATGGATTCTGTTCGTGTTAATGGCGCATCTATTAAACATGGTGCCACATACGTAGGTCTTATCTCTGGTAAAGAAGGTTATTACAAAGAAATTCGTGAAGATTTATATCATCGCATTGGCAAGGATAAGGTTAAAGAACTTAATACAAGTATCGGCCCTGTTCTAGAGTTGTATGGGGCTACAGCAGATAGCTATGCAAAGATGAATCTTGGTATTTCTAAATTACAAGCTCAAGAAGTAGCTGATCGTGGCTTTAATGTTATCGTTCGTCCTACGAACTATAGAAATGTTACATCTGAAGATCTTCAATATGTATTCAAACGTCTTGAAGGTATTCCACATGTAACAGGTATGATTTTTGCAGGTAAAGAAGCTCTTGGCGCGCCAAACTTAACTGATGAAACATTAGAGTTACTTCACAAAAATCATATTCCATTAGTAGGTATCGAAGCAGTTAACCAGCTACAATATGAGCCTCAACAAGGTTTCTTAGAAATGGCTGCTAAGGATGAATATAGTGTTGGGCGTGTCTATACTATTGCTAAAGATGAATTGAAGAAAATTACGCCTGAAGAAGCAGCTCAACGTTTTTATATTAGTGATATTGAACGTAATATTCGTTTTAACTTGTTTCCTATGTATGAAACAGGTGTAAACAATGAAACTGTATTACAAACAACCATAAACTATATTGGTATGGCTACGGAAAAACTTGCTGCTAAAGGCTATGAATTTGGTCCTGCAGATATTTATCCACCGTATACTCCAAATCCATTGTTAGTAGTTCTTACTATGACTGGTGCTATTGCACTCTTTGTATATGTTGTTCAAATGCTAATTCCAATGCCTAAACATACACAATTGGTTGCATTTTTTGGTATTTCCTTAGTATCTATCGTTGGATTTATCGTTACAAGTGGTACTTTAATAACTCAAATTTGGGCTTTATCTAGTGCTGTTATGGCTCCAGTGGGGGCTATGGTCCGCCTGATGGAAGAGTGGCGTCGTTATGACGGTGTACGTCCTTTAGGCGCTACTAAGGCTACAGTGCTTGCTTTATTCTATCTCGTAATTGCAGCTTTATTTGCTGCTATTGGAGGCATGTATATTGCATCCTTACTTGGTAATACGAAATTCTTTATGGAATTTGCTATCTTTAGAGGTGTCAAATTAACATTTGTATTACCAGTTATTCTCGTTATGATTGCCTATTTACAACGATTCCCATTGTGGAAGGGGCGCATGATTAACTCTAAAGAAGAAGCGAAGAAGTTCGTAGTAGAATTCCTTACAATGGATGTTAAATTCTATGTATTCTTCGTAGTAGCTGCTCTTGGTGCAGTAGCGTGGGTATTTGTTGGTCGTAGTGGTCATACTGCAGGTGTTCCAGTGCCTACTTCTGAACTTATGCTTCGTCGTTTCCTTGAGAATACGATGTATGCAAGACCTCGCGAAAAAGAATTTATTATCGGTCATCCTGCATTAATGCTTGCTACCTTTGCATTCTTACGTAAATGGCCTTCAGTGATTCATTTCTTATTAACTCTAGCTGGTGTTATCGGTATTGCTTCTATGGTAGAAACGTTCTGCCATCTTAGAACGCCTGTATTCATGTCTATCATGCGTGGTTATGATGGATTATTGATTGGTGCTCTTTTAGGCTTGCTTCTTATCATTGCAGTACGTTTATGATGTATGCAACACAATGGTTCCAAGCTAGGGAGGTAGACCATGAGTAATATCGTGATCTCTGGTTATTATGGCTTTGGTAATGCTGGTGATGAGGCTATGCTTTGCGCCATTATCGATGCTATTCGTAATGAAGAGGCCGACGCTCATATTACTGTAATTTCTGGTAATCCTAAGGAGACTAGTAAAAAACACAATATCAATGCAGTTGGTACATTTTCTGCATTCGGTATTTTAAAGGCTATTGCTAATTCTGATCTTGTCATCAGTGGTGGTGGCAGCCTATTACAAGATGCTACTAGTATTCGAAATACTTACTATTATTTAAGTATTATGTCGTTAGCTAAAATGATGGGGAAAAAGGTTATGCTTTATTCCCAAGGGATTGGACCTTTGAATCGACCATCTACTCGCCGAGCTGTAGGTTTTGTATTGCGCTTTGTAGATACAATTACAGTGCGAGACTCTATTTCTAAAGAGGAATTAGAGTCTTTAGGCATTGAGGATGTAGAGGTTACTGCAGATGCTGTACTGGCAATGCAACCAGCTGATTTATCTATTGGGGCTCATATTCTTGAAGGGTATACTTCTAAACTTTCAGAATCAATTGAACAACCTAAGAAGATAGGTGTTGCTGTTCGTAGTTGGAAAGAGGATACCGAATACCGTGAGGCCTTAGCCAATGTATTGAGTCGCTTACAAGAACAAGATAATGTGGAAATTATCTTTATTCCTATGTCTCATCCTGAGGATACAAAAGAAGCTAAGATTATTGCTAGTTATATGCCGAAGGGCGCTATTGTATTGGAGGGACCATTCTCTACGGAGGAACAAGTATCTCTATCCGGTAATGTAGACTTAATGATTGGTATAAGACTACATGCCTTAGTCTTTAGTTCCTTAATGGGGAAAACCTGTTATTGGCATTTCTTACGATCCTAAAATCACAAGTTTCTTACACATGATTGGGCAAGAACCTATTGGCACAATGACTCATTTACGTGAAGAAGCTTTATATCAACGGTGTCATAAACTATTGAATTCTCGTGAAGAATATCAATCCTCTTATGACCGCATTGAAACATTGCGCGTAGATTCTCAACGCAATGCAGAAATTGCTATTTCATTACTTAAGAATTATTAATATATTGGATCCTATCCAGAAAGAGAGGTCTCTATGGCTACATTAACACAAGATGTTAAACAATTAGTTCAAGAGAAGGCAAAGCTATTCGCGTTAGTATTGTACAGTCTGTGACGGCTGCGAAATCCGGTCACCCAGGTGGTTCACTATCTATCGCCGATGTGATGGCCTTGTTGTACTATGTAGAAATGAATGTAGATCCAGCAAATCCAAAGGATCCTAATAGAGATCGTTTCGTCCTTTCTAAAGGTCATGCAGCGCCTGCATTATATGCTACATTGGCAGAAAAAGGTTATTTCCCTAAAGAAGAACTTTTGAACTTGCGTAAAATTGACCATATGTTACAAGGTCATCCTGATATGAAACATACACCAGGTGTAGATATGTCTACTGGTTCTTTGGGTCAAGGTATCTCTGCGGCTTGCGGTATGGCCTTGGCTGGTAAAATTGATAATGCTGACTATCGTGTATATTCTATCCTTGGTGATGGCGAGCTTGAAGAAGGTCAAGTTTGGGAAGCAGCAATGTTTGCTGGCCATTACAAACTCAATAATTTAACTGCTTTTGTCGATTTCAACGGTCTTCAAATTGATGGAGATATTACAAAAGTGCTTTCTCCATTGCCAATTCCAGAAAAGTTTAAAGCTTTCAATTGGAATGTTATTGAAGTAAATGGTCACGATCTTGATGAACTTCATAATGCTATTGAATCTGCAAAAGCTTTCACAGAAGGCCCAACATGTATTGTAATGCATACTGTAAAAGGTAAAGGCGTTGAAGAAATGGAAGGTCAAGCTGGTTGGCATGGTAAAGCACCAAGCGAAGAACAAGGTGTAGCCTTTGTTAATGAGATTATGGGGGTACAATAATGGGTAAAGCAACACGTGAAGCATATGGTAATGCGCTAGCTCGCATTGGTAAAGAAAATACAAATATTATTGTTTTAGATGCAGATTTATCTAAATCTACTAAAACAGATACTTTTTTAAAGGTGCATGCCCAGAGCGCTTCTTTAACGTAGGTATTGCAGAGCAAAATTTAATTTCTGTTGGTGCTGGTCTTGCAGCAGCAGGTAAGATTCCATTTGTTTCTTCCTTCTCTATGTTTGCTACAGGTCGTGCTTTTGAACAAATTCGCAATGCTGTATGTTATCCAAAATTAAATGTAAAAGTATGTGCTACACATGCAGGTATTACAGTAGGTGAAGATGGTGCTACACATCAAAGTTTGGAAGATATTTCCTGTATGCGTACATTGCCTAATATGACAGTCGTAGTTCCTGCAGATGAGCGCGAAACAGAGGCTGTTATTGACTGGGCTGCATCTTATGAAGGCCCTGTATATGTGCGTCTTGGTCGTGCAGGTGTAGATGATGTAACAGCAGAAGGCTATACATTTGTACCAGGCAAATCTACCACATTAGTAGAGGGCTCTGATGTTACAATCATCGCTTGTGGTGCGTTGGTTGGACCTGCTGTAGAAGCAGCAAAATTGTTAGGTGAGTCTAATGTATCTGCTCGTGTTATCAATATGGCATCTATTAAGCCTATCGATGCAGATGCAATTATAAAAGCAGCTGCTGAAACAGGCGCTATCGTTACCGCAGAAGAACATAATATCATTGGTGGTCTTGGTTCTGCTGTGTCTGAAGTTGTTGTGGCTAATAAGCCAGTTCCTATGGAATTCGTTGGTGTCCGAGATACATTTGGGGAGAGTGGTACACCAAAAGAATTAATGGCTAAATATGGCTTAACAGCAAAAGACATTGTAGAAGCAGTAAAACGTGTAATCACTCGTAAATAATCAAAGGGGCCCCCATGATTGAATTTAAGAATGTTAGTAAAGTCTATGATAATGGTTCTGTTGCATTAGACGATGTGTGTTTAACCATTAACGATGGTGAATTTATCCTCGTTTGTGGTCACAGTGGTGCAGGGAAATCAACTCTATTTAAGTTGTTGACACATGAAGTTGTGCCAGACACTGGTACAGTTATCGTCGATGACTTTGATGTTACGCGCATGAAGCGTAGCAAAATTCCGAAATTACGTAGAAAGCTAGGAGTAGTATTCCAAGACTTCCGTCTATTACCAAATAAAACGGTAGCTGAAAATATAGCCTTTGCTCTCGAAGTAATTGAAGAAAAACCAAAAATCATTAAAGAAAAGGTGAGTCATGTATTAGAGCTTGTTGGTTTAAGTGATAAGGCTAATGATTTACCAGAGGATCTATCTGGTGGTGAACAGCAGCGTGTGGCTATTGCTCGTGCTATTGTTAATCGCCCATCCGTACTCATTGCTGATGAGCCTACAGGCAACCTAGATCCTGATACAAGTAAGGATATTGTAGATTTGTTCAAGCATATCAACAATTTTGGCACTACCGTTATTATGGTTACCCATAATATGGATCTTGTTTCGTATTTAAATAAACGCGTTATTCGTTTAAAAGACGGCCGCGTTCAAAGTGACAATATGAGAGGTGCAGAAATTAATGAAGCCTAGAACGATAAAATACTATTTTAAAGAAGCTCTGAAAATCTATGAAGCGTAACGGGCTTATGACCTTGGCGTCCATTTCTACAGTAGCTTTATCCTTATTTATGCTTGGTGTATTCCTTTGTGGTGTTATCAATTTGAATAATATGGCATCTAGCTTGGAAAACCAAGTACAGTTGAGCATTTACTTAAAAGACGGCTTAACAACAGAACAAATTATGTCTGTAGGTAAGCAAATTAAGGCTATACCTAATCTTAAAAAGCTTGAGTTTGTTAATAAAGAACAAGCTATGAAAGAGTTTAAAGAGCGTCTTGGTGATCAACAACAATTAGTTAATGCTTTAGGTGGTGTAAACCCATTACCTAATTCTTATGTATTAACTTTTGATAATCCTAGTGATGTAAAGGCAACTGCAAAGCTAGCTACGACCTTCCAGGGTGTAGAAAGTACACATTATGGTCAAGATATTGTAGAAGAGCTCTTCCGCATTACTCAAGTTATTCGTATTGGTGGTATTGTATTGATTGCCTTTTTAGCAGCTGCTACATTATTTATTATTTCTAATACGATTCGGTTGACTGTATTTGCACGACGTAAAGAAATTGCAATCATGAAATATGTAGGTGCTACTAATGGCTTTATCCGTTGGCCGTTCTTGATTGAAGGCATGTTGTTAGGCTTAATTGGTGCTATCATTGCCGTTCTTTGCGTTGGTGAATTCTATCACTTTATTACTATGGAAGTATCTGAATCTTTAGCATTCTTCCCATTAGTACCAATGTTCCCATTCTTCTATGATGTGGCTATCTATATTTTAGGTGGTGGCATAGTAGTAGGTGCTATTGGTAGTACTATTTCTTTAAAACAATACATGAAGGTGTAATGTTTATGAAATATAAAACATTAAAATCCCGTCTTGTAGCAACCATTTTAACGGGTATAGTCGTACTGGGAACACCTCTATACATCGTTGCAGAAGACGAAGATTTAACGAATCAACTCGATTCGATTCAACAACAAGTAAATCAGCAAAATGCTATTAAAGCAGATGCTGAAACCGTCATTGTTAGCGTGTCTGAGCAATTACGTCAAATTGAAGAACAATTGCGTCAAGCTCAACAACAATTAGAAGTAATTCAACAGCAACGTATAGCAGTAGAAAATGATATTACTGTTAATGAAAAGTTACTTGCTGAAGCACAAAAGCGTTTAGAAGGACGTGAAGCTGTTTTCTATAAACGTGTACGTGATATTTATATCAATGGTCGTTTAAGTTATTTAGATGTAGTTATTGGTTCTAAAGACTTTAAAGACTTTGCAAATCGTTTAGAAATCTTAAAGCGTATCATTGATTCAGATATTAAGTTAATTGATGAAATTAAAAAAGAGCGAGCTGAAATAGCTGCTCGTAAGCAAGCCCTTGAACAATCTCGTGCTAAATTAGTAGAGCTTGAAAAAGCGGCAGTGGCTAAACAAGCTGAAATTGAACAGAAGAAACAAGAGCGTGAAGTAGTTCTACAAAAAGCACAAAATGATCGTGCTGTAGCAATGCAAGCTGTAGAAGAACTAAACGCATCATCTGCTCAAATTACAGCTCTCTTAAAAGCTCGCCAAGCAGAACGTGCAGCAGCACGTGCAGCTGCAGAAGCAGCAGCGGCAGCAGCGGCTCAACAAGCTGCACCAAGTTATTCTTGGGTACAAGGGTCTGGTCAACTTGGCTGGCCTGTTAGTGGTGAAATTACTTCACCATATGGCTATCGTACACATCCAATTTGGGGCACTACAATTTACCATTCAGGCATCGATATTGGTGTTGATGAAGGTACACCTGTTCATGCTGCTGATGGAGGTACTGTTGTTTGGTCTGGCTGGATGGGTGGTTATGGTTATGCCGTAGTTATCGATCATGGTAACGGTATGTCTACATTATATGCGCATAACTCTGAGCTAGCTGTTTCTGAAGGTCAAGATGTTGGTAAAGGCCAAGTTGTAGCCTATGCTGGTAGTACTGGTAACAGTACAGGACCACACGTACATTTTGAAGTTCGTATAAGTGGGGATCCAGTGGATCCTATGGGATATTTATAATATGAAATTTGACACACGTACGGTGTTATGGAGTCTATTGAAATATATAGGCTCTGGCATCGTCATTATGTGGCTTACATTTTGGTATCTTTCCGGTTCATTCTGGGGATTGCCAAGATTATTTGTAGCCTACTATGCTGCGAGTCAAGTCTTTATGACACCGACGGCTAAATCCACTCTTTATGATGGTATGCTTAAAGGTTTAATTGACTCTTTGGGAGAACCGCATAGTGTTTACTTAGATGCAGAAGAATATAAGTCCATGAAAATGCAAACATCTGCAACTTATGCAGGTGTAGGCATGGTTCTTGGCACTGATGATAAAGGTTTACATGCTGTTAGTGTTATGGAAGATCAACCAGCTTTTAAAGCAGGTATTAAGCCTGGAGATCATATCATTGCTATTGATGGACAATCTACTAGTGATATCACAGTTGAGGAAGCATCTTCTAAAATTCGTGGTGAAGCAGGTACTGTTGTAGCCCTTGATATTGAACGGAATGGTGAAAAGTTGCATTTCGATATCACTCGAGAATCCATTGTTCTTCCTACTGTTAAAAGTAAAATGCTAACTAGTACAGTTGGTTATGTTCGCATTAGTCAATTCGCTGAGAATACGGCAGATGATTTTGCTACTCAGTTTAAAGAGCTTCAAGCTCAAGGTATGAAGGCACTTGTATTAGATTTGCGAGATAATCCAGGTGGCTTACTTTCAACAACTGAAAAAATATCCAACTACATCATGCCTCCAGGTACATTAGTAACAGTACAAAATCGGGCTGGTAAAAAGGATGTTTATAAGTCTGATGGTCCTGAAGTAGCTATTCCTTTAGTCGTTTTAGTAAACAAAGGCTCTGCTAGTGCATCTGAAATCATAGCAGGGGCCGTTCAAGATCGTAAATTAGGTACTATTGTAGGTACTAATACATATGGCAAAGGTACAGTTCAAACTATATATCCAAGTTTAGATAATGAGGGTATTAAAGTTACCATTGCCAAATACCACACACCAAGTGACCGCATTATTGACGGAACTGGTATTAAACCTGATGTGGAAATAGAGTTACCGAAAGGTGTAAATCCATCTAGCAAATTAGATGATATTCAAATTAAAAAAGCATTAGAGATATTACAACAATAATGCATAGGAGTTAAATTATGTTTATAGATAGAGCGCGCGTCTTTGTTAAGGCTGGTGACGGTGGGGACGGCATGTCTAGCTTCCGTCGTGAGAAATACGTGCCAAATGGCGGTCCGAGTGGCGGCGATGGTGGTAAAGGGGCGGACGTTATTTTTAAAGCGGACAAGAATATTAATACTCTTGTAGACTTTAGATATAAACGTCAATTCAAGGCACCTGCTGGTGGTAATGGTGAAAGTTCCAACAAAGCATGGTCGTGGTTCTGAACCACTTATCATTCCTGTTCCTTTGGGGACAGTCATTAAAGAGGAAGAAACGGGCAAAGTTTTCTGCGACCTCGTTAATGATGGCGATACATTTGTTATTGCTAAAGGCGGCCGTGGCGGTCGCGGTAATGCTCGTTTCCAAACGAGCGCTAATCGTGCGCCAACATTTGCAGAAAAAGGTGAACCAGGTGAAGAATTCTGGTTACAATTAGAGCTAAAAGTATTAGCAGATGTAGGCTTATTAGGTTATCCATCTGTTGGTAAATCTAGTATTTTGCGTAAAGTATCTAAAGCTCAACCCGAGGTAGCGGCGTACCACTTTACTACATTGACACCAGTTCTAGGTGTTGTAACTATTTCCGGTGACCGTAGCTTTGTATTAGCCGATATTCCTGGTCTTATTGAAGGGGCAAGTGAAGGTGTTGGCTTAGGTCATAACTTCTTGCGTCATGTTGAACGTACGAATATTTTAATTCACGTTCTTGATGTATCTGGTATGGAAGGCCGTGACCCTAAGGTTGACTTTGATGCTATTAATGAAGAGTTACGTAAATATTCTGAAAAATTAGCTAATAAAAAGCAAATCGTTGCTCTTAATAAGATCGATATGGTCTTTGATGACACGACAATTCCAGATAATAAAAAATACTTTGAAGATAAGGGCTATGAAGTATTTCTTATCAATGCATTGAGCGGTGAAGGTTTACCAGAGCTTATGGAACGAGCTTACTACTATGTAGAAAACTACGAACCAGAGCCTGAAGCGACTGATGATACAGTTGTTTATGAAGCGAAACAAGATGTAGAGTTTGTTATCACTCGTGGTGATGATGCTGCCTTCTACATTACTGGTAAACGTATTGAACGATTAGTTGCTATGACAAATCTTAGCGACGATCAATCTCTTCGTAGATTCCAACGTATTTGGCGTTTTATGGAGCTCGATGCTAAAGTTGAAAAGAGAAAAAGGTTGTAAAGATGGTGATGAAGTTGTAATTGGGGACAAACGCTTTACATTCCAAGAGTAGGAGATATGATGACAGGAAAACAAAAACGGTATTTACGTTCTTTAGCTGCTACTATGCCACCAGTTGTACAAATTGGTAAAAATGGCTTAGAAGATAGTGTTATTGATAGCGCTCGTGCAGCGTTGATGGCTCGTGAGTTAATTAAAGTGAAATTACACAATAACAGCCCTGAAGATAAAACTATTTTCGAAGAACTAGCGGATATGCTAGGTGCTGAGCTAGTGCAAGTTATTGGCTTTAATGGCGTTTTGTATAAAGCTAAAAAGAACCAAAAATTATTTTACCTAAATAGTTTTGAAATCATTTCTATTAATATGTTGTAGTTAAGAAACTGTTAACCTTAGGAGGTTAGTCTATGCGCAGCGCTATCGTAAACGCTAAACGAATTGTAGTCAAAGTTGGTAGCAGTACGCTTTGTTACGCTAATGGTCATTTAAATTTAGAGCGTATTGAAAGATTAGTACGACAATTATCAGATTTGGCTAACCAAGGTAAAGAGGTAATCCTTGTTTCTTCTGGTGCTACAGGAGCTGGACTTGCTCCACTAGGTTTTAAAGAGAAGCCTAGAGATCTTGTACTTAAGCAAGCAGCAGCAGCGGTTGGTCAAGGCATTCTTATCCATATGTACGAGCGCATGTTCCGTGAATATGGACGTACTGTAGGGCAAATTCTTTTAACAAAAGAGGATAGCACTGGACGTCATAGTTATCTTAACTTACGTAATACATTACATACTTTGTTGCAACTTAATGTTATTCCCATAATCAACGAGAATGACGTGGTTGCTATTGAAGAGTTTAAAATAGGCGATAATGATACTTTATCTGCTACTGTGGCAGGTATTGTAGATGCTGATTTACTTATCATTTTGTCTGATATTGAAGGTTTATATACGGCTAATCCAGCAACCCATCCAGATGCTACCTTAATAGAAACAGTTTCTGAAATTACAGATGAAACGTATGCTATTGCAGGTGGTGCTGGTTCTAATATGGGCACTGGTGGTATGTATACTAAAATTAAAGCGGCTCACATGGCGACAAACTCTGGTGTACCTATGGTTATTACCTCTGGTGAAGTAGAGGACTCTGTTCGTCGCGTATGTAAGGGTGAACAAATCGGTACTCTCTTTGAAGCACATGATGCTGGTCTATCAGGGAAACATCATTGGCTAGCCTTTGGTAAGCGGTTGAAGGGCTCCATTACTATTGATGATGGTTGTGCTCGTGCTGTTTTAGATAAAGGGGCTAGTATATTACCTGCTGGTATTGTTGATGTGGAAGGTACATTTGGACCTGGTGATACAATTTCTATTTATCATAATGGGAAAGAAATTGGACGTGGTCTTATCAACTATAGTGTTGATGATATGAAAGCTATTAAAGGTCATAATACTAACGATATAGCTCAGATTTTAGGTATTAATACGACGTATGATGAAGCTATACATCGTAATAATCTAGTTTTATTACACTGAGGATACAATATGAACCAGTACGAAGAAATTTGTAAAGATATGGGCCTGAGAGCTAAAGCAGCTGCTTTTGAATTAGCTCAACTTGATCAAGGTACGTTAGATGCTGCATTATTAGCAATCGCTGATGCTGTGGAAGCACAAACTGATGAAATCATGGCCGCCAATAAGCAAGATTTAGATAAATCTGGGGACTATAATGTACCTCAAACTATGATTGATCGATTAACGTTGACCCCTAATCGAATTGCTCAAATGGCTGAAGGGGTTCGTCAAGTCGCGGCTCTTGAAAGCCCTGTGGGATTTGTTATGGAAACGATTACACGTCCTAATGGTTTAACTATAGAAAAAAGAGCAGTACCTTTTGGTGTGATTGGTATTATTTTTGAAGCGCGCCCCAATGTGACTATCGATGCTGGTGTACTTTGTTTAAAAACTGCAAATGCTACGATTTTACGGGGTGGTAAAGAAGCATTCCATACGAATCAAATCATCGTGTCTATCATGCGTAATACTTTAGAATCTTTGGGCATTAATGGTGATGCTATCCAATTGGTTGAGGTTCTTGATCGAGATATGGTTGGCGTACTATTGCAACAACGCGAATACATAGATGTTATTATTCCTCGTGGCGGGGCTGGACTCATTCGCCGCGTCGTAGAGGAAAGTAGTATTCCTGTTATTGAAACGGGTAGTGGTGTATGTCATACGTTCGTAGATGAATATGCTAATCTCGATATGGCATTAGACATTGCTATTAATGCTAAAGTGCAACGTCCATCGGTATGCAACGCTATGGAAACTTTGTTAGTTCACCAAGCAGTGGCTGATGAATTTTTACCTCGCCTTGATACAGCATTACAAGAATATGGTGTTCGCATTCACGGTGATGAAGCAGTAGCTCAATATATGAGAAACATACAATTCCTTTAACAGAGACGTCTTTTTAACACAGAATACAATGATATGGATTTAAATGTACGTATTGTTGAAAAATCTTGAGGAAGCTATTGATCACATAAATTGCTATACGACACATCACTCTGAGGCTATTATTACTGATGAGCCTATGCGTGCTACAGTCTTTATGAATTTAGTGGATTGTTCTACTGTGTATCATAATGCGTCTACACGCTTTACAGATGGCTTTGAGTTTGGCTTTGGCGCAGAAATTGGTATTAGTACACAAAAAAACTTCACGCTCGTGGTCCTATGGGCTTACAAGCTTTAACATCTTATAAATACTTCGTATTTGGAGAAGGCCAAGTGCGGACGTGAAGAATATATATTACTTTTATAAGGGCATACTACAGATATATTCAAACACCAAAAGGACGATATGAATGGATATCCTATGGAAAGGCATTGCTCTTATTCATCATTATTTGTGTCATTGTCATTAAGGGAGTGACCGCATTATGGTAGAGAAACGTCGTATAGGTATCCTTGGTGGAACTTTTTAACCCCATTCATCTAGGTCATCTAATGATTGCAGAGGTTGCTTGTGAAAGCTTTAATCTAGAAAAAGGTTATATTTGTACCTGCCCGTATTCCACCGCATAAACAGCATGATGTGATAGATAGTCATCATCGCTATGCTATGGCAGCTGCTGCTGTAGCAGATAATCCAAATTTTGAAATTTCTGATATAGAGATGCGAAGAGAAGGTCCATCGTACACAGTAGATACAATTCAACATTTTCAAAAATTATATATGGTCCAAATGTAGAATTTTTAATTTTATTGCTGGCACGGATACAATTCGGGCATTGCCGACTTGGAAAGTTTATAGAAGAATTATTAGATGAAGTTCATTTTATTGGTGCTACTAGACCAGATGGATCGAGTGTTATTGATGCTACATTAGATGAACTAGGGCCAAAGGCACATGAAAAGATTCATGTTATGGAAGTGCCTGAAATGAAATTATCTGCTACTTATTTACGGGATCGTTTACGTTCTGGCAAAACCGTTCGCTATATGTTGCCTAAATGTGTAGTAGATTATATAGAAAAAAACCATATTTATGGGAAGGAATAAAGGATGTTATCTTTTGATGAAATAGAACATAGAGTAAGCCAATGGATGGGTAAAAAAAACGCTTTTAAGCATACTCTAGGTGTTGTTGAATCAGCCACTCAATTAGCTAAACTGTACAACGTTGATGTAGAGAAAGCGCGTTTAGCGGCATTACTACATGACTGTGCAAAAGGAAATGCCACTCAAAGATATGCAGGCTTTGGTAGAGGCTAGTAAATACGAAGCTGATGATGAATTGTTAGCTAATGGTAATTTGTTGCATGGCTTAGCAGGTATGATTCGGGCTGAAAAGGAGTTTTCTATAACTGATTTAGATGTTTTAGAAGCAATTCGTGTTCATACTACTGGCAAAGTTCATATGTCAAAGCTTGATAAGGTTATATTTTTAGCCGATTATATTGAGCCTAATAGAAATTTTCCAGGTGTGGATGAATTGCGTAGATTAGCACAACAAGACCTAGATAAGGCTGTATTATTGGGATTTGATAACACTATTAATCATCTTATTGAGCAACATCTTTCTATTTATCCTTTGACCATTCTTGGTCGTAATGACGTATTACAATCTTGTAAGTAATGGAGTTTTTATATGGAAGAACGTGAACGAGCAAGAGCTCGCCGGCGTAGGAGAAGACGTCAACAAAAGTCATCGATAAAATGGCCTAGAGTCATTTTAGCCATCGTTGTTGTTCTCGCTTTGCTCGGTGGGATAGGATATGGCATATATAGTGGCGTATCTTATGCATATAGAGCGATTGTAGGAACTACAGAAGTTACTGAAACAGTAGCAGATAATGGAAATAAACAAGACGCTAACACTGTATCAGTTGAGCAAAAAGGGTTAGATAAACCTCTATATATTTTGGTTGTTGGTACTGATGATAATAATCCAAGCCAAGGGGATAGTTTATTTTTATTATCTGTAAATCTTGATCAAAAAACGATGGATGTTATCGGTATTCCAAGTAATAGTAAGATCGATAATCGTGATCAAACTGATGCGACTATGTTGAATGGTATCTATGAAAAAGGTGGCATCGAGCTTACTAAAGCCGTTATTGAAGATATGTTCCACATTTCAATACCATACTATGTAGTGGTTGATCAAAATGCTTTCAAAAAAACAAATGATGTTCTAGGTGATCAACAAATTTATGTAGAGCAACCTATGGAACATGTTGATGCAGAAGGTAATAAAGATATTGATTTACGTCGTGGATATCAAACGTTAGATAGTAATAATGCGTTAGCATACTTACGATACTCAGATCCTAAACATGACACGTTTACTCGTGTTCAACGACAAGAACGATTTTTAAAATTGTGGGTGGAACAAGAGCATAATGCATTTTTCTTAACAAATGCATGGCATATTTGGCGTATTTGGGATCATTTTGATAGTAATATCTCTACCTTAGATGCGATTAAGCTCGTATACAACGCGAGCAAAATTAATAAGGAAGAAATTCATTTTTACATTCTTCCTGGCGAAAAAGAGTTAGTAGGAGATATGACTTACTGGAAGGTAAATCCAACAGAAGCACAACGTTTAGTAGGGCATTACAATGGGCAATTTACCGGCTAATGAAATGACACAATTTGTATCCGCTCCTACAAACAGTACAGCTAAAGTTGCACCTGAATCAGAACATAATGGCGGTACAATTACTAAGCCTACTGAACCTGGTGATGAAAGCAGTAGTAAACGTTAAGATAAGAGGAAAACTATGAAAAATAAGGAAGATATTAAACAATTTGTATTAGCATTAGCACAAGCTGCATCTGATAAAAAAGGTAGAGACATTGAAATCCTCGATTTAGAAGGTATTTCTATGTTAGGTGATTACTTCTTAATCGCTAGTGCAAATAATCTTAAGCAATCTCAAAGTATTGCTGATGAAATGGAAGATAAAGCTGCTGAATTAGGCATGACAGTTCGTCATAGAGAAGGTTACCGTGAAGGTGAATGGATTTTATTAGATTTTGGCGATGTAATTTGCCATGTCTTTGGCAGCGATGAATTGCGTGAATTCTACGGTTTAGAAGAGTTGTGGAATGACGCAGGTCGAGTTCCATTCGAAGGAGTATAATATGGCTACAGAATTGTTGGAAAATACAATTGCCACATTGAAAGTATTGCGTACTAGTGACCAAGGTGCTTTCCTAGATGGTCAAACTGGCAATACGAATGATGATATTTTGCTTCATAAAGATCAACAAACGTCTCCCGTTGCCATTGGTGATGAAGTAGAAGTATTCTTATATCGCGATCCAAAAGGTCGTTTAACTGCTTCTATGCGCTTACCAGCGATGAAGGTAGGGCAAATTGGGTATGTTGAGGTAATCAATACGACAAACTTTGGCTGTTTCGTAGAGGTTGGTACTGAGCGCGGTATCTTCATGCCACATGCAGAGATGCGTGGTCGTCCTCAAGTGGGCGAAAAAGTCTGGGTTCGACTCTATACAGATAAATCTGGTCGTTTTGCTGTATCTATGGATGTTGATGACGAAATGCGTCGCGCATCTAGGCTGCTACAGATGCTACAGTAGGACAACTTGTAAAAGGTGCTATCTACAACTTGACTAGTGATGGGGCATTTTTCATCACTCCTGAACGATGGATTGCCTTTTTACATCGTTCTGAAATGACTAGAAAATTAAAAGTAGGAGAAATGGTTGAAGGTCGCATTACTTTTAAACGTGATGATGGTCGGGTTAATGTATCGATGCGCCCTACAAAGGAAAAAGCTCTTGTATCCGATGGAGATATTATTATGGAATATCTTTTGAATCGCGGTGGCAAGATGCCGTATAGTGATGAATCTTCTGCTATGTTGATTAAAGATAAATTCAACATTAGTAAAGCTGCTTTCAAACGTGCTTTAGGGCATTTAATGAAAGAGAAAAAAATTGTTCAAGAGGATGGTTGGACATTGCTTACCGACATTGGTCGCCAGTGGACACCTCCTGTTAGTGAAGAGTCCCAAGATAAGGAATAAAGACGATGAAAATTGTCATTGTAGGCGCTGGTAAGGTTGGTTATTCATTAGCTCAACGCCTTATTCAAGATGATCATGATGTGTATGTCATCGATCGTTCACCAGAACGTATACAAAATCTTGAAAATACATTAGATGTTAGCCTTGTCCAAGGTAATGGCAGTGATGTGCAATTACTTGATGAAATTGGTATGTCTGATGTAGGCATGTTTATTGCTGTTACTGATTCCGATGAGGTTAATATGCTATCTTGTGCGGTGGCTAAAATTACAGGAGTTCCTACAACGATTGCTCGTGTTCGTGACAATAGTGTGGCGGAACATATGGATGCATGAGATGCGTGCTAAACTGGGCGTAGATCTCTTTATCAACCCTGAAATGGTTACAGCTCAAGAACTATTACAAATACTTGAAACTCCATCTGCCATTGATGTTGAAGACTTTGGTCAAGGTACAGTGCGCCTTATGGAGTTTAAACTTACTGAGGAGTTCCCTCTGTTAGGCCAGCCATTAAAAGAAATTCGCTTCCCTGAAGGTGTTCTTCTCGTGAGGGATTTTACGTTATGGTGAAATGATTATTCCTCATGGTGAAAGTATTCTCCAAGCTGATGACAGCGTATTCTTCTTGGGATTAAAAGAGTCTGTAGAGGAAGTGGAAAATCTTTGGTTCCATAATTATAATGCTTTTTATAAACGGGCTGTCATCATTGGTGCTGGACTACTTGGTCGTAATCTGACTGTTTTATTAGAACGTGCTGGTTTCTCTGTGAAAGTCATTGAAAAAAACTTAGAGCGATGTGAGAAATTAGCGAATCTTGTAGATAAAGCGATGGTTATCAATGGCGATGGTACCGACTTTGATTTGTTAGAAGCTGAAGAAATCGCTGATAGCGACGTTATTATAGCTTTAACTGACGATGATAAACTTAACCTACTAGTAGCTCTTGTAGGTAAGCATATGGGGATCCCTAAGACTGTTGTTCGCGTAGGTCGCCCTGAATATATTATGCTTATGGAACAAGTGGGTATTGATGTTGTATTCTCGCCACGTTTATTTACAGCGAGTCAAATTTTACGTTTCGTGCGTAGTGGAGAAGGTGTTTTATCTATTTCGACCTTTGAAGGTGGAAAAGCAGAATCTATAGAGGTTGCCATTACAAGTGAATCACCTGTGGCTGGTAAACAATTAAAAGATATCCGTTTACCAGGGAAGGCGTTAGTTGGTGTAATTTTACGTGGTGATGAAGCCATCGTACCACGTGGTAATACTGAAATCTTAGATGGAGATCACATTGTTCTATTTGCGTTACCTGAATCTGTAAGTAAATTACTTAAATATCTTACTTAGTATGGAGGGACTATGCGCATTCAAATTGTCATGTCCTTAGTGGGGCGATTATTATATATATTTGGGATTTTTACTTTAATTCCTTTTATATATGGTATCGTATTTGAAACTGCATATTGGTCGTTTTTGGTTACTACTGGTATTTCATTTGGCTTAGGTGGACTTTTATCCTATTATGGTCATGAAAGTCAAAGCTTTAGTCTTCGTGATGGGTTTTTAGTTGTATCAGCTACATGGATATTAACTGTTATCTTAGGTTCCTTACCATTTATTCTTAGTGGTATATTAACCAATGTATTTGATGCTCTATTTGAAGCTACATCGGGGATTACAGCAACTGGTGCTACAATTATTAATAGCGTAGATGATTTACCTAAGACATATGTTTTATGGCGTGGACTAATGCACTGGATTGGTGGGATGGGGATTATTGTCCTTATCTTATCGTTCTTAAAGAACTTAGGTGCAGATGCAGCTCATATGTTTAATGCAGAAGCATCGGTACCAAAACCTGGTGTTGTTATGCCCCGTATTCAATCAATGGCTACTAAACTTTGGCGTTTATACGTTGCTTTTACGGCTCTTTGTTTCGTTATGCTATGGGCTGGTGGTATAGAGCCTTTTGATGCGTTAAACTATGCCTTTTCCATTATTGCAACGGGTGGATTTGCACCAACATCAGCAGGGGCATTTATATATGAACAGAGTAACTATATTTGCTTTGTATTTGTTTTCTTTATGATCCTTGCAGGTGGTAATTTTTCAGTGTATTACAACGCACTTCAAAAAGGCTTTCGCGTTTTGATTGATGATTTTGAAACACGTATGTATTGGCTAGTTATTTTTATTGGAATTGCTATAATATCAATTTCGATGGCAGTACAATCAAATATCAATGACCCAATTCAAATCTTCAGAGATGTTTCCTTTAATTATGTATCGATTCAAACTGGTAGTGGATTTGCTGTAAGCGATTATGATTTATGGCCAGCCGCTGCACAGATGATGTTATTTATTTCATCATTTTTTGGTGGTTGTAGTGGTTCTACAACAGGGGGCGTAAAAATTATTCGCCTCATTATTCTAATTAAGAGCAGCATTATTTATTTAAGAAAATCAATTCATCCTGAGATGGTACAAGTAGTGCGTATTAATGGTAAACCGATGCCTACTAAATGGATACAGATGGCACAGCAATTTTTATTTTTATATTTAATGATTTACGTTATATCTGTGTTCCTTATGACTTGTTCGGGAATGTCTACTTATGATGCGATGCAAATTATAACAGCTTTTCTTAGTAATGTAGGCATTGGATTTGGTGGTTTTGGGCCTACAGATGCCTTTGGTAGTATGTCTGATGGTGCTAAATGCGTAGCAATGGCAGATATGTTATTAGGTCGTTTGGAATTATTTACAATTCTTGTTATGCTTCATCCTCAATTCTGGGAAGGGTATTTTATAAAAAAACAATCTACTAAACGGTATCGTATCCTATAGGAGGGCGAATAATATGAATATTATAAAACGCCCTCTAGGGCTTTATAAAGCAAATTGTTATGTATTAATAAAATGAGGGAAGTCCCTTATTATTGATCCCGGGTTTCATAGTAAGCATATAATTGAAATGGTAGGAGATTCTGAGCCTATAGCAGTATTATTAACACATGGTCATTGTGATCATGTATCGGCTCTTGATGAGGTTTGTGAGTATTATAATATTCCTGCTTATTTACATCCTTTAGATCATGAGTTGTTACAATTAATTCGTCGTAGACCTAGTGTTTACAAGAAGAAAATGTATACTAATTGTGAAAATTTAGTAACAGGAAAATTACAATTAGGACCTTTTGAAGTTTTTGTCCATCATACACCTGGTCATAGTGCTGGTTCTGTTTGTCTTGAAATTGAGGGACACTTATTTACTGGCGATACTGTGTTTAAGCAAAATGTGGGAAATACAGATAATTATAAAAGTAATCCTCATGATTTAATTACAAGTTTGAAGTATATTTTATCTTTATCTAAGGACTTAATTATTGAGCCAGGACATAAAGAATCTACAATATTAAAAGATGAAGAAGAATTCATCAAAAATATTGTAGTATAGTGTTGACAAAATTTCTGATAACCGATATACTAAGCAAGTACTTTGGATACGGCCCCGTGGTGTAGCGGTTAACATGTCGCCCTGTCACGGCGAAGATCGTCAGTTCAAATCTGATCGGGGTCGCCATTCATGCCTCGGTAGCTCAGTTGGTAGAGCAACGGACTGAAAATCCGTGTGTCGACAGTTCGATTCTGTCCTGAGGCACCATGTACATGCGGGAATAGCTCAGCGGTAGAGCACCGCCTTGCCAAGGCGGGGGTCGCGAGTTCGAATCTCGTTTCCCGCTCCAACTTTATATGGCGGCATAGCCAAGCGGTAAGGCAGAGGTCTGCAAAACCTTTATTCCCCAGTTCGATTCTGGGTGCCGCCTCCACAATCGTTACCCATGCCGGGGTGGCGGAACAGGCAGACGCAACGGACTTAAAATCCGTCGGTTGGAGACAACCGTACCGGTTCGATTCCGGTCCTCGGCACCAATTAAGACTAACTTCGGTTAGTCTTTTTTCTTATCTGAATTAATAAAAAGTATTGCTATGAATAATAAACCTAAACTATTGATTAGTGAATGCTTATGTGGTGTTCCTTGTCGTTATGATGGAAAAGACAATTATATAGAAGCACTTGACCTTCTGAATGAGTATTATGAATTAGTACCTGTATGTCCAGAGGTGTTGGGTGGGCTATGCACGCCGAGAGATCCTGCTGAGCGTCAAGGAAATCGTATATGTACTGCTGATGGGACAGATGTGACAACACAGTTTATTCGAGGTGCAGAGCTTACAGTTCGTATAGCTATTGAATATAAATGTGAACAAGCTCTATTGAAAGGCAAAAGCCCTAGTTGTGGTTATAAACGCATTTATGATGGTTCCTTTACGAGAACCTTAACGGATGGTCATGGATGTACTGTAGAGGCTTTATTAAAGAAAAATATTAGAATTTATACGGAACATGATATAGATCTTTTGTTGCCGCAAAAAAAGAGATGAGTTTAACTCATCTCTGGCTTATAGGACAAAAAGTGTGTGTGAAAACCCTTATAACACTAGATATTTACTAGTGTTATAAGGGTTTAATCTTTTTCTGGAGAAGTTTGAGGGTGGACAAAAAGTGTGTGTGAAAACATCAATCACCCCTTGTAATTACTGACTAAAATGAGGTTATATCTTCCTATATATAAACAAATATGGAGGAAGAGTTTATGCGACAAATAAAATGTCCTGATTGTAATGAAACATGTATTAAACACGGTGTTTTAAAATCTGGTTCTCAGCGTTGGTTTTGCAAACATTGTAAGGTGGCATTTACCGTTAAAATTAATAATTTAAGTAAAGAGTTAAGCCTATTCTTGAATTGGTTATTCAGCACCAATATTCAAGCTGATATGCCTGGTAAAGGTCGTACATTCAGGCGTAAAAACCGCTAAATTTTTGGTCCATATGGCCATTGCCACCAAAAAGTGGAAGAAGTACATGATGTGGTATATCTTGATGGAATTTACTTAGCTAGGAATTTATGTGTGTTGATTTGTTGCAATGATACTCATGTTCTAGGATGGTATGTCTGTCGTTATGAGCATGCTAGAGCTTGGCAGTGTTTAATGGAACGGATTGCCGAACCCTAAAGTCGTTGTGTCTGATGGTGCTAATGGTTTGCCTAAAGCATTACGTAAAGTTTGGCCTCATAGCAGTCACCAAAGATGCCTGTTTCACATTTTTTGTCAGGTTAGACGATATACGACAAGTAGACCTAAAACGTTAGCTGGGAAGGACCTTTATAGTCTTGCCAAAGCTTTATTTAATGTGAAAAACAATGGATCAAGCCTTTATATGGATTAATGAGCTTTCAGCGTGGCGAATGACATATTCTGATTTTTTACGAGAAATGACGATTGATGAATTCGGAAACAAACGCTCTACACATGAGCGTTTGCTTAAGGCTGAATCATCATTATGGCGTCTGATTAGGCAACAAACTTTATTTACTTTTTTGGAATGTTTTGATATTACAATACCTACAACAAATAATCGTATTGAAGGTGGAGTAAATGCTCAACTAAGAAGTATGTTACGGGCTCATAGGGGTCTTTCACTTGAAAGAAGACTAAAAGCGGTCTATTGGTGGTGCTATATGCACTCACCAAGACCGCTTTCTATTTCAGATATATTAAATTGTATGCCTACAGATGAATCGATTGCTGCTATCTACAAACGGTTATCTGATTATTGCCAAATAGATCGTTCAATCCCTCAATGGGGTGATGCTCCTGTTTGGAATGAGCTACATATGTCTACAGATTTTCCAACTTATTGGGATTAGTCACACACACTTTTTGTCCTATAACCCTCATCTCTTTTTCTTTTATTAAGTTAACGTTTATTGTTAATACATAGTGTGTTATAGGGGACTATTTTTGAAACATTAACTATAGGTATGTACTTCTGTTATTTACCAGCATTAACAGGATCATTAATTAGTGGCTGTTCACCAAGTAATGTAGTTAAGTTATGTAAATTGAATCGATATTTAGCATTAGTGAAGTCTCGCGTAGCATCGTAACGATAGTTAGGTGCCTGCATGAGACCTACTAATGTGTCATATAGCAGATCATTCGTAAAGAACTGATGCTCGTGTTTAGTCAGTACATCTGCTGTTTGTGGATAGGCCGTACGATATTGTGGAGATAAGTATACCCAGAATGGAATATGTGTCATAACAAAGTCGAATGTATCAGGATTGTGAGACTTATCTAAACTTTCACCGTGATCGGAGAAGTATACCATAGCTTGTAAATTCAATTTATCTTTACCATAGGTGTAAATTTGTTGTAATAACCAGTCTGTATATAACTGACTATTTGCATATGCTTCTTGGCCGTCAGGATACGGACCTTGTTTCCATTTACTAAATTCATGAGGGTAACGGTCATTGTAATAAATATGACTACCCATAATATGAATAACAATAAAGTTATTTAGTAGGGTCTACAGTTTCTAATAATGGCAATAGTGCTTCGTCATAGCGATCGGAGAACGCATAAGACTCATGAGACCATTTTGTAGTGTCTGCAGTTTTAGCCATCAACGAAATAGCTGTATCATATTCACCGAATACACCTTGGTTACTGAACCAAGAAGTTGTGTAACCAGCTTTTTTGGCTACGTCTAAGATGTTTGCTGAATCAAGGAATGGTCTATCGTCGTACTGGTTTCGTTCAGATAGAGCACGCTCTAAAGTTGGTACTGTTTGTACATAAGAGGAATAGGCGTTGTCAAAGAATATAAAATCTTTATTGTCTGCACGCATATTTCCCTGCCATGGTGTATCATCATAAGGGAAGTTCGGATTATATACTTTCATATAATCACGAGAGCTAGATTCACCGATGACGAGAATAATAGTTCCCGGTGCTTTCTGGGCAGCTGTTTCTTTAGTATCTAAGTTAAAGGAATCAAATACTATATGATGGTTATCATTATATTGCTGCATTTGTTTTACATAATCACCAGCAGCAATCCAGTTGGCTACGATACATGTTTGAGGGAATAAGAAGAACGGTACATATACTAGGAAGGCTACGATAGAAGCGATGAGCATAGCAGATCGCATAGGGCGTGTAGTATTTAAATTAACTACCGCTTTCATACCTAAATTAGACCAGTATAATAAATATGTCCATAATACAAGACCGATGCCTACTGCAATTAGACCAGGAATACCAGCTGCATTTTTTAAGAAACCAAATGCTTCTTCTGGATTAGTCATATAGACTGCTAAAAGACTAGCTGGTGTTAAACAGTGCCATGTAGTCATGTAATAGCCAATTTGTAAGAATGGGATGAGGCTAAGAATCATGGAAATGATAGCCATGATTAAGGCTGTTGTTTTATGGAAGCGATTCGTCTGATTGAGTAAAAACTGAATGCCCGATAAACCCATAAAAATCAATAAGCCAAATAAGAAATCATTGGCAAATTCATAGAAGTACAATGGTTTTACATAAGACCAGTGAAATAGAAGTGGGAAGGTAAGAGCCCATAAGATACCTACTAATCCATATCCTAAAAATGGTCTATGAAAAACGGTGCAGCCCATAAAATATTGAAATAAGAATGTGCCAACAATGGTGGGCACCGCTAAAATTGTAATATCCTCTACATCTAAGCCTAGTGTAATGGGTTCGTAAATTAAAAATAGAATGATATATAAAACAATACCTATAATACCAAAGCGAAAAATGGGGTTACGCCCAATTTGCCTTAAACTAGATGACATAATAAAGCCTCTCTTAAAGGAACACACAATAATATATCTTTATAATATATAATAATTATATTATTAAAAGATAGCAGATGAGTGTAAAAACAATTATTTGAAAGTACTACTATAAATGCTTTATAATTATATAGTTAAAGTATATTTTCTAAGGATTGGGGTTTATGGGAGATTATAATTATAAGTTGGACGTCTTTGAAGGTCCCCTTGATTTGCTGCTGCATCTCATTGAAAAACATAAAATAGAAATCACCGATATTCCTATCGTTGAGATAACGAGTCAATACTTGGAGTATCTAGATAACTGGAATCATTTTGATATTCACTATAGTAGTGAATTTCTTGTTATGGCTTCCACCTTATTACAAATCAAATCGCGTATGCTATTGCCTAAGGCTGAACCAGAGCCAGAGGATGCTGAGGATCCACGGGATGAGTTAGTAGCTAAATTAGTAGAGTTTAAAAAGATTAAGGATTTTACAGCCCTATTGATGGAGCGAACAGCCGTATCGGCAAATGTTTTTAGTCGTCCTGAAGAAACGAGTGTTCTCGGTTTAGATAATGTATATAATCTAGAGCTTTCACAGCTATATCAAATCTTTTACCAAACCTTAAAACGGGCTAAAGAAATACCTGAAGAGGAGCCTATTCGAGAGGTTAAGGTAGAAAAAGATACGTATAGTTTAGAGGATATGATTCTATCGTTGTCGAGTCGTATACGTCGTGGTGAAAGTTTACACTTTAGGGAATTATTAGTAGCTATAGAAACCAAAAGTGGTATGGTAACAATCTTTATGGCTGTTCTTGAATTGTTGAAGCAGCAAGTAATGGAAATGCGCTACGAAGATGATGATATTATATTCACTGCTGCTTTAGATGGAGCCGTGTAGAAAGGGGACTATATGAGCTTACCAACAATGCATTTAGAGGCTGTTTTGTTTGCAGCGGCAAAACCTATATCAATTGATATGTTAGAAGAGGTGTTCGGTCTTTCACGAGACGAAATACAAGCCTATATAAATGAATTAAAACGGGAGTTAGAAGATCAACATCGAGGTATTCGACTTCGTATATCTGGGGCTGGTGTCGAATTAGTTAGTGCTATGGAAAGTGCTGATTATGTGGGACATATCCGCAAGCGAGAAGATAAACTGTCTAATGCGGCTATGGAAACACTGGCAGTTATTGCTTATAAGCAACCAATTACTAAAGCTGAAATTGAAGAAGTACGCGGTGTAAATAGTGATAAAATTATAAAACAATTGCTTACTAGATCTCTTATAGCTGAGTTAGGCCATAAAGATACTGTAGGCAGACCTATTCTATATGGTACGACTGATGAATTTAAGAAGTGCTGGTGTAGAATCGATAGAAGCTTTACATCAAGAAGTTTCGGAAGCAGAAGGATAATATGGAACGATTACAAAAATATATTGCTAGTTGTGGTGTTGCATCACGACGTAAAGCAGAAGAGCTAATTACAGAGGGTAAGGTGCAGGTAAATGGCCGAAAGGTTACAGAGCTTGGCATTAAAATTAACCCTCAAAAAGATAAGGTTAAGGTTAATGGCCAATTATTGGCTCAGGAAAAGCCTGTATATTATTTATTAAATAAACCAAAAGGTGTCATTACATCTGTATCTGATCCTCAAGGTCGAGAAACTGTTTTAGATTATATTAAAAATGAATCTAAACGCATTTATCCTGTGGGACGTCTCGATTTGTATACAGAAGGTTTATTACTACTTACTAATGATGGTGAGTTAGCACAAAACTTAACGCATCCATCTAAAGGTGTGGAAAAAACGTATGAAGTGCGCATTAAAGGTCGCGTTCGCGATGAAGACTTACAAGTTATAGCTAATGGTGTGAAACTTGAAGATGGTATGACTGCACCTGCTACAATTGTAGATTTAGGTTTTGATGATCATAACGGTGTACATGAAGTAGAAATCACTATTCATGAAGGTCGTAATCGACAAGTTCGCCGTATGTTTGAACACTTTGGATACCGCATTCATAACTTAAAACGTATTGCCTATGCTGGTCTCACCTTGGGTGGTGTTAAACGCGGTGCTTCTCGTCAGCTTACAATTCGTGAAGTGAAAGCTCTAAAAGCGTTAGGAACAGGTAAGAAATGAAACAAATCATAGTCATTGGTGGTGGTGCGGCAGGCTTAATGGCAGCTGTTATAGCTGGCCGTGAAGGAGCCCGTGTCATCTTATTAGAAAAAATGAATATGGTTGGTAAGAAAATGGGCATTACCGGTAAAGGTCGCTGTAATATTACAAATAGTGCGGATATGGCTGAGTTTATTAAAAATACACCTGGTAATGGCAAGTTCTTATATGGTGCCTATGAACGTTTCAGCAATGAGGACCTTTTAGATTTATTGCATAGTTGGGGATTAAAAACCAAGGTTGAACGAGGGGGCCGTGTGTTCCCAGAATCCGACTCAGCTTTAGAGGTACGCAATACGTTCATGAAAATCCTTAAAAAGTATAATGTTCAAGTTCATTTGAATGAACCTGTTACAGCTATTACGGTAAAGGATAATCGCGTAGTAGGCGTTACAACAGATAAGAAACAATATGCTTGTGATGCTGCCATCATTTGTACAGGCGGTGCATCATATCCATTAACAGGTTCAACTGGTGATGGTTATGCTTTAGCTGAAAAAGTGGGACATACAATCACTGATATTCGTCCATCTTTGGTACCAATCGTTACAAACGAAGCATGGGTAAAAGACATTATGGGGCTTAGTCTTCGTAATGTTGAAGTGTCTGTAGTTTCTAAGAATAAAGTACAGGCTAAACAATTTGGGGAAATGATGTTTACTCATTTTGGCATTACGGGTCCTACGATTTTGTCTTTAAGTCATACGGTAGGCAAGTTGCTACGTAAGAAGAACCCTCAAATTACCATTGAAATCAATCTTAAGCCTGCTTTGACTGCTGAGGTATTGGATAAACGTTTACAAAAGGACTTTGATTTATATTCTAAAAAACAATTAGCTAATGGTATGAAAGATTTGCTTCCGGTAAATCTCATTCCTATAGTTATTAAGCTTGCTGAATTAGATCCAGCTAAACCGATTAATCAGATTACAAAGGAAGAGCGTTTACGCTTGTGTCATGTATTACAACATATGACGTTAACTGTTAAGGAATTGCGACCTGTAGCTGAAGCCATCGTTACAGCTGGTGGTATTTCTTTAAAAGAATTTAATCCTAAAACTATGGAATCCAAGTTGATTAGTGGTTTATATGGCGCTGGTGAAGTATTGGATATCGATGCTTTCACAGGAGGCTATAATCTACAAGCTGCCTTTCCACAGGCTATGTGGCGGCTATGCATGCCGTACACGGTGATGAAGAATAGAGGTTATTATGAGCACTAAAAAAATTGCCATTGCTATCGATGGTCCTGCAGGGGCTGGTAAAAGTAGTATTTCTAAAGTAGTGGCTAATGAATTAGGGTATTTATATATCGATACAGGTGCCATGTACCGCGGTGTAACATGGGCTGTTCTAGATAGTGAAATCGATGTTAATGACCAAGAAGCTGTAGAAGCTTTATTGCCATCATTAAATTTATCATTAGAGCCTACTGCAACAGCATGTAAAGTTTTTGTTAAAGGTAAAGATGTAACATCATTAATACGACAACAACAAATCAATGAAAATGTATCTAAGATTGCTTCTTATAAAGGGGTTCGACAATATTTGGTAGAACGTCAACAAGCAATGGCCGCTGTTGGTGGTGTTATTTTGGATGGTCGAGATATCGGCTCTGTTGTATTACCTGATGCAGAGTTAAAAATATATTTAACTGCTTCCGTGGATGCTCGTGCTAAACGGAGATGGCTAGAAGTACAAGGTACACCAAATGAGCAGACTTTAGATGAAATTAAAAAGAATGTTGAAAGTCGTGATGAAATGGATAAGAATCGAGAGGAATCTCCTCTAGTATGTGTCGACGATGCAGTAGTAGTAGATTCTAGCGATATGAATTTCGACGAAACTGTGGCTTATATGTTGAAGTTAATACAGGAGACAATCAATCATGAATAAATTTCTACCTGGTTATGGCGCACTGCTTTCTGGCTCCGCTATAAGGTTGGGTATGGATTGAAAGTATATGGACGGGATAATTTCCCTATGGAAGGTCCTGTTATCGTAGTACCAAATCACTTAAGTAATAATGATCCGCCTATCTGTGGCTATGCGTTACCTAGACATGTACATTTCATGGCAAAACAAGAATTGTTTGTGAATCCTATTTCTCGGTTTATTTGTACTTGGCTTGGTGCATTCCCATTAAATCGAGGTGCTATTGATAAAGTTGCTATTCGCCATGCTATGGGGCTGCTCAAAGATAACAAGGTATTAGGTATCTTTGCGGAAGGTAATCGTCAAAAAAGTGGTAAACTTGGTAAATTCCACGATGGAGCAGCATCAATTGCGCTAAGAACAGGGGTTAGTATTGTACCTGTCGCTATTATTGGCTCTTATAATATGGAGCGTGATAAGGTAGCTTGTATTATTGGGAAACCTATACCTGTAGAAAAGGAAAAGGCTACCCCAGAAGCAATCAAAAAAGTAAATGATCAAGTTAAAGGTGAAATCCAACGAATGATTGATTCTTATCATGAAAATCGTGTAGAGGAGACTTTATGGAAATAATTTTGGCTGAAAACCATGGTTTTTGCTATGGTGTAAAAAGAGCTGTTGAAATGGCGAATGAAGCCGCGAGCAGTGATGGCAAAAGCTATACATTGGGTCCTATTATTCATAATCCGCAAGTTGTAGGTCGTCTTGAAGATAAAGGTGTTAGTCCTGTTCAAGAAGTATCTGACATCGCAGAGGGGACAATGATTATACGATCTCATGGTGTTGGTCCTGCTATTTATGAAGAGGCTGAACAAAAGGGATTAAACATTGTAGATGCTACATGTCCTCATGTTAAAAAGGCACAACAAGATGCGAAGTCTGTCATTGAAGATGGGATGACTTTGGTGATTTTGGGTGAAAAAAACCATCCTGAGGTCAAAAGCATTAATTTATGGGCGAATAACGAAGGTATAATCATTGAAGATGAAGAATCCGCCGAAAAACTACAAATTGTGGAAAAAATGGGTGTTGTTGTACAAACAACCTTTTCACAATTCAAATTTAACAGTATAATAGACATATTAGAGAAAAAATCTAAGAATCTTAAGGTTTTCAAAACGATATGCAATGCAACGCAAGAACGACAGAACTCTGCCGTTGAATTAGCACGTAATGTAGATCTTATGATTGTGATAGGTGGTAAGAACAGCGGCAATACAAACCGATTGGCAGAGGTTTGTCGTGACGTTGGATGTACAACATATCACATTGAAACTTCTACTGAATTACAACTGGAATGGTTTAACCGAGTACAGACGGTAGGAGTAACAGCAGGAGCATCGACTCCCGACTGGATTATTAAGGAGGTCATTGAGACAATGAAAGATTTTGCAGAATTATTAGCAGCCGAAGGTCAAGAAGAATTTAAGAAAGGGAACGTTGTAGAAGGTACAGTAGTTCAAGTTGAAGATGAACGCGCTTATGTATCTTTTGGCTACAAAACTGAAGCCATTTTGAATAGAACTGAAATTTCTTATCCAGCACCAGAATCTGCCAAAGATGTGTTAAAAAATGGTGATGAAATTAAAGCAGTTATCATGAATCACATCAAAGAAGATAATCCTATTTATCTTTCCATGACTCGCTTGGCTAAAGATGAAGATTGGCAATATGTTATCGAAGCACAAGAAAAAGATGAAGCTATCGTATGTAAAGGTATTGATGCTATCCCAGCAGGTTTGGTAGTAACAGTTAAATCCCTTCGTGGTTTCATTCCATTGTCCCAAGGTGATGTTCACTTCGTGAAATCCTTGGACAACTTGGTTGGTACAGAATTCGAAGCTAAAGTACTTGAAATCGATGAAAAGAAAAACCGTTTGGTTCTTTCCCGTCGTGCAGTATTAGAAGTTGAACGTCAAGCTAAATTAGCTGAAGCATTGAAAAACATCAACGTTGGCGAAAACTATAAAGGTATCGTTCGTAAAATCATGCCTTATGGTGCTTTCGTAGATATCGGCGGTATTGAAGGTTTACTTCACATTTCCGACATTTCTTGGCAAAAAATCAAAAAAGTGGAAGATGTTCTTTCCGTTGGTCAAGAAATCGAAGTTAAATTACAATCCTTCGACGCTGAAAGCAACAAATTATCCTTGTCCTTGAAAGCTTTGTCTAAGAGCCCATGGGACGTAGCTGAAGAAACATTGCATGTTGGCGATGTTATCAACGGTAAAGTTGTTCGTTTGGTAGCTTACGGTGCATTCGTAGCTGTTAACGACGACATTCAAGGCTTACTTCACATTTCCCAAATTACAAAACAACGTAATGCGAAAGTTGAAGATTACTTGAACCGCGGTCAAGAAGTTGAAGTTAAAATCATTTCTCTTAACAAAGATGAAAAGAAATTGGGTTTGGCTTTAACTGAAATGATGGAATCCAAAGAAACTGCAGAAGACGCTGAATAATTCATTGTCTAATATAAGGCTAACCAAGGTTTACTTGGTTAGCCTTTTTGCGTACTATACGTAGAATATGATAAAATATAGTAATGTATTAGATTAGATAATGAGGTGAAACTATGGCAAAACCATTAGTGGCCGTTGTAGGCCGTCCAAATGTAGGTAAATCTACACTTTTTAATGCCATTGTTAATAAACGTATCTCTATAGTCGAAGATATTCCCGGTGTTACACGGGACCGTATTTACTTCGATGCAGAGTGGTTAAATCGTGAATTTACAATGATCGATACAGGTGGTATCGAATTCATCACTGAAAATAGCCATGTTATTCCAAAAATGATGCGATTACAAGCTGAATTGGCTATCGAAGAAGCGGATGTAATCTTATTTGTCGTCGATGGTAAACAAGGTATTGTACCAGCTGATGAAGAGGTTGCAAATATTTGCGCGCTAGTGGTAAACCTGTAGTTCTTGTAGTTAACAAGATTGATAGCGTAAATCAAGAGCCTAATATTTATGAATTTTACAATCTTGGCTTAGGTGATCCTATTGGTATTTCTGCAAAAAATCTAATGAACTTAGGTGATTTGCTTGATGACACCGTGAAACATTTCCCTCCTGTAGGTACTAATGTGGATGACGAAGATACAATTCATGTTGCTATTATTGGTCGTCCAAATGTTGGTAAATCTTCTTTGACGAATGCTTTATTGGGGCAAGATCGTGTTATCGTATCTGATGTAGCAGGTACTACTCGTGATTCCATCGATACATATTGGACTCATGGGGATCAAAAATTTGTATTGATCGATACAGCTGGTATGCGTCGCAAATCTAAAATTGATGAAGCTGTAGAACGATATAGTATTGTACGCTCTTTGCGATCCGTAGACCGTTCTGATATTGTTGTTCTTGTGCTAGATGCACAAGATGGTGTTACCGAACAAGACAAGAAGATTGCAGGTTATGCTTATGAAGCCGGTAAGGGTGTAGTCATTGTTGTTAATAAATGGGATCTTGTTGAAAAAGACGATAAAACTACATTGCGTTTTACTGAAGATATTTATGAAGAATTAGGCTTCTTGCAATTTGCACCGATTCTTTGCATCTGCTTTAACTAAGCAACGTATACATCGATTAGCAGATATGTTGAAATTCGTCTCTGAACAACAATATCGTCGTGTATCTACTGGTACGTTGAATCAATTGTTACAAGATGCGCAAACAGTTAATCCAGTACCATCTCGCAATGGTAGAATTCCTAAGATTTACTACATGACACAAGCAAGTGTCAAGCCACCGACCTTTATTTTGTTTGTAAATGAACCTGAGTTAATTCACTTCTCTTATATGCGTTTCTTAGAGAATCGATTGCGTGAATCCTTCGGTTTTGAAGGTACTCCAATTCGCTTAGTATTACGTGGCAAGAAACGGGATGATGAAGACTAATGGATATTATGATTATCGTTTATGCTGTATTAGCGTATTTTATTGGTTCAATTCCTAGTGGCTTAATCATTGGCAAAACCTTCTTTAATACAGACGTACGCCAATATGGATCAAAGAATATAGGGGCTACCAATACATATCGTGTTATCGGTCTTAAAGCTGCATTACCAGTATTTTTATGTGATGCTCTAAAAGGTGCTGCTGGGGTAGTATTATTATCCTCTTATGGACCTATGTATATGATTTTAGGTGGTATCCTTGCTATGATGGGCCATAATTGGTCTATATTCTTAGGGTTCAAAGGTGGTCGTGGCGTTGCTACCGGATTAGGTGTTCTCATTGCTCTTTCTCCTTTAGTAGCATTGCTTTGCTTCCTTGTGTGGGGCATCATCGTATATTTCACCAAGCTCGTATCATTAGGTTCTATTGTAGCTGCTGCATTAGTACCTGTATTGATGTACGTTACAGGTGAATCTTATTGGTTTGTTGGCTTTGGTGGATTAGCTGCGTTATTTGTTATAGTTCGTCACTGGGATAATATTAAACGTCTACTTGCAGGTAATGAGTTGAAAGTAGAACGTATTAAAAAGGATTAATGTATGAATGTTGTTGTTATAGGTTCTGGTAGTTGGGGTACAGCCCTTGCTATTAAATCCGTTTTGGCTGGAAATACTACAACTTTATATTGTCGTCGCCCAGAATTTGCTGACCAATTGGCTAAAGATTTAGAAAATAAAGATTATTTGCCAGGTGTAGAGCTACCTAAAGAGTTACTATATAGCTCTGATTTAGAGACTTCTATTAGAAATGCAGAAGTTGTTTTAATGGTTACACCTTCTGTACATGTCCGTACTAGCTTGGAGTCTATAAAGCCTTATGCGCATAAATCAATCTTATATTCTTTGTTCAAAAGGGGTTGAACGAACAACAGGTAAATTATTAACCACTGTTATGAAAGAGGTTCTAGGTCCAGTTGGTTGTCACTTGGCTGTTCTTTCTGGTCCAAATCACGCAGAAGAGATTGGGCGTAATTTACCGGCTGCTTCTGTATTAAGTACAGAGGATTTAGAGGTGGCTACTACACTTCAAAAAGCATTATGTAGCCAAAGTTTTAGAATTTATGCCAATACTGATATCATAGGTGTTGAACTTGCTGGTGCTACAAAGAATATTATCGCTTTAGCTGCTGGTATTGTTGATGGCCTTAAACTTGGCGACAATTGTAAGGCCTTATTATTAACGAGAGGCCTACATGAGATGACTCGCTTTGGGGTTGCCTTAGGTGCCCAGAAAGAAACTTACGCTGGTCTAGCCGGTATGGGCGATTTAATTGCTACTTGTATGAGTCCTCATGGTCGTAACCGTGCGGCTGGTCAAAAGCTTGCAGATGGTAAGACGATGGACTATATTATTAATCATACAAATATGGTGGTGGAAGGTTTTTTTGCCACCGATATTGTATATAAAATGGCTTGTGAACATCAAATTGAAATGCCTATAACTAAAGCCTTGTATGAAATTTTATATGAGGAGAAATCGCCTGCTTTAGCCTTGGCTGAGTTAATGGGGCGCGATATTAAAATTGAAGTATCATAAATAAAAGATACTTTTAATTTGGTTATTTATATACTATAATTAATGAGTATAATCTTGTGAGGGTTGTATGCGAATTATTGGCGGAACTGCGAAGGGACATGCTATAAAAGCACCTAAAGGGGTTGATACTAGACCTACACTTGATCGTGTTCGGGAAAGTGTATTCAATGTATTAGCTAATAGAGGCATATTTGGTACAGACGTATTAGATATATTTCTGGCACTGGTGCAGTAGCAATTGAAGCCTTAAGTCGCGGTGCAGCACATGCAGTAGCGGTAGACTTTAAAACGGGAAAATTAATTTTAGAGAATGCTAAACATTGTCGTGTGGATGATCGGTTAGAAATTATTCCGAGGAAACTTTCACAATTAAAAAATTATATAGTGGGACGACAGTTCGATTATATTTTTTCTGATCCGCCATATGAGAATGGATTTATACAAGATACCATAGATTTGGTTGTGACCTATGATTTATTAAAACCTGAAGGTGTTTTATTACTAGAACATCATAAGGATGAGGTTTTTAGTTTACCTGAATCATGGGAGTGTATAAAAGAACAGAAATTTGGTTATACGATAGTTTCCTATTTTGTAAACATAGCTGAAAGGAGCTAATCCTGTGCGTATAGGTGTATGTCCGGGTAGTTTTGACCCAGTTACTAATGGACATGTTGATATTTTTGAACGGGGCAGTCGATTAGTTGATAAATTAATTATTGCTGTTAGCTCAAATCCGAATAAAAATTCCTTATTTACCATGGAAGAACGGGTTGCGATGATTCGAAATTCTGTCAAACATATTCCTAATGTTGAAATTGATTGTACAGGTGGTTTGCTTAACGAATATGTTAAATCAAAGAATGCTACTATTATCATTCGTGGTTTGCGTGCATTGAGCGACTTTGAATATGAATTTCAGCGTGCTTTGTTTGCAAAATACTTGGATGATGACATCGAAACAGTATTTATTATGACAAATAACAAATACTCTTTTGTCAGCTCCACAGGTATTCGAGAACTAGCTAAATTTGGTGGCAAACTAGATGGCCTTGTTCCGGATGATGTTAAGGAAAAACTTGAAGAACGATTTAATACGGTCCATAATAAATAGGGGTGAATTGTATGAAAACAGAAAAATTATTAGAAGATTTAGAGGTTCTTATTGAATCTAGCAGCCGTATTCCTATGACTACAAAACGTATGGTCGAGGAAGACGAAATTATGCGTATTATCGATTCTATTCAAGAGTCCTTGCCATTGGAACTTGAAGAGTCTCGTCGTATTGTAGCTGATAAGGATAAAGTATTAGCTGATGCTCAACGTCAAGCTGAAACTTTGATTGATCAAGCTAAAGACTACATTGCTAAATTAACAGCTGAAAGTGAACTTGTTAAACAAGCGCAAGAACAAGCTAATCAAATTATCAATGCTGCAAACCAATCATCTGAAGAATTGAAATCCAGCTCCATTCAATATGCTGGCGATGTTCTTAAATATGTGGAAAATAACTTAGAGAAAACATTGGAAAGCTTACGTCAAAACCGTGAAAGTTTGAAACAAACTGAACAACGTACAGAAGAAAACCAATAATATAAATTAACGGCTAGATACGATGTATCTAGCCGTTTTATATATATTAAGTTAGTTATAATTAATATGTGCACATATTGATTTTTGAATTATAAAAAGCGAAGGGGCAGCCCTTCGCTTTTTTGTGATTTATTCAGTATAATTGTCAGGTTTTTTAGGCTCTACAATCATAGTTTGATGTGTATTAAAAATAACAAAACCTAAAGGAGCTCCAGGCGGTTTTTTGATATTTTTAATGTATGTATAGTCTACAGGAACTTTACTAGTTTCTCGTGCCTTACTAAAGTAGGCTGCATATTGTGCTACTTTAGATAAAATCATATCATCTGGTTCAACATTAAGTCTAAGAATAAGGTGAGAGCCTTGAATGTCTTGCGTGTGGAACCAAATGTCCGTTGGTTTAGCAAAACGATGCGTTAAATATTCATTTTGCTGATTGTTACGACCGATAAACATTTCACCTTCGTCAATTGTTAAGTGAATGTAGTTAGATTTACCTAGCTTGTAGGATAGTGGCTTTTTAGATTTTTTTATAATGCCCGCATCCATACATTCTTTGCGGATTTCCTCTAAACTTTCACGAGTGGTAGCAAGCGATATACTATACAAAATTGACTTTAAGTATTCAAGTTTTGTAGTACTTGCGTTGAGTTGGTACTCACCGCTGACCATACGATTCTTTAGTTTAGTGTAAAGTTTGTAATACCATTGTGCATTTTCTACAATCGTTAGATTTGGCTTTAATGGTATTGTTAGTATTTCTCCTTCATCAGAAAGAAGATTTTGTAATTCAATAGAAGGTTCGTATTGCACTTGAAGGTGTGCATTAATCATTAATAGATCACCATATAATTTATAGGTATCCATTTTATTCGTGTCTTCTAATTCATCTTTAATCTTTTGGTGACGACCTTCTTCTTTTTTGATGGCCGCCGTCAAAATCTTTTCTAGTTCTTTATCCGCTGTGTGGATTGCTTTTGTACTGTGAATTGTTTCTTCTAAAGCTTCAGAAATAGTTTCGTATGTTTTCACAACATTATAGTTATGTAAGATAAAGGTAGAATATGCTTTTTTATGGTTATCATTTACTAAGGAGAGTAATCCATTGCCGTTTTGAAGCATCATTTTTAAATCGTACAAAGGCATTTGCTAACTTGTCGACTTGTGATGCCTCTAAATCAGTTATAATTTCATCACCATTTAAATTAGCGTTATATAAAACCTCATCAAGTAAAGGTTTACCAAAGCCGTTAAAAATAGCGCGAATAGATTGTTGAACGCTGCCATTACCAAAGGAGACTAGTAGATTTCTAATCTCATTATAATCAAAGTCCATTAGACTAACGCGATTAGCATTTGGTGGTAACTCGTATTGAAGTTTAGGGCTAATAGAACGCTCACGGTTCATCAGTGGAGAAACATGAATTAAAGATTCTAAGATAACTCCATCTTGTACAAAGATACAATTAGAATATTTGCCCATTAATTCAACATAAATAAGTGTACTTGTAATAGAACCATCCATTTCTAGTTTATCCGTTTGGATACACATGATACGGTCCCCATTGATTTGCTCGACTTTTACAATGCGGCTACCTTCGATATGTTTACGTAAGAACATACAAAGTGAGCTAGGTTCTTTTGGTAAATCTTGCAGTGGCTTGCTAAGATACATGGCTGGGGTAGCACCTACGGTGATGATCAAGTTTTGATCTTCATTAAGGGCTCGAATTTTAAATAATAGTGTAGTTTTATCTATTTGATATAGTTTTTGTATTTGACCAGTTTGTAATCGCTCATTTAACTCTTTAGCGAGTACAGACATGGTAAGACCATCTAAATTCATAGTACTCCTTTCAAATTTATTTAGAAGTATAGTTTAGTATACCATAGTGTACATATAATTCTTAGTATTTAAACACGGATTGTGTAATTCATGGTACAATAATAAAAACTACTAAGGAGGATATCTTATGAAAAGTATGACCGGTTTTGGTTCTGGAACAGCAACCAAAGATGGCATTACCTGTACGGTAGAAATTAAGTCCGTCAATGCACGTTTCTTGGATTTATTTATACGTTGTCCAAAACAAATGAATCCTTTTGAAAGTATCATTCGTGGGATGGTACAAGATCGTATAAATCGCGGTAAGGTAGAGGTATCGGTTTCTATTCAAGATGCGGGTGAGAGACCTAAAACGTTTACTATAAATAGTGTATTAAGAAAACAAATTCAAGAATTGCTCGTTCAAGAAGAATTTTATGATGATCCTAAAAAGGTACCATTACAAGCTGTAAATTCAATTTCTAATGATTGGATTCAACAACAAGATACTCCCATTGCAGAAGAGGTACTTTCAGATATAGTGAAAGAATCTACAAGTTCTGCATTAGATGCTTTGATAGCTATGCGAGCTGTGGAAGGTGAACATATTCAACAAGATTTAGTGGAGCGCATCGTCACACTAGAAAATATTATTTCTCATATTGATACTAATAAATCTGGTGCTGTAGAAGCATATCGTGAACATATTAGAAGTAAAATTCAAGAGTATTTAGTTTCTTTAGAATCAAGTATCAGCGAAGAGCGTTTTCTACAGGAAATTGCTATATTAGCTGATAAGACTGATATTACGGAAGAGATTGTCCGATTCAGCTCACATGTGGTACAATTAAAAAACACACTTACAGATGAAAATCCAATCGGTCGAAAGGTCGATTTTATTTTGCAAGAAATGAATCGTGAAGTAAATACAATTGGATCCAAGGCGATGGATTCAAGTATTACAGAGTTTGTGGTTCAACTTAAATGTGAGTTAGAGAAAATTAGAGAACAAGTACAGAATGTAGAGTAATAGGAGGTCCATGAATGAGTATTCAATTGCTGAATATAGGCTTTGGTAATATGGTATCTGCGAACCGTGTTATGGCTATCATTAGTCCTGAATCTGCACCGATTAAGCGAATGGTTCAAGATGCTAGAGATAAGGGCCTGCTCATTGATGCTACATATGGTCGTAAGACTCGTGCTGTATTAGTTATGGATAGTGGTCAAATTGTATTATCTGCAATTCAACCGGAAACCGTAGCACATCGACTTGTGCAACATGATGTAGATGTAGATACAGTGGAATCATAGGAGTACATATGTCAGACAGAGGATTATTAATCGTTATATCCGGGCCATCTGGCGCAGGTAAAGGTACGATTTGTGCGAATATTCGTAAAGAAATGCCTAATTTAGTTTATTCCGTTTCTATGACCACACGTGCACCGCGTGTTGGTGAAGAGGAAGGGGTTAACTATTTCTTCCGCTCCAAGGAGGAATTTGAGACTTTACTCAGTGAAGATGCATTCTTGGAGTATGCAAAGGTATATGATAATTACTATGGTACGCCTAAACAACATGTAATGGATTTATTAGATAATGGTAAAAGTGTACTATTAGAAATTGATATTCAAGGTGCTATGCAAGTTAAGGAACGCTTTAGTGATGCCGTATTTATTTATATTGTACCGCCATCCTTAACTGAATTATCTGAACGATTACATAATCGTGGTACTGATGCAAAAGAGGTTATTGATAAACGATTGTCATTAGCTTGTTCTGAATTGGCATTAGCTCATCGCTATGACTATATCGTTGTAAATGATGATCTTTAGCAGATGCGTCTGAAAAAGTAGCATCAATTTTGCGTGCTGAATCTTGTAAGATCTCACGTAATAAAGAACAAATCCAATATATTTATAAACAGTATCAAGAGTCTAAGGAGAAGTGATAGTATGATGGTAAAACCTCCATTGAAAAAATTGGAAAGTCAAGTAGATAGCAAATATACATTAGTAACATTAGCAGCTAAACGAGCTCGCGAATTAACAGATGGCGAACCATGCCTAGCTGAATCTACACATGCAACTGACAAGCCTGTTTCCTTGGCATTCTATGAAATTGCCGAAGGTGAAGTGACGTATAAACGTACTAAAGAAGGCATTAAATAAGATAAATCAATTCCTTGTATCCTTGATACAAGGAATTTTTAAAAGGAGAAGAACATGCGCGGAAAACATATCATTGTCGCAGTCTCTGCTGGTATTGCAGCATATAAGGCAATTGAAGTGGTTAGTCGTCTTCGTAAAAAAGGGGCAGAGGTCAAGGTTGTGATGACTCGTAATGCTACGAATATTGCATCACCATTGACCTTTGGTGAGATTAGTGGTCACCCTGTAGCATTAGACATGTTTGAACAAGTGCATCAATGGGATGTGGAGCATATTGCATTGGCTACATGGGCTGATGCGTATGTAGTAGTACCAGCTACAGCTAATGTAATCGGTAAAATCTATGCTGGTATTGCAGATGATATGTTGACTACTACTATTTTGGCAACTACAGCACCTAAATATATTTGCCCTGCTATGAATACAGAAATGTATAACAATCCAATTACGCAACGTAACCTAGAAGGTCTACGTTCCTTGGGTTATCATATTATGGAACCAGCTGAAGGTTGGCTTGCTTGTGGCGTTACAGGTGTTGGTCGCTTACCAGAGCCTGTAGCTATTGTAGAATGGCTTGAAGCTCAACTGTGTAAAACTTCTGAACTTGAAGGTACTACAGTGCTTGTCACTGCTGGTGGTACTCAGGAGAACATAGATCCAGTTCGTTATATTGGAAATCGTTCAAGCGGTAAAATGGGATATGCTATTGCTGAACAAGCTGTACGAATGGGTGCGAATGTCATTTTAGTGAGTGCCCCTACATCTTTATCAGTACCAAGTGGTGTTGAATTTGTTCCAGTAGATTCTGCACTTTCCATGCAAGAAGCTGTTGAATCTAGATATAAAAATGTAGATGTTGTGGTTATGGCGGCAGCGGTTTCCGATTTTAGAGTGCTTCATAAAGCGGAGCAAAAGATTAAGAAAATGGAGTCTATGACGCTAGAGCTTGTAAAAAATCCAGATATTTTACAAGGCTTAGGCTCTCAAAAAGAACATCAAATCCTTGTTGGCTTTGCGGCAGAAACAGAGCATGTAATCAAGTATGGTCAAGATAAAGTTGCTAGAAAAAATCTTGATATGCTTGTAGCAAACGATGTAAGTAAATCTAATGCTGGATTTAACGTAGATACAAACGAAGGTTATTTCTTATATCCTGATAAAGAGCCTAAAGAAATGGCTAATATGAAGAAATCTGAATTAGCTCAATATATTATGAAAGAAGTAGTTGAGTTAGTAGCAAATAAACACCTTTAATATCAAATTTTTTGTGTGTAGTTTGAGAAAGGTGTGTTATTTATATGTTTGCTATTCAAAAAGCATATTTAAATGGATCCTTAAGTAAAGATAAATGGAGTAATAATATTATTGCTGGCTTAGTGGTAGGAGTTGTAGCCTTACCTTTAGCTATGGCCTTTGCTATCGCTAGTGGTGTTACACCTCAAGCTGGTATTTATACGGCTATCATTGCCGGTATCTTTGTATCTTTGTTTGGCGGCTCACCCGTACAAATAGCAGGGCCTACAGGAGCCTTTATTGTCTTATTGAGCAGTATCGTTGTTAATTATGGCTTTTGATGGCTTACAAATTGCAACCATGATGGCTGGCGTTATGCTTATTTTAATGAGTATAGCTAAATTAGGTACTGTTATTAGATTTATACCAACGCCGGTTATTATGGGCTTTACTGCGGGTATCGGTGTTACTATTTGGGTAGGTCAATGGCCATACTTCTTTGGATTCCCTCAGTTACCGTATATACCTCATTTCCATGAAAAATTATGGGCTATGATTCAATCATTGCCGTATTCTGATATACCAACCTTAGGGATTGCTTTACTGAGTTTAATCAATTTATTAGTTTTGCCGAAAATTCCTTATATTAATAAAGTTCCAGCTCCCATTGTAGCCATGATGGTCGCTACAGTCATACAAGCTGTTTATCAGTTTCCTACCGTTTTGACTATAGGTAGTGCTTTTGGTGGTATTCCACAAGGTTTGCCAGCATTTTCTGTGCCACACTTTGATGTTGATAAAATCTTGACATTAATTGGTCCAGCTTTTACAATTGCCATGCTAGGTGCTATTGAGTCCTTATTGTCTGCAGTAGTGGCAGATGGCATGAGTGGTACTAAGCATGAGTCTAATACTGAGCTATTTGGACAAGGGTTAGCCAATATTTTTGCACCTTTGTTCGGCGGTATTGCATCCACAGGTGCAATTGCTCGAACGGCTACCAATATTCGGCAAGGCGGTAATTCTCCAATAGCAGGTATTGTTCACGCTATTACATTAGGGGCTATTTTATTATTTTTAGCTCCTTATGCTGTCTACATTCCATTAGCATCTATGGCAGCAATATTGTTTGTAGTATCTTATAATATGAGTGATGCACCGCGTTTTATACGAATGCTCATCTTAGCACCAAGACCAGATCAGATAATCTTATTGCTCACCTTTTTCTTAACGATTTTTACCGATTTGGTAGTTGCTGTAAACGTTGGTGTGGTCCTTGCAGTCTTACAGTTTATGCGTAAAATGGTTAATACTATCGATGTCCATGAAGCGAGTTGTGCTGAATTATCTGAACAAATTAAGCACGAAATAACACTTCATCCTGACATTATGGTATATACCGTGGAAGGACCTTTATTCTTTGGTGCCATCAGCGCTTTTGATAGAGCCTTAAGTTCTATACATAAAGATCCAAAATATTTAATTATTCGTTTTGTAAAGGTGCCGTTTGTAGATTTGACGGGATTACGTATTCTGCGGGGCATCATAGAAGAACTTCAAAAGAGAGATATTGAAGTTTTACTTAGCGATGTGAGTTACGATATTCGTAGAGAAATGTATAAATCTGACTTTTTAGATGTTCTAGGACGTCATCATATGTATCGACTGTTCGACAGTGCCCTTCATAAAGCTGAACATGATTTAGCCTTGAAAGATGGTAAAGAAGTATAATAATGACTTGCTTTCTCACTGTAAATACACTATAATATTTCTGTAACTCATCAAGAGTAGCGGAGGGATAGGCCCTGTGAAGCTACAGCAACCATTCCAAGGGGAAAAGGTGCTAATTCCTATGACAAATGTCGTTAGATGGGAGGGTCTCTCATGAGTACATGAGAGGCTTTTTTTCGTATTAGGAGGATAAAATGGCTGAAAAACATATGTTTTTTACTTCTGAATCTGTTACTGAAGGCCATCCAGATAAAATAGCTGACCAAATTTCTGATGCTGTTTTGGATGCGATTATTGAAAAGGATCCAACTGCTCGTGTAGCTTGTGAAACTTTAGTTACTACTGGTCTAGTACATGTAGTAGGTGAAATTTCTACTCACACTTATGTAGATATTCCCTCGCATCGTACGTGATACAGTTCGTGAAATCGGTTATACACGTGCAAAATTTCGGTTTTGACTGTGATACTTGTGGTGTCCTTGTATCCATTGATGAACAGTCTGCTGATATCGCTATGGGCGTTGATGAAGCACTTGAATCTAAAGAAGGTAATGGTGAAGCACTTGATAAAATCGGTGCTGGTGACCAAGGTATGATGTTTGGTTATGCATCTAATGAAACACCTGAACTCATGCCTCTACCAATTTCTTTGGCACACCGCTTGTCCCGTCGTCTGGCGGAAGTTCGTAAAGATGGCACTTTAACATATCTTCGTCCAGATGGTAAAACTCAAGTTACTGTTGAATATGTTGATGGTAAACTAAACGTATTGATACAATTGTTATCTCTACACAACATAGCCCTGAAGTAACTCAAGAACAAATTAAAACTGATTTGAAACGCTATGTTATCGATGCGGCTTTACCTGCAGAATTTGTTGATGAAAATACTAAATACTTCATCAATCCAACTGGTCGTTTCGTAATCGGTGGCCCTCATGGTGATGCTGGTTTAACTGGCCGTAAAATCATTGTAGATACTTACGGTGGTATGGCTCGTCATGGTGGTGGTGCTTTCTCTGGTAAAGATCCATCTAAAGTAGACCGTTCTGCAGCATATGCAGCTCGTTATGTAGCTAAAAACGTTGTAGCAGCAGGTCTTGCTGATAAATGTGAAGTACAAGTTGCTTACGCTATTGGCGTTGCACATCCTGTATCTGTATTGGTGGATACGTTTGGTACAGCTCGCATTGAGGAAACCAAAATTCAAGAACTCGTTAAGAAACATTTCGACCTTCGTCCAGCAGGTATTATTGAAATGCTTGATTTGTTAAAACCTCATTATCGCAAAACTGCAGCATATGGTCACTTTGGTAGAACTGATGTAGATTTACCTTGGGAGCGTACTGACAAAGCAGCAATTTTAAAAGCTGAAGCTGGCTTATAATACAAAAGGTCTTAGTAGAATTTCTACTGAGACCTTTTATAGTAAATGAAAGGATATGAGTCTATGCGTGTAGCACAAGTTATTATTAACAGACCTGCCAAACAACTTCATAAACCATTGAGCTATCTAATGCCTGAAAAGTTTGGTAACGTCCTACCTGGTACTCGCGTACTCATTCCTTTAGGTCATAGTCGTGAAGAAGGAATCCTCATTGGTTATGAAGAATTAGTTGATCCACCTGAGTTCACGTTGCGAAATATAGTGCAAGTATTAGATAGTGAGCCTTGGTTTACACCAGAAATGATGGATACGGCGCGACGTTTAAATGAGTATTATCTTTTTTCTTATGGTGATGCACTACGATTATTTACAGTAAATAAAACATTGAAATCCTATGAGGCACCAAAAGAAGAATGGCTTGTAGTTATGCCTGATTTTTCAATAGATCAATTTAGTGAACGAAAAAAGAAACAACGTGAATTAGCGCAATACTTACTTGAAGTCGGTGGTGCGTCCAAGGCACTATTATTAGCTAAAGGCTTTTCTCGCATGGTTATAAAGCAAGTAAGTGAAGCTAAAGGGATTACTATTGAATCACGTTTTAAAGCCACAAAAACGACCTTTACGGAGCTTTTAACGGAAGAGGTGAATATTCCTCTTACTCAAGCTCAACAAGCCGTATATGAGCCTATACAAGAGGCTATGAATAGTCATGAACATAAAACCTTCTTACTTCATGGTGTAACCGGTAGCGGTAAAACTCAATTATATTTACGAGCTACAGCAAAATGTATTAGTCAAGATAAGACTGCTATTATCTTGGTGCCTGAAATTATATTGACCGATCAAATTGTGCGACGATTTGTGGAAACCTTTGGCGATGAAGTTGTCGTATTCCATAGTAAATTGACGGTACAACAACGCAATAATAATTGGGAACGGTTGCGTCGTAAGGATAGTCATATCATTATTGGTGCCCGTTCGGCTGTGTTTGCTCCTGCTGAGGATATCGGTCTTATTGTTGTGGATGAAGAACATGATACATCTTATAAACAAGAAGATATGGTTCGATACCATGCCCGTAATGTTGCCTTATGGCGTGGTGAAGCACATGATTGTCCTGTGATTTTAGGTTCTGCTACACCAGCTATTACTTCTTACTATAAAGCCAAGCAAGGCGAGTATCATTTGCTCGAGTTACCTCATCGTATTTTTGAACAACCCTATGCCAAAGGTAACTATTGTTGATATGAAGGAAGAAATTCTTCATGGCAATTACTCTGTTTTTTCTGACGCTATGAGTCGGTTGATTCAGAAAACATTACATGAACATAATCAAATGATTATTCTGTTGAATAGACGTGGTTATAGTACCTTTGTAATGTGTCGCGATTGCGGGGAAACTATTATGTGCCCTCATTGTGATGTAGCTATGGTCTATCATCAAGCAGGTGAGGAATTGCGCTGTCACTATTGTGAACATCACGAACCGATTCCTACGGTTTGTCCAAAGTGTAATAGTAAACGCATTAAATTCTTTGGCTCAGGTACGCAAAAGGTAGAGGAAGAGTTGCGACGTCATTTTAAATCGGCCCGCATTGCCCGCCTTGATCAAGACGTAACTAAAAACAAACAAATGGCAGAAGATATTTTACATGACTTTGGAGCTCATAAATACGATATTTTATTGGGAACCCAAATGGTATCTAAAGGTCATGACTTTAAAGATGTAACAGCGGTTGGTATTTTAACAGCTGATTCGGTTTTAAATATTCCTGTGTATACTGCTTCTGAAAGAACTTTTGATTTGCTTACCCAAACCTCTGGGCGTGCTGGTCGAGGGGATAAATCCGGTAGTGTTGTAATACAAACATATAATCCGTTAAATTATGCTATAATAAAGAGTAAGGCTCATGATTATGTAGGCTTTTACCATGAAGAAATTCAAAATAGAAAAGCTTTAGGATATCCTCCATTTAGAGAAATGATTCACATGGTAGTGCGTCATCAAGATATGGAGACCTTAGAGTCCATTGCAAATCGAATAGTAGATGATTTGGAGGCTCATAAAGGGGATGAAGATATTCTTATTAATGGTCCTTACGAAGCAACTATAAAAAAGGTACGGGATATGTATCGCTTAGCGATTATGATCCGTGGTACTGATTTAACGAATTTGAAAGAATATATATATAACTCATGGATTTTCACGCAAGAAGGGCTTCTGATTGACGTGGATCCTGTGTAGTATAGGAGTGTCAATGGCAGTATTAGATGTTGTAAAAGCAGGTCATCCCGTTTTGAAACAAGTAGCGGAACCTGTAGAACATGTTAATAAAAAACTTAGAGCCCTTATCGATGATATGGCTGAAACTATGTATAAAACGGAAGGTGTAGGTCTAGCCGCACCTCAAGTAGCTGTTTCTAAACGAATTATCGTAGTAGACGATCAAGTTGGTAGTGGCCTTATTGCATTAATTAATCCTGAAATTACACATGCTGAAGGCTCTCAAGTAGGCCCTGAAGGGTGTTTAAGTGTACCAGGTTATTATGGAGATGTAGAACGTTTTAATAAGATCACCGTTAAAGGTATTGATCCACATAACAAAAAGGTTACTATTAAAGCGGAAGGCTTCTTAGCTCGTATTTTCCAGCATGAAATCGATCATTTAGAGGGTCATTTATTTATAGAAAAAGCGACAAACTTACGATTGATTGCAGATCATCCAGAGGAGAAAGAAATTGTCTAATCATAATCCTTTACGTATTGTCTTTATGGGAACGCCAGACTTTTCTGTTCCCACTTTAGAAGCGCTAATTCATGCAGGACATACTATTGTTGGTGTGTACTGTCAGCCAGATAAACAAAAGGGTCGTGGCAAACAAGTTCAAATGCCACCGGTAAAGGTAGCTGCTTTAAAACATAACTTACCTGTTTATCAACCTGTTACTTTACGGGATGAGCAAGTGCAAGCAGAATTAGAAGCATTTTAAGACCTGATGTAGTAGTAGTTATTGCATATGGTAAAATCTTACCGCCATGGCTAATTCGATTACCTCAATATGGGTGTATCAATGTACATGCTTCTGTTTTGCCTAACTATAGAGGGGCTGCACCGATTCACTATGCCATTCTAAATGGGGATACTAAAACAGGTGTTACCATTATGCATATGGATGACGGACTTGATACAGGTGACATCATCGATATCGTGGAGACTGATATTTTACCTGGTGAAACGACAGGACAGTTATTTGAACGTATAGCGGTGCTTGGTGGTGAAACAATTGTTCCCGTATTAACTCGTTGGGTTAATGGGGAAATTGTGGCGACGCCACAAGATGATACAATGGCTACACATACTGCTAAGATTACAAAAGAAATGGGGCAAATAGACTGGTCTAAGCCTGCAAATGAAATTGTAAATCTTATTAGAGGACTTAATCCAGCACCGGGATGTTATACTTACCTCGATGGAAAACGTTTAAAAATATGGTCTGGAGAAGTGGTTCCAAGTGATACGACTCACTGTTTGATAGATATCCGTGGTAAACATGTACCAATTGCTATATCAGCCACAACTGTGCCTGGTACAATCGTATCTAAAATAGACGGTTTAGGTGTATTTTGTGGTGATGGAAATATAATTCTATTAACAGAAGTCCAACCAGAAAATAAAAAGCGCATTTCTGCTACAGATTTTATTAATGGACATCAGATAAAGGAAGGTATCGTTTTTGGGGACTCAAATTAAACAGTACGAAACGTATCCGTTATACCTAATATTATCAACTATTACATGTGCTTTGCTCACTGCAGTACTTGGTTTTCTAATGTATGTATTAGAACCTGGGTTATTACAATTACATCCTATTGCACCTGTTATGAGTAGTATAGTTCTTTCTATTCTGATAGGTATTATATGGTTATTGTGTTTATCTCTTATTGTTGCAACTTTAGGTATTATACGGTTACATCCTATTGTTTTAAGATTAGCCAATCAGTTTATATATGGACTATTTCCATTAACCTTGGCTATCGGTAAGGTGAGAGGGGTTACTAAGGATCAACTTCGTCAGTCTATGATTGATTTAATTAATCATCTTGTGATGCTTGATATGTATACGGTTGATCCAGAACGTATATTATTATTGACGCCACATTGTCTACAAGAAAGCTCGTGTGTTCATAAGGTTACACATGACGTATACAACTGTAAGCAGTGTGGGCGATGTCAAGTTGGTAGCTTATTACAAGTGGCTAAAGACTACGGGTGTCAATTTATAGTTGTCACTGGAGGTACTTAGCGCGAATGAAGGTAAAGGAAGCGCGGCCAAAAGCTATTGTAGCAATAGCTTGCGAACGAGATTTAGCAAGTGGTATGGCTGATGTATTTCCCATCCCAGTTATTGGCGTATTAAATGAACGTCCTAATGGGCCATGTTGTAATACAACCGTAGATCCTGAACGTGTTCGTGCAGTAGTAGAACAATTGATTGGTAGGAATAGTGATGTCAGAAGTAAAGAATAACCAACAACAGAATATTCGGTTGCTTGCTGTGAAAGCATTGAGCGATATTAATCGTAATGGTGCTTATGCAAATATTAAGTTGCAAGAGTATTTACAAAAATATCATTTATCCGATTTGGATCGACGGTTTTTTACAGAACTTGTATATGGTGTTATTCGTAGAAAAAATTATTTAGATGCCATAATTGTTCACTTTGCAAAACGACCTTTGAAGAAACTTTCTTCTATGGTTGTGGAAATCCTTAGACTTGGGATTTATCAAATTATCTACATGGATAAGGTTCCTGAAAGTGCGGCGGTCAATGAATCTGTTAAACTTGCTAAGAAGTTAACACGAGGATTATCTGGTTTGTAAACGCTGTATTGCGATCCGTTTTGCGTGAATGCGATAGTATTTCTATTGGTGAACTTGCTAAGTCTGAAGCCGAAGAGATTTCTTTCATCTACAATCAACCGTTATGGCTTGTTACTTTGTGGATGAATGAAATGGGCAAAGATAAGACCGTAGACCTATGTGCTTGGTTCAATGAACAACCTCGTTTAACAGCACGTATTAATACGGTGAAAGTATCAATCGAGGATTATATAAAAGAACTACAAAATCTAGGATGGACTGTTGAACAAGATAAAGATATTCCTGAAGTAGTGTATATTGATAGCCACCAAGGGCACTTAGAAAAAGCAAAACCAGTTATAGAAGGTCATATTACCTTTATGGATAAAGCGTCTATGCTTGTTTCCCATGTAGTAGATCCTCATCCAGGGGACCGTATCTTAGATTGCTGTGCCGCACCAGGTGGTAAGTCTATGCATATGGCAAGCCTTATGAATAATACGGGCGCTATTATGAGTTGTGACATTTATGACCATAAGTTAGATCTTATGAATCAGAATGCAGAACGATTAGGCGTATCTATTGTTTCTACTAAATTACAAGATGGTCGATATTTACCCGATAATTGGAAGGAACAATTTGATCGTGTCTTAGTTGATGCCCCATGTTCTGGCCTTGGCATATTACAAAAGAAATTAGATATGCGTTGGCGTAAAACAGAGGACTTACTAAATGAATTACCTCCATTACAGCTTGAAATTTTAGAAAAAGCGTCTGAAATGGTTAAGGTTAATGGCTATTTAGTATATTCCACATGTACTATCAATAGCGGTGAAAATGAGGATGTATTGGAAAAATTCCTAGCAACTCATAAGAACTTTGTTATCGACCCTGTATCCTATGAAGGGTTACCACCGGCTACAGATGGTATGATTTCAACATATCCTCCGCGAGATCATATGGATGGATTCTTTATGGCTCGTATGAAACGCCTATCATAATATAAGAAATGGAGTACCATGATAGAATTATTGGGTAAGTCTTTAGAAGAATTACAATCTATCTTTAAGACCCATAATATACAAAAGTTTCGAGCGAAACAGTTAATCGACTATATCTATCATAGATATGTGTTCGATTTTCAAGAAATGACACAATTCCCAAAAGAATTGCGTCAATGGTTAAGTGATAATTGTGTTATCTCTTTGCCTACATTAATTACAGAGTCTATATCTCCAGATGGAAAGACTAGAAAAATCCTATTGGAGATGACAGATCAAAGCCGAGTAGAAGCTGTTTTGATGGAGCAACACTATGGTTACTCAGTATGTGTTTCATCACAAGTAGGCTGTGCTATGGGCTGTGTATTTTGTGCCTCTACACAAGGTGGCTTATACCGCGATTTAACAGTGGCTGAAATCATTGGTCAAGTCGTTATTTTTGGAGCTCTTACTAAAGAACAAATACATTCTGTTGTAGTTATGGGGGCAGGGGAGCCATTACAAAATTATGATAATGTGTTACAAGCTTTGCAATTGTTACACGATCCGGTGATTTGTAATATTAGTTATCGTAAGATGACTATTTCCACTTGTGGTTGGGTTCCTAATATTTATAAATTAGCTGATGAAGGTTTGCCTATAACGTTGGCCCTTTCATTACATGCTACAAATAATGAAGTACGTCGTAGTATCATGCCCGTTGGTGCCCGTTATGAATTGACGGAAGTCTTAGATGCGGTAAAATATTATTATGATACAACACAACGTCGTATCACCTTTGAGTATATCCTCATAGATTCTGTAAATGCATCTATGGAGGAGGCTCATGCATTGGGACAAATCTGTAAGGATTTTCCAAATTGTCATGTTAACTTAATTCCTGTTAACGGCAATGAACATATTGAATTATATAAACCATCTATTACGAATATGAATACATTTAAAGACATCGTTGGTTCCTATGGAGTATCTGTAACGGTACGAAAGGAAATGGGCGATGCAATCCAAGCCGCATGTGGGCAATTAAAAGCTGCTCATGGTCGGAAAAAGGAGAATCATGAATAATTTTGTTGGTTTAAGTAAAATTGGACTTGTGCGGCAGCGCAATGAAGACCGTTTCTTTATTGATGGAAACGTTTGCGCTGTCACTGATGGCATGGGTGGTTATAGCGGTGGTGAAATCGCTAGTACTTATGCCGTAGATGAAATAAGAGAATATTTGGCCTCCCTTGAAACGGTGGGTCAACAAGATTTATGCGACGCTATCATTCACGCTAATCAACGCATTGTTAATCGCGTGGCTAGTGAAGAACGCCTTGCTGGTATGGGGACTACCGCTGTAGTTACAGCAATAAAAGATAATCAGTTATATTGGGCAAGTGTTGGTGATAGTCGTTTGTATGTATATAGGGATGGTCTTTTAAGACAAATTACTACGGATCATTCTATGGTACAAGAATTATTAACTGCTGGAGAGATTACAAAGGATGAAATGCTAAGTCACCCTCAACGTAATTTATTGACACGCGCTGTCGGTGTCGATGAAGTATTAGAGGTTGATAGCGGCATTGAGTCGATTCTTCCCGGTGATCGTATTTTACTCTGTACTGATGGATTAAGTGGCTATGTAACAGATGATGTAATTGCCTCTGCATTGCAATCGTCTGATGATAACATGATGGTTGTTGAATCATTGATGGATACTGTTTATGAAGTCGGAGCAGGAGATAATGTGACCATTGTAGTGGGAACAATCTAATCTAGAAATGGAGAAATAATGAGTACTATGAATATAAAAGGTATACTTCTAGATAACCGCTACCGAATTGTTGATAAAATTGGCGTTGGTGGAATGGCTGACGTATACCTAGGAGAAGATACCTTATTAGGTAGACAAGTAGCAATTAAAGTATTGCATGCAAACTTTGCTAATGATGATGAATTCGTAACTCGCTTTTAAGCGAGAAGCGCAAGCTGCAGGTAAATTAAATCATCCAAATATTGTAAATATGTATGATGTAGGATTTGATCAAGATTTACACTACATCATCATGGAATATGTAAACGGTGAAACGTTAAAAGAATATATTACTCGTCATGGCAGACTATCCATAGATGAGGCTGTTAAGTTTACTATTGCCATAGCTGAAGGTCTAGAACACGCTCATACAATGGGCATTGTTCACTGTGACATAAAACCGCATAATGTAATTATTACTCAGACTGGTCGTGTAAAAGTAACTGACTTTGGTATCGCTCGTGCTATGAATGCTACTAATACAGTTATGTATACGAATTCAATTTTAGGCTCTGCTCACTATTTATCACCTGAGCAAGCGAGTGGAAAACCTGTAGATGGTAATACAGATATCTACTCACTTTAGGTGTCGTATTGTATGAAATGCTCACAGGTCGCGTTCCATTTGAAGGGGAAACACCTATCGCAGTTGCCTTAAAGCATGTTCGTGAGAAGGTGGCACCGCCAACACGTTATAATCCATCTATTCCACCGCTTTTAGAAGCTGTAGTTTTAAAGGCCTTATCTAAGAACCCTGCTGATCGTTTTGATTCTATTTCAGATATGATTAGTGATTTACGATTATCTCAAGGCTTTACGATGGGGAAAACACAGCGTCATGAGCCATATGACTTTTGCTACTCAAATGATTACCAGCTGTTGATCCTGAAGCACTTGAGGATTTCAGCACTATTCAAGAAGAACGTAAAGACGAGGGTCAAAAGAAGAGTATGTTAAGTAAAATTGCATCGATTCCACAAAAATACATCGTTCTAGGTGCTGCTGTCATTTTCTTGGTAGCATTTTTAGGAGCTTTCTTAAGCTATGGTAACTTCTGGAGTAATACAACGGTAGATGTACCTAATGTTGTAGGTAAACAAGTATCTGTGGCTAAAAATATTTTAGAAGATAAACATTTACGTGTATCTACAAGTGAGGTTACAAACCCAGATGTTCCAGCAGGTCAAGTCATTTCACAAACTCCAGGAGCTGGAGAAAAGGTTAAGGAGCAACGTACGATTCACCTTGTTGTTTCTAAAGGTGTAGGTGATATTACAGTACCAGATTTATCTGACTTAACTGTAGATCAAGCTCGCCAAAGACTTAAAGATGTTGGCTTAGTTGTAGGTAAGATAACACAACAATCTGTAGATGGTAAAAAAGATGGTGTAGTTATTGCTCAAAGTCCTTCTGGGGATTCTAAAGTTTCTAAAGGTACTACAATTGATCTTGTTGTAAATAAGGCAAAAGCTAAAAAAGTAAAAGTACCTAATCTTGTAGGCATGACATTAAAAGATGCTCGCAATACTTTGAGCAATGCTCATTTAGGTGTAAATCAAGTAGCGGGCTCTGTGGAGGAAAAATCCGTAGTCATTGAGCAAAGTATTAAAGCTGGTGATGAGATTGATGAAGGCTCTACATTAAACCTTACTACTGAATTCAAAGAGGATAAAAAGAAATCTGAGAAAAAAGAAGAAAGCAGTAGCAATAAAACAACTGGTACTGTAGACGTTACTGTACCATCTGGTTCTAAAAATCAAGAACTTAAAATCGTTGTGAAAGACGATGAAGGTTCTGCTGTCATTTATGATGATACCAATAAACCTGGTGATCGTATTGTTCGTAAAGTATCTGGCGTAGGTAATGTACGGATTGAAGTATATCTCAATGGCGCATTAGTACAAGAGACTGCATTATAAGAGGTACTATGATTACAGGTATTGTTGTCAAAAATATGAATGGTTATTTTTATGTTCAAGATGATACGAGTACTATTCATGAATGCAAAGTTCGAGGTAGACTCAAGCAAGGTCGCTACAGTCTCCTTGTTGGTGACCGCGTTACGATTTCGGAGGATGGGTTCGTTGAATCCATCCACGAACGTCATAATGCTATGGTTCGTCCTGCGGTAGCTAATATTGATCAAGTTGTATTAGTTGTAGCAGCTCATGAGCCAGATATTAATGAGCTTTTACTAAATAAAATGCTCGTTATGATTGAACATGCAGATATTCCTATCGTGCTATGTATCAATAAATGTGATTTGATGGATTCCGATACGGAAGCGATGGTTGAGCTTTATAAATCAATCGGCTACGACGTATTGATGACATCCACCTATGATATGACAGGCATTGAAGATTTACGTCATGTACTGCAACATAAGGTAACTGCCTTTGCAGGCCCATCTGGGGTTGGTAAAAGTAGTCTATTAAATGCGGTCGATCCTAAGTTTGCCTTTCAAACTGGTGAGGTAAGTGACAAAATAAAACGTGGTAAACATACTACCCGTCATGCTTCCCTATATAGTTTAGATGCAGATTCCTTCATTATGGATACACCTGGATTTAGTGCTATTGAGTTCAATGATGTATCTCTTGAGCGATTGCCTACATTATTCCCAGAATTTAGTCAATATGTGGATGTTTGTAAATTTAACCCATGTTATCATGAACATGAGCCAATTTGTGGCATTAAAGATGCTCTCGAAGCAGGTCATATTCATCAAGGACGATATGACGCTTATATGTCTATACGTAATGATATAGAAAGTCAACGAAAGAGGTTTTAATATGATTAAAATTGCACCATCAATGCTTTCCGCAAATTTTTGCGACCTTAAGCGAAGAGTTACAATCTATTGAATCAGCGGGGGCTGACTTATTACATATCGACATTATGGATGGACATTTTGTGCCAAACTTAACCTTTGGTGCTCCTATTGTGAAAGCGATTCGTCCATATACAAAATTGCCTTTTGATGTACATTTAATGGTTACAAACCCTGGTGACTATGTAGAAGAATATGCAAAAATCGGTGTTGAATATTTTACGTTCCATCAAGAAACAGTACCGCATATGCATCGTTTGATCCAACATATTAAGCAATGTGGCATGAAAGCTGGTGTTGCTTTAAATCCAAGCACACCAGTATCCGTGTTAGAAGATGTGGCTGCTGATTTAGATATGATTTTAATTATGTCAGTAAATCCGGGCTTTGGTGGACAATCTTTTATTAAAAATGCCATAAAAAAGGTTAAACAAGCTAAGATATTGTTAGAGGAAGTAGATAATACTACGGCTGTAATTGAAGTCGATGGTGGTATCAACGATATTACATGTGTACCAATCAAAAGAGCAGGTGCTACAGTATTAGTAGCTGGCTCTGCTGTGTTTGGTGCTGAAGATCGTGCTCATATGATTGAAGCCATTCGCAATAACTAAATCTATATTAGTATTGGAGTTATCTATTATAGGCTTAAAAATAATAGAGTGATGATCTAAACTACGAATTAAGATAAGGAGTTAGGAATTCTTTAAGAAATCCTAACTCCTTGCTTGCTTTTACAATAATTATTTGTTAAAATTATTGGGTATGAAAAATATGCACGTCGGTGGACTTCGGTACTGTGCCTAATTTTGGGTGACCCGAAGGATGAAGCGGCGGAGGTTAATTAACAGGAGGTGCCACAATGGCAGTAGTATCAATGAAACAATTATTAGAGGCTGGTGTACACTTTGGTCATCAGACTAGAAGATGGAACCCTAAAATGGCGAAATTCATCTTCACTGAGCGCAATGGTATTTATATCATTGACTTGTCTAAAACAGTAAAAAAAGTAGAAGAAGCTTACTCTTTCTTGCGTGAAGTTGCTTCCCAAGGCGAAGTAATCTTGTTCGTAGGTACTAAAAAACAAGCTCAAGAAGCTATTAAAGAAGAAGCTATCCGTGCTAACATGTTCTTCGTTAACGAACGTTGGTTGGGCGGCATGTTGACAAACTTTCAAAACAATTGAAACTCGTATTAAACGTTTAAAACAATTGGAAGCTATGGCAGAAGATGGTACTTTCGAAGTATTGCCTAAAAAAGAAGTTATCGGTCTTCGTCATGAAATGGAAAAATTGGAAAAATACCTTGGCGGTATCAAAGATATGCCTAAAATGCCAGGTGCTCTTTTCGTAGTTGATCCTAAAAAAGAAAAAATCGCTATTGCAGAAGCTAAAAAATTGGGTATTCCTGTAGTTGCAACAGTTGACACTAACTGCGACCCAGATGAAGTTGATTTCCCAATCCCAGCAAATGATGACGCTATCCGCGCTGTTAAATTGTTGGCTGGTAAAATGGCTGACGCTGTTCTTGAAGGTCGTCAAGGCGAATCCTTTCGAAGAAGGCAATGCTGAAGCTGCAGAATAATTCTGCAAAGCTACTTAATCATTTCTGATTAGCATTTGAAAGATAAATCTATAACATATATAATTAGGGTAAGGACTATATCCTTACCTTAATTAGTACTAGGAGGAACAAAATAATGGCAATTACTGCTGCTTTGGTAAAAGAATTGCGCGACATGACTGGCGCAGGTATGATGGACGCTAAAAAAGCATTGGTTGAAACTGACGGTAATATCGATAAAGCGGTTGACCTTCTTCGTGAAAAAGGTTTAGCTGCAGCAGCTAAAAAAGCTGGTCGTATTGCAGCTGAAGGTGTAGTACAATCCTACATCCACGCTGGTGGCCGTATCGGCGTTTTAGTTGAAGTTAACTGCGAAACTGACTTCGTTGCTAAAACTGACGACTTCCAAAACTTAGCACGCGATATCGCTATGCAAATCGCTGCTGTTAACCCTACATACTTGAACCGTGAAGAAGTTCCTGCTGAAGTAATCGAACACGAAAAACAAGTATTGTTGGAACAAGCTAAAGTAGAAGCTGAAGAAGACGTAAAAGCTGGCCGTAAACCAAAACCTGAAGCTGTTTTGGAAAAAATGGTTGCTGGTCGTATTGAAAAATTCTATAAAGAAAACTGCCTATTAGAACAAGTATTCATTAAAGATGGTGACAAAACTGTTACTGATGTAATTAATGAAAGTATTGCAAAAATCGGTGAAAACATCAACGTACGTCGTTTTGTTCGCTACGGTTTAGGTGAAGGCATTGAAAAACGCCAAGATGACTTCGTAGCTGAAGTAATGGCATCTGTTGGTAAATAATTAAGAAACAATAAGAGAACACCGTACAGTGTTCTCTTATTTTGCAATAGAGGAGTAAAAACATGGCAAAGAGAAACTTTCAACGTATTGTTTTGAAGTTGAGTGGTGAAGCATTAGCAGGTGACCAAGGATTTGGTATTAACCCTGATGTTGTTGAAGAATTTGCGCAAGAGATTGCAGCTTTAGCAAAATCCACTGATTTAGAAATCGCAATTGTTGTTGGTGGCGGTAACCTATGGAGAGGGTTGGCTGGTAGTAACCAAGGTATGGATCGTGCTACTGCTGACTATATGGGGTATGCTAGCAACAGTAATGAACTCCTTAGCATTGCAAGATGCATTAGAGCAAGCTGGCGTAGATACTCGCGTACAAACAGCTATCGAAATGCAAGAAGTTGCAGAACCTTATATTCGTCGTCGCGCTATTCGTCACTTAGAGAAAAAACGTATCGTAATCTTCGGTGCTGGTCTAGGTAAACCTTACTTCTCTACCGATACAACAGCTGCATTACGGGCTGCTGAAATCGAAGCTGATGCAATTTTGATGGCGAAGAAATTTGCTGATGGCGTATATGATTCCGATCCTAAGACGAATCCTAATGCCATTAAGTTTGATGAGTTAACATATAACGATATCATCACAAAAGAATTAAAAGTTATGGATGCTACATCTACAACTTTATGTAAAGATAACAATATTCCTATTATTGTATTTAGCATGGACATTCCTGGTAACATTACAAAAGCCGCTAAAGGGCGAAGAGATTGGTACCATTGTTCGAGGAGAATAATTCAAATGGAAATTAAAGAATTGTTACAACAAGCAGAAGAACGCATGAATAAGTCTATTGAGGCTTTAAAACATGAATTTGCATCTATTCGTACTGGCCGTGCTAGTGTAGCATTGCTTGATAAAGTAATGGTTGATTACTATGGCAGTCCATCTCCAATTAATCAAGTTGCGAATATCTCCGTGCCTGAACCTCGTATGATCGTAATTGCTCCTTGGGATAAAACTATGATTGGTGCAATTGAAAAAGCGATTTTACAATCCGACCTTGGTTTAAATCCTGGTAATGATGGTGCTCAAATTCGCTTAACTATTCCTCAATTAACTGAGGAACGACGTAAAGAAATCGTTAAAGTAGTTCATAAAAAAGCTGAAGATGCTAAAGTTGCAGTGCGTAACATTCGTCGTGACGTAAATGATGCATTGAAAAAAGAAGAAAAGGCTAAAACAATTACTGAAGATGATGCTAAAGACGGTTTAGATGAAATCCAAAAACTTACAGATGCTAAAGTTAAGCATATTGATGAGTTAAAAGCAGTAAAAGAAAAGGACGTATTAGAAGTATAATGTTAGATTCTAATAGCCTTATTGGAATGCCATGGCAGCTTGCAAAGTCTCGTTTGCAGGCTGCCCATATTCCTTTTAAGGTAATGATTGGGGCATCCTTTAATCGCTTTTTTGAGATTGCAGACGAAGGATTTTATGTAGCACGTATTACTAAGGTAGATGAGTGTTTACATATACTAGTATATAGACCAATGATTGCCAGCGACTTCGGACATTCTATCGAGGTAGACTATGCTAAAGAAATTATTTAACCGTAAACAATCGGATACGCCTGCTATTGATAGCAATGCTATTCCTAAACATGTTGCTATTATTATGGATGGTAATGGACGTTGGGCTAAACGTAGAGGAATGCCACGTTCCATGGGTCACCGTGCAGGGGCAGACGTATTAAAGCAGATCGTTATCGCTGCTGACGATATTGGAATTAGAGCTCTTACGGTATATGGTTTCTCCACAGAGAACTGGAAACGACCTGAACAGGAAGTTTCTTTACTTATGGCTCTCATCAAAGAATACTTAAACAATAATGTTAAGTATATGCATGAACATAATGTTCGCATTCGATTTATTGGATATATTGGCGCTCTTTCAGAGGAGTTACAACAAATCATTCGGGATGCAGAACTGTTAACTCAGAATAATACAGGTCTTACTTTACAGTTAGCTATTAACTATGGTGGACGTGATGAGATAGTAAGAACTATCCGCGATATTGCAAGTTCTGTAAAAGCGGGTACTATTACAACGGACGATATTACTGAAGACTATGTAAGCTCTCAATTATTTACTAAAGAGTTTAGCGATGTAGACTTATTGATTCGTCCAAGTAGTGATTTTAGAATTAGTAACTTTTTGTTATGGCAACTAGCTTATGCTGAATTCTGGTTTACTGATTTACATTGGCCAGATTTTACAAAGGAAACTTTGTTAGAAGCTGTTGCGGCATATCAGAAACGAGAACGCCGATTTGGTGGCTTACGTGATGAGGAATAAAGAATGTTAAAAACACGTGTTATTACCGCTGTTATAGGTTTTATTATTGCCTTAGGGGCCATTACGTTAGGCGGACCAGTGTATGATGTTCTTATTACGCTGTTGGCCCTATTAGGGTGGCGTGAATTTGTTTTGCTCTGCAAGGCTAAACATGTACGTATGTCCATTATATGGGGTTACATCAGTATGTTATTATTGATGATTGCTTTCGCATGTCATCAATATATTCTAGCTATAGCTATTTTAGTATTAAGTTTATTTGCTAATTACATGTTATGTACGTTTGGCGAAAATAAATACTCTATGGCTAGCGTCTCCTTTAGCGTATTTGGTTTGCTATACGTTGGTATTGGCATGATTTCTTTGCTCATGATTCGTCATGACTCTCTTTACATGTCTTTAACAATGCCTTTTGAACTACATAACTGGGGAACAATTACACTTTGGTTATTATTGTTTACTACGTGGGCTAGTGATACCTTTGCTTACTTTTCAGGTCGTGCATTTGGTAAACGTAAGATTGTACCATCAATTAGTCCTAATAAAACATTAGAAGGTTTTATTGGTGGTTTTATAGGCTGTATCATTACAGGCGCAGTATTTTCGTATATCGTTGGTATTCCTTGGTGGATGGGTATCCATGTGGGGATGATCAGTGGTATATTAGCACCATTAGGTGATTTATTTGAATCAAAGATTAAGCGATTATGTAATGTAAAAGATTCTGGTACTTTATTACCAGGTCATGGTGGTGTATTGGATCGCTTCGATAGCTTACTATTTGCGGCACCTATCACATTAGTCTATATATTGCTATTCGCGAACTAATTGAATAGAGGGAAACTTATGAAATACCTAAGTATTATTGGCAGTACTGGCTCAATCGGTACACAGACACTTGATGTAGTGTCTCAACATCCAGATCAATTCAAGGTGGTTGCCTTAGTGGCACATCATAATATTGACCTCTTAGAAAAACAAATTAAAGAATATCAGCCATTAGTAGCTGGTCTAGTTAATGAAAGTGCTTTTAAAGAGCTACAAGGACGTTATACAGGTCCTACAAAACTTGTAGGCGGCAAGGAAGCCCTCATAGCAGCTGCAACCATTCAAGAAGCAACTATGGTTGTCACTGCAATTGTTGGTGCTGCAGGTATTGAGCCAACGGTGGAGGCTATTAAAAAGGGTAAAACAATTGGTCTTGCTAATAAGGAAACCCTTGTTGCTGGTGGTCCGTTGATTACATCTTTAGCTAAGAGTATGGTGTACAAATTTTACCTATCGATAGTGAACATAGTGCTATATTCCAATGCTTAGAAGGTCAAGATCGTAATAATGTTGATTCCTTGATCGTTACAGCTTCTGGTGGTCCTTTACGCACCTGGGATTCTGATAAAATTAAAACTGCTACAGCTGCAGACTGCTTACGACATCCAACTTGGAATATGGGTAATAAGATTACTATTGACTCTGCCTCTTTATTTAATAAGGGATTAGAGGTAATTGAAGCTCATTGGCTATTTGGTTTTGATTTTGATCATATTGATGTAGTAGTTCATCCACAAAGTATTGTTCATTCTATGATCCGTATGAAGGATGGTGCTATTTTAGCGCAAATGGGTAATCCAGATATGCGCGAGCCTATTCAATATGCTTTGACATATCCAAAACGTGAAGTTTTAAGTATGAATCATCTTGATTTTACGAAAGCCTTACAATTGGAGTTTTTACCACCACGGTACGATGATTTTCCTGCACTTCGTTTAGCCTATGAAGTCGGTCGTGCCAGTGGTTTAAGCCTGCTGTATTTAACGCAGCTAATGAAACTGCAGTTTATGCATTTTTAGAAGATAAAATCGCTTTTGGCGATATTTATAAAGTTGTAACTTCTGTTCTTGAATCTATGGGACCAGAAGATGACTTTACGTTAGATAATTTATTATCCATCGATAGATGGGCCCGTGAAAAGGCTACATCATTGATGTTATAGGAGAATATATGACAACGGCATTAGCCACAATATTTGTATTTGGTTTAATCGTGTTTATTCATGAATTAGGCCATTTTATTACAGCTAAGATGTCAGGTATGCAAGTTGACGAATTTGCTATAGGTTTTGGTCCTGCCATATTTAAGGTACAAAAAGGGGAGACATTATACTCTATTCGTATTATTCCTCTTGGTGGCTTCAATCGTATTGCAGGTATGAGTCCTGATGAGCCTCTTAATGAGCGCTCCTTCTATAATAAACCTGCATGGAAGAAATTTATTGTTATTTCTGCAGGTGCTGTATTTAACTTTTTATTGGCCATTGTTATTTTCTTTGGCCTTAATGTGACTGTAGGTAACCTTACCTACACAAATGAACCTGTTATTGGCAATATCATTTCTGGTAGTGCTGCGGAACAGGCTCATTTAAAAGCTAATGATAGAATTATTACTATTGATGGCAAAAAAATTACTACTTGGGATGAAATTCGTCCTAGCTTACAAGGTACAGCCAATCATGGTGTAACTGTCGTTGTAGAACGGGATGGACAATCTGTTGAAACTACAGTAATACCTAAGCTTGAACAAGATAGTGTTAAAATTGGTATTTATCCTAGTTTTACTCGTGAAACTTATAGTATTGGTGAATCATTAAGCCTTGCTGTTAACCGTACAGGTCAAACTATTGTTGCTATGCTTAGTGGCCTATATGATATGATTCGTGGCACTCAAGCCGCTGAATTGTCTGGACCAGTTGGGATTTCTCAAATGGCTGGCACCATTGCTCAATCTGGCTTTGCACCATTATTGAGCTTTGCTGCATTCCTTAGTATTAATTTAGGGGTTATTAATCTATTACCATTACCTGTATTAGATGGTGGTCATTTGATTATTATTTTAGCTGAAGCTATAACAGGCCGTAGATTACCTGCTAAAGCTCTCATGTATATTCAAATGGTTGGTGTTGCCTTAATGGTAGCATTGTTCTTATATGTAACGACTCAGGATATTTTCCGATTACTATAAGACAGATGGGAGATTATAATGATTGTACGTAAACCAACAAATGGTATCTATGTAGGTACAGTTAAAATTGGTGATTATGCACCGGTAAGTATTCAATCAATGATTACAACAGATCCGGTTTCATACGGAAAAGGCGATTGCTGAAATTAACCGTTTAGCAGAGGCTGGTTGTGAATTAGTTCGCGTTGCTGTTCCAACAATGGAGTCTGCAAAGGCTTTAAAAGCCGTTAGAGCTGGTATTTCTATTCCACTGATTGCGGACATACATTTTGATTATAGATTAGCGTTAGAGGCTATTGAAAATAATGTAGATGGCTTGCGAATTAATCCTGGTAATATTGGGGGCGAAGATAAGGTATTAGCTGTTATTGAAAAGGCTAAACCTAAACAAATCCCAATTCGTATCGGTGTTAATGCAGGTTCTTTACCAAAGCATATTCTCGATGCTTATGGAGGTCATCTACAGCTGACGGAATGGTTGAAACCGCTTTAGAACACGTAAGAATTCTAGAAAAATTAGACTACCGTCAAATGAAATTATCTATCAAGGCTACTGAAGTACCTTTAATGGTTGAAGCTTATCGTAAATTATCCGATAAAATTCCTTATCCATTGCATTTAGGTGTCACCGAAGCAGGTACTATTAAACAAGGTACTATTAAATCTGCTATGGGTATTGGTGCTTTACTTCTTGATGGCATTGGCGATACGCTACGGGTATCTTTAACAGGAGATCCAATTCTTGAAATCGAAGTAGGTCGTAGTATTCTAAGTAGCTTAGGCTTACGAAACTTTGGTGCCACTATGATATCTTGTCCTACCTGTGGTCGTTGCCAAGTAAATTTATTTGATATGGCTGGCATTGTAGAAGAGCGATTAGCATCCATTAAAGCTCCAATAAAGGTTGCTGTAATGGGCTGTGTTGTAAATGGACCAGGGGAGGCTCGCGAAGCTGACTTTGGTATCGCTGGTGGCGATGGTCAAGGTATCGTATTCCGTAAAGGAGAAGTTATTAAGACTGTGCCAGAAGCCGAATTAGTAGATACATTATTTAGAGAAATTGATCAATATTTAGAAAGTTTAGATGAGGAGTCTTTATGTTAGCCACTAAATTATATGCACCTACATTGCGTGAGGTTCCATCCGACGCTGATGTAGTAAGCCAACAGCTCATGCTTCGCGCTGGTTTTATGCGTAAAACTGCAAATGGTTTATATAGCTTTTTACCATTAGGTTGGAGAAGTATTAAAAAAATTGAAGCTATCGTACGTGAAGAAATGGATCGTGCTAGTGCTCAAGAAATTATGATGCCTATTTTACAACCTGCAGAGATTTGGAAAGAGTCTGGCCGTTGGAATGCATATGGCGCAGAAATGATGCGTATTAATGATCGTCATGACAATGAGTTCTGCTTAGGACCAACTCATGAAGAAATGATTACGACCCTCGTAAAAAATGAAATTAATTCCTACCGTCAATTGCCGGTAAATTTATATCAAATTCAAAGTAAATTCCGTGATGAACGTCGCCCTCGTTATGGCTTGATGCGTAGCCGCGAATTTATCATGAAAGATGCTTACTCCTTTGATGTTGATGAAGCAGGCTTAGAAGAATCTTACAAATCTATGTATGATGCTTATACGCGTATCTTTAATCGTTGTGGCCTTACATTCCGTCCCGTAGAGGCTGATAGTGGTGCTATCGGTGGTAGCGGTACTCATGAGTTTATGGCTATCGCTGAAGCCGGTGAAGCTGATATCGTATATTGCACTAAATGCGACTACGCTGCCAATATCGAAATCGGAAAGCCTGGCATCATGAAACAAGCAGAAGAAGCTCTTCAAGAGTTATCCGTTGTAGATACGCCTAATGCTAGCTCTATTGAAGCTGTCGGGGAAATGTTAAACTTACCACTACATAAAACTATTAAAGCTGTAGTGTTCTCTATCGATGGTAAAGTAGTACTAGCTATCGTTCGTGGCGATCATGAAGTCAATGAGGTTGCTGTACAACATGCAGTACTTGGTTCTGTAGAGCCAGAAATGGCTACACCTGAAGAATTGGAAAAAGTAGGTTTAACAGCTGGATTTATCAGTCCTGTGGGCTTAGAACAAACAGATGAACTTGCTATTGTTGTAGATGAATCTGTTATGGAAACATACAATGTTTGTGGTGGGGCTAACAAAAAAGATGCTCACTACATAAACATTAATCCTAAACGTGACTTTAATGTAGAAGATATTATTGTTGCTCCAATTCGCTTGATCACGAAGGATGATGTGTGTCCTACATGTGGTGGTTCTTTAGAACATGCTAAAGGTATTGAAGTAGGTCAAGTATTTAAATTGGGTACTAAATATTCTGAAGCATTACAAGCTACATTCTTAGATCAAAATGGTCGTCCTAATCCAATGATTATGGGGTGCTATGGTATCGGTGTATCTCGTACATTAGCTGCTGCTATTGAGCAATATCATGATGAAAATGGTATCATCTGGCCACGTTCTATTGCTCCATTTGAAGCTGTTATCGTACCGATTAATGCAAAAGATGAAGCTTTGATGTCTACAAGTGAAACTATTTACACTGCATTACAAGAGGCTGGTGTAGATGTATTGCTCGATGATCGTAAAGATCGTGCAGGCGTTAAGTTTAAGGATGCTGATTTAATTGGCTATCCTCTTCGCATTACAGTAAGTAAAAATACGCTTGAAAATAATGAAGTAGAAATTCAAATCCGTAAGACTGGAGAGGCACTTTCCTGTGCTATTGAATCTGTAGCTGCAAAAGTAACAGAATTACTTCAAAACTTATAATAAAATTGCGATTCTAGTGAATGCTCATTAGGGTCGCAATTTTTCTTTCTAAACTTGAATTAATAGACTAAATCAGTCATAATTAAAGGATAGAATATTTGTAATGGGAGGTACTATATGCTTGTAGATTTTCATATGCATTCCGTTTATTCCGATGGTATTGAAACACCAAAGGAATTATTGCGTCATGCCTTAGATTGCAATGTATCTATGATGGCTTTAACTGACCATGATGAAATTGATGGAATTAAAGCATTGCGTACCTCTCAGAAAGAATTAGATCCTAATGAAACGATTAAAATTATAAACGGCTGTGAATTTAGTGCTGATTATAAAGATAAGTCTATCCATATTTTAGGATATTGTTTTGATGAAAATAATAAAGAGTTAAATGAATTTATTACGTTCTTTAAAAGAAAACGTGAAGAACGCGTCGATGAAATGATAAGACGCTGTAATATCGAAGGTTATCATATTACAAAAGAAGATTTAATCAAACAATTTCCTGATACCAAAGCTTATGGACGTCCACATATTGGTAAGCTTTTAATTGATGGCGGATATGCTAAGGATGTTAATGAAGTCTTTAGAGGGATTCTTCGCAAGGACAGCCCTTGCTATGTGCCTAAGGTAAAAGTTGAGGTTCAACATATTATTGATATCATTCATAAAGCTAGTGGTTTTGCTGTTATGGCACATCCGAAATTAGTATCTAGTGATGAATATGTGTTAGAAATGTTAGATTATGATTTTGATGGTATAGAGGTATATCATTCCAAACATAATGATATAGATGTGGAGAGATATAAAGCATTAGCTAAAAAACATAAATTGTTTATTACTGGTGGTTCTGATTATCATGGAATTCCAGGAAAGGAACCAGATAATTTTGGTGATTACTTAGTATCTGGTAATGATGTATCAGAATTTATTAGTTTGTTATAAATAATGAGGTAGACTATGGAAGTCATTGCATTTGTTGGTAGTAGTGGCACTGGTAAAAGTCATCGTGCGCTCGTACTGGCTCACGAAAATAAAATTGAATGTATCATCGATGATGGCATTTTAATCCATGATAATAAAATTGTTGCTGGTTTTTCTGCTAAAAAAGAGTCTAGTCGCTTAAAAGCTGTTCGCCGAGCTATTTTCCAAGATGAAGTACAAGTAAAATCAGTACGAGAACAACTTGATAAAATTAATCCTAATAAACTTATGATTATTGGTACTTCCGATAACATGGTTAAGAAAATTACAAAAGCCTTAGGCCTACAAAATCCAGATCGATATATACGTATTGAGGATGTTGCTACGCCTAAAGAAATTGAAAGGGCGCAGCATGCTCGTCTTAAAGAAGGCAAGCATATTATTCCGGTCCCAACTATGGAATTAAAGCCTCATTTTAGAGGTTATTTGATTGACCCTATTAAAACAATGTGGCGTCGTACCTTGAAAAAACAAGATCAAGATACATTGGGACAAATAGGTTCTGAAGGCTTTGAACGCTCTGTAGTACGCCCTGCTTTCAGTTATTATGGACGTCTTACCTTTGATGATGATGTAATCATCAAATTAATTCGTAATGGCCTAAAAAAAGTAGCTGGTGTTGATGAATCTAGTGTTATTTCCTTTAAAAAAGGTGATAAAGATCAAAATGGTCTCGTTGTAGATATGGCTGTTGTTATTGAACATGGTTATCCTGTAAAAACATTGATGCAGCAAGTACAAAAATCTGTACGTAATGAAATTGAGTACATTACAGGCATGTCGATTGAACGTATGTCTATTAAAGTTAAAAATATTATTGAAACTAAACGTAAGATTGTTAAAGTGTAGGAGTTAGAATGAAGTCTTATTATATTTACACCTATGGTTGTCAAATGAATACTGCCGATTCTGAGCGCTTATCGCATCAGCTTGAATCTGTTGGGTATACGCCAACAGAGGACGTGGAAACTGCAGATTTAATTTTATTAAATACTTGTGCAGTGCGTGAGAATGCAGAAACTAAAGTCTATGGCCGCATAGGTGAGCTAATGAGACTTAAGCGTAAAAATAAAAACTTGATTCTTGCTGTTACAGGGATGTATGGCACAAAAGAATCAAGCTGAAATGTTTAAGCGCGCTCCTCATATTGATATTGTCTTAGGTACTCATAATATTCAACATATTAATGAAATGATTGAAGAAGTACAACGGGGACATACACATCAAATTAGTGTAGATATGGATAATACGGTACTTCCTGAATTAGAAGCCAAGCCAAATGGTACATTCTATGCTTGGGTACCTATCATGAATGGTTGTAACAAGTTTTGTACGTATTGTATCGTTCCGCACGTTCGTGGTAGAGAAATCAGCCGTCCTGTAGAGGCTATCGTAAAAGAGGTGACTGACTTAGGTGCAAAAGGGTTTAAAGAAATTACCTTATTAGGCCAAAATGTAAACTCTTATGGATTAGATTTTAAAGATGGCACTGATTTTGGTACACTCATAGATGCTTTGGATGGCATTCCTGGCATAGAGCGTATCCGTTATATGACAAGTCATCCTCAAGATATGACTAAATCTATGATTGATGCTCTTGGCCGTTCTTCCAACATTGTTACACATTTACATTTACCAATTCAATCAGGATCAGATCGTATTCTTAAAAAGATGAATCGACACTATACAGTGGAACATTATAAAGAATTACTGTCGTACTGTCGTGAGAAAATTAAAGATGTAGTGGTTACTACAGATATTATTGTAGGCTTTCCAGGGGGAAACAGAGGAAGATTTCCAAGCTACATTACAATTATTAAAAGACGTACGTTATGATATGGCGTATACTTTCATCTATTCCAAACGCTCTGGTACGCCAGCAGCGACTATGGATGATCAAATTCCAGAAGAGGTTAAGCGTGTGCGATTGCAAACATTGATGGATGTACAAAACGAAATCTCTTATGAATTGAACAAACCTATGGAAGGACAAGTGTTTGATATTATTGTTGAGGGGCCAAGTCCTCGCGATGAAGATATGTGGTTTGGTCGTACTTCGGGGAATAAAATGGTGTTATTCCCAAAAGACGATTCCTTATCAATTGGTGAAACAGTACCAGCCTATATTGATAAAGCACAAACTTGGGTTTGCTACGGTACAATACAAAAGGGGTAAGTATGGCAAAAAAGCAAACACCTATGATGGAGCAGTATTTAGATATTAAAGCTAGATATCCTGATGAATTACTGTTCTTTCGTTTAGGTGACTTTTATGAATTATTTAATGATGATGCTTTGGTTGCATCTCGTGAACTAAATATTACCTTAACAGGACGCCCTACAGGAGATGAGGAACGCACACCGATGTGTGGCGTTCCTTTTCATGCTGCTGAAAGTTATATTGAAACACTTGTTAAAAAGGGCTATAAGGTTGCTATTTGTGAGCAATTAGAAGATCCTAAAGCTGTTAAGGGCATCGTTAAACGCGATGTTGTAAAGGTCATTACACCTGGGACGGTAATGACTGAAAATGGTAATGATGCAAGGTCTAATAACTTTTTATCATTATTTTATATGGTAAAAGACGCATGGATACTCGTGTTTTCTGATGTATCTACAGGGGAGGTTATTTGGCATCGCATTACTAACAGTGACAAACGAAGTGACATGTACGATGCACTCAGTATGTATAGACCAAGTGAAATCATATTGCCTGAAGGTACAGCTTTACCGAAAGATATTAAGGATTTCATTGAAAATCAATTTAGTAATGTTGTTTTATCACCATTCACTACGTACTATACACAGCGTGAGGTAGCTGAGAAGGCTGTGAATCACTTTGGTGACCTAGGCCTTATGGAAGAGGATGTATGGGAAGCATTAGGATATATGCTTCTATATTTAGAAGAAATTATTAAGTCTGAAATTTCCCATATTAACTATGTACATCAATTGAGTGTAGGTAATCGTCTGATCTTAGATACATCTTCTTTACGCCATTTAGAAATTACCCATAATCTACGTGATGGTGGTCAAAAAGGGACATTACTCGATGTGCTAGATCGTACATTGACACCTATGGGAGCGCGCCTATTAAAACAATGGCTTGAAAGTCCGTTGACTGATATAAATCAAATTCAACGACGTCAAGCGGCCGTGGCAGAACTTATTACACGTGGTGCTGAACGGTCTCATATGCGTAGTTTATTAGATTGTATTTATGATTTTGAGCGCATCGTAGGTCGTGTAGAAACAGGTTCTGTATCGCCTAGAGATTTAACGGCTCTTCGTGAATCTTTGGCGGTATTACCAGATATTAAAGATGTATTAGGTACATGCTCAAGTTTAGCATTAACATCCATTAATGACCGCATCCAAGATCATAAAGACATTTATGATTTATTATGTCGTGCTATTGCTGACCAACCAGCATTGACATTAAAAGAAGGCCGAGTTATTAAAGATGGTTTCAATCCAGATTTAGATGAACTGCGTTCTTTAGCGACTAATAGTGAGCAATGGCTGGCTAAGATGGAAGCTGATATTAGAGAGGCTACAGGTTTATCTAAAATTAAAACTGGTTATAATAAGGTATTTGGATATTACTTTGAAGTATCCCATAGTAAATCTGAACAAGTACCTGATTATTTCATTCGTAAACAAACCTTAGCTAATGCAGAGCGATATATTACGCCTGAGTTAAAGGAATTTGAAATTAAAATTCTCAGTGCTAAGGATAAAATTATCGCCTTAGAGCATGAGTTATATCAACAGTTAAGAAATGATATTAAACTCGTCATTAAAGAGGTGCAAGAAACGGCTCGTGCCCTTGCGGACCTTGATGTATTATGTTCACTTGCTTTAGTAGGTTATGAAGAAAATTATATTTGCCCTACCATTGTAATGAATGGTCAAATCAATATTCGAGATGGTCGTCATCCTGTTATTGAAAAATTCTTGAAGCGTGAAGTTTTTGTACCAAATGATATAGTTCTAAATCATGATGATGAGGAATTCTTGCTCATTACAGGTCCTAATATGGCCGGCAAATCAACATATATGCGTCAAGCTGCTATTTTGATGATTATGGCACAAATAGGCTCCTTTATTCCTGCCCGTGAAGCATCTATTTCTCCAGTGGATCGCATCTTTACACGTGTAGGTGCTAGTGATGATATTTCTACTGGTCAAAGTACGTTCATGGTAGAAATGAAAGAGGTAGCCTATATTTTAGAGAATGCTACACATAACAGCTTAATTATCTTAGATGAAATTGGTCGCGGTACTAGTACATTTGATGGTTTAAGCATTGCCCAAGCTGTAGTTGAGCATATTTGTAAGCATATTCACGGCAAGACATTATTTGCTACCCATTACCATGAGTTAATTAGTTTAGAAGAAAGCTATAGTAAATTAAAGAATTACACTGTAGCTGTAAAAGAAAAAGGTAAGGATGTTGCATTCTTGCGCCGCATCATCAGAGGTGGTGCAGACCGTAGCTATGGTATTCATGTTGCTAGATTGGCAGGCTTACCGAACTCTGTATTAAAACGGGCAGAAGTAATTTTGGAATCTTTGGAAGACCAAAGTCATGATACTAGTGATTTAAATAATCGTGTTATGGGAGCTCAACCTAATAATGTAGTGAAGCCAGTTACTAAACAAATGAGTGATTCTTCACTAGGTAACTTATTTACTCATTCAGTAGTCGATAGTCTGCTAGCAGTAGATGTAATGAGTATGACACCGATTGAAGCATTAAATAAATTATATGAACTACAAGAGGAGGCTCGTAAAGGAGGCGGGAAATAATGGCTACCATTCATGTATTGGATGAAACCACAATCAATAAATAGCTGCTGGCGAAGTTGTGGAACGTCCCGCATCAGTTATTAAAGAGCTCATTGAAAACTCCATTGATGCGTCCGCCACTAATATTGAGGTTGAAATCGGCGATGGCGGTGTAGCTTATATGCGGATTACCGATAATGGTATCGGTATGACAGAGGAAGATGCACGCCTAGCAATTTTGCGTCATGCCACCTCTAAAATACAACAGGTAGAAGATTTATTTGATATTGCTTCTTTAGGCTTTCGTGGAGAGGCATTGGCTAGTATTGCCTCTGTATCTCATTTCTCTTTAACTACACGAAAAGCAGACTCTGATTTAGGAACTCGCATTACTGTTGACGGTGGTACATTTACCGATTGTATTCCTTATGGTGCTGCACCGGGGACGACTATTGAAATAAGAGATTTGTTCTACAATACGCCAGCCCGTCGCAAATTCTTGAAATCAGAGCGTACAGAATCTTCTAAAATTCAAGATATTGTAGGCAAACTTGCGCTAAGCAATCCACATATTTCTTTTAAACTCATCGTAGATGATCGGGTAGCTATAATTACACCTGGCAATGGTAATATTGGTGATACGGTAGCTGCATTATATGGATATAAAACAAAGGATGACATTTTCACTGTTGCTTATGAAAGTGACTCTATTTATATCGATGGTGTAGTGAGTAAACCTACCCTTCTTAAAAGTACTAGAATTTGGCAAACTATTATCGTTAATAACCGCGTTATTTCTGATAAAACCATCATGAAGGCTATTGATAATGCTTACCATGCACTATTACCAAAAAATGGTCATCCTTTAGTGGTACTAAATATTACAGTGCCTGCTGAAATGGTTGATATTAATGTACATCCTCGTAAGAGTGAAGTAAAATTCTCTGATGATAAGATTATATTTAAAGCAGTTTACCACGGTATTTTAAATGCTCTAAATAATCCACTTCATGAGCGATATGAACGGGAGTCATCTGTTTATATGGGCATAAGTGAGTCATTGTCAAAAGATAGTAGTAATACTCACAATACAGCTATCAACCAAGGAGACGACAATACTAATATATCTCATGGCAATAGTACGTATGATTCTTATAGAACACCTCCTGTTGTTCACGACGATATGCAATCTGCAGAACATATAGCTACAGCAGTAGATTATGATAAAGTCTTTGGTGGTCGCCGTACAAAAGGGTACGAAGTTATGCGTGGTGAAACTACACAGTTTGTGGAGAACCTTAAAGCTAAGGGATATACACCTCCTGCACCAAAGGCTACTTATGAACAATCATCCTTTATAGATGAAAGTTTTGACGCTGTTCCTAAAGAATTCCCTAGTTATACCAAAGAGGATATAGATCGTTTTAAATCTTTATCTCATGACATCCGTGAACAAGATGTGGAGGAACGGACAATTCAAAACTCTGGATTCCTACCAATGGGCCAAGTTGCGTCTTGTTATATTTTGGCAAAAAAGGGTGATGATCTCTATATTATAGATCAACATGCAGCACATGAACGTGTACGTTATGATAAGCTTTGTAAGTCTTCTGAATCCATTCCTATGCAATCTATACTTGTGCCTCAATATAGTGAGGCTACAGATGATGAAATGAATTTGGTAGAGGAAGAGCGAGAAACCTTACTAGATCTTGGCTTTGATGTAGAGTTAGGTGGTCCTACGAAAATCAAATTGGTAGGGGCTCCTGTAGATCTAGTAGAGTCAAAGGCTTTTGAAATTCTCCAATATGTATTTTCTTACTTACACGAACACCAACAGCCTACTAAGGCTCAGTTACGACATGAAATGCTAGCGTATGCATCTTGTAGAGGGGCTATTAAGGCAGGTCATAATTTAAATATGTATCAAATGACTACCTTAATTGAGGATCTCTTTAGTACAGAGAAGCCCTACGTATGCCCTCATGGTCGTCCAACGATTATAAAATTTACGCCTGATGAATTAGGTAAATTATTCTTACGGTCTTAATATGAATATACTAACGACATCTCAAAAATCTAATGAGGCCATTCAGGAGGAAGCCAAAGCACTGGCTTCCTCTATGCATATGACCTATATTAAACGAGGTAAAACATCGATACCAGCCTTATTCGGTAAGTATCAATGCGAATATATTGCGGTTCTTGCTGGTTCTGGATTAACTATTCATTTTCCAGAAAATCAACAACATACCTTTCATTTGTCTATGGCTCAATTACGTATATTACGTTTACAACGCGGTGAAGGCGATCATCTAGTTAATGCGGTACAAGTCATATTAGATAAAAAAGGATTATCTAATAGAGCTAGATTTACGTTTTTAGACTGTACAATTGGCCTTGGTAGTGACAGTATTATAGTGAGTTATGGATACCCACAGGCTCAAATAACTGGCCTAGAAGGGTCTTTACCTATATGGCTTGCTACTAGTCATGGTTTAGCTCATTATATTCATAGTGAGGATAGTGTAACGAATGCATTGCGACGTATTAAAGTAAATCATGATACCTTTGAACACTATTTACCAAACCTACCTGACAATAGTATTGATATTATTTATTTTGATCCTATGTTTGAAGTTCCTGTAGAGGAAAGTCCTCAATTCAAACCTCTTCGAGGACATACTGTGGAAAGTCATATAGATGATAAAATTATGGCACAGGCTATGCGTGTTGCCGCGTATGGTGTTATTATTAAAGAACGACCATTTAGTTCGGTCTTTCAAAAATATCCACCCCATCAATGGGTGGGCGGAAAATATAGTCGTATAGGCTATGGTGTATATATGAAGGAGTTAATGTGAATCCCTTAATTACCATCGTTGGACCAACGGCAGTAGGCAAAACAGATCTTACCTTGGACTTAGCAGAACAGCTACATGCTGAGGTTATTTCTGGTGATGCTTACCAAGTATATAAACAACTCAATATTGGTACCGCTAAACCATCGGCGGATGAACTTAAGCGTGTGAAACATCATCTTATCGATATATTAGAACCAAATGATTCATATTCAGTGTCTATTTTCCAAAATCAAGCTAAAGAGATAATTGGTAGACTAAATGACAGGAATATTCTACCTATTCTGTCTGGTGGCACAGGGTTATATGTTCAATCGTTATTAGAGAACTATAACTTTAATGACATTAAGCCTGATGAAAATTTACGATTAGAACTAGATGAGCTATTTAATGCTAAAGGTATTGATGGTTTACGAGAATATGTTTTCACATTAGGAACAAAACACAATATAGAAATTCAATATAATGATAAGCATCGTTTATATCGAGCTATTGAAATATTGCATCATGGCGATGTAGATTCGTTACGTAATCAGACGAAAGATGGTATATCTTATAAAGGGCCTGTTATTGGTCTTATGAGAGATCGTGATCAGTTATATGAACGCATTAATTTACGCGTCGATATGATGTTTGATGCAGGTTTAATTGAAGAGGTTGAGCAACTTGTTAAGTCCGGTGTAAATCCTGATTGCCAAGCCTTTAAGGGGATTGGTTATAAAGAGGTTGTAGACTATATAAATGGCACTATTAACCTTGATGAATGTAGAGATTTAATCAAGAAAAATACTCGTCATTTTGCCAAGCGACAAATCACTTGGTATAAGCGCATGCCATATATTGAATGGATTCATATTGATAATAATACATCTAAAGATTTTATATTTAATAAAGCTATGGAATTAATTCGTAGAGAAGGATTAGCATGACATTAGAAGAAATACGTAGTAAAGCCCTTGAGATGGCTGAACCTGAATTTAAAAAGTTTGAACCTATTGCATTAGCCAATACAAAAAAGGTATTAGAAGCCTTTAAAGAGTGCCAAGTATCTGACTATCATTTTACAGGTACTACGGGTTATGGCTATAATGATGTAGGCCGAGAAAAACTAGATGAAGTATTTGCCTATGTATTTAAAGGTGAAAAGGCTATTGTTCGTCCTCATTTTGTATCTGGTACTCATGCATTAGCAACAACTCTTATTGCATTAATGGGGAATGGTTCAAAAGGGACTGAATTTATCTATGCAGTTGGGGCTCCTTACGATACGATGCAGTCTGTTATCGGTGCATCTCGTGAGGTGCGTGGATCTCTCGTAGAAAAGGGGTTTACCTATACTGAGGTACCGTTAAAGAATAATACGTATGATGTAGAAGCCATCGCTAATGCTGTTAATGACAATACGCGAGTAGTAGTGATTCAACGCTCTCGTGGTTATAGTACGCGTGAACCATTATCTATTGCAGATATTAAAATAATTGTAGATGCTGTAAAAGCTAAAAACTCGAATACGATTTGTTTTGTAGATAATTGTTATGGTGAGTTTACAGAGCTGCAAGAACCTTTAGAAGCTGGTGCAGATATTATGGCTGGTTCTCTCATTAAGAATGCAGGGGGCGGCTTAGCACCAACAGGTGGATATATCGTAGGTCGTGAAGACTTAGTAGAAGATGCAGCGTACCAACTCACTGCTCCAGGACTTGGTGATCATATGGGCTCTTATGCGCCTGGTTACCGTTTATTCTTCCAAGGCTTGTTTATGGCTCCTCACGTAGTATTACAAGCTCTTAAAGGAGCTGTATATACGGCTGCAGTAGGTGAATTGTTAGGGTATGATGTATTCCCTAAGGTAAATGCTGATCGCTATGATTTAATCCAAGCTATCAATTTAAAAAATGGAGAAGAAATGGAGCACTTCTGTGTAGGTATGCAAGCATATTCTCCTGTTGATGCTCACGTACATCCAATCCCTGGCGACATGCCTGGCTACGAAGATAAAATCATCATGGCCGGTGGTACCTTTGTACAAGGCTCATCTATTGAATTAAGTGCAGATGGTCCTGTTCGTCCTCCATATACAATTTTCATGCAAGGTGGCTTAGTATTTGAGCATTCTATGCTCGGTATTCTAGGAGCCGCTGAAGAGCTTTTAAAACATAGATAATTCTTTGAATCCCTTTTGTTATGAGAAAGGGATTCTTTTATTTCAAATCTTTTCAATGTACCTAATTCTAGGCTATAATATAAGTTGCTATAATTTTATAGCAATACTACTCGGACTTTTACACCGAACTAGTGTTTTACACGTCAGGCTTTCACCCTGATTAGTTTTATGATCAAGAGATCATTAAAAGGAGAAAGTATGGAAAAAGTTATCGCTGTAGCTATGAGTGGCGGCGTAGATAGTTCTTTAACTGCTGCAATGCTACTAAAACAAGGCTATAAAGTATTTGGTATTACCCTGTGGCTATGGGTGAGTGGTACACCTTATGATTCAGTGCCTCTCGCTGTAACAGATGCTAAGAAGATGTGTGATTTTCTTGGTATTGAGCATCATGTTATTGATGCTCGTGATGTATTCTACGATAATGTAGTAGATTACTTCGTAAAAGAATATGCCTATGGTCGCACACCAAATCCTTGTGTATTTCTGTAATAAAAATATCAAATTTGATTTGATGCTCAATCGAGCTCTTGAACTTGGGGCCACACATATGGTTACAGGTCATTATGCGCAGGTTAATTATAATGAAGAAACTGGTTTATATGAATTACATAAAGGCGTTGATCCTACGAAAGACCAAAGCTATGTTATGTACAATATGAACCAACGCATTTTAAGTCACCTCATGTTTCCACTAGGTGGACAATGTAAGACTGAAACACGTAAACTAGCTGCTGAATATGATTTGCCAGTAGCTAAAAAACCAGATAGTGTTGATATTTGTTTCTTGCCTCATGGGAACTATCAAAAGCTGGTAGTAGAAGAAATGAAGGGAAAACCAAAAACTGGTAATATTGTTACTGAAGATGGTGAGGTATTAGGTAAGCATAATGGCTTATTTAATTACACTATTGGTCAACGTAAAGGCCTTGGTATTGCATATAAGCACCCATTATACGTCATTGGCTTTAATGGTGATCGCAACGAGGTTATCGTAGGTCCTAATGAACGACTCTTTACAAATCGTATGATTTGTAAGTTCTATAATTTCCTGGATGATACAATTCATAAAGAATTAAAAGCAGAAGGTAAAATTCGCTATGCAGCAAATCCTTCACCTTGTACTGCACGTATCTTAGATGATGATACGATGGAGGTTATCTTCGAAGAACCACAACGGGCTATAACCCCAGGTCAGTCCGTAGCCTTTTATAATGGCACTCAACTATTAGGAGGTGCTGTTATCGATCGCGTATGTTAGAAAGGAGAATACAAGTTCCTTGAACTTGTTTACATAGTATGTCAACGAAAAAGATTCGAAACTTCTGTATTATAGCTCATATTGACCATGGTAAATCTACCATAGCCGATAGATTAATTGAATATACTGGCACATTACAAAAGCGTGAAATGGAGGCTCAAGTTTTGGACTCCATGGATTTAGAACGAGAACGTGGTATTACTATTAAAGCGCAATCTGTTCGAATTTTGTATAAAGCACAAGATGGAGAAGAGTATACTTTGAATCTCATCGATACTCCGGGCCATGTGGATTTCAGCTATGAAGTATCTCGTTCTCTTGCAGCTTGTGAAGGTGCATTACTAGTAGTAGATGCTGCACAAGGTGTAGAGGCTCAAACGTTGGCAAATGTGTATCTCGCTTTAGAACATGATCTTGAAATTATTCCTGTTATCAACAAAATTGACTTGCCTTCTGCAGATCCTGATCGAGTAAAACATGAAATTGAAGATATCATTGGTTTAGACGCATCTGATGCTGTATTATGTTCTGCTAAATCTGGCATTGGCATTCCAGATATTTTAGAAACTATTGTAAATAAGGTTCCTGCGCCACCAGATAAATCCGATCAACCTACGAGAGCTTTGATTTTTGATAGCCGCTTTGATTCCTATAAAGGTGCTATTGCGTATGTACGGGTAAAAGAAGGCACTATCAAGGCAAAAGATACAATTCGTATGATGCATGATAATAAGGATTTTGATGTAACTGAGCTCGGTATCTTTACACCAAATCTTGTGCCTGTTCAGAAATTACCATGTGGCTCTGTAGGTTGTATTGCGGCTAGTATTAAGAATGTAGCAGACTGTCACGTAGGTGATACGGTAACATTGGCAAACAATCCTGCAGCAGAGCCATTGCCAGGTTATCGTAAGGCTGTATCTATGGTATATTGTGGTCTCTATCCGACAGAGTCTAAAGATTACGAAAATCTTCGTGATGCATTAGAAAAATTACAGCTTAATGATGCTGCCTTAGAATATGAAGCTGAAACATCCTTGGCGTTAGGTTTTGGATTCCGTTGTGGCTTCCTTGGACTTTTACATATGGACGTTATTCAAGAACGGTTAGAGCGAGAATATAATTTAACGCTCATTACGACCGCTCCATCTGTAAACTATAAGGTATATAAAACAAATGGAGAAATGCTTGAAGTAGATAATCCTGCTAAATTGCCACCTCCTACAGAAATCGACTACATTGAAGAACCTTATGTAAAAGCTACTACAATCGTACCTAAAAGATTTCGTAGGTACTATTATGGAATTATCTCAAGATAAACGTGGTGAATACCAATCCATGGAATATTTAGATGAAACTCGAGTATCCGTTGTGTACCACTTGCCTTTGAGTGAAATTATTTACGACTACTTTGATAAATTGAAATCTGCTACAAAAGGTTATGCATCTCTTGACTATGAGTTGATTGGCTATAAACAGTCTCCAATGGTTAAGATGGATATTCTGTTAAATGGTGATCCAGTAGATGCGTTGTCCATTATCGTACATAAGGACCGTGCTGCTACACGAGGTCGTGCATTAGCAGAAAAATTAAAAGAATTGATTCCTCGTCAAATGTTTGAAATTCCAATTCAAGCTGCGGTGGGCACGAAAATTGTGGCTCGTGAAACCGTAAAGGCTTGGCGTAAAGACGTTTTGGCTAAATGTTACGGCGGTGATATTTCTCGTAAACGTAAACTCTTAGAAAAACAAAAAGCTGGTAAGAAACGTATGAAGTCTGTGGGCTCTGTAGAGATTCCACAAGAAGCATTTATGGCTATTCTCAAGGTTGAGGACTAATATAATGAAAACAGATTTCTAATATCCTGAATCTGTCTACACTTGGGGATATGGGCTTGTATGTCCATATCCCTTTTTGTAAACAGAAATGTATGTATTGTGATTTTCCAGCCTATCAAAATTTACAAGATTATTACGAAACCTATGTTTATGCATTAGTACAAGAAATGGATTTGTGGGTTTCGGAACACCCAGAGTCTAAATCTAAACCTATTGATACTATTTATTTTGGGTGGTGGTACACCTACTGAATTATCAATACAACAGCTACAGATGATTGTAGATAAAATTAAAAGTACTTTTACTATTACTGACGATTGCCATATGACTATAGAGTCTAATCCTGGTGAAGTAGATCTACAGTATCTAACTAAGTTAGTTAAACTAGGTTTTAATCGCATTAGTTTTGGTGTTCAAACCTTTGATGATAAGGCGCTTACCATGCTGCACCGCAGTCATAATGGGGAAAAGGCTAAGCAAGCTGTTTTTGATGCTAAAGAGGCAGGCTTTACCGATATCAATATTGATTTGATTTATGGATTGCCACGACAAACCTTAGAGGATATTCAGTATAATTTAAATATCCTCAAAGACTTACCAATTAATCATATTTCTACGTATGGATTACAAGTAGAGGTAGGAACATATTTATATCATTTAGTTCAAAAGAATCTTATTTCTATTCCTAGTGAAAGCATTGATGAAGCAATGTATGACACAATGATGGAAGGATTGAAAAATCAAGGATTTGAACGATACGAAATTTCTAATTTTGCTAAAGATAGTTCTTATAGTCGTCATAATTTAAAATATTGGCACTATGTAGACTATTTAGGATTTGGCGCTGGTGCTCATTCCTTCTATGAGGGTATTCGCCGTAGCAACAACCGAAATGTAATGCCTTATATACAAGCTGTTGATCGATATACTATGCCTACTATCGATACGGAGACTATTACTGTAGAGCGCGCGCAAGAGGACTTTTGCTTCTTAGCACTCCGCACTAAGTGGGGCCTTGATGAGCAGAAATTTGAGGATAGATTTGGCGTATCTGTTCATAATTTATTTGGTAATATATTAGAAGATTTAGTTACTAAAGGCTTATTAGAGTATCAAAATAGTAGTTATCATTTAAGTTCTGAAGGGGCTAAGCATGGTAACTATGTATTTAGTCAATTTATTCGAGAGTAATTTCTCACAGTTTCTCAAAATCTAATATGTTAGTATAAATAGGATGATGATGAATAAGCATGCTAGATTTGAGGAGGAACGATGAAGACATCTGTCATAATACACGGTTTACATAATGAATTTACTTTAGATCAAATGAAGGCATGCATAGAATTAGCTGAAAAATATGGTGGATCTTTCCGCCATGTAGTAACTGGTTTACAAATTACAGGTATTGAAAAAGACGATAAGGAAAAACTTATCTCTGAATTACCAGAAGGCGTAACTACAGTTGTTCATAGAGGAGTAAATTCTTTAATTGCTTGCGTAGGTAAAGGCTATTGTAAAAATGGCCAAATGGAAACTAAAGAATTGGCTGATTATGTAGAGAGAAAACATTATGGACGAAACATCACACAAATGCAAAATTGGCATCAGTGGATGTGGTCGTAATTGCCCAGATGCAATGGTAAAAGATATTGCCTTTATTGGCACCTCTCAAGGTTATATGCTTGCAGTTGGTGGTAATACAGGTATTAAACCTGAAGCAGGGACTATTTTAGCTAGAAATCTAACAGTAGAACAAGCTAAAAAAGCTGTCGATATTTTAGTTGATTGGTACGCTGAACACGGTGAACCTCGTGAGCGTATGGGTAAATTATTAGCTAGATTAGGCAATCCACTGGAAGGTATGGAGCTATAATTATTTAGTTGTATTAGTAATACAACATCATAATCGAATAGTCCCGAAGTTTTCCGTAAAGATAACAATTTAATCCAATACATTAAAACACTTATACTATTTTATAGGTTTACTAAATTTATTAATTAGAATAAATCAATTTAATTAATAAATTTAGAAGATCACATAAAGTGAGATAGTATAAGTGTTTTCTTATTGTTATACTTTGATTTTTTGACCAATTAACCAAAAAGATTCAATTGTCTTTTTGACTAAATAGATATTATTTGACTTTTTCGGTATTTTTTTGCTTGACAATTTTTACCAATGTGATAATATTATACATGCGATTAGCACTCAAAGTTTATGAGTGCTAACAAGAGGTGTCATTATGGATGAAAGAAAACAGCGCATCTTGCGAGCCATAATTGAAGACTACGTTAAATCCGCAGAACCTGTAGGGTCTCGAACGATTGCTAAGAACTATAATCTTGGCATTAGTCCTGCTACAGTACGGAATGAAATGTCCGATTTAGAGGAATTAGGCTATTTAGAGCAACCTCATACATCGGCTGGACGTATTCCTTCAGCTAAGGGCTATCGCTTATATGTTGACTCCATGTTGAGTCAACAACCTGTTCCATTACAGGATGCTGAAAAAATTGAAATGTTATGGAAACATTCCAATGGATCGACGAGTGAGCTCTTCTTAAATATGGCTAAACTACTTTCACAAGTGAGCCATAGTATGAGTTTATTCCTAGCTCCAGCCCATGATAGAGCATTAATTAAATACATTCATGTATTACCGCTAGATAGTCATCAAGCCATTATGGTAGTTATCACAGAAACAGGTGCACTCGATAATGAGCTGATGTACTTTGGTGAAAGTATTTCACCAGAACTTTTACAAAGTCTAGCTATGCAATTTAACAACGCATTACAGAATGTAAGTATTGGTCATGTAACGGCTGAAGCACTTGGAAACTTATTGATTCATATGGAAGGTCCGCAGGGGATTTTATTAATCCTTTCGGAAACATTATTACGAGCTATTAATAAACGTAAGTTGTTCTATTCGGTAGGTACCACAGAGTTGTTAAATCAACCAGAGTTTAAGTCTGTTGAAAAGGTACAACCCTTGCTTTCATTAGTGGAAGAACAAAATCAATTGGGACAGTTATTAAAAGATGATTCACCAACACCAGTTAAGGTTAAGATTGGTATAGAGAATGAAACAGAAGCACTACAATCGATGAGTGTGGTACAAGCTGATTTTACTAATCAAGATCAGCCTATAGGAACTCTTGCTATTCTAGGACCAACGCGAATGGAATACGGCCGAATTATCGGTATGCTATCTCATATGAAACATATAATGGAAACTATGGTAAAAGAACAAAATAGAAAGGGCATATAATGGCTGAAGAACAAGACATTAAACAAGAAACAGTTGATGAAACAGTTGATGCTACAAATGTAGAGGAAACAACTGTGGAAGCAACTGAAGAAGTTGTGGCTGATGCTGCTCAAGTATTAGAAGAACTTAAAGCCGACTTTGATAATCGCTATAAGCGTTTACAAGCGGACTTTGAAAACTTCAAGCGGCGTACTAACCAAGAGAAAGAGCAACTTGCTGGATATGTTAAAGGGGATGTATTAACAGACCTTCTTCCTGTATTGGATAACTTTGAACGGGCTGTTCAAAGTCCAGCAGAAGGGGAAGCAAAATTATTCCTCGATGGATTTATTATGATTCATCAAAACTTGATGGCTATGTTATCTAAACATGGTTTAGCCGTTATCGATGCGGTAGGTAAACCATTTGATCCAAATTTCCATCAAGCGATTATGCGAGTGCCGTCAGATGAATATGAATCTGATACGGTATGTGAAGTATTACAAACTGGCTACACTGTTGATGGTCGTTGTATACGTCCAGCAATGGTAAAAGTTGTTGAATAGATTATAAAGTTTTAGGAGGCATATATTATGGCAAAGGTAATTGGTATTGACTTAGGTACTACAAACTCTTGTGTTGCGGTTATGGAAGGCGGCGAGCCTACGGTTATTACTAACCAAGAAGGCGCTCGTACAACTCCTTCCGTTGTTGGTTTCGCTAAAAATGGCGAACGTTTAGTTGGTCAATTGGCTAAACGTCAAGCTGTATCTAACCCAGAAAACACAATCATTTCTATTAAACGTCACATGGGTACAGACTACAAAGTAACTGTAGAAGATAAGTCTTATACTCCTCAAGAAATTTCTGCAATGATTCTTCAAAAATCAAAGCTGATGCAGAAGCATATTTGGGTGAACCTGTTAAACAAGCAGTTATCACAGTTCCTGCATACTTTACAGACTCCCAACGTCAAGCTACTAAAGACGCTGGTGCTATTGCTGGTCTTGAAGTGCTTCGTATTATCAACGAACCTACAGCAGCTGCTCTTGCATATGGTGTAGATAAAGATGAAGACGGTAAAGTTCTCGTATTCGACCTTGGTGGTGGTACATTCGACGTATCTATCCTTGAACTTGGCGATGGCGTATTTGAAGTATTGGCAACATCTGGTAACAACCATCTTGGTGGTGATGATTTCGACCAACGCATTATGAACTACCTTATTGAAGAGTTCAAAAAAGAAACAGGTATCGATTTATCCAATGATAAATTAGCTGATCAACGTTTAAAAGAAGCTGCTGAAAAAGCAAAAATTGAATTGTCTGGCGTAGCTAGCACAAATATCAACTTGCCATTCATCACAGCTGATGCTACTGGTCCTAAACACTTAGACGTAACATTAACTCGTGCCAAATTTGAAGAATTGACTGCTGACTTGGTACAAGCAACAATCGAGCCTACTCGTAAAGCTATGCAAGATGCTGGTCTTTCCGCTTCTGATATCGATAAAGTATTGTTAGTTGGTGGTTCTAGCCGTATTCCAGCTGTACAAGATGCTATTAAAAAAGTATTAGGTAAAGAGCCAACTAAAAACGTTAATCCTGATGAATGTGTAGCTATTGGTGCTGCTATTCAAGGTGGTGTATTAGTAGGTGAAGTTAAAGACGTATTGTTACTTGATGTAACTCCATTGTCTCTTGGTATCGAAACAATGGGTGGTGTATTCACACGTATTATCGATCGTAACACTACAATTCCTACATCTAAATCTCAAGTATTCTCCACTGCTGCAGATAATCAACCATCTGTAGATATCCATGTATTACAAGGTGAACGTGAGTTCGCAGCAGATAATAAAACATTGGGTCGCTTTAACTTGGATGGTATTCCAGCAGCTCCTCGTGGGGTTCCTCAAATCGAAGTAACTTTCGACATCGATGCTAACGGTATCGTACATGTAAAAGCAAAAGACTTGGGTACTCAAAAAGAACAAAAAATTACAATCACTTCTTCTAGCGGATTAAAAGAAGACGAAATCGATCGCATGGTTAAAGAAGCTGAAGCACATGCAGCAGAAGATAAAGCTAGAAAAGAAGAATTAGATATTAAAAATAATGCAGATTCCTTGGTATACCAAGCTGAAAAAGCATTGAAAGAACTTGATGGTAAAGGCGACACAGCTTTGTTGAAAGAAGTTGAAGAAGCAAAAGATAAATTGAAAAAATCTATCGAAGCAGGCAACATTGAAGATATTAAAAAAGACAGTGAAGCTTTGGAACAACCATTACATAAATTAGCTGAGCAAATGTATGCAGCAGCACAACAAGCTCAACAAGCAGCTGGTGGTGCAGAGCAAGGTCAACAACAAACAAAATCTGATGACAATGTAGTTGATGCTGATTACACAGTAGTGGATGACGATAAGAAATAAGAAGGGTTGGTAACTAATGGCACGTGATTATTATGACATCTTAGGGGTCAGTAAATGCCTCTCAAGATGAAATCAAAAAGGCCTTCCGTAAAAAGGCACGCCAATACCATCCAGATGTAAATAAAGATAATCCAAAGGAAGCGGAAGCAAAATTTAAAGAAGCGAACGAAGCTTACGAAGTATTGTCTGATGAAACTAAAAAAGCTCAATATGACCAATTCGGCCACGACGCCTTCAAACAAGGAGGCGGCGCTGGCGCCGGTGGTTTCCAAGGTGGCTTTGGCGGTTTCGGTGGTCAAGCTGGTGGCTTTGGTGATATCTTTGGCGATATTTTTGGTGGCATGTTTGGCGGTGGTCGCCAGCAACAAGGTCCTCAAAAAGGTAATGATTTGCGCGAAGATATTGATATTTCCTTTGAAGATGCAGCCTTTGGTAAATCTATGGAAATAGAGGTGCATCGTCATGAAGAATGTGATCACTGTCATGGTACTGGTGGTGAACCAGGATCTCGTGTCGATACTTGTCCAAACTGTCATGGTTCTGGTCAAGAAGCGGTTATTCAAAATACTCCATTTGGGCGTATGCAATCCGTTCGCACTTGTTCTCGCTGTCATGGTACTGGTAAAAGCATTGAAAAACCTTGTTCTAAATGCCGTGGTACAGGTGAAATGCTTGCTAAGCGCAAGATTTCTATCAAGATTCCAGCAGGTGTAGATAGTGGTTCTCGCTTACGCGTTGCTAATGAAGGGGAACCAGGTATTTTGGGCGGTCCTAAGGGTGACCTTTACGTATATATCTTTGTTCGTCCTCATAAGGAATTTGAGCGAAATGGTAATGATGTTATTAGCCGTGTGAATATTAGCTTTGCTCAAGCTGCTCTTGGTGCGACTATACAAGTTAACACCTTAGATGGTAAAGTAGAGTTAAAGATTCCGGAAGGTACTCAAACGGGAACGGCATTCCGCGTAAAGGGCAAAGGTATTCCATATTTGCGTAACCCTAACCAAAGAGGGGACCAACATATTGTGGTAACTGTCCAAACGCCTAAGAAGTTGACCGATACTCAACGTGAGTTGTTATTACGCTTTGCAAACGAAAGTAACGAAGATGTAAATAACTTACAAGTGAGCAAAAGTCTCTTTGAAAAAATTAAGGACTGTTTAACGAAATGAACAGCTCATGTGAAGGAATGGTTTGTTCCATCACATTCCCTATAAAGGAGCATATATGCAGTGGATAGAAGTATCCATTGTCTGTGAAAGAGTAGCCACCGATGAGGTGACTACTCTTTTTGACGATTACGCAGACAATGGAATTATAGAAGAAGATATTGACGAACAACCTAATTTAATAAAATTAACGCTCTACGCTGATCCAACACTTGATGCCGATGTGATTAAAGAAGACTTAGAAAAACGTCTTACAGAGGCAAATATTACGGTGAAATCAATAGATGCTCATATACTAGACGAATCTACGTGGTTAAATTCTTGGCAACAATATATTGAGCCTACAGAAATATTGCCAAATATAGTAATTAAACCTGCATGGCAAGAATATGATAACGTCGACAATAAAATAATTATAGAAATCGATTCAGATATTTCCTTTGGCACTGGTTCCCATGAAACGACTAGAACGTGTGCAGAGCTATTAAAAGTTTATAGTGAATCTATGGATCTTGATAAGGTTACATGTTTAGATATCGGTACAGGTACAGGGATACTTTTATTAGTAGCCGCCCAATTAGGTATAAAACATTTAGTAGGCATTGATATTGAGGAATATGCAGCTAATCAAGCAAAAATTAACTGTGAAAATAATGAAGTACATGCCGAAATTATTTGTGGTAATTTAGATACGGATTTTGAAGGTACTGCTCAATTAATTTTAGCTAATTTAACAGTAGACCCTTTGAAGATATTGTTACCACAAATAGGTAAGAAACTTGAAGATAATGGCATTTTAATCATTAGTGGTATTATTGATGATCGGTATGATGAAATCTTGCCGTATATCACTGAACATTGGCATATTATAGAGGAACGCGTGGCAGGCCCTTGGCATACCTTTGCGTTAAAAAAGATATGAAGAAAATATTTATCCCTACACCATTAAATGAAAAAATACAATTACCAAAAGATGTGACACATCATGTGTTACATGTATTTCGTCATAATATGGATAAACCCATTACTGTAACGGGCAGTGATAATCGTTGTGGTATCTATCAGATTACCGAAGAAGTTGATGGTATAGCAGAAGCTAAACTTATTGAATATGTAGCGACTGATGTGTCGTCGTATCGAACTATTCTTGTTCAAGCCTTATTGAAAGGTGAAAAGCTAGAATGGGTATTACAAAAGGCGACGGAGTTAAATGTAGATACCATTTATCTTGTATCTACCGCAAACTGTGTAGCTAAATATGATGATAAGAAACTACAATCAAAAGTTAGTCGTTGGGAAAAAATTATACTAGAAGCAGCTCAACAATGTGGGCGTAATCAACTGCCCACACTTGTAGTAGGCGAAAAGCTTTCACAAGTGCTTGAAATAGAGGATGACGCATTAAAACTAGTAGCCTATGAAAATGAAGAGGGACATACTATTAAGACTGCACTTGAATCAATACATAGCAATCAAATATAACTGACATTCTTATCTGTATTGGTCCTGAAGGGGGCTATCAAGAGAAGGAAATCAATGCTATTATAGAGAGTGGTGGAAAATCAGTTTCTCTTGGTAATACTATTTTACGAGCAGAAACTGCTGCCATTGGATCATTAGCGATGATTCAATATGAATTAGAACTATAAATTAAATAAGAATAGAGAGGTGCAATGAAAACCGTTGCTTTCACAACCTTAGGCTGTCGTGTCAATCAGTATGACACAGATGCTATGAAAGGTTTATTTTTACAAAATAATTACGAAGCTGTAGACTTCGATGAAAAAGCTGATATATATGTAATTAATACATGTTCTGTAACCAATATGGGGGAAAAGAAATCCCGTCAATTGATAAGGAAAGCAAAACGTCAAAATGAAGATGCTTATGTAATCGTTACCGGTTGTTATGCTCAGCTTGATCCAGATGCGATTGCTGCTATTGATGGTGTTAACCTTGTGATAGGTACAAACAATCGATCAAAAATCGTTGAGTTAGTAGAGCAACTAGAATCTACAGAACGTCAAATCAATGCTGTTAGAGATATTATGAAAGAGTCCAATTTTGAGGAAATGCCATTATTTGGTAATGAATCAGATAAGGCTCGAGCTTTCATGAAAATTCAAGAGGGCTGTAATAACTATTGCTCTTTCTGCATCATTCCATATACTCGTGGTAAATTGAAATCTCGTAAGATTGAAGATATCGTAGAAGAAGCTAAGCGTTTAGTAGACCATGGCTTCCACGAAATCGTACTAACAGGTATTCATTTAGGTAATTACGGTGTGGAATTACCGGATAGACCTACCTTGGCTGATGTAGTAAAAGCCTTATTAGAAATACCTGAGTTATATCGTATTCGTTTTGGATCTATTGAATCTGTTGAGGTTTCTGATGAGCTAGTAGAATTAATGGCTACAGATAAACGAGTATGTCCAAATCTTCACTTACCATTACAAGCGGGTTCAGACCATGTATTACAATTGATGAGACGTCATTATACATTACAAGAGTATAAAGATCTCATTGCCAAGTTGCGTTCTCGCATTAAAGATTTATCTATTACGACTGATATCATTGCAGGTTTTCCACAAGAAACAGATGAAGATTTTGAAGAAACATTGAATACAGTACGTGAAATTGGGTTTACCCATATTCACGCTTTCCCATATTCTATTCGTGAAGGTACACCGGCTGCAACTATGCCTGATCAAGTACCTGAAGCCGTTAAAAAGACTCGTGTTGCACTGTTAAATGGTCTTAGTCAAGCAGGTTATGAAGCATACGCTAAATCTCGCATTGGTAAGCCTGGTGAAATTCTCATCGAAAAGGAAGAGAATGGATACTATATGGGCTTAACAAATGAGTATGTAAATGGTAAAGTAAAGTCTGATGGATTACATAAGATTGGTGATCTTATTGGCGGTACTGTTGTAGGTTTAGAAGATAATTATTTAATTATTGAATAAGGAGTCTAATTATGAGCGATTGCATTTTCTGTAAAATTATTAATGGTGAAATTCCTTCCAATAAAGTATTAGAAAACGATAAATTCTATGCATTCCATGATATTCAACCGGTGAAAAAGGTCCATGTTTTAATCGTGCCTAAAAACCATGTATCTAATATTGCACATCTTACAGAAAAGAATGCTGACTATGTAGAAGGTTTGCTACCATTTGTTCGTGATGTAGCTAAAGAATTAGGTATTTCCAAAGATGGTTATCGCTTGATTTTTAACACAGGTGGTAAAGCTGGTCAAACTGTATTCCATATGCATGCACATCTATTAGGTGGCGAGGAAATGGGCTGGCCAGAAGCTTAATATTGTGTATAATGTATTATTTTTATAATACTTATTAAAATTCCTATAAAATATACTGGAAAATATTGACAACATATATACCTATACATATAATATTATATGTGCGTATGTAAATTATCAGCACTTCCCGAGATTATTTTGGAGGGAGGGATATAGATGTCTGAAATCAAAGTCGGTAAAAACGAAACGCTTGAAAGTGCTCTTCGTCGATTCAAACGCTCCTGCCAAAAAGCGGGTGTTTTGTCTGAAGTAAGAAAACGTGAACACTACGAAAAACCAAGCGTAAAAAGAAAGAAAAAATCTGAAGCAGCAAGAAAACGCAAATTCAGAGCATAAGATGATTACCCTAATTCTGTCTTTTCATGGCTTCATGAAATCCAGAATTGGGGTTTCTTTATTTTATAAACAAGGAGGCTTACTATGAGCTTAAAAGATCAATTAAAAGAAGATATGAAAGCGGCTATGAAAGCTCGTGAAGAAGGAAAAACTGCTTTATCTGTAATTCGTATGGTTAACAGTGCTATTAAAAATACAGAAATTAACGACAAGGTAGAACTTGATGATAATGGCATTCTTGGTATTTTAGCCAAAGAAATGAAGACTCGCCAAGACTCTTTAGCTGAGTTTGAAAAAGCTGGTCGTGAAGATTTAATTAGTCATGTTAAAGAAGAAATGGCAGTATTACAAAAATACTTACCAGAACAGCTTTCTGAAGATGAAATTCGCACAATTGTACAAGAAGCAATAACTGCGTGTGGTGATAGCGTAAATATGGGTAATGTTATGAAACATGTTATGCCTAAAACTAAAGGCCGTGCAGATGGTAAAGTAGTTAATAATATTGTTAAAGAATTGCTTGGTTAATGATATTGTTAAATTTACTATGACTAACTAATTGTACTGAAAATACATTGATTCTAATATAGCTTTTAAAAGAGGCTTATAGGACAAAAAGTGTGTGTAAAAACCCTTATAACACTAGATATTTACTAGTGTTATAAGGGTTTAATCTTTTTTTGGAGAAGTTTGAGGGTGGACAAAAAGTGTGGGTGAAAACATCAATTAACCCTTGTAATTACTGACTAAAATGAGGTTATATCTTCCTATATATAAACAAATATGGAGGAAGAGTTTATGCGACAAATAAAATGTCCTGATTGTAATGAAACATGTATTAAACACGGTGTTTTTAAAAATCTGGTTCTCAGCGTTGGTTTTGCAAACATTGTAAGGTGGCATTTACCGTTAAAATTAATAATTTAAGTAAAGAGTTAAGCCTATTCTTGAATTGGTTATTCAGCACCAATATTCAAGCTGATATGCCTGGTAAAGGTCGTACATTCAGGCGTAAAACCGCTAAATTTTGGTCCATATGGCCATTGCCACCAAAAGTGGAAGAAGTACATGATGTGGTATATCTTGATGGAATTTACTTAGCTAGGAATTTATGTGTGTTGATTTGTTGCAATGATACTCATGTTCTAGGATGGTATGTCTGTCGTTATGAGCATGCTAGAGCTTGGCAGTGTTTAATGGAACGGATTGCCGAACCTAAAGTCGTTGTGTCTGATGGTGCTAATGGTTTGCCTAAAGCATTACGTAAAGTTTGGCCTCATAGCAGTCACCAAAGATGCCTGTTTCACATTTTTTGTCAGGTTAGACGATATACGACAAGTAGACCTAAAACGTTAGCAGGAAAGGATCTTTATACTCTTGCTAAAGATTTATTTAATGTGAAAACAATGGATCAAGCTTTTATATGGATTAATAAACTTTCGGCGTGGCGAATGACATATTCTGATTTTTACGAGAAATGACGATTGATGAATTCGGAAACAAACGCTCTACACATGAGCGTTTGCTTAAAGCTGAATCATCATTATGGCGTCTGATTAGGCAACAAACTTTATTTACATTTTTGGAATGTATTGATATTACAATACCTACAACAAATAATCGTATTGAAGGTGGAGTAAATGCTCAACTAAGAAGTATGTTACGGGCTCATAGGGGCCTTTCACTTGAAAGAAGACTAAAAGCGGTCTATTGGTGGTGCTATATGCACTCACCAAGACCGCTTTCTATTTCAGATATATTAAATTGTATGCCTACAGATGAATCGATTGCTGCTATCTACAAACGGTTATCTGATTATTGCCAAATAGATCGTTCAATCCCTCAATGGGGTGATGCTCCTGTTTGGAATGAGCTACATATGTCTACAGATTTTCCAACTTATTGGGATTAGTCACACACACTTTTTGTCCTATAACCCTTAAAAGATAAAAATTCTATAGAAGTTTATTGACATATATTTTCAACATATGATAATATGAATTCAACAAAATAATTAGTCAACGAAGACTCCACTTTAGATATATGTAAGCGTATATCTATTTGTTGGAGTCTTTTTATTTTAGGAGGAACAGATATGGCTACTACTAATCATGAATTATTGTATTATATTCCTGCAGGCCAATACGGTAAAGAAGGTGTACTCGCATTATTAGAACAGCATCCAGAAATTAAATTCGTATCTTTAGTAGGTATTGATTTAGCAGGTAATGATACAGATGAAAATTCCTATGTCTGCCTTCTTTGATGACTATGAATCCTTCTTTGAAGGTCGTGCAGTTCAAACAGATGGTTCATCTGTAGTATTAACAAATATTGCTACATTAAATAATGCTCGTGTAGATATGTGGGGTGACCCAAGTGTAAACTGGTTCGTAGATTACAACTATGAAAATATTGATCCTGCAACAGGCTTACCAACTGGTACACTACGTATTCCTGCTTTCTTGATGCACAATTACCGTTACGTAGATTCTCGTTCTATTTTGAAACGCAGCTGTGACTATGTAAAAACTGAATTATTAAATTTAATTAAAGAACATGGTTTGCCAGGTATGCCACATGTTAAATCTGATGATGTAGTAGATATTATTTTTACATCTGCTACAGAGTTAGAGTTCTGGGTTAAAACACCTGCTAGAACAGTTACTAAGAAAGAATTATCTGTATCTCAAAAATTACAAGAACAATATTGGCAACGTACACATGGCACCGTTCGTACTGCTTTAGAACAAGCTGTTGAACGTCTTGATAAATATGGCATGGTTGCTGAAATGGGCCATAAAGAGGTAGGTGGCGTTAAAGCTAAACTTGACGAGTTCGGTCATGAAGCTGTTGTACTTGAACAATTAGAAATTGACTGGAAATTCTGTAATAATCCATTACAAACTGCAGACAATGAATTGCAAGCCAGAATTATAGTACGTGAAGTGTTCCGTGAAAATGGTCTTGATGTAACCTTTAATGCTAAACCAATTATCGGCGTTGCTGGTTCTGGTGAACATACTCACTTTGGTGTAATGGCAAAACTTAAATCTGGTAAATTAGTTAACTTATTTAGCCCAGAAGATATGCGTAAAGAGGCTTGTAGCTCTTTGGGTATTGGTGCAATTATGGGTCTCTTAAAACATTATGAGGCTATTAATCCATTCATTAGCTCCACAACAGACGCTTTAACCGCTTAAAACCAGGCTTCGAAGCACCAGTATGTATTGTAACATCCTTTGGTACCGATCCATCCGAACCAAATCGTAACCGTACAATTCTTTGCGGTTTAATTCGCGATATCGACAATCCAATGGCTACACGTTTTGAATTGCGTTCTCCAAATCCATACACTAATACATATACTGCATTATCATTGATTTTCGTTTCTGCTTTTGATGGTATGAAATATGCTATTACTTGTGGTAAAACTCAAGCTCAATTATTAGCTGAAATTTCTAAAGAAGTTGGCGAATCAGCAGATTATCTTGATACTAATCGCGCTTACCGTACAGAAAAAGATGTATTTGATGATTTCACACAAGAAGAACGTAATCAAATGTTTGGCGTAGCACCTGCTACTGTATGGGAAAATGTACAAGGTTACTATAACAATCCTGAATTAGTAGAAACATTATCTCAAGGTGATGCTTTTGCTAAAGATTTGATGGAATCCTTCATCGCATCTATTTTAAAACGTTGGGAACTTGTTCTAGCTAATCGTTTGATCCCAAATAATCTCGATGCAGTTCGTAATATGGTTGCTATTCACACAGATAGTCGTAACAGCGTAGATGATAAACGTTTTGCTGAAGTTAACGATTTACGTTTCTACCTTGCTAAAGATAGTGATGATCGCAAATCTTTATTCACGCGTTTAACAGAAGCTTTAAATGCTGGTGAATATGACTTAGCGTCTAAATTACAAATTGAAATGAATGATAAAATGGAAGAACTAGAGGCTAAATACGCTAATTACGCTAAAAATATATTCTAAGATAGTAGGCCATATTTAAATCATATAACATGAAAATGAAAAAGAGACTCTACCAATAGGTAAAGTCTCTTTTTCATTAGAACTATAATATGGTCTTTATATATAGACGAACAAATATATAATATTATCCTTTATTATTAAGGAATCTTTCTACTAATACTAAACAACATACTAATACAAAAATAGAAATAGACCATAATAACATATCTAAAGCCGATTCATGATCTATAATGAGTAACCGAACTAATGCAGTAATGCCAATATATAAGAAGAAATCAAGAGGGAAATGGAAGTTGTTCTTAAAATACTTTACGATGAGTGCAATAAACTCAAAGTAAAGGAAGAAGGTAATTAATTCTTCAATCAATAAATCATATGTGCTATAGCCTTGAATATTAGCCCACGCAATGAAACCAAAGTTTATTAAACTATTAATCATTGCAATGCATAGACCAATGCCCACACCTATAAGGGCAATATTTTTAATGGTTAATAGAAGACGAGAAATACGAATCCACATAAATACTCCAATTAAAATATAATTACAACACAACACATAAAAAAGACCGTACACCGTACGGTCTTTTTAACGTCTATATAATATAAACGAATTAATAATCTAACAATTAGATATCAGCTTTAATAGCTTCTAATGCAGCGTCAAAGTTAACTGCTTGAGTTACTTCAGGTACGTATTCAACATAAGTTACTTTGTTGTCTTTGTTGATTACTACAACACCACGAGATAAAAGACGAAGTTCTTCGATCAAGAAACCATAGTTTTCACCGAAGGAAGCATCTCTGTGGTCGGATAAAGTAATAACTTTATCTACGCCAGCAGCACCACACCAACGTTTTTGAGCGAATGGCAAGTCCATAGATACTGTCAATACTACAACGTCTTCGGAAAGAGAAGTTGCATCTTGGTTGAACCAACGAGTTTGAGCGTCACAAACGCCTGTATCAAGGGAAGGAACAACGGAGATAACTTTTACTTTACCTTCGAAATCTTTTAATGTTTTAGGTTGTAAGTCATTGCCAATTACTGTGAAGTCTGGAGCTTGTTGACCTACTTTAACTTCTGGACCAACTAATGTGATAGGGCCACCTGCAAATGTTACTACGCCAGTACGTTTTTCCATGTTGTATTCCTCCTAAGAGTTTTAATTCCAATTTATTAAAGATACGTTTTGTATCTATGCATAGTATAACACTTACATTACTATAAGTAAACTAAAAAATTCGATATAGTGTAATTATACGTATAGGTGTATTAATGAATAGCCGAAAAATGTGTATACTATAAAGAGTACATTTACATCAATATTACTTTAATTTATATATACTAATTTATGATTCGAATTTTTTTATTCTATTCAATTAGTAGTAAATCACTATTAAGGTATCTAATATTTAAAAACATAGTGTGTTTGAGAGGGCCTATGAAACCTATAAATTTATTTATGCAATTTTTCCGCCGTGAGGGGTGGATATATGCCATTGGTTTAATAATGCTGATGGCTATAGATGTAGCTTTTTTATTTGTACCTCAATTTATCGGCAATGCCATAGATACATTGAGCAATAATAAAGAAGGTTTAGTGAATTATATTTTTTATTTTATTTTGTTATTTATCATTATTACTATTTTAAAGGTAATCTCTCGTAGAACCTTATTAGGCTCTATTCGACGTATGGAATATCTTTTTCGTGAAATTCTATGTAGCCAAGCTTTGCAAGTAAAAACCACTTATTATGAATCTAATGGGCCAGGTAAGGTTATGGCGCTTATGACCAATGATGTTACATCATTACGCGTTGCACTTGGTTTAGGCGTAATGATAGTAGTAGATATTGTATTCTATTCCATTGTAGGATCTATAATTTTAATTCAAAAGATAAATGGTGTGTTAGCTTTTAAAATCATGACACCTATATTTTTTATTATCGTTGCAATCTTTGTATTAGGTAGAAAATTAAGAGCTAAACAACGTAGTGCTCAAGCTACATATAGTGATATGACAGAGTTTGGGCAAGAACTATTTCAGGGAATGGATGTTATTCGCGCATTTAATCGTGAAAGCATCATTTCAAAGTCCTTTGAAAAAATCAATAAACTTAACTATAAGAAAAATATGGACGTTGCCTTGTTAGATGCTATATTAACACCATTAACAAGAATTGCTCCGTTCATTTGTATTAGTATAAGCATCTTTATTTGTGGGCACTTAGCTGTAGAAGGCAAAATGACTATAGGTGAGTTTGTAACCATCAACTCGTTTATCATGTTGATTGTAGGCCCGTTGATTGGTTTTGGTGGTCTTATTTCAATTGTTCAAAAAGGTTTAGCCTCCTTAGATCGCATTATGGATTTTTTGCAGTTGCCCACTGAAACAATAGAGGATAGTGTAGACGTATTAGCCCTTGAAGATATTCACGTTCGTTATTTAGATTTTAATTATGAAAACTCTAAAGGTCATGCATTATCTCAAGTGACCACCACCATACCTAAAGGTTCTTTTATCGGGTTAGTGGGTAAACCAGGTTCTGGTAAAAGTACTTTATTTAAATTGTTGATTGGATTACAAGAATGTCCTGAAAAATCCATCTATTTTGGCAATCAAGATTTGACGAATATACCATTAGCGAAACTTCGGAATTCCATTGCCTATGTACCAACTCAATCTTACTTATTAAGTACTACCATATCTGATAATATAAAATTCGGTAAAGAGTTACCCATGCATGAAACTGTGGAAGTAGCAGCGAAAAAGGCCGATTTATACAGAGATTTGGGCGATTTACTAAACAATGATTTACATAAGTTAGCTGAAGAAGGTCAAGATTTATCAGGTGGACAAAAGCAACGTATTAATATGGCTCGTGGTTTTTACAAAAATGCACCATATTTATTACTAGATGACTGTTTCTCTGCTTTAGATGCTGTAACAGTTACAACCATATTAGATACTTTAAATAATGTAAAAGATCAGACTATTCTGTGTATTTCACAGCGTTTAGAGGTTATAGAGAAAGCAGATAAAATACTTGTATTTGATGAAGGTCGTATTGTAGAAGAAGGTACTCATGAAGAATTATTAGCTAATAAAGGCTTATATTTCACCTTATATGAAGCACAGAAAGGAGGGGCTCATCATGAAAAAGCGTAATTTAAAAAATGATTGGGCTTTATTCTCCTACATAAGTGCGTATATTAAGCCTTATTTGGGTATATTATTGTTAGCTACCATTGCGCTAGCTGGCAATTTAGTACTTTTGCTTTTAAGACCTTATTTAACTAAGCAAGTTATTGATCTCGGCTTTGCTACTAATGATATTAATGTTATCGAATATTATGCTGTAATATATGGTCTTACTATTATTGGTAGTGTGTTATGTATATTTGTAGAAAAATTATTTTTTTGAAAAGCTTTGGACAAAAAATTATTTATAATATACGTGCCATTATATTTCAAAAGATACTTCATAAGTCCCATGATGAGTTTTATAAATTACCCATTGGTAATTGGGTGACTCGTATCACAAATGATGTAGAGTCATTGCGCACTTTATATACAGATGTATTACTGAATTTAGCGAGTAGCGGTTTAATGATCATCGGTATTTTAGGATTCATGTATGCTATTAATGTACCTTTAGCAATTATCATGACGATTTTATTACCAATAATGGGCGTAATTATTTGGGTATTCCAAAAGTTTTCTCGTAAAGCATTCCGTCAAGTTCGCCGATCTGTAGCGGCCTCTAATGCGAGCATTAAAGAGCTATTAAACTACATAGTCATTGTCAAATCTTATGGCGGTGAAAAAGACATCGAAGAACGTTACAATACGGTTAATAAAGGTTTCTTAGAAGCAGGCCTTTTTGAAGTTACTACGTTTTCTATTTTTAGACCTCTCGTAGATGGTTTATTCTTTGTGGCACTAATCGTTATTTTTACTACTACAAACGTAATAGATTCGGTGGCCGATGCTGGTACTGTTTTTGCTTTCATTCAATATATGGATCGATTCTTCCAACCATTAAAAGAAATTGCTGATAAATATAATTCTCTACAAAGTGCATTAGCTGGGGCTGAAAGATTAGTTCCTTTATTAGAGGAAGAGGATCGTCAAATCGCCAATGAAGTTCCTAGTGAATTTAAACATATAGAATCTATTGACTTTGAACATGTATGGTTTTCTTATGACAATAACGATGTATACGCATTGGAGGACTTTACGTTAAGCATTAAGGCAGGTGAATTTATAGGCATCGTAGGCCCTTCAGGTAGTGGTAAATCAACGCTTTTATCCTTGTTAATGGGGTCTCTATAAACCTACTAAGGGAGCAATCTATATTAATGGCATTGATATTGCAAATTACGATAGTTCCGTACTGCGTCATTTGATGGGGTATGTTTTCCAGCAAGCGTATCTATTTAAAGGTTCTATAAAGGATAACTTAACACTTTTTGATACGTCTATTTCATATGATGATATGGTAGATGCAGCGAAACAAGTAAATTTGGATAGTATGATTGAACAATTGCCAGAGGGTTATCATACACCTGTAGGTTATTTAGGTTCCTTGTTATCTGATGGACAAAAGCAATTATTGGCATTTGGACGCACTCTAATTAGAAAAACACCTATTTTATTGCTAGATGAGGCTACAGCCAATATTGATAGTCATACGGAGAAGCAAATTCAAGCTAGTATTGAAAATATTCGTGGTAGCAAAACTATTGTAAGCATTGCTCATCGACTTTCTACGGTACAGGATGCCAATAAAATAGTGTATATGGAATATGGTAAAATAATAGAAAAAGGATCTTTTGAAGAACTTATCAATTCAAAAGGTGCCTTTTTATAATCTCTGGAGTAATCAACAAAGCGGGAGTTAGTATGGAATTTATCCAATCGAAAGATAATAAAACTATAAAGCACATTATCGCTTTAGGTCAGCGTAAGAATCGTCAAAAAAGTGGGGAATATATTGTTGAAGGCATCCGCTCTATACGTGATATTGCAGCTATGGGTGCAGTCAAAACAGTTGTTATTCGTGAATCTAAAGCACAAGATAAAAATGTATTAGATTTATTAACCTTAGATTCTGTTCAATCTGCACATACGTATATAGTTCAAGATCCTGTGTTTGATAAAATAGATAATACTGTAAATGGGCAAGGTGTTGTGGCCATAGTATCAAAACCTAAACATAATATTGAAAGTGTTTCTATCGAGGATGGACTATATATTACATTAGATGGTGTTCAAGATCCTGGTAACTTTAGGTACCATTATTCAGTACCGCTAGTTGCAGCAGGTGTAAAAGGTATTTTCTTAATGAAAGGGTACTGTAGATCCTTTTAATGATAAAACGGTACGTAGTACAATGAGTGCTTTACATAAAATACCTTTATACGAGGATGTTACTTTGTCTATGTTACATGATATTGTGGCTGAATCAAATATGACTACTTATGTTACAGCTTTAGAAGATTCAGAGCCTTATCATTCTGTGACGTATGCTAAACGAACTATGTTAGTATTAGGTAACGAAGGTAATGGTGTGACACCAGAGGTGATGAATCTTTGCACTAATCGCATCATGATTCCTATGTATGGAGATATGGAATCATTAAATGTAAGTGTAGCAGCTGCATTATGTATGTATAAGGTTCAAGAGCAATTGATGAGTTAAATTCGTACTAATAAATACTACTGTATTTTTTATATAGTATTAATTTATATAGAACATAACACCTATAATTTATGCTTTTTAAAATGTATTTAATTTTATATTTATGATAAAAATTTATAACATTATAAAAAGTCCTCTACTAGTATACAAGTAGAGGGCTTTTGTATTGATTTATTAGTTGTGTATTTGGTACAATAACATATATCCTTTGTGGGAGAACAAAGTTCTCCCTTTTTTTAATGAAAAGGAAGATAACTATGTCCAAATTAATAGTAAATGCAGACGATTTTGGCCTTCATAGTGCGGTTAATGCTGGTATTATTGATGGTCATCGTACAGGTATTATTACTAGTACCTCTTTATTAGCAGGAGGAGAAGCTTTTACAGAAGCCGTAAGCATGGCAAAAGAAAACCCTAAGTTGGGCATTGGTATTCATATTGCTTTAGTTGGTGGACTAAAACCAGTATGTGATCCAGCTGAAGTTCCTTCACTCGTAACAGCAGAAGGTGTTTTTCCAGAGAGTTATGTTGATTTTATAAAACGCATTTACTCTGGCAAAATCAATTATAGTGAATTACGTAAAGAGATTAATGCACAGATTACACAAATTTCAGACACTGGATTAAAGGTTACTCATATTGACGGTCATCAACATATGCACGTGTTACCTACGGTTTTACCTATTGTCATTGAACAGGCAAAATCCTTTGGTATAAATGCTATTAGAGTACCTGATGAACCTACAAGCTTTATGAACTACATATATTCTCCAACTCGTTTTTTAGGTAAAGTTGGTTTATCAACTGTTGCTGCTAATGCAAGGCCAATAGTACGCAATAACAATATGTTGACCACCCAATACTTCTGGGGAATGGTGAATGGCGGAAATATAGATCAAATCATTAATGGGTATTTTGAAAAAGGTAAATAATAATTCTGGTACCCATGAATTGATGGTTCATCCCGGTATGAATAATACAATTCTAGGTAAGCGTTATAATTGGGGATATCACTGGGAAGATGAGTTGCATGCACTATGTTCTAGTCATACCCGATTGTATATAAGACAACATGGTATAGAGCTAATTAATTATGGAGACTTGATATGAGCAAAATGATGAAGAGAGGCATTTTTATGTTTCTCTTGTTATTAGCCGTATCTATAGGAATTATTTACTATACCATCGATTTAGAATCATTAAAAACTATATCGTCTTTTAATAGTGTATCTTTATTGTTGGCAATCGTAGCACTAGCGGCTGGTATGTATTTTGATGGACTCCGCTTGCAACGTCTTGTAAAAATTGGTGGCTACAAACTATCTATCCAAGCAGTACTGCGTGTCATCTTTAGTAACTATTTTATGGCCATGTTAACACCTGGTGCTAGTGGGGGTGCCGTAGCACAAGTACTAGTACTAAAAAGTTATGGTGTACCCATATCTAAAGGTACACCAATCGTATTAATACGAACCGTATTTTCCATTATGTTTTTGGTCAGTATGTTGCCTTTAGTATTTTTACGTGATGCTATTGAGATTCCCTATATTTCAAGAGATATGTTGTTGTTGTTTGCGGTGCTTGCCGTTATAGCAACACTACTAGGAACATATATCTTACAGACTAAATATATGAGACAGTTTGTCTATAATTTAGCACAGCGCTTTAAAGCTCATAAAACGAAGGATTGGCTTTCTAAGTTAGAAACGTTAAATCAAGGCCTTGGTTTACTCTATAAAGAGCCAATTCAATCTATCATAGTATTTTTTGAATCTGGTTTAAGTTTATTATGCTTGTATTGTATTGCACCAGCATTAATGTACGCTTTTACACCAGATATTCCTATCATCGATATTTTAGATCGCATGATTCTATTAAATCTTATTTTATATTTTGCACCAACTCCAGGGGGAACAGGGATTGCAGAAGGACTATTTGTAGTATTGTTTAGTGCCTTTGTACCAAATGGAACAGTTGGTATTGTTGCTGTAGCATGGCGTGTTGTGGCTGAATATTTGCCATTTTTTATCGGTATGTATGCAGTATTAACATTATATGGGCGTCAATTTGTAGCCCAAGAAACTTCAAGAGAACAATAAGGGAGTGTACTCTATGTCTAAACCAAAAAAAGATAAGTTTTATCTGGTGCAAGAAGATATTTTACCAGAAGCGATTAAAAAGACGATTAAAGTAAAAGAAATTCTTAAATTAGGTGAAGTTAAAACAATCAATGAAGCTGTTGAAAAAATGGATTTAAGCCGTTCTGCGTATTACAAATACAAAGACTATGTATTTCCATTCTTTGAAATTGCTCAAGGGAAAATAGTTAGTATTTATGTTTCCATGTCTAATGAATCGGGCATGTTGTCCAGTGTTTTGAAAGCTATTGCTGAGCGTAATGGCAGTATTTTGACAATCAATCAAGATATTCCCTTACAAGGTATTGCAAACAGCAGTATTTCTTTTGAAACAAAGGACTTACAAGGCTCACTAGAAGACTTATTATTGGATATCCGCTCCATGAAGGGCATTATTAAAGTAGAGATTTTAGGCCAAGCGTAGGCTAGTTAAGAGAGTAGGACTATTATGACCACTATAAAAATTGCTTTATTAGGTTTCGGTACTGTTGCACAAGGCACGTTCAATTTATTGCAAGATAATGCTGAACTTATTAAAAATCGAATAGGTGTAAATGTAGAAATTTCTAAAATATTCGTACGTAATCCAGAAAAATATAGCCATATTACTTTGCCTGAAACAGCTCAATATGTAACAAATATTGATGATGTATTACAAGATGAAAATATTCAAATGGTTGTTGAGTTAATGGGCGGTACAACCTTTGCTAAGAATGCGTTGAGGGAGCTCTAAAAGCAAAGAAAAATGTTGTGACAGCTAATAAAGATTTATTGGCCGAGGTTGGTCCATATTTATTAGATTTAGCTAGTAAGAATGGAGTAGATTTACGTTTTGAAGCTTCTGTATTGGGCGGTATTCCTATTATTCGTACATTGTATGAGTCTTTAGCAGGTAACCGTATTACTGAACTGATCGGTATTATGAATGGTACGACAAACTTTATTTTGACTAAAATGTCCGAAGAAGGTTTAAGTTATCAAGATGTTTTAAAAGAAGCACAAGATTTAGGTTATGCTGAAGCTGATCCTACTGCTGACGTAGAAGGTCTTGATGCAGCTCGTAAGTTAGCTATTCTTGCATCTATTAGCTTTAACCGTCGTATTTTCTTTGAAGATGTAACGGTAGAAGGTATTACAAGTATTGATACAGAGGATATTAAATTCGGTAAAGAGTTTGGTTACAATATCAAATTATTAGGTATTGCTAAAGAAACTTCTCAAGGTTTGTCCCTAAATGTGTATCCTGCATTTATTCCTACCACACATCCATTGGCATCTGTTCGTGGCTCTTATAACGCTATTTATGTTAAAGGTAATGGTATTGATGATGTAATGCTTTATGGTCGTGGTGCAGGTAGCTTACCAACAGGTAGCTCAGTAGTATCTGACATTATGGAAGTAGCTAAAAATGTTTCTTACAATGAAACAGGTCGTTTGAAACCATTCTATTACGATCAAAAAGATATTTACTCTCCAGGTAAAATTCAATCTAGCTACTATTTACGTTTAGCTGTAGATAATAAAACAGGTGTATTGGCAAAAATTTCTGCAAAATTAGCAGAACAAAAGATTTCTGTTTTATCTATCGTTCAACGTAATATGGATCCAGAAACTGCAGTACTGGCTATTGTAACATCTAAATGTCCTAGTTCTTATATTTTAAATCTTATCGATTCCTTTAATAGCTTGCGCTCTGTTAAGTCTGTTAATAGTGTAATTCGTATTATGGAAGCTTAAACTATGAACACTGTTCGCGTACAAGTACCTGCCACTAGTGCTAACTGTGGTCCTGGTTTTGATTGCTTAGGTTTAGCCTTAAACCTTTATAATATTTTTAGCTTTACACCCGATGTTAATGCTACAGAATATACATATACTTTTGAGGGCTTCGGTGCAGATATTTTACGCGCCGAAGATCCAAAAAAGAACCTTATTGGTTTTGCAATGGATCAAGTTTTTGCTACAGCTCAAGAACCAATTCAATACGGTCAGATTACGTCTGAAACCTTAATTCCACCATCTCGTGGTTTAGGTAGTAGTAGTACGGCTATTGTAGGGGGACTTTTACTAGCAAATGCATTAGTAAAACATCCTCTTTCAAAGGAAGAGTTACTTGTTATTGCAAATCGCATGGAAGGTCATCCAGATAATGTAGCACCTGCTATTTATGGCAATTTATGCTGTGCAACTGGGTTAAAAACAAAAGTACTTAACACAGTTATTACCGTACCATCTGAGTTACATTTTGCTGTTGTAGTACCTGAGGTCATGGTATCTACTGAATATGCTCGTTCTGTTTTACCTAATCATGTGCCATTTAAAGAGGCTGCACAAAACGTAAGTCATGCGTCTCTATTTGTTACAAGCCTTATTACGCATCAATTAAGTAATTTATCTGTCGCATTAGATGATAATTTACATGTACCTTACCGTAAAACCTTGATTCCACATTGTGATAAAGTATTTGAGGCCGCAAAAACTGCTGGTGCTTATGGTGCCACTATTAGTGGTTCTGGTTCTACACTAATTGCTTATGTAGATAAAGCACATGTACAAGATGTGGCCGATGCGATGGGGGCCGTATTTACTGCTAATGGCATTGATAATAGAACCTATTGTTTAGAAGCGGATACAACAGGAGCGTCGATTATATAGTTTATGATATAATTATAGTGTTAGGCATAGTCCATAACTATAATTGGAGGAAACTATGAACAGTATGAAAACAACGCTTTTATTAGCGACTCTAACGGCCATTTTAGTGGTCTTAGGTGATATGATTGGCGGTAGAACAGGCATGATGGCTATGTTCGTTGTATCTATGGGCATGAATTTTATGTCCTATTGGTTTAGCGATAAAATCGTATTAGCTCAATATAATGCTCAGCAAGTTACTGCACAATCTAACCCAAAACTATATGGTATGGTAGAACAATTGGCTAAAAATGGTAACTTACCTATGCCAAAGGTATATATCATTCCTAGTGAAGTACCTAATGCATTTGCAACAGGCAGAAATCCAAGTAATGCTGCAGTTGCAGTTACTGAAGGTATCCAACGATTATTAACTGATGATGAATTAGAAGGTGTATTAGCACACGAATTAACACATGTTAAGAATCGCGATACTTTAATTAGTACCATTGCTGCGATGATGGCGGGGGCTATTTCTATGATTGCTCACGTCCTTCAATTTTCTGCAATCTTTGGTCGCTCCGATGATCGAGAAGGTTCTAATCCTTTAGCATTAATAGGTGCCATAATTATTGCTCCTATCGCAGCAGGTCTTATTCAGATGAGCATTTCTCGTGCCAGAGAATTCTTAGCTGATGAAGGTGGTGGAGACATGTGTCGTAATCCACTAGCCTTGGCTTCTGCTCTTGCTAAGATCGATTACTATTCTAAACATGGTGCATTGCCTAATGCTAGTAATGCAACTGCCCATATGTTTATTATTAACCCTATGATGGGGATTGGTGAAAGCTTGAGTAATCTTTTTAGTACACATCCTCGTACAGAAGAACGTATTGAAAAGCTAAAAAAACAAGCCATGAATCCTAAATATAAAGAAAAGGCAAAATTCTAATTAATATCTACAGGAGGATATCATGCAAGAAACATTTAGTTTTAATTAAACCAGATGCTGTTAAGCGTCAATTAAGTGGTGAAATTCTTAGTCGCTATGAACGCAAAGGTCTTGTTATTAAAGCACTAAAATTATTACAAGTACCTCGTGAACTCGCTGAAGAGCACTATGCTGAGCACAAAGAAACCGTTCTTTGGTGAATTAGTTGACTTTATTACATCTGGTCCAGTTCTCGCTTTTGTTTTAGCTGGTGAGAATGCAATTGTATCCGTACGTGCTTTAAACGGGGCAACAAATCCTGTAGATGCTGCCCCTGGTAGTATTCGTGGTGACTATGCCTTAACAATGGACGCTAACGTAGTACATGCTTCTGATTCTCCAGAAGCTGCTGCTCGTGAAGTTAGCCTTTGGTTTCCAGAATACAAATAATCTCTAGGTTGAGATCATTTAGCTTTTATTTCTACATCCATGTATATCTATAGGAGGTAATAATATGGCAAGTAGTGTTTATACAAAAACAGGTGATGCTGGTACAACTGGTTTATACACAGGTGAACGTGTACAGAAGTCATCTTTACGCGTAGAAGCTTATGGTACAATCGATGAATTACAAGCTTTCTTAGGCTTGGCTCGCTCCTATGCTGAAAATCCACGTGTTGCAGCGGAGTTATATGATATTGAGCGCAATTTATGGACATTAATGGCCGATATTGCTAGTCTAAATGTGGCTCCAGTAATTACTGATCAACATGTAAAACATTTGGAAAAAGTCATCGATCGCTTCGATGAAAAGCTAGAACCATTATCTAGTTTTGTTATACCAGGTGAAAAACAATCTTCTTCTTATTTGCACGTAGCTAGAACGATTACTAGACGTGCTGAACGCGATTTATGGCGTGTATTAGATGCCGGTGAAAGTGTTCACGAATCTAATTTGAAATACTTAAATCGTCTATCAGACCTATGCTTTATCATGTGTCGTGTAGAAGAGGAACTTGGAGCTGAATAAATAAAAAAAAGCTATGTATTTTACATAGCTTTTTGCTCGTTATAGACCTTATTGTGAAATCGTTTGATTTAACACATCTTGAGGGCTTGGATAGTAGAAGAAGATGTGAGGAATTTCGTAGCGAAATTTCTCTCTTAATAAATCGGCTAGTGTTGTTTCGAAGTTTATAATTTTATCAGCACCAAAATCAAAATCTTCTACTAGTACTAATAGTTGAGGTTCTACTTGTGGTGCATTTTCAGGTAATGCTTCTGGCGGTAGTGGCACATTTACTACGACCCGTGCAGTACCAATATATTTTCCTTGTCCATCATCGATGGCAACACGATATGTATTATCCCATAAGGTAGCCATCATTTTTAGTTTCATATTCATAATTTCCATAGTATCGCTCCTTTGTTATACTTATAATGATACTGAAATTATAAATTCTTGTATAGGTGCATTATGAAATCCCAAATTATATTGTGTTCTGGTGGAGCACGTAGTGGAAAAAGTGAATTTGCTGAGCGTTTAGCTCTTGCTACAGAAGGCCGAAAGGCGTATGTAGCAACAGGACAAGCTTTTGATGAAGAAATGATTGATCGTATAAAAAAACATCAAGAGCGACGTGGTGAGATATGGAATAATTTTGAAGTACCATTACATTTAGCTAAAGAATGGCAAAATATTAGCCAAACTGCTGATGTAATTCTTATAGATTGTTTGACTATGTTTACTACTAATCACATGATGGCCCATGGTTCTATACAAGGACAACAAGATGCCAATCAATTAGAGGCTACTGTTCTTACTGAATTAGAAACATTGCTGGCTTCTATAAAATCGTGTGAAGGTAAAACAGTTATATTCGTAACTAACGAAATTGGTTTAGGCATTGTGCCTGACAATAAACTTGCTAGATATTTTAGAGACATTGCTGGTCGAGTAAATCGTACTGTAGCAATGGCTGCAGATAAACTATTTTTAACAATTAGCGGTGTTACCATTGAATTAAAATCACAGGAGGTTCATATAAATGGCTAAGAAAATCATGTTCCAAGGAACAAGTTCTAATGTAGGGAAAAGTATTCTATGTACTGCATTATGCCGTATCTTTTACAGAAAAGGGTTTAAAACGGTTCCTTTCAAAGCGCAAAATATGGCCCTCAATTCATACGTTACAAAATGGGGCGATGAAATTGGTCGTGCTCAAGTAGCACAAGCGGAAGCAGCTGGCATCGATCCAATTGTACAAATGAATCCTGTTTTATTAAAACCAACAGGGAATCAATCATCTCAAGTTGTTTTAATGGGTAAACCAGTAGGCGTTTATAGTGCTAAAGAATACCATACAAAATACTCTTTAACTGCTCTTGATAAAGTAAAAGAGTCTATCGATTTCTTAGATTCTAATTTCGATGTTATGGTTATCGAAGGTGCAGGTAGCCCTGCAGAAGTTAACCTTAAAGCTAATGATATTGTTAACATGCGCATTGCTAAAATGACGCAAGCTCCTGTATATTTAATTGCTGACATCGATCGTGGTGGCGCCATTGCTTCTATCGTAGGTACCTTAGAACTACTTGAGCCAGAAGAACGTGACCTCATTAAAGGTATTGTAATCAATAAATTCCGTGGGGATATTAAATTATTAGAACCAGCCCTTACTTTCATTGAAGAAAAAACAGGTAAAAAAAGTGGTAGGCGTTATTCCTGCTATTGAAAAATCTTGATATTGATGAAGAAGATTCTGTGGCATTAGAAAATAAACGCAATAGTGGTTCTAAAGAAATTCAAGTTGTAGTAATGCAAACACCCTAAAATTTCTAATTTTACAGACTTCGATGCTCTTAATTACGAGCCAGATGTATCTGTTCGCTTTGTAGGCCCTGGCGATGTAATTGGGTAAACCAGATTTAATTATTCTACCAGGTTCTAAAAAAATACATTGGCAGATTTAACATATTTACGCGAGACAGGTTTTTGCTGAGGAAATTAAAAAAATTGGCTGCTCAAGGAACTCCAGTTATTGGTGTTTGTGGAGGCAACCAAATGTTGGGTAAAACCATTTATGATCCGCATCATATGGAAGGGGATATTGAGGAGATAGAAGGACTTGGCCTTGTAGAATCTTCAACGACTATGAAGGATCAAAAACGACGCATCAAGTACAATTTAATGTGTCTAATTTGAAATTCTTAAATGGTACTTTCACAGGTGAAAAATTTAGTAGGCTATGAAATCCATATGGGCGATACTACACCATTAGTAGATACAGTAACGCGTTGCTTTTACTATTACAAGCCGTAGCGAAGAGGCTGTTAATGTTATCGATGGTTTTTATCGATGGCAATCATCAAGTAATGGGCACATATATTCATGGTGTATTTGATAATGATGAGTTTAGACGATTTATTATCAATCAATTGCGTGAACGTAAGGGGTTAGAACCATTAGATGTAGTATTCCATTATTTTGACCATAAAAAAATGCAGCATATGATCGTTTAGCTGATATTGTGGAGGAACATTTAGATATGGATTATATTATGTCTACCTTGGGTTAGTAGGGGAGATATATGGAACATTTAGATATTTTTGCACTGGTTTTCAAAGTATAGCTTTGTCTGTATACCTGTTTTAGCATTCTTACTAGATTTAATTATTGGTGATCCCAATAGTAAGTACCATCCAGTCGCTATAATTGGTCGCATTATATCCTTTTTCGAAGCAGTTCTTTATAAGGATACTGACAATGATACAAAAAAATTATGGTACGGTGGCATTGCTGTTGGTTTAATACTTGTATCAGTATATATTATAGTATCTCTAATATTATGGCTTGGTGCCGTTGTTAATGAGTGGGTGGCGTATGCTCTAGAGGTCATCATATTGTACATTGCAATTTCTCCAAGATCATTAGCTGGAGCAGGTTTTACTATTAGCCAACTCATCAAACAAGATAATATTGTAGAAGCTCGTCAAAAATTATCTTGGATTGTAGGCCGTGATACAGAAGATTTAGATGAAAGTGAAATTACTCGTGCTACAGTAGAAACAATTGCTGAAAATACTGTAGATGGTATTATTGCACCTTTATTTTTCTTTATATTAGGTGGTCCTATGGGGGCTATTCTATATAGAACTGCCAATACTATGGATTCAATGTTAGGCTATAAAAATCAAAAGTACTTATATTTTGGCCGTGTCGCAGCTCGCTTTGACGATGCATTAAACTGGATTCCTGCACGCATTACCTTTATATTATTTGTTATTTCTGCGTTCTTTTTACGCTTTGATGCTAAAAAAGCAGTACAAATTGGCTTGCGTGATGCAAAAAAACATCCTAGTCCAAATGGAGGCTATGCTGAAGCACCTGTTGCAGGAGCTTTACATATCCGTTTAGGTGGTTACAATCAGTATTTCAAAAAAATGACCTTCCGTGAATATATGGGAGATCCTATTGAAAAACTAAATCGTAATCATATTACGCGAACAATTTATATGATGTATGTTACGACTATACTAATGGTTATCATTAGTACAGTTATTACCTATGGGATGAATGTATAATGACACCTTTTTTTATAGCATTACAATTTTTAACACGTTTAAAACTTGTAAACCAAACAGAGTGGACCGTAGAAGACTTTGGTAAATCTGTTATAGCCTTTCCTTATGTAGGCCTTATTATTGGTCTCATTTTAGCATTACTCTATGGCGTATTATCTCCATTTATTCCTATCATGCCGTTGATGTTGATCATCGTTGTGTCCGAGTTTTTACTGACCGGTGGACTTCATGCGGATGGGCTGATGGATACTAGTGATGGTTTGTTTTCTGGTCGTGAAAGAGAACGAAAACTAGAAATCATGAAAGATAGCCGCGTAGGTTCTTTTGGGGTTGTAGCCTTCGTATTTGTCACTCTTTTAAAATGGCAATTATTAGCTGCTATTCCTACTGCTGAATTTATTCCTATGGCACTTATTATGATGCCTTTAATGAGTCGTTGGTCTATGGTATTTAGCATTCGTTCCTATCCTTACGCTAGAGAGCAAGGAATGGGGGTCAGCATTTGCTAATTTAGCACCTAAACATGTTATATCCTACAATACCATTTCTACATTCTTTATGCCTATTGTATTACTATTAATTGGCATTTTATTATACACCTTGTTATACGGTGCTTTTGCAATTTTTGCCGTTCCTGATGTAGGGTATGTTGTAGGTTTAGGCGTATTAGTATATGCCACAATAGGAGTTTTCCAAATCAATAGTATTAGTATGATAATTACTTATATTATAAACCGTTTCTTAAACCGTTATATTGTAAAAGAATTAGGTGGCACTACTGGTGATACATATGGATTTGTTGTAGAGGTAACTGAAGTATTATTGATTTTAGTATACCTTATTATTCTATCCATATTATCTGCTACAGTTGTGGCAAATCCAACTATGTTCTAATTGGCTTATAATTTTATCTAGTTATTTACCAAATAAGAGTTATTTAATACTTCATTTAGTTTAATGTGAAAGGAGTTTAATGTGACCTATTATGTAAGAGCCCCAGGAACATGTGGGGAATTTCTACAAGGTTCTATTGATGGACAATCATTTTTAGTCACATGTCCAATCAATCGATACTCCTACGCATTAAGTAATGTAGTTCATCCCTTTTCACAAAACTTATTGTGCGCTACAACCAAAAGTCAGCTCAAGCTAGAAAGCTAGTCGAAACAACTAGTAAATTCTAAAAAAAATACTAGTATATGTCCTCCAGTATATGTTCGGTCTGATATTATACAGGGGAAGGGGATGGCATCTAGTTCAGCTGATATTTCTGTAACGGCTATGGCTACCGCTTTAGCAATGGATTACGAATTATCATTTAAAGAGCTAGAACAAATCTGTTTGTCTGTAGAGCCTACAGATGCTTCTTTTTATCAAGGTGTTACGCAGTTTGATTATATTAAGGGAACCATATCTCAACCGCTAGGCATGTGCCCTCCATTAAAAATACTCGTATTTGATGAAGGTGGCAGTATTGATACTGTAAGCTTTAATAAACAAGCGGATTTACAAAATAAAATATTAGAAAAAGAATCGATTATACGAGAGTCTCTAGAGTTATTTAAACATGGTCTTATTACTCATGATATTAAGCTCATAGGCCAAGCGGCTACATTAAGTTCCTTTGGTAATCAAAGGATCTTGTATAAACCGAATTTATATGACTTTCACGATATAGGTAATTACTATAACAGTGTTGGTACAATCATCGCTCATAGCGGTACTATTATGGGATTATTATTTCCTGTTGATTATGGACGAATTGATGATTGTAAAAATGAAATTATACGTAAGTTGCCACAATTATCCTACGTAGATACAGTAGAAACTACAAATGAAGGATTAACTTATATTAAACGGTAACGTATTTTATAGAAAGAGAATAGAATGTCTAAAATACATGGGGGCAATATTTTTCAATTTGCCCATGAACAACGAATTGAACCGTACGAGGTTATTGATTTTAGTGCTAATATCAATCCACTAGGTCCTAGTCAACGAGGTTTGTCTTCATTAGAGGCTCAATTACGTTATATTTCACATTATCCAGATGCTACCAATGATGACGTTTTAAATGCCATTGCAGATACCTATGGTATGAATAAAGATCAAATTGTAGTTGGTAATGGGGCGGCAGAGCTATTATATGCAATATGCCGTTTACCTGGGTATACAGGTGCTTTTGTACCAGCGCCAGGCTTCTCCGAATATAAAGAGGCATTAGAGGCTAGTCGAATTGCTGTGCGCGATATTTATTATCGACCACGAGAGGATGACAATGGAAAACCATATTTTGAGGTTCCTTATTTAGCGCTCGAAACCTTTGCCGCTGAACTAAAAGGGCAAGATGGTCGTATCATCGTATTTTTAGGGAATCCAAATAATCCGGATGGTACATTACTTGATAAAAATCACATCCGCACTGTTGCAAGTATGCTTAAAGATGCTAATAGCTTACTTGTTATTGATGAGTCCTTTATCGACTTTGTGGGAAATGATACATTACAAGATAATGAATACTCTATGCGTTCCTTAATAAATGAATTCGATAATATCATCGTCGTTCATTCCTTTACAAAATTTTATGCTGTTCCAGGTCTACGAATTGGAGCTGCCTTCAGCAATCCTCAAATCATTGACCAATTAAATAAATTTATTCCGACATGGTCTGTTAATACATTGGCCCAAGCATATACAGAATCTGCTTTAAACGATGTAGAGTATGTAAAGCGTACAAAACAAGTATTGTGCGAAGAACAACACTACATGTATAACGCATTAGATGCTATAGCAGGTATTACTGTTTATCCGCCTTCAGCTAACTTTATTTTGTTCCATATCGAACAAGAGGGAGTGACGGCAGATACAATTAATGAAGCTCTAAAGAAACATAACATAATTGTTCGCAATTGTGATTCCTATATGGGCTTGAGTAATCAATGGGTTCGCGTTGCTATTAAAGACCATGATAATAATGTTAGATTAGTTGATACACTAACAGAAATTTTGAAAGTATAGGTAGATCATGAAGACATTATATATTGTGCGCCACGGTGAAACAGATTGGAATAAAATGGGGAAATACCAAGGTATTACTGATGTTCCACTCAATGAAAATGGTTTAAACCAAGCAAAAGCATGTGGTCAAGCCCTTAAAGATGTAAAGTTTGATCGTATATTATCTAGTGATTTAAGTCGTGCTTTAGTTACTGCCGAAGCTATTCGTGGTGATCGTACAACACCGATTACTGTAGATGAACGTTTACGAGAGTTAAATTTTGGTGATTGGGAGGCTATGCTATTCTCCGATATTGAAGCTCGTTGGCCTGGTTTAATCGATGAAATGTATTTGAGGCCTCATCTAGTTAAGGTTCCTAATGGTGAAAGCTTTAAAGATTTACAAGATCGTGCGTGGGCAGGCCTAGAGGAATTTATTAATGCTAATGATGAGGAAGAAACTCTTCTCATTGCTTGTCATGGTGGTACAATACGAACATTACTATGTAAATTATTAGATATCTCTATTAGTCACTGTTGGAACTTTAGTCAAGGCAACACTGCTATCAATCGTATTTTCTACAATGGAATGGGCGAATTTGATCATAATGTTTTGAATTTGCTTAACGATACTGCTCATGTAGATGTATTACAAGGACATGAATAATGCGACTCGATAAATTATTAGCTAATAAAGCATTTGGTAGTCGGAAAGAAGTTCATCAAATTATAAAGGATAGAAGAGTTACTATTAACGGTGAGATTACTACAAAAAAAGATATTCATATCGATATCGACATTGATACAGTAGCCGTAGACGGTCAAACTGTTAATACCACACAACTATATTACGTTAAATTTCACAAACCTAAGGGCTATGTTACGGCTGTAGAAGATTCTACTCATCCCGTCGTTATGGATTTATTGCCGCCTGAGTATTTAAAAATGGGCGTAGTTCCCGTTGGACGATTAGATAAAGATACAGAAGGCCTTTTACTACTTACGAATGATGGAGTATGGGGACACTCAATCATCAACGGTCATAAGCATGTACCTAAAGTTTACTACGTAGAATTTGAAGGAGAACTCTCTGAGGAGGGCATCCAGCGCATCAAAGAGGGTATTGTATTAGGTGATGGAACTCAATGTAAACCGGCTTTAATTGAATTATTATCAGATCAATCGGCCACCATTACTATTGAAGAAGGCAAATATCATCAGGTAAAACGCATGATAGGTGCTGCTGGTGGTACCGTATCGTATTTAAAGCGTCTTACTATAGGCCATGTAGATTTAAATGGTATCGAAGAAGTTGGCTCTGTAATGGACTTGACTATTGATGACGTAGAGGGCTTTAAAAAATAGCATAAAATTCTATTCAATATAGGCATTTTATGGTAAGATTAATTGTAATTTATAGACTAGGAGCACGATTATGAATGGATTAAATCTGCTACAAAAGTATATTAAAGAGCAAGAATTAACAGGCGTTATTTTGTTAAGCCCTATAAATTTACATTATTTTGCTGGTTTTACTGGTACTACAGGCTTTGCTATTATTACAGAAGATAAAGCTTTTATGATTACCGACTTCAGATATACTGAACAAGCTACAAAACAATGTGAAGGGTATACGGTTATTCAATATGAAACAACTGTTATGGATACTCTTGTAGATATATTCAATGAACATCATATTCACGAAGGTTTATTCGCTATAGAGGGCAAACAAATGCCTGTAGATACGTATGAATCTTTATGTGATACATTAGATGAAAACTTTGACTTTACATCTGTTAATTTCGCCAAACTTCGAGCAGTAAAGCGAGAGGATGAATTAGAGTTATTACGCATCGCGGCTAATATTGGTGATGAATCTTTTGCTGCATTGTTACCACAACTTAAAGTGGGAATGACGGAAAACGAAGTCCGTATCATTTTAGAAACAGAAATGTTAAAAGCGTGGTTCTGAGGAGCCTTCCTTTGCCACTATTATTGCTTCAGGTAGTCGTTCTAGCATGCCGCATGGTGTAGCTAGTGATAAGGTTATTGAAGCAGGTGATTTTGTAACCATAGATTTCGGTTCTGTTTACAAAGGTTATCACTCTGATATGACAAGAACCATTGTAATGGGCCCTGCCTCTGACTTACAAAAGAAATTGTATAGTATAGTTTTAGAAGCACAAAAACGTGGCGTTGCAGCTGTTCGAGCTGGTATTACTGGTAAAGAACTAGATGCAATTTGTCGTGATTATATTAAAGAGCATGGATATACCAAGGAATTTAATCACGGTACTGGTCATGGATTAGGTCTTGAAATTCATGAAGAACCAGTAGCCAATACTAAATCTGATACGGTATTTACAGAAAATATGATCATCACGGTGGAACCAGGTATTTATATTACCGGTACTATCGGATTGAGAATAGAGGATAGTGTCATCGTCAAATCTGACGGCTATGAGGTGTTGACACATAGTCCAAAGAGTTAATTGAAATAAGTATTTAGAAGGAGAAGAGTTAGATGATTTCCAGTAATGATTTTCGCCCAGGTGTAACCGTTGAAATCGACGGTAATGTATGGCAAGTAGTAGATTTCCAACACGTTAAACCAGGTAAAGGTGCTGCATTCGTACGTACTAAAATGAAAAACTTGCAAACTGGTTCTGTAGTAGAGCGTACATTCAATGCAGGTGAAAAAGTGCCTAAAGCACATGTTGATCGTCGTCGTATGCAATACTTATATGAGTCTGATGGCGCTTATACATTCATGGATAACGAAACTTATGATCAAGTTGAACTTACCCTTGAACAATTAGGCGAAGCTAAAAACTTCCTTCTTGAAAATATGGAAGTATCCATTATGTTCTTCCAAGGTATCGTAATCGGTCTTGACTTGCCTGTAGCTGTAGAGCTTCGCGTAGTTGAAACAGATCCTGGTATCCGTGGCGATACTGCAACTGGTGGCAACAAACCAGCTGTATTAGAAACAGGCTACACTGTAAAAGTACCTCTCTTCATTGAAGTTGACGATGTACTTCGTATTGATACTCGTACAGGTCAATACATCGAACGTGCCTAATACTCATTGATATGTATTGGGACTAGATCTTTTCATGGAATCTTATTCCCATATATCGTAACATTTGCACTGTAAGCACTTGTCGTCTATGTAATTATATATAGGGACAAGTGCTTTTTTTGAAAGAGGCCAGTATGACTAAAAAAAATACTGAACTAGAGTCGGGTAAAATTAAGATTAATGAAGATGTATATGCAACAATTGCTACAATGGCAGCACTTGAAACAAAGGGTATACATCACATGAGCTCCACCTTTAACGATGGAGTTAATACCTTTTTTAGACTTAAGTCTGATCATGAAGGTGTAAAGATTTCCTTTAACGATGAAGGGGCTATTTCAGTTACACTCTATGTCTGCATTCAATATGGATACCGTATTCCAGATGTGGTTTTACGACTACAAGAACGAATTAATACAGCCTTAGTATCTTACACAGAAATTGAGGTTCAAACTATTGATGTAGTTGTACAAGATATCATTTTTGATGATTTAGTTACGCCACAACTACCATAGGAGGTGTCTATATGAGTTCAGACAATCAATTAAATTATGGCTTAGATACGGATACTATTGATATTGCTGATTCTGTCATCATTGATGTGGCAACTAAAACTTTGAGTACTATTCCTGGTATTCATTCTTTAAGCCCACGCTTTTACGATGAGTTAGTAGAAGGTATTACTCATGCTTTTGGACAACGCAGCTTACCGGGTATTAACGTAAAACATCGTAAAGGTTTTATTGAAATAAATATTTATATTAAAGCATTGTACGGATATAATCTTATTGAATTATCTAAACAATTACAATCAGAAATCAAACAAACCTTAAAAAATATGCTTGACCTAGATCATGTAAAGGTTGATGTGCATATTGAAGGTATTGTAAAAGAAAAGGAGCCAGTTTTACATGGTAACTAAGCGAAATCGACGAGAAGCACGTCAATACGCATTCCAAATGTTATATGCTAATGAATTTCATAGTGATAAAAATGATGTTCAATTTCCTGAAGGTCATATTCAAAAAGCTATGGATAAAGCATATGCCAATAGTATTATTCAAGGTGTAATAGCAACAGCTGAGAAAATAGATGCAGATTTACAACCATTCTGTAAATCTCGTAAAGTAGCAAATCTAGATAAAGTTGATCGCGCTATTTTACGTATTGCCGTATGGGAAATGACTAACGAAGTAGAACCATTAGAACCATCTATTGCCATTAATGAAGCCATTCAGCTAGCAAAAGAATTTGGCTCTGATGCTTCTTATAAATTAATTAATGCAATCTTAGATGCATATAACAAGAGTAGATAATGAAACGATATTACTTAGGCATTGATACCAGCTGCTATACCACTAGTTGTGCCATTATAGATAGTGACTTTCACATTCTAGGAGAGGCACGTAAACTATTAGAGGTTAAACCTGGTGAGCGAGGACTACAACAATCAAATATGGTCTTTCAGCATACAAAGGCATTGCCTAAGCTAATGTTAGAGCTACCTCAAGTACCAATTAGCGGTATCGGTGTTAGTGGCTTTCCACGACGTGAGGAAAATTCTTATATGCCCGCCTTTATGGTTGGTTAGGCCAAGGGGAAACCTTGAGTCATATTTTAAATGTGCCTTTACATATCTTTGCGCATCAAGAAAATCATATTTTAGCAGCACTGAGAGATTTAGAACATATTCCGACTGAGCCATTTTTGGCTTTACATTTATCAGGTGGTACTACAGAGTTAGTCTATTGCCATTATCAAGGTGAAGGAATTTTTGAATCTCATATCATTGGCGGTTCTAAAGATTTGCAAGGCGGTCAATATGTTGATCGCATCGGTGTGGCTATGGGTTTACCATTCCCTGCAGGCAAACATCTAGAGTCATTAGCATTACAAACTACAGAGTATGATCCACTACCATCATCTATGAAGGATGGATGGATTAGTTTTGCCGGTCCTTGTAGCGCAGCTATACGACGTATAAATGAAACCATGAGTGATATGGATAAATCAAATTTAGCTAGAGCTGTTTTTACTTCTATGGGAAATGCTTTAGAAAAAATGATTGCCTATCATATTAAAGAAAAACCAGTTCATACACTTATCGCTGTAGGTGGTGTGATGAGCAATAGTTTACTTCGTAATCGCCTGGAAACCTATTGTAAACGGAATCGCATGACATTGCATGTGGCGCAGCCACAATATTCTGTTGATAATGCTACAGGCAATGCTTTTGGCGCTGCTTATTTACAAGAATCTAGAGGATCATCGTGAATGTATTAACCATTACACAATTGAACAATCTCATAAAGCGCACCCTAGATAGGGAATATCTACTAAAATGTTTATGTTAGCGGTACTATCATCAATGCTAAACGTCATAGTAGTGGACACATGTATTTTTCTTTGAAAGATGAGGAGTCTGCCATTGATGTAACTATGTGGTCTAGCACTGTTATGCAAAAAGGTTTGGCTAATGCCATTCAAAATGGTTTATTAGTAACTGTAAAAGCATCTGTTAATTTTTACAATAAAATGGGCCGTTTAAATCTCATTGCCTCTGATATGCAAATAGGTTCTAAAAGTCCGTTGCAGCTTGAATTTGACGCTTTAAAACGAGAATTAACTGCTTTAGGATACTTTGATGATGGACACAAACAAAGTTTACCGTATATGGCGAGCTGCATTGGAATAGTCACGTCGCAATCTGGCGCCGTATTACATGATATTTTGCATGTCAGCGAGCGACGTAACCCATTAGTTCAATTTAAATTATTCTCTGTTCCTGTACAAGGTAATACTGCGGGACCTATTATTGCCAAAGGTATTGCTACTGCTGATGCAGATCCTGATGTAGATCTTATTATTGTTGGTCGTGGTGGCGGGTCCATGGAGGACTTGTGGTGCTTCAATGATAGAGTAGTAGTAGAAGCTATTTATACAGCTAATACGCCAGTTATTTCCGCTGTAGGCCATGAAACTGATTACACCTTATGTGATTATGTGGCAGATGCACGTGGTGCTACGCCGAGTCATGCTGCAGAGATGGCGGTCTTGCCACTTACTACCTTGCAAGATCAGTTAACAGAAAAAGAAGTGTATTTACACGAATATATACGTTATACACTACAACAAAAACGAACAGATTTGACATTACTCTTTAATCGCAGACTCGGTATACCAGCACTTCAGTTTTTACATAAGCAAAAATCACATTTACAAGAACTTTCACAAACATTAACAAATATTACTAAAGAGAGATGTAATACTGAAAAGCATAGTTTAGCATTATTAGCCCAACAGTTAGAGTCTTTAAATCCATTACAAATGATGGTTAAGGGATTCGCCAAGGTAGAGCATGATAATGAACCTATAACTTCGGTGTCCCAATTGCAAGCGAATGATGATATACGAGTTACATTAGTAGATGGTTATGTTACTGCCACGGTAAAGGAGGCGCACAAAGATGGCCGCATCACTAAAAAGTTATGAGAAAAAATATAAAGCCTTAGAAGATATTGTTAAGCAGTTAGACGATGGTGATATGACTATCTCTGAACTCTTAAATCAATATAAAAAAGGGCTAACCTTAGTTAAGGAATGTGCGGAAATGCTTGATTCCGTTGAGGCTGAGGTACAACAAATTATCGAAGAAGTCCGCATCAGCGAATAAGGAGATTCTATGTTCAAAGAATATTTAGCGGCTAGCAAACAAAATATTGAACAATGGTTAGATGAGGTATTAACTAGTCCAAATCAAGAATTTAAACCTCTGTATGAATCCATGAATTACAGCTTAATGCAAGGTGGTAAACGAATCCGACCAATCTTATCTAAAGCTGTATTAGAAATGCTTCATAAAGATCCTGCTGATTATAAAGAGTTTCTTTGTGCAATGGAGTGTATCCATACGTATTCCTTAGTACATGATGATTTACCGGCCATGGATAATGATGATTATCGTAGAGGTAATTTAACAAATCATAAAGTTTATGGTGAAGGTTTAGCTATTTTAGCGGGCGATGGTTTATTGACGTACGCCTTTCAATTAATGACCGCTAATAATAAGGCCTCTGCTCAAGATAAACTCGATGCTATACAATGTGTGGCAATTGCTGCAGGCCCAGAAGGTATGGTCGGCGGTCAAGCCTTTGATATGCTTAGTGAAGATAAACACATTCCATTAGAAGAGTTAAAAGTTCTACATCGCGGTAAAACGGGCGCTTTATTTAATGCTTCTGTAGAGTTAGGTCTCATTTTTAGGCAATGCAGATACTGTTACGCGAACAGCGTTAATGGAATATGCTAATTGTTTAGGATTGTTATTCCAAATTACTGATGATATTCTAGATGTAACAGGTACTATTGAAGAATTAGGAAAAAAACTCCTGGCAGTGATATTCGCCAACATAAATCTACTTATGTATCTTTACTTGGTTTAGAGGGCGCAAAAAGAGCAAGCCTCTTCAGTAGGTAAACAAGCTCACGAAGCATTAAACTCCGTTTCTTATGATACATCTATCTTAGCAGCATTAATTGATTATCTTTTTAAAACGTACGAATTAATATGTATTACCTCTAAAAAGGTACAAAGAATGATTGATATATTACCACAAATAGGACATAACTACATAGCGCAAGCCGCATTTTTGGGGCTGGTTTACTGCTCAAGCTATCAAATTTGTATGGCAACTGGTAAGACATGGTAAATTTCGTCCAGAACGCCTTGTAGGCTCTGGTGGATTTCCTAGTTCCCATACATCCTTTGTCATTGCTACTACTACGGCTATTTACCTTAAAAAAATGGTGTATCAGATCTCTTTATCTTGTCCTTAGTATTCTCTATAGTCGTTATGTATGATGCATCCGGTGTTCGATTAGAGGCAGGAAAACAAGCTCAAATACTTAATCAAATTGTGGAATATTTTACGAAGAAAAATATTCCTGTTCAAATAACTCGTAAAGAAGCCCTTAAAGAGTTATTAGGACATACACCTGTGGAGGTATTTGGTGGTTTAATTCTAGGTATTCTCGTAGCCTATATTCAGTTTTATTATATTTATAATGGTGTACTATGAGCAGTAAAGAACGGTTAGATATACTTCTTGTCAATCGAGGACTTTTTGAAAGCAGAGAAAAAGCAAAAGCCGCTATCATGGCGGGTCTTATCTTTATGGATACTACGCGCATTGATAAAGCAGGCACAAAAGTTCCTGTCGATGCTAATATCCTTGTAAAAGGCAATACCTTGCCGTATGTAAGTCGTGGTGGACTTAAATTGGAAAAAGCTATCCAAATATATCCTATCGATTTACAAGACGCTGTCATGGTTGATATAGGTGCTAGTACAGGCGGTTTTACTGACTGTGCATTACAAAATGGCGCATCTAAAGTGTTTGCCATTGATGTAGGATACAACCAATTAGCTTGGAAATTACGTCAAGATCCGCGTGTTATCAACATGGAAAAACAAAATATCCGTACTGTTACACCAGAGCAATTAGGTGAACTTGTAGATTTTATTTCTATTGATGTAGCCTTTATTTCTTTAGACAAAGTTCTACCAGTTGCTACCACCTTATTAAAAGATACGGGATCACTTGTTGCCTTAATTAAACCTCAATTTGAAGCGGGCAAAGAAAATGTTGGTAAGGGTGGTATAGTACGAGATAGTAACATTCACAAAGAAGTTTTACACCGAATACTACAAGTTGCTTATGACTGTGGATTGTATATCCATGGTTTAACCTTCTCACCCATCAAAGGAATGGAAGGAAATATTGAGTTCTTAGGTTATTTTAAAAAGTACGAAGAAGGAGCTTTAACTATTAACGATGAATTAATTGATGCAGTCGTTACTGAAGCTCATTCATTATAGGAGATTACTATGCGTATCGGATTCTTCCCGAATATGGGGAAAAGCAACATTATGGCAGTTCTAAAAATGGCTGCTCATATTTGTAAAGAAGAAGGTATCGAAGTATTTTTGCCAGATGATCTCGAATCAGATGCACCTGCACGAGTACTTAAGATTCCAAAAACTCATATTGTAAGCCGTCCAGAAATCTTTAAACAAATAGATATTGCTTTTAGTTTTGGTGGAGATGGTACAATCATCCATTTAGCACGACAAATCTATCCGTATAATGTACCAGTTTGCGGTATTAACTTAGGTGAACTAGGATTCTTAAATCAAATAGAAATTCACCAAATGCAAAGTCATATAAAACGTATAGTTCAAGGTGACTACAAAATAGAAAAGCGCGGTCACTTATATGCTTATATTGACCGTAATGATGGGAATGAAGAGGAGTTAGTACCTATTATTAATGAAATTGTTATCACTCGTGCAGAACCGGCAAAAATGGCACGAATTCATATGTCTGTTAATAATCAACATACTCAAATGTATCCATCTGATGGTTTAATCATTTCTTCTGCTACAGGTTCTACGGGATATAATTTATCTGCTGGGGGACCTATTATGAAACCAGATAATAGATCTATCATAGTTACACCAGTAGCACCACATCTAATCCAAGGTGTATCACTTGTATTAGAGGAGCATGATACGATTCAAATTACAATGCCTGAGCGAGAACCACAATTACACATTTGTATTGATGGTACTTTTGACTATACTTTTACAAATAAAGAAACTTTACATATAAGTTCCAATCCAGTTTACTGCTTATTTGTACGATTCAAAGATCAATGTTTCTTTGGTACATTATTTAAAAAATTAGCGTCTCGTAGAGACGAATTGTTATAACCAAATCTCAAGTGGGGTGGTTTCGTGATTAACATTAACAATGCTGTTCAATTTCAACATTTAATCTGGGATCGGTCGATGAAAAAAGCCAAAGTAGTAGTTGATGCTACATGTGGCAATGGCCATGATTTATTGTACTTAGCAAAACGTGCACAAAAAGGATGTCATTTATTTGGCATCGATATCCAAATGAAAGCCATCAATAGTAGTAAAGAACTACTAAAGACTAATGATATTGCACCTGATGTAAGTCTAACCTTTATTCATGACTCTCATGATCTAGCCTTAGCTCATCAATTAAAAGATGAGGTTATCGATTTAATGATTTTCAACTTAGGTTATTTACCTAGTAGTAATCATAAAGTTATAACTAAACCGCATCAAACTATAGATGCCATAGATAAGGGGTTACATAAGTTATCTAAGTCAGGAGTTATCACAATTGTTGCTTATCCTGGAACGCCTGAAGGGATGAAAGAAATGCAGTCCCTTACATCCTATTTATCAGATTTAGAGCAGAAATTGTATAATGTATGTCATTGGCATCCAATGAACCAAATTAATAACCCACCAGAATTGTTTATATTACAAAAAGATAAATAGCTATATATCTTTATTCATTATGAATAAAACTCATAATCAACATGTAAAAGCCCCTTTATAGGGGCTTTTTATTTATACATGTATATTTTTTTCTACTTTTTAAATTATTAATTCCCTATAAATAGATGAACCTTATAGGCTAAGCGTTTGTAGGTTATCAATATATAGAAAATTAACAATATTTTTAAATATTAGTATAATATGCATAACGAGTATGATATATGCGATTTATACCATATATTAATTATGAATATATGGTATAATATTATCAGAAAGATATTATTCTCTTTATGTGCAAGTTTTAAAAAAGGGAGTTCACAATGAAACGCTATCGCTATAACAAAATTAAAGAAATCGTGCAGTCCAAGGCGATTGAAACACAAGAGGAACTAGCAGCGGCCTTATTAGAAGAGGGTATTGAAGTAACACAGGCTACAGTTTCCCGTGATATCAAGGAATTAATGTTAATCAAAATTCCTACAGGCGATGGACATTATCGTTATGCGTTATCACCTGAGGAAAATGTAGTTTTATCTCGTAGTCGCATTAACAGATTATTCCAAGATTCTTTAATTAAGGTTGATCACAGTCTAAACCAAGTTGTATTACATACAATTCCAGGCTCTGCTCAATCTGTAGCATTTTCTATCGACCATGCAAAATGGACTGAAATTATCGGTACCTTAGCAGGGGATGATACTATTTTGTTAATTGCAAAATCTGAAGCTGAAGTTCCTGCGATTTTAGCGAAAATCCAAGATTTAATGAAGGACTAATCATATGTTAACGCAAATGAGCATTCGCAACTTTGCGTTGATTGAGCAAATGAATATTTCATTTAATGATGGCATAACTATCTTTACCGGCGAAACTGGGGCAGGGAAATCCATTCTTATGGATGCCTTTAGTATCCTATTAGGAGAACGCGCGAGCAGCGAGTTTATTCGTCACGGTAAAGATAGTTTTGTTATAGACGGAATATTTGATATTGCTCATCACCAAAGTATTCAGGAATTATTAGAGTCTAAAAATATAATGGTTGAAGAAGGCCAATTAATTCTATCACGATCCTTTAACCGTAATGGTAAATCATCGATCTTAGCTAATGATCAACCGATACCATTAAAAGCATTAAAAGAAATTGGTCAATATTTAGCAGATATTCATGGCCAATACAGTAACCAACGATTACTTGATGCTGATACACATCATGAATATTTAGATACTTTTAATCAAGAAGGTAAAACTGCTTATAAGGCTTATATAGAGGCTTATAAAGTCTACAAACAAGCTAAACAAGAAGTAGATAACTTACAAGAGAATATGTCTGAGCGCGCTCGTGAGCTCGATATGCTACGATATCAAATCGATGAGATTGAAGATGCTGGTTTAAGCATTGGTGAAGACATTTTTATTGCTGAAGAACTTAAGCGTCTAGATAGTTTCGAACATATTGATAAAGTACTTGGCTCTTGCTATGATGCTTTTTACAATGGTCGTCAATCTTTATTAGACACGATTAACTCTATAAAGGTTGAGGTGAATGACCTTGTAAAATACGATGCAGAATTAAAAGAAGTATCTGAAATGGTTGACTCTGCGTATTTCCAACTAGAAGAAGCGGCTCAGTCTTTAGACCGTTACAGAGATACCATCAGCTACGATGAGGAACGTTATAAATATTGCCAAGACCGAGATACTACCATCTATGGGTTAAAGAAAAAATATGGTGATTCCGTAGAAGAAATTTTAGCATATGAAGAAAAGGCTCAAGCACGTTTAGAAGAACTAGAAGGACTTGTATTTGCTCAAGATGAATTAGAAGCACGCCTTGAAGAAGCCAAAAAGGTGGCAGAAGAAGCATTAACAGTTTTGCACAAGGTTCGACTCAAAAATGCGAAAGTGATTGCTACAGCTTTACATCAAGAATTAGTTGATTTAGGAATGCCTAAGGGTGATATTCAGTTCCATATTGAAGAAGGGGATGAACTCTCTTCATTAGGTGCTAAATCTATTGAAATGCTATTTTCTGCTAATAAAGGGGAACAATTGCTGCCGTTACATAAAGTAGCGTCTGGCGGTGAATTGGCTCGTATCGCCTTAGCCTTTAAATCAGTATTCCGTGGTGATACTTTCAAAACTATGGTATTTGACGAAATCGATGTTGGCATCAGTGGTGATATTGCACTTAAGGTAGCAGAAAAAATCCTGAATTTATCTAAAACTAATCAAGTATTTTGTATAACTCATTTACCTCAAACAGCTAGTATTGCAAAACAACATTATCATCTTTCTAAAATAGAGCAAGATGACCGCACAATCTCTACCTTAGCAGTACTAAATGAGGAGGAACGAGTTACTCAGATAGCTTCTATGATGTCTGGTCGAGGAATGTCCACTACAGCTTTAGCTGCAGCTAAAGAACTTATTGACCATTTTAATTGACTAAAATCGCATAATTACATATACTAATAGTATTAAATGAATATGTTGATAGAGGTGCGAGTATTAAGAGTAATCATGAGGAGTAGGCATGCATTGATCCATGATAAAAGGGATGCTTGCCGAAGTTCGATGATTGCAACTCATCGTTCTGGTTGTCTATTTAATAGATAGACAACTGTCATCAATCTTGTATTGGTGGAGTGCTATCATTGAGCTTTTAGTAAGAGTATATATAGCTATATAATCTATAAAGCCAGTGGATGCATCCACTGGCTTTTTTGGAGGTATATATGATTCGAGTAATGGTAAATGGCGCTGGCGGCAAAATGGGTCGTGAAGTTGTCAAAGCAGTACATAACGATCCTGAATTAACATTAGTAGGTGGCATTGACCCAACTAAGGCAGGTGAAGATGTAGGCTCCGTAGCAGGAATCGAACAAGTGGGTATCAAGATGAATGCCTCCATCGATGAGGTTCTCGATACAAATAAACCTGATGTTATAGTAGATTTTACAAATCCAGCTGTTATCTATGAAAACGCTAAGAAAATGTTATCTGCTGGGATTCATGTTGTTATCGGCACAACTGGTTTAACTGCAGAGCAACGAGATGAGCTTGATGCAATTGGTCGTGCTAATAATGCTAATTGTCTAGTGGCACCAAACTTCTCACTAGGCGCTGTTATGATGATGAAAGTATCTGCAGAATTAGCTCCATATTTCCCTAATGTGGAAATTATAGAATTACATCATAATCACAAATATGACGCTCCTTCGGGCACAGCGATTCTAACAGCAAAATTGATTAATGATGCTAAACAAGCCGCTAAGGTAACTGCCGATGAAGATTTAACTCGTGAAAGCTTACCAGGTGCTCGTGGTGCCAAGGTTGATGATGTTACTATTCATAGTGTACGCCTACCAGGTTATGTAGCGCATCAAGAGGTATTATTTGGCGGTTATGACGAAACATTAACTATCCGTCACGATAGCTTAAGTCGTTTATCGTTCATGCCAGGCGTAGTATTAGCATGTAAAAAAATTAGTTCTAAAACAGGTTTAACTTACGGTTTAGAACATTATTTATAATTTTGAGCAAGGAGATTTATCAATGAGAAAACCTAATATTGCAATTCTAGGTGCTACTGGTGCAGTAGGTGCTGAATTTATTTCACTAATCGAAGAACGTAACTTCCCTTATGAAAACTTAAAATTATTGGCTTCTGCTCGTTCTGCTGGTACTGAGTTGACTGTAAATGGCAAAACATATGTTGTTGAAGAAGCAAAACCAGAATCTTTTGATGACGTTGATATTGCATTATTCGCTGGTGGTTCCATATCTAAGACTTTGGCACCAGAAGCGGCAAAACGTGGTGCTATTGTTATCGATAACTCCAGTGCATTCCGTATGGATCCTGAGGTTCCACTCGTAGTACCAGAAGTTAACCCAGAAGATATTTTGAAACATAAAGGTATCATTGCAAATCCTAACTGCTCTACAATTATTATGAGCCTAGGATTGAAACCGCTTCATGATATTTCTCCTATTAAACGCGTTATTGTAAGCACATACCAAGCTGTATCTGGTGCAGGTAAAGAAGGTATTGAAGAGCTTGAGAACCAAGTAAGACAATTCACTGCCGGCGAAGAAATGACAGCAAACTTATTGCCTACAGGTTCTGCACCTAAACATTATCCTGTAGCATTTAACTTATTGCCACAAATCGACGTGTTCTTAGAGAACGATTATACAAAAGAAGAAATGAAGATGGTTTATGAAACTCAAAAAATTCTTCATGACGAAACTATTCAAGTAGTTCCTACTACAGTCCGTGTTCCTGTATATCGCTCTCACTCTGAGTCTGTATTAGTAGAAACAGCAGAACCAGTATCTGTAGAAGCTTTCAAAGCGGCTTGTGAAAAATTCCCAGGTTTACAAGTAAAAGATAATCCTGCAGAACAAATTTATCCTATGCCATTATATACATCTAATCAAAATGATTGTGAAATCGGTCGAATTCGTAAAGACTTGTACAATGACAAAGGTATGAATTTCTGGATTGTAGGGGACCAAATTCGTAAAGGTGCAGCTCTTAATGCATTGCAAATTGCTGAGTACTTGGTGGAAAAACAAGCATTTTAATCTTTCCAGGGGAGGACAGATATGAAAACCTTTGGTCGAGTGTTAACAGCTATGGTGACATCCTTTAATAGTGATGGATCCGTTAATATTGAAAATTGTGTAACTATTGCTAATCATTTATTAGATAATGGTTCTGATGGTCTTGTTGTATGTGGTACAACAGGTGAAAATCCAACTATGTCTAAAGAGGATAAATTAGCTTTATTTACGGCTATCGCTAAAGAATGTGGTCATAAAGGTACAATTATTGCCAATGTTGGTACTAATGATACAAAATCTTCCGTAAATTTTGTAAAAGAAGTCTCTAACATCGACGGTATTGATGGTTTGCTAGTTGTAGTACCTTATTACAATAAACCTAACCAACAAGGCCAATATTTACATTTTAAAGCTATTGCAGAAGCTACTACATTACCGATTATGGTATATAATGTACCAAGTCGTGTTGGGACTGGTATTTTCCCCACTACATTAGTTCAATTACATAATGAATATCCACATGTATGTGCCGTCAAAGAAGCAAGCGGTAACTTGATGATTGCTTCTGAAATCAAACGCTTAATGCCTGGAGATGAATTCATGGTATACAGTGGTGATGATGGTCTTACATTACCAATGTTATCTGTAGGGGGATGTGGGGTAATCTCCGTAGTATCTCATGTAGCTGGTAAAGATATGAATGCTATGATTCAAGCTTTTGAAGCTGGTCATAATCATGAAGCTATTCGTCTCCATCAAGGCATATCTGAGATTATTAAAGCTATGTTTATCACTACAAATCCAATTCCTGTAAAATATGCAGCACGTAAAATTGGTTTGCCAGTTGGTGAATTTAATTTACCAATGTGTGAGCCAACTGCTGATGAAGCTGCATATATTGATAAAGCATTAACAGAATATTTACAATAATATATAAATAATCATAAAACCAGTAACTACTATGTAGCTACTGGTTTTGTTTTATATGTCTTATATTTGTTACTAATCTTTATAGTCTAATAACCAAAAATATAATGTGTAAACTTTTTATTATGATATAATTGCACTGGAGATAGTATTTTCAACTATACTCTAGTCTACTGTTAATTCATGATAAACAGAAATTTGTGATATTTCGAATCGACCATAAGGCGATTACATTAAAACACAAGGAGTTTAACATGGAACTAACAATGTTAAAAGGTAAAATTCACAGAGCTACTGTGACACAAGCAGAACTTGATTATGTGGGGAGCATTACTATAGATACAGATCTATTGAATGCATCTGGAATACGAGAATATGAGCAAGTTCAAATTGTAAACATTAATAATGGAGCACGATTTAGTACATATACAATTGCTGGCGAAGCCGGTAGTGGTGTTATATGTTTAAATGGCGCTGCTGCACGGCATGTCCAAGTACATGATAAAATTATTATCATGTGTTATGCACAGCTAAATGAAATTGAAGTTGAGAGCCATAAGCCTCTCGTTGTATTTGTAGATACAAATAATAAGATAAGTCATATAAAGAACTATGAGAAACATGGTTTATTAGTTGATCAGAATTAATTGTCTTTGATCGAATTACAGTAGACTGTATAGGCCTATCTTCGTATTTATAATAAACGGAGGAATCATTATGGAACATGTAATTACAATAGAAAATGTACGCAATACGATTAGTAAATGGAAAAAAGAAGGATATTCCATTGGTTACATCCCAACTATGGGGTTTTTACACGATGGGCATGCATCATTAATAGATCAAGCAAGAAAAAATAATGATAAGGTAATTGTCTCTATTTTCGTTAATCCCATTCAGTTTGGAGAAAATGAGGATTTAAGCACGTATCCACGTGATATCAATAGCGATAAAAAGCTATGTGAATCACATGGTGTGGACCTCATATTTACACCTAGTCCAGAGGAAATGTATCAAGATAAAAAAGCCTTTGTAGATATTCTTGATTTATCTAATACATTATGTGGCATTCGCAGACCAATTCACTTCAAAGGTGTATGTACTGTTGTAGCAAAATTCTTTAATATTATTCAGCCTACAAATGCATATTTTGGTGAAAAGGATGCACAGCAATTAGCCATTATCCGTAAAATGGTTTTTGATTTAAACTTTCCTGTAAATATTATTGGTGTTCCTATTGTGCGTGAACAAGATGGTTTAGCAAAATCCTCTCGTAATACATATTTATCTAGTGACGAACGTAAAGCTGCAACTATACTATATAAATCTATTCAAACAGGAAAACAAGCCATTAAACGTGGAGCTTCTGCTGATAGTATCATTAATACTATGACAGAAATTATAAATACTGAGCCCTTGGCCAAGATAGATTATATTTCAGTTGTAGATGCTAATACTATGCAACCAGTTGAAGAGATTAATGATCCTGTTCTAGTTGCCATGGCAGTATATATTGGCTCTACACGTCTTATTGATAACTTCTCATATGATCCAAATTAGGAGAGAGAAGTTATGAAGCAACTAATAACACTAAATCAACTGATATCCAAATACTTAATGATACTAATCATAGGTTTTTCTTGTATTGCTTATATAGTGCCTTCATATTTTTCTTGGGCCATAGCTTATACACCATTTTTACTTGGAATCGCTATGTTTGGCATGGGACTAACTATTAAATTTGAAGATTTGTGTAGTATTCTCAGACATCCAAAGGATATTTGTATAGGTGTACTGGCTCAATATACAATAATGCCTTTATTAGCTTGGGGAATCTGTCATATTTTTACATTACCTCCAGATTTAGCAATTGGTGTCATATTAGTTGGCTGCTGTCCAGGTGGAACCGCCAGCAATGTCATCACCTATATTGCTAAAGGTGATGTTCCTTTATCTGTAGGAATGACGATTACTTCAACATTAATAGCACCAATTGTAACGCCTTTACTAATCCTATATTTGGGAGGTACATGGGTAAATGTTGCATTACTGCCAATGATAATAACTATGGTAAAAGTAATTATAGTTCCCATATTATTAGGTGCAATCATTCAATATGTTTGTAAATCACGGATTAATACATTAACTAGTGTAAGTCCTATTGTTTCTATGATTGCTATCATATTATTAATAGCAGCCATTATAGCCATTAATAGAGATAAACTTTTAATTTCTGGTTTAGAAACATTACTAGTTGTAGGCATACATAATATACTCGGCATGCTTTTAGGATTAGGTGTAGGATATATACTTAAATTAAGATATGATAAAACTACAGCATTTAGCGATTGAGGTAGGGATGCAAAATAGTGGTTTAGCAGTCACATTAGCGGCAACAAATTTTGCATTAAATCCTTTAGCAACTCTAGTAGGAGCTATCTTTAGTGTATGGCACAATATATCAGGTGCTATTTTTGCTATGCTACGTAGAGAGAATAGTTTACGTAATATATAAACTTAATAGATACAAGAAAAAACCGGCAACCATAAGTTGCCGGTTTTTTCTATATTCTATCACGTACAAGACCAATGACAAGACCTTCAATATGACAATCATCTACAATGATTGGATCGAAATCATCATTTTCTGGTTGCAAACGAATGTGACCATTTTCTTTATAGAAACGTTTTACTGTAGCTTCATCATCGATACGTGCCACAACAACATCACCATTATTAGCCGTATTTGATGGCGTACAATGAGCATATCACCTTCATACATACCAATATTCATCATGGATTCGCCTTGAACGCGTAGTAAGAAGCAGTCAGAATCACCAGTTAATTGAACAGGTAATGTAAGAGTAGATTCTAAATTTTCTACCGCTGTAATAGGCATACCTGCTTGTACAGTACCAATAAGAGGAACTTGTTTTAAACCAGCGCCTAAGAACTCAAAATTATCAGAACTTGATGTTTCATTACCAACTACAGAAATAGAAGGTTTTGTATCCTCTAGTACTGTAATAGCGCGATTTTTATTAGGATCACGTTTAATATAACCAAACTTTTCAAGAGCATTCAAATGAGATTGCACAGTAGAAGTAGAACTAAGGCCTACATGGGTACAGATTTCTCGAACAGTTGGACAACGATATTCATTATGTAAAGAGTCCTTAATAAAATCTAATATACGGCGCTGTTTTGTATTAATATCTGTAGCAGGGCGTCTCACGATGAACCTCCATAGTCAATGTAATGTCAAAATAATATCAATATGTATATGTGGAAAAATTTACTCATTTCGTACTATATAATAAAAACATAAGATAATTACTTATCTTATATATCTATTATAGGCAATTTTAAAAGTTTTTGCAAACATTTGTTCTAAAACACTTGACCGAACATTCGTTCGTGTGCTAATATAAGCATGTAAACAAACAAATGTTCTCAGATATTATGTTCGATGTAAATGTGAGGTATGAGATGAAAAATATATTGATGATGGTAGGAATGTGCTTAACAATCTTATTCGGCTATAATATGACAAATCCTGTAACAGAAGCAAACACACATGCTATCCGTGAAGTAAAAGTACAAGCAGGTGATACGATGTGGGATATTGCAGCTCGCACAGCTCATAAAGATATGGATGTTCGTGAAATGGTATATGCTATGAAGGAACTCAACAAAATTGATGACTCTGGTGCATTAGTTCCTGGTACAGTTTTAAAAGTACCGGTTAAGAAAAATGATAGTCCTGTTAGAGCTTTGGACTATGTGGCTCAAAACTAAATATATATGGGTATAACCCAAACGAAAAAGCAGCTACTCAATAGAGATAGCTGCTTTTTGTTATCAAATGTATGTTATTATACGATTTATAGATATTATCTTAATCAACTAATTTATAATTATCATCTAAATCGTTTTTCAAAAATAGTAGAAATCGGATTATCTACAAACTTATTGGCTTCATTAATGTAACGGCGAACCATATTAACACTATGATGACGTGTTTGTCTCATAATATTACGTTCTTCCACACCATAAGCGGCGGCAGTCGTTGCAAAGCCATGACGTAAACTATGGGCTCCATACATAGATGGATCAAGGCCAATGAGAGAAATATATTTCTTTACAATTTCTGCAATCATTTTATCGGATATGCCTGTTTTACGAAGTGACATATTTTTTGTAAAACCTCTAAATACAGGCCCTTCAGTAATACCAGAGGCACGTAACCATTGCTGTAAAGCGCGTACAGCGTCTAACGGAGAACCAGATAGATGAGGAATCGCTACAACAGCACCTTGACCTTCTTGGTCTGCTTTTGACGATGGTACAAAGATTTCAACACCTTGTGGAGAAAACTGTAGATGTTCTACTGTAATGGCCGCAATTTCACTACGACGAAAAGCGCCCATAAATCCAATTAAGAGAATCGCTTTATCACGTAATAATTGCAACTCAGGCACATCTAGTTTATCCATACACTCTAGAATATCTTCAATATCTTCTAGAAGAACTGGTGTTTTACCTTGTTGGAAAGTACCTTTTAAACGTCTAATCCCTCGTAAGGCTTGTTTTACTATAGGTGCCATACAAGGATTATCTCTATGACCAGAGGCATTATAATTCTCTGATATGGCGCTTATGCGACGAGATATTGTATTAGCCTTTGCATAATCAGCTAGATCATTTATGTAGTTCACAATTGTTTCTGGTGTAGCTGGAAAATAAGATACCTTTTGATATGTACACCAATCTACGAAATCGTCCCAATCCGATTCGTAGGCATCAACAGTATTTTCAGCCTTAGATAATAATATGCTTTGTTTTGCTTTCATAGACAACTTAGTGCTATTCATAAGCGCATCATTATTGCGCAAATAGAAATGTTTCTGTTGCTCTTTAGACTTTGACATAGTTCACCCTTACTCTAAAATTATCAATATAATTGTACCATAGATTAGACAGTAATATGCTATAATTAGAGAATATGATAACTAATTCGGGAGAGTTTATAAATAATGACAGAAAAACATATTTTAGTAGGAACTATGCTTTTTCTCTTGGGGACGAGCGGCTGTTCATACATTCCAACAGAAAATATTTCCTATGGTGTATATTACAATGATACAGATCTATCTAATACACCTAAGAATGAATTACAGGCTCGCTTACAAGAGTTAAATAGTAAAATCCCTCAAACTATATCTATTGATATGGGCAATAATAAAAAACAACAAGCTACCTATCATGATTTAGGGATCCAAATCGATACAGATGCTATGGTAAAAGCTATTTCTACATATGGCTATGAAGATGATATGTGGACACTACTTTCAAATCGATTTAATGCCTTATTCTACGGTCATCATTTTAAACCACAATATAAGCTTGATGAGGTAAAAGGTAAAACCTATCTAAGTGAATTGGCTAAAACAATTGATACACCAGGACATGATGCATACCTTACCATTGAAAATGGACAAGTTGTATTACATCCTGCAAAGGAAGGTAAGCGTATCGATATTGATGCTACCCTTAAGAAATTAAAAGATGATTTACAGGCCGGTGATAGTATTAACTCCTTATCTATGGTATTTACTACACAGAATACTGTAAAAGTAAGTGATGCCGATTTAAAACCTTTGAATACTGTATTAGCTTCTTACACTACGGAGTATGATCCTAATAATGAAAGCAGAACCCATAACATCCAATTAGCATCTGATAAAATAAACGGTACCCTAATTAAACCGGGTGCACAGTTCTCCTTTAACGATGTTGTAGGTGAACGTACTGCAGAGGCTGGCTATGATGATGCACCTGTTATGATTGATGGTAAATTAGTTCCAGGTATTGGCGGTGGCATTTGCCAAGTAAGTTCTACCATATTTAATACAGCTTTACTATCCGGTATGAATATTATCGAGCGTACACCACACTTTGAGCCAGTAGGATATATTCAAGCTGGTCGTGATGCTACAGTAGCTTGGGGCTATTTGGACTTTAAGTTTAGAAATCCTTACCAACAATCTATTTATATCCTTAGTGTTATGAACAACGGAACATTAACGATCTACATTATAGGTACGGCTCAAGATAAGCCTAAAAATGTTTCTATTTCTGTAGGAGACTATGGCGAAATTCCTAACAAGACTATCACTAAGGTAGATCCTTCATTAAAAGAAAAAGAAGTGCAGGAGGGGCATGTAGGTTTAACAATGAATACGTATAGAACCATTACCTATGGTAACTGGGTTACGCAAACAGATTCCTTTGAGTCCGTATATGATCCAGTAGATACGATTATTACAATGCCTGCTACACCTGCAGCACCACCAAATCCACCGAAAAAAACGGACAAAAAGAAATCATAATTAAAGATTTTATTAAATATAGCCTAAACTATTGACCATATGATACAAATAGTTTAGGCTATTATTTGAACTATACATGAGAAATCATTTGATACATAGTCCAGTATGTAAAAATAGATATCTCAATGACAAAGAAAATTTATCAGTTCATTCTCAATAATTATCATTTACTAAAATAGAAGAGGAAGTTATGGACTCAATTTTACAATTTGATCACTCTGTGATTTTCTATGTACATGAACACCTTGTATATAGTTTTTTAACGCCAATAATGGCAATTCTATCTAAAATCACTAGTAATGGCGCATTATGGATTTTAATTGCATTATTATTGATGATTCAAAAAAAATACCGCGTATTAGGCGTAGCCATAATTATTGCCTTAGGATTTGTATTTATCATCGGTGATCAAGGATTAAAACCTAATGTGGCTCGTTTAAGACCATTTGTAGATTTTCCGAATGTTACGGTACCATTAGAGTCAGCTTTACCAAAAGCAACAAGTTTTTCATTCCCATCTGGCCATAGTTTTGGTTCATTTGCATCTGCCATGACCATTTACCTAGGCTTGAGCCAAATAGCGCCTCAGAAGCGATATTTAGGGATTTTAGCATTGGTATTGTCAGTAGTAGTAGCATTCTCTAGAGTTTACTTATTTGTACATTATCCAACAGATGTATTAACAGGCTTAGTATTAGGAATCATCGTAGGGTTCATCGCTTGGAAGTTAGCAAGAGTTGGTTGGAACTGGTGGATAAACAGTAATAATGATGTAGAATACGAACCGTATACATTTAAACGTAAATAAGCTTAATAAGCTAAAAAACTATATAACATAAGGGATTGGGCCATTTAGGCCCAATTTTCTTATTATAATTACTTCCGATAATATATCGTTATCGGAGTAATTATAATAAAAAAAGAAAAAAACTAGCCTATATTTCTATAAGCTAGTTTATGTACGTTACTTCTAAAAATAACAATATATGCCCTCATTATTTATCAAAGGATTCTATATCTTTAATATATGCAGCTAATAATGGCTCATCTATGGTGACCTTATCAAACTTAGGTTCAACGACTATATGGCCTTCATAATCCATTAGACCATATTGGCCATTAGACTTATAAACATATAAGTCTTTATAAAATGATGTTATATCGTCATCATAATTCGGCAATTGGAATACTTCATAGCCTGTGTTAGTATCTATTACATATTTTCTTTGGCCTTTGGATGCAGTCGTTACTTTGTTTAATACATAATTAGGTTTTGATATATCTACCTTATCATAACTATGATTAAATAAAATCCCTAAATGCGCATTAAAAATTTGAACACCTTTATGATTCTTTAATACAAAACTACGATCACTTAATCTTTCATAGGAATCAAATTCAAAAGGAACAACTGTAGTATTTAATGAATCAATAATACCATACTTATGATTTTTTTATCAGAAGCTATAAAGTAATCAAACTTTTTACCTAAATGTTTGATTGATGTATATACTGCCGGAATTACTATTGTATTCTCATTGGTTCTCATTCCATACAAAGTATTACCTTTTTTATTTACTTCTGTAAACAATACATACTCAGTTGATGGTGCTCTACTAAAAATGCTATCGCCCATTTCATTCCCACCAATTCCAGTTCCTTCACCAGTCCCGGACTTCTCATAGTTATTTGTATGTATTAGGTTCAGAGCTTCACTTTCACTTAGTAATATTCCTTCATCTGTTACGTATTTAATTAAGCCATCTGCAGTATGTATTTAAATAAATTCTTCTTATCATTTTTTGACCAGTAAAATTCAATACTCTCCCATCCACCTTTTATAGGGTTACTAATGATTTGAGTACCATTAATTTTATCATATAAATACCAGTAGTCCCCTTTTTGTCCTAATATCAACTTATCATTAATAGCGCTATAGTTATGTACTACGTCATTAATGGCATAGGTACCATTGGAATTAACTAGTTTAAAGCCCCCATCAGTTAAGGCTCTCGCATAATAGTAATCAAATTCATATTCATAGCCTGCCGGTAAATAAGCTATGTCACTTAAATTTACATATCGTTTTTGACCATTTTCATAAAATGATCCATATACAAATTCATTAGAGGCTTTCATATAATCTACGTGTAAGTTATCATATGGGCCCAGTATCCAACTCCCTTTTTCATCGACGATAGTATTACCAGCTGGGGATTCTAATGTAATATATTCTTTTGCAGATGCAATATTACATGCAGCCAATGCTATAGCTAAGCCTAATACAAACTTTCTCATATATAGATCTCCAGTATACAAAACAATAATAATTAATCTCATAATACCATATTTTAATACTATAATTAAGAGAATCATTTCATACTTAATGAGCTAATATGGAAATGATTTTTATTTGAAGTAATTCATATATTAGCAATTTTATATTGAATTTTTTTAGAATTAGGTTGTAAAATAATCATATAAACTATCTAATTTACTCATATCAACTCTTATGGAGGTATTATATGTGCTGGTGTGATATTGTAAGCAAAGCCAAAATTGGCGGTTTAAAGCATTTAGGTAATGGTATGGAAAGTTCCTTAAGATTCCTTGCTGAAATTGTTCTTACCCTAAGTATTATTCGTGTACTTGTAAACTGGATCTTTGGTATTTAAAGCTCTAAACTAAATAAGATACTATAAAAAGGCGCTTAGTTACCTAAGCGCCTTATTTATATTCAATTATATTTGATGATTAGTTGTATCACAGCTAATATATTCTACAACTATTTGGCAAATATCTCCATCCCTATCAATACCCCAATATACAGGATAAAGACCACATCCGTATCCTGAGCGTATCATAGGAAATGATAAATTGGTATCTGGAATTTCAAAAATAATCCAATCTCCGAAAGGTTGTTGATATTTAGGATTATCTAATGCATTTTGTTTAAACTTTTCCTCTAATAAATCTAAGTAAATATTACCATTTGGATTGTTTTGATACCATTGATCTTCAAATTTTTTATAAGCCTCTGCTGTAGCTACATCAACAATGGTTGCCAAAGCACTATCTACAGAAAAGCCAACAAAACTTTCCTCACCTGTTAATTCAGAAAGGTCTTCATCGCCAATAAGCGCTAACTCATATCGTACTGGTTTTGTACTTTTAAATAACACTCTAGTTAAAACATAACCATAATCATTTGGACCTAATTCAGCAACTAATGTTTCAACGGGATATGTCCCAGGTTCAACACTCCTAAAATAAGGAAGATTTTCTAAAGTACCTAAATTTACAACGGGATCACATGCAAAGATATGTCCTGTTGTAAATGTAAAATCACCCATTGGTAATCTATATAACTTTTTATTAAATAGTTCTTCAGCATTAAATATATCATCATAATTGATAGGCGCCTCTAATTTTCCTTCACTATTTAATTGATCATATATAGTTAGCCAATCTTTAGAAAGCTGATTCCTCATTAGTATTTTCTCCTAAAATTTATGAAATACATTATAAATTAGTGATTACTGATACGCTTCACTGCAATCTATGTATTCCATGATAAGTTGGCAAATTTGTCCATCTTTATCAAATGCCCAGTATACAGGGTATAAACCATCACCAAAGCCAGATTGAATCATTGGCACAGTTAATTCTGTTTCAGGGATGGTAAAGTTAATCCAGTCCCCTTTAGATCGTTGGTATTGAGGATATGCCATAGCATTTAATTGGAATAAATCGCTATAGTAATCATCGTAAATATTCTTATCAGGATAGTTAGTATGCCATTGATCATAGAACTTTCTGTAGGTCTCAATCGTTTCAGCATCCACAACTGTAGCAAGACCAGAGTCTACCGGGAAACCGATAAAGCTTTCACCATCATCTAGAATTTCAATATCTTCTGTACCTTTTAAGGCTAATTCGTAGTTTACCGGCTCATTTCCATTAAATATAACGCGGCTCGCCACATAACGATATTGATTTGGTTCCATTTCAATGATTTTAGTTTCCAATAGATACGTACCTGGTTCTACCGTTCTAATATAGGTATCGGGTTTGCTCGGTAATGTTACCAATGGATCACAGCATGTAATATGACCTGTTGGGAAGTTTACAGTCCACATAGGCAATGTATGTAAAGGAAACCCTTTTAGCTCTTTACGAGAAAATAAATCGTGATATGGTACAGTAGGTTTCAATTTGCCTTCGGAACCTAATCGGTTGAATATTTGAATCCATTCGCTAGTTAATTTAGATTTATCCATGTTACTCCTCTGCTTCGTATTTACAATGAATATATTCGCCCTCTAATACTTCATAGGCAGCTGTTTTACGTATAATTTGCTTTACTAAGGTATCTAGCTTTGAACCATTTGAATAGTCTGCTGGTGCATAATACCGAATACGATGATGAAGCATCATTTTATAGACCTTATCTTTATCCTTTTTAATAGGATCATATACACCAATGGAATGACCACCATTGGCATTTACAAGGCTCATGCAAGGAATATCTGTATCGCTATCCCCAATATAAATCATATTCCGGAACGGCACTCGTTGATTTTCAGGCTTAATATAATCATTAACGCCTGTATCATTAATATCGAGAATCCCTTTTTGTATGCGGAATAAAAATTGTGTTTTATTTGTATAGTTAATAGCTTGAGCTGGCCATACAGCTACACCCTTATCGTCGAACATAAATGCACTAGCATAGATTTTGGTGAAAGCCCCCTCTTTTGCCATTTCGGTGCCTTCAATCATCTCTTTTAAGCCAGAAGAAATGATGTAATGCTCAATGCGTACGCCATGTTCTAAGCCATAGTCCCGTATACGTTCAAACCAAGTACGAACGCCTTCATATAATTCTACTTGATTGCCATATTCCATAAGCTTTTCTTTCGTTATATAGAAATGACCTACAGCCTCTTGAATCATCTTGTACATATAGGCTAAGTTATTATCCATGTCATTCTTTTTAGCCAATTCATTCGATTCTTGCCAGAATTGTTTAATTTGTTCTTCGTTATAGCCAACAGATTGAATAAAACCTTGTGCCTGCATATCATCAGGGGTTAAGGTTTTATCAAAATCGTAGCACATAGCTAGTACTGGCATAGACGATTCAAAAGATTCTAAGGATTCTTTACTGTCAGTCTTATAGGTGATCATAATCCACCTCCTTGTAATAATACATAAACAATTAAAGTCGTTTAACTCTCTTATATTCTTGAGGTGACCCAACCCCTTTTGTTTATATTTTACACGATACGTCAATGATTTGAGTTTCGTAATTCCCCATAATTCTAGTTAAAATAAGCTATCTTGTGTAAAAGTTTCGTCTACAATCCAGCTCTTTTCCGTGCTTTCTTTGATAATTGCTGTTTTTGAAAGTGATCCAATGAGTAAGCTAGAATTTGGATCATGTTGCATTCGATTTTGGCGAACAGCAGCTTGATTCGTATTGGCATAACAATAACCACAGAAATGACTACAAGTGTCATAGGCACCTATATCACCATGTAAATAACAATTACACTCTGGTCTAGCTGGTGTACGTTTCGGTGCTTTTAATTTTACGTTCCAAGCACGTTCATAACAGTTTAGTGTAAGACAGCCCTCTGTATTAGCACCTAATTCTTTGAAAACGTCCCCTTCTCCACAGGTTTTAAGTATCATCTGATGAGAATGCGCTATAGATACTAATTCTTTAATGATCTTTGTTTGAATATCTAAACTCGGTCTATATCCTTCAGGAAAATTATGAGCTACCTTATCAAAGATATCTAAAAAACTAACAATCACTGTATCAGTATAGCCCTTTAAGGACTTTGCCATTTTATAAAAGCTTTCAAAATGAAAATCTATGGTATATTCATTGGTTAAAATAATTGGATCATAGCGCCACACAATAGACTGAGGATTAAGCTCATTGGAAATATGTTTAAAACCATCTATTATAGACTCATATTGCGGTACATAGGGCTCAATATCACGGCCATAAGGTGTTATCGTCATATGCCAATATTGCCGATACTCTTCAATTTCATTTATTAATGGTATAAATGGCAAGGGATTTTTCGTACAAAAAGCAATACCATCTACTACTTCGCGATTAATAGTATAACGCGTTATTTGTAGTGAATTATAAGGATTTCGAACGTCTACGAAACCTTCATGTATACGATTAATCAGCCATTGACCATAAAAGGCAGGTATATCTGTACGTTGTCCAGTTTGTAATATCATATCGCTGCCCTTTCATTAAACAAAATATAAAAATATTATAACATATCTATCCCTATGTATTTATAGTATAAATGTGATTTTTGCTGTATAGTTTATTCATTGTTTATGGTACTATAAAGATTATAAAATATGAGGAGAACTAACGTATGAACGATATTTTTGAACAGAACCATCCTATGAAGGATGATAAAGAATTTATTACATCCTATTGGACAGATCGAGCTCACGATTTTGGAACCTTACGAGCTAAAGAATTAGAGAGCCCTAAACTTAAATTATGGAGAGATGAACTAACGAGTCATATCTTTGATTCTGATCGCTCTTTACGTATTTTAGACATTGGTTGTGGTGCAGGCTTCTTTAGTATTATCCTCTCTCAACTAGGACATACAGTACACGGCATCGATATTACGCCTAATATGATAGACGAAGCAAATCAACTGGCAGAATCCCTTGATTGTGATGCTACCTTCTCCGTCATGGATGCCGAAAATCTCAGCTTTGACTCCAATACCTTTGATATCGTTGTAGCCCGCAATGTAACATGGAACTTACCACACCCAGATAAAGCCTATGCTGAATGGTTACGCATCATTCGTCCAGGCGGTTTAATCCTCAATTATGATGCGGAACATGCTCGCAATCACCATGACTTACCACAATCTGTTCATCATGCCCATGAACATGTAAGCAATGACTTAAAAGAGCGGTGCCATACGATTTATCATATGCTTGAAATTTCATCCTTTACACGCCCTCAATGGGATAAAGAACTACTCACGAAGTTAGGTGCTAGCGCTGTTACCATTGATACCACCGTAGGATCTCGTATTTACAGCGAAGAAGATGAATTTTATATCCCTGTACCAATGTTCTTGGTGAAAGTAATAAAATAGCCTTCAAAGTAAAATATTACAAAATAAACCCACTCCATATGATATGTCCCCCTTTTATTAAGGATCTAATAAAGGAATATATCATAATATGAGTGGGTTTACTTTTATTTATTACTTCTTATTATCCTTGATGATAGAGTCATCAAAGCTATAGGTTGTTATAAATTTTGTTTTAGGATTAGCAGCATTACCAACGTCTTCTAAATATTTATTAGAAGCTACTTGAAGGTCTTGCTTATACGCATCGGCCAATGTTTGTAAATTGTTCGTATCGCTAACTCGTTTAAAGGTTTGATCCATAAATTTAATAGTATCTGTTTTTGAATCATAAATAAGATCAGTATTTGGTATGTCCTTAATATCCATCTTGATTGTATTTGAATTTGAGCTATCTGCGTTACCTACTATATCGTTAGCACTCATTACAAGTGTAAGTGCCGTAATATAATTTAGACGAGCTTCCTTTATATCCCCTACCATTTGAGTAGATTCAATTACAGGTCTCTTTTCAGGTGTCGTATATTGATAGTTATAGGCTTTCATATCTGCAGTATAAATCGTCTTACTATCATTTCGAGCTGTAAGATTCATCGTAAATAGGCGTGTCAACAGCACTTACTACATTTTGAACGGTATAGCCTGAGTAAGCAATCCATTCCCCTTCAGGTCCTTTAGACTGAGAAGACGCACTATTACTACTACAACCAGCTAATATCAATAAACTAACTAAGGCGATACAAAGTGAAAGGTATTGAAGTATTCTTTTTAGCATAGCACTACCTCGCATACAAACTTATATTATTTAAATACAAACCTGAAAAATACTACAATAGACAACAAAAAGCAAATCAGTTACAGATATAGTTCTTTACTAATATACTAGTTACTGAAATACTCTTGAGCCTTAGTGATTTCTGCGCGAAGTTTTTCTTCATCAATAGTAAGCAATTCTTTGTCTTTCATAAGAACTTTGCCACCTACAATTGTAGTATTTACATCAGAACTGTTTGCAGAGTATACCAGTGCCGCTAAGTCGTTGTAACGTGGCATCCAATGCATACCAGATACGTCATATAGTACGATATCTGCACGATAGCCTTTCGCTAAAACACCAAGGTCTGTATAACCAAGTGCTTTCGCTCCTTCTACAGTGCCCATATGCCAAGCTGCTTGTGCAGGAATTGCTTTAGGATCGTAGAGACGTGCTTTATGTAAAGTAGCCGCAAGGCGTACTTCTTCAAGCATATCCGCATTATTATTAGATGCAGAACCATCCGTACCAAGCCCAACAGTAATACCTTTACCAATCATTTCAGGAACGGGTGCAATACCACTTGCTAATTTAAGGTTAGATTGTGGATTATGTGCTACTGCTACATTATTTTCAGCCATAATTGCCATATCTTCATCTGTAACATGAACACAGTGTGCAGCTAATGTAGTATTCCAGAATAAACCAAGGTCATGCATATGAGCGATTGGAGTTTTACCTGTAGCTTTCATAACATTCTCCACTTCCCCTTTAGTTTCGGACAAGTGCATATGAATGCCACAATTTAATTCATGAGATAAGGAGATAACCTTCTCCATATAAGCATCTGGACAAGTATATGGCGCATGTGGTCCTAATAATACCTTGATGCGGTCATTATCAAAGCCATTCCATGTGCGGAATAAATCAGCATTCTCAACTAATGCTTGATCTGCTGTTGGAGAAACACCTGCTAAGCCACGAGATAATACAGAGCGAATGCCCGTTTCTTTTACTACCTCAGCCGTAGTATTCATAAAGAAATACATGTCGCTAAAGGTTGTAGTGCCAGTACGCAGCATTTCCGCAATGCCAAGTTGTGTGCCATAACGTACATAATCATCGTTTAGTTTAGCTTCTGTCGGCCAAATCGCAGTTTCAAGCCATTCCATAAGCTCAAGATCATCTGCATAGTTTCTAAATAACCCCATCGCAATATGAGTGTGCGTATTTACAAGACCTGGCGCTGCCAATTGGCCTTTACCATCTAGTACATCCTTAGCAGAATCTTTTGCTTTAATAGCTTCACTATCCTTTAAAATAGCTGTAATATAGCCATTTTCAATTTCAATAGCATGATTTTTAAGAACACCCTCATCGGTGAGGACGTCTACATTAGTAATCAATAAATCAGACATAGTCTTCCCTCATAGGTATAACCGAGCCATAATAGCTCGGTTATAGTTATTAATTCTGAAAGTTTATAGTAGTAATGATATACCTAAGCCTATCATTTACTATTATATTTCCATTCAATTTTAGTTTACTTTTGTTAAGTAGTCGATTTGTTCTTGTGTTAAAGAGTCTAAATCATAGCCCATGGAGTTCAATTTAAGTTTAGCAATTTCCACATCTAATTCATGAGGTAATACATATACTTTTGGCTCCATTTCTTTGCCATTTTTCAAGATATGCTCTGCAGCAAGGGCTTGCATAGCAAAGGATAAGTCCATGATTTCTGCTGGATGACCATCACCAGCTGCAAGGTTAACTAAGCGACCCTCAGCCAATACATATAGTTTACGGCCATCAGCCATCGTATAGCCTTCGATATTTTGACGAACACGCTCATGGCTTACAGCAAGATCAGCTAATTCAGCTACATTTACTTCGCAGTCGAAGTGACCTGCATTACACATGATCGCTTTATCTTTCATCACTTCGTAATGTTCTTTACAATAACATCTTTACAGCCTGTTACAGTACAGAAGATATCGCCCACTTTGGCAGCTTCAATCATAGGTAATACTTTAAAGCCATCAAATACAGCCTCAACTGCTTTAATTGGATCCACTTCTGTTACATATACGTGTGCACCTAGGCCTTTTGCGCGCATAGCAACGCCTTTACCGCACCAGCCGTAACCAGCAACGACAACATTTTTACCTGTTACCGTTAAGTTAGTAGTACGCATGATGCCATCCCAAACGGATTGACCAGTACCATAACGATTATCGAAAAGATATTTACAGTAAGAGTCATTTACAGCAATCATAGGGAATGTTAATTGTTTAGCATTCTCTAATGCGTATAAACGATGTACGCCTGTCGTAGTTTCTTCGCTACCACCGATAAGACGTTCTTTAGCGTCTTGGCGTGTAGTATGTAACAAGTTTACTAGATCACCACCGTCATCGATGATGATATGAGGTTTATGATCTAATGCTTTGTGAAGGAAATCAAAATATTCTTCATCTGTGCAATCATACCAAGCATATACAGTGATACCCATATCTACAAGGCCAGCGGCAACATCGTCTTGCGTAGACAATGGATTAGAACCAGTTACGATAACATCAGCACCACCGCGTTTTAAAACAGTTGCGAGGTAAGCTGTTTTTGCTTCCAAGTGAACGCTAACAACAATAGTTTGGCCTTTGAAAGTTTCTTCCGCTTCAAAACGATCGCCTAATGTATTTAAGGTAGGCATAAAGTTAGAAACCCAATCAATTTTTTTACGCCCTTCTGCTGCTAAGTTAATATCTCGAATTAAGGATTCCATAATAACTCCTTTTACTAATATGAGTTGATATAATTAAAATAAAGATTTGATAGTAAACCCAATTGGATTTGTTTGTTATTTAGATTCTACAATTTGGCGTAGCTTACCGATTGACTCTTCATAATTTGGAGTCAATACACCTTCTTCGGTGATGATAGCAGTCACAAGATCATGAGGTGTTACATCAAATGCAGGATTGAGTATGCCAATGCCATTAGGCGCTGTTTGAACACCATGTAGAGACGTTACTTCATAATCGTCACGCATCTCGATAGGAATGTCGCTACCATTTTCCAAAGTAAAGTCAAATGTGCTATATGGTGCCGCCACATAAAACGGAATATTATGAAATTTAGCGAGAACTGCTACACCATAAGTACCAATTTTATTAGCTACATCACCTTTGTAGTGATGCGGTCCGCACCGACGATTACAGCATCAATAAGGCCTTGCTGCATAGCATAAGCAGCCATATTATCTGTTTCTAATGTTACAGGGATACCATCCTCATGAAGCTCAAAAGCAGTTAGACGAGCACCTTGTAATAATGGACGTGTTTCATCGGCATACACCCGTTCTAGTTGACCATTCTCATGGAGCTTACGGACAACACCAAGGGCAGTACCTAAACCACCAGTAGCTAGTGCACCAGCATTACAATGGGTTAAGATGCGAATATTTTTCTTACCTTCAAATAATGTAGCCCCTGCTTCGGCCATACGACGGTTCAAAGATACGTCTTCTTCGTGAATGATAATAGCTTCTTTAGTAATAAGGTCTACTACTTCACTCATAGAAGACATACTTGCCACATTTGCTTTTACAAGAGACATAACACGATCTACAGCCCATGCCAAATTGATTGCTGTAGGACGTGTTTCCTTTAATGTTTCACTAAAGTCATATAAACTCGTTAATTGCTCACTAAATGGAATCTCTTGGCGACCTGCTTCCATAGCCGCTAAGATTAAACCATAACTAGCTGCTACACCGATAGCTGGAGCCCCACGAACGCGAAGCATCTTAATAGCCTCAGCTACTTGACGCCAATCAGTACAGTGCACATAAGAAATCTCTGTTGGTAATTTAGTTTGATCTAATAATACTAGCGTATCTTTACGCCATTCAATATTAATCATAGCGTCTCCTTCGATGAACTATTGTTTTTTAGTATGAATGGATTATAATTTAAAACCACCATATTCGTGCATGCGATTATGAGCATCATAGCGAGCATCTACATCGATTGCATCAATAGCACCTAAGATAAGAGATTTAAGTTGAGCCGCCATATCCCCCATCATTTCTACTACTTCACTATGAGTCAAGGCAGCATCGGAAATACCTGCTGCATAGTTTGTAATCATAGAAATTGTGGAATAAGCCATTTCAGCTTCATTAGCTAAGTTTACTTCAGGTACATTTGTCATGCCTACTGTATCCCCACCAAGCATATGGAACATTTTAATTTCCGCTGGTGTTTCAAAACGAGGACCTTCTGTACATACATAAGTACCACCGTTATGAATTGTAAGACCTTGTTCTGTGCCAACCTTTTGAAGAATATTACGCAATTCAGGGCAGTAAGGATTTGTTACATCAAGATGTGCTACTGGACGGTCACCACCTTCATAGAATGTAGTGATGCGGTTCTTAGTGAAATCTAAGAATTGGTCAGTTAAAACAAAATGACCAGGCTTAAAGTTTTCATTCAAGGAACCTACCGCAGTCGTAGAGATAATAAATGTTACGCCTAATTTTTTGAGCCCCCAAATATTAGCACGATAATTGATTTTGTGTGGAGGAATTGTGTGATCTTTACCGTGACGAGCAACAAAGATGACTGTTTTTCCGTGGTATGTACCTTGTACATAATCTATTTCACCATATGGTGTCATTAAGGATTCTTCATGAATATTTTCAAAGATGGATGGATCATAAACGCCAGTACCACCAATTATGCCAATTGCACTCATTGTGACCTCCTAATATTAATAACTCTTATCTTTTATTTTCTCATAGAATACAAAAACAGGCTATAGGAAAAACCATATAGCCTGTAATTTTTATAAAGGTTATTTTATTCTTAATAGTAATTATTGTACGGGACCTTTTGGTTCGAACATATCTTGTAATTCTTCACGACTGAAATGATATTTTTCATTACAGTAATGACATACAAGCTCTGTAGTTTCGTCTTCTAGAATAGCCTTTTTATCGTCTTCACGCAATGTCATAAGAACACCGGCAAAGCGGTCGCGACCGCAGCGACATTGGAAGTTAACAGGCTTATTATATACCTCATTAACAGTTAGACCATCTAATACACGTTCCATCAGACCTTTACCATCTGGATGTACTTTCAAATATTCTGTAACAGGACCTAGTTCATTAATATTTTTCTCTACTTGTGCCAATGCTTCATCAGTAGCATCAGGCAAAGCTTGTACGATAAAACCACCGGCTACAACGGTATGGTAATCTGGATCTACCAATACGCCAAGGCTGATGGTAGACGGTACTTGCTCAGAAGCATATAAATAGTAAGCTAAGTCCTCTGCTACTTCACCACTTTGAATTGGGCTTGTAGAGGTATAGTCTTGGGCCAATTGTGTAAATCTCGTAACCTGTACTTCCCCATTATGACCTACTGCAGCGCCTACATCAAGCTTACCAGCATGCTTCAAAGGTACGTCAACATGAGGTTCATCTACGTAGCCTCGAACCGTATTATCAGAAAAAGCATCTACGTGAACTACACCTAGTGGACCATCACCTTTGATGCGTAGGCTTACATTTTCATGGTTTTTAAAATCACCTGCTAATAAAATAGCACCTGTCATAGCTCGACCAAGAGCCGCAGTTGCTACAGGCCATAAATCGTGACGTACACGAGCAGTTTCAACTGTATCTGTTGTTACAGCTAAAGACATACGAACCCCTTCTCGGGTAGTAAAACGTTTAATATAATCCATTCTATCAATCCTTATATTTACTTAATCTATTTAGATATATTTTTATGTTGCTTATATAGTATATCACGTCAAATATGTACATTCAAATTATAGAGAATATATGTTCGTCTAGACTGTTTTTAATGTAAAAGAACATATTTTCGATATTATAAAAACACCCAGTATCATAAGACACTGGGTGTTTTGTATATAATTCTTAGATTTGATCGATAAGGTTAACCATTTCAATAGCGCCCATAGCACAATCATAACCTTTGTTACCCGCTTTAGTACCTGCACGTTCGATAGCTTGTTCAATGTTTTCTGTAGTTACTACACCGAACATAACAGGAACACCTGTTTCTAAAGAAACATGAGCAATACCTTTAGCTACTTCATTACATACATAGTCATAATGAGTGGTAGCACCACGAATTACGGCACCAACACAAATAACTGCATCGTATTTACCAGATAAAGCAGCTTTTTTGGCAATCAAAGGAATTTCATAAGCACCAGGAACCCAGATTACAGTGATATCTTCTTGTTTAACATCGTGACGAAGTAAGCAGTCTTCAGCGCCACCGATTAATTTAGATGTAATGAACTCGTTAAAACGAGAACCAATAATAGCAAATTTTTTACCAGTACCTAATAAGTTACCTTCTTGAACCATCATGATAATGCCCTCCTATATTCCATTTAGGAAATGTATATGTAACGATTGAGTAATATGCTAACAGATGACTATTAGTCATCTAACATATGACCCATTTTTTCTTCTTTTGTTTTCAAGTAACCTGCATTAAATTTGTTTGCCGCAATGATGAGCGGTACACGACTAGTTACATTGATCCCCCAATGTTCTAAGCCATGGCGTTTTTCAGGATTATTCGTTAACAAGCGAATGCTCTTAATCCCTAAGAAACGAATGATTTGCGCTGCTAAGGAGTATTCACGCATATCTGCAGGGAAGCCCAATTGTTCGTTAGCTTCTACAGTATCAAGGCCTTGCTCTTGTAATGCATAGGCTTTAATTTTATTTGTTAAACCAATGCCACGACCTTCTTGACGCATGTATACTACAACGCCTTGACCTTCTTTTTCGATAGCACGTAACGCATTATCTAATTGTTCACCGCAGTCACAACGTTTAGAGCCGAACACATCGCCAGTTAAACATTCAGAGTGAATACGTACAAGAACATCGCTACAGTTTTGCACATTACCTTTGACGATAGCTAAATGCTCTTTTTATCTAATTCATTTTTGAATACAAAAATACTGAAATCACCAAATTTAGTAGGTAATTTAGAACAAGCACCAAGATCAACCATGTCTTCATGCTGTTTACGGTATTCAATAAGCTCTGCTACGGAAGCAATTTTCAAATCATGCTCTTTCGCAAACTCCATGAGATCTGGTAGACGTGCCATATCGCCATCGTCTTTTGTAATCTCACAAATAACAGCTGCCTCTTGTAAGCCCGCTAAGCGACAAAGGTCGATAGATGCTTCTGTATGACCTTGGCGAACTAATACGCCACCCTCTTTATAAACAAGAGGGAATACGTGGCCTGGGCGACGGAAGTCTTCAGGTTTAGCATTTGGATCTAATAATTTTTGAATTGTATACGCACGTTCTGCTGGAGATACGCCTGTTGTAGTATCTACATGGTCAACAGTAACGGTAAAAGCAGTTTCATGATTGTCTGTATTTTTAGCAACCATTGCTGGAATGCCAAGCTTTTCCAATGCTTCGCGACGCATTGGTGTACATACAATACCTCGCGCGTATTTAACCATAAAGTTAATATTTTCTTGTGTAGCAAACTCTGCAGCAATAATAAGATCGCCTTCGTTTTCACGGCTTTCATCATCAACAATAATAACAGGTTTGCCAGCTTTAAGGTCTTCTAAGACCTCTTCAATAGAATGTAATTGTTCGCTCATAGGAACGCTCCTTACTTTTATATAAATCCATTCTCTACTAAGAGGGATTGCATAGATTTCTTAGGTTTATCTTCGGTAGGTTCACTGCCGAGATTCATAAAATGACGAATGTATCGACCAGCTATATCCGTTTCTAAATTAACTTCCGTACCAATATGGGCAAAGCCTAAAATTGTTTCACCCAAGGTATGAGGAATGATAGAAACGGAAAAACTGCTGTCTGTTCGTCGCATAATTGTGAGGCTAATACCATCGATTGTAATGGAACCCTTATAAATAACGTAATCCATTACGGATTTCGGGGCCTCTACGGTAAAGATAATAGCATTATCCGTTTGTTCGCGATTAATGATGCGGCCCGTCCCATCTACGTGACCTGCCACAATGTGACCACCAAATCTACCGTTGGCGAGCATAGCACGCTCTAAGTTGACTGGTTGATGAACTTTCAAATTTGTAAAAGTAGTCATATTGATTGACTCAGGCATAACATCAGCTGTAAATACGCCATTACCAATCGTTGTAGCCGTCAAACATACACCATTAACAGCTACGGAGTCACCTATTTTTAAATCGCTAAATATTTTATTCCCTCGAATTGTTATGGCTAAGGATTTAGGGCCCTTTTTAATGCTCTCTACACGGCCAATTTCTTCAACGATTCCCGTGAACATAAGTGCCCCTCCTTCCTTGACGATACGCTTCGATGCGAATGTTATTATCTAATATGTTAGTTTTTGTAAAAGTTAACTGTGGAGAAGATTCTAAACTTTCAAAGCCACGACCACCTACAGCAGGTGTAGCCTCTGTTCCACCGATTATTGTATTACCAATATAGGTAACCACCTTATCAAAGTTCGATGTTTCTACAAATGAACTTATAATAGCAGAACCACCTTCAACTAACACTGAAGTATAACCAAAATCACCCAAATTCGTAAGAATATCATCAATAGATAGTTTTTTAATATCTATTACAATATCTGTACTTTTACTTTTGCGGGTAGCAACTGATTCGACAACCGTAACAATGGCACCTGCGTTTTCTAAAGCTTGAATTCGATCCTTTGGACAACCTGTAGATACAAAGATATGAACCTTACGATTTTCTACTTCAAACACACGACTAGTGGTAGGTGTTCTACCTAGACTATCTAAGATAATTACATCAGGCTGATGAACATGAATCGGTTCATCAAGTATGCTTGTATCTAATAAAGCCTCTGATAATTCAGTATCAGTTAAACGACAGTTTAATTGAGGATTGTCTGCCAAAATTGTACCAATGCCAATGAGCATAGCATCATGTGTGGCACGCAGTACATGTCCATCTCGGCGGGAGGACTCATTCGTAATCCATTGAGATTGACCTGTAAAAGTGGCAATCTTACCATCTAGTGACATGGCACTTTTAATAGTTACAAAAGGTTTACCTGTCTGTATATATGTAAAGAAATGTTCATTTAGTTCAGCACATTCCTCACTACATACAGGGCAAACAACCTCTATGCCTGCTTCACGGAGTAAATCCATGCCCTTTCCAGCTACTAGTGGATTAGGATCTGTACTACCTACTACGACTTTAGCTATGCCAGCCTCGATAATACGCAGCGCACAAGGTGGAGTTTTACCATAATGAGAGCATGGCTCTAATGTTACATATAAAGTAGCACCCTTAGCATTATCACCAGCTTGGTTTAGGGCATGAACCTCAGCATGAGCTGTACCAGCTTTGTGATGATAACCTTCACCGATTATTGTATTGTCTTTAACCACTACGGCACCCACCAAAGGATTTGGCGAGGTGTGACCTGTGGCTAATTTTGCCAGTGCAATGGCGCGTTTCATATATGCTACGTCATCCACCATATCACCTCAATAAAAAAAGGACTATATACATAGTCCTTGGGTAATCATAAATACGCACGTCAAATGTGCCTCGTCTTTTCTCATCCAGACTGTACTGTCGGTATCGGAATTACACCGATTCATACCTAAAAGGTTCGCGGACTATACCGCCGGTAAGGAATTTCACCTATCCCCAAAGACTCATCTATTTTGTTTCTGAATTAATAGTAACACTTTTATTAACGTTATGCAACAATAAGAGTTTTGTATTGAGAAAGAATATTAAAAAGTAAAGAAGGAATAAAATACCTATTATTATAGTTCAATATATAATAAATTAAAAAAATTTATTAATCATAAATATATAAACATATATAAATTATGTATACATAAAATAGTAATATTTATCACATAATTACACTGCGAAGAGGTCTAATATTATAATATATGGTTTCATAGCAATACTTAATTGATATTATTTATTAAATATAGGTGATAATATGGCAAAAAAACGAATTTCTGATGTACTTATAGAAGTCTTAGCCAATGCAGGTATCGAACGCATTTATGGTATCACTGGCGATAGTTTAAATTCTGTAAACGATAGTTTACGTCGCAATGGTAAGATTGCTTTTGAACATGTTAGACATGAAGAAACAGCAGCCTTTGCTGCAGGTGCAGAAGCTTCTTTAACTGGAAAACTTACAGTTTGTGCAGGTAGTTCTGGTCCTGGTAATTTACATTTGATCAACGGTCTCTTCGATTGTCATCGCAATCGTGTTCCAGTATTGGCTATTGCGTCTCATATTCCGCAATCTGAAGTAGGCTTAAATTACTTCCAAGAAACACATCCAGAAAACTTATTCAAAGAATGTTCTTGTTTCTGTGAACTTATTTCTAATCCAAAACAAATGCCGGAAATTCTTTTCCGTGCTATGAATGCAGCAGTTGGCAACCAAGATGTTGCTGTTATCGTCCTTCCTGGCGATGTAGCAGTAATGGAAACGGAAATAGATGAATTACCAGTATGGCATCACCCTCGCTTACCTCATATCGTTCCACAACGGGAAGATATCGAAGAAATGTCCGCTCATTTAGAAAAAGGTGAACGCATTACCCTCTTCTGTGGTGCAGGTTGTGAAGGTGCACATGATGAGGTCGTAGAATTAGCAAAACGCTTACAAGCTCCTGTAGTACATGCCTTCAGAGGTAAAGAATGGGTTGAATGGGATAACCCATATGATGTTGGTATGACAGGCCTATTAGGCTATACATCTGGTTATCGTGCTATTGAGCACTGCGATACACTCATTATGCTTGGTACAGACTTCCCTTACCGTCCATTCTATCCAGAAAATGCAAAAGTAATTCAAGTGGATAGAGATCCTAGTGCGTTAGGTCGCCGTGTACCTCTTACACAAGGGATTATTGGTACAGTAAAAGATACATTAAAAGAGTTGTTACCTCTCGTAGGTCAACGTGAAAATACTGAATTTATTGATACAATACGTAAGGAATATACAAAATTCAGAGAGAATTTGGATAGCTATGCTGCGGCTGAATCAGATGGTGTAGCAATTCATCCTCAATACTTTGTAAATCGTCTTAATAAATTAGCTGCCGAAGATGCCATCTTTACCTTTGACGTAGGTACTCCAGTTATTTGGACTGCTCGTCATTTGAAAACAAATGGTAAACGCCGCATCTTAGGTTCCTATAACCATGGTTCCATGGCCAATGCTATGATGCATGCCATCGGCGCTCAAAATGCATGCCCAAACCGTCAAGTCATTTCCCTCTCCGGTGATGGTGGCTTCACTATGATGATGGGTGAAATGCTAACGTTAAAACAATTAAATCTACCAATTAAAATCTTCGTATTTAATAATGAAGAACTTAGCTTCATTGCAATGGAAATGAAAGCTTCTGGTTACTTAGACTATGCTACAGACTTTGTAAATCCAGACTTCGGAAAACTTGCAGAAGCTGCTGGTATTAAAGGTGTGAGCATTCAAAATTCTAGTGAAGTAGACGAAAAAATTATGGAGGCTCTTAACCATAATGGTCCTGTTATCGTCAATGTTCGCGTAGATAAACAAGAACTTGCTATGCCTCCAAAAATTGCTTACCAACAAGCGAAAGGCTTCAGTAAATATTTGATTAATGCAATCCTTGATGGCCGCGGTACAGAACTTAAAGAAATGGCCAAAACAAATTGGATGAAATATAAATCTCTGTTCTAAAATCTGCCAAATATTCAAACCCTGTCAAAATAAATAAACTGCAAAACTTTTAAAAGAGGTGTCATCAAATGATGACACCTCTTTTTCTTAATTTAATCATATATTGTTATAAAACCTTCAGTCCATCCCCTTAAATTAAGAGTGATAGTAACTATTCCTAAACACTCTATGCCATGTACTTTAAATATATCCCAGGTTTTTATACCACTCTATTGCTTTCTCTGCATATTTTTAAAGTACTAAATAAACCTATGTATCCTGAACATGTATAATAATCATTTATATCATAATCATACCAAACACCATAAATTTTTATTGTTTATGATTTCAAAACTAACATCATCACCTATATGCGCACAATCATTTAAATAATGAGTTGTTATCGAAAATGAATCATCAGCCAAATCAGAAAAACCTATCAAATTTTTTGACTCAGTTAATGCCTTTTCTGCTAATGATAATTTAGAAAAAAAGCCTAGGCCAAAATACTCTGTATAAGGTAACTCATTATTCTTTTTATAGTGAGCTACAGCTTCATATATTGGAACTCTCATAATTAACCAACTCGTTACAAAATAAAAACAATATAAATATGACACTCTAATAATTTCTATCTATAATAATCGTCCTCGTAATCGTCTTTATACCGTATTGTATCAAGAGCTGATGGTGACAGCACATTCCCCTCTTCATCAACATATTCTCGGAATTCGTTAAAGTATACACCTGGAATATCTGATTCTTCTAGTTCAGGCATATCCTCTGACTCAACATTCCAAAATTCTATTTCATTTGCTTGTTTTTGAAGTTGCTCTATCATATTCCAATACTCCCTAATATCAATGATATAAATTAATTGTATTGTAACAAAATATAGAAAAATAAGCACTATATCCACTTTTAGGTATAGTGCTTATTTTGTATTTAATGCTTATCTTGTATTTTATTATGCCCCAAAGAGTGACATTTGTTCATCTTCAGGTAGTTCACCACAGCATTTGAGTTCTTTCATTAGATCAATGATGGTGTTAGATACCTTACAACGACGTTGCAAGTCTTTTAGAGATGTAAACGGACGTTCTTCTCGTTCAGCTACGATAGCATCAGCTACTGTTTCACCTAAGGAATCAATAGCCAAGAATGGCGGTAATAAAGCACCATCTTTAATGCTAAAGCGTCTAGCTTCGGAGTGTTGAATATCTACATTAACAAAACGATAACCCCGTTGGTACATTTCCATAGATACTTCTAAGGCACTCATAAGGTCCTTATCTTTAGGACTGGCGGCGCGATCAAGAGCCTTAATACGATTGAACTCAGTCATTTGCGTTTTAAGGTCACCCGTCATAATGCGCAAATCAAAAGCCTTTGCTCGAATGGAGAAATACGCTGCATAGAAAGCCAATGGGTGGTATACCTTAAACCAGGCTATACGGAAGGCCATCATTACATAAGCTACCGCATGGGCACGTGGGAACAGATAGGAAATCTTTTTACAAGATTCAATAAACCATTCAGGAATATTGTTTTCCCGCATTTCTGCTTCAAACTCAGTCGTCGCTTGCCCTTGTTTATTTCGTTTTTCAATGCCCTTCCCTTTACGTACGTTTTCCATTACGAAGAAGCTATGCTTTCGATCCATACCGCGATGAATCAAGAAGTTCATTACATCGTCACGAGTAGAGATGGCTTCGTTCAATTTACAAGTACCATTTTTAATGAGGTCTTGCGCATTATCGAGCCATACATTAGTACCATGAGAGAAACCAGAGATACGTACTAAGTCAGAGAACGTTTGGGGACGAGAGTCTTCCAGCATGCCTCGTACGAATTTCGTACCACATTCTGGAACGGCCAAGCTAGCTACTTGGTCACCTTGTAATTGCTCAGGTGTTAAGCCAATACCCTCTGTAGAGGAGAAAAGACTTAAAGTACGAGGATCATCGAACGGTATAGTTTTAGCATCTATACCTGTCAAATCCTCTAGCATACGAATGATAGTTGGATCATCATGGCCCAGAATATCGAGCTTAGTCATACGACCTTCGATGGAGTGATAGTCAAAGTGTGTCGTTAATACACCACTTTCCTTCTTATTCGCAGGATGTTGTATAGGCGTAAAGTGATGCACATCCATATCGCGAGGACATACCATGATACCGCCAGGGTGTTGGCCAGTAGTATTCTTAACATTGGTAAGCCTTTTGCTAGATGTTCAAAGAAACCACTGCGAGCTTGAATATCTCGAACTTCGGCGTATTTTTTAACATAACCAAATGCTGTTTTATCCGCAATAGTACCGATTGTACCCGCTTTAAATACATTGTCACGTCCAAATAGTTCTTCCGTATACTTGTGTGCCTTTGCTTGGTAGTCACCGGAGAAGTTAAGGTCGATATCTGGAACCTTATCCCCTTCAAACCCAAGGAAGATGGCAAACGGAATATCATGGCCATTTGTTTGTAGCGCATGACCACACTCTGGACAATCTTTACGTGGTAAGTCAAAACCACCTGCATATTCGCCCTTTTCAAAGAATTCAGAATGCTTACAGTTAGGACATACATAATGTGGCGGTAATGGATTTACCTCGGTAATTTCAGACATGGTTGCTGCAAAGGAAGAACCTACAGAACCACGAGAACCAACGAGATAACCATCATCAAGTGATTTTTTTACTAGCTTATGAGCAATGTAATACAATACGCCATAGCCATTGGAGATAATACAATCTAGTTCATAATCAAGGCGTTCTTGTACTACGCGAGGCAATGGATCACCATAAATGGCTTTTGCATTTCTATAACACATTTCTGTGAAAGCTTCATCGGCACCTTCAATCTTTGGAGAATATGTGCCATCTGGAACTGGTTTAATATCTTCAATGCTATCATTTATAGCACGCGTATTTGTAACAACTATTTCATAAGCTTTTTCTTCACTTAAGTAAGGGAAGGATGCCAACATTTCATCGGTTGTACGTAAATGTAAATCCGGTTGTTCATCTGCATCTGGATAGCCACAGGCAGTTAACATGATTTCACGGTAAATCTTTTCTTCTGGCGTTAAATAGTGAACGTCACAAGTAGCACATACAGGTTTGTTTAAGGCCTCACCTAACTCGATCACTGTTTTGTTCATATCGATAAGGGCTTGCTCATCTGGCATAAGCCCTTTACGAACCAAGAACATATTATTCGTATGTGGCTGAACTTCTAAATAATCATAGAAGGATGCAACCTCTAATAGCTCTTCCTTTGTGGCGCCACGAACAATGGATTGCATAAGTTCACCAGCTTCACAAGCAGAGCCGATAATAATGCCTTCACGATGTTCTTCAATAACAGAACGAGGCAAACGAGGACGTACCTTATAGTGTTCAAGGTGAGAAATAGATATCATCTTGTACAGATTGCGCAAACCTACCATATTTTTAGCTAATAAGATAATATGGTAACGTTTATCTTTTTCTTTTTTCTTCTTCTTATCTACTACAGGCTCTTCATCACGAGCAACAATTTCATCATCAATGAGATAACCTTCTACACCGTAGATAACCTTAACGCCTAACTCCTTACCAAGAGCTTGCGCCTCTGGGAAGGCTTGAACAACGCCATGGTCAGTAATAGCTACCGCAGGATGACCCCATTTTTTTATTGTTTTAAATAAATCTTTAACAGATACAAGGGCATCCTTATCGCTCATCTTAGTGTGCAAGTGCAGCTCTACACGAGAGTCTGGACGGTTTTCAGTGCGTTCTACACTAGTCGTTTCCAAAGCTTCAATACTACGAATAGATAGGATATAGTCTTTATCAAAGCGATCATCAAAGTTTACGCTACCTTGTACGCGAACGCGTTGCAAACCTTTTAACTGTTTAAGTAACGCATCCCCTTCTTCAGGGCTGTTCGTAAACTTGATAAATTTAATACTATTCGTATCATCTACGATACTGCCGTTGACGATACTTTTACCAGTCTTAGTATCACGTTTATCTAAGCCTACTAATACACCTTCAAAGATGACACTAGGTGTATCCATGGTCCCCATAATTTTAGAGGTGACCCCTTCAATTTTAGGGCCTACAATCATGCCCTCATCTGTAGGAACATCCTTCGGTGCACGACGAGGATATTTTCCATCCCCTTCACTGCCTTTAGATGTGGATTTTATAGCGCTTTTAGGAGCAAAACCTTTACTTGTTTTAGGTGCGCTACTAACAGACGCTACAGTATCATTACCACTAGATGCTGCAGCTGTTTGATGAGGTCGAGAAACGACAACTGGACTATTATTGAAATAACCAAGTTCTACAGCTTCTACGAACGGTGCAAAATCATCAAACTCGGCATAGTCATCTTCATAATCATAGCCAGCAAAGGATTTACCTCTAGGAGCTTGGTTTTTAGCCTCTTCAGCTTCCCGTTGCGCCTCTGCGGCCTCAATCCATTCACCAGCACCACAGCCACCGCCATAATAATAGGTATCTAACCCTTCCCCAGTTTCAGTATCTATCCTCCAAGCAAAACAGCATGCTGTATCGGTATTTGTTGGAATATCATCAAAGGATATATTCTTCTCCTTATACCATGCAGATAATCTATCACGTAGGCTCAGCAGAGTAGAAAATGCAGAGTCTGCAGCTTGTATCGTCACATGTTGGCTATGACAGTTCACATAGAAGGATGATTTCTTATTCTGTTTTGGTACAACACGATAACGTACTTTCATTTTTATCCCTTATACCCACAATAGGTAATACATAAATCTCTAAATCTCCAAATATCGCCCTTACTGCTACGACTATCTAAAATAATCTCATACAAACCTTTTAATAAAGCTCGTAATGCTTTGGTAGAAATCCGAGAGCTCGCTTCATAAGCAAGTTTGATCGGATACGGTTTAAATGACGAATCATGATCCTTACATAAGTTTGTATGGCTTGAACAGACATTCCCGCTTGTCGACATTCATTGACTAGTAGCTGTAAACGTAATTGCCCCTCAATATAGCTCATAGCACGGTCTAATTCTTTATAGCCAAACATAAACGGAAATAGTTCAAGCAATGTATCAATATCTCGTTTTAACAGAGCCTCTTTAAAGGTGAAAATATTCTTAGCACCGTAGTCACTGCCATTTTCTTCTAGAAATTCTTTGGTAATGACTTTTTCCCCTGTAATTTGCAAGAAATAACGGTCAAATTCGGTTTTCATGAAAGAAACTGGTACATCTTGCCACAAATCGATGAGATGCGCTACATATTCCTGTGCATCAGGTGTCATTTTAAATCCATTTGATGTACAGTACTGCCGTATCCATATCACAAGGTCTGCCCCTTCAAGGCGCTTGCATTGATGATTTGGTATTTTCTCCAGAATCTCCTTATTCTGTTTAATCCGTTTATCAATCATATCATGATAAATCAAAAGAATAGGGTTATCCCCATTATATTCCATGATGAGCTCATACAATGGAATCCAAGCATCGCTATTTTTGCCGCTTTTACGAATGATAGGCAAGTTAACTAAACAGAATACCTTTTGATCTCCAAATAGTGAATCTTCACATAGCTTTTCACTAATCTTCTGTGGGCCAGCTTCATCATCTAATACGGTCACTGGAAGGTCTGGATAGGCACTTAAAAATTTGCGTTTTTCTTCTTCAATTAATTGTGGCTCATCACCATAAATAAGCTGAATATGTGCCATAGTTCCTCCTTTCACAGATACATATCCTCGATATAGCTGTACCCCATTATATACATGTGTTCTGATGAAGGATCCACATCGCGTAACGCACCGTGGGGACTTCCAAATAGAACCGTACTAGTAGGTGAAATACGTCCAATTTCAGCCATTACACGAGACCGACTCGTTATATATAATGAATTAGTCTTATCATTTAATTTAGATTTTTTTCTCTACTTTGTCCATTATATACTACAATTTGGCTCATACTATTTTTATATACCACCTTTGCAGAACCATTACTGTGAAAGTACTCAACTGTTACGCTTTTAGGATGTACGCCATAGGCTCTAATAGCTTGATTGATAAGCCTTTCATTAGGTGCAGTCTTAATATGATCTGGCGCATCGATTAATAGATGTGCCCCTTCATGATTTGGTTCTATACAAAGCAAAACATTGCATTGCTTCATTGGAATATAATGAACTAATGTTTCCTGATGATGATGCGTAACATAATGAGAAGCAGCAAGGGTTAACATCATCAAAGATAATGATATTACTATATGTACAGTATATCTTTTTCTATGCGTCAAAAAGTACGTAAATAATCCTAATAGTACATAATATATATAGGCACAATAAGGATGCATTATACCAAGCCATAGTAGACTGCCACTACGACCTAATACATGATTTAAATATAAGGATATTCGCAATAGTACATCTACTAAAGACCACATTAACGATATTGGGAGTACATAACTGACTAAAGTACTTACAAATATTAAAACTATGGATATATCTAATAAGGGCGCTACTATACAGGCTGCTAACAAACTAGCAATGCTAATATAGTGAAAGTAATAGAGCTGTAACGGCATAATTAATAACTGTGCAGATACACATAATACTAGCGGTGTTTTTATCCATCTAGGTAGCCACTGTATTCGTTCATATAATACCGTTCCCCATATGAGTAAACCATAAGTCGCCGCAAAGGATAGTTGAAAGCTTACATCAAATAAGGAGAACGGATCATATATGACACATAAAATAGCACATATACATAACGCTTGTTTGGCCTGATATAGTCGTCCTTTTATATAGGCGATACACATGAGTATGCTCATCATCGTAGCACGTAGAACAGGTGCATCACCGCCTACAATACCACAATATATACAAGCAACTATAATACCAAGGATTAAACATGTACGCTTCTTTAACTTAATAAATCGTCCAAGTCCATACACAAGGGCTAATAACAAAGCAATATGCGATCCTGATATAGATAAAATATGGATAAGGCCTGTATAGGAGAAAGCCTTCATTTGGTCTTCTCCCAGTTCACTATAATGACCACCTAAAGCTAATGCTTGAGCTAATACTTTTTGCGGTCCCTCTAGATTGTGACCAATATTTATCTATAGATTCGCGTAATACACCAGCAATTAATAAGCCTTTCCTATATAGTTTTTCAAAATAGGTTTCTTTATAGTGAAATGCCTGTAAGTCTTTATTGTTAGCAACTCGGTATATACCATCATAGATACGTCCTCGAGTATTGGAGCTCATATAGCGGCCTCGAAGATTAATACGACCTTCCTCTTCAATGAGAAATAAGGGCTTTGGCGTACCTTCAATAATTGCATATTCTCCTAGTCGTATGAGATAGTTCGTAGTAGATACCTTTGAGTATACCTGTAAACGCCCCTGTGCTTTAATATAGTCATTTTTTGCAGTATTTTTATAGGGATGTAGGCCATGAATTTCAATAATGTATTTGTAATACTCCTGTCCATTCAAATTTACTGTTTCAGGTGCAGCAACAACCGTACAAAGGTATTCCCCTTCTTGCTGTAAATAATATGATGTATAACTATTAAAATGTATAATCCGTAAATCTGTTTGACAATAAGATAAACCAACTAAAACAAATACTAAGACCATTAACTTGCTAAGTGAATGCCATCTATCAGACAATTGAAATGCCTTGAAAATACCTACAACTATAATAGCTAACCCGATAGCAAAGATGTAGCGCATCTGATTAAGTACTGGATAATACTGACCATAGCCTAATATTGTACCCATAATTATAGAACCCAATATAATATGTGCCCATTGGCTATGCGTTATAGATTGTTTCTTATTGACCAAATCTAAAGAATTTAAACACGGATCAACATACTGAAAATTTTCATGTCTACTTATTGATTTAGATTGTAATTTTGTCTTTAATCTTCTTAAATACGCCGTCACCAATGCCCTTCACCCCCTTGATGCCTTCAACAGATGTAAAGGGACCTTTTTGTGAGCGATATTCTTCTATTCTTTTAGCCATAGCAGGACCAATGCCGGGCAACGCATCTAGTTCTTTAGCAGTAGCTGTATTAATATTTATCTTATTACCACGTAATAACGCTTCAGGATTTCCGTGAAAGTTAAATACTACATGAATATGATCTCCTCCAGTAACTGATTTAGCCATATTAATAGACTCAACATCTGCATACGGTAACAGTCCTCCTGCTAGCTTGATAACATCTCCTACTGTTGCTGAGCTTTCAAGCTCATATAGACCAGGTGAAACTACGGCACTGTAATATAAGCAATCGGTTTATTAGATATTTCTGCTACATTTGATATAGAAGAACTTCCATCTACTCCCCCTTCAACAAGGACAGAATCGCTTTCATCTGTTATAATAGGCCATAGGAAATAAATTCCTACTAAAATACATAGGATTAATATAATTATCATATACGGCTTCAATTTATATTTCATAGTGCACCTCCTACTGAAGGATTTCCCTATGAAAAATAAAACTCCTACCACTGACTCTATTAGTCACACTAGCAGGAGTTTAACAATTGATGTCGAATAAAAGGAGAATTTATGAATCAAGAAACATTAAAAAAATACGCCCATACATTACTAAAGTACGGCGTAAATTTACAACAAGACCAAACATTAGTTATTTCTGTTGATGTAGAAAATAAAGATTTTGCAGTAATTGTTACTGAAGAAGCCTATGAGCTAGGCGCAAAAGAAGTAGTTCTTAACTGGAGATGTTCCCCTATCGCTCGTCAACGCTTATTACATGCTAAAGAATCTGTCTTAGAAAAACCGGCTAACTGGATTCCTGAATTCTACAAGCAATACATCGATGATAAGGCAGCATTTTTATCTTTGATCAGTGCTAATCCTAAAGCATTAGAAGGTATCCCAACAGATCGTATTTCCTTACAGTCTCGCAATTTAAATAAAGCATTATCCTTCTATCACACAGCTATCATGAACTCTTCTGTTACATGGTGTGTAGCATCAGTACCGACCGTTCTATGGGCAAATTTACTTGGCTATGAAGGTACTGACGAAGAAAAAATCGATCAATTGTGGGCAACATTATTAAAACTTTGTCGCATTGAAGGTATTGAACCAAAAGATACATATCGTCATCACATGGCAAAATTGCGTCATCGCTGTGAAGCATTGAATAAATTAGACTTAAAATCATTGCGTTACACTTGTGAAAACGGCACCGACCTTTTATTAGAATTGCCAGAAGGTCATATCTGGCTAGGTGGTGAAGAATCCTCTAAAGATGGTACTATTTTCAACGCTAATATACCTACAGAGGAAGTTTTCTCTGCTCCTCAATATAATGGTGTAAATGGCGTTGTGTACAGCACAAAACCATTAATTTACCATGGCAATACAATTTCTGATTTCTCCTTCACCTTTAAAGATGGTAAAATCGTAGAATACACTGCAAAAGAAGGTTATGAAGTTCTAAAAGAATTAGTAGAAACTGATGAAGGCTCCCACTACCTTGGCGAAGTAGCATTAGTGGATCACTTCAGCCCAATTAGCCAATCTAACCAAATATTCTACGAAACATTATTTGATGAAAATGCATCCTGCCATTTAGCAATTGGTGCATCTTATCCTACATGCCTTAAAAACAGCGATGGTTTATCTGAAGAGGAATTAAAGGAACGCGGCCTTAACCACTCCTTAACACATGTGGACTTTATGATTGGTCATGAACACATGAATATTAAGGGATATACTCGTGATGGTCAAGCCGTTGATATTATGATTGACGGTCGTTTACAAGTATAATTTAGGTATACAATCTAACATAGTAAAAATATAGCAAAAGCTCTTATCCATTATTAATAGATAAGAGCTTTTCTTATAATAATATGCTTTTATAGTTTATCATACGGTAATATGTAAAGTCCGTCCTGTAGGTTTATATTCAATAATTTCTACACCTGCTGTTTTTAGCATCCGTTTAGATGCCTTAACCTCTTTTGTATCTTTGTAAAGATCATCGCGGTAGATAACAGCTTTAATGCCACTTTGAATGATGGCTTTTGCACATTCATTACAAGGGAATAGTGTTACATATATTTTAGAACCTTCTAAAGAACCGCCCCGATAATTTAGGATGGCATTGAGTTCGCTATGTACAGTATAGAAATATTTATTATCATCTGCTGTATCGCGTTCCCATGTGAAATCATCATCACTACAATTTAAAGGCATACCATTGTAACCAATAGATAAAATTTTATTGTCATTGCTTACGATGCAGGCACCTACTTGTGTATTAGGATCTTTAGAACGTTGTGCTGCCAAAATGGCAACGCCCATGAAGTATTCATCCCAAGAAATATAATCGCTACGTTTTGCCATAATTACCTCACTTAAAAATAAGCCCCCTTCTACCTATGTAGTTGGGGGCTTACAGTATTAAACGAATAGAATATCGTTATTTAACAACGATATTTACAAGTTTACCAGGAACATAAATAACTTTTACGATATTTTTACCTTCTGTAAACTCTTGAACACGGCTAGATTCTTTAGCCATTGTTTCTAATTCTTCTTTCGTAATATTTACAGAAACAGTAAGTTTATCGCGAACTTTACCATTTACTTGCAATACTACTTCTACTTCGTCTACTACAAGAGCAGATTCTTCGTATACAGGCCAGTTTTCAGTATGGATGGATGTAGTTTCACTAACTCATGCCACAACTCTTCTGTAATATGAGGAACGAATGGAGCTAATAGAAGCAATAAGGAACGAGTCAATTCATTAGCTAAAGCGCTATTGATTGTGTCAGCTTTGTCCTTATGAGCATACATAGCATTTACAAGTTCCATGATGGCAGAAATGGCTGTATTGAAGTTGAAGTTGTTATCGAGATCTTCCGTAACTTTTTTGATAACGCGGTGTAACTCACGACGCAATACGAATTCGTCTTTTGTAAGTTCACCAGTTACATTTTTCTTACCTTCTTCGTTGTACGCATTAACAATACGCCATACACGACCTAAGAAACGATAAGAGCCTTCAACACCTTGGTCGGACCAATCGAGGTCACGATCTACAGGAGCCGCAAATAGAATGAACAAGCGTGCCGTATCTGCACCATAAGTATTGATAATTTCTTCAGGAGAAACTACATTACCTTTGGATTTAGACATCTTACTGCCTTCTTTAAGAACCATACCTTGTGTCAACAAACCACGGAATGGTTCGTTAGCTTCGATAAGACCTAAATCGTGAATAACTTTCACAAAGAATCGGGAGTACAGCAAGTGCAAGATAGCATGTTCAATACCACCGATATATTGGTCTACGTTCATCCAGTAATTAGCAATTTTTTTATCGAATGGAGCTTGGTCATTTTTAGCATCTGTATAGCGCAAGAAGTACCAAGAGGAGTCGATGAAAGTATCCATTGTATCTGTTTCACGATGTGCTGGACCACCACATTTAGGGCATGTAGTATGCAAGAAGCTTTCAGAGGTAGCCAATGGAGATACCGCACCAGATTCGAATTTAACATCCTCTGGCAAGCGTACTGGCAACTCTTCTTCAGGAACGAGTTGTTCACCACATTTTTCACAGTATACTACAGGAATTGGCACACCCCAATAACGTTGACGAGAAATCAACCAGTCACGAAGACGGAAGTTTACTTTACCTTCACCAATACCGCGCTCATTAAGTGCAGCTGTAATATTTTTACGAGCCTCTTCAGATGTTTGGCCATTAAATTCGCCAGAGTTAACTAGGATACCATCTTCATGGTACCATTCTTGCCATTTTTCAAGGCTATATTCTTCACCTTCCCGAGCAACAACTTGTTTAATAGGCAAATCATATTTATGAGCAAATTCCCAGTCCCGTTCATCATGTGCAGGGGAACCCATTACAGCACCAGTACCATAGTCCACTAATACATAGTTTGCAATCCAAACTGGAACTTGTTCACCAGACATAGGATTTACAGCATAGGAGCCAGTAAACATACCTTCTTTAGGTGTATCTGTAGATGTACGATCGATGTCGCTCATATTGCGCATACGCGTAATGAAAGCTTCTAATTCAGCTTTATTAGGAGCATTTTCAATAAGACGTTCTACATATGGATGTTCAGGAGCCAATACAACATAGCTTACGCCATAAATCGTATCTACACGAGTTGTATATACAGCTACACGTTCATTAATGGATGGTACTTCGAAAGGAGAATTCTGTACCTTCAGAGCGGCTAATCCAGTTTTTTTGCATCAATTTAACGCGTTGTGGCCAGTGATCAAGAGTATCCAAATCTGTTAACAAGCGATCCGCATATTCAGTGATGCGCAAGAACCATTGAGACAAATCTTTTTTCTCAACAGTATTGTCACAACGCCAGCAAGCGCCGTCGATTACTTGTTCATTTGCCAATACAGTATGGCACGTTTCACACCAGTTTACTTTAGCTTCTTTTTTGTATGCTAAGCCTTTTTTATAAAACTGTTGGAAGAACCATTGCGTCCATTTGTAGTAATCTTCTTTGCAAGTTGCTACTTCGCGGTCCCAGTCGTAGGACAAACCTAGTGCTTTTTGTTGCAATTTCATGTTCTCGATGTTATCAAGAGTCCATGTTTTAGGTGCAATGCCATGTTTGATAGCCGCATTTTCTGCAGGCATACCAAAGGAGTCCCACCCCATTGGATGCAACACGTTGAAAGCCCTTCATTTTTTTGAAACGAGCTACTACATCACCAATGGAATAGTTACGCACGTGACCCATGTGTAAATTACCAGATGGGTACGGGAAACATTTCTAATACATAGTATTTTTCTTTAGATTCATCGTATTCTGTTTTAAATGTATGGTTATCTTCCCAATACTGTTGCCACTTTTTCTCAAGATCTTGGGCTACATATTTTTCGTTCATGTAGGAGCCTCCTCATATGGACAACCTCATTAGTTGCCGTTTTATAATCAATGTTTTTATTTTACTACTTCAAGTAAAAGCAGTCAAACACTAGCGTTTTACTACTTGCACAGATTTTGTTAATTCATTTTGATTAGTTGTATTTTGGACAGAACCATGACTCTTGTAAGAAGCGTTTCTCTCCTTCACCTCTTGTGTATCACGTTCTTTTTGCGCTTTAGCCTCTTCTTCTAAACGCTTTTTCTCAGCTTTAGCTTCTTCAGCTTGACGTTTTTTCTCAACTTTTGCTCGTTCAGCTTCTTCTTTAGCTTTGCGTTTTGCTGCTTCTTTTTCTTCTTTAGCCTTGCGTTTCGCTTCTGCTTTAGCGGCTTTAGCCTTTTCTTTTTCCTCTAAGCGCAATTTGTATTGTTCAAGCTTAGTTAATGGTTTTGTTTCCTCTACTACAGGTTCAGGAACATCTACGGTAGTGGATTTAGGAATACCACGACCTAAGTCTTTACCTTGAATCATTGAGATAGTAGATTCATCTTCAAAACCTTTACGCCATGCAGCAAAACCACCGAGTTTCAATTCTTTTACAAGGTCTAATTTTAAGCCTAAAGATGTATTATCTTCAAACCAAATACGATCAGAGCCAGAACTTGTTGGGATAGATAGATAATATAACTTCAAACGATCATCCCAAGTCATTTTATCTTTGTGGTTTCTAAAGTAAGTACCTGTATTCTTTCATAGCCAATGTTTCGCCCTTAGCATAGCCATTTGTATCATGCCACAAGCGCATATAGAATGGTACACCAAGCACTAACTTGTGAGATGGAACCTCGGAAAGCATTCTTTCAGTATGGTTACGAACCCATGGATAACTTGCTACAGGACCAGCTGTAGTACTCTTAGCCCAAGTTTCATCATACGCCATAAGAACCACATAGTCTACGGAATTAGCAAAGGCACTGCGGTTATATACCAAAGACCATTCAGGACTATCAGAATACCCCGTTACATCGATAGATGTTTTAATATTATATTGGTGTAAATGGTTAGACAAATACGCTACAAAAGCTGTTAAACGATCGCGGTCAGCATAGTCGATATTTTCAAAGTCAAAGTTATAACCATCAAAGCCATAAATATAGGCATATTGAACAAGGTTATGAGCATATTTTTTCCATACTGATTGGTCTGCTAAAATGCCACTTGTAAAGTCTGGATCAAAACGATTCGTAATCAATGGCCATACATGGTAACCCTTACCTTTATAGCGTTAACATAATCAATGTTTACATTTGAGCTTGCCTCAAGACCTAAGCTATGTAATTTAAACCAACTTGGAGAAATGATATTATCACCACTGGGATTCAGCTTTGCTTGATATGGAGTTCCCTGTGTTGGCCATGGATCAAATGCCCAAGACAATGGTGTTTGCATTGTATAAGGAGCTTTTACCGTAGAAGCTTGCGGTGCAGGACCTAATGTTAATTGTCCATTAGTTTTTGTATAACTAACGCCAAGCATTGCTGGATCAGACTCGATATCAACATAGGTAATACCATTTGTTTAGTAATAGGCAATTTAACAGGTTCACCAACGGCTGATGGATTTAATACAACCATATTACCTTGTAATTCTGTTTGAGGCACATACACCGTATATGCTGTTTTATATTGATTTGCTTCGTAATGACGCGTTGTTGTCGCTAGAAATTGTTCTAACGGTACCAATACCTCTGCCTGTACGGCAGTCGTAGATAATGCAGACATTACTAAAGCTGTTAATGATTTTAAAATAGTAGATTTGCGAATCATGTACTCTCCTAACTCTAGTTCCCATACTGGGATACAATATCAATCTCTATATTATACCATATTATATAGAGTTCATCTCTTTTCTTGCATGAAGAGTGTATGTAATTTATAATTTAATTTATGTACTAATAAAAATTATCACATAAGGAGTTTTATATGCATCAATATTTATTTTTTATAGGGGACTTCCCCATTAGAGCCTACGGCGTTATGTTGGCCTTGGCTATCATCTGCGGCGCCTCAGTGGCGTATGTACTGTTAAAGAAAGATGGTCGTGGTTGGCATGAGCACATCATTGATTTCTCCATTACAGTTGCTGTAGCGGGCCTCATCGGTGCGCGCCTATGGGACGTATTCTTCTTTGACTGGGATTATTATGGTAATCATTTATTGGAAATCCCCTTCGTTTGGCAAGGTGGTATGGCTATCCAAGGTGGTGTTGTACTAGGTACAATTGCGGGCTACTGGTATCTTCGTAAAAACAATATCGACTTCTGGGCCTTTGCCGATCTATTTGCACCAGCATTGATTTTGGCACAATCTGTAGGCCGTATGGCAAATCTTTTAAACGGCGATGCTTTCGGTCATCCTACGGGTGGTAATTATGGTATTATCTATCCTGAAAGTACCCTTGCGTACCGCACCTACGGCAATCAACCACTATGGCCTGCGGAAGTATGGGAAGGTCAGATCGATATTCTTATCTTTGTTGCCCTTTTATTATTTGGTTCCTTCAAATATGCTAAAGGTCAGGTATTTGTCCTATACGCTATTCTCTACTCTACAGCTCGTTTCTTCTTAGAGTTCTTGCGTGGCGATTATGTAAATCTAACATTAGGTTTAAAATCTGCTCAAATGACTAGTCTAGTAGCAATCATTGTGGGCATCTGTGTATTTATCTATCTAGGATATCTAGAAAAGAAAAATCAAACAGTAACTGTTGCTAGCAGAACCAACAGTTAAAAACTAAAAAGCGTAAATAAAAAAATACAGAAATAATAAAAAAAAACGTCCTTCATTCCTAGGGTACCTGTGAATGAAGGACTTTTTCTATGTGTATAATTTACGATCGACCTATCAAATACGATTGACCGAACAAGTTAGACTAATACATAAAAAACTTTATCTTATAAACTTTCTTTAGCTTTTAAAGCATCCAGCTCTTCTAATGCTCGATTAGCAATCAATGCATTTTTCTCTTTTTTCTTACGCACTTTTTGAGGCCATGGATCCATGATGCCAAAGTTGACATTCATCGGTTGGAAGTTAGAGCCTTCATAGTTAGAAATATAGTGGCTGAGAGAGCCGATCGCCGTAGTTTTAGGGAAATCAATAAATGAGCGTTCCGCTAAATACCGTTCTACTTGAAGACCTACCATGAGACCACTCGCAGCAGATTCTAAATACCCTTCTACGCCTGTCATTTGACCAGCGAAGAATAGGCGTGGTTCCTTTTTAAGTTGGAACGCATGATTCAATAACTCAGGAGAGTTAATATATGTATTGCGGTGCATGACGCCATAACGGATAAATTCAGCATTTTCAAGACCTGGAATCATACCAAATACACGCTTTTGTTCGCCCCACTTTAAATGAGTTTGGAAGCCTACCAAGTTAAACATGGTACCTTCTTTATTTCTCCTTACGCAATTGTACTACTGCATAAGACTCTTCATTGGTACGTTTATCTACTAAGCCAACTGGTTTAAGTGGACCATAGCGCAATGTATCTTCCCCACGGCTGGCCATGATTTCTACAGGCATACAACCTTCAAAGTAGATTTCCTTTTCAAAATCCTTCGGTTGTACAGCTTCAGCTGTAGTAAGTTCATGCCAGAATGCTTTATATTCTTCTTCTGTCATAGGACAGTTAAGGTAATCTGCATCGCCCTTGTCGTAACGAGAAGCGGCAAATACTTTGTCATAATTTAAAGATTCTGCCGTAACAATAGGTGCTGCTGCATCGTAGAAATAAAAACCTGTTTCACCTGTTAAGGGCTTTAATCTTATCGACCTAATGCTTCAGACGTAAGTGGACCGGAAGCAAAGATAACAGTTCCTTCAGCAGGAATCTCAGTTACCTCTTCATTGTGAACTGTAATATTAGGATGTCCCTTTACCTTCTCAGTCACCATTTCACTAAACAAATGACGATCAACGGCCAAGGCACCACCGGCAGGTACAGCAGTTGCATCAGCACATTCCATAATCAGGGAACCTAAACGACGCATTTCTTCTTTTAAAAGACCTACTGCATTTTCAATATTGCCAGCTCGCAAGGAGTTACTACATACGAGCTCTGCAAATTGATCTGTTTGGTGCGCAGGGGAACTCTTTACAGGGCGCATTTCATATAAGTCTACATGAATGCCACGATTAGCGAGTTGCCAAGCCGCCTCAGAACCTGCTAGACCCGCACCAATAACAATAACATTTTTATTATTCAACTGTTGTTTCCTCTTTTTTTGCTTTGCTAGACTTTTTAGCTCCTTTAGATTCTTTAGATTTTTTAGATTCTTTAGACTCTTTTACAGTTTCTTCACTAGCTTCGCTTTTTTTCTTTCTTGTTTTCTTTGGTGGTCTAGTTGGACATGTTTCATTGGAACAGAACTTTTTAGTTGTACCATTTTTATATGTCTTTTCAACCATAATAGAACCACATGTTTCACAGAAATCATGGGTTGGTTTATCCCATAATGTAAAGTCACATTGTGGATATCGATTACAGCCGTAGAATAGACGACCACGACGAGACTTACGCTCTACGATTTCCCCTTCCTTACATTTAGGGCAAGTTACGCCTGTACCTACTGTAATAGGTTTAGTATTTTTACATTCTGGGAAGTTAGAACATGCTAGGAACTTACCATAGCGACCAAATTTATATACCATTGGGCTATTGCAAAGTTCACAAGTTTCATCACTTTCCATAGATGCAATTTCAATGCGATCTACATCGCTCGCATCTTCTAGCTCTTGCGCAAATACCTCGTAGAAGTCAGATAGTACTTTTACATACGTATCCTTGCCAGATGCAATTGCATCAAGCTCTTCTTCAAGGTCTCGCGTAAAGCCAGTATTGATGATTTTTTCAAAGTACGCAATCAAGAAATCTACTACTACAAAGCCTAGCTCTGTTGGAACGAATTGTTTATTCGTATTCTCTACATAGTTACGGCTAACGATTGTATCTAAAATTGGTGCATACGTACTAGGACGACCAATACCGAGTTCTTCTAGTGTTTTGATAAGACTCGCCTCAGAGTAACGAGGAGGTGGTTGCGTGAAATGTTGTTCAGGCAATACCTCTACCGTATGAGCTGCATCATTCTTTTTAAGCGCAGGCAATTGAGGAGCATCCTCTTTTTTCACATCTTCATAAACGGCGCTAAAACCAGGGAAGATAACACGAGAGCCCTGTTGCTTTAAATGTATAATCATCTTTGAACTGTCAACTCAATAGTTGTAGATTCAGTTTTGTTGTGGTGCCATTTGACTCGCCATAAAACGATTCCAAATCAACGTATACAGCTTTAAGTTCATCACGACTCAAGAATGGCTCAACCATCTTAGGTGTTAACTCGAGAGATGTGGGACGAATTGCTTCGTGCGCATCTTGAGCAGAACCTTTTGAACCGTACACATTTGGTTTAGACGGATAATAGTCCTCCCCATAATTGCGAAGGATAAAGTCCTTAGCCGTTTCTTGCATCTCTTTAGAGATACGCGTAGAGTCTGTACGCATGTACGTAATCAAACCAACGTGACCATAGGAACCGATTTCAAGACCTTCGTAAAGATGTTGTGCAATCATCATGGTACGCTTCGCACCAAAGTTCAATTTACGCACACCATCTTGTTGCAACGTAGACGTCGTAAACGGAGGTGCTGCTTACGAGAACGCTTGCGCTTCTCAATATTTCTCACTACTGCATCGGCTCCACCAATAGCATCTACTACGGCTTGTGCTTCACTTTCAGTAGTAATATCGATTTTTTCACCTTTAATATGAGTTAATTCCGCTGTGAAAGCCTCTTTTTTAGGCGTTTCAAAATTGCCTTCAATAGTCCAATATTCTTGTGGCACGAAAGCTTGAATTTCTCGCTCTCTTTCACAGATAAGTCGAACTGCAACGGATTGTACACGACCAGCACTGAGGCCTTTACAAACCTTTTTCCATAACAAAGGACTCAATTTATAGCCTACGATACGGTCTAATACACGGCGTGCTTGTTGGGCATCAACCATGTTCATATCGATAGTACGTGGAGATTCTAAAGCCTCTGCTACCGCATTTTTAGTAATCTCATTGAACGTAATACGACATGTAGATGTAGGATCTACATTTAAAATGTATGCTAAATGCCAAGAAATAGCTTCCCCTTCGCGGTCAGGGTCAGTTGCGAGCAATACGGCACTACTTTCATCGGCATAGGAAACGAGTTCATCAATAACCTTTTTACGAGTTACCAAATTGCTATAACGGGGCGTGAAATCATGTTCGATATCGATGCCCATTTGAGACTTTGGCAAATCTCGTAAGTGGCCCATACTCGCCTTTACAACATAGTTAGGACCTAAGAATTTTTCAATTGTTTTAGATTTAGCAGGAGACTCTACGATAACCAATACTTTGCCATCAGGATTATATACGCGTGGTTCCCGTTGCTCTGGTGGCACAGAGGTTTGTAGTACAGATTTATCCCGTACAATTCCCATTGGAGTAAGGGCTTCTTTAGCAACCTTACGCTTTATCGTAGTACTCTCTTTTTTAGTACTTTTCTTTTTAGTATCTTTACTAGTACTAGCTGCTTTTGGCTCGCCAATAACGATTGATCGTTTAATGGACAAGTATATCACTCCTAGTCATATTAATATAGCCTCTCGGCGGATGATTCTCTATAGCCCCTTCCATTTCTAACTCTAGTAATAAGGGCTGCAGTTGTTGTAATGGAATAGAGGTCGCTTTCAAAATATCACTAACGGTGATACAACGATCATGAGGTATTTCGCTCAAGATTAGACTACTATCCACATTAAAGCTTAACATAGAGAGCCCTTGTGTATCAACACCCTGACCATGATTCGCCATTTGATTACTATCTTTTACACCCATAGTATCTCTTTTATTTGGTGGTAAAAGTTTTTCTTTAGTACTAAACATATCTCGCAAGGTTAAATGATATTCCTTGACGATGTCCTCATAACCAGTTAATACAAAGGCTCCATTACGCATGAGGAATTTATTGCCATCTGCCGTATGGTCTAATAAATTACAAGGCACTACAAATACATCTCGCCCTTCACTAACAGCCATATCAGCTGTAATCAATGATCCACTACTTGCTTTTGCCTCTACTACGATTACACCTCTACTAAGGCAGCTAATGATACGATTTCGAGCAGGGAAATGTTTAGCAGATGGTGGCGTACCAGGTGGGTATTCAGATCAAAAGCAAACCATTGTTTTGTAGAATTCGGTCAAATAATTTTGTATTTCTCTCGTGGATATACTATATCTAAGCCACAACCCATGACCACAATCCCATACCCCTGACTAGCTAACAGCCCTTCGTGACCATGTGCATCAATACCTCGTGCGCCGCCACTGACGATAATAGTGCTGTATTTGCCGAGCTCTTTACCAAGCATTCTCGCCACATTCCGTCCGTACAACGAGCAGCGCCGTGCCCCTACAAGGGCAATCCGATTTAGCCGTTTATCTAAAAGGGCTCTATTACCTCGCATAAACAATATAGCCGGTGGATTATAAATATGGTTCAAAATAGATGGAAAATCTTTATCTAAAAAGGTAGTAACATCCATCTTATATTCGTCTATTTTATGAATGATATAATCTAACTTTTCATCCTTAACCGATGATGCTATAGCACGTTTATCAGCGGTAGAAATATGTGTATAAGGCTTTAAATTTTCAACCTTTCTTAACGGCTTGCCATGCATCATAGGGCGATCCCAAAATCCTCTATGAAAACGCCGTACATGTGTGGCTCCCCACATTATATAAACTTTGCAAGCCAGCAATATAAATAGTATCATCGTATCTAGTCATCTTTACACCTATTTACCTGTTCTAAACAACATAGCCTCGGAAATGTGATGAGGCTCCACTTGTGGATTTCCCTCAAGGTCCGCTATAGTACGAGCCACCTTTAATATGCGATCAAAGGCACGTCCACTTAAATGAAAGTGATCAAATATATTGCCTAATACACTCCATGCCTTATCAGTAATATGACACAGCTCACCTATGGCCTTGTGAGGAACGGCTCCATTAGAATTAAATTCTAAGTTTTCATAACGTTTCTGTTGCAAAGCAGTTGCCAAACATAACTTGTTGCCTCATGCTTTCACTTGTCATAGTAGACGTCGAATTATCTAATAATTGTTCTAGTGTAGGCCTTTCAACGGGAATATGTAAATCAATGCGGTCCATAATAGGCCCTGACAATCGTTGCTGATAGTTTTTAACCATCGTTTCAGAACATATGCATTCCCTATGTGGGTCATGATAATAACCACAGGGACAGGGATTTGCGGCCAAGATACAAATAAAATTGGCGGGATACATATAATTACCTTGAGACCTATTGATAGTAATTGTGCGAGACTCTAAGGGCTGCCTTAACGCATCAATAACTTGGCGCTGAAACTCTGGTGCTTCATCCATAAATAAAACACCTCCGTGAGCAAGTGTGACTTCCCCAGGGACGTCCTTGTATACCTCCGCCCACCATACTCGCTAAAGTGGCCGTATGATGTGGATGCCTAAAAGGCCTAGTTTTAACGAGTCCCTTATCACCGAGTAAACCGATCACATCTTGGATGCGACTGACCTCAACCATTTCATTCCAAGTCATAGGGAGGCAATATGGTCGGTAATCGTTCAGCCATCATCGTTTTACCACCACCAGGCGGACCTATCATAATACAATGATGATGTCCTGCAGCGCTGATGAGCATGGCTCGTTTACCAAGCTCTTGACCTTGTACATCACCAAAATCTACATCATACGTAGTATTATGGTTTTTATTATCCATCGTATCTGTTAATATCTCATCTTGATGTTTCCCTAATTTTTACGTTTTTGAAAGTTGAAATAGATTTAGATTTAACTTGGTCTTCTAAGACGAGTAATAATATCTTTGTAAAGAAGACTCGCCATATATAGTAAGATTTGGAATAGCTTTCAGATTATTTCCATTTTCTACGCTTGTATATATTGTTGTAATTAGCATCTAACCCTGCCAATGACATCGCCAAGGTTCCATAGGTCGGTAGCAATGAACCATCTAAGGCTAGCTCACCCATAAATAGACATCTATTCAATAAAGGCTGAAATATTAGCTTTACGCCCCTTTATCTGCCCCGATGCAATGAGAACCCCTAAACGCAATCGCTAAATCGAGTCCTGCGCTACTTTTACGAATTGTAGCAGGTGCTAGATTGACTACGATACGCCTCATAGGGAAGTCATAGCCACTATTTTTAATAGCAGCCCTCACCCTTTCACGCGCTTCCTTTACTGACTGATTCGGCAGACCTACGATATCAAAGACAGGTAAACCTTGCGATATATCGACCTCTACCGTAATAATGCATCCATCTATGCCATGTAAGGTGGCTCCATATAGTTTTGCATACATAAGAAACCTCACTAAAAGCACTGCGGCAAATAATGGATAGAACTTTGAAAGTCCTCGTGAAGATACACCTCTATTACATCAAAGGATATTTCCTTCCAGTGTCGTTTCTTTTGATGTAGATCATATAAAAACAACATGGCTGCTCGTTTTATATGCTTTTGCTTCTTTTTAGTGACCGCCTCACGGGCCAATCCATGTTGCATGCCGCGGCGAGCTTTAATTTCAATAAAGTGATACACTAAATCTCGTTTTGCAATGATATCGATTTCCCCTAACCTCGTTCGATAATTTGTATCTACCACAGTGAGACCTATCTTTTCAATATACTGAGTAGCAACGCGTTCTCCCCATTTACCAAGCTCTTTAGAGTCCAGTTCATTAAAGGCTTTATCTGTACTGATCGTTTTCATATATACCTCCTCATTAAATATGTCAGCTACAATAACTCACAGATTTATAACATTAAAAATATCTCTAAACTTTCAACAGGTAATACTTACTTGTAGCGTAGAATATGGAGGTTATAAAAGTAAATACAAAAGAGGTTCCTAATAGTCACATAGGTGACCAATAGGAACCTCTTTACGGTTATGAACTATATTCAATTTGTATGATAAATCTAATGTAATAAAATCACTCAGGTTTAACCCAACGAACGATAGATTTTATAGGTTCAAAGCTCTTGCGGTGAAGTGGTGTTACCCCTTGTTGTTCTACCGCTTCTTTATGAAGCTCAGTATAGTATCCCTTGTGGATACCAAAAGCCATAACCAGGGTATTCCTCATCGAGCTGTTTCATATAACGATCTCGCGTAACCTTAGCAATGATGGATGCAGCCGCAATATTAGCACTTTTACTGTCACCTTTTACGATAGACTCTACAGGAATCGTTAAATCAGGTAGTTTCATAGCATCCGCCACTACTGCTTCCGCTGGTACGCTGAGCGTGCGAATCGCCTCATACATAGCCTGACGTGTTGCTTCATAAATATTGAGCTCATCGATTTTTTCTGGACCGTAGGAAATACAGCTTACTGCTACGGCTTCTTTCATGATGATATCGTAGAGGGCTTCACGCTTTTCTTCGGTTAGCTTTTTAGAGTCATTCAAACCTGGAATCAATGTCATAGGCGGCAATATAACGGCCGCTACCGTTACAGGTCCTGCAATAGGACCACGACCTACCTCATCGACACCAGCTACGTGATACATACCTTGATCGTAGAACATGCCTTCATAGTCATACATGCTCATGAGCCGTTGCTGTTCTTTTAACTCTTTTTCTTGACGCTTAATATAAGAAGCGGCCAATTTTTGTACAGAACTACGATCGTCCTCTTGAGCTAAAGGCAAAATCTCTATGGCTTGTTCAGTTTCAAAAAGAGCTTTTATATCTGCTACTTTTAATTTACTAAATGTATCCTTATCCATTTTGTGTGTCCTCACCGTTTTCAGGATAGTATGGTTCTTCATCAACTTTATCGAGAGTAATTGTACCTAGTTTAGTATTGCGGTAGTCTTGCAAGATAATGCGGCGTGCTTTATCAAAGTCTACTACGCCACCACTAACAAGACAACCACGACGACGACCGATGCTTTCAAGAATCGTATCCACATCTGTCATCTCTTCTTCTTTTAATTTATAACGTTCTACCAAAATATTTGGTGTATTCGTCAATAGATGATTTAATAGCTGTTTCATAACATGCTCTAAGTCGTATACATCATCAGAAACAGCACCCGTCATAGCAAGGCGAGCTGCTGCGCGTTGGTCCTCTAATTTAGGCCATAAAACGCCTGGTGTATCGAGCAACTCAAGGTTTTTACCGATTTTAACCCATTGTTGACCACGGGTATGACCAGCTTTGTTAGCGGTACGCGTTGCTGCAGAGCCAGCTAAGGAGTTAATCAACGTAGATTTACCCACATTAGGAATACCTAAAATAATAGTACGTACAGAACGACTACGAATACCTTTTGCTACCCAACGATCGATGATAGGCTTACTCAAACGCTCTACAGTAGATATTAACTTCTTATTACCCTTCCCAGATTTAGAATCGATAGCTAGTACTGTGATACCTTGTTTAGTAAAGAACTCAGTCCATTCCTTTGTGGCTTTAGGATCTGCTAAATCTACTTTATTTAACAGTACGATATGAGGTTTCTGACCAACGAGTTCAGTGATTACAGGGTTCGCACTAGAACGAGGAATACGCGCATCTAGTAACTCAATAACTACGTCTACCTTTTTGATATACTCCGTAATCATACGTGTGGCTTTCGCCATATGCCCAGGGAACCAATGTACGATAGGTGAATCTGCCATAGTATTTCCTTTCTATATCTAAATTTTAGCAAAAATAAAAGGCTGCCAACGGCAGCCTTTTATGAACATTAGCGTTTTTCGCGAATACGAGCAGCTTTACCAGTAAGGTTACGTAAGTAGTACAATTTAGCACGACGAACAACACCACGACGCATAACTTCGATTTTAGCTAAGCGTGGGCTGTGAAGTGGGAATGTACGTTCTACACCTACACCGGATGCAATACGACGAACTGTGAAAGTTTCACGTACGCCACCGTTTTGACGTTTAATTACCAAACCTTCGAATACTTGGATACGTTCACGAGTACCTTCCACTACTTTTACGTGTACGCGAACTGTGTCACCAGCGCGGAAAGTAGGGATGTCTGTACGAAGTTGTTCTTGTTCAAGTACGTTAATAATGTTCATTGTTTCCTCCTGTTTGCAGACATTCAATACCTACACCTTATAGGCAGCGGACTGTCTCAAATTAACAGAAATATATTAACATAAATCACGTACTCTTAGCAAGTATTTTCTATATAATTTTGAGAATAAAATTATTTTCGTAAAATAGGACGTTTTAACTTACCTAATAAACGATATAACTCCTCTTGTTCCTCTTCAGATAAGTCGGAGAACAAAACATTCAAAAATTGGTCATACGAATGTAACAGTGATTTGCCTAACCGTTTCCCCTCATCTGTTAAGCCTACCACAGATATGCGTTTATCCATAAAATCGATATGTTTTGTGACATACCCTAATTCAATGAGAATATCCGTCTGCTCAGATACAGTTGCAGGACGCATATTAAGAGCATCTACTAGCTGTTTCTGTGATGCTCCTTGAGAACGCATATATAATTCAATAATAATTCTATCACGAGACTTTTCTTTGCCGCTTGGCACCTTACATAAGGCTTTATATAATTCATCATGATTCATGATCGGTATTCTCCTCATACAACTTTGTATATTATAAGGTATTCGCCACAGAATCCAAAAATCCTGCATATAATTTGTATATTCTTCGTAAAAGCAAAAAAAGAGGCACCGTAAGGTACCTCTTCTCTTATATATCATGGTGAAAGTCGAATCGTTCTTTTACTAATATATTATTTTAATGCGCTAATATCGCCGATAATAGCCATTACACTGTACGCCAAACGAACAAGTTGCAAACGGTTAGCTTTAATAGCTTCATCTTTGTCCATAACCATTACATCTTCAAAGAATTGGTTAATTGTTGGCACAAGAGTTGCTGGAACTGCTACTACAGCTGCGTAGTCGCCAGCTTCCCATGCTGCAAGGCTAGCTTCAGATGCTTTAGAAGCGGCTTCGAAACAATGCTTTTTTTCAGCATCTTCTTTCAACAAGTCGCTATTAACACCTGTATATTCTACATCTTTTACAAGATTGTACATACGAGTATAAGCTTGAACAAGCTCAACATTTTTCATCGATGCGATTTGCTAACAATGCGTTTACAAGACCTTCTGCATCAGCAACTGACAATTCGTTGTTGGACAACAACAAGTCGATCACATGATGAGGCACTTCGCGATCAAGGAAAGATGTTTTTTTCAAACGAAGTGTGAAGAACTCTTCAACTTGGTTAAGCAATTCCTCTTGTTTATCAGCAGCTACATTCAATAATTCCATAGATGCTTTGAAGATTGGACGCAAGCTGATATTCCATTCGCTACCAAGCAAGATGTTCAAAGATACCAATTGTTTGACGACGCAATGCATATGGATCTTGAGAACCTGTAGGGATTAAAGCCACGGCTGAAAGTAGCAACGATATTATCTACTTTATCGATGATGGACAATACTTTACCTGCTTCTGTTTGAGGTAATACATCGCCTGCAAAGCGTGGTAAATATTGTTCGAAAATAGCTTCTGCTACCTCAGGAGATTCACCATCAAGTAAAGCGTACTCTTTACCCATTACACCTTGTAATTCAGTGAACTCTGTAACCATACCTGTAGTAAGGTCAGTTTTAGCAAGCTCTGTAGCGCGTTCTAATACAACAGCTGCATCTTCGTGCAAGCCACATTCTTCGCCAAATACACGGCCCAATTTAAGCAAGCGTTCAGTTTTATCTGCTAAGTTACCAAGACCTTCTTGGAATACGATTTTAGTTAACCCATCTTGACGATCGATAAGAGGTTTCTTGCGGTCTTCATTGAAGAAGAATTTAGCATCATCTAGACGAGCGCGCAATACGCGTTCATTACCAGCTTGAACTACTTCGATGGAATGGTCAGAACCATTGCGCACTGTTAAGAACATTGGCAACAATTTACCGTCTTGACCAACCAATGGGAAGTAACGTTGATGGTCTTTCATTGGTGTAATGATAGCTGCATCAGGAAGTGCCAAGTAGGACTCTTCAAAGCCACCGCACAATGCTGTAGGCCATTCAACAAGATAGTTGATTTCTTCTAACAAATCATCATCCCAAACGATGGATGCATTTAGAAGCAGCTATATCATGTAATTGTTTGGAGATCAACTCACGACGAGCATCTTGATCAACCATTACAAAGTTTTCTTTTAATGTGTCTACATAGGATGCTGCATTCTTAATAGTGATTTCATCAGCACCTAAGAAACGATGACCACGAGATACATTACCGGATTGAACAGTAGCAAACTCTATAGGAATTACTTCTTCATCAAGTAATGCTACAAGCCAACGTACTGGACGTACAAACTTAGCATCCAAATCGCCCCAATGCATGGATTTAGGGAAGTTAAGACCTGTAATCAATTGAGGCAACATATCTGTAACGATATCCTTTGCAGGTACGCCTGCAGTTTTAGTTTCAGCGTAAATATAGCCGTCTTCTACAACGAGATCTGCTACATCAAGACCTTTGCCGCGAGCAAAACCGATAGCCGCTTTTGTTGCATTACCGTCAGCATCGTATGCGATGGACGCAGAAGGACCTTTATGGCGTTCGCTAATTTCAGCAGATGCGTCAGCAATACCTTTCACGATAAGAGCCAAACGACGTGGTGTACCGTATGTTTCGATGCTTTCAAAAGGAAGATGGGCATCATTTAATTTTGTTTCAGCCAATTGTTTCAATTGACCTAAGATATTTGGCATAAAGCCGGCAGGAATTTCTTCTGCACCGATTTCAAATAATAAATCTTTTGCCATCTTATTTATCTCCTTTCAAAAGTGGGAAACCTAATTCTTCGCGTTTAGCAAGGTATTGTTGTGCACAAATACGAGCTAATGCACGTACACGGCCGATGAAAGCTGTACGTTCGCTGATAGAAATAGCACCACGGGAATCAAGCAAGTTGAATGTGTGGGAACATTTCAATACATAGTCGTAAGCTGGTAATACATAGCCCGCTTCGCAAACGCGTTTTGCTTCTGCTTCGTACATATCAAACAATTTGAATAGCATATCTGTATCAGCTAATTCAAAGTTATAAACGGATTGTTCTACTTCGTTAGCATGCCAAACGTCGCCGTATGTAACGTTTTCATTCCATTTAAGATCATATACATTTTCTACGCCTTGAATGTACATAGCCAAACGTTCTAAACCGTATGTAATTTCTACGGACACGGGTTTACAGTCGATGGAACCAACTTGTTGGAAATATGTGAAACTGCGTTACTTCCATACCGTCGAGCCATACTTCCCAACCAAGGCCCCAAGCGCCCAATGTTGGAGACTCCCAGTTATCCTCAACAAAGCGGATATCGTGATCTTCAGCGTGAATGCCCAATGCAGCCAAAGATTGTAAGTACAATTCTTGGATATTATCTGGAGATGGTTTCACGATAACTTGGAATTGATGATGTTGGAATAAACGGTTAGGGTTATCACCATAACGACCGTCTGCTGGACGACGAGAAGGTTCTACATAACATACAGCCCATGGTTCAGGACCAATAGCATGTAAGAATGTAGCAGGGTTCATTGTACCTGCACCCCCTTTTCGATGTCATATGGATTTTGAACGATACAACCTTGATCGCTCCAGAATTTTTGTAGATTTAAAATAATCTCTTGAAATGTCATTGCTGCCTCCACTTTACACAACCGACATAAAATCAACCATTTCGTTACAAACAAAAAAGTCCCTGTAACGAAAAACGTTACAGGGACGAGTATACCCGCGGTTCCACCCTATTTGGCTTGCGCCCTCTTTTTTCTATGTTGGCCTTTACTAACAGATACCTGTGTTCCTGCCAATGCTCTACAGCGCCTTCAACCAAATGTGAGCTTACACCATCCTCACTCGCTAGAGAGGTTTACTACTCTGCTTCATCGCATATATTATACACAATATTGTAGCAATACAGAGGGAAGAATGTCAAACTATTATTTTATACACGTAAAGCTAATTTTAATACGATAAAAAACATTGAGAAGCAAATAAAAAGAAGTTATATAAAAATCATAATGGATTGGACTACCTGTTAAAATATCATCTACTATTCCATATAAGATATTTAAGTATAGCTAATACTGCAAATCCATATACTATTAATCGTCACATTATATTTTCCTCTCAATAAAGCTAGTTATAATATAAAAATTTAACTTTAAAGTCAAGAAAATAAATTTATACTCTAAGAACAAGTTTTAGTATACCAAAAGAATATCAACCAACAAACAAAGAATGCTCCATAGAAAATCATAATGAATTTCAGCACCAGTCATATAATCATAAGCAATACTATATATAAGTGAAATTAAGATTGAAATAATGCAAATGCATAAAAAAATAATTTTTTTCATAATTTTCACCTCAATAGTTCCCAAAGTAGAAAAAAACTATTCCAATAATACTAAAAAGAAACAACTATAATAATAGACAAAAGAATTATTTATATCAAAAATATATTTTAGATATCCCTTTCAATGTTCCTTTTTTTATAACGATAATAAAATATATATTCACCAACCAAAATAAGAAGTAATGTGCATAATATATTGATTTTTTTCAATACCATTAATATGCTCATACATAGAATAAAGATTTAATCCATCCCCATATATTACTAAATAAAAAAACAATGATAAATTTTTTTGAGATTATTACGTTGATTTTTTTAATTAACATATAGTTAGATAGTAGTAAACCAATTAATAAAAGTTCCATGTCTTTTATTTCTTCCATTCATTTTTAATTTCTTAATTAGTAATATTAATAGTTGGTGAAATTGTCTGATTAACTATCAAACCATCAGGAATAGCAAACAAAACTCTTTGAGCCATGCTTAAATGATGAGGACTTGACATGCAAACTCTCAAATAGAGAGTTATTTTCCAACAACTTAGAGCCAACTTGGCCAAAAGTGACTGCAATTCCACAGTATTCAAGACCTTTATAGTATGTCATAAAACTTACAGTTTTCATTTAAAAGGATTTATAAAGCCAATCATTTTTATCAAATCTCTTAGGTTGTTTATTTGTTATTTCATCTATAATCAATTGTTCATCTTCTGTAAAATCATCAATAGAGGAATAAATACGTAGTCTATCACCATATACGTTTTTGAGGCGATCAATACTACTATCATCAATACTATAAGCACCATCTATATAGGTAAACCCTTTATAATTCGGTAAAATCTTAACACTTCCGTTAGGCAAAGTATTAAGAATTAAATATTCCATAATCTCCATATGTATAAATATAAGGGATAATCAGCAGCAAAACCTGTTAATATCTCGATTTAATCCTAGTTTTATGATTTTTGATCAACAATAGAGTTTATAAACCACTGATATCTAAAAGAATAACTAAATAAATACCTAAAATTGATATCGATACTATAAAAGTAAGTATATAAATATAAATATTTTTTTGCTCATTTTATAATCTTTCTCTAACAGATTTTTCCACTAACTGAAAAACGGAATATTATGAACCTCCTAAAACAATGAGACTAAGTCTAAATATATATCCCATAAATATATTCCATAAATATAAAAAAATTAATAGCAAATACTAATAGAGCTAAGATAAATAATGATGAATAAGTACGCATCAAAAACCATCCTCTTTTTTCATACTCAGTTAGTGTTCCAGCTTTATTTTTTTCGCCATAAAATATAATTACCTACCACACCTATTCCAAGCATAAATAGTGCATTAAAGTCCTCAATGAAATTTAGGTAAACCCAAAAATATGATTCTATTAAAAATACTTATTAAGAAATAGTTGCCAATTACTGTTAAAATTGTAACCTTCCGTGTACCCCAAGATTTAATCATAAGATAATTAAAACCTAAAAAGTAAAAAAATATTTACTATTTGTTTTTTTCCATTCATCTTCTTCTCCCTATATACTATTTCTCATCCATAATATATCTTTTTTTATATTCATATTTGATTACTCAATTCATTATTATATAAAGCATGCAATGTCCTCATAATCCAATCAATCTTATTATATCTTTAATATGCAGATCTATGAAATATACTAATAGCAATCTTGATTAATAGAAGTTAGATTGAGAATAAAATAGACATTAAAAAAATAACAATACAGTAAAGAAAGAAAATAAATAGTAAATCCATTTATTATCACTATTTTTTTAAAAAAATTAGTGAAAACAGGTATGTACTGAATGCTAACAATAAAAAAACTCAATTAAGTACTTAAATTCTTTATTTATAGTATCTAGAAACTTTAAATCCGTAAAAAAAATATAAATAAAAAAATATACCAAAACTAATCAGTCTATATTTTTTTCATTTATGTCTTCATTAGATCTTCGGATATGTTGAATTACACTATAGGCAAATGCTAAAAAAACAAGGATATAGTAGCAAAATAATATATTAATTTCATTGGTTCTATTACACCTAATTTTTTTACTTCTTCATCTGCTGGAATATTTTTTTACAAGGATTATATACTAAATTTATTATCTATATTAATAAAAAAATAAGAAAGATGATTAATCCATAAATTAGAATTGGCAGACATCCCTAACAAAAAAAGCTTTTAACTAAACGCTTTTTTTCTTTTTGATCATCCGAACTTCTATATTTATATACAATACTTCCCATTAGTAATACATAAAAATATTAATCCGATTACTATCGAAATAAAATAATACGTATCAAAACTAATATATTTATAATCATAAAATTGTTTCAAAACCAAGACTGTTGTTATAAAAATTAATATAGAAACAAAACTTTTTACCTGATTATAATTGCCCTCTTTATAAAAAGAATCTAATACGATATAACAAATATATAATTCCCTAAAATTGTTACTATCTCGTACATAATTTATTCTCCAAATTTATTTAAGAATATACTTACCATAAATTAGTATGATCTAGTAACCCAAGTGTCACGATCATATCTTGGCTTTAGCAGTCCTTCTTAGTTATCTCAGATATAATCTTTTCTTTCATCTTCTGAAAATTGATCAATACTCTCTAAAATTATAAGTTCATCACCATATGCTCTTTGTAGAGACTCTAAATTTACCATCTCCTGGAGATTCAAATGTTTTACTAAAAGCCTTTATGATTTGGAATAATACGTACTGTACCATAGGGTAATACGTTAACAACAACTATACCGAAATCACCATTAGAATATATATAGGGAAAATCTGTAGCAAAAACCAGTCATATTTTTTTATTCAGCCCTATTTGTTTTGCCATCAATCTACGAGAGATGTTATAAAGATCTTGATATTCGTATATTCTAATTCCAATGAAAAAAAGTAGAATAATTACTAGTAACGATAAAACTACTGTACAAGTTATCTTTATAAGCTTTTCTAATGGGCATAAAAAAACTCCTTAATTCTTCTGATGTAAAGCTAGTAAATCAACATTGTTATAAACTAATGTCAATAAATTATAGTTTTTGATCTATTGAAAATGTTCCTTTAAGGCCACCTGCATCAATAAATGAGTAAGTACTATCATCAATTTTTATAGAATTTACTTTCTAAGGGTACAAAATATTTGTCTAATGCTAATCCGACCTTTTCTGCCTCTTCTTCAGAACACCCTAAAACATCTCGTACACGTTTAAAAGTATGGCTTGTGAACATTTTCTATTCTGTCTTCTATTATTTTATTTGTTTTTTTATATGTCTTAAATCTATAGATTAGATATAAGATAGCTAGTAGTAAAAGCAAGATTCTCGTTCATAATCTCCTCAAAAATATACTAATATATACGTTAGTATATAAGGAATAGACTTAAACAAATCATTATAGTTATATAAATAAATTGTAAACCACCTACCAAAGATAATCAATGTATCTTCGATAGGTGGTTTATTTTATTCACCCTTAGCAATACTGTCTAAGAGTTCAATATAGCTTTGTTTGTTTAATGCTGGTGTAAAGTTATCTAATACATCTTTAGCACCTGCAGCATCATCGTATAATAAAGTCTACGATTGTCATAGCCAATGCTTGTGCTGTTTTTAATGTACGCTACATCTGGTACAGAGATTTCATATTCTGCGCTGTGCAGTACGCCATTAATACAGCCAACCCAAGGATGGATAACAGGCATCAAGTGAGATACGTCACCCATATCTGTACTTGCCGTCATATGATCGCCTTGGAATACATTTTCTTCACCAAATAATGGATTAGAGTTTTGGCGTAACATTTCGTTCATACGAGCATCGTTTCTCATCGGTAAGTAACCTGGCAAATCCTTAATAACGCAAGTGGCTCCCTACTGCGTCGCCACCAGCCTTTAACGCGCGGTTTACACGATGGTTGCCATTTACGATGGCCTCAATATTAGAGGCGCGAACGTAACTTTCAACTTGAACATAGTCAGGTACACAGTTAACCAATGTACCGCCTTGGTTGATGATTGGATGGAATCTGAAATAGTCGCTTTCTTTGAAAGTTTCACGAATGGAGTTCACACCCATAACGCCCATCAAGGCAGCATTAAGTGCATTAATCCCTTCGTGAGGCGCCGCTGCTGCATGTGCTACTTTACCATGGTATTCGATCAATTTAGCAACAAAACCATTAGATGTACTACCTAGGCCCATTTCCCCTGCCGGAGTTTTAGCTGTTTCCACGTGCATTTGCATAGCCATGTCGATATCGTCAAAAGCACCTTCATAAATAAGCTGTTGTTTACCGCCCATGTATTTAATCTTGCCTTGTTCACGCAATTTATTGCGGTAATCAACTTCGATCATTTCTTCAGCTGGAACAGCAAATAAACTACATCGCCAGCGAGTTCTTCCATAACAGATTGCAAGCCCATAGCTACGGCAAACATATTGGTAATTTGAATATTATGACCACAGCAATGTGCTGCACCCGTTAAATCATCAGCACGAGGATGGCGCGGACAAAGAATGGCATCTAGTTCACCGATCATAGCAACTGTATATTTGCTATCACGGCCTTTCATACGACCTTTTACGCCAGTAAGAGCATGTTCAGTAGTATAGGGAATGCCGAGCTCATCAAACATATCCTGTACTTTCTTAGAGGTCTTTACCTCTTTGTAACCGAGTTCAGGCTCAGCCATAATGGACTCAGCTATTTCACGTAAACGTGGTTGTGCTGCAACGATAGCCTCACAAACCCTTTGTTTTACTTCTTCCTTTGTCATACGGCTAATCAGCTCCTAAATTAAACCTTCTAAGTGAAGTACGAATTGTGCTAATGCTGTTGCACAGATGAAAGTACCTGCTGTTACAGCTAATGCAACTGGAATAATACGCCAAGACAATCGGCGGAATGCACCTAGGTCTTTACCTAAAGATAAACCTGCATAAGCAAGTACAGGTGTTGTTGTAGCAAGGAATGTTACTTGGCTAGTTTTAGCGATAATCCATTCTTGACCAGGCATACCAGGTAAGGATGCAAGAACGCCAACTAGAGACACCCAGAATACCATTGGCAATTTATTCGCATATGGCAAATAAGAAATCATAGCACCAATTGTAGCAAGACCTGCTAATACGGCAACGCCGATTAAGCTATCCCCAAATAGGTGTTTACCGTCCATTACGTTACCTACTGCAGTAATGATAGCAGCAATACAGATAACGATGACAAATTGTGTTAATTTTTTCGCTTTTACTCATGACGTGCTGCCTCCTCTGCTAAATCTTGTTCACGTGTACGACCAGTAAAGAAGTTGTAAGATTTTTCCATTACTGGTAAGGAAATAAATAGACCGAAGTATACGCCTAATACTGTAGTCAACAAGTTTGCTGCCCCAGCGAGAGCCATAATTTGTTGTTCAAACTCAGGGTATACTGCAACAATAGGCGCTGTAGCAGCGGCCATCATACTAGCACTACCTACGCCAGCGCCCATGGCAAGTGCTAAAGGATGGAACCAACCAGATTGAGCTAACATACCTGCTAATACGGAGGACCACATAGCACCGATAAGAACGCCACAGATGTACATGCCCATAACGCCACGGCCCTCTGGAGAGCTAAAGCCGAATTTGTCGATGATGATCGCTACGTTTGGCTCACGGTCTACAGAGTAACAAGCACCTACTGCTTCACGGCGCATGCCAACTAACAAAGCTACTGGTAAACCGAAGATGATAGTACCGAAGAAGTGACCAAGTTCTTGTAATAATAATGCCCAACCAGCACTTGTTAGAATACCGAGATTTGGACCGATACCAAGACCTACTTTTACCATCAAGATCATAACGGCAATACCGATATAATCAGCGGATTTTTCCATTTGTTCAATTGTAAGAATCTTTGAACTTAGGAATAGAAATTAATAAACCTAGAATCAATGTGTACAATAATGGTAATAGTACAACAGGACCTAGTTTCTTGATGCCCACATATTCAGCGGCTACGGTTAATACGAGCGCTAAAAAGTGGATTTTGAGATTACCCAAAAGCTGCATAATGACCTCCCATATAACATATAATATAAATATTATTTCATTATAAATAATATATATTTATATAGTCAACTAGGAATGTACATTTGTCTATTACTATTATATTTTTCATATGTGACTATAGATACAGAAAAAGCACCAAGATTATGCTTGGTGCCTTTATATTTAAATGATAGAGTTCAAAAACTTTACGCTTTGCAATGGTTTACCGATTTCTTGCTCACAGTATGCAAATAGTAATTTTTCTAGTTCCTTCCATATTGTTTTAGGAAGTTCTATAGGCGTATCTTCGCCCCACTGGTAAGCGAGAATGTGTGGTAATCCAGCTTTTACAGAAGGAGAAATACTAAGATTTGTCGTTTCTCGTACCTGCAACCAGAATGGATCAATGCCATCTTGATGAGTAAAAGCATTGGCACTTGGCACAATACCGGCAAGAGATAATAGTTGCCACCCAAGCATGATCGTTCCTAATTGTACATTGCGGCGACGAATTTGCTTGGAGTAATTTACAACGGTATCAAAGACCTTACTGTCTACATCATACATAGCAAATAGCTCTTGAATGAGCTCGCTCGCTACGGCAGCATAAGCGATGTTATCTAGATTTACGTCTAACGATTCTACCACATAGGAACCATCGATTTGCGTAACATTTACATATTCTCCATCAGGTACGACTGTAATATACATAGCGCTAAAAGGACGTAGATATGAACTGTTACGCATAGTCATCATTCGCTTATGTGGTATTGATGCTCTAATAATCCCCAAACTAGGAGTAATGAACGTAAACACTGAGTATAACTTATACTTTTTTCGACTAATTACGATGGCCGGTGTATTGAAGCCACCATTAAGCTTCTTCATTTTCTTCTTCCGTTGCTTCCTCTACAGGTAAAGGAGTTACTTTGATACGAGAAATACGATAGCCTTGCATTTGAGTCACTTCAAAGGTATAGCCATGAGCATCTACTGTATCACCAACGATTGGTGTACGTTCTAACAAACCAAAGACGTAGCCCCCGATTGTATCAGAGTCAGAATTATCGATTTCAATATCCATAATCTCTTCTACTTCATCTACGAGGACCTTGCCATCAAACTCAAAGGAACCATCAGCATAGGACATCGTAGCCGGTAAATGCGGCTCATGCTCGTCTTGAATATCACCAACTAATTCTTCAATAATATCTTCGAGACCTACGAGACCAACCATACCACCATATTCATCTACTACTACAGCTTGATAAATACGGCGTGTTCTCATGTACTGTAACAATGTGGACAACTTCATGACTTCAGGAACAGTCAAAATATCCCGTTTTACATTGCGCAAATCTTTACGTGCTTGGTTAGGACGTTCCATTAAGTCTTTAATATGAACGAGGCCGATGATGTGATCCTTATCCTCTACGCAGAGTGGATAACGAGTATGGACTTTAGAGCGAATAACCTTCATCGCTTCATCGTAACCATCTTCCACAAATACGCAATCCACGTCTTGGCGAGGTACCATAACCTCTTTTCGCCATCCGATCAACAAAGTTAAATACATTATCGATGAGTTCAGACTCTACTTGGTCTAACTGGCCTTCTTCGTGACTTCGAGAAATCATCATTCGAATTTCTTCCTCAGAGTATACAAGGTCTAGCTCTGTTAAATATTTTGTTTTGTAAAAGCCTAAAATAACATTGGAGATTTTACTAGCGATCCAAATAAATGGATATACTAATTTACCTGCCGCTACTACGATGCGGCTATAGGTATTTACGTACTTTGTTGGGAACGATAGGCCCAATGCTTTAGGTACGATTTCACCAAATATTAAAACGATTAAGCTAATTAATAGCAATAATGCGATATCTAGTACAAAGTGCATCCACTTACTATGTACATTAAGAACAGCGACTATCTGATCTACAATATTATCGAATACAAATGTACCAGTGCCTGCAAGGGCTAAGATAAAGAATAAAATCAAAAACTGTGTAGTATTTAAGAAATACTCAGGATTTTGATATAGCTTTAATAAAAACTCTCTATCCTTTTCTAAGAGGATATCCATATCCTCTACATGTTCTTTACGAAGGCGGGCAAAGGAGAACTTTGCGACCACAAAAAAGTTAATTAAAACAATACATAAAAGACCAAACCCTATGGGTAACAGGCCATCTACACTATCCATTACTATTCCTTTCATCTAACTCTGGAAATACTTTATTTCTATATTATATCAAATTATTTTCGATATCCCCAGTTCGGATAACATACCAGATTTATTGCGCCAATCCTTTTTAACTTTAACCCAAAGATCTAAGTATACCTTTGTGGCTAATAGCTTTTGAATATCTGCACGCGCCTCAGCACCAAGTTGTTTCAATAGAGCACCTTTTTTACCGATGATGATACCCTTTTGAGAGTCTCGTTCGCAGTAAATGGTAGCGCGAATATAGGTCGTACCATCATCGCGAGTTTTCATTTCATCTACGTCTACCGCGATAGCATGAGGAATTTCATCACGAGTAGCTAACAAGATTTTTTCCCGAACGATATCGGAAATGATAAGGCGTTCTGGTTGGTCTGTAATCATGTCCTCTGGGAAGTATTGTGGACCTTCAGGTAAAGGTTTCTTCCAGTACCTTAAGAATCTCTGGTAAGTTCTCTTTATCTTTTGCAGAAATTGGTATAACACCAGCAAATGGATATGCATTTTGATAAGACACGATAGCTTCTAAAAGCTCTTCTTTTTTTAAGAGTATCGATCTTTGTTAACTACCAAGAATACAGGAACTTTTACGCGTTGTAATTGTTCAATAATAAAGTTATCCCCAGGACCGCGTTTTTCATTGCCTGCTACTACAAATAAAACGGCTTCCGTTTCTTTTAAAGACTCGATAGCTGCATCTACCATGAATTCACCTAATTTATGTTTTGGTTTATGCACACCTGGTGTATCCATGAATACGATTTGTTTTGCTTCGTCTGTATATACGCAGATGATACGGTTACGAGTTGTTTGAGCCTTATCGGATACGATAGCGATTTTATCACCAATAAGAGCATTAATTAAGGTAGATTTACCAACATTTGGTCGACCTACAACGGCTACAAAGCCAGATTTGAAATGTTCGTTGTTATTCATTATATGGTGCATCCTCCCGCACATAACCAAGATTGCCAAGGATAAACTCTTCCTCTGTACGCATCTCTTTTTTATCTTCGTCGTTCATATGGTCATAGCCTAAAATATGCAAACAACTATGAGTCGTTAAGTACGCTAATTCGCGTTCAAACTATGTCCATATTCAATAGCCTGCTCACGAGTGCGCTCTAAGGAAATAATCATATCACCTAGTAAATGATGTTCCTCTTCACTGCCTTCGTAATCGTCCCCTTCATTAAGTGCAAAGGACAATACATCTGTAGGTCTATCGATACCGCGATATTCTTTATTAAGCTCGTGAATCTTTGCATTATCACACAGCAAAATACTCATTTCATCTTCTTCAAGACCGTATACGCGACTTACTTCGTCACAAACCTTACGGATAATGGCCTCTATATTAAAATCCTCTTGAATTCCTTCATCATAGCTAATATGTATGTACATACTTACCCTTTCGCTACATTCTCTGCAGATGCATCAGACGTCGTTGTAGTATCACCTGCTAATTTACGCTCATGGTACGCATCGTAAGCTTTTACAATGCGACCTACTAAATCATGACGCACAACGTCTTGATCACTAAAGTAAACCATATTAATGCCCGATACATGACGCAATACCTTTTCAGCCTCACCGAGACCTGATACGACACGTGGCGGCAAGTCAATTTGCGTTTTATCGCCGTTTACAACCATTTTAGAATTGTTGCCTAAACGAGTTAAGAACATCTTCATCTGTTCAGCCGTCGTATTTTGCGCTTCGTCAAGAATAACAAAGGCATTTTCTAAGGTACGACCACGCATGTACGCTAGTGGTGCTACCTCAATGGTACCGCGCTCCATAAAGCGTTGTACTTGCTCGATGCCAAACATTTCATGTAATGCATCATAAAGAGGTCTTAAATATGGATCTACTTTATCTTGTAATTCGCCAGGTAAGAAACCTAAGCGCTCTCCAGCCTCTACAGCAGGACGAGTTAAAATGATTTTATCTACATTACGGTTCTTCAAGTAGAAACGCTGCCAAAGCTACTGCTAAAAAGGTTTTACCTGTACCTGCAGGGCCAATACCAAAGGTTATGGTATTTTTACGAATGCTATCTACATAGTACTTCTGACCTTCCGTTTTAGGCGTAATATTTTTACCCCGCATATTAACGGATAGTGTATCTTCAAACATATTATGTACTGCATCGGCTTTGCCATTAGCTACAAGTTTAGCGGCAATGCGCACTTGAGACTCTGTAATAGTACTGCCCTCGCGGTAGAGGAACACTAATTCTTCAAGAGTGCGATAGAGGGCATTAACATTCTCCTCATCCCCCTTGATGACTACTGTATCTCCACGAGCTACTACATCAGCAGAGATAACCTCAAGCATCATATGTAAATAACGATTATGTTGACCTAGTATGGATTGTGCTAGGTCATATGTAGGAAATGTAAATACTTGTTCGCTCATACAACCTCCTAGTCTATAAACTTACGAACCGCTTTACCATTGAGGTAATCACAAAGATCACCTTGATGTGCATCCAGTTCGTCTAACTTATCATCAATTAAATCTTGTACGCGCCACCAACCCATAGACCAATTTGTAAAGAGCGTATTATCTTCAGGCGCTCGCCCCACAAGACGCTGCAATACAATGTCAGGGTGTAAATGACGGACAAAGTTGACTACGCGGTCAGCATATTCTTCTGCACTGATTAAGGTGAACTGACCTTCTTGGTACCACTTGGCCATCAATGTATTTTTAACGATATATAAGGCATGTAATTTAACTTGATCCACACCGAGGGCTGATAAGATACGGGCCCCTTCGATGGTATCTTTCATAGTATCCCATGGAAGATTAACAATCATATGTGTAGTAACGTTAAATCCATAGCGTTTAATCCGCAGTACGGCATCAATAAACTGAGCTAAATCATGGCCTCGATTAATTTTTTCTAACGTATCATAGTTTACCGTTTGTAGACCTAATTCAATATAAATATCCTTTTGAAAGCGATCACGAATATCCGCCAAGATGTCTAGGTATTCATCGGCAATACAATCTGGTCTTGTTGCAATGGCGATACCTACAGCTTCGTCGATGCAACCTTGTTCCATATAGCTTTTAAAATCATCAAGACTCAAGTACGTATTACTAAAGTTTTGATAATAAGGTATGAATTTTTTCGCCTTATATTTGGGACCTATGTGAGCAATGTTTTCCTCTAGTTGCATACGAACTGTCATCCACGCAGGACGATTTTCATAGCCCGCACCAATTTCACCGCAGAAGGTGCAGCCCCCTACGCCAGCCGAGCCATCTCGATTAGGACAAGTCAGCGGCAACGCCACAGGCAGTTTATAAACCTTTTCCCCATAGGTTTCTTTATAATATTTAGATACCATGCGGTATCGTTTTGGTCTCGTTGTATCGGTCATAACACTCCTATTTAACTAACCAATCATCGCTTGTGAAATTTAACAAGCCTCTATTTCAGGACGTATAAACGGTTTTACCTCTTTATTAACGTCAATCACAACTGTAAATGGTGTATTAGGTACATTCTCTATACCTAATACATGTGCCGTGTCCTCAGACATAGGCATTTCTACATATTGTTGGCGAATCTTGCGCCATTCTTTGAAGGTATAGTTTGGAATATACTGAGAGGCAATCTCTTCGTTGCGCCAGAATGATTCCCCTTCTTGTAAAAGTTCCTTTGTCTGTTTCGGCAAACCAACAGCTTCGCTACGAACCTTACCACGATAGCTAACAAGTGTATCGTACTGTAGTAATTCAGCAGCCACATTGTCGCCCTTAGACAAGAAGAAATTATATAAGAACTCGATTTGATCAATGTCTTTTAAATTAACCTTATGATTTCCAGCATCAAGCCAAGCCTGTGTCATTTCACAGAAATATGAAAAGGCATCTTTTTTAGGCTCCACTTTAGAAGGATCATACTTTTTCATAGGTGGTATATGATTTGTTGCTGTATCTTCACCAGTTATAGATGTGTCAGTATGTTCCTTTATGAGCTTGCTACCAATATAGCCAAAGACGGTTCTAAAGCGCTCACTATTATAGAAGCGTTCAAATACATCTTCAAAGTGCTTTAAGAAGCGTATATCTTTATAAGGTAATACATGAGTGGTTAGTACCTCATATGGCGCTAACGGATCACTAATATATTGGTATTCCTCCATGCGGCGTACACCAGATCCTTTTAATAGTTTCAAGAATCCTATTTGCAGCGCATGAGGTTGCAAACTAAAATAAATCATTGAAGGATAATCCAAATCGTGCTTTATTTTCGTAAGGTAAAGCCTACAATTAGATCCATATGTACATGTGTGCGACCCGCCTCAATAATAGGACGAATAGCCTTTTGAATGTACGGCCAATCGTTATATCGGTTAATAGCATCTAACGTCTTCTTATATGTACTTTGTACGCCCACTTCGATTTGAATACGCCCTGGTGGGGTTTCACAGAGAATATTTGTTTCCCATTCCGTCATGAGCTCAGGCTCCATTTCTAAATGGAAGTTAGTCTCTGTATCGGCATCACGCATAAATTCCATCAACGGACGATGATGATGTGGTGCACAGTTGAAAGTGCGATCCACAAATTTAACTTGCTTTACCTTATGGTCAATAAACCATTGTAATTCTTTTAATGTTCTTTCTTGTGGAAAGAATCGAACCGTATTCTTGTTGCCAGATAAACAATACTGACAGGAGAATGGACATCCTCGAGAGGATTCATAGTAGATGATTTTATGTTCTAAATCGACCATATCCTCTTCCACGTATGGGAAAGGTATAGTACTGAGATCCTTTACCTCTACTGTCTCAGTAGAGCCCATAAGTTGGCCCGAAATATGGCGACCACGAATCCCAGCAATTTCCTCTGTAAGACCATCCTTGCCATTTGTTAAGGCCTTAATAAGTTGATAAAAGGCTTCTTCCCCTTCACCTTGTACAACATAGTCTACAGCATGGCAACGATTTAGAATTTCATCAGCCGTGAAAGATACCTCTGGACCGCCTAAGATAATTTTAATATCTGGTCGAACTGCTTTCACCATGGCTACCACATGTAAGGTCATTTCAATGTTCCAGATATAGCAAGCAAAACCCAATACATCTATATTGCGCTCTGTAATATCGCTAAGAATATGTAAAACAGGCATATTAATAGTATATTCTACTATATCGTATGCCTGTCCGTGAGCCTGCCCATAGGCTTTGAGATAACGCAAAGCCAGGGAGGAATGTATAAATTTTGAGTTTAATGTGGATAAAACTACGTTCATATGTCCCCTTTAAATCATCGAATGGCTCAGCCACCGTCTAGTCATAATATATGTATTATACCATTAAAAGAGGCCAAAGATAAAGGAAACAATAGCACCCACTAAAATGACAACACCTACTACGGATAGGATGATGCCGCCAAAGAAAACTACTGCCGCTAATACAACGGCTAAAATGATAATCAGAATGATGCGACTAAGCCAGCTTGTACTATTAAAGCTATACACCTTAACTTGCGGCCCATATTGATTATATTGTTCGTACCGTTGACGCTCTTCATCCATATAAGTTGGCGTTGAATCAACGTGTACAGAATCACCTACCTCTTCGATGGTTACACCATCAAAGTCTCGGCGTTCATCATCGGACAATACGCGCGTATTAGGTTCTGTAGTTCGTGTATTGCCTCCAAAACTACTATCTTGTTGACTATTTTTATATGTATTTTGATTGTTATGTATATTCTGTTGATCAGACATAGTTAATTCCTCTATATGACCAAAATAATAATTAATTTTATACAACTTATTATATCATATTTTTAGTCAGAAAAAAATGCAAATAAATATCCCCTATAGATATAAATTCATATATCTATAGGGGACGTATTGTATTAGTATTGTTTGTAGCTAATGTATGCTAACGCACAGATTAGTCATTCAAGAATTTTTGAAGTAATTCATTAACCATACCAGGGTTAGCACGGCCTTTAGATTCCTTCATAACTTGACCAACTAAGAAGCCAATAGCCTTGCCATTACCACTCTTGAAGTCTTCCACCGGTTGTGGGTTGTTAGCGATAACTTGCTTAACGATTTCTTCAATAGCGCCTGTATCTGTGATTTGAACAAGACCTTCTTCTTTTACGATAGTATCTGCATCCTTGCCGGATTCCCACATGGATACAATAACTTTTTCGCAATTTTACCAGAAATAGTGCCTTTATCGATAAGGGCAATCATACCAGCTAAGTTTTCAGGGCTTACTTTAGATTCAGCAAATGTTAAGCCATTTTCATTGATCATCTTGGACAAGTCACCAAGCATCCAGTTAGCAACCGTTTTAGGATCTGCACCAGCTTTTACAGTTGCATCTAAGAAGTCTGCCGTCTTACGAGCTACTGTAAGGATCGTTGCATCTTCACGAGGCAAGCCGTATTCAGATACAAAGCGTGCAATTTTAGCATCTTGTAATTCTGGTAATGCACGACGTTCTTCTTCAATTTTTTCGTCTGTAATCACGATTGGTACCAAATCTGGTTCTGGGAAGTAGCGGTAATCGTTTTCTGCGTCTTTTTTACGCATACCAAGAGTAATGCCTTGAGCATCATCCCATGTACGAGTTTCTTGGTCTACTTTACCACCAGCTTCGATTAATTTTGCTTGACGCAATGCTTCGTACTCGATAGCTTTTTGGATACCAGTTAAGGAATTAACGTTTTTAGTTTCTGTACGTGTACCGAACTCTGTAGTACCACGAAGGCGTACGGATACGTTACAGTCACAACGCAAAGAACCTTCTTCCATACGACCGTCAGATACTTCTAAATATTGCAAAATAGAACGTAACTTTTCAACGTATGCTCTCGCCTCTGCACCGGAACGAATATCTGGTTCAGATACGATTTCAAGAAGAGGTACACCAGTACGATTGTAGTCAACATTAGAAGATTTGGAATCGGAAATAGTGTTGCCACTATGAACGAGCTTACCTGCATCTTCTTCCATATGAATACGCGTAATACCAATGCGTTTAGTTTCACCATTTACTTCGATGTCTAAGTGACCATTCAAGCAAATTGGCAAATCATATTGAGATGTTTGATAGTTTTTAGGCAAATCAGGATAGTAGTAGTTTTTACGGTCAAATTTGTTAAAGTTAAGAATTTCGCAATTCAATGCTAAACCTACTTTAATAGCAAATTCTACTACTTGTTTATTTAACACAGGCATAGCACCAGGCAAGCCAAGGCATACTGGGCATACATGTGTATTTTGATCGCCGCCGAATTCAGTGGTACAACCACAGAAGATTTTAGACTTCGTCTTAAGCTCTGTATGAACCTCTAAACCAACGACTGTTTCGTATTTACTACTCATAGAGAAACCTCCCCAGTTGGTGCTACTAATTGACAGTCTGGACGCGCTTGTTCAAATGTGAAAGCCGCACGTAACAATGTTTCTTCACCCATGGCAGGACCAAGCAATTGCATACCGATTGGCAAATTGCTGCTGCTCATACCTGCTGGAATGCTGATACCTGGGATACCTGCAAGGTTTGCTGGTACTGTACAGATATCTTCTAAGTACATTGCTAATGGATCATTTGCTTTTCACCAAATTTATAAGACGTATTAGGTGCAGTTGGTGTTAAGATTAAATCCACTTTGGAGAAAGCTTCATCAAATTCGTTTTTAATGAGGCGGCGTACTTTCAATGCTTTCAAGTAGTAAGCATCATAGTAACCAGCACTCAATACATAGGTACCTAACAAGATACGACGTTGTACTTCAGGACCAAAACCTTCTGTACGAGTTTTAGTAGACATTTCTACTAAATTGTCAGCAGCAACGCGCATACCATAGCTTACACCGTCATAACGAGCCAAGTTAGAGCTTGCCTCTGCCAATGCGATGATATAGTACGCAGACAAAGCATATTTAGAGTTAGGCAAGGAAACCTCTACGATTTCAGCACCTAATTTTTTATACGTTTCGATAGCCTCTTCCATAGCTTTGCGAACTTCGCTATTGAGACCTTCACCGAAGAATTCTTTAGGCACGCCAATTTTAAGATTTTTTACATCATTTACGAGCGCCGTAGTGTAATCTACACGAGCCCCTGGAATAGATGTAGAATCTTTCGCATCGTAACCAGAGATCGCATTCAATACTAAAGCAGCATCAGTTACGTCCCGTGTAATAGGGCCAACTTGGTCCAAAGAGGATGCAAAGGCGATAAGGCCATAACGAGATACATTACCGTAAGTTGGTTTCAAACCTACAACGCCACAGAAGGACGCTGGTTGACGGATGGAACCGCCTGTATCAGAGCCAAGAGCCCAAATAGCAGTACTACTTGCTACAGCAGCAGCACTACCGCCAGAGGAACCACCTGGTACACAATCAGTGTTCCAAGGGTTAGTTGTTTTTGCTAATGCAGAATTCTCTGTAGAGCCACCCATAGCAAATTCGTCCATGTTTAAGTTTACCAAGGCTAATATAATGATTATCTTGTAAACGTTCGATAACAGATCGCATTATATGGAGGAACAAAGTTTTCTAACATTTTAGACGCGCATGTTGCAGGCTGGTCTTTAATACAAATATTATCTTTGATGGCACCAGGAATACCTGCTAATGGAGAAATAGCTTCACCTTTAGCAATTAATTCGTCTACAGTTTTAGCTGTAGCTAAAGCGCGGTCATGAGAATCGGATAAGTACGCATGTACAGTCGGTTCCACTTTCGCTTTATGTGCAATGACAGCATTCGTCAATTCAACGGCGCTGATTTCTTTATTCACTAGTTTCTTGTGTAATTCATGAATTGTTGCCACAGCGAAACCTCCTATTCTTGTACAACGCGAGGTACTTTAAAGTACCCATCCTCTGCTTCTGGAGCATTAGATAAAGCTAAATCATGATCGAGGGATGGTTTCATTTCATCCTCTCTAAGCACATTATGCAATGGTACTGCATGGGCCATAGGCTCCACACCATCAAGCTCTAATGCATCTAGTTCAGCAACATAAGACAAGATATCGGACAACTCTTTTTCTACATGTGCCATATGTTCTTCCTTAACTTCCAAGCGTGAAAGCAAGGCGATTTTTTTTATTTCCTCTTGGCTGATTTTCATCGGAACACATCCTTTCATAATTATTTATTATAAAGCAAATAATATATATTTTCAAAACATTATAAGAATGTATATCTATTGGATTTCTCCGAGATTGCGTAAAAGCTCTACAAACTCTTCTTCGTTCATGACGCGAATGCCCTAATTCATTGGCTTTCGTAAGCTTACTACCGCTATCTTCACCAGCTACAACAAGTGTAGTTTTCTTTGACACAGAGCCTGTAACCTTTGCCCCATGAGCTTCAAGAATTTTACCGGCTTCACTGCGGCCCATAACCTCAAGCTTACCTGTGAGAACAACGATTTCCCCTTCCATTTGATTGCCTGCAGCTTCTACAACATCTACAGTCATCTTAAGACCGGCTTGTGTTAATCCCTTCAATAATAGCCACATGAGCAGGATCTTGACGATATTCTACGATACTATCAGCCATTGTGGGACCAATCTCTTCCACTGCAACGAGTTCTTCCTTAGTAATAGTCATGAACCGTTCCATAGATTTCACGACATTAGCAATTGTTGCAGCTGCTTTAGAACCAATTAGACGAATACCAAGACCATATAATACGCGGTCCAACCACGAGATTTAGAATCTCCGATAGCTTTTACTAAATTCTCTGCAGATTTTTTGCCCATTCGGTCCATGGTAACTAGTTGATCTACCGTTAAATGATATAAATCCACCACATTAGCAATCAACTTATTATTGATCAAGTTTTCTACAATACTAGGACCTAAACCGTCGATATTCATAGCATCTCGAGAAGCAAAGTGAATAATTTGCTCTTTCTCGATAGCAGGACAATGTTTATTCGTACAACGTACAGCCGCTTCCCCTTCGCGACGAACTGTAGGAAATTCGCATACTGGACATGTGTTAGGAATTGTGAAAGGCACTTCAGAACCAGTACGTTTTTCAGGAACTACGCGAATAACCTCTGGAATGATTTCTGCTGCCTTGTGAATGATGACATGGTCACCAATGCGGATGTCCTTTTCATTGATAAAGTCTTGATTATGTAATGTTACACGACTTACATTTGTACCAGACACGAATACAGATTCAAGCTCACCAGTAGGCGTGAGAACACCTGTACGACCTACATTAATCGTAATATCCTTAAGAATGGTTTCTACCTCTTCAGGCGGATATTTATAGGCAGTAGCCCATTTAGGATCTTTTGCAGTACTGCCAAGTGCCTCTTGATCATCAAAGCTATTTACTTTAATAACCATACCGTCAGTATCATATGGCAAGTCATGACGTTTTTCTTCCCAATAATTGATAGTTTCAATAACTTCATCAATGGTTTGACACACGCGATAGTGAGGATTTACAGAGAACTTAAAGTTTTCTAAGCTTTTAAGTAATTCTTCTTGACTATGAATACTAGCACCTTCTTCAGAGCCAATAGCATAGGCAAAGAAAGCTAAGTTACGACTTGCTGTAATGGCAGGATCTTGTTGACGCAAAGAGCCTGCCGCAGCATTACGAGGATTCACAAAGGTTGGTAACCCCTCTTCATCACGTTCTTCATTTATGCGTTTAAATTCGCTATGAGGCATATACGCTTCACCGCGAACCTCGATAAACTCAGGGGCATTCTCCAGGTATAAAGGAATGGATTTAATAGTACGCACATTAGCAGTTACATCTTCACCAACGCGACCATCACCTCGCGTTACAGCACGTACAAACATGCCATTTTCATAGTGTAAATTGACAGCCAAATCCATCAATTTTTAACTCTACTACATACGCAGATGGCTTATGTCCTAATTCCTTTTCTACGCGACTAGCAAATGCTCGAACTTCATCAGCATTGAATACATTGGAAAGACTCAACATAGGACGTCCATGAACAACCTTTTCAAAGGAGCCTTCCACCTTCATACCTACACGTTGTGTTGGAGAAGATGGCACAATATATTCTGGATGAGCTGTTTCTAAATCTACAAGCTCACGATATTTTTTATCATATTCAAAGTCACTCATCGTAGGAGCATCTTTTACATAGTATAAATACTGTGCATGAGTAAGCTCTTGTTGTAATTCTTTAATTCTATCTTTCGGATTCATATTACATCCCTTTTACTGTGCAGTAACACTCTATACGTTTCTTACAAGCAAGGTAAAGAGGTTAACTGCTATACACAAGTTTTATCCCTTTTTGACAGGTGCAAATTTAGCCATAACCACTCGTACACCTTGGGTTGGGAATTCAATAGTTAACTTCATGCCAGCCCCTTCACCAGCAACGTTGATAACTTTGCCATTGCCCCACTTACTATGAATAGCAGTATCGCCAATCTTCCAGTCAGCAATTACTTCATTGCGAACGATTGGCTTCGTAACTGGTCGGCTTGTGACACTCATATGTTGCGGCACATGACGCTTAATATCATCAGGTACTTTACGCTTAGCACGCAAACCATCTACTAACTCTTCAGGAATTTCGTCGATAAAGCGAGATGGTAAATAGCTACTTGTACGACCAAATACGGTCCGCGTCGTAGCATTAGAAATATATAATTCCTTCTCTGCCCGTGTAATACCTACGTAAGCTAGACGACGCTCCTCTTCAATCTCCTCAGGGTTCATCAAGGTTCGACTATGCGGGAATAAACCTTCCTCTAAGCCTCCTAAGAATACAATAGGGAATTCCAAACCTTTAGCAGCATGTAATGTCATCAATGTTACCTTAGACTCTTCTTGCTCGAAGGAATCAACATCATTAACAAGGGCCACTTGTTCTAAGAAATCCTCTACAGTACCAGATGGATTTGTATCTTGGAAGTCTTTAGCTACAGATAAAAGCTCACCGATATTTTCAGCACGTGCTTGATCTTGTGGATCTGTACTTTCTTCCAACTGAGCTAAATAACCTGTTCTATCTAAAATGGACTCTAAAATATCCAGTACGGTTCTATCTTCCATTTCAGCTACAAGTGTGAAAATAAGAATGCCAAACTCTTCTAACTTTTCTTTTGTCTTACCCTTAATAGAATCTACCAAGTGTAGCTGCGTTAAGGTCATAAATAAAGACGTTCCATTAGCACGGGCATAATCCTGTAGTTTGGCCACAGTAGTAGCACCGATACTTCGTTTAGGGACGTTGATAATACGCAATAGACTCAAATCATCAAAAGGATTATATAACACGCGCAAGTATGCTAATACGTCCTTAATTTCTTTACGATCATAGAACTTTGTGCCCCCCACCATTATGTATGGCAAAGCACGTTTGATAAGTGCCTCTTCAAGTACACGAGACTGAGCATTCGTACGATATAAAATGGCCATATCCCCATAAGGAACACCGTGAATATCATGCTTTTTAGCAATTGTATCGCCGATAAAAGCAGCCTCCTCATGTTCAGATTGGGCCGTAAAGTGCTGGATCTTAGCACCTTCCGTCTTGTCAGTCCAAAGATTTTTCTTTGGTCGACCTTCATTATTCTCGATAACAGCATTGGCTGCATCTAGAATAATCTTAGTAGAACGATAGTTTTGTTCCAGTTTAATAGATGTACAGTTCGGATAATCCTTTTCAAAGTCTAGGATATTTTGAATATCTGCACCACGCCAAGCGTAAATACTTTGGTCAGCATCACCTACTACGGCGATGTTTTTCCAATGTGAAGCCAATAATTTAGCTAATAAATATTGCGCATGGTTCGTATCTTGATACTCGTCGATCATAACATAACGGAACCGTTTGCTATATTTATCTAGGACAGCCTCATTAGACTGTAATAATTTTACAGCCACCAATAATAGATCATCAAAATCTAACGCATTATTCTTACGCAATTCACGCTCGTAATACTCGTAAACGTCGGCAACCTTTTGCTGGTAAAAGTCTCTCGCTTGCTTTTCTAAAATCTGAAGCAAAGAGTAATTTATTCTTTGCATCTGAAATAGCTGCAATCATAGCACCAACGGGATAGTATTTATCATCCAAGTTTAGTGCTTTCAAAGCAGCCTTAATAACAGCTTGCGAGTCAGACGTGTCATAAATGGTAAAGTTACTGTTATACCCTAAGAAATTATCTAACTCAAAACGTAAAAACTTAGCACAAAAGCTATGGAACGTACTGAGCCAGATACGATTAGCTACATCCCCTACTAAACCTTCTACACGGCTTTTCATCTCTTTAGCCGCTTTATTGGTAAAGGTAATAGCTAAAATTTCATAAGGATTTACACCTTGTGCCAACAAATGTGCAATACGAACTGTTAAAACCTTTGTTTTACCAGATCCGGCACCGGCTAAAATCAACAAAGGGCCTTCCGTATGTTGTACGGCTTGTTGTTGCTCTTTATTTAAACCTGTTAATAATGAATTCATCGGACACCCCTAACGCCCTTACATAATGGTTATAAAAATAACTCAAATAGAACTTAATGAACTAAAACTTTATATATGAAAAATAACATTTGTTATGGCTACATATATAACTATAGTCATGTAAACTCTATACATAGAGAAGAAGAACGTTGCAAGCAACGTTCTTTTCCTTTGTATACTATTTCATAGCACCAAGGATTGGTGGTACGATTTGTTTTTTACGGGACATAGTGTTTGGTAAGAATACACCATTGTCTTTAACTTCTTTTTCAAATGCTTTTGTAACTACAGCTTCTACATCACCGCTGAATAACAATGTAGTGCTTTCATCAAGAATATTTGTAATCATGATGTAAGATGCATCGTAGTTGTTAGCACTGCGAAGAGCTTCTAAAGCTTGTACTAATTCACCTTGTTTAGCCAATACGTCTGTTGTGTCCATAACGGAAATTTGACCGATAGAAATCGTTTTACCAGCTTCGGAGAATTCTTTCATATCTGTACGAACGATATCATCATTAGTCAAATCAGAAATATCTGCACCAGCTTTTAACATATCAAGGCCATAGGACTCGATATCTACACCGGCGATTTCAGCCAATTTGTGAGCCATTTCTTTATCTGTTTCTGTGCATGTAGGAGAACGGAATAGTACAGTATCAGAAATGATAGCAGATAACATCAAGCCTGCAATAGCTTTAGGAATTTCTTGATTATTTTCCATATACAATTTAGTAATGATTGTATTAGAGCAACCTACTGGTTCTAAGCGCATGAATACAGGCCCATCAGTTTCAAAATCACCAATGCGATGATGATCAACTACGCCGCACATATTCATAGATTTATAACCATCGATAATTTGCTTAGATTCATTGTGGTCAGTTAGGTATAAGTTGCCACCTTCTGGCGCAAACTCTTCCCAGTTCTTAACGATTTGTGGATGTTCAAAACCAAAATGGTTCAAAATGTATGTTGTTTCTTTGTTTGCTTCACCGGCACATACTGGAGTTGCTGGTGTACCCATTTGTGTTAATAAATTTGCAAAGGAAATAGCAGAACAAATAGAATCTGTATCAGGGCTTTTATGACCTGCTACATATGTTTTTACGTCACTCATAATATACCTCTTTTATTTTTAGTTTCACATTTTATATTGACCTAGGTCAATCCGATTTTCAACTATATTATTATACCATACATTATACAAAAAAACACGCCACTACTATGTAGTGACGTGCTTTTAACATTCCTCATTATCAGCTAATGTAGGAAATTATTCATGGTCTTTTTTACGATTTGTTAACAAACCAGGACCAAATGTTTCAACGATGATAAACAACATTGGAATGATAAAGATACCAAATAATGTTGCTGTTGTCATCCCTGCTACTACTGTAATACCCATGGATGTACGAGCTCCAGAGCCAGCACCAGTAGAGATAGCTAATGGGAATACACCAAGAATAAAGGCAAAGGATGTCATCAAGATTGGGCGCAAACGAATTTTTGCAGCTTCGATAGCAGCATCAACTACATTCATACCGCGCTCGTCAACACGAATCTTCGCATATTCGATGATCAAAATCGCATTTTTTGCGGCTAAACCAACCAAGGTTAAAATACCGATTTGCATATAAATATCATTAGCTAAGGCATATCTACCTGTAAAGTTCAACAAGAATGGTACTAATGCGGCACCAATCATACCAGATGGTACGGAGAACAATACGGCAAATGGAACCTTCCAAGATTCATACAAGGCAGCCAAAATCAAGAATACGAAGACTAGACCTAAACCAAGAATCATCATAGTTTGAGAACCAGCTTTAACTCTTCACGAGATTGTCCTGCCCAATCATATGTATAACCTGTAGGCAATGTTTTAGCTGCCGCCTCTTTCAATGCATTAATAGCATCACCAGAGGAGTAACCACGTGCTTGAGAACCGCCGATTTGTACGGCCATAGCATTATCGAAACGTGTAATACTAGATGGCATACCGGTTTGTTCCTTCGTAATGTAATTAGAAACAGGTACCATTTGACCACTGCTATTACGAACAGCAAGCATATTGAGCTGATCTGCATTTTGACGATATACATCTTCTGCTTGAACTACTACTTTATAGTTTTTGCCATATGTAGTAAAGTCATTTACTTGGATACTACCATAGAAACCTTGTAATGTAGTAAAGATATCTGTTAAAGCAACACCATCTTGTGCCGCTTTTTCGCGGTTAATATCAAATTGCAAGGACGGTGTAGATGTATCAAAAGTAGTATAAATACTTTGGATCGCTGGACTCTTGCGAGCTTCAGCCAAGAATTCGTTAGCACGTTCAGCCATAACTTGTGGACTATCACCAGCTTTATTGATAATGTACATGCTAAAACCACCAGTAGTACCAAGACCAGGAATAGATGGTGGATTCATTGCAATAACTGTAGCTTCAGGAACACCTTGTGCAGCAAAGCCAAATGTTTGACCAACCATAGCGTTAATGGATGTAGGTTGAGTTGTACGATATTTCCAATCAGACATAGTGGCAAATATAACACCAGCACTAGATTTGACCACCACCTAGAAGATCAAATCCCGCTACAGTAAACACAGATTGGAATAATTGTTCTTCTTCAGGTTTCTCAGGATCATTTTTGCCTTCTAAGAAGGACGCAATCTTCTCAAGTGTTGCCATAGTACGATCAGCTGTAGCACCTGGCGGTTCATTAACAGCAATCATATAGTAACCGCTATCCTCTGCAGGAACAAAGGACGTTGGCAAGAAGTGGAATACTAAACCTGTACCACCTGCAAAGATAAGCAATGCAATGACAGTCAAGCTTAGTCGATGACTTAAACGGGCTAATTGGATACCATACCAATTACTAAATCGCTCAAGAGCATCGTTAAACTTGTTCAATTGACGATGTAACCAATCTTCATGCTCCTTAGGCGTATGCGGTTTTAACATAGTAGCACACAAGGCCGGTGTTAAAACGAGGGCTACAACGGCAGAAATAACAACAGAAACTGCAATCGTCAAGGCAAACTGTTTATAAAGAATACCTGTCATACCACCCATGAAGGCAACTGGAATAAATACAGCTGACAATACAAAGGCGATACCAATAACAGGACCTTGTACATTCTCCATCGCTTTAATAGCAGCCTCTTTTGGAGCCAGGCCATTATACTTTAATTCATATTCAACCGCTTCTACTACAACGATAGCGTCATCCACGACGAGGCCGATGGCCAATACCATTGCAAATAGGGTTAATGTATTAATGGAGAAATCTAAAAGGACAAAGGCAGCAAATGTACCGAGCAAAGATACTGGTACGGCAATCATTGGAATGATTGTGGAGCGCCAAGATTGTAAGAATACATAAACTACAACTAAAACGAGGAGCAATGCTTCAATGAAGGTATGTTCAACCTCATTAATAGAGGCACTAACGAATTTTGTATTATCTACTACTACCTTATATTCTAAATCAGGCGGGAAAGATTTAGATTGTTCGTCTAAAACCTTCTTTACATTAGAGATAGTCTCTAATGCATTCGCATCACTTTGAAGAGAAATAGCAAAACCAGCAACTTCTTTATGAGCAGATTTAGCAATAAAGTTATAGTCTTTAGCACCAATTTGAATACGAGAGACATCTTTTAGATGGAGAACCTTGCCATTGGAGTTCTTAATCGCAATGTTACCGAATTGTTCCGGTGTTACTAAACGACCGTCAATTTTAATAGGATACTGGAATGCTTGTTGACCATTTGTAGGATTTGACCAACTGTACCAGCAGCTGCTTGAAGGTTTTGCCCTCTAATTGCAGCCGTTACTTCAGATAAAGTAACGCCTAATTTTTGCATTTTAGCAGGATCTAACCATATGCGCATAGAATAGTCAGAACCGAACTCTTGTACTGAACCTACACCTTTGATGGATTTAATAGCATCCATCATGTAGTTTGTTCCATAGTTTTTCAAGAATGTAGAATCATATGTACCGTTTGGGGAGTTCAAAGAGAAAATCAAGGCCATGTCGCCAGATGATTTTGTTGTTGTAACCCCTACAGCTTGAACCTCCGCAGGTAATTGTGAAAGCGCTGCTTGTACACGGTTTTGTGTGTTAACCGCATTCATATCAGCATTTGAACCTTGATTAAATTGAATCGTCAAGGAATAAGTACCACTACTGGAGCTGTTAGACGTCATATAATCCATATCTTGAACGCCTACAATTTGTGTTTCAATAACACTGGCTACTGTATCATTAACAACTTGTGCTGTTGCACCTGTATACGCCGTATTAACACGCACTGTAGGAGGAGAAATTTGTGGATATCGAGCTACCGGGAGGTTCATCATAGAAATGAGACCTACCAAAGTAATAACAATGGCTATTACGATGGCAAAGATAGGTCGATGAATAAAGAATTTCGACACGATCTAGCCCCCTTTTATTTTGTAGCTTTCAACTGTTCTTTAGTAAGTTGTTTACCATTTACTTTAACGCCATTCTTAACCTTAGTTAAGCCATCAACAATGATTACATCACCAGGAGCAAGACCAGCTTTAATGATTGTTTCATTGCCTTTTGTACCGCCAACTTCAACTGTTTTTTGCTCTACTACACCAGCAGCATTCACAACATAGACAAAGTTTTTATCCATAATTTGTAGAATCGCACGATTTGGTACTAGAATAGCATTTTTAAGCTTTTCACCAGGAGAAACAACCGTAGCATACATATTAGGTAACAACAAATGATTTGGATTTGGGAAAGAAGCTTTTAATACGAGCTTACCTGTAGATTTATCTAGACTCTTCGCCGCTTGAACGATAGAACCAAGTTCATTATAGGTTTCACCATCAGCTAGTTTTCAATTGAATATTTGGACCATTAGAATCATCACCAGTTGGATTTTTCATGAAATCAAGATATTCTTGCTCAGTCATACTGAACTCAACAAAGATTGGATCGATGGAATCAATCGTAACCAATGTTGTAGAACCAGCTTGTACAAATGTACCCATATCTACATCATCCATACGCAATGTACCAGAGTACGGTGCATATACCATAGTATCGCCCATAGTTATCTTGAGCAATCTTAAGAGATGCTTGATACGCTTCATAGGCTGCTTTTGCTTGTTCAGTAGTACTACGTTGCGTATCGACACGTTGCTGAGCAATTGCATCTTGTTGAGCCAATGTTTCGTAACGTTGCAAATCTACTTCAGCATTTTTAAGGTTAGCATTAGCCTGTGCTGCTTGTGCCTCTGCATTGGCAACACTAGCTTCATATTGACGAGAATCAATACGATATAGTGGTTGACCTGCAACTACCTGTTCCCCGCCTTTTACAAACTTCTCAACAATGTAACCAGATACACGAGCATGTACAGCTACAGAATTCTCTGCCACTACTGTACCTGCAAATGTTTGATCTACTTGAGTATCACTTGCTGTGATTTTATATGTATTGACATTAACCTCACCGGCTTGCTGTTGGTTGTTACCGCAACCGGCCACCATGACAGCGGACACTACGAGAGCCGCCAACATACGGGAATAACGATACTTCATTACCTATACTCCTTTACACGAAACTATTTATTTATGTCACATACTATCATAAATATCTTTATATATTTTACAGGATTCTATAGACAAAGTCAATTTCAGTGCCTCTCAACCTATGTAAAACACAGATAAAATCTAATCAAATTACTATTCATTGTATACAACAAAAAAGATAAAAACCATTGACTTTTATATTTTTTTGTGAACACTTTTTCATAATTTATTGAGAACACTTTTTTCGTAATTTATTGTGTAGTGTTCTATGGTGAAATTATGGGAAAAAAAGGGGAAATTTCAAGCGAATAAATGCGTATTTTAACGATTATATACGAACATTAAAAAAAGCTAGAAGATTAGGTAACTACTGCATTTATACAGTAATTACGCTTCTTCTAGCTTTAGCTTGAATATTGGTGGAGATGAGGGGAGTCGAACCCCTGTCCAGAAGTGTTGCCATATAGACTTCTCCGAGCACAGTCTATGATTTAGATTTCAGGTTACTATCGCTCACAGACAAGCTACACAACCCCAGTTCATATTGTCTCGCCTAATTCATATGAACAACTAAATTAAGCCAGCCTACGGTTTGACGTCCATTCACACTTGGTAGGCACAAGTATGAGGGACGTAGCTTATGCAGCTAATGCAAAATTTTCTTCTGCGTTTAAATGTTTTCCCACCGTTTAACGGCCTCATGGAACGCCGACTCGCTATCTATACCACACGCACCCCTGTCGAAACCTTTACATCCCCGTGCGTCGGTCTAATAATTATAAGCCTAATTACTATAACTGTCAATTATAGTAAGCCTTATCAACGCTTATAAATCTTTGCTTAGTAGCTTAATAATATCTATCAAAGAAAATGTGTACAGATTATCTAAGACAATTCTTTTATAGCTTTATACAATGTATCGCACACATAGTCAATTTGAGCTTTACTATGTGCCGCTGTAACAGTCAAACGAATCCGACTTTCACCAACAGGGACTGTAGGCGGACGAATAGCAGTACCAATGATTCCAGCCTCGTATAGATAATTAGATACAGCTAAGGTATCCTCATTCTTGCCAATGAGAATCGGGAAAATTGGCGTATCATCTGTAGCATATATGCCCATAGAATGTAATCGGTCTGACATATAGCCTACATTGTCTTGCAACCGTTCCAAAACAGATGAATCAGAATCAATGATGTGTAATGCACAGAGAGCAGCCCCGATATCTGCTGGGAGATAAGGCTGTAGAGAATATAAAACTACGGCTCGTATTAACAAGATAGTCAACAATCGTACTATTAGCAGCGACATAGCCCCCACTGATCCCAAGGGATTTGCTCAAAGTTCCAAGTTGTATATCTATCTCTTTTTCGAGACCAAAATAAGCAGCTGTACCATGGCCATTGCCGATGGTACCCTGTAGCATGTGCATCATCCACCATGAGCAGTGCATTATATTCACGGCTCAGTTCATATAGCTTATCTAATGGTGCAATATCACCATCCATGCTAAAAGACACCATCAGTAACGATGAGTTTTCGTATACCGTGATCCGCTTGTTTCAGTAGGAACTTTAATTCCTCTACATCGCAATGACTATACGCCTTTATAGAGGCTTTGCTTAAACGACAACCATCAATGATACTAGCGTGATTTAAGGCGTCGCTAAAGATAATAGTGTTCTTATCTGCAATAGCCGAAATTGTTCCTACATTAGCCATATAACCTGTATTAAAGACGAGAGCTTTTTCAGTATTCTTAAATTTTGCTAATGCATTTTCTAGCTCTGTAAATAATGGAAATGTGCCAGACACAAGTCGAGACCCACCTGAGCCAGTACCATATTGTTGAGCCCCTTTTACAGCCTCTTCTATGACACGAGGATCAAAGGTAAGTCCTAAATAATTATTAGAAGCCATCATCAAGAATTCTTTATCATCTCGCTTCACGCGCACTGCATCTAGAGGGCAGTATTCTTTTAAGGTGCGCAAATTATGATTGTTGATTTTATGGTTTAGTTGTTCTTTAAAAAACTTATACATTATTTCTCCGTTGAACAAGTACTGGAGCCTTCTCCAAGTACTCAATTACACTTTCCCTATCTATCTCAGACCGCACAAAAAATACACGGCCCCCTATATGTGAGCCCAATTCTTTCATCTTAGGAATACGATGGTATATTCCATTACATGCAACATACCCTACCGTATAATCTGGATCGTCAGACCAACATAATTCACCTACAATCCCCTCAGCGGATTGCACCTTAGATGCTAATACTAAAGCCTCTCGCATATGTTCATTCTCCCCTAATGATTCAGAATCAAAGGAATCCATATGACTGACACGAACACCTCGATTACCTATATCAATTCGTTTACCAGTTGTAGCATCTACTAACATAGCACCACGCATAGAAGAATCTAATTCTTTTAAGAAAGTCATAGCATTTTGAATAGCCACTTCGGTAATATGAGTACCTTGTAAAAGCTCGATAGCTAATTGATGAGCCTCTGCAATCGTATTAGCCCTATGTTCTTCTACTTGTAAACAATCGATATATGTTATCTCATTAGATGGAATTACATCTACTGTAATATTTATAAAATCAGCTGTTCCTTTACTGTGATGCAAGGCGCGATCAGCTAGCGATTGAGCTATAGCCCCTACTTCTTCTAACTTCACAATACGCTCTGCCCCAGAAATATGGTGGCCCCCTTTTTCATGGGGACCACCTTGAGCAGCACGCATGCGTACACTATATAATTCAGCCATTATCATACCTTTCCCTTTAACAAGATCATTTTGAGGTACTTGGCTGTGAATTTTACGGAATACTTTCACAAATACTGGTGCCATAATAACTGTAAAAATCATACCTGGAACGGCTAAGGCAATCATTGGTAAAGCAGCCTTGCCAATATACAAGGACAACGATAAACGTGCTAAAGCAGATGCAATGGGACCGGAGATCATAATGCCAATCATATGGTTTTGACACATCCAAAGAATAAGACCTACGATAAGTCTAAATTGCATAGCAATCATAACATTTAAAATAGATTGAGTGCCTAATGCTAAACCAATTAAACTAGACAAACAACCACTGATAATATATTTTTTGAAACCAAACACAGCACATATAGCTACCGCTAACGGGGCAGATAATTGAAATTCTATACCAGGAATAATATTAGGTATTTTGATGGCTCCTAATACTGTAATCATCGCTGTCAAGATAGCAATTTCTGTAATGTACCGAATGTTCTGATTCATGGTTTTCTCCTCTACATAGATAATGTTAACTACAAACACCTCTTCTTGTTTACATTATAAATTTCTACATGTATTTTTATCAACCAAAAATACATATTCAGTTAACAAATCTAAAATAGATTTAGACTTAACGACTAATATGAATAGCCCGTCATCACTAATAGGTAAATATAGTTCTCATGGAAACTAAAAAAGAACCAAGACTTAAAGACTTGGTTCTATTCATAGTTTAGTATTTTTGCTGCTCTTTAATTCGTTTAGCTATGTCACGCTTAGCATCGCGTTCTGCCATATCTTGACGTTTATCGTATAACTTCTTACCTGTTACAAGGCCTACTGTAACCTTCACATAGCCATGGCTAAAATGAAAGTTAAGCGGAACTAGAGAGAAACCCTTTTCCTTCACTTGAGCATGTAATTTATTGATTTCAGCTTTATGCATCAACAATTTACGTGTACGCTCTGGCTCATGATTAAAACGGTTGCCTTGTTCATAGGGACTAATATGAACGCCATACAACAAAATTTCCCCTTTATCTATACGACAAAAACTATCTTTCAGATTAAGCTTACCTTGACGGATAGATTTAATTTCAGTACCTGTTAAAGCAATACCTGCTTCATAGGTTTCATGAATATGAAAATCATGACGCGCTTTACGATTGTCAGCAATAAGGGATGGACTTGATTTCTTTGCCATATTTACCTCTATCGTTTACGTTTACTTTTAGATTTCTTAGATTGACTACGTTTTGTAGATTTATTCGACTTCTTACGGCTTGATTTGCCTTTTCCAGATTTTTTACTGAAAGCATCATAACGAGAACGACCAGTTTTATTATCATCGCGTCGTGAAGATTTTTTCCCTCTCTTACTTGAGGATTTTCGATCTTTACGACTACCAAAGCTATCTCGACTAGAAGCATAATCGGAACCATTGCGCAATTGTTCTTGGATAGCCATCAAGTTATCTACTTCACCTAGAACAAAGTCAATTTGTTTCTTTTCTACATCGGCTTTTCACAAGGGTAACAGTAACCTTATCACCTAGATGATATGTTTTACCTGTACGTTTGCCAACGAGAACAAAATGTTCTTCGTCAAAGAAATAGTAATCATCGTTCATCATGCTAATATGCACGAGGCCATCGATACCGTTTTCTAACTCAACAAACATACCAAAGGATGTAATACTTGCAATACTGCCTTCAAAGACTTCGCCAACGAATGGAACCATATATTGAGTCTTTTTAAGGTCTGTAGTTTCTCGTTCAGCCTCTGTTGCCACTTGCTCTTGAATAGAGGAATGTTCAACAGCACCAGCTAAAAAAGCATTCTCTACATCTCGCTTGGAATATCCATTTTTCCAATGCATATCTGCTTTTAAAAGACGATGAACCATCAAATCTGGATAACGTCGGATTGGAGATGTAAAATGGGTATAACATGTAGATGCTAAACCAAAGTGTCCTGCATTTTCTATGCTGTATTTTGCTTGTTGCATAGATCGTAAGGTCATAATCTGAGCTACTTGCTCAATATCCTGCCCCTTCACCACATCTAAGATTTTTTGGAAATCTCGAGGTGTTACGCCATCGGCACTAAGAACGAGATTTTGACCTAAGTAATTTAGTACCTTTTGGAATAAATCTAACTTTTCTTCACTTGGGACTTTCATGAATACGATATACCGAAGTACGATGTGTATTCTTCAAATGAGTCGCCACTGTTTCATTGGCGATAAGCATGCATTCTTCGATAAGGCGCTCTGCCATTGTGCGATCCCGTTTAACGATACGTAACGGCGTACCATCTAGGTCAAGCAAAACCTTATATTCAGGAAAATCAAAGTCTAAAGCACCTCTACGACGGCGCATGCGATTTAAAATTTTTGAAATCTCTGCTAAGTCCCGTAACATAGGCATAAAGTCTTGTAAATCATCGGGAATGATGTTTTCTTCTAGTGCTTTATATACTTCTTTATAACTACAACGTCGTCCAACATGGATAATAGATGGTCTAATACGATAATTAACGACAGTACCAGAATCATCAATTTCCATCATACAGGTCATAGCATAACGGTCTTCATGAGCATTTAAGCTACAAATACCGTTTGATAATACCTCTAGGTAACATCGGTACTACACGGTCTACTAAATAAACAGATGTCCCCCGCTTATAGGCCTCATTATCGATAGGTTGGCCCAGATGTTACATAGTGACTTACGTCAGCAATATGTACGCCTAATTCGTAATTACCATTCGGTAATTTACGACCACTCACAGCATCATCAAGATCTTTTGCATCCTCACCATCAATAGTAACCATTTGTAAATCTCGAAGGTCCCAACGTTTTTGGTCTTCATGGATAACAGTATCGATTTTCTTACTAGCCTTAATAACCTCATCAGGGGAAAGGCTAAAAGGAATCTTATGATTCGCCATGATGCAGTTAATATCAAGGCCCACATCGCCTTTATAGCCTAGAACTTCTGTTATAATACCTTCTGGCTTTTTATCGCCTTCAGGCCATTTTGTGAATTTTAACTAATACCTTTAGCGCCACTACGAGCATCTAAGGTATTTTTTAAATCTACAAATATATCTGTACCGATACGTTCATCATCAGGCACAACAAAGCCAAAGTGTTGTTGTCTATCATAGGTGCCAACTACAGTTTCATTAGCACGCTCAATAACATCAACAATAATACCTTCTCGTTTATGTTTTGTATAGTCAGATGGCACTACGCGAACACGCACTTTGTCGTTATGCATGGCAGTGCCCTTATTTTGTTCAGCCACATAAATATCTTCATCATCGAGCATGATAACAAAGCCGTAAGATTTACGATATCCTTTGTAAATCCCTTCATATTCTTCATGCTGCTGCTCTTCATATTGATATACATCAGGTCGCGTACAAGTTAATACACCTTCGCGAGCAAGCATTTTAGCAGACCGAATAAACATTTCTAGGTCTTTACCACCTCGAATATGATTATCCATTGCTGCATCTTCAATATGATATGCATGTGGTTGGATAGATTTATAAAAGTCCAATACTTTTTTCTTCAAATTTTCACCTCCTTAGGATGTAAAAAGAAAAAGCCTGCAAAGCAGGCTTTCATCATTAGAATTGATTAATCATTGCCCCTAATACTAAGCTCAACACAGCAAAGATAATCCCTAAAATAATTGTACATCTAGATAAGAAACCGTCTACACCACGGGCCTTACCACCAAAAGAGGAGTCTGCCGCACCAGAAACAGCACCGCCCATGCCAGAGCTTTTGCTATTTTGTGCCACAACTACTACGATTAATAAAATTGATACGATTACTTCTAGGATCATTAAAAAATTTGTCACGACTGTCATCCTTCCTGTGAGGCTCTAGGCGAACCCAATACACGATGTTCTAAATACTTCTCTAATTTACGTTTAACCCTTTGCAGTGCATTGTCGATAGATTTAACACTGCGATCTGTGACCTCAGCCATTTCTTGATAAGAACGTCCATCTAGATATCCTTCCAAGACCTCCCACTCGAGATCACTTAAAATATGACCGATATTGCGCTCAATATCATCCAATTCCTCTTTACTGATAATGAGGTCCTCCGGGTTTGTAACCTTTGCGGAGGATAGCATTTCGATCAATGTACGCTCTGATTCCTCTGTATATACCGGTTTATTAAGAGATATATAGGAATTTAAAGGCGCATGTTTGTCTTGTAGCCGATTTAATGGCCGTAATAATTTGTCTAGTTATACACAATTCTGCAAAGGCTCTGAAAGACGCTAATTTATCATGTTTAAAATCGCGCGTCGCCTTGTAGAGTCCAATCATACCTTCTTGGATAATGTCCTCTCGATCCGCACCTACTAAAAAATAGGAACGGGCCTTAGCTCGAACAAAGTTCTTATATTTATTTACAATATAATCGATTGCAAACACATTTTGCTCTTCTTGAGCTATGACCACAACTTGCTCATCGGTCATTTCCTTGAAATTGTAATCGGACTTGCGTGTATGAATTAGTTTCATAAGCTCCTCCTTACAATTGAGCGAGAAAAACCAATATATTTATTATACTGGAAGTGTATTTGATTTTCAACTATCAATGGCCCCGTCGCAATTTCTCTAGCTTTTCAGCCACTTCAGGAGATAATAAGCCTCCTACTTCATTACGTCGCAAGCTAAATTGATCTCGTCTATGTTCATGAACATATTGCTGCCGTTCCTCTTCCTTAGCAAGACGAATCATATTCTGTAGCTCACGTGCAGGGATCCGCAACCCGCCGGACCCAAGAATTTGATTCTGTTCTGCCCCATCAGAAGTCACAACATATACATTGGTATATTTGCCTTTACGCAAAAATACCTCACGTTCTATAAAGGAATCTGCCGTTTCTCCATCGTCAGTATAGACCTCTATAAAACCATTAGTAATAACTTCAACTGAACCACCAGATTTCGTATATTTACCGTCAAATACAAGGATTACTTCATATCCCTTGAAAATTTTCCGTAATTTAATAACTTATCTCTCAATTCCATTCGAGCATGCTCTAATGATTCATGTGCTAATTTCTTTAGATGAGTCCAGGCGAAGATCACATTATAGCCATCTACAATTAAAGATATCTTTTAACATAGTTATTTCGCTTGGCGTTGACGTACCGCCTCATACATGAGAACAGCAGCTGCAACAGATGCATTTAAGGAATTTAAATTTCCATACATAGGGATTGTTACAAGGAAGTCACAAGCCTCTTTTACAACGCGACTAAGCCCCTTTCCTTCGTTACCAATGACGATAACCGTAGGAATCGTCATATCCGCCTCATACAAGGTACGATCACCTTCCATATGGGCACCCATTACCCAAACCTTGTTTTTGTAGTTGCTTAATAGTTTGAGCTACATTGCCCACTTGTACTAGGGGAATTTGTTCAATAGCCCCAGCAGAAGTTTTAGCAACTGTCGCATTAATAGGTGCATTATGACGCTTAGGAATGAGTACAGCCGTAGCCCCTACACATTCTGCAGTACGAATGATAGCCCCCATATTATGAGGATCCTCTACACCATCTGTTAAAATGAGCAAAGGTACTTCATGTGTAGTTTCTTGTAAAACTTCGCCCAACTCCTTAAATTGTACCGCCGATACTAGGGCAATAACCCCCTGATGTGGTACATCTAAGTCGTACTTGTTCATTTGTTTAATAGGTGTAGGTCTAACTTCAATACCTTGGGATTTAGCAAGGCCAACGATATCAGCTAAACCAGTTTTCACCTTATCTTCGCTGACCATAATACGTTGAATTGAACGACCACTTTTAAGGGCTTCTTTAACCGCATTGCGGCCTACAATATAATTATCCATACTACATACCTCGAAGAGTTATAGAAAAGGCTTGCCCCATAATATGTTGTAAGCGCTCATCTTGACGCGTTTCATAAAGAAAACCTAGTACAGCTTCAAATGCCGTACTACTGCGATATTCTTGAACAGTACTGCTCTTTGGTACATTGACATTACTATTTCTAGCTCGTCTAGCAATAGCTTGCTCTTGTTCTGTGAAAGTATCTTCTATCTCAAGCAACACTTTCGCTTGTGACTTAGCACAAATAAATTCAGTAACAATGGTGTGTAATACTTGTACCTTCGTAATATTCATTTGTACTACTCGCTCACGCACATACATGGAGTACACTGCGTCACCAATATAGGCAAGCATGACTGCATCAGCACTAAGGCATTCCTCTATAGTTCATTTACGCAAACGAAGCGGCTCTTGTTCAAGAGCCGTCAACTTTTTTATCGCTTCATTCTTTAAGAATTGAAATTGTTTAAACTTCACGTTTTTTCCACCGTGCACCTTGAGGAGAATCCTCAATAGTAATACCGATTTCAGACAAGCGATCGCGGATGCAATCAGCTAATGCCCCATTGTTTTTGATCACGGCACGCTTGACGTACAGACAAGATAACTTGCATTAATTCTTCGTATTCAGCAGCGTTAGCGCCAGTATTGCCTTCCCATGCTTTTTCAAGAACACCAATTACATCTGTCATGAACTTGAAGATACGTTTAACTTCCGCAATAGCTTCTTGGCAAACAACACCTTCTTGGCCTGTCACAGCTTGGTAATAGATGTTGATTTCTTTAGCAAGACCAAACATGCTAGATGTAGCTAAAGCAGTATTGAAATCATCACTCATTGCTGCTTCGAATTCTTCTTCATACTCTTTAGCTTTTTCTAATAAACGTTGAGCATCATCACAATGACCTGGTTCACATTTTTCAAGGTACAGATAGGTTTTCAATAGCTGTGCTTAAACGTTCTAAAGATTTATTTGCTTCTTCTAAGCGTTCATCAGAGAAATCTAATGGACTGCGATAATGCGTGCTCAACAAGAAGTAACGCAAAGCATCTGGACTATATTGTTCTAAAATATCTTTTACCAAGAAGAAGTTATTCAAGGATTTAGACATTTTTTCAGAGTTGATAGTAATAAAGCCATTGTGCAACCAGTAACGAACCACTGGATGTTGGCCAGAACAACCTTCAGATTGAGCAATTTCATTTTCATGATGTGGGAAGATCAAGTCACTACCACCACCATGGAAATCGAATTCTGTACCTAAGTATTTTTGGCTCATGGCTGAACACTCGATATGCCAACCTGGACGACCATTGCCCCATGGGCTTTCCCAATAAGGTTCACCTGGTTTTGCAGCTTTCCACAATGCAAAGTCCATAGGATTTTTCTTGCGACCATCAACTTCGATACGAGCACCAGCTTCCATATCGTCTAAGGTACGACCAGATAACTCGCCATAATGTTCAAATTTATCAACGCTATAATATACATCGCCATCGAGTTCATAGGCATAGCCTTTTTCAATCAATGTAGAGATCATCGCGATGATATCTTCGATATGCGTAGAAACACGTGGATAAATATCAGCACGTTGTACACCAAGAGCATCCATCACTTCGAAAATAACTATCGATATAACGGTTTGCAATAGTATCCCAAGATACCCCTTCACCATTAGATGTATTGATGATTTTATCATCTACATCAGTAAAGTTTTGTACATAAGTTACTTTATAACCTACATGTTTCATGTATCGACGAATTACGTCCCACGTTACGAAAGGACGTGCGTTGCCAATATGAGGATGATTATATGGTGTAACACCACATACATACATTTTTGCCTCACCTGGTATAACAGGATTGAAATACCTCTTTTTGGCGTGTCATAGTATTATAAACTGTAATTTCTCTCATCGTTACCGATGCCTCCATTTTTGTAAATAAAAAAGACCTCTCATCTCATACAGAGACGATGGTCCGCGGTTCCACTCTGTTAGGTACCAGCAGTGGCACCCACTCATCGCATAACGGCGCGTCACCGGACAAACCTACCTATAATCGGAGTGTCAGCTCGTGAATGCATTTCGTCTACCTATCCATGAACCCTCCCACCATCGGTTCTCGCTAAAAAGTTAGTTGTAGAGTACTTCTTTCAGTCCTAGCTTTTAATTTTATCTATATTTAGATATAGAGTTATTTTACCAAATAATGCTATAGAAAGTCAATATTCATAAGAAAAATCCTCACCATTCAAAATTAATTATCACCCTATTATACATAGGTTTTTAGGTAATTAATTTTCAAATGATGAGGATTAATATTATCAATATATTTGACTGCTATTATCACTATCAACAATAACATTTATATAAAACACGTTAATAGTAATTGATATGTTAATAGTAATTGATATAATCTATATCAATTAAAACTAAGCGTTTTCCAACTTCTCTTGATCATCATGTTTACGGCAAATACCTGCGAAAATAGAGCCTGTAAAGTTATGAATGATAGAGAACACTGCACCTGCTACCGCAGCTTGTGGTGTAAAATGTTTAAGTGCAAGAGATACGGACAATGCAGAGTTTTGCATCGCTACTTCGATTTGCATTGCGCGACGAGAAGAAACATCAATGCTTAATGCTTTACATACAAAGTACGTTACAATACGTAACCACTTACATTTTGTACTAAACAAGCAACAAAGATGATAAATCCTGTTTCAGCAATTTGTTTTTGGTTCACCGCTGTAACAGCAGCCAAAATGAGCAATACTGCAATAGCAGCAATTGTTGGACATACATCTTTAACAGGTTCAATTTTAGATCCAATGAAGTAATTCAATACGATACCTAAAATGATCGGTACTAATACGATTTTTACGATAGACATAAACATCGGCATGAATTGAATATCAATAGAGGATGTAGCACCTGCATATAACACAACAAATAAAGGTGTTAAAATTGGAGCTAACAACGTAGATACAGTTGTTGCAGATACAGATAATGGCACATTACCATTGGCAAGGAATGTCATAACATTAGATGCTGTACCACCTGGACAAGCACCTAATAAATAAAACCAATACCAATTTCTGGCGGGAAATTAAATCCTAAAGCTACCAAGAAGCCTGCCAAAGGCATCCATAAGAACTGGATAACAGATACGAGGATAACCTTCATTGGTTGTTTAAACACATCAAGGAATACTTGTGCTGTCAAAGTTAAACCCATGGCAAACATAACGAATTGTAACATGTACGCAATGTAAGGCGTCATCCAAGAAAATACTGTAGGAAGCATATATGCTAATACAGCCATCAATAGTACGATCCAAGATAGATAACTATTGAATAAGTGATTAATAGAACGAATAACACTCATAAAAGCACTCACTTTCATAATAAATAAAAATAAAAGACGCCGATTATTATAACATTTCCATAGAATAATCTCAATATACATAAAAAAGCTCCCATAACTACAGTTATGAGAGCTCTCTCCAATTGTATATAAAGATTATTTTGTTAAAGCACCTACATTATCTAAACGATGTAAGCATTTTTCTTTACCAAGCAAGGTAACGATGTTGTTCAAATCAGGACCATGCATTTGACCTGTTAAAGCAACGCGAATTGGCATGAATACAAACTTACCTTTCAAAGCAGTTTCTTTCATGACTGCCTTAATAGTTGCTTTTACAACTTCAGGTGTAATTTCATCAAGTTCAGCTAATGCATTGCGGAAAGCGCTAAGAACTGTAGGAGCTGTTTCTTCATTCAACACAGCACGCAATTCCTCTTCGTGACCTTCTTCAAGGAATACGGTTTCGCCCATGAACATGCCTACGTGATCTTTAATTTGAGCACCATAGCTAATATGGTCGCGGAATGTAGAACATAACAATGTCAACCAATCAATATCAGCTTGATTTAAGCTATCTGGAGCCAAACCAACCTCTTTCAAATGTGGCAAGCAAAGATGGAATAAATCTTCGTCGCTCAAATTTTTCATATAGTGGAAGTTGATATGGTTTAGTTTATCAATATCAAACACTGCTGGGTTCTTAGCTACGCGATCCATAGAGAAGGCTTGAATCAATTCATCTGGTGTGAAGAACTCTTCTTCTCCCTTCTGGAGCCCAACCAAGAAGTGCTAAGAAGTTTACAAGTGCTTCTGGCAAGTACCCCAATTGTTTGTATTGTTCAACAGATGTTGCACCATGACGTTTAGACATTTTCTTGTAATCTTTACCAAGAATCAAAGAAATATGACCAAATGTAGGAATGTCCCAACCAAGCGCTTCGTAAATAGCCATTTGGCGTGGTGTATTAGATAAATGTTCCTCTGCACGAATAACATGAGTAATGCCCATCATGTGATCGTCCATTACTACTGCAAAGTTATATACAGGAATACCATCGGATTTAACGATAACAAAGTCACCTACACCGTTAGATTCAAAGGATACACGACCACGAACCATATCGTCGAAAGTATATGTTTTGTTCAAAGGTACACGTAAACGAATTGTTGGTTTACGACCTTCTGCAATATATTTGGCCTTTGTTTCTTCATCTAAGTGATCACAATGACCATTATATTTAGGCGTTTCACCACGATCCATTTGATCTTGGCGTACAGCATCTAACTCTTCAGCAGAGCAGTAACACTCGTAAGCATGGCCTTTCATCTAATAGACGTTGTGTTACTTCTTTATATAGTTCAAGACGCTCTGTTTGACGGTAAGGGCCATTTTCACCACCTACGTCTACGCCTTCATCCCAGTTCATACCAAGCCATTGTAAGGAAGCCTTGATATTTTCTTCACTTTCACGTGTAGAACGAGCTAAATCTGTATCTTCAATACGCAATACAAATGTGCCTTCTTCTTTACGTGCTAATAGCCAGTTAAATAAAGCAGAACGAGCGCCACCAATATGGAATGGACCCGTAGGGCTTGGAGCAAAACGAACTTTCATGGAACTCATGATTATACCTCTCCTTCATATACAGAAACGACAGCTTGTGCAGCAATGCCTTCGCGGCGCCCAATAGCACCAAGCATTTCATTCGTTGTCGCTTTAATACTAATGCGATCTAATGGTATTTCCAATACGGACTGTAAATTAGCCTTCATCGTATCAATGTGAGGTTTTAATTTAGGAGTCTCAGAAATAACCATAATATCAATATTATAGGCTTGTAAGCCACGTTCTTTCAATAAGGAATTTACCTTTTCTAGTAAAAGCATACTAGAAATCCCTTTATATTGGTCATCTTCAGGTGGGAAGTAATAGCCAATATCTCTTAAACCAGCAGCACCTAACATAGCATCCATTAATGCGTGAATGAGAACATCCGCATCGGAATGACCATCTGGGCCAAGCTCAGATTCAATTTGAACGCCCCCTAAGATGCATGGACGGCCTGCTTTTAATTGATGAATATCATAACCAAATCCAACGCGCATACGCTTATCCTCAATTCCTAAATACCGTTTTGCTACGGCAATATCATTGGGCGTTGTTACCTTAATATTGCAGTAATCACCTTCTACTATATGTACAGGCTTTCCTAAATATTCCACAAGAGATACATCATCAGTACCTAAATAGTTTAAATCATGAGCCTTTTGATGGGCCACCTTAAATAAATCTTTTTGAAAGCCTTGTGGTGTTTGAATTTGGTATAGCTCACTGCGTTTCAATGTTTCAATTACGGTATGTTCTGTATTAACACGTTTAATCGTATCAGTAGCAGGCACACCAACTGTGGCAGCACCATATGTGTTAGCAGCCTCAGCGACAGCACTAAACATTTCTGTAGAGGCTAATGGACGTGCTCCATCATGAACAAGGACAATGTTACTAGATTCATCGACCGCCTTAAGACCACAAGCAACGGAGTCTTGACGTTCAGCACCACCAAGAACGATATGAACTGGTGCTGTAAGGTTCAAGACCTTAATATGTTCAGCCATATAGTCTTGTTCACCATCGGCTACAACGAGAATAATCTCGCTTAAGCCTTGTAAGTTAGCAACATTCTGCAAAGTGCGCTGAATAATAGAATAACGACCAAGGGGGATAAATATTTTATTCTCTTTATATGCCATACGGCGTCCCGCCCCTGCGGCAAGAACGATACAGCTAATTACCTTGTCCATTTTGTCCCCCATCTACACGAGCAAAGATCATGCGACCTGCACTCGTTTGTAGTATAGATGTAACCATAACCTCAACATTTTGTCCTACATAAGGTTTACCGTCTTCTACGACAATCATCGTACCATCATCAAGATACGCTACACCTTGGTGTACTTCCTTACCTTCTTTCATAACTTGTACGCGAATCCACTCACCTGCAATAAGAGCTGGTTTCAACACATTTGCCAATTCATTGAGGTTAAGTACTTCAATACCTTGTACGCGAGCTACCTTATTCAAGTTAAAATCATTGGTCATCAACTTCCATTGCTTATCTAAGGCTAGGCGCATCAACTTAGAGTCGACTTCTGTAAGATCATTATAATCGTCTTCTACAACTTCAATAGCAACCTTATTAGCATCTTGCATATCTTTCAAAAATATCTAGACCTCGACGACCGCGGTTGCGTTTTTGTAGCATCTGCAGAGTCCGAAATAATTTGTAACTCGTTTAATACAAAGAGTGGAACCATTAGAGGTCCTTCAATAAAGCCTGTATTACATAGTTCTTTAATACGACCATCAATGATAACAGATGTGTCTAGTAATTTAGGCGTACTAGAAGCTTTTATCTGATTTATGAGTGGAGAACATTTTTAAAAGCGACTTGTTTTTTTAGTGCCCATCTCCGCCCCATTGTTGTACGTAGTTATAGTACATTTCAGGTCCTTTACGAGCCATGAGCTTAAGACCACTATATCCAAAGATAGCACTTAGAATAATAGGAATGTAAGGTCCTATAATAGGCACTTGATTGAATGCAACACCAATTAAATTTGCAATAATAAGACCGAATAATAAACCGATGGTGCCTGCAATCAATTCTTGATTTGGAATATGAGTGAGTAAGCGCTCTAAACGTTTTGCAATTACTAACCCTTGTTTCAAAATAAATGATGAAATCAAATAGCCAATAATAACACCTAACAATGTACCAACAATTAATACTGCAATACGTGCAACTGTTAATGACATATCTCCCATAGTTTCAAACTGAGAAACTAAATACGGATCGATAATAGGATCTAATGTATCCATCCCTACATAGGCAGCTGTACCTACAAGGATGGCTATTACATAGCGCAAAATCCGATAAATCATCAAATCACCTCCTAATTAAGAAAACACGAGCTGCATCGCCTCTTGAATAGATTTGACGCCTCTAATCTTGATAGAACTATCATTATCCTTGATTTGCTTATAATTGCCTTCAGGAATAATAAACTTTTTAAAGCCTAGTTTTTTAGCTTCATTAATACGCTGCTCGATGCGCGGAATGCTTCGAACATTTCCTGTTAAACCGACCTCTCCTAAGATAACCATATCTGTAGGAACAATACGATTTTTTAAATTAGATACTATTGCTACTGCCATAGACAAGTCACAAGCTGGCTCGTTTACTTTAAGTCCACCAATAACGTTAACGTACACGTCTTTATTACCTAATGTAAAGCCACAGCGTTTTTCTAAAACCGCCAATAATACGATTAATCGATTAAGATCGTAACCAATCGCTGTGCGTCTAGGCATGCCAAAGGCCGTGGTAACCACCAAACTTTGCACCTCTACTAAGATTGGGCGAACCCCTTCTAAGTAAATCATGACTGCACTGCCACTTTCCTCATCAGACCGTTCTGCCAATAATGAAGCTGAAGGATTGGATAATTCTTGCAAGCCTTCTTCAACCATAGCGAAATACCAGTTTCAGATGTTGAGCCAAAACGATTTTTAATGGATCGCAATATGCGGAACTGATAAGATCGTTCCCCTTCAAAGTAAAGCACTACGTCTACCATATGCTCTAACATACGTGGACCTGCAATATTGCCTTCTTTTGTGACATGACCAATGATAACCGTAGGAATATTGCGTTCTTTGCAAAATCGAAGGAGTCGAGATGTACATTCTCGAACTTGACTAACACTGCCTGGGGCAGCATCGATATCACCAGTATACATGGTTTGAATAGAATCAATGACAAGTAAGGATGGCGTCATTGCATCAGCTTGCTCAAGTATATAATCTAAATCTGTATCTGCAATAACTTGTAAACGTTCACTATTGATATGTAGTCGTTCTGCCCGAAGCTTAAGTTGTAACTGAGATTCTTCCCCTGATGCATAGAGAACTGTACCTACAGTATCTGCAACCTTTTGAGAAACTTGCAATAATAGTGTAGATTTACCAATACCTGGATCGCCACCTAAAAGCATTAATGCACCAGGTACTATGCCGCCACCTAATACGCGATCAATTTCACCAAAGGTTGTAGATACACGTGTTATAGACGAAATTTCAATATCTGGTAAAGCTGTAGGCTTAGTCGTTTGATTCCCTACACCACGGGAAGGTGTACGGCTATGTTTAGTTTCTTTAATAATTTCTTCAACTAATGTATTCCATTCACCACATTGTGGGCAACGACCCATCCACTTAGAAGACTCAGCCCCACAATTTTGACAGAAGAATACTGATTTTGCTTTTGCCATAATGCCTCAAAATATTTTAATAAGAAAAAAGGTCATGAATGATAACCCATTCATGACCTTTTATGCATAATTTTACTACATGGTTAACTATCATTATCCTATAGTATACCATTTAACTTATATTTTTTATATGAAAGGTAGTCATTAACTGTATATTTTGTGTTTTTTCTATACGCTGACAACGATCTCGTTATCCTTGACATCTGCTTTTATAGTTTTTCCTTCTGTAGCATCTCCTTTCAAAATAAGGTCTGATACAGGGTCCTCAATTAATCGTTGAATAGCTCGTTTTAGTGGTCGAGCCCCCATTGTAAAATCAGAACCTTCCTTAACGAGTAATTGCATCGCCTCAGCTGTGATTTCTAATTGAAGCTCACGCTCTTTAAGGCGTTTTGTAACATCACTCATCAAGATAGAGACAATTTGTTGTAAGTCCTCTTCAGTTAATGGTTGGAATACAATCATTTCATCAATACGATTTAAAAACTCAGGTCTGAAATGACGTTTTACAGCATCCATAACAGATTTCTTAGCTTCTTTAAAATCTATACTATTAGATTGATTTATAGAAGATTCAGATTTTTTAGGAGCTAAGAATCCAAGCTCTGGAGAGTTCTTATGTAAAGCTTTAGCACCTAAATTACTCGTCATGATGATAACTGTATTTCTAAAATCTACAGTTCTACCTTGGCTATCAGTAAGGCGACCATCATCAAGAACTTGTAATAAGATATTAAAGAAATCTGCATGTGCTTTCTCTACTTCATCGAGAAGAACAACACTATATGGTTTACGACGCACCGCATCTGTTAATTGACCGCCCTCTTCATAGCCCACATAGCCTGGAGGGGCACCAACTAAACGTGATACAGTATGCGTTTTCCATATATTCAGACATATCAAGTCGAATCATAGCAGATTCATCGCCGAACAAGGAGGATGCAAGTGCTCTTGCTAACTCAGTTTTACCTACCCCTGTTGGACCTAGGAATAAGAATGACCCAATAGGACGTTTAGGATCCTTTAATCCAGCCCTTGCACGGCGCACAGCTTTAGCTACTGCAGTAACGGCATCATCTTGACCTACTACGCGTTTATGAAGCTCTTTTTCCAAGTGGAGCAAGTTTTCAGATTCTTCTTCTGCTATTTTAGCCACTGGAATCCCCGTCCATTGCGCCACTATTGCTGCTATATCATCTTCTGTAACTACTAACTTTTGATCACTATCTTCTTTTGCTGCAGATTTTTTATCACTAATATCTTTTACTAGAGTTTTCTCTTCATCGCGTAGTTTAGCAGCCTTTTCAAAGTCTTGGGATGTAACGGCTGCTTCTTTCTCATTTTTGACTACCTTTAGACGTTCTTCTAAAGCCTTAACATCTGGTGCTGTAGAAAATACTTGCATACGCACCTTAGATGCAGCTTCATCCACCACATCAATAGCTTTATCAGGCAAGAATCTGTCTGTAATATATCTACTTGATAAGGACACAGCTGCTTTTAACGCTTCATCCGTTATTTTAGCCTTATGGAATGCTTCATAGCGATCTCGTAAGCCCTTTAGAATTTCAAGAGCATCCTCTTCATTAGGTTCTCCTACTTGAACAGGTTGGAAACGACGCTCTAAAGCAGCATCCTTTTCAATGTGTTTTTTATATTCATCAAGAGTTGTAGCACCAATAACTTGGAACTCACCACGTGCTAAGGCAGGCTTCAAAATATTAGCTGCATCCATAGCACCTTCAGTGGCACCGGCACCAACTAACGTATGAATTTCATCGATAAAGATTATCATATCATCATGTTGTTGTACTTCATCGATAGCTTTTTTCAACCGTTCTTCAAATTCACCACGGTATTTAGCACCGGCAAGCATAGCACCAATGCTAAGCGAAATAATTCTCTTATTCCGTAATATTTCAGGTACATTACCGGTAACAATACGTTGCGCTAAACCTTCGGCAATGGCAGTTTTACCTACCCCTGGCTCACCGATGAGAACAGGATTATTTTTAGTTCTACGGCTTAGAATTTGAATAACTCGTTGAATCTCAGTATCTCGACCGATAACAGGGTCAATTTTACCTTGTTTCGCAGACTCATTTAAATCTGTAGCAAAATCAGTTAAGTCACCTAAATCGCCATTGTTATTTGCTCCTTCTTGTCTACCATCATTACCATTAGTACTAGAGCCAAGAATATGACGAATCGCTTCTACTATATCGTCGGTACGAATATTCATAGCCCGTAAAATTCCAACTGCTACACCACCGCCGTCGCTGAGTAAACCGAGTAGAATATGCTCAGTACCAACGTAGTTATGATTCATGCGGTTAGCTACTTGAACAGCTAACTCAAGTACATGCTTAACACGTGGCGTCATATATATAGATGTCGCTTTTTTATTACCGCGGCCCACTTGATTTTCTACAGCTTCAAAAATATCTTCTGTAAGAATACCAAGTTCTTCTAATGCCTTAGCAGCAACACCATTTTTAACCTTTGTTAGTCCGATGAGTACATGTTCAGTGCCTACATAGTCATGTCCCAACTCCAGTGCAGCTTCTTGAGCAAAGGAAAGGACACGCTGTGCATCATCTGTAAACCGTTGCATCATACTATCACCTCATCTATCTATGTAAATTATAATTGTATCTCTTCAAATATATGTAAACAATGGTGGGAAACACCATTGGAATATCAATTGAGTATTTGTGAAATTTATACTATTTTGAAAGTTTTTGACGTATTACTTTAGCTCGATAGCTATCGCGATCGGCCTCTGTTAAATCTTCATTACCTAAATATTTAGTAAGGAAATTAGGTCGAGTTATGGCCACCAACTCATTAAAGGTATCATTTCCCCAAGGTGGTAAAATATCTAAATCTACGCCTAATTGAATATCGCTTAGTTTTGTTAATGCTTCTTTACCATTAACACGGCGCGCATATTGTAGAACGCCGTAGGATCTCCACAGAACATCTTCTAAACCTTCTTTATCATTATGTAATAAAGATTGACGAGATTTACGCTCTTCTGCAATTATGCCTTCTACAATCTTGGTTAATTGCTCAATCGTTGCTTCTTCACTTATTCCCCATAGTACGTTGATTTGAAATTTGGTAAATAGCGCCTAAAGCCTCGGAGCCTTCACCGTACAAACCTCGTACAGAGTATCCTAATTGAATTATGCTACGAATGAGTCGTGTAATTCGCCCAGACATCGTTAAGGCAGGCAAGTGTAACATTACAGATGCTCTCAATCCGGTTCCTACATTTGTAGGGCATGCCGTCAAATAACCAAAGCGTTCATCAAAAGCATAGGGATGCTTGCCTCAATAGCCTTATCGATTTGCACTGCATGGTCATAAGCCTGTTGCAATTGAAGTCCAGAAGCCATTGATTGGATCCGTAAGTGATCCTCTTCATTCACCATAATTACAATAGATGCATCATCAGATACAACCAAGTTACGATATGGTAATTTTTCTTCAAGAGCGGGGCTCATTAAGTGTTTCTCTACTAATACAGCCCTCTCACTTTGACTTAACTGCTCTAGACTAATATTGGAATATTGATGTCCGTCTACATCTTTCAAAGGTTGCAGCAATCCTCTAGATATTGCATTCACTTTTTCTAAAGCAGATATATCATTACGATTTGTAAATAATAGGCCATCAAAGTTTCGAGCCAAACGAATACGACTAGAGATTACAATGTGATCTGTCGCTTCTGTATCGTGGCGTAACCACTGACTTAAAGGAGAGTCCAATATAGTATCTAACATAAGAACCTCCTACTCTTTATCGCCATCGATGATGGCTTCTAATTCTTTAATTTTATCTCTGAAGATAGCAGCCTCTTCAAAATTTTTCAGCTTGAACTGCTGTATCTAATTGATGACGCAATCGTTTCACTTCATATTTAGCTTTTAAACACATTAGTTCCACGACTAGGTACAGTTCCTTCATATTCAGAACTCCCTTGAATACGTTGTAATAAGGGATCTATTTCACTATTAAAAGTCTCATAACATTGACCGCAGCCAAACTTACCTACTCGATTAAATTCGTCATAAGTAATACCACACTGAGGACATCTCTTAGATTGATGAGATTTTAATAAGTTATCTGGATAAACCATATTTTTAAAAAAATCATTGGTAAAAAAGCTATTATCCCACATATCATTCATAAAAGAACTATAGGGAGATAATTTGCCCTCTTGTTGTAACTCGGTAGCGCAAGTACCACAAAGATGTTGTTCCGTCTTTTGATTATTGACGATATTAGTCATATGAATGGTAGCTTCATTCTTATGGCAATGATCACATAACATCGATCATCACTCCTTCCGCAGTGTATCCACCATTGTTGCGTAAAGCTGACGAACAGCCTCATTGCGCTCTTCAATATCTATATTTTCAATCAAAGTAGCAAAAGGAGTTATGCATTAATTGAGCTTCACGACGAGTAATCTTTTCAGATTGAAGTAGTTGGAACAACGATTGATCTACATCTCGCATATCAATTAATCGTTCCACCGTATTTTGACCTTCATAAATACGATATGTCGTTACGGCAGGTAAAGAATCAGAGCTTTCTGGGTTTAGTTTTTTGATGCGAATATACCCACCTAAGCCACGTCTAGATTCAACATCAAAACCACGTTCATTAGAAAAGCGAGTACTCAATACGTAACTAATTTGGGATGGTGCACAATTTAGTTCATCAGCTAATTCGTTACGCTTTAAAATTAGCTTTTCTTGTTCTTCACGCATACGGTCTAATATAAATTTTTCTATTTTATCAGCTATCATGCTCATAAAAAACACCCCTTTAAAATATATTTACTATAGTTTTTTTGACTATTTGTTCTTTGATACAATTCCATTATATTTGACTATTTGACTTTAGTCAATATAAAAGTCAAACTTCATAGTACTCACATTTGACCTATTATCTACTTTTTATACATTTTTAAAAATTAGGAAAAGCTTTTATTATACCTGAGTTTTTTTCTATATATATAATAAGTCAAATCACACTAAATAGTTTTGACTTTTTATTCTATTTTTTTAATTCATTTTTTTAATTCATTGTTCTATGATTGGACTTAATCTTTAATTCTATGTATAATAAATGAGATATTATATTCTGAAAGAAGGTGTTATTATGGCAGAAGCATTAGGACAAGAACTGTTAATTGATTTATATTCCTGTGACGAAGATGCAATTTCATCCGCTACAGCTGTACAAGAAAGTGTAGCTACTGCATTTGATTTAGCTGAACTTGATGTTGATGAAATCAGTTGTCAGGTTATGGACGAGGAGATCGCCCTCCTTTCTGTTGCACCAGGCTTTCACTTTACATTGCACACATATCCTGCATTAGGTTATGTAGCAGTTGATTTGTACTCTTTCGAGCAATCCTTACCACTTACATTGATTATGAAAGCATTGCGTAAATCTTTCAGAGCAGAAAAGGTAAAGCAACGAGTGTACAACGCGGTGACTTTGGCAACGAACGAGACATGAAGCCGCGTCGTAAAACTAAAATCACTACTCTTGGTCGCGTATCTCGCACAAGAATTCAACTCAAACAAACAGGCGGCAAATTGAAAAAACAAAGTGCTAAGGTTATTAAAACATTAGCTAAAAAAAGTGGCTTAAAGAAATAAAAAAAGCTAGAGGTTATGATATATACCCTATTTACTGGTTGTCCAATAAAGGGAGTACATATCAGTTATCCTCTAGCTTTTTTATATGTTATTATCTACGAACCATTAACGCTTCAAGATCGAGAACATCTGCAATTTCATCAACGTCATCACAGAGATATTCGGCATCAGCTTCTTTTAGTTCAGCTTCTGTACCATAACCATAAGTAACACCGACGGAGATACAACCAAGTTCATTGGCTGCTTCTACATCATACTTACGATCCCCAACCATGAATGTCATACGATTACCATTTTCATCAGTTAATGGATTACCACAAAGTTCAAGAGCTTTTTCAAGGATTTCTTTCTTATGTAACAATCCACGTTCATAATTAGCACCAACGATTACATCAAAATAAGGTGTCAATTCAAAATGATCTAAAATATCCTTAGCATAATGTTCTGGCTTTGCCGTAGCCAAAGCAATCGTATATTGTTCAGTTTTACATTTAGCTAATAAGTCTACAATATTTGGATATACTGTATTTTCGAACTTACCAATCGTTCCATACCGTTCACGAAACTTGAAGTATGTTTCTTCAGCTTGCTCAAAAGTCATGCCACAATGTTCTTGGAAGGCATCTACCAATGGTGGCCTAAGAACAATTGCAATGTTTCTTCATCAGGTACGTCATAGCCAAAATATTCTAAGGCAAACTTAATACTTTTTAAAATACCTTCTTGAGAGTCTGTCAAAGTACCATCTAGGTCAAATAATATTGTCTTTTTCATATTATTTCTTTAAAGCCTCTTTTAATGTATGCCATGCAAGAACTGCACATTTAACACGAGCTGGCATGTTAGAAATATTTTGTAATGCCATAGCATCTTCTAATTGTTCTAACTCGCTTTCGTCAGTAATCTCTTTTTTGATCATACCTAAGAAAACTTCAACCAAGCGTAGAGCTTCCTCTACGGATTTACCTTTGATAATATCAATCATCATAGATGCAGAAGCTTGGCTAATAGCACAACCAGAACCAGTATATGCTGCATCTTTTACAATGCCATCTACTACATTAAGTTGTAATGTTAAATCATCACCACAACTAGGGTTATGACCATGTTCAGAAGTTGTGAATTCAGTTAACTCATGTTTATTACGTTTATCTTGGTTATGTTCCAAAATAAGTTCCGTATATAGTTGATCCATTTCCATTGATGGTAATCTCCTAATCTTTAAAGCCCATGACTGAACGAACAGTCTTCAATACTTCGAGGAAGGCATCAAGGTCTTCCTTACGAGTGTACAAGTACATACTTAAACGCGTAGATGCAGATACATTGTAGAATGCACCTAATGGTTGTGCACAGTGGTGACCAGAGCGCACACAAATGCCTTTTGCATCTAAGATAGTTGCTACATCGTGAGGATGTACATCATCTATAGTGAAAGCAATTACACCATGCTTCTCTTTCGGATTTGTAGAACCGATTACATTAACATGCGGTAGCTCTAACAATTTAGGTAAAATGTAAGCAACCAATTCTTCTTCGTACGCTTCAATCGCATCCATACCAAAGGATTCTAAATAATCGATAGCAGCATGCAAGGAAACAGCACCATCTGCATTTGGTGTACCAGCTTCAAATTTGTATGGCAATTCATTGAACGTAGCAGATTGCTCTTTTACATATTCAATCATATCGCCGCCCAATAAGAATGGAGGCATTGCTTCTAATAATTCTCTTTTACCATAGAGTACACCAATACCTTGGGATGCACACATTTTATGGCCAGAGAATACAAAGAAATCACAATCAAGTTCTTGAACGTCAATTTTTTTATGAGGTGTAGATTGAGCACCATCAAGAACGACAACAGCACCAACAGAGTGTGCTTTTTCTGTCAATTCTTTTTACAGGGAACTCCATGCCCAAAACATTACTAATGTGGGCAAAAGCAACGATCTTAGTAGTTTCATCAATTTTTATTGATTTCACCGTCTTTTAAATGACCGCTTTCATCAAGGTACATATATTCCAATGTAGCCCCTGTCTTTTTCAGCCACATATTGCCATGTAACAAGGTTTGCGTGATGTTCAGCAACAGTAATAATGATTTTATCGCCTGCTTTAAGGTTATTAAGACCATAGCTATGGGCAATTAAATTCATAGATTCTGTCGTATTACGTGTGAAATACAACCTCTTCTCGCTCACGGGCATTGATAAATTCCACTACACGATCACGAGCGTTTTCATATGCTTCAGAAGCTTCAATAGCCAAAACATGAGAACCACGATGTGGATTACCATTATGCTGAGTCATATGCTCTACTACACGATTCACTACAACTTGAGGTATTTGTGCAGTTGCACCGCTATCTAAATAGATAACGCGGTGCCCATTATGCTCTTTATGTAATATAGGAAAATCTTTATATGCTTCTGCAATAGGTCTCATAAAACGCCTCTTTAAATCTTATTACGTACAGCTGCTAATGCTGCTTCTTCAATCGTTTCATCACCAATGCGATCAATAATAGGACGAATCATAGATTCAACGATAATATGTTTAGCTTCTACTTCACTAAAGCCACGGCTCATGAGGTAGAACAATTTATTATGATCAATTTGGCCTGCACTTGCTGCATGGTTACCTACTACATTATCCTCTTTACACAACAAGAGTGGTAAAGAAATGGATTTTACAGTAGGGTCTAACAACAAGCAAGTATCTTCTTCCGCGCCTTCAGATGCAGTTGCACCATGTAGGAAATCAAGGGTACCACGGAAGGATTTTTTAGCATTGCCACTAAGAGCACCTAAGTTATGAATATCACTGACAGATTTTTTGCCGCCATGACTCATAATCATAGAAATATCAAATTTTTGCTCTTTATTACCAAGATAAGCAATGTCGTGAATAATGTGAGATTTTTTACCTACTAAATCATGATAGTAGTTCAAGATATTTTCACTACCGCCAATTTCGATATTGATATATTCAACGTCAGCGTTATCTTCTAATTTAGTGTATCGATGCTCGATATGTTGTACGTGTTCAGGTAAAAGATTTACCTTTTTCACTACAACTTTACCAGTTGCTTTAACATCATATTCGTTAAGGTAGCTTACATTAGTTACTGCATCACCAGAACCAGTAACAAAAAATTGAACTTCTAGTTCAGCACCTTCACCAACGATAAATTGGAATCGATTTGCTACGCGAGCTGTAGCATCGATGCGGATACCTACAACCTCTTTCGCATTTGCAGGAACGTTAATAGCATAACCTTCTGCTTTTTCCACCAAACCTTGAACCGCTTCTTTATTAGCGCCTTCATATTTGCCTTCTAATAATGCTGTGCCGACAGGCAATGGTGAAAGTATATTTTCATTCGCTTCAACAGCGATAGATTGTACTGCTGTATCTTCTCCAGCTAGAGAGCCTACAGTATGGTTAACACGTAACCATCTGAACGTCGGTCTAGGGAGTTCATTAAATAGTAATTCGCTCATAATTCCTCCTTAACCGATAGAACCTTCTAATTCAAGATTGATTAGGTTGTTCATTTCTACTGCATATTCAAGTGGCAATTCTTTAGAGATTGGCTCTACGAAGCCACGAACAAGCATTGCACGAGCTTCTTCTTCACTGATACCACGAGTCATGAGATAGAAAATCGCTTCATCGGAAATACGACCGATTTTAGCTTCATGACCTAAGTCCACATTATCAGTTTTCAACAATAATTGCTGGAATTGTATCAGATTGAGACTCAGCATCAAGCATCAAGGATTCACAAGAAACCGTTGCTTTTGAATGTTCAGCATTAGGACCAATTTTTAAAAGACCACGGTAGATAGCTGCGCCACCGGATTTAGAAATAGATTTAGAGTTTACATTACTTGTTGTATATGGTGCGTTGTGAACCACTTTACAACCTGTATCAAGGAATTGGCCTTCACCAGCGAATGTTACACCTGTAAATTCAGCATGTGCACCTTCACCGTTAAGGATACTCATTGGATACAAGCAAGATACTTTGGAACCGAAGGAACCAGATACCCACTCAATAGTACCACCTTTACCTACAACACAACGTTTTGTATTAAGGTTGTACATATTTTTGGACCAGTTTTCAATTGTAGAATAACGCAAAGTAGCATTATCTTTTACGAACAATTCAACGGCACCTGCATGAAGGTTAGATACGTCATATTTAGGCGCGGAACAACCTTCGATAAAGTGCAATTTAGCACCTTCTTCTACGATAATCATCGTATGTTCGAACTGACCCAGCACCTGGTGCATTCAAGCGGAAGTAGGATTGCAATGGAATATCTACTTGTACGCCTGCTGGAACATATACGAAGGAACCACCAGACCAAACAGCACCATGAAGAGCTGCCCATTTATGGTCAGTAGGAGGAATCAATGTCATCCAGTATTTTTTTAACGATTTCTTCATGCTCATGAAGAGCTGTTTCAATATCAGTATAGATAACACCTTGTTTTACAAGATCTTCTTGAATACTGTGATAAACAACTTCAGAGTCATACTGAGCACCAACACCAGCTAAAGATGTTTTTTCCGCTTCTGGAATACCTAAACGGTCAAAAGTGCTTTTAATTTCTTCTGGAACTTCGTCCCAGTTTTCTTTCATATCTACTTTTGGCTTAACATAAGTATGGATATTAGCCATATCTAAGCCAGAAATATCAGGGATCCAGTTAGGAATGCCCATACGATTATAGATTTCAAGAGATTTCAAACGAAACTCTAGCATCCATTCCGGTTCATTTTTATTAGACCAAATCTCACGGATAATATCTTCCGTTAAACCAGCATCAGCGATATAAGAATATTCAAAGTCATTCTTAATGTCGTAGACACCACGGTCCATATCCGCGACTTGGGTTTTCTTTCTTTCTTCCATTATGCCTCCTATGCTAATGCTTTGTATGCGTCGTAACCTTTTTCTTCAATTTCACGTACAAGAGAAGCATCACCAGTTTTAACGATTTTACCGTTGATCAATACATGAACATAGTCAGGGTTCAATTTTTGTAAGATTTGATTGTGGTGAGTGATGATTAATACAGCGTTTTCTTCGTTGTGGAAACGTTGTACCCCTTCAGACACAATACGAACCGCATCTACGTCAAGACCGGAGTCAGTTTCGTCAAGAATAGCCAATTTAGGATTCAAAATGGACATTTGAAGAATTTCATTTTTCTTGCGTTCACCACCAGAGAAACCTTCATTAACATAACGTTGTGCATAAGATGTGTCGAAGGACAATTCATCCATCTTTTCTTTCAATTCTTTTTTGAAAGATAAAGCGCGAACGTTTTTACCAGTAATTGTGGATTTAGCTGTACGAATGAAGTTTTCTACAGTAATGCCAGGAATGGAGATTGGATGTTGGAAGGACATAAAGATACCTGCTTTCGCACGATCATTTACTGCATCTTCCGTAATATCTTTACCATCAAAAATGATAGAACCGCTATCTACTGTATATGTAGAGTTACCCATGATTGCATTGGCAAGTGTGGATTTACCAGCACCATTAGTCCCCATTACTACGTGAATTTCACCTTTATTAATTGTTAAGTCGATACCTTTTAAGATTTGTTTGTCTTCAACGGATACCTTTAAATCTTTTATCTGAAGTAATTCAGCCAAAATGTTCACTCCTTTTTATTTGTATGTACCATAGGAACATACATGCGTTATATGTAAAACGTATATACTGACACATATAAAAAGGCGGTACGCACTAACGTGAATACCGCCGTAATTCTCGCCAACTTAGCAAGTATGTGCATAACAATCTACAATTATTATACATTCTTATCTAAATGATAGCAAGATATTCCTACTAAAATATACAGGAATTAAAAGAATATCAAGTATTACATATATTGATAGGTTTTATTTAATATTCATTCTCATCCTATTCGATTCTCAATATTAAATTAGAGGTTGGAAAAATCAAGGGTTCCAAACAAGTCATCATATGTTTCAGCACGACGAATTTGTGTAACAGAACCATCTTTATGTAACAATAACTCGGCAGAACGCAATTTACCATTATAGTTGAAAGCCCATGGAGTGACCATGCGCACCAGCATCATGAATGATGATACGATCGCCCATATCGATTTTTGGCAATTCACGTTGAATAGCAAATTTATCATTATTTTCACATAAAGAACCTGTTACATCATATACATGATCCTTAGGCGCATTTTCTTTACCCATTACAGTGATGTGATGATAAGAACCATATAATGCAGGACGCATTAAGTCAGCCATACAAGAATCAAGACCGATATATTGACGATAAATGTCCTTTTTGTGAATCGCCGTAGAAACAAGGTAACCGAACGGGCCTGTAACCATACGGCCACATTCGTAAGCTAACGCAACATCACTGAGACCATTAGCTACGAGGATTCTATTATAAGCTTCCTCTACACCCTTGCTAAGTGCCTTGAAATCTACAGGTGTTTGATCTGGCTTATAGGCAACACCTACACCACCACCAAGATCGATAAACTCAACATTGATACCAAGTTCATTTTTAATATCTACTGCTAGATTGAAGCAAATTTCAGCAGTGCCTACTAAACCATCAATATCAAGCTCGTTAGATACAACCATTGTATGGATACCAAAGTGTTTTACACCTTTAGCTTGCAATTGTTTGTAAGCTTCAAAACTTTGATCACGAGTCATGCCGTATTTAGCTTCTTCAGGAATGACCGATAATCGTATTACCACCCTTCTTTTAAGGAGCCTGGATTATAGCGTACACAGAATGTATCAGGTAAAGAACCACGATTCTTTTCTAAGTATTCAATATGAGTAATATCATCAAGATTGATAATAGCGCCCATATCTAATGCTTTTTTATACTCCACATATGGAGTGTCATTAGATGTGAACATAATATCGTGGCCTGTGATTCCTACTTTTTCACATAACAATAACTCTGCCAAGGAAGAGCAGTCTGCCCCAACTCCCAATTTTTGTAGTACACGCATGATATATGGATTTGGAGTTGCTTTTACAGCAAAATATTGCTTAAAGCCCTTATTCCAAGAAAATGCGTTAATGAAGGATTTCATATTTTCAATGATGCCCTCTTCGTCATAAATATGGAATGGAGTCGGATATTGAGCAATAATATTTTCTAATTGTTCAACCGTAAAGGGAACTGTTTTTGTGTTCATAACAACCTCTCTACATAAATAAAAGACCCATCAAACGATGAGACTAGTATCTACATTATTATTTAAATTAGCTATATAAGCCAAAGCGATCTACATCATATAGAACCGTAGAACTGTATCTAATAATTTATTATATCAAATAAACCTAAATTAAATTCTATAGAATTATATCATAATTTGTATACAAAATCAATTTTCTCGATATTTGTATGGTTAATATAAAAATAATCCTAATGAACTGAAACCATGTTGTTTCTAATTCATTAGGATTATTATAGGTCTATTTATTGTGCCTTAAGCAGTTGATTACATCATACCGCCCATGCCACCCATTGGAGGCATTGCTGGAACTGCAGCATTTTCTTCTACTTTGTCAGCTACGATTGTTTCAGTAGTCAATACAAGAGATGCGATAGATGCAGCATTTTGAAGAGCAGAACGAGTAACTTTAGCAGGGTCTACGATACCAGCTTTAACCATGTCGATATATTCTTCAGTCAAAGCATTGAAACCGATACCAGAGTCAGTATTTTTAACTTTTTCTACTACAACAGAACCTTCAAGACCAGCATTATAAGCGATTTGACGAAGTGGTTCTTCTACAGCGCGTTTTACAAGGTTGATACCAGTTTGAACATCACCAGTAGCTTCTAATGTATTTAATGCAGGGATGATATCGATGAATGTAGTACCACCACCAGCTACGATACCTTCTTCAACTGCAGCGCGTGTTGCATTCAATGCGTCTTCGATGCGAAGTTTTTTATCTTTCATTTCAACTTCTGTAGCAGCACCTACTTCGATAACTGCAACACCACCGGACAATTTAGCAAGACGTTCTTGTAATTTTTCGCGGTCGAATTCAGAAGTTGTTTCTTCAACTTGTGCACGGATTTGATTTACGCGTTTAGCGATTACTTCTTTATCGCCTACACCGTCGATGATTGTAGTTTCATCTTTAGTAATGCGTACTTGACGAGCTGTACCAAGATCTGTAAGCTCTACAGAATCAAGCTTACGGCCCATATCTTCAGTGATTACAGTACCACCAGTCAAGATTGCGATGTCTTCAAGCATAGCTTTACGACGGTCACCGAAACCAGGCGCTTTAACAGCTACAGCTTTGAATGTACCACGCAAGCGGTTAACTACTAAAGTAGCCAATGCTTCACCTTCTACATCTTCAGCGATGATAAGAAGTTCTTTACCAACTTTTACCACTTTTTCAAGTGTTGGCAACATATCAGCAATTGCGCTGATTTTACGGTCTGTAATCAAGATGAATGGATTATCCATAACAGCTTCCATACGATCAGGATCAGTTACCATGTAAGGAGAAATGTAGCCACGGTCGAATTGCATACCTTCTACTACATTTAATGCAGTTTGCAAGCCTTTAGATTCTTCTACAGTGATAACGCCATCGTTACCAACTTTTTCCATAGCTTCAGCAATTAAGCCACCGATTTCTTCATCAGCAGCGGATACGCTAGCAACTTGAGCGATTTCAGCTTTACCAGAAACTTTGATGGAGCGTTTTTTGATTTCTTCAACCAAAGTTTTTACTGCTGTTTCAATACCTTTTTTCAAGATCATTGGGTTTGCACCAGCTGCTACGTTACGCATACCTTCTTGAATCATAGCTTGAGCCAATACAGTTGCAGTAGTTGTACCGTCACCTGCTACGTCATTAGTTTTAGTAGCAACTTCTTTTACTAATTGTGCACCCATGTTTTCAAATGGATCTGGAAGTTCGATATCACGAGCAATAGTTACACCATCATTTGTAATTGTTGGGGAACCGAATTTTTTATCTAAAACAACATTACGGCCTTTTGGACCTAATGTAACTTTTACAGCATTTGCCAATTGATCAACGCCACGGCCTAAAGCGCGACGAGCTTCTTCATTAAACAAGATTTCTTTTGCCATATGAATTACCTCCTAGATAGTAACACTATCGAATGTAACGAAATATATGTGCCCTTAAGCAATATTGAATGTATCATCAGTATTTATAGTCTTACAAGACTGTAGATTAGCTATTATAGTACTGCTAAGATATCGCGCTCGCTAATAATCAAGTGAGTAGCGCCATCGATTTCTAATTCACTACCAGCATATTTTGCGAACATAACAGTGTCGCCAACATTAACTTCTGGAGCTACACGTTGACCATTGTCATATACTTTACCAGCACCTACAGCTACGACTACACCTTCTTGAGGTTTTTCTTTTGCTGTATCAGGAAGGAAGATACCACTTTTTGTTTTTTCTTCTTTTGCTTCTAAACGGATAAGAACGCGGTCAGCTAATGGTTTTAACATATGATGTCACTCCTTATTTACTAGATATTCTTTATACTTTATTAGCACTCTAACTCATTGAGTGCTAATCACATGTATTATTATAACCTATGTCAAAAATAATTGCAAGTAAAAGTTTTTGATTTTTTTGACTTTTTAGTCTTTATATGAATTAAAAGCAAAAAACTAGTATAAGTTTTAATCCTCATACTAGTCTTTTCTACTATTTTGAAACTTGATGAATCAAAGCTTTGCAGATATTAACAATACTATCTCGTTTCTTCATACTTAGGGCGCGAATACGATTATAAGCTTCCTCTTCAGATATAGAGTATAGCTCCATTAATATCCCGGTCCCTTTTTGAATGATTTTACGATCTTCTAAGGACTGTTCTAATTCAGCCATTTTCTCACGTAGCTGAGCATCACTTTTATAACGACCTAATGCCATTTCTAAAGTAGGTACCAATTGTTCCTCACGAACAGGTTTAATTAGATATCCATATACGCCTGAGTCTCTAGCTTTATCGATTAAATCTTGTTGACTATAACTAGTTAATAGACACAACAGGTGCTTCATGGTGAAAGCCAATTTGCCGAGCAGCTTCAATACCATCTAATTCTGGCATTTTAACATCCATTAAAATGATATCCGGTTTATGCTGCTTACAGAATTGTATAGCTTCAACGCCATTGGTTCCCTCTGCTACGACCTCATGACCGCAAGACTCAATAATATCTCGCAAATCCATGCGTATAAGGGATTCATCATCGACGATTAAAACGCGCATTTACGCCTCCTTCTTCATATGTATTGTGGCCAATACACCATGACCAGTATTTTCTATGGATAAACTTCCCTTTAATTCATGAGTAACTAAATTATTTATAATTGTAAGCCCCAATCGTTTATTAGAGGAAATAGAAAAATCATTAGGCAATCCTTTGCCATTATCTGTGAAAGCTAATTTAATGTTTCCACCGATGTCATTAACATGAAGATGAATTTCTCCATGCTCCCCTTCTAGGCCATGTTCTAAGCTATTAGTGATTAATTCATTAATGATAAGAGATACATAACTTGCCATATGAGAAGAAATCAATATATCTTCTCCACTATAAGTAAAGGTAACCTCTTGGTCTTGTCTGACCATACTCATACGCAATAATCGACATAGCTCATCATAAATGGATCGTATACCAATATAATCCTCATCATAATGAGACACTATATCGTGAACTAGAGCCATACTTTCAATACGATTTATTCCCTCTTGAAGAGCCTGTTTTACCTCTGGTAAGCTTGAACGTCTCGCCTCCATACGCAATAGACCAGCTACAGTTTGTAAGTTGTTTTTTACGCGGTGATGTACCTCTTTGATAATTGAGTTTTTCACCAACAATTCTTGTTGTTGCTTACTTTCACGAGTGCAATCATGTAACACTAAAAAACATCTCGTTTCATTACGGCCCATAGCAATAGGAATCATATGCTGACGAATCACCATATCTTGATATATTTCTTCACTAGTATATATAGTTCTATCTGCCAAGACTTGTTGGATAGCCGAGATTTTTAAAGTACTGCTATAAATAGATGAACCTACTAAGCGTCGATCAAAGCCTAATAAGTCTACCAATTGTAATGCAGCATCATTGCCGTATAGAATTTTATGAGAATCATCAAAGATAATTAAACCATCAAAATAAGAGATAGGTTCGTAAGATTGGATTTGTTCATCCGTAGCAGTCAGCATGAGACGTTGCATCGTATCAGATAAAGTATATTCTTGTTCATATTGCTCTACCTTGATAGATGGGAGACAGTGTAAAGGAAATACCACCAATGATACGTCCTCCATTGTCTACTACAGGAAAAACATGCTGCCTAAACTCATGATCTCCCCCAATGAGTGGCTGCCCATTTTTCATCATTACATGCCAAGTATGATTGCCTTTTACATGACGTGTAACGATTCCAGTTTCACTGCGTTCTATACATAACATATCAGCACGCTGTTGTACATCACCATGTGATTTCTTCAGCAGGGGCGTAAAAATCTGTATCCTTTGACGGGTCAAAGACTCGCCAAAGGATATAAGTTTACTAATATGCTCAAGTAATGAGGTTTGTAATGGTCCTAATGGTGTTGTATTTAAAATATCTTGACCAATATCCACAATTAATCCTCTTTCCAAGATACATGACCAATTTCTACGCTTGGTTTTGCATTCAATGTTAAGTCGCCAAATTTACCAGCTTGTGCCATGTAATAGGCTCGACAACCAATCATAGCCGCATTGTCCGTAGACAAAATTTTATGAGGCTTGTAATAAGTAAAGCCTTCTTCTTGGCACATAGCTTCTAATGCTTGTTGTAACCCCTTGTTAGCAGATACACCACCCGCAATAGTAATACGTGTTTCACCTAATGTGTGAGCTGCATCTTTTGTTTTTTCTACAAGCACATCAACGATGGCCTTTTGGAAGGACGCTGCCACATCGGCTTGATTGATGGGCTCATTCTTTTGTTGTTTGCTATTTAAATAGTTTAATACTGCTGATTTCAAGCCACTAAAACTGAATTCAAAATTACCAGGTTCGCTCAAAGCCTTTGGAAACTCGATGGCATCAGCATCACCTTCCGCAGCAAGAGCATCAATATGAGGACCACCTGGGTATGGGAAGCCCATGACACGAGCAATTTTATCAAAAGCTTCACCAGCTGCATCATCTCGTGTTTGGCCAAGAATATCAAATTCTTCGTACCCTTTTACATGAACTAGCATTGTATGACCACCAGATACGACGAGGCTCAAAAATGGAGGCTCTAATTCTGGATTAGCTAAGAAATTAGCAAAAATATGACCTTCCATATGGTGAACTGGCACCAAAGGGATGCCTGTAGCAAAGGATAAACCCTTTGCTGCTGCTACACCTACCAACAGTGCACCAACAAGGCCGGGACCATAGGTAACACCAATGTGGTCGATATCTTGTAAGGTCACATTCGCATCTCGTAGCGCTTGATCTATAACAGGTATAACTTGTTCTATATGGTGACGCGATGCGATTTCTGGTACAACGCCACCAAATTTCTATGAATCGGCACTTGGCTAGAAATAACATTAGATAAAACAGTTCGTCCATCCTTTAAGACAGAGGCTGATGTTTCATCACAGCTACTTTCCAAGGCTAATGTGTATATACTCATTCTATTTCCTCTGAAACGAGAGACATAATGTACGCATCTTCCGTAGGCTCTGAATAGTACTCTTTACGAATTCCTTTTACAGAAAAACCTAAATTTCTATACATAGCCAATGCGGCTAAATTAGATATGCGCACCTCTAAAAAGATTTCGTGCATGCCTCGCGAAAAACATTCATCAATTAATTGCTTTGTAAGTTTTGATCCATATCCTTTACCACGGGCAGAAGGCAAAATGGCAATATTCGTAATTTGACCTTCATCGTATACAAGCCAAGCACCTGCATATCCTACAATGTGGTTCTCCTCACAAATTACCATATATAGTTTATTTGCTGCACCTTCCAGCTCAGCGAGAACAGATTCTAACCTCCAAGGAACAGAAAAGGACTGCTGTTCGATCTCATAAATAGCGTGAGCATCCTCAATAGTGGCTAAACGTATCTCCATCATTCTGCACCTGCTGCCTCGGTCACTACTACGGTAGGATTTTGGCTCAACATGGCAGGATTATCCTTATGGCGTTCTTCCCATAATACTTCCGCTTCTGAGCGGCGAATATAATACGGTTCCATATCCATAGGATCAGATACTTCATTTGTATCTATTAACTTACGACCAGCTAACAGTAACGAACTAGCCTTCGGAATACGTTGTGATATATCTAGAATCGTTAAATTAGTATCCTTTTCCTCTAACAGTTTTTCAATACGTTTAATGCCATCCCCAAGGAATAATACTTTATCATCATTTGCTCTAAATCGGTCTAACAAATCACTTGCAGGTATAACAAATGGCTCTTCCTTGCACACTAGTTCATGATCTTCGTATTGATAAATGCCCGCATAGACATGTTTCTTCTGTGCATCAATAACGGTACAAATTGTATGATCTGTATAGGATACATTGTGCGCTAAGCTATCCATAGTCATAACACCATATAAAGGAATTTGTAGGGCGTAAGCCATTGCCTTTGCTGTCCCCATGCCAATGCGTAAGCCCGTAAAGGAACCAGGCCCAATACTAACTACGATTCCTTTTAATTCATTTCTTTCAACTTGAGAGGCACGTAACAACATATCGATATGAGGTACTAATTGCTCGGAATGAGTCAATCCAGCTTGGATGGTCAATTCCCCTATAAGGTTATGTTCGTCCATCAAGGCCACACTCGATACGAGTGAGCTCGTCTCAATTCCCAACCACATATGGGCCTCCTATTTCTGCTAAATCTTCCGCTGTAAGGTAATCACTACCTAAAATAATAGATCGGCTTGTATCGTCAATGGACGTTAAATAAATCCATAATGTTTCATCAGGCAATTCATCAGGGAATTTATCTGCCCATTCCACAATGGATACACAATCTTCTGTATATTCGTAAAAGCCAATATTTTCCAGTTCACTAATATCATCCAAGCGATACACATCAAAATGATATAAATGCGTTCGATTCACATCATAGGTATTCATAATGGCAAAGGTAGGACTTGTAATCTCCTCTGTTACGCCAAAGCCTTTAGCTATGCCCTGGGATAAATGAGTTTTACCCGTCCCTAAATCACCAATTAAGGCAATACATAAAGGATCTCCATTCTGTTGTACCCATTTACCGAGTATCTGTCCAAATTGTTGTGTATCTTCTACTGTATGTGTCTCTAATTGGACCTGTGCCTTATGATTCATGAAAATGATTATATCCTTTCGCTTCTATGGTCTTAATCGTTCTATCATGTGTTACCATCTCAACCTTTGGAGGTCCAGTTACAACCTCTCCAATCAATGTAATACCTGCTAGATTTCTAATTTCGGAACTAATGACTTAGGGGCCGTAAATACTAGTTGAAAGTCTTCTCCACCATATAGAGCATAATCTACTGGCTTAGTTTGTAAATGCTTCGCTAATGCGTAGGTTTCTTCATGCAGTGGAATAGCTGATTCCTCTACAAGGATAGAAACATTGCTAGCAGATGCAATTTCATTTAATTCACTACCAAGACCATCACTAATATCATTCATACTATGAACACCTAACTGTCTCAATTGTTCCCCTAATTCAATTTGAGGATCTGGACGTTGATGACCTATCTTGGTCATATCATACCCTTCTAGATTGTATGAAAGTGCACCTAACCCAGTAGCAGCATAGCCTACATAATTAGTAATGCCGACAACATCGCCTACTTGAGCACCACTGCGCATAACCGCAGTTCCTTTAGGTACCTCACCAATAATCGTTACGGTCCACACCATAGGTCCTTCCGTGCGCACTGTGTCACCACCTAATATATTTAGCTTATATCGTTGGCATTGAGCTTTAATACCTTTATATATTTCATCTAAAATTTTTGTATCTATATGTGGGGGGGCTGCAACAGATAAAACGATTTGTTTTGGGGTTCCCCCCCATAGCCGCTATATCACTTAGATTAGCCGTCATGAGCCGATATCCTACATCATAAGGCATCATATAGTGAAAGCTAAAATGAACCCCTTCTACCATCGTATCCGTACTAATGAGTTGATCCATATCTGGTGCGGCACTATATACTGCACAGTCGTCACCAATACCATACACTACGGTACTAGAGTCATATATTGTATTATCTTGAATTTGGCGAATGAAATTAAATTCCCCTACATCTTTTAATTGCATCTGATCACCTAGTTTCTGATTATTATACTCATTGTATTGTAACATATATAAAAGACAATCAGAACCACCCGTAAAACGGGTGGTTTGCTCACGGGCTATAAGCCCGTAGTACTAGGCCAGCGTCTAAAGGCGCTGGCTTTCACTACGTTCAAGCCGCATAGCCATTGACTCGTAACGGTCCCCTTAAAGGGGATATGTATTACTTGCTACCCTTAAAAGGGTCCTCATATTCTTTTACACTAAGTTTATCTTTCATTTGGTCATGTAATTCTTGCTCACGTATATATTTTTTTACGGTAGCTTCATTTAATCCTACCGTACTTACATAATATCCCTCGGACCAAAAGTGTCTATTTCCAAATTTATACTTTAAGTTTGCGTGTTTATCGAACATCATTAGCGCACTTTTACCCTTTAGATATCCCATAAAAGATGAAACTGATATTTTAGGTGGAATTAACACTAGCATATGCACATGATCTGCCATAAGCTCCCCCTCTATAATCTTGACGCCCTTATATTCACATAAACGTCTCAGTATTTCACGTAAACTATTTCTGTATTGATTATATATAACTTTACGTCTATACTTAGGTGTAAATACTATGTGGTATTTGCATAACCATTTTGTGTGCGCAAGGCTCTGTGTCTTTGTTGCCATATAAAATCACCTTTCTTTTGTATATAATGCGGCTTGAACACCTATATTATACTTAAGCAAGGTGATTTTTTTGTATAACTTTCGTTGCCGCACCCGCATAGCGGGTGGTTTTATGATTCGCGACTACGTCGCGAACCAGTCTAAAGACAATAACAAAAATAGCAGATAGTTGATATATCAACTATCTGCTATCAATGTTCCTAAGGGAATTATTTTTGATTAAGTTCGTCATCCGTTTAACTGGATCTTTAGTATCAAAGGAGCCTACTGCAGGAACCTTTTTACCATCGCTGACGAAGAGAACACCATTAATGTTATCAAAGGATGTCAATGTATTGACAATGGCAGCCATTTGTAATTTAACAGTTAAGTCCCCACCATTACCTTTTACGAAGGCATTGTTTACTTCAACAGAAGCAATGCCGTCCTTTACAGTAACAGATGTAATCTCAATATCCTTAGTGAATATTGGATATTTTTGAGCTCTGTCAGCTTTTAACATCGCTAGAAGAGCTGCTTTCGGCGTTACTTTATTCGCCTCCATCTCAACGGTCTGTTGTTTTACCCCAGAACCATCCTCTGTTGGTACAAAGAATACCATCTTAACCTTTTCTTGAGATACTTTTGTAGTTTCTGCATCCTTATTGACTTTCGCCTCTTGCACAGGCTCGCTTTTACCTGTTGTAGGAGCTTGTTCAGGTGTACAACCTGCTGCAAATGCTAGCATGCCTACACAGAGGATCGAAAGAACTTGTTTACGTAATTTCATCGATTAACCTCCAAAGTAATTAGCAATACCATTTGCAATGCGATTAGCAAAGTCTTCTTGTGTTTGAGCAGATTGTAATGCTCGTTCCTCGTTAGGGTTGGAGATAAAGCCAAGCTCTACGAGAATTGCAGGCATATTAGAATGTCTCAACACGTATAAGTTCCCCTCTTGAATGCCACGGTCACCATTGAAACCAGGTGTATTAGCAATTTGAGTTTGAACCTTTTGTGCCAATCTAGCATCATTACCTGATTTACTGTAGTAGTATGTTGCAATACCACCCACGCTTGGGTTAGTGAAAGCATTGATATGAACACTTACAAGAACATCAGAATTGTTTCGGTTCGCAATATTAACGCGAGCACCTAATTCTTCAACACCACTTGCATTAGGGCTATATACGTCTACGTCTGTAGTACGTGTCATAACTACTTTAGCACCACGGCTTTCCAAAGCGGATTTCAAATACTTAGAAATTGGTAATGTTACATTTTTCTCTTGTAAGCCATGTGGTCCTATGGCACCGGAGTCGCTACCACCATGACCAGGGTCGATAGTGATTGTTTTACCAGATAAACCACCGCTACTTGAGTATTTACCGGATCCAGCCGGTACATTTTTCGCAGGATGTGCAGAAGGAGATGGGCGTTTACCATAGTAAGCAGGTTTAGGTGTTACACCTTTTTTCTGAACATCTACAACGATGCGATATGGTTTCTTATTAACCGTATCTTTTTTCAGGGAAAATACCTTTACATCACTCGTATCGATAGATGAAGGTGTCTTGATTGTAACCTTAACATCTCTGCCGTCTTCTGAGAGTTTAGCAGAACTAGCTATGCTTGAGTCCATTGTAATGTTCTCTTTAGCAGTCTTTAGCTTCGTGTTTTTCAAGGTAACAGTCGTCGTTTTCCCATCTTTGCTAATCGATGCGGACGCTTTCACCGGCGCTGACAAATCCATAACCATACGAACATATGGTACAGGTGCATCTGTTCTAGTCACCCATCGTGCATCTTCAAGATTAGCGGCCTTCGCTTGAGTCAATAATAAAGGTATCGCCATCAAGACTGCAAGGCACATAAAAAATAGTTTACGCAATACATTCACTCCAATCTAACTGACATACATAGTGTCCAAACCATAGAGATGAGTCGATGATATCTTTGTCTATCAAAATCTCATCGTTCCAATCTATCCATAAACTAATGTTAGATTATAGATAGATTATTTCATACAAACATGAAGATAAGTATGCCGATTATACATATTACTATATAAAGTCTTTATATCAAAGACACAATAAACAGTTGCTTAAAATTATTTTTTATGCTATACAATCGACACTATCGTTCAGTTGTAATCTGCCATTCATTCCCATCCGTACTAATGTGAATACGTCCCATCGTATCCGTACGGTAAATGGCAATATTGTTTTCCTGTAAACGACGTAATGTTACATCGTGAGGATGACCATACTTATTATACATGCCATTTGAAATTAATGCACTTTCTGGTCTAATAGATTTCAAAAAATCTTCAGAGCTACTTGTACGAGAACCGTGATGACCTACCTTAAGAACGCGAGCAAACAGTTTAGAGTTCTGCTCTTTTACCAGTTTTTTCTCTTCTTGTAATTCTGCATCTCCCGTAAAGAGCATTGAGAATTTACCAAAGATTAACTTACCTACAATAGAGTTATTGTTGAGATCTGGTTCGCCTTTTTTATCAGTTAAGACCTCCGTCCAAGGAGCATACACAACAAATACGGCACCATGACCAAAATCAACTACATCACCACTTCTCAAAGTAGAACGTTTGATTTTATTTTTTTCAATCCACTTTTTCATAGGTTTTTGAACATATTGTTATCAACAGAAATACCATCATCATATACATTTTTCAATAGGCATTGCTTTGGCAATGGCATAGAAACCACCCATGTGATCTGCATGAGGATGCGTAATTATAATATTTTTTTAACTTTGTAACACCCCATGGCTTTTTAAGTTGAGCTACAATATTTCTCTCGATGTTCAATATCGCCAGTATCGATCATGCTATATTCATCGCCCACCTTAAGCAATATAGCATCACCTTGGCCAATATCTAGCATATATACATCTAGCTTACCTTCAGGTGTAGTTGTCTTAGTATCAATAGAGTAAGCCCTCCATTAGCACTAGAGGTCGCTTGATTAGCAGCATTAGCTACATCTTTATTTGTACAACCTACAATGGCAAAGATAGGAATACATAATACTAGCAAAAAAAGCTATAAAGCGTTGCATTTTTATTTGTCATTCTTATTCTCCCAACAGTTCACTAATTACACATCCTAGTGAAGTGCTTACATCACTAGGTGTATACCCCCAAGCCTTAGTGTCGTTCAAAATATCAGCACTACGACTATGCACATATACGCCGAGAACTGCACTATCTTGTAAAAGAATAACCTTGGCTAATGAATCCAGCGATTACACCGGTTAGTACATCCCCCATACCGCCAGTACCCATACCAGCGTTACCAATCGTATTAACATATACAGTTCCATCTGGCAATGCTACAACAGAAGGAATCCCTTTTAATACTAAAACAACTTGGTGTGCCTTAGCAAATTCTCTTGCTAGCGTAATATAATGACGCTCAATCCATTTGATAGGCAAATCAATGAGCCTACTAAACTCACCTAAGTGAGGTGTCATAACACAATAAGGTAGATCTCGTTTCACCGCGTATATAGACTCAATATCCCCATCGCGCAAGGCATCTTTATCAACAGAACCTACATGACCCAATGCATAAAGAGCATCTGCATCAAGAACCAATGGACCTTCGTAGCTATCTAAAATAGAATCTACAAAATCAGGAATATCACTAGTACGTCCTAGGCCTGGTCCCATAGCAACCACTTGACGCCCTTCTAACATAGCTTTATGAGCCTCTGTAGAGGTGACCATTACTTCCGGTATGATGCGACCTTGTACGACTGGTTTAATCACTTCTGGTACACCTAAAGTCACCTTGCCAGCGCCACTATGAACTGCAGCCTCTGCAGCTAAAATAGGAGCCCCTATCATATCATTAGACCCACCAATAATCAAGGCATTCCCATTAACGCCTTTATGAGCCATAGGAATCCGATAGTTAATAAGCTTTTCCGCTAAATCAGAATCAATTGTTACAGTAATATCACGATCTCCTAGCACTTGCTGCCAAGGTGCTCCTAGAGGGGCAACAACAGCTATACCCCCTACAGCCTTGCCAGGATATAGTAATAATCCTTGTTTAATGGCACCAAAGGTAACTGTGTAATCATAGGCCAATGTACCTTCAGCTATTTGACCTGTTGTAGCATCTAAGCCAGCAGGTACATCAATGGCCCACAAATCAAAATTATATTGACTGCGCATAGTATCAATATCATGGAGTACATCCACAGTTAAATCTCTCAACTTTCCAGTTAAGCCTGTTCCCATAATACCTTCCACAGCAACAGCTACATTAGACCAATCGTTAAATTCATCATACATATCGATGATACAACCCATGGCCTCACACCGCTCTAATTGCAGTGCAAAAAGATCACTACATTTGCTAGTATCTCCTACTAGTACAATTTGTACAGGTACGCCTTGTTCCATTAAATGGCGAGCCGCTACAAGACCATCTGCCCCATTATTCCCTGTACCGCAGATAAATAGAACAAAACTATTGATAGAACGGGCGTTATCTAAAGAAAACAAATCATATTGTCCCCATAAAGCATCAACAATGCCTCGTCCTGCATTTCCATAAGAATTTCTAAAGAGACACCTAATTGCTTAGGAACCTCTCGATCTATAAATCGAGCATCTTCAGTTGTTAAAATATTCATCTTATGCTCCTTCAAGTATAACCGTACTCATTGCGTATTCCTTGCAATGACTAATTGATACGTGAATATTAGTATAACCTAAGGTTTCATAGATATTTTTGAAAGTATCTTGTAAACGGATCAAAGGCGCCCCTAATTCATCGTGATATATTTCTATATCTTGCCAAGATCCATGGCGCATCCCCGTCCCTAGCGCTTTAATAAACGCCTCTTTTGCGGCATAAATACCTGCAAACGATTCATAACGCCCTTTATTACGACTTTCACAATAATCTATCTCATGAGGCGTATACACACGCTCCACAAATGAACTAGACCGCTCTATAGCTTGGCGGATACGTTCAATTTCTATAATATCGTTCCCTAATTTCATAATAGCTCCTAAAATACCCTAACACTATTATTATACACTCTTAAAAGGGATTAAAACATAGATAATATCTAGGCATTTACAGAGAATGGTAAACTAGGCAAGCCGTAAATTTCAACTTTCCCCTTACGATTTACAGCCATATACATTTGACCATTCCGATAATCCATGTCCTCAACCTCCATACCAGATGTATAAGGACTAAAATTTTTCACAACCCCTTCTTCATCGACAAAAACAAAGGTTGTTAAGGTTGTAAAAATAGTATTACCATTGCCAGCATAAGCACCATTATTGTTTAAATCTGTATGCTCTGCGTCAATCTTATAAGTTTTAATCTTATTAAAATTAGAGTCATAATAATTAATCGTACGATGAGAATTTGTTAACGGTACAATAGATACGTATTCATTACGGTCTTTATCAAAGGCAAAGTTAAATACCTTTTCTTTTAACCTAATAGGTGCTTCTACAATCATACTATCCGCCTCTATAGGCGTAACAATATAACCATCTACAACGGCATTTGTCGTATAGTAGCGATTATTGTTAGGATTATAAGTTAAGGTATTCATGTGACCTAACAGCTTTTTATGACTATATTCATATTTTGCAACGACCTTAAAGGTTGTAGGATTAATTTCGTAAATAATTTGCTTTGTATTTTCAGAGTTAATACAAGCTAAAACAAAAACATCTTTTTTAGAGTTATAACAAAATCCTTGGCATTGATTTACGCCCGCATCTAATGGGATTTCTGCTAAACGAGATAAAGGCAATGGCATTTGAACAGCACTTACATGTTGTGTTAGCTTTGGAATATCAAAGACATTAGCAATATAGTCAATTACACCTTGATCCATAATGTCACCTCAAAAAAGGAAATGTATATTAAGTATATAAATTCAATAAATATAAAAAATAGGCGGTAAGACAAAAGTCTTACCGCCTAAAGTTGGTGCCGGAGGTGGGACTTGAACCCACACGGTGTTACCCGCTTGATTTTGAGTCAAGTGCGTCTGCCATTCCGCCACTCCGGCGTCTCGGAACATTTGTTATTATACAGACATCCCTAAACAATGTCAACCTGTTTTTTATATTTTCTCTAAAATATTTTTAACAGCTTCCATATCGGAATCACATTGTTGTTTCCACGTAAGTGCTACCCCTGTAATATATCCCTTACGAGCATATTCTACATCGGTAGGCACACTTTCAGCACCATAATCTAATTCACCTGCTAGCCAATAGTAATCCTGCCCTCTTGAGTTAATACGAGCATCGATAATATTACTATAAGTCTGCAAGCCTTGGCTCACCATTTTAAAATGATCCCAATCGCAAATGCCTCGCAATGGGAAGTTCACATTAAGCAAACCGCTAAACTGTCCCTTAACATAAATCTTATCAATTAATTCATGAATAAAGGGATGCATTTCAGCGCCTCGTTCAGCAGAATAGCGCTCAACAGACAAAGCTAATCCTGGAATGCCGTAAAAACAACTTTCCATAGCAGCAGATACAGTACCAGAATATAATACATCAGAAGCCTAAGTTAAAACCATGATTAATACCAGAAATTACAAGGTCAGGCATATCATCAGTCAATAAATAACTAAGGCCAAACTTCATACAATCAGACGGCGTTCCCGTTAGAGCATAAAGGCGAGGATTTTCATCCTCGCCATTGTACGCATCTAGTTTTAATGGAACCTCAGTCGTCAATGCATGGGATTTAGCACTTTGCTCATTCGCAGGTGCTACAACGGTAATTCGATAATATTGACTTAAGTACGATGCAAGATGGCGTAAACCATCTGCTAAAATACCATCATCATTACACATTAAAATATGCATAGTCACTCCTACAGATTCTATTTTTTATTCTTATTCATATTTCCCATACGCGTTAATTTAACGTCATCTAATCCAACAGCTCTCGTATGAACTGTGTGAGACCATACTTTGTTATGACGACGGAACCAACCTAAAATATTTACTGGAATCCAAGAATAAACAAATAATGGATATAGTAAATAGTAGAACCAAATCTTTGGTGGCACCTTAATTTTCAATAACACGATTAATGGGAATAAATATTGACCAACACCGATAATAGTCCAAACAGACATTGGCATGATTTGATACAAAATATTTGTATAAATTGGAGTATACGCATTGATGTAAGACAACACCAAGTATACAGTAGTCAACAATAAGAAATAGGGTTGACTCACTTGGAAAATACCATCCAAAATCATAATATTCCCGGTTTTGATGCCTGTAGCAAACAATTTAGGAATATATCGACCAGCACAGTCAAATTGACCTTGAGCCCAACGTAAACGCTGTTTACAAGATGCCATCATGGTCGTTACCTTCTCATCGTATACGATGGCATCGTGGGCCCCAACATGTACGGATACCATGAGTTAATAACTTCATGGAGAATTCCATATCCTCAGTCAAGCTATTACAATCCCAACCGTACTCGCGAATGATAGATGTACGGATACACATACCTGTACCACCCAAAGCGGTAGACAAACCTATGCGATATTTTGCTAAATGCCACATATGGTTTACCATCCAGAACGCGATGGAGAACGTACCTGCTACCCAAGAATCCGTTGGGTTTTTAGAGTTCAAGTAACCTTGAATTACAGACTCACCTTTCAAGGTGATCATTCATTTCTAACATAAATTGTGGATGTACTAAATTATCGGCATCAAAGATAAGGAAGGCATCGTATTTCCTTTCCATTTTCTCTACTCGATCGAACATCCACCCCATGGCATAACCTTTACCTACTTCTTGTTTGTTTTCGCGCACATGCACATTAGCACCAGCAGCACTAGCAACTTCAGCTGTCTTATCTGTACAGTTATCTGCTACCACAAAGATATCGTACAGCTCATCAGGATAATCTAAGCCACGTAAGTTTTTTACTAACTCACCAACTACTGCTTCCTCATTATGAGCACATACAACGATGGCAAAGGAATTTTTAGGGGTATAGTTTTTATGTACTCGCGACCGCCACATACCAACAACAGCGAGTATAAAATAATAAACCGTATAGATTACGATTATTACCTGCATAGGGATCAGTACTAGATCCAGTAGGTAATTCATACTATTTTCCTCCACACACCTATTTACGTACTATATTTAAAGCCCCATTGATGAGCCCAAACATTACATAGCCTGCAAAAATCATAACAGCCCAAGTATGCCAATCATACACGAGACATGCTATCACGAAAATTGCTGTAAGCACATAGGAAAGCTTATTAATATAAATTTCGCTCTTACCTTTAAAGTCAGGATATTTTACTTCACTAACCATGAGGATGCCTACACCAATCATACAAACTACCAATACAAATTGAGGCACCGATACGCCACACAATACGTACGTTGCCGCCAAACAACCTGCAGCTGGAATTGGTAATCCTTCAAAGTAACCATGTACTTCATCGGTTTTAATGTTAAAACGAGCAAGGCGGAATGCGCCCAATACAGCAAATACTAATAATGGTACATAGGCAACCCAGCCTAAACCGTAGAGTTCTTTCATATAGAGCATGTAAGCCGGCGCTACACCAAAGCCCACTACATCAGACAAAGAGTCTAGTTCACGCCCCATAGGGCCAGCTACACCTAACGCTCTTGCTACACGACCATCTAATCCGTCCGCTACGAGAGATAGTAAAACGCAAATAGCAGCATAGAAAGTATTTCCTGTTGCAGAGAATGTGATACCTAGCACACCAAAGGCTAAATTAGCACTAGTAAATAAATTTGGAATTATAGATTTATTCATGACGTAACCTCCCGATAACAGTGTCACCACCTGTAATATGTTGACCTTTTTCCACGAATAACTCTACATTCTTATCCATATAGAGCTCAGTACAGGAACCGAACTTAATCATTCCGTACAATTGACCGCGTTCAAGCTCGCTATCGAGGTCTGTCCAAGATACGATACGTCTTGCTAAAAGGCCTGCGATTTGTGTTACCAAAACGGAGGTACGATCATTTTCAATACAAATAGTATGACGTTCATTTTCAAAGCCTACATCATCTTTGAAGGCAGGCAAAAAACTGCCCATCGTATAGTGACGGTACGTAATTTTACCATCTATAGGCGCACGATTAGCATGTACGTCAAAAACAGATAGGAAGATAGTCACCTTTTTACATTCTTTATGTAAGTAAATATCTTCATATACATCAGAAATATCCATGATTTTCCCATCTGCAGGGGACAAAATCAATTCTGGATCTTGAGGGATTACACGTTTAGGATTTCTAAAGAAATTGACGAAAAATAATGCCAAAATAAATGAAATAATCGCAATTACATAATGTCCTAAAAATCCTAATACCACTGTGATAACGAGCATAGCCCCTATCAGTGGAAATCCCTTCCTTAATAATTGGTCCTGTAGGCACGATTCAACACTCCCTATTTATTTCTAATAACGGTCCACATAAACTTTGGAATAGCCAACATGCGGCCAATCCGTTGAGGTTCTAAATATAATCGATACAACCATTCAAGTCGATTTCGTTGCATCCATTCTGGAGCCCGAGGAATATTACCTGCCAAGACATCAAAGGACCCACCAATACCGATAGCCACTACGCCATCAAGGTGACTCAACTTTTCTGCAATCCATTGCTCTTGCTTTGGTACACCTAAGGCAACAAATACTAATTTCGCCTTAGATTCACCAATAGTATTAATGATTTCTTGTTCCTCTGCGCTATCGAAGAATCCATCATGAATTCCTGCTATATTTAACTCACCCACTTGAGTCGCTAAATTATCAACTGCACGCTGAGCAACACCAGGTGCCGCCCCTAAGCAGTATACAGGAATATGATGGGTAGCCGCAACTTTGAACAACTCCTTAGTTACGTCTACACCTGTTACACGTTCAGGTACATGTTCACCTTGACGTTCTGCAGCCCACAAAATGCCAGCCCCATCAGGCACGACGAGACTAGCATCATTCAATATGGTGTGCAATGTAGGATTTTCATTAGCCAACATAACCATTTCTGCATTAGCCGTGGCTACTAAGTGTAGCCCCGGCTGTTCAGTCAATTGTAAAATTCGTTGGACTGCCTCATCCATTGTTACACAATCGATAGGCACAGATAAAACAGAAATACGTTTATTCAATGTAATACTCCATTATCAACCACTATAATTTGGTGCCTCAACGGTAATGCTTACATCATGCGGATGACTTTCTCTCAAACCAGCCGCTGTAATTTGAATGAATTGAGTATTTTCAATCATTTCTTGGATGTTATGACATCCGCAATACCCCATACTTGCACGCAAACCACCAACCATTTGGAAAATTGTATCGGCCAACATACCTTTATACGGTACGCGACCTTCTATACCTTCAGGAACTAATTTCTTAGCTTCTGTTTGGAAATATCGATCTTTACTACCAAGCTTCATAGCCCCTAAGCTACCCATGCCACGGTACACTTTATAGGAACGACCTTGGTAAATCACTTGTTCCCCTGGGCTTTCATCAGTACCAGCTAAAATATTACCCATCATAACTACATTGGCACCAGCCGCAATAGCCTTAGCAATATCGCCAGAGTATTTAATGCCCCCATCAGCGATGATAGGAATTCCATAGCGACGACCTACTTGAGCAGCCTCATAGACCGCTGTAATTTGAGGTACCCCAATACCAGCAATAACGCGAGTTGTACAAATAGATCCAGGGCCAATACCAACCTTAACAGCATCAGCACCCGCTTCAATGAGAGCCTCAGTACCTGCTGCAGTAGCCACATTACCAGCAATTACTGGAATATGAGGATAGGCTTGTTTAATGTCCTTCAATGTACGTAGTACACCTGCAGAATGACCATGAGCAGTATCAACGATAATCACGTCAGCTTTAGCAGATACAAGGGCATCAAGACGATCATACATATCTTGAGATACACCTACTGCGGCACCAACTAATAATCGACCACTAGTATCCTTAGCTGCATTTGGATATTTTGTCGCTTTTTCAATATCTTTTATAGTAATTAAACCTTTTAAGTTACCATCGCCATCTACGAGAGGTAATTTTTCAATACGATGTTCACTTAAAATTGCTTTCGCCTCTTCAAGAGATGTACCTTCTGGCGCAGTAACAAGGGAATCCTTTGTCATGCAATCTCCAATTTGGCGAGTTAAATCAGTTTCAAAACGCATATCGCGATTCGTAATGATCCCTACTAGTTTACCATGTTCTGTGATAGGTACACCAGAAATTTTATATTTTTCCATAATTTCTGCTGCATCAGATAGTAAATTTTGAGGACTTAAGAAAATAGGATCAACGATAACACCATGTTCAGAGCGCTTTACCTTGTCAACTTCATGGGCTTGTTCTTCAATAGACATATTCTTATGGATAACGCCAAGGCCCCCTTCACGAGCCATAGCAATAGCCATACGAGATTCAGTAACCGTATCCATCCCAGAACTAATCATCGGTATATTTAACGTTATGTCGCGAGTCAGTTGAGTTTTCAACTCTACTTGACTTGGCAGCACATCAGAAGCCGCTGGTACTAATAATACATCATCAAAAGTGAGTCCACGCATACCGAATTTATCGTCTCTCATATTTATTTCCTTTCCGTATAATAAAACAAAACTACGACCCGCCTAGTCCCTATGGACTAGGCGGTCAGTCGTAGCTTTAGCGTTCAGACCGCAAAATGCCGCCTTCCATATAATCATCTTTTTTCATATCTACGAAGATAACTTTTACTGCATCAGCAGGAACATTTACGATATCAACCGCAGCTTTAGTGATAGCTTCACCTAATTGTTTCTTTTGTTCTTTTGTGCGCCCTTCAACGAGCTCTACATGGATAATTGGCATATTAACCTCCATAGATGAAAAAATGAAATAAATTGTTTGTTCTATTATACGGTATGAGGAACATATACACAAGGGAAAAAGCCAGATAAAATCTAATATTATCGCTACTTATGTACTTATTATTCCTACCTCTTAATTATACAATATTCTTAGGAATTTTTCACCAAATCTTTTTTCTAATTCTTCTTTCATGACAGATTCTAATGTTTCCATACCAAATTGACTAGCAAAGTCTAGTACATCCTTGCGCGCCTCCACTAGAATTTCGATATCTTTAATGATATTAGCAACCCGTAAATCAGGTAAGCCCGATTGAGCTAATCCAAATAATTGACCTGATCCGCGAAGCAATAAATCTTGCTCCGCTAGTTCAAAACCGTCTTGCGTTTGTTCCATCAGCTTCAAACGCTCTTGACTTACGTCATTTTTTGAATCACTTACGAGGATACAGTAGGACTGATGAGAACCCCGACCTACACGGCCACGCAACTGATGCAATTGAGACAAGCCAAATCGCTCAGCCCCTTCAATACACATGATGGTCGCATTAGGTACATTGACACCAACCTCGATAACCGTAGTGGAAACTAGTAATGAAATGTCTCCCTTGTGAAATGCATTCATTACTTCATCCTTTTCACTAGGTTTCATGCGACCATGAACGAGTCCCACTTCATAGGCCTTGTAAAAGTACTCTTTTAGTTCTAAATACAATTCTTCTGCAGCCTGCAAGTCTAATTTTTCCGACTCTTCAACGAGTGGACACACTACGTAGACTTGGCGCCCTTCCGCCATCTCCTTACCAAAGAATGTCCGTAGTCGATCTTTATAAGAACTATCTACAGCATAGGTTTTTACAGGCTTACGACCTGGTGGCATCTCTTTAATCAAGGATACTGCCAAATCACCATACACAGATAAGGTCATAGTTCGAGGAATCGGTGTAGCCGTCATGATGAGTACGTGAGGATATGTACCCTTCTGTTGCAACCGAGCCCGTTGTTCTACACCAAAGCGATGTTGTTCATCTATAATAACAAGTCCTAAGTTGTGAAAGTTAACACCTTCTTGAATAAGAGCATGGGTGCCAATAATCATATGAATCAATCCATCAGCTAACCCTTCATAGATACGTTCTTTTTCTTTTTTTGTAGTAGAGCCCGTTAACAGCTCTATAGTAATCCCCAAATTACCACACACTTCTGTTATACCTTCGTAATGTTGTGCCGCCAAAATCTCCGTTGGAGCCATTAACGCCCCTTGGTACCCATTTTCAATGGCTTTCAACAAACTCAACGTAGCTACAACAGTTTTACCAGAACCTACATCACCTTGTAACAACCGTTGCATAGGACGTTCATCTTCCATATCGATACGAATGTCCTCTAATGCACGCTGTTGATCACCGGTCAACGAGAATGGTAGATTTCAATACATTTAGCCATTAACTCTCCATTAGGTCCCATCTTCGGACCTCTATGGCACTGCTCTTTATTACGCAACAACGCTAAGCCCGCTTGCATGACAAATAACTCTTCATAAGCGAGTTGATGACGAGCCTCTTCGTAACGCTCAGAGGAATCGGGGAAATGCATCATCTTAAATGCATCATAGCGACTCATATAATGGTGAGCCTCCCGAACCTCTTTAGGTAAAATCTCAGGTAACTCATGATTAGCGGCAAACCAATTTCGTACCGATGAACGCACTACAAATTGAGATACCCCATCAGCCAACGCATAAATAGGAACGATACCTCGATCAGGCTCCATTCCATCTCCCAAGTTTTCTATTTGTGGCGTATTCATTTGCATAGAGCCATATTGAAACTCTGCTTTGCCATATGCATATAAACGCTGACCTTTTTTATAAAAGTTCTTCTTATATCCTTGGTTAAATAGGACAATCTTTAAAGGACCTGTACCATCTGCAATGACTACTTCTAAAATAGACAATCGAGGGCGAGGACGTTTCTCATGAACTGCTATAACAGTACCTAGTACTCCACCAGTCATGCCAGATTTTAAATCACCAATTCTATAAATCGTACGGCGGTCTTCATAGGTTCTTGGGAAATACGTTAACAAGGATGTTATATTGGTAATTCCCAACTTATGTAATTGTTTCTCTCGACCAGGACCAATCCCCTTTATGGTCGTCAACCGTTCATCCATAGAAACTCCTTTAAATATACGATAAACACATGAGATATATCCAATTTCTGTATACCCTTGTGTAAAAGCCCACTCATATCATAGAATATGATATATAGTATACCTTATATTGTAGTATATTTCATAAAAAGAGCAATATGTACGATAAAAATACTTGCTTTAACCTACTCTTTATGATAATATACTTTTGTTATGTTATAGATTAAGCTTGGAGGTGGAAACTATGGCAAACCTTTGCGAAGTATGTGGTAAATCCACATCTAGCGGTATGAACGTGAGTCATTCTCACATTCGCACAAGAAAAACTTGGAAACCGAACATTCAAAGAGTACGGGCGGTTGTAGACGGTGCTACTAAAAAAGTAAACGTATGCACTCGCTGCCTTCGTTCTAATAAAGTTACACGCGCGTAAAATAAAAAATACATGTACTCTTTGGGGTTCTAGAGCCCCAAAAAAAGCAGTTAGTTCAATTTGAACTAACTGCTTTTTTTGTTATTTATAAGGTAATATTTGGAATATAGTATTGTTTAAAGAGCTTAATAGCATATTGATCTGTTAAGCCTGCTACATAGTCTACTACATCGAGTGTAGAATAAAATTCCTTACCACTTTCACACCCTTCCATATCATCTGGGTGCTCCATAAAATGAGTAAATAAATTTTTTACTACATGGGATGCCTTTTTACGATCAGGAATTAACGCTGGTGCCAAGTAAACGTTTTTAAACATAAATTGGCGGAATAGATTCATGGTCATCTCCACATCACTGGACATAGATATGGCTGGCTTGTCTAAAGATTCTCGTACCATATCCTCTACCATGGCTGTAATCATACTAGATGGAGTCATACCGAAATGCTCGCGCACTTCAAAAGGTAACTCCTCAGCGGTCAACATACCTGCACGTTGTGCATCGTCAAAATCGTGGCACAAATAAGCAATGCGGTCTACAATACGAATGATTTGACCTTCCAAAGTGACAGGGATATGTACCCCTGTATGACCTACAATACCATCACGTACAGCAGTCGTTAAATTAAGACCTTGGTGGTCGCCATGCTTTTCTAAAACTTCAACCATACGCAAGCTTTGCTCATTATGATTAAAGTGCCCCACCATGTCGCGCAATGCATATTCACCGACGTGACCAAATGGCGTATGTCCCACATCGTGGCCCATGGCAATTGCCTCTACAAGATCTTCATTTAAACGCAATGCACGTGCCACAGTGCGCCCAATTTGACCTACCTCAAGGGTATGAGTCATACGCGTCCGATAATGGTCACCTGGTGCAATATACACCTGTGTCTTATGCTTTAACCGTCTAAAACATTTACTGTGAATAATGCGGTCCCGATCGCGTTGGAACGCTGTTCTAAGTGGATCGGGAGCTTCCTCTACACCACGGATGGCATCGCGGCTTTTAGCTGCATAGGGGGACAGGAGCAAAGCCTCCCGTTCCTCTATTTGTTCTCGTATATTCATCTACCCTCCGATGCGCGATTTTTATCGATTAACTGCATCACAAGAGAAGCTGTTTCTTCAATGGATTTATTAGAAACATCTAATACTTGACAGTGCAAACGGCGCATAATAGCTTTCGCATATTCTAGTTCGGCCTGAATACGCTCAATGGATGCATAGTTTGCTTCGTCTTCAAGACCAATAGCGCGTAAACGTTCACTACGAATATTATTTAATTTGAATGGGTCAATAATAAGGCCTACAATTTTTTTTGCTGGAATTTTGAATAACTCCTCTGGCAATGGTACTTCAGGTACCAACGGCAAATTAGCAGCTTTAACTTTTTTATACGCCAAGAACATAGACAATGGAGTCTTACTAGTTCTAGATACACCAATGATGACAACATCTGCTTTTTCAAAGCCAGATGGGTTTTTACCATCGTCATATTTTACGGCAAATTCAATGGCTTCCACCTTTTTGAAATATTCTTGGTCAAGCTTATGAACCATGCCTGCTGTCATACGAGGTTTTAGTCGTTGCCACAGTACCAACTGCATCGAGAACAGGCCCCATGATATCTACAGCAGGAATGTTGTACTCTGCTACCTTCTCATGAAGATATTTGCGCAAAGACTCGGACACGATAGTATGACAAATAACGTGATGACCTCGTTTTGCATCGTCTACGATTTCGTCGATTTGGCTTTCACTATCGATATAAGGAATGCGCACAATTTCAATTTGTTCTTTATCATATTGACTCGCCGTAGCTCGCGCTACAGCCTCTGCGGTTTCCCCTAGGGAATCCGATATTGCATAAATAATTTTTTCTGCCATTCTATCAACCTCAATGTATGCTACATTCTAAAAATACTTTTGCTACCGTCGTTTTTGACACGCGGCCCACGACCTTTAAGCGTTTCTTGTTCCCTACGTCCTCGCGAATGACAACAGGTAAACAATCTACTTCATAATCTATCATCTTCTGAGCCGCCTCCACTAACGTATCCGTAGGTTCCACAGTTATAACCTTGCTCACAGGGGTCATGATCATAGATATAGGCATGGCGTGCGAATCTGTTTGTCCCATAGAGGCGCGCAGTAAATCTTTTCGAGATACGACGCCTACTAGGTACGAATCATCACACACTAAAATCGTACCTACATCCTCTGTAAATATAGTAACAATCGTGTCATATAAACTAGTTTCCCCACTAACAACGACTGCTTGAGATAATACATCACTTACCAGAAATGACTTTAATCGCTCAGCCGTTTGTGTTTCCTTTGAAAGTCCTACGTAGTAATAACCTACATTTGGTCGCGCATCTAGCACACCTAACATAGTTAATACAGATAAATCTGAACGCAATGCAGATCGTGTAACCTCTAAATGTTCAGCAATGGCACTGCCTGTTACAGGTCCTTCTTCACGAACGATTTGAGCAATTTGTTCTTGTCGTTTCGACAGTTTCACACGGTAACCCCCTTTCATCTCTGTTTGTATTATATCCTAAGTTACCATTCAGAAAAAGAGGAGACCTACGGGCCTCCTCTTTCACCATAACTATATTATTACCAATTTAGTTCGTCAGATTCTTGACGACCACGACCAGTCATAGCATCGAGCATAATTCTTTGTTCGATTTGAGCCACCATTTTCTTAGTGCTCACAACCGCATCTGGGTTAACAGAAATGGAGTCGATACCGCTCTTCACGAGGAATTCGCAAAGTTCAGGGTACACGCTTGGTGCTTGGCCACAGATGGATACAGTTTTGCCATCTTTATGCGCCACTTCGATGAGATGACGAATTGCTCTACGAACTGCTAGATTACGTTCATCATAGATATGTTGAACTGTTTCGTTATCGCGGTCACAACCGAGAACGAGCATAGTCAAGTCGTTAGAACCGATGGAATAACCATCTACGTATTTATTGAATTGATCAGCTAAGATGATGTTGGATGGAATCTCAGCCATGAGCCATACTTTGAAGTCCTTACTACGAGCAAGACCTTCTTGAGCCATTAAATTAGTTACTAATTCAGCTTCCTCTACAGTACGGCAGAATGGAATCATAACTTGCAAGTTTTTGAAACCAAATTCATTGCGTACTTTTTTTGATTGCTTCTAATTCTAATTTGAAAGCAGGTATGTATTTTTGGATCATAGTAACGGGATGCACCACGCCAGCCAAGTAATGCACTGGATTCATGAGGTTCGTATTTGTCGCCACCTTTAAGATCGCGGTATTCGCTAGATTTGAAGTCGCTCAAGCGAACTACTACTTGGCGAGGAGCTAAGGCTTGGCACACTTTACGCATACCTTCAGCTAATGTATTTACGGCAAAATCACTGCGGCCTGTTTCGATAAGGTGTAATGGATGTTCGTGAATGAAAACGTAGTCCAAATGAACTCTTCACGCATTAGACCAATGCCATCACATGGCAACACGCCATGTTTTTTTCAGCCAAATCAGGATCGCCTAAAGTTCATATAAATTTTTAGTGCCTGTTACAGGAACAGATTCAGCAACAACGCCTGCAGTAGCTTGTGCTTCTGGCTTTTTAACGATATCTTCTAATACGCCATCGTATACGATGCCATTTGTAGCATCAACAGTAATCATTTGACCATCTTTAATGGATGTTGTTGCTTCATGGCTACGGCTCTTAGTACCTACGATACAAGGAATACCAAGCTCACGGCTAACGATGGACGCATGACAAGTCATACCGCCAGCATCAGTAACAATAGCTTTTGCCTTTTTCATAGCTGGTACCCAGTCAGGAGCAGTCATAGCAGTGACAAGGATTTCCCCTTCTTTAAATTCATCAATATCCTCAGGGTTGATGATAACGTGAGCTTTACCGGCTGCATTACCAGGAGAAGCTGGTAAACCTTTTACAATAATTTCACGATTGCCAGTATCTAAAGTGTTAGCTTTCTCAGTTGTTTCTGATTTTTCTTTACGAGACCATACTGTTTCTGGACGAGCTTGTAAGATCCAAATCTTATCATCTCGCTCATCTACGCCCCATTCCATATCCATATAGCAACCGTAATGTTTTTCGATTGCTTTTGCATATTTAGCAAGCTCTAATACTTGAGCATCTGTAATAACTTGTTTTTTAGCTTCATCTGCTGGCACAACTTCTTCTACGCAGTCCCCATCAGCTTTGCGAACTAAACGGATATGTTTGTCATTAATCATACGATCAGTAATTTCCATTTTTGCTTTATCTACATGGAAATTATCAGGTGTAACTGTACCTTGTACAACGTACTCACCAAGGCCCCAAGAACCTTCGATAAGGATATTGTTATCGTTGCCTGTTACAAGGTCAACAGTGAACATTACGCCAGCGGCTTTAGAGAATACCATCATTTGAACGGCAGCACTCAATGCTACTGTCATATGATCGAAACCTTGTTTTACACGGTAGTATGTTGCACGGTCCGTGAAAGTAGATGCGTAGCATTCTTTTACTTTCTCGATGATAACATCAGCACCACGTACATTTAAATACGTATCTTGTTGGCCTGCGAAACTTGCATCTGGCAAGTCTTCTGCTGTTGCACTAGAACGAACCGCTACGAATGGATCTTCTTCGTTTACTTTTTTACCAAGTTCTTCATACGCATGACGGATAGCATCTGCCAAAGCTTGTGGCATTTCTTCCTGACAAATCATGCGGCGAATCTTAGCACACACTTCACGCAATAATGCAGAGTTTTCTACATCATCTAAAGCATCAAGCTCAGCACGGATTTTATCTTCTAAACCTGTAGCTTTCATAAACTCACGATAACCATGAGCAGTTGTGGCAAAGCCATAAGGAACAGGTACATTAGTGGAGGACGTCAATTCCCCTAAGGAAGAAGACTTACCACCTACTAAATTAACATCTTCACGTTTGTAATTCATCAAACCAAAGTACGTATGCAGTTTCGCGATTCATGTGAGAACCTCCTAGTCAATTAGTGCAACACATTAAACCTTTTACACATAAATAGTATACCTTAATTTAAAATCTGTCAATTTATATAAGGATTATTATGCTATAAAAGCTAAAAAGAAAAAGATGATTGCCTAATACTAGACAATCATCTTTTAAATTATTAGTCATTAGTATGTAATAGTAATCTCTAATGTAGAGTATAAAAGTAAATACTATCATTGTGGTAACTAGAAAATATGAGTTTGTTTCATATTAGTCAGACGATATAAGGTCATAAAAATTCTAATATACAAGTATAGAATATAACTATATTCCCTAATAAGCCCACAACATTCCACATAAGAAAGCTCCAATTACCATCATCGAGATAATCTAAGCTCAAAAAATAGGATTGTAAATTAAGTTTAATACTAGCGAATAAGAAACATAATCCCATAAAGTAAAGTGATATTATTATCATCTTTTTCAGGGATACAGTACACCAGAACCGATACAAAATCCATAATAATAAAATGGCTATGATTAATCTCAGTAAAATAGTTATATAGTCAATACAAAAAATGACGATAGTACTGAAGTATGAAAGTATATCAACATCATTAATAAATGGTGCTATGTGGAGAACATCAACACCGATATCCCCTCAAAACAAGTCGCAGCAGTACCCAAGATACAGTATATAAACCTAAAGCACCTTTTAAAGTTGTAGCTTCAATTACTTGACTAACTCCAACAGATCGAGGCCGTATAAAGAGATTAATAAAGGTTTGTATCATTATAATTCCTTTCAAGTTGGAGTTAAGAGATTGATTTAATAATTATATTCTGAAGTTGTGTAATACCCAAAAGTACTACAACGACAAATATAGTTATACCCAGTCTATTAACTTTTTGTTTGCTTATATAACAATACAATGAACAGAAATACAATATAAATCTCGGATAAATTGGCTATAAAATTTAAAGAATCATATATAATCTGTGCCAAAAAAATGGTTTGGATAAATATAAAAACTGCATTGGATATAATAAGATTAATCTTATAAAACCAGGGATTTGCTGTAAACAAGATATTATTAATGATATCTTAAATAGTTTAGTAAAAACTTACCTCTGTCCAAAAGAATAAAAATTAGCCCAGCATAGACAAGCTATAAAAAAACTAATTAAAAATAAGACTGATAAAGTCAAGAATATATGGAAATAAATTAAATCCAATATATTGATCAATAGGTAATGAATATACGGCGCCCCAATATTTAACATTTCCACCAGCAAGCATCAGTAATAGTCGATTTATAAACCATAGCACACAAAAAAGAAAATAAAGACTTAATAGTTTCATTTTTCCATTATGTAATTTGCACCAGTTGAAATAGGTTTAAATATTAATAAATGTAAAGATTTTTTTCATAAAAAAAATAACTCTTTCGATTAATCTAGCTTAGATTGCTCTCTTGTTTCTCCTGGTTGCAATAAGAATATATACATACCTAAACCAAGAAACTCAGAAAGCTCTTCATTTATGAGGCTACTTAATAAAGTAATTATTATAAAAAAATAGGGTATACCCAATATGGAAATCCTATATCATAGGCTCTTCTCATGCCAGTCATAAAAAGAATGTAAATCCATAAATCCCAAAAAGAATAACCTAAGATTAAATATTTAATCCCTTCAACAATATCTTCAGATTTCATTACATAACTACAAAAGACAATTAGTAACACACAACACATAATCGAATAGCTATTTCCCAAAAAAAGTAAAAACAGTCTGCCCTAATGGGACCTCTGGATCTATATATTTAATATGCTTATTCTTTCCATATATCATTAATAATATTGAACTCACAATGCATACCGGAATCATTATATAACCAAGCCACTGAATTATTTCCATCTCTTATACTCCAAATACCATTTTCATTAGAATCATACTCAGAAGAAAAAGATAAATTAACCCAAAATAACCCAGTATCACTAAGGTTAAAATACAGTGTTAACAGATAACCACCACAGACCGCTATTAAAGCTTACTATAGCAAGTATGATTTCATAGTTTTTCTAAACGACTGTTTGCTTTATATCTTTTATATAAAACATAAGCCACGTAAATAATCCACAACCATGGAACAAATTCAGGTTTCACATTCTTCTCCGCTATAATAAATTCTATGTTATTTATCTTTTTCCAGGATATGCTATCAGTAACACGATTCCTAGTAAGAAAAATAGGAAATAAATTATCATAATAGTTAGCTATACTTCCACCAATAATTAAATAAAAAGGATACACCCAAGCCAAAAAAAGTTCTATATCACTTAGTCTATTCATGCCAGCAAGAAATAGTTTTAAAGTTCCTGTCAAAAGCAAATATAGTGATAATAAAATAATATATTAGAGATACATTATTCTCGGCTATATTTACACGATAAGAAAGAAATATAGCAAAAATATATTAACAGTACAGCAATCCCCGTATCACGAAGATATTCCTTTCCATTGATTTTTCTTTTTTTATGGTCGATATATTTTTATATTTTTTTACTTGATCCCCAAAAATATAAGTACTAAAGATAAAATATTTACCGACCACCATATTATATGGGTTACTGATATAGAACTATCAAAAACTATACATCTTCATTATCCTTTGATTGAGAGCTATCTTTTTTTATTTAAGTTAACTTGTAGATACCGAAACACTAAAGTGATTACCGATGCAAACCATAGGACTGCAAAATTGTAGATATTATAACCATTAGCAATCCACCATTCTGCTTTATAGTAGTAATCTAAAAAAAGCAGAAATCATTAATATAATGGGCACTAAATAAAATATAAATTTATTTTTTTATCGAAGGTTTGCTCGTTAATACTAGAATGGCCATTGTATTACTGCCTAAAAATATCATTAAATCTCTCATTTAACAAACCTATATATATCTAAAAAGTTTTTCAGCACTCGCCCCGTTAGTCCCCATATGGTGTATTGTTCATAGGGATAAAAATAGACGGAGTAGTTTTGTCTGATTTTCCAATCGATGTTGTAGCCTTCTAATAAATGGAATGGAAAGTCCTTTAATGGTCTTGTAGCGATATCTAGATGACCTACAGTAGGTTCCATATTCAGCAGATATTGTAAAGGTACGGTAAACACTTCTCCTACTTCATCAGGATTTGGTTTTAAATCACTTGTATGTAATCGTACTGCTACGGCATATAATTTGACACCTATCGCAGATACGAGACAATCTAAATTACCAAGTAATTCAATTTTGTCTAGATTAATTCCCAGTTCTTCAGAGCATTCACGCATGGCAGCATGGGCACCGCTTTTATCATTAGGTTCACAGTGGCCACCAGGAAAGCTAATTTCACCAGGCTGACGACGTAGTTTGTTACTGCGCACAGTAAATACTACGTGATCTTCCCCATCGATTTCTAATAATGGAACCGCTACTGCCGCAGTTATAACATCAATGTCGGTAAGAACAGTATGTTCTCGTTTTTCTAGGAAATTAAATAGTTTCTTGTCCATATATGGTCCTCTTACTTTATAGTAAAATTTATACAATATCCATATAAATCTTTTTATGTATCAAATTTGTATTTTTATATTTATCTGTTATATTCATTATACATTAACTTGTACGTCAATTTTGGAGTTACTATTAATAGATACAATAGAGGAAAGTCTTATAAAGAAAATAGATAGAAAAAAACTGTGACGAGGTTCTGCACCCCATCACAGTTTTATATTAGTTAAATTTAATTTTTACAAATTTACGTTTACCAACTTGAACAATCATTCCCTCTTCAAGAGTAAGGTTTTCTTCTGTATATTTTTCACCATTTACTTTGAAAGCACCTGCTTTAATAGAGCGACGTGCTTCACCATTAGAGGCAGTCAAACCAGCATCTGTACAGAATTGTGGTACAAAGATTGGTTCAGTTGGCGCATCCATAGCGTATTCAGGAATGTCTGTAGGCAACGCGCGTTGTTGGAATACGCGTTTGAATTCTTCTTCCGCTTCGAGAGCAGCCTCTTCGCCATGGTATAAGCGTACGATAGTACGAGCTAATAGCATTTTAGCATCACGTGGATGTAATTCACCACTTTCAAGACGTTTCGCCATATCGTCTTGCTTTTCGATAGACATATCTGTAACGAGCATGAAGTAACGCATCATCAATTCATCAGGAATAGACATGGCTTTACCATACATTTCTTTTGGCTCTTCATCGATACCGATGTAGTTACCTAAAGACTTACTCATTTTTTGAACGCCATCAAGGCCTTCCAATAATGGCATTGTAATAACCACTTGTGGTTCTTGACCTTCTAATTCTTGTAAATGACGGCCCATTAACAAGTTGAAAGTTTGGTCCGTACCACCAAATTCTACATCAGCCTGTAATGCTACGGAGTCATGACCTTGCATCAATGGATACATGAATTCATGTACGCCGATAGGACGACCTTCTTTGAAACGCTTACTAAAATCATCGCGTTCCATCATACGTGCTACAGTATAAGAACTTGCTAAACGTAGTACATCAGCAAAATTCATAGATTCTAGCCATTCACTATTGTCGCGGACGATTGTTTTTTCAGGATCTAACACTTTGAAAATTTGTGTTTTATACGTTTCAGCATTCTTCAATACTTCTTCTTTTGTAAGTGGTGGACGAGTTACACTTTTACCAGTCGGATCACCAATACGTGCTGTAAAACCGCCGATAACGATCACTACTTGATGGCCGAATTCTTGGAATAAGCGTAGCTTACGAAGCGGTACTGTATGACCTAAATGAATATCTGGAGCCGTTGGGTCCAAACCTAGCTTTATAACTAGCGGTTTATTTTCCTTAATGGATTTCTCTATTTTTTTTACAAGATCTTGTTCGTTAATTAAATCTGCTACGCCGTGTTTAATTTGGCGCACTTGTTCTTGAGCACTAATCATGATAATCCTCCTAGAAATACTATTTATCTAGTATACCATTATCTAAAAACTTTCACAATTATATATATAGTATTGGTTTTAAGCCATTTATGATATAATATTTATAACTGCGTAATAGAATTTACGTTATATTTACTAAAAGAAAAAAGAGGTGACTCTATGAGTAGTAACTCAAATTCGAGATCCAATCGCCGATCAAACGGCAATGGTTCTACACCGAAGAAAACGAGTCCTAAGCGTCTATTTTGGATTTGTGCTCTTCTCTTTGTACTCATCGTAACCGGTGGTGGCTGTGGGTTCATAAGTGCCACGTTATCTAATCTACCAGATGTATCTAATGTACGACCTTCTGCATCGTCTCAAATTTATGACGTGCACGGCAATCTCATTACGACGGTTCATTCCTCAGAAAATCGATTGCCAATTCCATTGAAGGATGTGCCAAAAGATTTACAGAACGCCTTTGTAGCTACAGAGGACTCTCGTTTCTATACACATCATGGTATCGACCCAATTGGTATCTTGCGTGCTATATGGGTAAACATCGTACATAGCGGCGTATCTGAAGGTGGTTCCACAATCACTCAACAGTTAGCTCGTAATGCGTTCCTATCACAAGATAGAACATTTAAACGTAAATTTCTGAAGCCTTATTAGCACTTAAAATTGAACAGCATTACACAAAGGATGAAATCCTTGAAATGTACATGAACCAAATTTACTTTGGTCAAGGTGCTTATGGTGTACAATCTGCATCTCACGTATACTTCGGTAAAGATGCCAGTCAATTGACACTTGCTCAAGCAGCTCTCATCGCTGGTTTACCTCAAAGTCCTAACTACTACTCCCCATTCAACGATTTGGAAGCTAGTAAAAAACGTCAAGCAGTCGTATTAGGCCAAATGGTAAAATACGGTTACATTACACAAGAGCAAGCTGATGAAGCGCGCCAAGCAGATTTAGGCTTAGTGGCTAAACAAGAGCAAACCCACGAAAAATCTAATGCGTCTTACTTCATCAATTACGTAATTGCTCAAGTTTCTGAGAAATATGGCGATGATGCAATCTATAAAGATGGTTTGAAAATCTATACAACTCTCGATATGGATGCTCAAAATGCTGCAGTTGCAGCGATGCAAAACTTACCAGACTTCTATACTGATAAAAATGGTTTGCACCAACCGCAAGGTGCTATCGTAGCAATGAACCCTCACAATGGTTACATCGTAGCCATGGTAGGTGGTCGTGGTGATGACGCTTTCAACCGTGCTACACAAGCAGAACGTCAACCAGGTTCCACTATGAAACCTTTCGTTTACTTGGCGGCTATTCAGTCTGGTAAAACTCCTGGCTCTATCGTTGAAGACAGTCCTGTTAGCTTCGGTAGCTGGAGCCCTAAAAACTATGAAAATGACTACGAAGGTAGCATTACATACCGCTACGCATTACAACATTCTCGTAACGTAGCAGCAGTAAAAATTGCTGACGAAGTGGGTATGACTAAGGTTATTAAACTTGCTAAAGAAATGGGTATCTCTACTCTAACTGATCAAGATTACAACTTGTCTACAGCACTTGGTGGTTTAACACATGGTGTTACCCCTCTTGAAATGGTACAAGCTTACGGCGTTCTCGCTAATGGCGGTATCAAAGTTCAACCTACGGCAATCCTTAAAATTGTTGATCGTAACGGTCAAGTGGTGGAGGAAAACTCCATCCAAGAAAAACGCGTTGTAGACGAAAAAGATGCAGCAATCATTACAAATATGCTAGAATCCGTTATAAATGGCGGTACTGGTGGTAATGCCGCAATCGGTCGTCCTGCAGCAGGTAAAACTGGTACAACAGATGATTCCAAGGATGCTTGGTTCGTTGGTTACACGCCTGATTTAGTAGCTGCCGTTTGGATTGGTGATGACTATGGCTCGGAAACATTACGAGGCATCACCGGTGGTAACACACCTGCTATTATGTGGGGCCAATTCATGGCAAATGCTCTTGCCAATACCCCTGCTTCTGACTTCCCTGTTCCTTCTAGTGCTCAATCAGCAATCGCTGAAGGTTATTTCAATCCTGTGAAAGTACAACCTAAAAAAGATGACAAAAAGGACGACAAAGCAGATAAAAAAGACGACAAAGATAAACAAAAAGATGAAAAAGTAAAAGAAGAAGATCAATCTTCTAAGGAAGAAGTATCTGAACCAAAATCTAATTCATCTAAAAACAAAAAATCTAAAAAAGACCGTTAATACTAGTAGCGACGTCTAAAAAAGGTAGTAAGTTCTTTTGAACTTACTACCTTTTTTGTTCCATATTCAAATACCATTCTAAATATGATCTTATTATTATATTGTACAAGTGACTTATTTGTTACTTAAGCACTACGTTGGTAGCCCCTGCACCACCTTCATCATAGCCTGCTGTTTCAAAGTGTGCTACATGAGGCAAGGTACGCAAATATTGGTGAACGCCTTCACGCAATGCACCTGTTCCCTTACCATGAATGATACGCACTTGGTTTACGCCACCCTAGCAGGGCTTGATCGATAAATCTACCGACAGATACAGTTGCTTCATCTACTGTTTGACCAAGGATGTTAATTTCTGTACGCACCTCTTTTTGACGTTGTACAGCAGAACCGCCCATACGTTTTCGTGTTTTAGGCATAGCCGCTTTTTGTTCACGTTCTAGTTTATTGCCCTCTTCACGTGTGGTAGATTGCAATTCATTAACCTTAACTGTTGCAGTTAAGCCATTAATGTCTACATTTACACGATTACCTTTCATAGATAATACGGTACCTAAAGAACGCAAGGTCGTTACGAATACAACTTGTCCAACCTTGACTTCATCCGCAGTTAAGGTCTTTCGATCATCATCGACCGGTGCATCTGGCACATGAACATTAGAGATGCCTTTACGCGCCGCATTGATAGCGGACTGACGTTTATCCTTATTCGTTTCAGAGAATTGCGACTTCAATTGCTTGATAATCGCTTCCCCTTCAACACGTAAACTGCGCTTCATAGCTTCAGCATCAGCTTGAGCTTTAGCTAAGATTTGTTTGCGTTTCGTTAAACTGTTTCTTTTCCTTCTCTAACTGGCCACGCATACGACGTGTTTCATCCAGCTCTTTTTTTAAGGCTCTTTCACGTTCAGACGCTTTACGAAGTTGTTCATTCAAATCCGAAAGAACTTCTTCCATTTCATGGTTACCAAATTGAGATTTATATTCTGCCGCACGGGTTACGATATCTTTTGGCAAGCCTAGACGGGCCGCAATGCTCAATGCATGGCTACTACCTGCTACACCGATATGAAGTCGATATGTTGGTTTTAAGGTGCGCTCATCAAACTCTACATGGCCATTTTCAATACCTTCCGTATGGTACGCATAATTTTTAAGCTCATTATAATGGGTACTTACCATCATAAGAGCGCCCTTTTTACGGAAGAATTCAAGGATAGATACCGCTAATGCACTACCTTCCTCTGGATCAGTACCAGAACCAAGCTCATCTAGTAAAACCAAGTCATTCGGGCCACAATGTTTAATGATAGAAATCACTTGCGTCATATGAGCAGAGAACGTACTAAGGCTAGCCTCAATACTTTGTTCATCCCCAATGTCGGCAAAGATATTATGGAATACTGGCAACATTGAACCGTGATCAGCAGGGATAAATAGACCACATTGGTTCATTAAACTCAATAACCCTAATGTTTTAAGGGAAACTGTTTTACCACCTGTATTAGAACCAGTAATTAATAGAATACGATATGATGTGCCTAATAAAATGTTGGTAGGCACCACCACATTCGGCGGAATTAATGGATGCCGAGCTCTCATGAGATTGACAGTTCTATCAGTACTCAAGATGGCTGGTACACCCTTATAGGAAATAGCAAGGCTCGCCTTACCATATACAAATTCGATATGGGATACCTTTTCACAAGCATCCATCAAATCATTACTATGTTGTTTTACAAGGGCAGATAACTCACGGTAAATACGCAATACCTCTTGCTCTTCACCAATCAAAGCCTCTTGTAATTCATTATTTAGATTCACCAAACGCATCGGTTCAATATAGAGTGTTTGACCCGTTGCAGAACGGTCGTGAATAAGACCATCAAAATATTGGCGATATTCCTGTTTTACAGGGATTACATAGCGATTGTTACGCTGCGTAATAATTGTTTCTTGGAAATACTTCTGATTATCCTTTGTCGTGTAAGATAGCTTGAATATCATTTTTAATCTTTTCCCGAGTTTTGATAATCGTATTTCTTAGGCTCGCCAACTTAGGAGATGCTGTATCAAGCAATTCCCCCTTATCATCAAAAGACACGTTTAAAAGCGAGTTTTCAATGCAATCTGTATTTGGCATATCCTGTACCCATAAGGATAGCAATGGATATTCCATATATTTCGTTCTAAAGAACTTTGTCATGCGCTTATAAGCACCAATGGTTAAGTAAATATCCCATAGTGCTTCACGAGTAAGAACAAAGTCTTTGCGACTTTTTACAGGACTCACGAATATCTCGTGTTCCACCTAGCGGTTGTTCTACCTCTGTTTGCAATGACCGCATAGCCTCTGCCGTTTCATCAAGATGCTCTTGAATTTGTTTCGCATCAATCATAGGCTCAATATTCATAGCCAATTCTTTAGCTATGGCAGAGCTACAATGCTGTTGTAATTGTTCTTTTATATGGTGAAAGTCTAATACATCTTCGTTAAACAATGTACTACCTCTTTTATAAAATACCTCTAAAATAGTGGCCCCTTGTAATAGGCGTATCATCTTTGCCTACACTCTTTGGCGGAGCCTCTTTAGTTCCATTTTGAATGGATACATAATCTGCTACGATAGTACGCAATCTCTTTGGATCCATATGACGTCCATCGATGCGCAAAATATGTAGCCCTTTCGATGTAACTCTGGCACGTAGGCACGCATGTCCATTTCATGACTATTCATGATGTGCATACGGCAATATGGATCTGTGCGAAGCGGGAATACTTCCCCTTTACGATCCTTTAATGCGTAATCTTCTGTTACGCACGGCATTGGACAGTTTTCCTTTTTACCAGTCCCTACAAAGCTAGCGATGGCACAGTATTCAGAAATCATCATTTCCGTATAACCATGAACCATGATCTCTAATGGCAAATTAGTAGACTTTTGTAAGCTTACGAGTTGCGCCAATGTTAACTCTAGGGACGGTGCTACGCTGCTCATATGTAAATCTTCCCATACTTGTAAGGCAAAGCCATTAAATATGTTAAGACCTGTATCAGCTTCAATAGCACCTGTATACCCTAAGTCGCGAAGCCACAATAATGCTTGTGGGACGTGAATAGAAATACTATCTGGTTTCGCCTCAACTATGGCCTTAAGGGTATTCATATACGCATTTACTTCATCATCTTTCACAACCCGAGGCGTAGCAAATACACAAAGTACATTATGGTCTTTACAAAGCTTGGCTACCTGCCCGTAGATGCTAAGTTCATAAGGCTTACGTTGTAAACGGTCACCACCGAAGATAATCTTCTTAGCGCCCCCTTCAATAGCCGCTTTCACAGCCTCTAGCTCATCAACGCGAGCACTCACCATAGGCTCAGAATATTGAACCTTACCTTAGCAACCATAGATGACATATCTTGAGGTTCTGCAGCCAGCTCAGCCCAAGCCGTTTCATGGTCTGTAATCAACAAGTTTTCTAGTGCCTCTACAGCATCGCGGCGCAATGCATTTAATACACTAGCTGGCCACATATAAGGCCCGTCAGGAATAGACATAGAGCCTAACGTAAACAATGTATTGCCTAATCTACCTACTTGGTCTGTCACCTTCTCTAATGTAGTCGGTTTATTGTTAGCATAAACAGGTTCAAACTCATTAGATACAGTCACAGTACGACCATCATTTAATAGAAAGGTAAGTTCTGTACATGGCGTTTCTCGGTCTGTATTGATAGATAAGTATCCATGTACCTCTAATTTAGCAGTGAAATCTTGTAGACCTCTCTGCTTTTGAGCTTTAGGTGGTGATGCAAGGAATACTTGTCCCGCTGCAAAGCCTTCATCGGGCTTACCTACAAAATGTTTATCATCAAGGGCAGACCAGTTCTGATCAATCTGATAGTACGTAATGCTACCAGAGGCTTGCATAACCTTTAAAAGTGAGCCTTTTTCAATAGCTTCTGTTAAGTATAAATGAACTTGTCCTTTTTTAACCTCTGCCTTACCAATTGGTTTACCCTGATTATTTGGAGCCACCACGGTCATCATGGATTTCCCTACATGGTCTGTTAAGTAATCTGTAGAGAAGCCACGATTAAACCCAGACGCCAATGCATCAGCATCAGCAGCATCCATATGAGCTGTATCTAAAATATGGCGATAGGTCCCAATAACTTGGCGTACATAGGAAACCTTCTTCATACGCCCTTCTACCTTAAAGGATTTTACGCCAGCTGCTACGAGCTCATTCATATGCTCACTATAGTTAAGATCTTTAGGGCTCAATAAATAAGCTTCGTGTTTAGGTAATAAACTAGTCCCCGATGAATCTAGTAATTCATAAGGTAAACGGCAAGGTTGTGCGCAAGCACCACGGTTACCACTACGACCACCGATGAAAGAACTCATCAAGCATTGACCAGAATAGCATACGCATAAGGCGCCATGTACAAAGACTTCAATTTCAGCTGTACAGTTCTTACAAATATGTTCGATTTCAGGGAGGCTCAATTCACGAGCCAATACAACACGGGTAAAACCGAGGCTTTCATAAAAACGAACTGCATCAAGCGTAGCCGCCGTCATTTGCGTACTACCATGTAAATGCAATTTGGGAGCCACTCGTTGCGCCAATTTAGCAACAGCTAAGTCTTGAACGATAATAGCATCCACACCGATGCGTTCTAAAGTCCTTTAGATACGCCTCGAGAGCCGTTAGTTCAGAGTCACCCTATGAGGATGTTTACTGTTACATATACAGATACATCTAGAATGTGAGCCAATCGAATAGCCTCAGCCAGTTCCTCAATGCCAAAGTTTGCTGCATGAGCACGGGCATTAAAGCCTTTACCACCAAGGTAAATCGCATCCGCTCCAGATTCTAAAGCGGCCATAAAGTTTTCCATCGTACCGGCAGGCGCCAATAATTCCATGGACAATCCTTTCTACCTAACTAAAGGTATAACTATAGTACTAAAAGGGTTTACCATACGGTAAACCCTTTCAATATACTGCTTGAGATTAACGTAATCTGCAGTTAATTTCTGCTAATGCATCGATAATAGCTTTAATATTACCGTCAATATCTTCATCGTTCAACGTACCTTCCATAGAGCGGAATTGCAAGTTGTACGCAAGACTGCGATAACCAGCTTCGATATGTTCACCTTCGTAAACGTCGAAGATAGATGCATTTTCTAAATATTCTCCACCATGCTTTTTAATGATAGATAAAATTTCACCACTAGACACGGACACTGGTGCTACGATAGCAAGGTCACGGCTAGTGCCTGGGAATTTACTGAAGGATGTATAGCGGAATGCTGGGATCGTCAAGGATAATACTGCTTCCAAATCGATTTCAAACATATATACTTTACCTGGTAAATCAAAGTTTTTGCTCACTTGTGGATGTAATTCACCATATTGAGCAATCATTTTACCATCAACTACGTATTGAGCACTTACACCAGGGTGGAAGTAAGGTTCAGTGCTACGATTAATTTCATAGCCTTTAACACCTAGTTCAGCCAACAACGCATCTACGATACCTTTTACATCATAGAAATCTGTAGTGCGTTCTGCTTGATTCCAGCCAGCTTGGTTTGCTTTGCCCATCAAGATACCACAAGCCATAGGGCGTTCATGAGGTACCTCTGTTAAAGGCAATGCTTTTGGTTCATATACATTCGCTGTTTCAAATAACCAAAGATCCTTATTTTGTTGCGCAATATTGCGTTTTGCTGCATCGATAACAGCTGGCACCAATGTAGTACGCATATAAGGGAACTCTTCGGAAATAGGATTCAAATTGGAATGGCAGTATAACGGCTATCCCCTTCAGGAAGCATCATATTTGTAAGACCATCCTTATGCATAAAGCTAAAGGTAATGATTTGAGTCATACCAAGTTTTGCCAACCCGTGTGTTACCTGTTTCGTAAGAGCTTTTTTAGGAGTCATACCACCAGAGGATAATACGGCTACAGGAATTGTAGGAGCGATATTATCGTAGTTATAAATACGAGCTACCTCTTCAGCAATATCAGGCATTACTGTTACGTCACCGCGCCATGTTGGAACGAGGGCAGATAATCTATCCCCTTCTTCTGTTACAACGAATTCAAGGGCAGTCAAAATAAGAACCATTTCGTCTTTTTCAATATTAGTACCCAAGTAATCATTGATTTGTTCCGCTGTGAAAGTTACAGTATGTTGTTCTACAGGGTTTTTATATACATCGATAACGCCTACATCAACTTTACAACTAGGACAGATTTGTTGTAATAATTGAGCAGCTCTATCGATAGCATAGGCAGTATATTTATGGTTTACACCACGTTCAAAGCGACCAGACGCTTCAGAGCGCATGCCAAGAGCTTTTGCAGTACGGCGAATGGATGGACCATTGAATACAGCAGCTTCAAACATAACTGTAGTCGTTTCATTCGTTACTTCGCTGTCAAAACCGCCCATAATACCAGCTACGCCTACAGGACGTTCTGCATCGGCAATGATAAGCATAGAATCATTTAATTCTCGTTCAGAACCATCGAGTGTTACAAGTACTTCGCCATTTTTAGCGCGTCTTGCCACTAACTTATGACCTTTTACATGGTCATAGTCGTATGCATGCATAGGTTGTCCTAGCTCTAACATAACATAGTTTGTGACGTCTACTACATTATTGATAGGACGAATACCACTGTTGCGCAAACGGTTTTGCATCCACAATGGAGATGGCTCTACCTTAACATCAGTTACTACGCGAGCAGTGAAACGAGTACAAAGATCATCTGCCTCAATCTCTACAGATGCTTTGCCTTCGATAGACTCACCATTTTCGTTTACCATGATAACTGGGAATAAAGCTTTTTGATTTGTCATCATTCCGAATTCACGGGATAAGCCAACCATAGAGAAGCAATCTGCACGGTTAGCCGTGAGTTCGAATTCATATACAGTATCGTTCATGCCCAATACGTCTTTTACATCAAGACCAATTGGAGTAGTTTTCAGGGAAAATGTAAATACCTTGCGCTTCCTCTGGTAACACTAAATCACTAGAGATACCGAATTCTGCTACGGAACAGAACATGCCTTCAGAAGCTACACCGCGCAATTTACCTTTTTTAATTTCTGTGCCATCCGCTAAGCGAGATTTATGGTACGCTACAGGCACAATTTGACCTACTGCAACATTAGTAGCAGCCGTTACGATTTGCTTAGTAACAGGCTCACCTTCTTCAGTAAGACATTCTACTTGGCATACTTGTAATTTATCTGCATCTGGATGTTTCGTAATTTCTACGATTTTACCAGTATAAATTTTCTTAATGCCATTATCCATAGGAATGACATCTTCTACAGGAATACCAGCTTGTGTTAATTCATCGGCCAATTCTTGAGCAGGACGATTCATATCCACAGGCACGTATTCGTTCATCCACTGTAAGCTTGCTTTCATGAGTTCCTCCTAAAATTGTTCCAAGAATCGTACATCATCTTCAAAGAATAGACGTAAATCGTTAATACCGTATAATAGCATTGCAATACGTTCTACGCCCATGCCAAAGGCAAAGCCTTTAACCTTTTCAGGATCATACCCATTAATGCGCAATACGTCAGGATGAACCATGCCGCAGCCTAAGATTTCAAGCCAACCTGTATGAGAGCATACACGACAACCATCACCACCACACATTACACAAGAAATATCTACCTCTGCAGATGGTTCTGTGAATGGGAAGAAGCTCGTGCGGAAACGCACCTTAGTTTCATCACCATACATGTGACGCAAGAAGGACTCTAATGTACCTTTCAAATCAGCAAATGTAATGTGCTCGTCGATGATGAGACCTTCCACTTGATGGAATACTGGGGAATGTGTCGCATCATAGTCCCAACGATAAACCTTACCAGGCGCAATCATACGAATTGGGCTGTTAGGCTCATGACGTTGCATAGTACGAGCTTGTACTGGAGATGTATGCGTACGCACAAGAAGTTTTCTGTAATATAGAAGGAATCTTGCATATCACGTGCTGGATGATCTTTAGGCAAGTTTAAGCACTCAAAGTTATAGTAATCCTGTTCTACTTCTGGACCCTCTTCAACGGTATAACCCATTTTCATAAAGAAGTCTTCAATCATTTCATTAACCTTTGTTAATGGATGAATATGGCCAGTTTTTGGTGCACGACCAGGCAATGTAATATCGATGCGTTCTTGCTCTAAACGAGCGTTTAACTCTGCCGTTTCCATACGAACTTTAACCGTATCAATTTCGGCTTCTAATGCTTCACGAACAGCATTAACGAGGGCGCCAGCCTTCGGGCGTTCTTCTGGAGATAATTTACCAAGACCTTTTAGTAATGCCGTTACCTCACCTTTTTTACCTAAATATTTAACGCGTATATCTTGCAGTGATTGTATATCTGTCAACCCTTTAATCGCATCAAGAGCTTCAGCCTTAATCCGTTGTAATTCTTCTTTCATTAAAGCATCCTCCTATATTTAAAAGTCTAAACTATATTATACCAAATCAGGGTTGTCTTCTTCAATAAAACGCCATGGTAATTCAGGTAATGACTTCTCTTCTAGTACAAAAAATGTACCACGTGCCAAGTGAACAAGTTCACCTAATTCATTATAGATACGTGCTGTAGCAACCATAGTTGCTTTTACCATTATGCTCTACATTGGCTACACCACGCAATACAGTACCACCCTTAACAGCTTTCACATAGTTACCATTAAGATCAATAGTGCTAACAGATTTGCCCAATGTGAAACAAGCGGTCCCCATTACACTATCTGCTAAACCAATACAAACGGCACCATGTAAATCCCCTCGGAAATTACAATACTCTGTATCATTTGTTTGTAAGGTCATTTCTGCATGACCTGGTTCAACTGCTGTAACTTCTGAATCTTTCACCCAAGAAAATGGATTTTGATCTCGTAATTCATTGAAATATTCTAATAATGTTGTAGCCATGTGTGTCTCCAATCTATATACTTACACATCCCATGGATATTTTATATAAAACATACAAAAATAGTGCGTTACATCATACATATTGTATCATGCAACGCACCATATGCGAACAACTCTATCTAATTATATGACATGTTCTTAACAAAACACTATGCCAAGTTCAAAACTATTCATAATGTAATGCATCGATTGGATTAAGTTTTGCTGCTTTACGAGCAGGATAAATACCAAATACCAAACCGATTGCCACGGAGAAGGCAAAGGACATTACGATGGTTGGAATAGAAATAACAGTACTCATCCCCGAGGCCATACCAATTAACTTAGAAGACCCAACGCCGAGAATAATACCTATGATACCACCCATCAAACTGATTACAATAGCTTCGATAAGAAACTGTGTAACAATGACATTATAAGTTGCACCTAATGCTTTACGCACACCGATTTCTCGAGTCCGTTCAGTAACGGATACAAGCATGATATTCATAATACCGATGCCACCAACTACGAGAGAAATAGCCGCTACAGCACCTAGGAACAATGTCAATGTCCCCGTTGTTTCTTCCATAGTTTCCATAATGGAATTCATATTTTGAATGTTAAAGTCATCAAGATTTGTATCTTTGATACCATGTCGTACACGTAATAAGTTTTCAATATCGGACTGCAAGCGATCGATACCATTTTCATCTTTGCCTACCACATATATCATTCGTAAATAATCAATGCCGTCTACCCGTTCCATAGCTGTTGTGTAAGGAATAATCACCATGTCATCTTGGTCATTACCCATAGCGCCACTACCTTTACTATTGAGTACCCCAATAATGCGGAATGGAATATTCTTAACACGTATCTCTTTACCTACAGGATCTTCATCACCAAATAGATTTTTAACAACTGTTTTACCAACTACAGCTACGCGCTCACGATTCTGTACATTTTTTTCAGATAAGAATCGACCAGACTTCATGGTCCAGTTATTAACATCTAAATAATTAGCATTAACACCAGATACTGAAGTAGTCCAGTTTTTATTTTGATAAATAACTACATATCCACCATTTGTCATTGGACTTGCAGCTTTAACGCCATCTAGTTTTGCAATCGCTTCGTAGTCAGCTACCTTTAAGGATTTCATAGATCCTGGCGATGGTCGTACCCCTGGAGTACGCGGCGCACCTGGCATAACCATCAATAAATTTGAACCTAAGCTAGAAATGGAGTTTTGAATATCTTGCTTTACACCATTACCAATAGATACTAAAGCAATGACGGCAGCTACACCGATAATAATGCCTAGCATGGTTAAAATGGAACGCATTTTATTAGCAATGAGGGATGCCCATGCCATCAAGAAACTCTCTTTATACATGAGTCACCTCCTGTACAGGTGTCATATTATGATTCTGGGAGTCCTCTACAATTAACCCATCTCGTAATACTACATTGCGACTTGCATACGTAGCAATCTCAGGCTCATGAGTAACGAGAATAATTGTACGGCCCTCGTCATAAAGCCCTCTGAAGATGTTCATAACGTCGATAGTAGACTTAGAATCAAGATTACCTGTCGGTTCATCGGCCATAATGATGGCTGGATTGTTTGCCAATGCACGAGCTATGGCTACACGTTGCCGCTGACCACCAGATAACTCGGATGGCAAGTGATCCATGCGGTCACCAAGACCAACAGACGCTAATAAGGCCGCAGCACGTTCATTTACGTGTTTTTTTATCCATCCCTGCGTAAATCATAGGGAGCGCTACATTTTCTACAGCCGTTAATTTTGTTAATAAGTTGAAACTTTGGAATACAAAGCCTATTTGTTTATTTCGTACAAAGGCCAATTCATCATCAGATAAAGTAGCTACCTCATCTCCATTTAGACGATAGGAGCCTGTTGTTGGCCGATCTAAACAACCAAGAATGTTCATAAAGGTAGATTTACCTGAGCCAGAAGGACCCATGATAGATACGAATTCGCCTTTATTGACCTGTAAGTCGATACCATGCAATACAGGCACCGATAATTTACCATTTACATAGGTCTTCGTAATCCCTTGTATATCGATTACTGTTTGATTCATATTCACCTACTATTAGAATGGTCCACGGCTATTATTCTTAGGAGCAGTAACATCACCACTTACGATGATTTCATCACCTTCAGATAAACCTTTTAGAATTTGTACATTAGTATCCCCAGTTACACCTGTAGAAACAGCTGTACGAACTGGTTGACCGTCTTTCATTACATATACGTATTCACCTTGTTTATCTGTACGTACTGCAGTAAGAGGAACTACTAAGGTATTTTTAATATCTTCACCAAAGATAGTAGCACGAGCCGTCATAGATGGTAAGAAATTACCTGCAATATTTTCAGGAATTTGAACCTTAACTGTATAGTACACTACGCTATTACTCGTAGCGCCCATGTTACCTTTTGTACCTTTGGCAACTTCAGATACATAACCTGTGAAAGTTTCACCAGGCTTGGAGTCTACAGTGAATTCTACTTTAGCCCCTTGTTTAATACTACCAATATCTGTTTCATCTACAGTAAGATAGATTTCTAGATTATTTAGGTCTGCAATTGTGGCAATAATCATTTGGGTAGAAATACCAGTACTAATCGTTTGTCCAGCTTTTAGTGGCGTACCTACAACAGTACCCGACATAGGTGCAGTAATCGTAGCATCACTTAGATCGGCAGATACACGATTGAAACGTAGATAAAGCGCGTTCATAAGATGTTACGGCATCATCATAGGTTTGTTGAGCAATAGCATTTTGAGCAGCCAAAGCTTTGTAGCGATTCATATCGAGCTCAGCCTTAGATAACGCTGCGCGAGCATCATCAACAGAAGCCTGTAGTTGTCGCGTATCAATATAAGCGATAACTTGTCCCTCTGTAACGTGATCATTTTCTTTTACCAAAACTCTTTCAAGTTTACCTGCTACATTTGTAGATACGTCTACATAGTTTACAGGGTTAATAGTACCGGTCGCACTAATACTCGTTTTTACATCACCTTTTTCTACTTTACCAGTAGTATATAAATTTTGTGTTTGGCTAGCATTTTGGCTATCCATGTAGTAATACGTACCACCACCAAGAACACAAAGAGCAACGGCACCCGCTACTATGCGTTTACGATGCTTTTGGAAAAATTCTTTCATTATGATCTCCTTAAATAAAGATGAAGATATATGTAAAAGAGACAGTATTCTATATCAACACATATAGTATTGTTAAATTATACAGCACCAATTACTTTTATGCAATATAATTTCATTAACGATAAATTATAATATATATAGAAAATGGCCCCTAATAGGGCCATTTTATTATATAAATTAACTACTCAATATTGATAATAGGGTGTAGTCTTTTTCATTAATAGGGAAATCTAAGAGTTCTGCCTCTTGATAAGAAATAGGGACGGATATGACCATCTATATAGCCCAGTAATCGATTATCCACGCCATTCATCAATAGATTAAGACATGCTTCACTCATACGGGCTGCTAAAATTGCATCAAATGCAGATGGCCCTCCACCGCGTTGTAAATATCCCAATACAGTCAAGCTCGGATCAAACTCCGTATGTTCCTTAATAAAAGCTTTTACGTCACCACTATTATAAGCACCTTCCGCTACGAGAATCACACTATATTCTTTACCACGAATTTGTGTTTCCTTTAAATGTCGACAGACATCATGTAAAGGCATAGGATTTTCAGGAACCAATACGATTTCTGCACCACATGCAAGACCAGCTTTAAGTGCAATATGACCAGCTTTACGCCCCATTACCTCTACAATGGCTACCCGCTCATGCGAGTTAGATGTATCGCGAATACGACCAACCGCATCAACTACAGTATTTAAAGCCGTATCAAAACCTAATGTATATTGAGTGCCCCCCATATCATTATCAATGGTACAAGGAATAGTCATGGTGGACATACCGAGTTTTGTCAAACTTGTAGCGCCACGCATGGAACCATCGCCACCAATAACGATAAGATGATCTATATCATGAGCTTTTAAAATATCATAGGCCTTTTTCTGAACCTCTTCATTTTGAAACTCAGGAAAGCGAGCCGTTTTTAGCATCGTCCCACCTTGGGTAATAATGCCACCTACATCACGGTTAGATAAAGGAAATATTTTTTCCTCAATGATTCCTAAATAGCCTCGTTCAATGCCAAATACTTCAAAACCTTCATGTATGGCTTTTCTAGTTAGGGCTCTTATGGCGGCGTTCATTCCAGGTGCGTCTCCGCCGCTTGTTAGTATTGCGATTCTTCTCATATCCATTACCCCCTTGTGGTGTACGTTGATTGGATATAGTCTCAGTCTTTCGATTCTTGTTTCCTACATTAGACGCCTTTTGATTGCGACGTTTATCATAACGGACTTTTTTAGATGATACCTTATTAGAATCTCCCTTATTGAACATTCCTATACTAGAGCTAGCTTTAGGGGATATTAATTTGGTATCCTCTATTCTTCTACGTTGATGATTATTAAATTGTGTATCTCTAGATGCTACTGTGGCATCTACTTCGTCTGTTTCATTGGGTTGACGTCTTGCTTTAAATTGCACATCTGAGGCCTCTAATTTCGTCCTCAATACGCTGCATGAAAATCATAGGTCCGACCATTTGTTGTGTCCAGTACAAAATCGCACTGCTTATACACTGGCTTCCAAGACTGTATCATAGCGTGTACAAAGGCATTAACATTAGTATAATCCATGGTAGGCCGCTTCCCAATACGGCGATTGACACGACTCACTATACGGAATTGTGCTGCTCGAATACCAATGATATAGGAATATTTTTTCAATACCTTTAATGTGCGATGTTCAATAGGGAAATTGCCACCTACAGAAATAACGGCTTCATGATACAAACATACCTTTTTTAGTACATCCATTTCAGCACGACGAAATGCTTTTTCCCCTATCTTTTTGAATATTTCAGCAATGGGCAACCCAAAACGACTTTCTAATACGCGATCGGTATCTACAAATTGCCATCCCTTGCGTTCTGCAAGATTTCGGCCGAAGTGACTTTTACCACTTCCCATAGATCCGATGAGCATAATATTGCGTTTAATTATCATTTATTATGTGCCCCTTATTATTTCATATCCTTCATTGTACTATAAAATGGCTCAAAAACAAAGACAGACTATAGACATAATATCTATAATCTGTCCCTATAAAGAACGCAATATTTCTACTGCGTCTATATCCTTGATTTCACAGCACAATGTACGTAAACTACATTGCCTTTGCGCTCTATATCTTCTATTTCTATATGTCGTGAAGGCTCTTTTTCATCAACAGTATTAATCCAGTTTATGAGTCGCTCCGTACTACCTAATAATGTTAATTCTAATATGCCTTCATGCTCATCAGTACTGACAATCATTAATGGTTCTCCTTGTAAGGAATCAAAGATACTTGTATGGCTGGTTTGAGAATTCTTGTTCTCCCTGAAAGTCTCTAATAGTTTAGCTTCCTTAGATACTATATAATCTGACTCCGCATTCATTTGTATAACAAAAGTCTCTTGCTGTTCTTGTAGATAACTAGCTTTTTGACTCAAATGTACATGTCCATATACGGAAAGACTAGTTACTATCCCCCACAGGACTGCGGTCATTAGTATCTTGTTGATTGGTTGAGTGGTGCTCTCTCTTAGATCCGTCCATATGGAATGTATAAATCCCTTTATCTGCTTTAACTGTTCCATGACACTCCATTCCCGATAGTCTCTGCTGCAAAATAGCTATAAATTTACGACATGCATCATCGCTAACACCGATACCATCAATACTTACATGACCATTTTTTATACTTAGACGCTGTAAACTAATATGTTGGTCCATAGCCGTATCAAGAATATATAGAACTATACTATTTTGATAGATATTAGCTTTATTACTATCAGATGTATTCTTGAGAATTTTATGTTTAATAGCCATTAACTCACTATATTTTTGCTCAACTACTTGATACTGAGGATTTGCTCGTACATTTAGATATTTTACCTTTTGCCGATCATATACACCGTAACTAGTCCAGCACATATATATAGATACTAAGCCTACTATAAAATATATAAGACTTATACCATACAGATAGTACCGATATGTATGCCATAGACTATACCATCGTAAAGAACGAGGCATTAAATTTATACATTTATCTTTACCATCCCAAGCCAATCCACTTAAGCCCCCTTGCGGCCATACCAATTGCCATATCCCAATCTAATTGGCCCTTTTTGCAACGATTGCGACCACGACCTAAGAACAATAACGGAATATATTCGTTTTCACCATACATAGAAATAATTTCTTCCATATCATTTCGCTCTTCATCAGATAAGGTATCTAAACCGTACATACGTATACCTTGAATTTCATCGATACCAAATGTTTGCAATCTAGCTTCTAATTTTTCCATTGCTTCCGATACATCACTACCGGTAATAGGAACAATACATTCCTCAATACATATATCATTCCACCATAGCCATAGATGCATAGCCCCTTCTTCAACAACACCAGTTACCGTCCCACTACGGCGCATCAAGCAGTAACAAATAGGAATGGGCCAAAAATCGATAACATCTACTGGCGCATACGTATCTCGTATGCCTTGTTTTAACAGCTCGAGAGAATGACGATCTACAGCTACCATAAACATATGATAACTATGTCTTGGATATTCTCGCCGACACGCATCCATTTGGAAGCTATCTCCATCAAAGTTAAAGTAATCCTCTACATTCCACTTAATAAATTCTTTCATATCAAAATCGTGAGGATCATAAGGTGCTACACGCATTTGTGTATCTATATTAGCTACAATGCTATAGGCCCCTTCGTCTAAATCATAGGTTTCTATAAATCTAGTAACGTCTTCATCAATAGGTCCACTCCGTTTCATCTCTAATGCATCAGTAATGACCATTGTTTTATTTTCAATATGAGCTGTAACACATACAATACGCTCATCTGTAATACAAACACCAGAATGAATTTTCTTTTTCCGTTTCATAGCCTCACCTCAATAAGGTTTTACCTTTACCACATGCATACGCTTATCTCGATCTACTGTGACATACATATGAACGCGGCTCACTATTTCCCGATTTTTTAATTTCCCATAACTCATAACATGACGAGGATTATCCATCGAACGATCCGGTTCAATGGTAATTTCTACATCCCCCTCATCTGACACTATTAGTTTTTGTTGAAAGTCCCAAGTATTACCTGCCTTACAATACCCTACAAACCAATGAGCTCCTCTTTGAGCTGCATAATGAGCCTCTTCTAAATGGAGTTCATCGATGGCATTGCTTTCACAAATTTGACTAATACGAAGCCCCATAAAGGCTAAGAGCAATAATAAGGACATAGTAAGTATAGCTACATATGTAATAAAGCCTGCATTATGGGCTCCTCCGTTCATGGCTTGTCTCCTCATTATCTTTATACCAATCATAAACAGCACTCTGCCCTATAGCGACCTCATACAGAGCTAACCCACCATATCCGCTAGTATAGAGCTTATTATTAGTAAAGCGATTATTAATGTACCATCGCAGATGAACTGTTTTATTATTATCTAGACTAAATGGGTGTTCCTGCGTATACCCTACATTACGCTTATCTCTTGTTCCGATGATGCGACTACCACTTACGGGTTGTAGGCTACCATCCGTGAGTTTTCTGTAAAGAGCATGTCTTTGTACGGTCAAGGTCGTACGCTTTGTATCATGAATATATAAGCTTATATTCTTATCCTCTACGGTAACCTCTACAGGATTCCATATCATTTGAGCTACCACCATACGCCGTGTATAACGACCATCCTCCATCATCGCTACGCTATCTAGTAATTTGGCGTCCCACATAACCCCATAGAATACAATGCCTAAGAGCAAGGTAAGGACAATAACAGAAATCGTCATACTAATAAGGGTCGAGTACAAGATAAAGCCTTCATGATTAACTTTGCTATTCATCGTATTTCCTCCAAATCAATGGATAGTGAATAGACAACCTTTTCATTATCTATGGTCTCTACCGTTAAGCGTTGTAGTGAAATGCCCTGCACTACTACGGGCTCCACATATGTTTTATAAGTAATAGCCTCACTAGGGCTCATGATAAATTGTGACTTATGTACGCCTGTTTGAAGTGTTCCCGTTTCATAATATGCTGCTTTACCTTCCTCTACATACGTTATAGTATCTTGCAATATATGGTCCCAATAATAAGCCTTATATATCGTTATCGTCGCCATCCAGAACACAGATAATACAATAGGTAACATAAACATAATAATAGCTGCCGAGATTAAAGCATCGCCATACATAAACCCTTCAGTGTACTTCTTCCCATCTGATACGCCCCGTTTGTACCGATACCCATATGCGATTTTTCTCACCACTTTCACGATCTGTCAGAACAATTTCTGTTCCGTCACTAAGGTAAACCAAGAGCTGAAAAAGAAATAATAGTCATAGATCTTATATTCTCAATATTAGGAGGCAATGATATGTTTACCGTATGATGATTGGCGTCTTCTTCAATAGTGTAACTATCCTTATTTAATATGAAGAGCATTCTACCTTTCCCATTCGACTTATGTCCAAGCATGGACCAAAGCTGAACCTTTTTTAGCATATACACAACCTCTTGAGTAGCTCCATTTAAGGTATACCGACTAGGTGTTGTCACAAGGGGTAAGGCAATAGATATGAGAAGTAATACTAAACTTATGGTAATCATCCACTCAGCTAGTAAGGAGCCTAACTGGCCATTTATAGGTTGTGCCTTAACCATTGGTATATTACCTCCATATATAGACCACCATGCAAGGCGCACCAACCTCCAAAGCATAGAAAGGGACCAAATGGAATGTATCGATTACGATAACCTGTTAGTAAGAGATAGAGAGAACCAACACAAAATGATACGTAAAAGAAACATACAATCTCCCATGGCGTAAGCCATGTGGCAATGGCAGAAAACCATTTCACATCACCAAGTCCAAAGCCTTTATGACTCATTAGACGAAGTCCATATGTAATAGCCCCTACACTCATAACACTTAATATGGTTATTAACATAGATTTATCATTTATATAGCTATATATAATTCCACCTAGTACAAGGGCCATAGCCCCTTCATCGGGCAATATATAGTAATGCATATCGATGGTAGCACCTGCTATGATGATGAGTGAAAACGCAGCATACAAAGCAACGTGAATAAGGATATTGCCTTCAATGATAATAGAATAGGTAATACTACAGATGCTATATATACGATGAGTCCTATTACATAACTAGTCCCTTTCATACCTTGTCCTTCCATATATCAAGCACCTTTAATCGATGCCAATACCAGGCACTCAATATGTATGTGCCTAATAAACACTATATGTCGATTAAATTAAACACTATATGTCGATTAAATTAAACACTATGTACCTAATAAACAATATGCCCATTAAATAATACATACCTATCGATTAAGGTACACTAGGTGCTGTTACAACTACAGCTTTTGCAGTACCACCGCTAACAGCTTCATAGGTAATAGTATATTCTTTACCTTTTGCAGTCTTAACATGTTCAGTGAGATAGCCTTCTTTGTAAAGATTTTCTACTGTTGGTGGAGTATCTACATTCTTATCGATCATATAGAGCTGGGTGGCATTTTTTATGATTTGAATATCTGCCGTTTCTTTTGCAGATCGAGCTCTATCTGCGGCAGATAAGAACTGTGGCATCGCAATGGCGGCTAAAATAGCGATAACCGCAACGACAACCATTAATTCTACAAGGGTGAAACCACCTTTTCTCGACTTGTTAAGTCCTTCTCGAACACGACATATATGTAATCGCTCTACTATCCATTGTCCACACATTTCTAATCGATGATTTATGCCATGAACCATATGTATAACGGAACTCATAATATCCTCCTTTTACATTATTTAATACAATTCGATTCTATTTAATACTGGTAAAATGATGTCTATTGTCCTCCTAGTTTGGCGATAGACGTAAATAAGGGATACATAACAGAAACGACTAATACGGCTACACCAATGCCCATGACAGTTAATAGAACAGGTTCTAATAATCGCTCTAATCGAGCAATATATTTTGAAAGTATAGACTCATAGTAGTGACCACAATGGTTTAACATCTTTACTAACTCACCGCTTTCTTCCCCAATAGAAACCATTTGCCATATAAAATCATTCCCTATATGACCATTGCGTAAACTTTCTTCAAAAGAATGGCCAGTTAATAGTTTTGCCTCCACCTGCTCACTACATTTAGTGCCATATAGATTGCCCCATAAGGGACGAGTAATGTTCATGGTATGAATAATCGAAATCCCCGAGTCTAGCAACAGAGCCCACACCTTCAACATGCTCGTATAGTACACACAAGTACTCCATTGGTATCGGTGAGCCAACTGCCAAAGCCAACGATGTACTTTACATCTCATACTATGCTGCTTATAAGCAAATACTATTGAACCTATTACAACACTATGTATACCTATTACCATCAAAGGATGTTCCTTTAACCCTTGTCCTAATGCAAAGAGGGCTCGCGTCATCAATGGTAATGTAATATGCATGGTAGTAAAAACCTTTTCAAAGGATGGAATGATAAACAGGATGGTAACGAGAAAGAATACGTTCATCATGAGAAGAAGAAATATAGGATAAGAAATAGCACTCATAACCTTTTGTCGAAGTTGTCGTTCCCAATCGTAGTGACGTGAAATGTATTGTAAGCTTTCACCTAAAGTGCCTGCTGCCTCTCCACTTTCTAGTAGTGCTAAGGCTATAGCAGGACAACCTTCACTACGTAATGCTTGCGATAAGGTTTGGCCTCTCTCAATCGATTCATAGAGGGCTGTATATAGCAAACCTCGTTTTCCCTGACAGAGTAACTGTAAAGCCCTTCGTAAAGGCACACCAGACTCTATCAGTAATCCTAGTTGATAGGTTACATCGACCACCATAGCATGATTCCATTTATGTTTCTTCTTTTCTACTTGTAAAGATATTTTATAAATCTTGTATCCATCGCGTTTTAGCCGTGTTGCAATCTCCTGTTCTGAATCGCCCCACATCACCCCTTTTTCTGTTTCATTATTCTCATTTTTTACGACATATTCATAAGCCTCCATGTATTCACCTACGATAATTGTTGATCTAATAGCGTATGTAGTTGTTGTTGAGAGCCATATTGTGCCTTCACATCTCTCACAGCCATTTCTAGTGTTTTCATAGGTAATTGTGTTTCTTGAATGGAAATAATTTGAGGTTCCTTACGAGTGCGAATTAAATTTGCTACTGCATGGGTATTTAGTAAAATATCACGAATCGTAATGAACTTCTTATTCCACCTAAGTAGTCGCTGACATATAACGGCACGTAACACTTGAGATATTTGACTGCGTACCTCTTCTTGTTGCTCTCCTGGGAAAAGAGATATCATACGATGAACAGCCATTACAGCCCTTTGTGTATGCATAGTAGCCATCACAAGATGCCCCGTCTCTGCCGCATGAAGTGCAGCCTCCAAGGTTTCACGATCGCGAAGTTCTCCTACCATAATGACATCTGGGATCCTCCCGCAAGGCATCTCGAATACCGTCAGACATAGACTTAATATCGGCACCTAATTGCCTTTGATGAATTAAAGATCTTTTAGGCTTAAATTCAAACTCGATAGGGTCTTCTAAGGTTATGATATGACGCTCCATTGTCTGATTAATATAATCAATACAACAAGCTAAGGTGAAGCTTTTACCACTGCCCGTAGGACCACAGACGAGCAATAAACCATCATGGGCCTCACATAATTTTTGTAGCAGTTGCCCTTCACTGTTATCATCTAACGAAAGTTGTTGATGACAGAGTAAGCGCAAGGTACCACATATGGTTTGATTAGCCCGATATAGATGAACGCGAATGCGCACACCACAACAAGAGCATGCTTCATCAATGGATTGCCATTCGTAGGAGGCTATACCACATCGCCGTAAAAATATCTTCGATTAAGTCTGTCGTACACACAAAGCTAGTAGCCTTCAATCCATCACCATGTCGCAAGTATATAGGCTGTCCACATTGTAGATGAATATCTGTTGATGATAACTGTATTGCTTGTTCTACAATAGTTTCTAAACTTTCACTATTACAGCATGAGTCCACAACGATGCACCTCCTCAATAGATGTAACATGCTGAGATACGGCCTCACGGGCAGAATCCTCTAATGATAGTAATAGATGTGTTTCTAATTGGTCCCAACAGGCCGAATTAGCTGGAATCTCTAAAAAAATTCAAAGAGTGCTGTCCGCCCATGGTACGCTGTACCATCGAATTTTTCTAACTAGCCGTTGTGCAATAGCCCCCATTAAGGTAGCTCGAATTAAATATGGTTCTACCCCCATATCCATGAGCCGCGTTACTACGCCCATAGCAGTATTTGTGTGAATGGTAGACAATACGCGATGTCCCGTTAAAGCAGCTTTTAACAGCGAGCTCTGCAGTCTCCTTATCTCTAATCTCACCAATCATAATCGTATCGGGATCTTGGCGTAGTACAGATCTAAGGCCTTTTGCAAAGGTAAAGCCAATCTTCTCATTGATACCAATTTGGATGGCCCCTTTGATTTCAGCCTCTACGGGGTCCTCTAGACATATGAGCTTTGTTTCCTTTAAATTTAACATGCGCAGCATGGCATATAGAGTAGCCGTCTTGCCACTGCCCGTAGGCCCACAGATGAGCAATAAGCCATAAGGACGTTTTTAGTAATTGCCCGATGTGTTCAAAAAAATATCTGTACGCATGCCTAAAAGCTTTAAGGTCTTTATGACTGCCCTCATTACCCATAAGGCGACAGACTAAAGTCTCACCGTATAAGCTGGGCAAAGTAGATACACGCATTGTTATAGCTTTATCTTTATGACTCCAAGCCCAACGTCCGTCTTGAGGCAATCTTTTCTCGCTAATATCTAATGAACTACAAACCTTGATGCGATTAATAATAAGCTCCGCATCTTCATTAGATACTGTCATGTAATTTTGTAACAGTCCATCTTGTCGTAGTCGAACATGCACACCACTTTTAACAGGATCAAAGTGAATATCGCTCACATGATGTTCTAAGGCATACAAAATAATATCGTCTAATGTCACGTCTACATACATGGTCACCTCCAATACCTTGCGGTATGTTTTTACCTCACACTAGCGTATGGCGTTATAGGTTTCGACATCATCCCCAAAATTCCTTTTTTATTTTTAAAAATCCACGAAGCGAAAACTTTTCTATTTTTGAGCATACAAAAAAGGCGCCCCAAAGGGCGCCCTTATTGGACTATTAGATATAACATATCTTATTTTAAGTTGTAGAATACGTCATTACCTTTATATTGAGCTGTTTCGTATAACATTTCTTCAATGCGAAGCAATTGGTTATATTTTGCTACACGTTCGGAGCGAGCTGGTGCACCAGTCTTAATTTGACCAGCATTTACAGCTACAGCAATGTCAGCGATGAATGTATCTTCTGTTTCGCCAGAGCGATGAGATACTACGCAAGTGTAACCAGCGCGTTTAGCAAGTTCCATAGCATCGAAAGCTTCAGTGAGGGTACCAATTTGGTTAACTTTTACAAGAATAGAGTTACCTACACCAAGCTCAATACCACGAGCTAAGCGTTTTGTGTTAGTTACGAATAAATCGTCACCAACGAGTTGTACGCGGTCGCCAAGACGATTTGTTAATACTTTCCAGCCTTCCCAATCTTCTTCAGCAAGACCATCTTCGATGGATACGATTGGGTATTTACCTACTAAGTATTCGTAGAAGTCTACCATTTCAGCAGCTGTTTTAACTTTGCCTTCGCCAGCTAAATTGTATTTACCATCTTCATAGAATTCAGAAGATGCAGAATCAAGAGCTAATTTAAAGTCTTTACCAGGTTCATAACCTGCCGCTTTAATAGCTTCACAGATTACTTCCAATGCTTCTTCGTTAGATGCTAAGTTAGGCGCAAAAGCCACCTTCGTCAGCCTACTGCAGTGCTTAGACCTTTGCTATGAAGTACGGATTTCAATGTATGATATACCTCTGCACAGCTGCGAAGAGCTTCTGCAAAGGATTCAGCGCCTACAGGCATGATCATAAACTCTTGAATATCTACGTTGTTATCCGCATGTGCACCACCGTTCAAGATATTCATCATAGGAACTGGCAATTCTTTTGCGTTGAAACCACCAAGGTATGCAAACAATGGCAAATCTAAGGATTCAGCTGCTGCACGAGCAACTGCCATAGATACACCAAGGATTGCGTTAGCACCAAGGTTAGATTTATTATCTGTGCCATCTAATTTCAATATTAAGTTATCGATTGCCACTTGTTCTGTAGCATCATAACCGATAAGTGCAGGGCCGATTTTAGCATTTACATTGTCGATAGCTTTTAAAACGCCTTTACCAAGGTAACGAGATTTATCGCCATCGCGCAATTCTACGGCTTCAAACATACCAGTAGAAGCACCAGATGGAACAGCTGCTGTAGCAATAGTGCCATCTTCTAAACATACTTCAACTTCAACAGTTGGGTTACCGCGGGAATCTAAAATTTCTCTTGCAATGACTTGTTCAATTACTGCCATTTTATCACCTCATAAATCTAATGTGGAGTTATCAAAAATCTTCCACCACTATGTATTGATTAGGTCTAACGATAGTGAAAGTTAGACCTCAAAATTATGCTTTATGTACTAAACTATGTCCTGTCATAGCATTTGGTTGTTCTATGCCAGCCAAGTCTAATAATGTAGGAGCAATATCACATAATTTACCAGCTTCTAAAGTAGCTGTTTTTAGTGTGTCACTCATTAAAATTAAAGGAACTAAGTTTGTAGTATGCGCCGTATGAACTTTGCCAGTTTCATGATTAACCATGAGCTCCGCATTGCCATGATCTGCTGTAATCAAAAGATGACCATGTTTACTGCGAATAGCCTCTACAATACGGCCTAAACAAGTGTCAACCGCTTGAATTGCTTTAACAGCTGCTTCAAAACTACCTGTATGACCCACCATATCTGGGTTTGCAAAGTTCAAGATAATCATGTCATACGTTTCATCTTGAATGGCTTCTACGACGTTATCAGTTACCTCATAAGCGCTCATCTCAGGTTGTAAATCATAGGTTGCCACTTGCGGAGATTTCACAAGAATGCGGTCCTCACCTTCAAATGGCTCCTCTTTACCGCCGTTGAAGAAATACGTTACATGAGCATATTTCTCTGTTTCAGCAATGCGCAGTTGACGATAACCACCAGTACTTAGTACTTCACCTAATGTTTCAGCCAAGGTATCCTTTTCATACACGATATGAACTGGCAAACCATCTTCGTACTTGGTCATAGTCGCCATATACAAGGACAGTTGCTCTCGTTTAAAACCATCAAAGTCAGGCAACACTAAGGCTTTTGTAAGCTCACGTCCCACGGTCTGGACGGAAATTACAAAAGATAACAGCATCTCCATCTTTGATAGTCCCTTCAGCATCAATAACTGTAGGAAGAACAAACTCATCAGCTGCATCTTTGTCGTAGGACTGTTGCACTGCTTCGCAAGCAGAATCTGCCGTTTCACCTTGACCATGTACAATAGCATTATATGCTAACTCAACACGGTCCCATCGATTATCGCGATCCATTGCATAGTAACGACCGCTCACAGTAGCAATCTTGCCACAGTGTAGCTCTGCCATATACGCTTCTAAGTCCTCTAAATAACCTTGCGCACATTGAGGAGCCACGTCACGACCATCGAGCAAGGCATGTACATAAACGTGCTCAATACCATGATCATGAGACCCTTTAATGACTGCCTTAATGTGATCTAAGGAGCAATGTACATTGCCATCAGATACTAGACCGATAAGATGTAAGCTTTGTTTTTTAGCAACTTCGTATAGTTCCTTCATAACAGGGCGATTATAAAACTCACCAGATTCAACGTCTTTAGTAATACGAGTTAAATCTTGATACACGATACGCCCAGAGCCAAGGTTTAAATGGCCGACTTCAGAGTTCCCCATTTGACCTTCTGGAAGGCCTACCGCAAGCCCTGATGCTTCCAATTTTGTATGTGGATACGTATCCCATAATTGATTAAAACAGAGCGGCTTCGCCTGTACTACAGCATTGGTTGTATCTGATTGATCCCCCATGCCAAAGCCATCTAAGATGACTAGCATTACGGGAGCCTCTAATTTAGCCATTTCTAACCTCATATTAAGCGCTTACTTGATTCGCCGCTTTAATAATATCAATAAATTCATCAACTACTAGGGATGCACCGCCTACAAGAGCACCATCAATATTTGGTTCTCCTAGAATTTCTAGTGCATTTTCAGATTTAACGCTACCGCCATACTGGATACGCACGGCATCAGCGGCGTCATCATCATATAAAGAACGAATGTAATCGCGAATTGCTTTACACACCTCTTCAGCTTGATCAGCTGTTGCGGTCTTGCCAGTACCAATAGCCCAAATTGGTTCGTACGCAATAATCAGTTGACTCACTTGTTCTTTCGAAATATCAGCCAAATGCCCCTTTTAGTTGAGACGTAATCCAGTCAAGAGTATGACCAGCTTCACGTTGTTCTAAACTTTCACCAACACAGACAATAGGGTTTAAATTATGATGGAATGCACTCTTAATTTTGGCATTTACCGTCTCATCTGTTTCGCCATAATATTCGCGGCGCTCAGAATGACCGATAATGACATAATTAACGCCTACCTCTGTAAGCATAAGTGGTGAAATTTCACCAGTGAACGCACCAGCATCATGATAATCCATAGTTTGTGCGCCTACCTCAATCGCTGTGTTACGCGTCAGCGCTACAGCACGCTCAATAGCTGTGAAAGGCGGGCAAACAACTACATCACAGGATAATTCCATATCTTGTAACACGCTGTTAAACGCTTCGATCAGAATTGATCCAGACGCAATGGTGCCATTCATTTTCCAATTTCCTGCAATAATAGGTTTTCTCATATTATGCCTCAGACAATGCAGCAATACCTGGTAGGAATTTTGCCTTCTAAGAATTCTAAAGATGCACCACCACCTGTGGAGATATGGCTAATTTTATCTGCTAAGCCACTTTTTTCAATGGCTGCTACAGAGTCGCCACCGCCAACGATAGTCATCGCATCAGATTCAGCTACAGCTTTCGCTACTGCATTCGTACCAGCTGCAAAGTTTTCCATTTCAAATACGCCCATAGGACCATTCCAAATAATAGTCTTCATTGGCGCTAATGCTTCTACGTAAAGTTCACGAGTTTTAGGACCAATATCTAATACCATCCAGCCGTCTTCAATTTGATCGACGTCAACGATTTTAGTATTAGCATCATTGCTGAAAGCATCTGCTACTACAGCATCGATAGGTGTTAACAATTTAGCACCTGCTACGCGAGCTTCCATAACAAGGTCTGTAGCGATAGCTTCTTGACCTTCTTCAAATAAAGAGCTACCAATATTGCAGCCTTGTGCTTTAATGAACGCGTTAGCCATACCCCCACCGATGATCATTACATCAACCTTAGGCAAAAGGTTAGAAATAACAGAAATTTATCTGTTACTTTTGCACCACCAATGATTGCCGCCATAGGTGTTTTAGGATGTACAACAGCTGCACTCAATGCGTCGATTTCTTTTTTGAGCAAGAAACCTGCAGCCATAGGGATATAATCAGCAATACCAACTACAGATGCTGCATTACGGTGAGATACACCAAACGCATCATTAATGGCTACATCCGCAATAGATGCCAATTGTTTAGCAAATTCAGGATCGTTTTTAGTTTCTTCATTATGGTAACGTAAGTTTTCAAGCATTAATACATCGCCAGGTTGTAATACTTTTACAGCTGCTTCAACCTTAGGGCCAATGCAGTCATCTACGAATGCTACTGGCTTGTTGATAAGCTCAGATAAATGTTTTGCACATGGTGCCAAAGACATTTCAGGTTTGCGTTCCCCTTTTGGACGACCAAAGTGAGAAGCAAGAATTACCTTTGCCCCTTTTTCAATTAAATAATTGATAGTAGGTAATGCACTACGAATACGAGTGTCATCAGTGATGACACCGTCTTTCATAGGTACATTAAAATCAACACGAACAAAAACTGTTTTATTAGCTACTTGTAAACCTTCGATTGTTTGTTTCATCAAAGCCTCCCGATTATAAGCCTTTGCTTGCTACGAATGCTGCCATGTCGATAAGACGTTCGGAGTAACCCCATTCGTTGTCATACCAAGAAACGATTTTAACCATGTTGCCGTCCATAACCATTGTTAAATCAGCGTCAACAATGGAGCTACGAGGGTCAGAACCAAAGTCACAAGATACCAATGGCACATCGGATACACCAAGAATACCTTTTAATTCACCAGCTGCTGCTTTGCGGAATGCTTCGTTAATTTCTTCTTTAGTAGCTGGTTTTTCAAGTTCGCAAACAAGGTCAGTTGCAGATACATCTGGAGTAGGAACACGCAATGCAAAACCATCAAGTTTACCTTTCAATTGAGGCAATACCAAAGCTACAGCTTTAGCTGCACCAGTTGTTGTAGGGATGATGGACATAGCAGCTGCACGAGCACGACGAGGGTCTTTATGACGTGCATCAAGAATTTTTTGGTCATTTGTATAGGAATGAATTGTAGTCATCATACCGCGTTTGATACCGAATTCATCGCACAATACTTTAGCGAAATGGAGCCAAAGCAGTTTGTTGTGCAAGATGCATTGGAGATGATGTGGTGTTTTGCAGGATCGTACATATCTTGGTTAACACCCATAACCATAGTCAAGTCTTCGTTTTTACCAGGTGCAGAAATCAATACTTTTTTAACTGTAGGTTGTTCTAAATGAACTTTTGCTTCTTCTGCATCGCGGTATTTACCTGTACATTCGATTACGATTTCTACGCCTTCTTCAGACCAAGGCAATTTGGATGCATCGCGGTCGTGGAATACGCGGATTTTTTTACCATCAACATAAATGTTGTCTTCATCAAATGTTACTTCGTTAGGAATTGTACCATGTACAGAGTCGTATTTTAATAATAATGCAGTACCTTCATTATCACCAGTTGCATTAATCGCCACAACTTCTACGTCAGGATTATTAATCGCTGCGCGAACTACACATTTACCGATACGACCAAAACCGTTAATACCAACTTTTACTGCCATTGTTAGATCCTCCTAATAACAAAAATTCTAACCAAATTCAAACTAAAATTTATAACTACTCATTCGCCTATAAGGCAGAAATTTGTAACAATTGACGCATGCCTTCGGCGGCTTGCTCATCAATGATGAGTATACCTTTCTGACAAGCTCGCATGACACCTATAATTGCGCTCGCCTTCTCTTGTCCACCTGCTACAGCAATGACATTTGGCACCTTTGCTACATCAGGCAAGGATAAACCAATATTATTAGTGGAATAAATCAACTTGCCATCCATATCACAATATTGTCCCAGCGCCTCGCCTACAGCATGATTATCTACTAATTGCTTACGCACCTCATCAGCAATATGACGCTGATCTGCCATGCGCATGGCTGTACCAATGCCAAACAACAATACGTCAGTCCTACTGATGAGGTCGCTAATTTCCTTGATTTGCGGTTCACAAGTCATGAGCATATGCAATGAGTCTTGTGAAAGCCCATCTGGTAAATGAAGCATCTTGTAAGTCCCACGAAGTCGTTCAGCCAGTACAGAAGCGATGACATTAGCTTGGTATTCCACTACCGCCCCAACACCACCACGAGCTGGTACTACAGTAGGATTAAATGGTAAAATCGGCATTTCTTCCGCTACCGCTGCCATGGTGCTACCACCACTAATAGCCACTACTGAATCAGGCTCTAATAACTCCTGTAACAGTTTTGCCGCAGCGAAGCCCAGCTTTTTAACCATTAACGTTCCTTCTGTAGGTGTAATGATAACCCTATCGATGGAAAGTGCTTCCGTCAATCGGCTTTCTAGTTCGTTAATACGATCTAGTTCGTTTAAAAAATTTCGTAACTTCGGAACAATTGATTGTCCTTCGTCAGTGAGAAAAATCCCCGGTTTATAAATGTCTACTAGACCATTTGCACGCATCAACTCAATATGACTTCGTACGGTTCGCTCTGGAAGGTCCGTCGCTGTAGCTAATGTCCTGCGGCCTATAGGCTCTTCATAAACAAGGTGGTTTAGTATCTTGTATCGCTCCTTTAATACGCTAACGATTTCAGGAACAATACGTTCACATATCATTAGAAACTCGTTCATCGGGTCCCTCCTTTACCCGTTGGGATTGTATGAATCGTTTTTCGTCCCATGTGAACAAAATTCGTCCCACCTAAAATAAAAAAATACCTTTACACATTTATTTTATACCCTATGTGAATTTTATTCAACCCTAAATAGCAGAAAACGACATACTTTTGAGGCAATTTAATACAAGTTTTATGCCTAAAAGTATGTCGTTTATTTTAATTTATTTTGTACCGAAGATACGGTCACCAGCATCGCCTAAACCAGGCAAGATGTAACCATGATCATTGAGTTTTTCATCAAGTGCTGCTACGTAAATAGGCACATCAGGATGTTCTTTATTTACAACTTCAACGCCTTCTGGAGCCGCTACGAGGCACATCAATTTGATGTGTTGAGCACCTTTTTCTTTTAACAAAGTAATAGCTGCTGCTGCGCTACCACCAGTTGCCAGCATTGGGTCAGTTACGATGAAATCGCGTTCGCTTACATCAGTTGGCAATTTGCAGTAGTATTCTACTGGTTTTAAAGTTTCAGGATCACGGTATAAGCCGATATGACCAACCTTTGCAGTTGGAATTAAGCTAAGCATACCATTTACCATACCAAGGCCAGCACGAAGAATTGGAATAATACCTAATTTTTTACCTGCAATACGTTTACCAGTCATTTTCATTAATGGTGTTTCTACCTCTACATCCTCAAGTGGTAAGTTGCGTGTAATTTCATACCCCATCAACATAGTAATTTCATCAAGTAGTTGTCTGAAGTCTTTTGACCCTGTTTGTACATCACGCATCAAGGTAACTTTGTGTTGAATCAACGGATGTGTCATAACATTAACTTTCATGACTGTCCTCCTATAAAACAATATACGTATCTCTTTGTAGCAATTTAACTATCATATTAACTCTATCATAGAATGTAAATAGTGCCATAAAAATATTAAAAGGGATGTGCCAAGGCACATCCCTTTTATATTGCTTATAGGCTTGTGGGCCTATGAATATGTAATGACTGTCATTAATCTATTAGATTAGTACAATGGATACGCTTCACAAAGTGCAGCTACGCGTTTGCTAGCTTCTTCATGAACAGCTTTATCTTCAGGATTTTTAAGAACTGCTGAAATAATATCAGCAATTTCTTCCATATCTTTCACTTGCAAACCACGAGTTGTAAGCGCTGGCGTACCAAGACGAATACCGCTTGTTACAAATGGGCTAGCTGGATCGAATGGAATTGTATTTTTGTTACATGTAATACCTACTTCATCGAGTAAGTGTTCTGCTTCTTTACCTGTTAAGCCAGTGCTACGAACATCTACAAGCATAACGTGAGTATCTGTACCACCGGAAACGATTGTTAAGCCTTTATCTTGCAATGCTGCAGCCAATGCTTTTGCATTGTCGATAATTTGTTGCGCATATACTTTGAATTCAGGTTGTAATGCTTCGCCTAAGGCAACAGCTTTAGCAGCGATAACATGCATCAAAGGACCACCTTGGATACCAGGGAAGATAGATTTATCGATTGCTTTAGCATATTTTTCTTTGCAAAGAATCAAACCACCACGAGGCCCACGCAATGTTTTATGAGTTGTAGTAGTTACGATATCAGCATATTCTACAGGATTTGGATGTAAGCCCGCAGCTACAAGACCTGCAAAGTGAGCCATATCTACCATAAAGATAGCGTCTACTTCGTGAGCTACTTCAGCCATTTTCTTGAAGTCGATTTGACGGCTATATGCACTGCCACCAGCGATAATCAATTTAGGTTTTGCTTCTAATACAATTTTACGGAATTCATCATAGTCGATTTGTTGTGTTTCTGCATCTACACCGTAAGGTACTACATTGAAATATGTACCAGATACGTTAACTGGAGAACCATGAGTCAAATGACCACCGTGGGACAAGTTCATACCCACGATAGTGTCGCCAGGTTGCAATAATGCAAAGTACACACCAAAGTTAGCTTGGGAGCCAGAATGAGGTTGTACGTTAGCATGTTCAGCGCCAAACAAGCGTTTGCACGTTCGATAGCCAATGTTTCGATAACGTCAACATTTTCACAACCGCCATAATAGCGTTTGCCAGGATACCCTTCTGCATATTTGTTAGTTAATACGCTGCCTTGAGCTTCCATTACTGCTTGAGAAACAAAGTTTTCAGAAGCGATCATTTCTAATTTATCGCGTTGACGTGCCAATTCTTGATTGATAACAGCTTGAATATTAGGGTCTTGTTTTTCTAAGAAACTCATGAGTATCCTCCTCGTACAAAACGAATATCTATAGGTAATGATGTATTATTTCTCTAATGCTTTAATTTTCTCAACACGGCGTTCGTGACGACCACCTTCAAATTCCGTTGCCATCCAAATAGTAACGATATCTTTAGCAAGGCCAGGACCAATAACGCGTTCCCCCATTGTAAGGATATTTGCATTATTGTGTTCACGACATGCGTGCGCAGAGAATGTATCATGACAAAGAGCAGCTCGAATGCCCGCTATCTTATTTGCTGCAATACCAATACCAATGCCAGTACCACAAATTAGAATACCTCGATCTGCTTTACCAGACACGACTGCATTTGCTACAGGTACGGCAATATCTGGATAATCGCAAGATTCCGCTGTATGACAGCCAAAATCTTCTACTTCATGTCCCAATGCACTTAATACTTCTTTAACGGATGCTTTTAAATTCAATCCGCCATGATCACAACCGATTGCAACCTTCATAATATCATCTCCTATGCTTTCTGAGGGGCTGTTTTAAGGCCTTCCTCAACTAAATGATAAATTTGCTCCGCACATTGATTATATATGATTTGATCAGCGCCATATGGGTCAGTAACATCACCATCTTGACCACCCCACTCGGAAATCGTTTTGATTTTACCTTCCTCAAACGGGAATTGGCGAAGTAGTACGGATTTATGATCTTTCGTCATACCGATGATTAGATCTGCTGCATTGACGAGCTCCATAGTTAATGGTCTCGATTCATGGTCAGAAATATCAGCAATGGAACGGACAGCTACAACGGCTTGTTCAGTTGGCTTTGCTCCATAAGCGGCAAATAGGCCAGCTGATACAGTCGTTACATCCTTATGTTGCTCCGCTGCAAGGGCCCGTGTAATTCCTTCTGCCATAGGACTACGGCAAGTATTACCGGTACATACAAATAAAATATTCATAATAACATCCTTACTTAATCACATTTTGTGATTACTTTATACATTATAGCAAAAATATCCAATATGTAAAGACATATTTCTATTATCAGTGGACATTTATAATGTTAGAAAATTTACTTATAAATGATATGATGACCGGATGCTTTTTCCATTCGGTTCATAATGGCAACGCCAAAACCGTCATCATTCACACCTTCTGCTAAGATTAGGGTAACATGATTTTCGTTAAAATGTAATAGGCTTTTATAAAAGTCATGGCCTAATGCTAGTGCATCTCCATGATGTCCAAAACAATGGCACATGAAACGCGAATCATCTTTAATAAGCTCATAGGTCTCATGACTTACTAAACAGCCAATAGGCCCTTCTATACCTTTAGAAAGTTCATTAAACGTATTAGCTACAGATTCTGGAGTACCAACGACAACAGTCATAGGTGCATCAGGAGCATAATGTGTATACTTCATACCAGGCGCCTTAGGTTTAGTTTCAGTCACTCACTAAGGCTGTATCGTACTCTACAGTAGAAACAACAGTTTCTAGCTGTGCCTTTGTAATCCCACCTGGTCGTAAAATAATAACTTTATCATCATGCACTTCTACTACAGTAGACTCTACACGATTGTGCAAGGACCAGCATCTAAAATATAAGAAATGCGACCATTCATATCGTTATATACATCTTGAGCCGTAGTTGGACTGGGACGGCCTGAAATATTAGCACTTGGCGCTGCTATAGGTATACCTGCACGCTGTAACAACACGCGACATCCATCATGATCAGGACAGCGAAGTGCTACACGAGGTAATCCACCTGTTGCACGGTCTGGCACTAAATCAGACTTAGGTAGTGTAATCGTTAAAGGTCCTGGCCAAAAATTATCCATCAAGGCTTGAGCCGTTGTAGAAACTTCAGTGACTAATGGTTTAATACTTTCACTATTGGGAATATGCAAAATCAACGGATTATCTGATGGACGGCCTTTGGTAGCATAGATTTTATCCATCGCCTCTGGATCAAGACCATTGGCACCCAAACCGTATACAGTTTCTGTCGGTATAGATACCAATTCACCATTGCGTAATGCACGAGCTAACATATCTATATCTTGTTCAGATGGATTTGTAATAATTTTAGTATCCATATTAGCCCTCATACACAGCTGTAACTACGCGATTATGTCCACCTAGATCAGCTATAAATTGAATATTTGAATATTGACCGGTTGCTTCTAATAGTTTTCTTACCGCCTCAGCTTGGTCATAGCCCACTTCAAAGGCTACGCGACCATTAGTTTCTAAATAAGCACCACATTCTCTGGCGAGAATACGATAGAATACAAGTCCATCCTCTCCACCAAATAACGCAATATGAGGCTCATTTAACACATCTTGAGACAACATCTTTGCATCACCAGTACGAATATATGGCGGATTAGAAACGATGAGGTCAAATTTCTCATCCGTTCCACGCAAAGCTGAAAACATATCAGATTCTTTAAATTCAACTCGTTCAGTTAAGTTAAAGGAGTCTGCATTCTCTCTAGCTAGTGGCAAAGCATCTGTAGAGATGTCTAACCCTACACCTACTGCATTTGGCAAATAATGTAATAAACTTAGCAATATCGTCCCTGGACCAGTACATACATCAAGAATACGCATAGTGCAATCTTCAGAATACGTATCTAGTACATGTTCAATCAATGATTCCGTATCAGGTCGCGGAATTAAAACTTTATCGTTCACCTTAAAGGTAAGGCCCATAAAGTCCTTTTGCCCCGTAATAGATGCTACACTATATCCCTTAGCTCTTTGTTGTACAAGCGGTCTAAAGGCATCTAGCTCCTCTTGAATTAGAGGTTGGTCATAGTGAGTATATAGATAAATACGATCTTTACCTAAAACGTGAGAAAGCAGTACTTCCCCATCAAGTCGAGGTGTATCCATCTCCTTGCTTTGAAAGTACTGCTCTGTCCACTGGAGAATACGACCGATTGTCCAAATCTCCTTATGCATTTGTATTAGCCTCCTGCATTTGCCGCTTGGTCAGCAGCATTTAAGGCTTGAATTACTTCATCAAGATCGCCATTTAATACAGCGTCTAGTTTATAAAGTGTTAAGTTAATACGGTGATCTGTTACGCGACCTTGTGGGTAGTTGTACGTACGAATACGTTCACTACGGTCACCAGTGCCAACTTGGCTCTTACGATCTGCTGCCATACTAGCTTGCGCCTCTTGTTCAGCTTGGTCTTGTAATTTAGCACGCAATACGCGCATCGCTTTATCTTTATTTTTAAGCTGAGAACGTTGGTCTTGGCATGCTACAACAATACCAGTTGGTAAGTGAGTAATACGAACGGCAGATTCAGTTTTATTAATGTGCTGACCGCCTGCACCACTGGCACGGTAAGTGTCGATTTTTAAATCTTTTTCATTAACTTCAATATCGACATCTTCCATCTCTGGTAATACAGCTACTGTAACGGTAGACGTATGTACACGACCTTGTGTTTCTGTAGCAGGTACACGTTGTACGCGATGTACACCAGATTCAAACTTCATCTTAGAGTATACATTCTCGCCTTCTACAGAGAAAACAACCTCTTTAAATCCACCTAGTTCAGGTTCATTCGCATCGATAATCTCACAACGCCAGCCTTGGCTTTCCGCATATTTTGTGTACATACGGAACAAATCGCCTGCGAATAATGCTGCTTCGTCACCGCCAGCACCACCGCGAATTTCAATGATAATATTCTTATCGTCATTAGGATCCTTAGGCAATAAGAGGATTTGTAACTTCTCTTCTAATTCCTCTTTTTGAGGTTTTAACTCTTTTAATTCCTCTTGAGCCATTTCACGAAATTCTTCATCCAAAGATTTATCTTCAATAACTTCCATAGCTTCATCAAGGCCAGCTAATACTTTTTTATAAGTACGGAATGTTTCAACTGTTTCAGATAATTGGGAATGTTGACGTGTCAATTTACGCCATTCATCTTGGCGAGCAATGATTTCAGGGTCACTGATGCGCTGCTCAAGGTCCATAAATTTATCTTCAATAACTTGTAATTTATCTACTAACATGTTTATTCCTCTTCATATGCATCACTCTCAGGAGGACGAACCTCTTCAAGAGCACGTATAGCTACTTCAATTTGATCATCTTCTGGTTCACGTGTGGTCATGTATTGTAATACAAGACCTGGTTTAATGATGGCTTTCACAAAGGAATGCTCACTGCGTCCAGCAAGACGAATGACCTCGTACGCAATACCTGCTACTACGGGCATAAGCAGTACGCGGCTCAGAATACGTTCTAACAAATTAGGCCAACCTAAAAAGGCAAATACAAAGATACTCACCACCATAACGATGAGCAAGAAATTTGTACCACATCGAGCATGTAACCGACTTTGTTGACGAACGTTTTCTACGGTAAGAGGCAAATCTAATTCATAAGTATGAATTGTTTTATGTTCTGCCCCATGATATTGGAAAACTCGTTGAATATCCTTCGTAAGACCAATCCCCCAAATGTAGAGCAAGAATAGCACTAAACGAATGACACCTTCAATGAGATTTAATACTACATGATTATCCTGTACACCAGGAATAAATTTTACGATAAATGTTGGCAAAGCCAAAAATACAGCTATCGCAAAGACTGTGGAAATAACCATGGTAATGGCAATTTCACTATTAGACATTTCCTCCTCTTCATCACCAGCTGCCTTGGCAGAGAAAGGACAATGCCTTCATGCCAATCACTAGAGATTCATAGAGAGCTACACAGCCACGAAGAAATGGTTTTTTCAAAATTGGATATGTGTCAGCAATAGATTTTGTAGCCTCTTTTTGAACTACAATAGTGCCTGCTGGCTCACGTACAGCTGTTGCCGTATAGCCAGGGCCTCTCATCATGACACCTTCGATCACAGCTTGTCCACCGACAAACTTTTTAATACGTTCTGTGTTCACAAGAGCTCCTCTCATAAACAAATAGAGGCAGAGCCCATAGCCCTGCCAATAGATGCTACATTACATGACAAATTATTTGCCGTAACGTTTGTTAAATTGTTCAATACGACCACGAGCTTGAGCTGCGCGTTGTTGACCAGTGAAGAACGGATGGCATTTGGAGCAAACGTCTACACGAAGGTCTTCTTTTACAGAGCCAGTTTTGAATGTGTTGCCACAACCGCAAGTTACTGTAGCTTCTTTATAGTCTGGATGAATACCTTGTTTCATTCTATACACCTCTTTCCGACAATCAATATTATTCTTATAGATTATAGCATGACACTTGTACAAATGCAAGTTGCCAATACTATTCCTTGGATGCTTGTTTTTCTTCAATAGACTCAGCTAGGATAGTCTCCAAGTCGCTTTCATTGAGGATATCGCGCAACGCAATAAGCTCCTCTAAAGAAAGAGTAATACCCTTTTTCATGCTTGTATATTCACTATCCCAAGCGCGAAGGTCAAACTTAGGATTGTATTTGCCCCAGCTAGTACATGTTAATTGTTTTTTCCAACCATCTTTATCTTCAGACAAAGTGCCGATAACTTTGAAGATTTCAAAATTGATAACTGCCATGGTGCCTCCTTTCTTACACATGCGTGTAGTATGTTTCATACCTACTATATTTAGTAGTTCATATTTTTTAGGATACGATATATTTTAAACTAAAAGCTTAAGTTTTACAATTAGTTTTTATAGTCGCTGTAATCTTCAATATCAATAGATGTTGTAGGCGGCATAACTTGAGCCCCTAATGTATCTACTGTTTCTTTCCAGTTCTCTGTTGCTGCTGTGACAGCGTTAATATACGCTTCATCTGCAGCCTGAACAGATTCAATTAATTGAGCTTCATCTTTTACATCTAAAACGCGACGACGTACGCTGCTAAGCATATAGCCGAAGGATTCTTCTGTTTGCACAAGCATGGAAATTTCTTGAATCAATGTTTGACCAATGGTACTGCAGAAGTACGCATACCACATATAAGCAAGTTCTGCGTCAGGGAACATCCAGTATACATCATCTGTAGGTGCATCTGTCGTAATATCTACGTCTACATGATCTGTATGACGTTTGAAAGTAAGGAAGTATGCTCCACTTTCAACTAGAGCATTGCGACCTAATTCAGATACTCGACTATCGATACAGTAAATACCATCTTGACCTAACGCCACATCTGTTTGACCACCTGGCAATGAAATAGAGCGCAAAGATAAGCCATAATTCAACACTGTAAATACTGGTAATTGAGCAAATACACCATGAGGCAATGGAATATAATTAATCGCCTTCCACTCATCCCCTACACGTTCACGAAGGCCAACGCGCATCTTTTTAACATCGTATTTACCGTATACGATTTCATAGGCGCCTAAAGGAGTCCACTCGCGAATAACTTCCACACGTTTTTGGTTCAAAAAGAATTGTAAGGCCATATTGTTTAAGCCCAATTGATTTTGTGCCATCGTAGCAGGTAAGAACAATTGCGCAGTCCCTTCTGGCACCAAGTTATGTAAACCATTAGCCACTTCTTCTACAATATCTTCAGAAGATTGGAACATCCCCACAGTACCTGTAAAGATATGGTCAAAGTAACTGCGATGTGGCCAATGATTAATGATTTGAGCCATTGGATATAGACGAGATAAGATGCTATAGCATACTGGAGATGCTGTGTAGAGAACAACCTTTTTATCTTCATAAGATTGAAGAATTTCTTCTACCATACCAGCATATTCTTCTACATAGGCGTAAAGAACAAGCTCCCCTGTTTTGCTATGAGCTTCAATACTTTCACGAACAGGAGTTTCCCAAATAGTGCCTACATCTAGACCATCCAAAATACCGGTATCGCTGATGAAATCAAAGAGTTCAACCTTAAAAGAAGGACCATATAGATTTTGGAATGTATTCAAATCATATGGCACAGGACCAAAGGACTCAACTGTAGATTTTCTCTGCTATGCATATAAATCCTCTGGTGTTACGCCCCACTCACGGGAACTAGCATTGCTAGAAATCAATTGATCTAATACATTGAAACGCATTAATTCATTTACAATATCGATACCTTCAATACCATTAGATGCACAAAGGGTAATAAATTCTTCGTTATTTGCTTTCATATTAAACCTTTCCTGCAGAAGGACATAGATGATTTAAGAAACAGTCGTCACATAAAGGCTTGCGAGCCTTACATACTTTACGACCATGATAAATTAACCAGTGATGTGCAGCAGACCCAATCCTCTTTTGGAATAGCCTTTTGCAATTTTAACTCCATCTCTTCTGGCGTCTTTGCAATACCTAGTTTTAGTCGATTTGATACACGAAAGACATGAGTATCTACCGCAATGGCTGGTGTACCAAACAGTACTGATACTAACACATTCGCTGTCTTGCGACCTACACCAGGCAATTCAACGAGTTGATCAAACTCACGAGGTACCTCTCCATGATATTGGTCAACTAAAATCTGGCATGTAGCAATCAAGTTTTTAGCCTTCGATTTATAAAGACCACAATCCTTAATAAGAGTTTCTAGCTTAGTGACGCCAATAGCCAACATCTTAGCCGGATGATTTAACTCAGGGAACAATCGTTTAGTTACGATATTTACCCGTTCATCCGTACATTGAGCGGACAAAACAACAGCTACTAATAATTCAAATTCATTTGTATACTCAAGGGCAGGTTTTGCATCAAAATAATGCTCTTGTAATAGTTTTAATTGCTCTGCCTTTATTGCTTTTGTTACACGCATACAGCTCTCCTTTCTCACTTGTGAAAGTACAGACGCGTACAACTTATATCTTACCATACGTATTCATTTAGTTCTATGTTATAATAAATGTTGTTATTCTAATATAGAATACAGGAGGTCAATATGAGTAACATTAACGATACATTAAAACGCATAAATGAACTAGCAGCAAAGAAAAAATCCGGTCAAGAATTAACGCCAGAGGAATTAGCAGAAAAAAAGAACTTTATACGAAATCTACTTAAGCTTCATTCGAGGCCAAATCACAGATACATTGGACCGCGTTGAATTCGTGGATCCTGAAACAGGTGAACGAACAGCTCCTAAACAAGCGCTCGAAAACTTGGCTAAACAAGCTGACAAAGACATAAAAGAACATAAAGATATTCACTAATATAAGAAAAATCCACTTGATACAAGTATCAAGTGGATTTTTGTATAAGTTTTAATTATCTATTATAATTTGCCAAGACGTTTCATGACATTATAGATTTTCGTAGCTAAACCAGTCATTTGGAATTTAGGAATACCACAGGCAGCCACACGAATACCCTTAGCTAAAGCAATAACATAAACATGTTCTTTCTTCAATTCTTCGCAGATAGCATTAGCAGAATCTGTAGGAATTGTAATGAAGAAACCACCGCGGTAAGGCAACATAGGAAGGCCTACTTGTGCGGCTTCTTGTTTGAAGATGTCAGCACGATCGCGAATCAATTGGTAATAGCTATTACGCTCCTCTTCATAGGCTTTAAATTTAACAGGATCTGCCACAATATTTGCCATTGTACGCATTGCAGGACGACAAATATTAGACCATGTTGCACGGCTAGTATTTGTTAATTTCTAAGAATTCATCAGCGATTTCTTCATCATCAGAAATACCAATCATAGCACCTACACGTTGACCGTACATAGTAAAGCCTTTAGACAAGCTATAGCACACACATGTAAGGATAGCTTTTGGCAAGTGACCAAATTTGCTAAAGAATCCACGTACTTCCTCTCTATCACCAGAGAAGTCAAGATATGCCACATCAATACCAATGATAACATTATTACGACCAATCGCAACAAGTTCTTTCAAGAAATTAAGGATGGAGTCCCAATCTTTGTCTTCAATAGAGTAACCAGTTGGGTTATTACCAGGTGTGTTAAACAAGATTACTACATTTGTTTGTCTTGCTGCTAATTCGTTTACACGATTTTTGAATGCTTCGTGATTAAAGTTATTTTGCTCATCAAATAAAGAATACGTTACAAGTGTACGACCAATGTCGCTACAAATTACTTTATAAGCACCCCAGTACCAGTCAGCAGTTAACACTTCATCACCAGGCTCAGTATAGTTATGAATTAAGTGATGGATGCCGCCAGTGCCACCAGCTGTAGCGATGCTACGGATGTGACCTTCTGGACGAGAATTACCAAAACATTCTTTCTCAGCAGCTGCTAAAAACTCTGGAACACCTGCAATTGGAGCATAACCAATATGTTCAGTGTCAGAAAGACCCAAATATTCTTCTTTAACGGTTTTGAGAAAAACTAATTTGCCATCTTCATCATGAATAGCACCTAAAGTACCGTTTACAACGTTCTCGCGACCATTTTCTTTAGCATCAGCTAATGCTTGTCCAGCAGTAACAAAGATCACGTCTTTTAATTTTTTCCCTTTTGCATGCTTTGCAGCAACACTTGTCATAACTTACACCATCCTATCTTAAATGAATATTACACATTTATAATACCTAAACTTATTTAATTATACAACGTGTATTCATAAAATATATTGTATACATAAGAAATTTTACTAATCACAATCAATTTAATCATTAAATAAGCTTTGTATAGAATATATCAAATATCCTATACAAAGGATTCAAAATTAATAATATACAAAAAACAGTAAATTTATAACAAAAAAGGACCACTCATAAGAGTGGTCCCCCAGTTCCTTAGAAGGAGTAGCCTACACCTGCGTGTAAACCTTTTGCAGTTTTATCGTTGCTATCTACGCTATATTTATCATAGCCATAGTATAGATTTAAATCGATATCAGGGCGTACTTCGTATTGAGCACCTACTTGGTAAGTTTGCTTAATATCGTTGCCCCAACCAGCTTAGCAAAGCCGTTTACTTTTTCTGTTAAAGGTACATGACCGATAACACCAGCTTGGAAGCCCAATTCAGTGTCATTTGTACGAATTGCAGTACCTGCACCATAAATGTTTACGTTTGGATGCACTTTGTAAACTAATGCTAATTGATGATCTTTGATATCACCATTTTTTGCATTTACTTTATCATAAGAATATTGTACTGCAGTTTTATCGGAAAGATCGTGTTGCAAAGAAACACCGAAACCATCGTTGCTATTACCGCCACCTTTGGATACATGTTGTTTAAATGCATAATCAGCTTGTACCTTAGTGGAACCATCGCTAATTTTTGTTACAGGTGCTGCAGCAAATGCGCTACCTGCTACAACTGTTGCTGCTAGAGTTAATAATACTAATTTTTTCATTTGTACCTCCTATACACATACCTACTAGTATGTCTTACTAAGTTACTATTTACAGATGTTATAGTTATACACTCTATAAATTAGCGTTTCATGAAAACAGGGATATCAGGGATACCACTGTTAGAATTTGTAGTGGATGCCGGACGAGATGTAGTCGTTGTTTTACCGAATTCTGGCACACTTTTTGCACTAGAATTGAAGCCAGTTGCAACAACTGTAATTTGTACTTTATCGCCCAAGCTTTCATCGATAACAGAACCGAAGATAATATTAGCATCAGGATCTGCTGCTTCAGAAATAATTTCAGCTGCTTCATTAACTTCAAAGATGCTCAAATCGGAGCTACCAGAAATGTTAAGCAAAATGCCTTTTGCACCATCGATAGAAGTTTCCAACAATGGGCTGTTAATAGCCATTTTTGCAGCGTCAACAGCGCGGTTTTCACCTTCGCCAACACCAATCCCCATCAAAGGCTTCGCCTTGTTCCGTCATGATAGTTTTAACGTCAGCAAAGTCAAGGTTAATCAAACCAGGAATTTGAATCAAGTCGGAAATACCTTTTAATACCTTGGCGAAGAACATCATCTGCTTTACTGAATGCATCAGTAATAGTACATTTTTTATCAACAACTTGTAGTAGTTTGTCATTAGGGATAACGATAATTGTATCGACTTTTTGAGTCAAGAACTCAATACCTTTTTCTGCGGCAGCACGACGGCGTTTACCTTCGAACGCGAAAGGTTTAGTTACTACGCCTACAGTTAATGCACCAACTTCTTTAGCACATTCTGCAACGATTGGAGCAGCACCAGTACCAGTACCACCACCCATACCTGCAGTTACGAATACCATGTCAGCACCTTCAAGAGCTTTGATGATTTCTTCGCGACTTTCTTGAGCAGCTTCTTCACCAACTTGTGGATTAGCACCCGCGCCAAGACCTTTAGTTACTTTTTCACCAATTTGAATTGTTACATCTGCTTTAGACAATTCAAGCACTTGGTTTTCCGTATTAACTGCTAAGAATTGAACACCTTTAATTTGGTTATCTACCATGCGATTAACAGCGTTGTTACCACCGCCACCAACACCGATAACTTTAATATTTGCAAAATCAGACATTGAACTTCCTCCTCTTATCGTTATTTATCGTATCAATATACGTCCCAATGTATCGATTTATATACTGACTATCTTATAACAATTACATTTATTTTACACTAAAATTTGAAAACTTTCCACTATATAGAATGTGATTTATTAGAACCGCTTAGTCATAATAATCTTGCGTATAGCACCTACATTAATAAATACTCGCAACCCAAACCCAATGAGAGCTACATAATATAGATTAATACCAATTAGGTCGCCTACATATACAAGAATAACAGCTAAAACTACATTTGAAAAGAACCCAATCACAAAATTACTAAGATCAAAAATTCGTTCCAATGCAGCTCGACTACCGCCAAACACTGCATCCAACGCTGCCAGAACCGCTACAGATGTATAGTTCGCATAACTGATAGGAATATGAAATGGTGCTATCCAACCTAATGTAGCCCCTACAATGAGTCCAGCGATGGCAAAGATATAAATATTCATTCTTTACCTCCTAACTCATTAGGCTTCATATGTTCTTCTCGGAAGGTTCCTGTAAAAGCTGGGAATAGCTATCTCATTCTCTTCCTTGATAGTTACTTTAATCCCCCAATGTTTAAGCGAATCGACTACGCCACCACGCATAGTAAGCGCAGAGTTTAACGTTTTAGGATCACCAATAGCTTTTACAACGAAGGGAGCTCCCAAAGACTTTCCCATTAACTGTAATAGTAGGACCGGAACAACGTATTTCTGATGTACCAATCAACCGTTGATCATTAATAGCTATCGCCTCAGCTCCCACCAGCGCGTAACTCATTAACGATACGTAAAATATCTTCATCATGAATTACAAACAAGTTAGGATTTTCACCACTTTGAATTGGTTTTAAACTATCTTCGATCAACACGCTAACTCCAGAACCTTTAACATTTGTTAAGGCCGCTCTCATCATGAGCTGTTCATCAACTTTAACGTCTGTAGTAGTACCATTTTGTTTAAGCGTTTCTATTTGCTTCAATAAAGCATCCCGCTCGCTTTGGGCTTCACGTAGTTGAACGGCTAAATCACCAGCCCGTTGCAAGCGAATGTTTTCTTCTATATTATCTTGTGTCATTTTATATTGAGTTACAACCATAAACCCTAATATACAACTGACTAAGGCTATTGCCCACCGTTCGTGTCTCACGACAATCATCTACCTTTTATCTTCAACATGACCTTGTTTATCTTGTTTTGTATCATCTTTCTTAGTAGATGAAGTTTCCGTAGTCGGTGCCCCATTTTGATGTTTCTTTCCTTCAGGAATTACATCAGTCTTAATGTACGGTGATGAAATATTAACATCTATATACTGTACATTACCATGAGTTTTCTTAATATCTTGTAACATCGACTGTGTTAGCTCTGCCTTTTTAGGTAAGTCTTTACCATCACCTAAGCGAATCTGTACACCAGATACGGTATAAGCCATAATCGCATCAGGATCACCAATATTAACCTCTGCAATATTCTTGAACGTATTTCATCAAGAGAATTCAAATACTCAAGAGCCGCTAGAATCGGCTTATCTACAACTGTATCGCCTAATAAAATATTTCCAGCTTTCACACCAGAAATCATTGGTACAGATGTGTCTTGTATAGCTGGTTCTGATGCGATAACTTGACCTTTACTATCAATAGTTAAGTATCCGAACTGGGCCGGTACTACAGCAACGGCCTTACGTTCTACAATGTGAACCTCCATAGTCAGTGGCAATTGATATCGTATTTGGGCCTCTTCAACCCGTAAATCCTTTGCCAATCTAGATTTCAATTTTTCTGTACTAATTTGCAAAATATTGACAGGTTCATGTATATCACCTGCCACCATTACATCTTGTACAGTTACCTTATCCGAACCCGTAATCTTTAAGGATCCAAAAGGAATAGGTAGTGTAAACAACCCCACCAACACGAGAGTAACTGCACCACCGATTTTTAACACTCGTTTTCTAAATACAGCCCGTTCGTCTTGAACAGGTGTAGAAGACTGCATCTCCCCAGAGCTGGATGGATGGTTCTGCTTATCATCCATAGATAACTCCTTCTGTTCTATTTAGCTTTTAAAATTTCCCTATACTAGCTGTTAATAGAATTTTTTCACATAATGTAGGGAAATCGATTCCCATTTCATTAGCTGCTTTTGGTACTAAAGACGTTGCCGTCATACCAGGAACAGTATTGTACTCAAGAACATACATTTTATCTGCATGATCTGTCATAATATCTACACGAATAACCCCACTGCCTTGCACCTCGCGATACACAAGTTCCCCAATGCGTTGCATTTCAGCAGTCATTTCGTCGCTAATAGGTGCTGGTACCAAGTATTCTGTAGCACCTACAGTGTATTTGCTCTTGTAGTCATATTCGCCAGAATGTGGACGAATTTCAATAACTGACAATGCTTTACCATCCAAAACAGCCACCGTAAACTCGCGACCATCAAGGAATTGTTCTACTACGAGAATTGGATCATATTTAAGAGCCTCTGTTACTGCTGCTTCTAATTGTGATTCCTCACGAACAATTGTAACGCCAATGCTGGAGCCTTGCGTAGCAGACTTAACAACTACAGGAATAGTAAATTCTTTACGAATATGATCGATAATTGCCTCTGCAGATTCAAGATTACCATTATAGGATTCAGATCTTGCAGTTGGAATATTAGCGCCTTTAAATACGTCTTTACTTACTTTTTTATTCATGCCCACAGCATGAGCCATGATGCCGGAGCCAGTATATGGGATTTCTGCCATTTCTAAAAGGCCTTGCAAAGCACCATCTTCACCATAGCGACCATGAATAGCATTAAATACGACTTCACCGCCTAAGGAATCGATATCTTTCAATACTGTACGAGGATTAAGTTCTAATGTTTGAGCCTTATACCCTTTGCTCACAAGTGCTTCTGCAATAGCAGCGCCTGTGCGACGAGATACTTCAGCTTCTTCGGAAGGACCACCCATCAATACGATTATTTGTTTATCTTTCATTGTAAGCCTTCCTCCAATATCGCTAATAATTTTGGGCCATATTGATTGATAGAACCAGCGCCCATTGTAATAACCAAGTCATTTGGTCTTACTACTTTTGCCAATACTTCAGGTAAATCATCAACAGATGGTACATAATTTACGTCTTGACCGGTAGCCTCTTTGATGGCATTTGGAATCGTAGTCCCATCAATACCAGGGATTGGATCTTCACCTGAGCTATAAATATCTGTCATATATACTTCATCAGCGCTTGTGAAAGCAGTAGCAAATTCATCCTTTAACAAGCTTGTGCGAGTAAAGCGATGTGGCTGGAATACACAGATGACACGATGTTTCTCAAGTTCTTTTGCTGCTTTCAAAGTAGCTTTAATTTCTGTAGGATGATGAGCATAATCATCTACAACCCACACGCCAGCTACATGGCCTTTCGTTTCAAAACGGCGTTTTGCGCCTATAAATTTGCCTAAGCCTTTAGTAATAACACGTGCTTCTACGCCACAACAATCATGAGCCACAATAAATGCCGCTAAAGAATTCAATACGTTGTGGTCACCAGGTACACGCAAACGAACGCGCTCAATATTAATACCTTTATGATATATATCGTATACCAACGTAGAATCTACATAATGAATATTTTTAGCTACATAATCATTACTATCATCTAAGCCATAAGTAATAAAGTTGCGTTTTACGCGATTCATAACATAGCGAATACTTTCATTGTCGCCACATACGATAGCCTTGCCATTTTCTGGAAGTGTTTCTACAAACTCACAGAATGCATTAAGCAAATTATCCATCGTTTTGTAGTGATCCATATGATCATCTTCAATATTAGTAATAACGATAGTATGTGGGCGCAACTTCAAGAAAGACCCGTCACTTTCATCCGCCTCTACAACGGAGAAGTGACCTTTACCAAGACAGCTGCTGCCTTTAAGGTAATCTACTTCACCACCGATAATTACTGTAGGATCTGCATCGGCTTCTACTAAAGATTTGGCCAATCATAGATGTAGTAGAAGTCTTACCATGTGCCCCTGCTACTGCGATGCCATCCGTTACATCAAGCACTGCTTTTACAATATCAGAGCGATGCAAAATGGTAATTCCTTGTTCTTTCGCAGCAACGATTTCAGGATTATCCTCACGAATCGCTGTAGAACGAACTACAGCATCTACACCATTTACATATTCTTTATTATGACCAATATGAACCTTAGCACCCATTTCTCTAAACTTAGAAATAACTGCAGATTCAGCTACATCTGAACCAGATACGTCATAACCTTTTTGAATTAAAATATTCGCTATAGCACGCATGCCAGATCCACCGATACCAATGAGGTGAATCTTGTGAATACCGTCTAACATAAAACCTCTCCTTGTTACTTTGCAATAGATAATGCAAGTTTTGCAATATCATGAGCTGCATTTGGTTTGCCCAACTGCAATGCTCGTTCTCCCATTTGTGCCAACAAATCACGGTTGTCCATAAACATCTCAATTTCACCTATTAAGTCGTGAGCACTCAACATTTTATCAACGATCATGTGAGCCGCCCCTTCTTGCACAAAGATACGCGCATTATAGGTTTGATGGTCTTCCGCTGCATATGGATACGGCACCAATACAGATGGAATACCACGAACTGCTAATTCAGCAAGACCTATAGCACCAGATCTAAACACAGCTAAATCAGCGGCAGCTAAAGCCTTCGGCATATCATGTAAATACGGCAAAATTAAAGATGATTGACCCAAGCCTTCCCCATCGGTAATACCCAATTGAGAGAGTACAGATTCATACTCTCCACTGCCTGTAATATGGATTAATTTAATCCCTTCTTTACCTTGGAAATGCTTATGTACATCAATCATGGCATTATTGATGGTTCGCGCCCCCCGAGAACCACCTGCTATGAGGACTGTGAAAGTATCATCACTTAAATTGAAATAATTGCGCCCCGCTGTTCTTGAGTCAACTAACACCTCAGGACGAACTGGATTACCAGTATACACTACGCGCTTTGCTTTAGAAAAAGATGCTGCTGCATCCTTATAGCCCATCGCTACAACATCAACAAAACGACTCAAAATTTTATTAGTAATGCCTGCAATGACATTCTGCTCTTGAATTAAGGTTGGAATGTTATGTAATGCAGCTGCCATGAGAATAGGCCCACATACATAACCACCCGTACCAATTACCACATCAGGTCTAAATTTACAAATAATAGCATTAGCTTTAACTATGCCTAACGCAGTTTTACCTAATGTGACTAATGTACCCAATGATAATTGACGTTGCAAACCTTGTACGGGAATCGTAGTAAACTCAATCCCCTCTTTAGGAACTAATGTAGCTTCTAAGCCTTGCTTTGTCCCTACATATAAAACCTTTGCATCAGGGTGTTGTTTCATGATTTCCTTATATATAGTTATTGCTGGATATATATGTCCACCAGTGCCACCACCAGAAATAATGATTTTTTTCATTAATGGTGTCCCCCTTCTTGCAACATCTGAACACAAGCTTTAAAGTCGTCACCACGTTCTTCGAAACAACTGTACCAGTCAAAGCTTGCACAAGCTGGAGATAGTAATACAATATCACCAGACTCAGCTAATTTATAACCTTGTTCTACAGCATCTTTCATAGATAAAGCGCGGTAAATAGGTTCTACACCAGCCTCTTTTGCAGCCGCTTCAAATCGTTCTGCTGCTTCCCCCATGAAAAATGACAGCTTTTGTATTTTCTTTAACAAGCTGCATAAACTCTTCTAAAGGTGTCATTTTATCATGACCACCAGCCAGCAGAATAACTGGTTTATCAAAAGATTCCAAAGCTTTAACTACAGAATCAACATTGGTCGCCTTAGAGTCATTATAGAATGTAATCCCATCGATTGTTTTAACCCGTTCCAACCGATGTTCTACACCGTGAAATTCGCTAATAATGCGATGGATTTCCACTACAGGTACACCTAACGCATAGGTTAAAGCAATAACCGTTAAGATATTTTCGATATTATGACTACCTGGAATATGAATATCTTCATCGCCAATAACAGCTGTTGCTACGCCGTTCTTTACTACATAACACTGACCATTAGCATAATATGCTCCATTCTCGACAGTTTGTTTTTGACTAATTTGTAGAATGTGACTAGGCGCACGATGCTCCATATCAGCCACTACAGAATCATCAATGTTGAGAACTAAGTAATCTGATTTCAATTGGTTTTCAAAGATCCGTTCCTTAGCTGCGATATAGTTTTCCATCGTCTTATGACGCGCTAAATGATCTGGCGTAATATTGAGCATAATAGCCCCAATAGGTCTAAAATGCTTAATTGTCTCTAATTGATAGCTAGATAGCTCGGCTACTAAAAAACCGCCTGCAGGCATCGAATAGGCCACTTCACTAAGAGAGTCGCCAATGTTCCCACCAACGCGAACTGGCTTTCCCAGAACCTTCTAGCACTTTAGTTAATAAGGTTGTAGTCGTAGTCTTACCATTTGTACCTGTAACAGCTACGATAGGTGATTTAGATACTTCGTAAGCTAACTCTACTTCGCTAACCACATCAATGCCGCGAGCTTGAGCTGCTTTTACAATGGGAATATCTAAAGAAATACCTGGAGAAATAACAATGCGATCCACGCCATCTAGCAAGGATTCATCTTGACGACCTGTAATAATTTCTACCCCAGCAGAAACTAAACGTCCTTCCTCCGTAGCAGGCAACGTTACAGGCTTATAATCATTTAACACAACATGAGCACCCACTTGGGCTAATACCCAGGATGCGCCTATACCGCTGGCACCAGCGCCAAGTACAAGTATATGTTTATCTCCGTATTCCATCTGTATCACCTAAATTATCTACAAAATAATGTATTCCTATCCTATAAGCATACCATTATTTACAGGGTTCCGTTAAGTATTATCTTATAAAGTTATGGTCGCTAATACTACACCAATAACGGCTAATACAGCACCACCGAAACCAGAAGCGATTAACTACGGTTTGTTCTGCCCATCCAGACAATTCGAAATGATGATGAATTGGGCTCATTTTAAATACACGTACACCGCGTGTCTTAAAGGAAATAACTTGGATAATAACAGATAATGCTTCCATAACAAAAATGCCACCGATCACTACAAGTAACAATTCTGTTTTAGTTAAAATAGCCATGGCTGCAAAGGCACCACCTAAAGCCAAAGAGCCTGTATCACCCATGAATACTTTAGCTGGGATTTACATTATATACCAAGAAGCCAAGACATACAGCAGCTACAATAGCACCAAAGTAAGCAACGCTTTCAGCACCAATAGAGTTCGTCATAGATGCAGCCATAAGACCAATAACGGAGAAGGCAATCGCCGCCACTGCGGATGTACCGCTTGCAAGACCATCAAGGCCATCGGTAAGATTTACAGCATTTGTAGCACCTACGATAATTAAGAACGCTAATACATAGTAACCCCAACCTAATTGAAGTTGTACATCTGCTACAGGAATCCACAATGTGGTAGGAACAACCATAATTTCAGTAATGCAGTAACAGAATACAGCTGCCAAAATAAATTGGCCCAATAATTTTTGCTTAGCTGTTAAACCAAGATTACGTTTTTTAACGGCTTTTACAAAATCGTCAAAGAAACCTAATAAACTATGACCTAATGTTAGGAATAATAACATCCCTGTGCCTACATTCCAAGGTGCAAAAATAGCAACACCAAGAACTAAAGCAATCATCATGAAAGCACCACCCATTGTCGGTGTACCAGCTTTTGCTTGATGGCTTTCAGGACCTTCTTCACGAATACTTTGTTGTGCGTGCAAAGAACGCAACATAGGAATACCGATTTTACCTAGTACGACTGTAATGATAAAGGTCACTACAAAGGCTAACAGAATATGATATATCATATGAATCCTCTACTTATTAATAAACAGATGACGGCTAGATATAACTAGCCGTTACCTTTTATTCTCGATCTTTTAATTCTTCAACAACGCGCTCCATTCGCAAACCACGAGAACCTTTTACAAGGATAACATCCCCTTTTTCACGAATATCGCTATAGGCATTGGCCATTTCTAAATGGCTATTACAACGGAATGTAGTTAATCCTGCTTTTTTTGCTTCTTTAGCTATAAAAGCAGCTGCATCACCGAAGGTGAATACTACACTATACCCCTCTTCAGCCAATAATTGACCGATTTCACGATGTGCATCCTCAGAGAAATCGCCAAGTTCAAGCATATCTCCGAGCATAGCAATCTTACGTTTTCCTTCTAATTGCCCCAAAGCTTTAATTGCTTCAGCCATTGAGGAAGGATTTGCATTATATGCGTCATTCAAGATAACGATATCTTCAAATGGTACGATTTCTTGGCGCATAGGAGTGCCTGTAAACTCGCTTAAGCCTTTACGAATTGTATTGGATTTAATCCCTAACACACGGCCTGCTACGATGGCTGCCAATGCATCATATACATTGTGTTCCCCAATCATAGGCAAGAAAATATCGAAGACTTCGTCATAACATTTGCAAGTAAACTTGATACCGTCCTTTTTATAGCGCAAATGACTGCCAATACATGTAGCATTACGTTCGATACCATACGTAATAGTCTTACCTTTAGCCAGGCTATCCATAGCCTTAACATATGGATCATCTTCATTGAGAATCGCCACACTATTTTCTGGCAAGCAACGAATTAACTCACCCTTTGCTTCTGCAATGGCTTCACGAGAGCCCAATAGCTCGATATGGCTCGTACCAACATTCGTAATAATACCCATTGTTGGTTCAGCGATTAATGCGAGCTCTTCAATTTGACCAAGACCACGCATCCCCATTTCTACTACACAAGCTTCATGTTCTGCAGTTAAACGCAACAATGTTTTTGGCAAGCCAATTTCATTATTAAAGTTTTTCTCTGTTTTTAAAACGTTAAATTCTGTACCTAGTACAGCTGCTACCATTTCCTTTGTCGTAGTTTTACCAGAGGAACCAGTAATAGCTACTACAGGAATATCGAAACGGCGACGATGGTAACGTGCCAAGTTTTGGTATGCTACCAAGGTATTTTCTACCTCAATACAAACAATACCTTCTACGGCACGACCTTTTTCTACAATAGCACCTGTAGCACCCTTTTCAATGGCCGTATTGATAAAATCATGACCGTCAAAGGTATCGCCTTTTAAGGCTACAAATAAAAATCCTGATTCAATAGTTCTTGTATCAGTAGACACATCTAAAAACTTAATATTGTCGGTATATGCACTCGTCCCCGCAGTGGCTTCAACCACTTGAGACAATGTAAATTCTGCCATATTAGATCTCCTTGAGGGCTGCTCGCGCCTCTTCACGATCATCGAAATGAATCGTTTTATCCTTTAAGATTTGGTAATCCTCATGCCCCTTACCTGCAATCAGTACAATATCCCCAGGTTTTGCATTTTGTATTGCATGTTGAATCGCTTCCCGACGATCAACAATAACTTCATAATGAGAGCCTTCACGAAGGCCTTCTTTAACGCCTGCTTCCACATCTTTTACAATTTGTACAGGATCTTCTGTACGTGGATTATCAGATGTAACGTACACCACATCACCATATTGTGCAGCAATGCGGCCCATAATAGGACGTTTAGTAGCGTCTCGGTCACCACCACAGCCAAAGACTACGATAATACGATTTTCTTGAATAGCTTTTGCAGTTTGTAAAATATTTTCTAAACCATCCGGTGTATGTGCATAGTCTACAACAACTGCAAATGGTTGACCTTCTTCGATTAGCTCAAAGCGACCAGGTACAGCACTAAATGTTTTTAATGCTTTATCGATATCTTCCATGGAGATACCTTCTAACAAACAAGCACCGATAGCTGCTAATGTGTTATACACATTAAATAGACCTGTCGTATTCATAGCCACCGTATAGTCATGACCATCATAAGATACAGTATAACGACTAGATTTAGGAGTCATATCAACATCGTGAGCATTCAATGTGCCGTTCCCATCAATACTATAGGTAATGATAGGTGCTTTAGTTTTTTCAACAACCCGATGACCATAGGCGTCATCGATATTGATAACAGCGCCCTTACCAGATTTAGTTTGGTCAGGTTCACTTACTTGTTCAAATAATTTACACTTAGCTGCCAAGTAATTTTCAAAGGTTTTGTGGAAGTCTAAATGATCCTGCGTCAAGTTAGTGAATACTGCTGTATCATATTCAACACCAGATACGCGACCTAGCGCTAAAGCATGAGAAGAAACCTCCATTACACAATGTGTAACACCTTCCTCTACCATTTGATGAAGAATATGTTGTAAATCTACTACATCAGGTGTCGTATTATGAATTGGATACGAAGTATCTCCAATCATAATATGAACAGTGCCAATAACACCTACTTTATAACCTTGGGCTTTTAAAATATGACGAATCATATGGCTCGTTGTTGTTTTACCATTCGTACCAGTAACGCCAATCATGCGCATGGAATTTGCTGGATAGTCGAAGAAATATGGCACACAAGCCATCATAGCAGTGCGCGTATCTTCAACAGTGATAACACAAATATCACCACTAACTTCCACTGGTTTAGACACAAGTACAGCTACTGCACCTGCTTCAATAGCTTTATTTACATAGTTATGACCATCTACAGTAGCACCATCTAAAGCAATAAATAAACTACCGGCTTTAACAGCACGAGAGTCCGCTGTAATATCTAAAATTTCAACAGCTGCATTACCTGTTACTTGCGGCGCTTGCAAGGTTTTCACTATATCTTGTAATTGTTTCATATACAATCTCCTTTACACGCAAAGGAAAGCAGCCCAATACGAGCTGCTTGCCTGCTAGTCTATAATTTGCTGTTTCTCTTGCACATTACGTTCAGTAACAGCGCTTTTTGTGCTATAAACAAAAGAATCAGGCAAAACCATCCCTAGTTGTTCTTCTGCGATCTGTTGGATACGAACAGGAGACTTCAAGGAAGCTACCTCTACATCCAATGCATCATTATCTTTTGTTAATTGTACTACAGCTTGCTGTGTTTTAACTACCTCGTAGCCTAATTTTGTGCTGTATGCATTCATAACCATCATGATAAGCAAAAATGCAACTAATGCGGCAATACCATATACAACTTGCCACATCATAGGGCTCAAATCTAGAGCCACATTTGCACTACGTTTTCTCCCTTGTGTAGTGACCAACACATTGCCTTTTACTTGGCCCACAACAGCCTTTCTCGCTAACATAAACACTAACCCCTTCCAATTCTACAACTTGACGGCTACGCGTAACTTCGCGCTTCTAGCCCTCGGATTAACCTCAATCTCCCCTGTACTTGGCTCTATAGCCTTATTCTTTGCCTTCACAACTGCTTTATGATTACATACACACATCGGCAATTCTGGAGGACATATACACGCTGTACTTAACTCTTTGAAAGTTTGTTTCGTAATTCGATCTTCCAATGAGTGGAATGTGATAACCCCAATTTTCCCCTTTGGTTTCAACATAGATACAGCATCTACAAAACTATCATGCAAGATAGCTAATTCTCTATTTACTTCAATGCGAATGGCTTGGAACGTCCGTTTCGCCGGATGTGGTCCATCTTGACGCGCCTTCGCAGGTATTGCTTGCTTAATAATTCTAACTAACTCACCAGTAGTGGTAATTCGATTTTCTTGACGCGCATTAACGATAAATTCAACAATGCGCTTAGCCCATCGTTCTTCCCCATAATCGCGAATGATTTGCAGCAATTGTTCAGCATCGTACTCGTGACAATCTCCTCTGCCGTAAGTGGTGCATCTTTATCCATACGCATATCGAGTGGTCCATCATTCATATATGAAAAACCACGCTCCGGGGTATCTAGCTGATAACTGGATACGCCAAGATCAAATATAAAACCATCTACTTCATAGATGCCCGCATTCTGCAGGGCTTCTTTTAAGTTAGAAAGTTTGTTGGTATTGTTAATACCTGACAATTTAAATCAGACAATCGCTGTCGAGCTACGCTCAATGCGTCTTCATCTTGATCTAAACCGATTATCATGCCTTCTGGGTCAAGCATTTTGCCCACTGCATGAGCATGTCCTGCCCCACCAAGGGTACAGTCCACATAAATGCCTTTTGGATTAGTTACGACGGAGTCCACCGTTTCACGTAAAAGTACGCTAGTATGATTAAATTCCATCATATCCTCCTATAACATAATCCCTTCAAGCCCTTCGACTAATTCTTCCATACTTTCAGCCACTTGATCATCATAGTAATCGTATTTTTCGCGGCTCCAAATTTCAACGTGATCCCCAGCACCGACAATAACGGCCTGTTTATCAAGGCTCGCATATTCACGTAGTGGTACAGGAATGAGGACACGACCTTGTTTATCATATTCAAGCTCAGCAGCACTACCGAAAACAAAACGTTTTAAGGCACGTACGCTAGCTTTAGTGGAGGATTGTGATTGTAAGGCATCAGAAATTTTCTTCCACGCCTCTTGGGTGTAAATAGCTAAGCAGTCATCTAAGCCCTTTGTGACAATGCACAAATCGCCTAGTTGTTCACGTATTTTGGCAGGTATAATCATCCGCCCTTTTGTATCAATGGTGTGATTATATTCTCCCATGAACATACGTATCACCGCCCTTTACTATTCCTTATCCACCACTATATGGTAAATTCTACCACAATTCCCCACCTTTAACAACAAATTTTCCATTTTTAACCCACTTTTTTATATTTTTCTTATTCAACCTCTATTTTTCTCCGTTTTTCTGCAATACATATGTTCGACTATAAAACCAAAACTAGCTGTTAAAAACCACTATCTACCACTACAGTAAAAAATCAACGACTTAATAGAGTAGAGTGAGGCCATTTCTTAACGGATAACATCCTCACTACATTTCATAATGGATAGAGTCCCCACAAAAAAAGAAAACCGCGTAACATTTCTGCTACGCGGTTTCTATACCTGCGATAGATTAAAGAATTAATCTATCAATTGGGAGGCTAATTATTTAGTTGTTTTTACAGCTGCTTGTGGAGTTTGTTGTGGTTGTTGTGCAAGCACTTTATCAAGAAGATCACGGATTTCTTTATTTTGAGCTTGTAAATCAGCCACTTTATCCTCAAGAACTTTTACAGTTGCTGGGGATGCTTTAGGAGCTGTAGGAGCATTACCGATACCGATTGTTACACCAGCATTTGCCATCACGCTATGGTCACCACCATAAGCTGCGCCAGCATGGATTAACAAATCAGGATTTGCATAATGAGCTACACCCAATGCAGTAGATGTTTTACCTTTGTAAGTACCAACAGCTGCCATAATTTGAGCTTTTTGACCTTCGTGGTATTCGATAGGTTTCAATGCTGCCAATGCTGCTGCAGTAGCACCAACTGCTTTCACATCGCGTTCTACACTGCTAATACGGCGAGAGTTTTCTGCGATTTGAGCATCGTGTTGAACAAGTGTTGCATGATCTTGTAAAGAGCTATGTTGGAAGCTTTCAAGCTGTAGTTTGCAGCCTCTGCTAATGTACTGATATCTTGAGTATTTTTGTTTACTTGTAAGCCTAATACATTAACTTTTTCATTGTTTTCTAATGCCAATGTACCTACTGCTTTAGTCAATTTAACGTTTTCATCAACTTTAGTATTTACATTTGCAATTGCTGTTGCATTGTTAGAAATGTCTTCTGTATTTTTGTTTACCTGTAAACCTAATACACTAACTTTTTCATGATTTTCTAGTGCTAGAGTGCCAACAGCTTTAGTTAATTGTGCATTTTCATTAACTTGGTTAGCTACTGCAGTTACACGGTTGTCTACCTTAGTGATATTTGTAAACATTAGTATCTACTTTAGCATTTAGAGTGTTGATGTTTGTAGTATTTGTATTAACTTGGCTAGATACTTTGCTAATATTGCTTGTATTTGCATTAACTTGGTTAGTTACATTTGTAATATTAGTTGTATTTTGGTTAACAACATTATTAATATTAGCAATATTAGTTGTATTAGTATTAACTTGTTTAGATACATCGTTAATAACTTTACTATGTTCATCAACTTTGTTGATTACTTTTTGTACAGTTACATTAGTATTTTGAATTGCTTCAGCATTTTGTTTGATCGCTGCTTTGTTAATATTGATGTTTTCAGTGTTATGTTTGATTGCTTCAGTATTAACAGAAACTTGGCTTTGAACAGTTTTAATACGTTCTTCGTTAGCATTTGCTTTTTGAGTATTAGCATTAACTTGTTCTTTCACTTTGCTTTACATCAGCACCTACAGTTTTGTAAGTTTTTGATTGCTTCAGTGTTTTTGCCAACTTGGTCTTTCAAGCCAGATACATCAGTTTTGATATTGTTGATTACAGTATTTTGATTATTTACTCTTACATCAATATCAGTCACTTTGTTGTCAATATTAGTTACTTTGTTATCGATGTTAGTCATTATCGATGTTTGTAACTTTTGCATCAACATTTGTTACTTTAGCATCAAATTGTTACTTTATTATCAATGTTTGAACTTTTGCATCAATATTCTTAACATCATTTTTGAACATTAGTAATATTGTTGTTTACAATATTAAGTTGTTTATCAACTTTAGCACTAATATTGTTGATATTGTTATTTACAATATTGATTTTTTTGATCAACTTTAGCATTGATGTTTGTGATATCAGCTTTAACTACTGTCACATCAGCTTTAATATTGTTTACATTCTTTTCAACGTTAACAACATTAGCTTTAATGTTATTAATATTGGAAGTGTTATTTTGAATGTTTACAGTATTAGCTTGGATGTTGCTATTTTGAGCGTTAATATTTTGAGTAATATTTTCTACTTTTTGAGCTACATTAACGATTGTAGTATTACCTTTACCAACTTGACCTTTCAAGGATTCAATAGCTTGAGCATTAGCATCAACTTTACCGCTTAAGTTGTTAATAGCAGTTGTATTAGATTCAATACGACCAGTATTAGCATTTACTTTAGCGGTTACATCAGTAATATTAGCTGTGTTACCAGCAACTTGCTTACTAATGTTTGCAATAGCTGTTGCATTGTTAGAAATGTTAGTTGTATTATTTGTAACTTGTTTACTTACATTAGCAATAGCTGCAGTGTTATTAGCAATATTTGTAGTGTTAGACTCTACTTTATTGTTAATATTAGCCACATTTGCCTTGATGTCAGTAATAGCTTTGCTATTATCAGCGATTGCTTTTGCGTTAGCCTCAACTTTAACATTTACTTCATTAACTTTACTGTTGATAGTTTTATTGATTTCTGTGTTGTTATTAGCAATCTTAGCATCAATATTTTGATCAACTTTGTTAATGATTGTTGTGTTGTTTTCGCTAATAGCATTTGCAATATTTTTGTTAATAACAGTGTTGTTATTAGTAATTGCAGTGTTGATATCGTTTCTAATCACTGTGTTATTAGCTTCAATCTTAGCGTTGATTGTGTTTTCAACATTAGTAACGGTTGTACCAACTTGGCCTTTTAATGCTTTAATAGCATCTTCATTAGCACTGATACGAGTAGAGTTATCTACAATATTACCTTGTAAGTAGTCTAAACGTTCATCATGACGATCTACACGACCTTTAAGGCCATTCAAATCACCTTTAACGCCATCAATCTTAACATTTACATCACCAATCTTAGTATTGATTGTATTGTTGATTTGTTTGTTATTTTCATTGATTTTTACATCGATGTTTTTATCAACTTTGTTAATGATTGTTGTGTTATTAGCAGTAATCTTAGCATCGATATTTTGATCTACTTTGTTAAGAATTGTAGTATTGTTAGCTTCAATCTTGTTATTGATAGTAGATTCAATGTTAGTGATAGTAGTACCAACTTTGCCGTTCAATGCTTCGATAGCTTTTGTATTCTTGTCGATAGCAGCTTTGTTATCACCAATGAATTTACGGTTTTCGATAGCAATTGTACCAGCTACATTAATATCTTTTTCATTTTGGTCAACACGTTTAGTAAGACCATTCAAATCACCTTTAATGCCGTCAACTCTAACATTTACATTGTTGATTGTATTGTTAATCGCTTTGTTGTTTTCAGCGATCTTAACATCTACAGATTTATCAACTTTGTTAATAATTGTTGTGTTATTTTCGTTGATTGCATTTGCAATGTTTTGGTTAATTACAGTGTTGTTAGCTTCAATCTTAGTATCGATATTTTTATTAATAACTACATTGTTTTCAGTAATTTTGTTATTAATAGTAGTTTCGATATTTTGAACTGTTTTACCAACTTGACCTTTTAATTCATCAATAGCTTTTTTGTTATCGCCAATGAATTTACGGTTTTCGATAGCAATTGTACCAGCTACATTGATATCTTTTTCATTTTGATCAACACGTTTAGTAAGACCATCCAAATCACCTTTAACACCGACAACTTTTACATTTACATTGTTAATAGCTGTAGTGTTATTAGCGATGTTTGTAGTGTTGTTTGCGATGTTTGTAGTGTTTTCAGTGATGCGTTTGCTATTATCAGCAATTGCTACTACATTAGCTTGAATATTTGTAGCATTGTTAGCAATGTTAGTAGTGTTATTTTCTACTTTACCATTGATATTAGTAATTTGGTTTTTAATATCGTTGATTACTGTAGAAGATTTACCTACTTGACCTTTTAATTCATCAATAGCTTTTGCATTAACATTGATATTTGTAGTGTTATTTGCAATTGCAGCTTTGTTATTTGCAATAGCAGCTTTGTTATCGCCAATGAATTTACGGTTTTCAATTGCAATTGTACCTGCTACGTTGATGTCTTTAGTGTTTTGTTCAACTTTAGCAGTAAGGTCTTTCAAGTCACCCTTAACACCGTCAACTTTAACGTTTACATTGTTGATTGCAGTAGCATTGTTAGCAATGTTAGTAGTGTTAGCATCTACTTTCACATTAGTTGCATCAATACGTTTGCTATTATCTACGATAGCCTTTGCATTAGCATCAACTTTAACGTTTACGTTGTTAATCGCAGTTGTATTGTTAACAATGTTTGTAGTGTTAGTATCTACTTTCACATTAGTTGCATCGATACGTTTGCTATTATCTACGATAGCCTTTGTATTAGCATCAACTTTAACGTTTACGTTGTTAATTGCTGTAGTATTTTTAGCAATATTAGTTGTGTTATTAGCAATATTTGTAGTGTTGTTTTCTACTTTACCGTTGATATTAGTAATTTGTTTCTTAATATCGTTGATAACTGTAGAGGATTGACCTACTTGACCTTTTAACTCATCGATAGCTTTAGCATTGATATTGATATTTTTAGTGTTGTTTGCAATAGCAACTTTATTATCGCCAATGAATTGACGGTTTTCCATTGCAATTGTACCAACTACATTAATATCTTTTGCATTAGCTTTCACACCATCTTCAACTATAGAGATACGTGTGGAATGATCAGCAATATTATCTTGTAAGTAGTCTAAACGTTGATCATGACGATCTACACGACCTTTAAGGCCATCTAAATCACCCTTAAGACCTTTCAAGTCACCCTTAACGCCATCAATCTTAACATTTACATCACCAATCTTAGTATTGATTGTGTTGTTGATTTGTTTGTTGTTTTCATTGATTTTTACATCGATGTTTTTATCAACTTTGTTAATGATTGTTGTGTTATTAGCATTGATTTTTGCATCAATATTTTGATCTACTTTATTAATGATTGTTGTATTGTTGCTGTTAATTTTATTATCAATGTTTTGGTTGATAACAGTGTTGTTAGCCTCAATCTTAGTATCGATATTTTTATTAATAGTTACATTGTTTTCAGTAATCTTGTTATTAATTGTAGTTTCGATATTTTTAATTGTAGTGCCAACTTGACCTTTTAATGCATCAATAGCTTTTGTATTTTTATCAATAGCAGCTTTGTTATTGCCGATGAATTGACGATTTTCCAAAGCAATATTGCCAACTACATTGATATCTTTAGCATTAGCTTTAACACCATCTTCTACTACAGTAATACGTGTAGAATTATCTACAATATTACCTTGTAAGTAGTCTAAACGTTGATCATGACGGTCTACACGACCTTTAAGGCCATCCAAATCACCTTTAACACCATCAATCTTAACATTCACATCACCAATTTTTTTGTTGATTGTATTGTTAATTTGTGTGTTATTTTCGTTGATTTTCACATCAATGTTTTTATCAACTTTGTTAATGATTGTTGTGTTGTTAGCATTGATCTTAGCATCAATATTGTTATCTACTTTATTGATAATAGTAGTATTGTTAGCTTCAATCTTATTATCGATAGTTTTATTAATTACTGTATTGTTTTCGTTGATTTTATTAGTAATTGTATTTTCGATATTTGTGATTTGATTGCCAACATGACCTTTTAATTCATCAATAGCTTTTTTATTGTCGCCGATGAATTTACGGTTTTCAATAGCAATTGTACCAGCTACATTGATGTCTTGTGTGTTTTTGTTAACTTGAGCTTCAAGATTTTTTAAGTTACCTTTAACACCATCAATTTTTTGATCAATTTTGATGTTATTGGAATTAATCTTAACATCGATATTATTATCTACTTTGTTAAGAATTGTAGTATTGTTAGCTTCAATCTTATTCTCGATATTTTTGTTAATTACCGTATTATTTGCGTTAATTTTTATTAGTAATTGTATTTTCGATATTTGTGATTTGATTGCCAACATGACCTTTTAATTCATCGATAGCTTTTTTGTTATCACCAATGAATTTGCGGTTTTCAATAGCAATTGTACCAGCTACATTGATATCTTTTTCCGCTTTATCTACACGTTTAGTAAGACCATCCAAGTCACCTTTAATACCATCAACTTTAACGCTTATGTTGTTGATATTATTGTTGATTACTTTATTATTTTCAGTAATCTTCGCATCAATATTTTTATCTACTTTATTGATGATTGTAGTATTGTTAGCTTCAATTTTATTGTTGATTGTAGTTTCAACATTTGTAATTTGTGTACCAACATGTCCTTTCAAATCATTAATCGCTTTTTCATTGTTGGAAATACGAGCAGAGTTAGCATCGATGCGTTTACTATTATCTACAATGTTTGTAGTATTAGTTTTCACATTATCCTCAACAACGGAAATACGTGTAGAGTTGTCAGTAATATTATCTTGTAAGTAGTCTAAACGTTGATCATGGCGATCTACACGACCTTTAAGACCATCTAAGTCACCTTTAACACCATCAACTTTTACATTAACCTTATTAATTGCAGTTACATTTGCATCCACTTTGCTATTGATATTAGTGATATTGTTTTTAATATCTTTAATATCTACTTGAACATTGCCGATGTTTTGACCAACTTTACCTTTTAAATCAGCAATATCTTTAGTGTTGATATTAACTTGGTTTTGAGTGTTGGATACATCAGTTTTGATAGTTTTGTTATCTTGTTCAAGCGCCTGGATGCGACCTTCATGATTGCTTAACGCTTCATTGTGATAGTCGAATCGTTTCATCAAGTCAGTATGATTTTTATCAACTTTAGCATTTAATTCAGTGATTGCAGTCGTATTTTTGTTGATATTTGTAGTGTTATTAGTGATGTTAGTAGTATTAGCATCAACTTTTGCACTTACATTATTTACATTGTTAGTAATTTTTGTAATGTCTGCTTTTACTACATTGATTTTAGCATCTACATCGTTATTGACTTGATTAATGATTTTTGTGTTGTTTTCAGTAATTTTATTGTCAATTGTTGTGTTGATGTTAGTAATCGTTGTACCAACTTTACCTTTCAAGTCTTCGATGGCTTTTTTATTTTCACCGATAGCTTTTTTGTTATCGACAATACCTTTGCGGTTTTCCATCGCAATAGTATTGTTGAAAGTAATGTTGTTAGTGTTTTCTTCAACTTTAGCAGTCAAATCAGTAATAGCTTTACTATTATTGTTAACTTTAACATCAACATTGTTAATGTTATTATTTAACTCGGTCTTAACATTAGTAATGTTGTTATTTAACTCAGTCTTCACATTATTGATATTTGTTTTAATATCAGCAATTTTAACATCTACATCTTTTGTTAACATTATTGATAATAGTTGTATTGTTATTTTCAATAGTCTTATTAACTTGGTTTAAAAATTGTAGTGTTATTATTTTTTTAATTTCAGTATTAATGTTTTTGATTTACTTGGTTAATAATATTAGTATTATTAGCTTCGATATGTTTTTTTAACACTTGCATCGATATTAGTATTTACATTATTGACAACAGTATTGGTAATGTTAGTAACTTGTTTATTGATTTTTTTGTATCAATATTGTTGTTGATTTCAGTAAATCTAGCATCGATATTATTGTTAATATTCGTAATATCTTGTCGAATATTAGTAATTTGAGTGCCAACTTTACCTTTTAAATCTTCGATGGATTTTTTTATTTTTCACTGATAGCTTTTTTTGTTATCAATGATACCTTTGCGGTTTTCCATTGCAATAGTATTGTTGAAATTAATGTTAGCAGTGTTTTCTTCAACTTTAGCATTGATATTAGTAATATCATTTTTTTAATGCCTGTAATGTCAGTTTTAACATTACCAACTTGCTTGTTAATATTCGTAATATTAGTAGTATTATTTTTCTACTTTTTTTGGTTAAGAATATTAATGTTAGCTGTGTTTTTTTCTTAACATTTTTCAACATCAGTAGTTACATATGTATTGTAGTTATTAACAATAGTAACTCCGTTAGAACCACCTTTTTTAGGTTCTTGTTGTTGCTGTTGTTGTGGCACTTGTTGTTGCCATTGTTGTTGCTGTTGTTGTTGTGGCACTTGTTGTTGCCATTGCTGTTGTTGCGGCACTTGTGGACGTGGACGTCTTTGTTGCTGCTGTTGTTGCTGCTGTGGCACTTGTTGTTGCCATTGCTGCTGTTGTTGTTGCTGTTGTTGCTGTTGTTGTTGTTGCTGCTGTTGCTGACTTTGCGCTTGTGGATCAATTGGATGTTGATATTGGTTATGACCCCAAGCATTTTGCTCAGGTGTTACCCATCTTTGGCTACCAATAAGATCAGCTCTAGCCCAATCCTCAGGGCTGGATGCATTAGCAATACCTCCAGAAAAGCTAGCCGCCAAAATAACCGCTGCTACGATTGTAGTGGCGGATTTTTGATGTGACTTAGCCAACTCAGACGTTACTACGTAAGCGTGCTTAGTTGCACTCCAAACAACTTTGAATACCTTATTCATATAAGTTCCCTCCCAACATTTGTGGCTCTCACCCCACAATGAAGAAATAAATCAAATATTGCACTCTTTCACTAAATATTCACAATATTTAACATAATATTACCATATAATATTTTAAACTTCCATAAAAAAAATTAATAAGTTAAACTTATCCTTCATTTTTTTCATTCATCGTAAAATCAACAAAAACACATATAAATACTAGAACTTTAAGTTAAGAGCATCGTATAAAATGAAATTTTAAATTTTTAAACTAAATTTACTTTTTATAGTTTTCATTTTATTCCTAAGTATTCAAAACATGAAAAAACCTCATCAATGTATCACTTATACATTGATGAGGTCTTTTTTACTCTATATAGTTTTATCTATAATATTAGAATTTAGATTCGATAGCACCTTGAAGGTCGCCTTTTGGCAAGAAACCAATTTTACGATCTACAACTTCGCCATCTTTTAAGATAACGAATGTAGGTAATACTTCTACTTGCATATTACGTGCTAATTCTGGTTCTTCATCAGCATTTACTTTTACAAAGTTAGCTTTACCTTCAAGCTCACCTGCGATTTCTTCGATGATTGGCATCATACGTACGCAATAACCGCACCATGGAGCCCAGAAATCAATAACAGTAACACCACCTTGATTTACTAAATCTTGATATTCAGCAGTTTTTAATTCTTTTAATTCGCTCATTGTACCCTCCTACGGTAATTGAACTAATACACAATCTTGAATGACATGCAGGTTTAAAGCATGTGCTTTTTCAACAACAGATGGTTTATCCGCTCCTGGTTGCAACCACACAGTAGAAATGCCAAGTTCTTTGCATTCATCTAATGCAGCCAAACCCGCTGCTTCTGGTACAACAAAATCTACCACAGCTGGTACAACAGGAAGTGCAGAAAGACTAGAGTAACATTTGTCTCCATCTATTTCTGCAATATTAGGATTAACTGGATATACTTCATATCCGTGATCTTTAAGACGTTTATAAATCTTATAGCCGAACTTTTCGGTTTTATGAGTGGCTCCAATAACGGCCCACACTTTTTGATCTAAAGCTTGTTGAATTGTCATTTTGACCACCTCTTATATACTATTATAACTGAATATCGAATTTTGTCAATATAATATATCGAATTTTACAACCAAAGAATTATTCTCTTTTAGCAAACATCCTATAAGATAAAGCAATAGCCGTTTAATGCTCTTTACCTATATTTTTATCTCAATCATTTTCTGCCTAAGAGTAGGTAAATTTAAATCAATCTCAATTAACTCAGAAATACTTATTTCCCGATTTTTTAATGTATTGGCTTTAACTAACCCGCCTGCGATAGCTAATTCACCGACGATTCTATTAGCAGACCATTGATTATCACGCAATTCCCGAATAGTAATACTCTTCTGTCGTTTAGACAATCTATGCCCTTCAGAATCAATTAAGAGCGGTGCATGACCATACGATGGTACTTTTATATGTTTAGAGTGTAAACACTGTTGTAATGTTTTATATAAATATATTTGCTGTCCTGTAGTATCTAGCAAATCATCTCCACGAATGATTTCCGTGATTCCCATTGCAATATCGTCTAGGACTACGGCTAAATTATAGGCATACATACCATCACCACGACGTAATACATAATCATCTAGCTCACCTTCTAAATGAATATGTTGAACACCTTGCCAGCGATCTGTAAATTCTATATCACAAGAATCTATGGATAAGCGCAACGAAGGATCTTTTTCAGCAGAAAGCGTTTTCACCTTTTCCTCATCTATATGGCGACAATGTCCATCATATCGATGAACTACCTCTCCCACATGAGGGGCTGAAGCAATAGACTGTAGTCTAGCACGATTACAAAGCATGGATAAATTAGTTTTTCTAATGCAAGACTTTCTAATATATTAGCATAGTATTCTTGTCGTTCACTTTGCCAATATGTTGATTCTGGTCCGCCAATACGCGGACCTTCATCCCATTCAAAGCCAAGCCACTCTAAATCATCTAAGAGTGCTTCCCCTAATTCCCGTTTAGAACGTTGAAGATCTATATCCTCCATTCGAACTACATAAATTCCCTTTTGCTGTCGCGTAGAAATATATGATAATAAAGCAATCCACACATTGCCAAGATGGATATATCCTGTTGGGCTTGGTGCAAACCGACCTTTCATATTAGCCCTCCTACATTACAAAACAAGTGGCATACTCTGTACAATCAAACAGAATATGCCACTATATTATATTAAATAATTAGCCTAAAGAAATGATATTATCGAATACATCACCAGCGTCTTTAATTTTTTGTTCGTTACCCATTGTACAAATATGATTATCCTTTAATACAGGTTCAACCACATCTGCTAAAGCAACAATATCCTCTGGCTTACAAGCGATAACTTGTTTACGGAACGCTACCTTATCCTCTAGTTTAGCACCGCTAAAGTACATGCCCATTGCACGTGGGCCACGCAATGCTGGAGTCATAGGCAAGTCTAAGGAGCTCATCGTACCAATAATATATTTACGCATTTCACGGTCTGTTAAAGTAAACTCACGAAGGTATTGAGGTAACTCTTTGTACACATTCAATGTTTCTACCAAATTTGGATCGCGATAGCTACAGAAAATCATATTGCCATCGTCATAGAAATTAGCAAAGGCACCATAAGCACCACCTTGAACACGAATTCGAATCCAAAGGTACTCATACCGCAAAATCGTTTCTAGTACACTCATAGGACCAACATGCTTAAACCCATGATCGACAAAGTTACCACCTTGTGCTACGTATTGCACCTTACCAGCTGTAACGATACCGTCATTACCGGAAAGTCGAGTAATTTGTAATACATCATTGCTTAACTCAGTAGTATCCCAAGTTTCAACCAATGGTTTCATTAGGTTTTCAAAAGCCTCTAATTCGCCTTCTTCACCAACAAACATAATATCTACGTTGTTAGCACGGAAAATCTTACGAGCTACGTCGGCTAATTTCTGGCAGTAATGGTAATGCTGCGGGGTTAGAAGCTAATTCACTAATCTTCTGATAGTAACCAAAGTTCCCATTGTCTCTAAATTTACCAACCGCAGATACTTGTGCCATAACGCGTTGGCTTACGATGGAGTTACCGCGACGGAATGCTTCGTTATCCCAAATGGCTTTACTTTCTTGAACGAGCTCAGTCAAGCGACGATCATCACTATAATCTGCTTTTTGTACTACTTCATTAATCAAGCGACACAAATCAGGCAATTTAGAATGTAATGCTTTAGCACGTACAATCATAAGCGGTGTAAATTCATCGCGCTTACCATCTTTGCTGATTGCTGTAACATCAGAGCTTAAACCGCCAAGATTCATATTGATATCTTTAGCCAATGCTTCATAGCCGCGTTCAGATGTATCAATGCGCCCAAGAATATCACTCAAAATATCTGCATAGAACAATTCATCTTCTGTGAGGCAACTCAAGTTAAAGTATAAACCTACATAGTTAATGCCTTTTGTGAAAGTAGGCACAAAGTGTACTTTCGTATCGCCAATCTTGCTTTCACGGCGTTCTACAGCTTCAATATTAGGATTTAAATCAGATAACTCAAGTAATGGAATCGATGCCAACGCTTCTTCACTATCTGGAGTTTCTTGACGGATTTTAAGGCGTTTAGTTTGCTCTACAATCGAGTCAATCTCCTCTTTTGTCATATTTGCTTTTACAGCAGCTAAATGTTCTTTAACCTCTGCATCTTTGCGCTCTTGAAGTCCACGTTCAGGATAGATAGATACGAGTACTTTGTGATTGTTATTTAAAATAGATTGACGAATCAAATCTTCAAAGTACGTACCAGATAAGCCTTTTCGAATATTCACTAGCGCTTCTTCGTAGTGTAAGAGCTCAAGCGGATCATTATCGTATAACCAGTTATCCATCATACGGATGACATAGGCAAGACCGATTGGACGACCACCAAAGTCGCTTTCACGAAGAGCAAACTCAATGCTATTCAAGGAAGCTTCTAATAATTCTTTATCTAAACCTTTATCACAAAGCTCTTGCAATGTAGATTCTACAATGCGTTGCAGGTCAGCTTGTTTATCTAGATTAGAGCCAGTTGCTTGTACAGTCCACATAGGTTGGCGAATGCTATCTAAATAATAGCCACTCACATCAGAGCCGATACCTGCTTTACTAAAGCCTGTTTTAAAGGCGCCGCTGGGGACGTTAATAAAGCATGTGTTAAAACCTCAAAAGCCAAGCTATGCTCAGGAGTCACACTAGGTAATACATAGGCAAAGGAATGCAAAGTACGATTCTCTGTTGGTTCCTCAGAACCTACACTATACGGATAGCTCACTACTTTACCTTCTGTAAATGGAGCTTGTAAACCTACCTCAGTATGAACCTCAATAGCATCAAAGTGACTTAAGTATTCATCATTCAAAAATGCTAATTGTTCTTCAATATTCATAGCCCCATACAGGAAAATATAACTATTGGATGGATGATAGTGAACGCGATAGAACTCTTGGAATTCTTCATATGTTAAATCTGTAATATGATCAGGATCCCCACCAGAATCAACACCATAAGTAGTATCTGGGAAAAGTTCGCGCATCATTTGACGCTCTAATACAGAATCTGGAGAAGAGTACACACCCTTCATCTCATTAAATACAACGCCTTTATAGGTAAGCTCATCATCGGCATGATCTAGCTCATAATGCCAACCTTCTTGCATTACGATTTCTGCATCGTCACGTACGCGAGGATACAATACAGCATCAAGATACACGTCCATTAAGTTGCGGAAGTCTTTATCGTTCTTACTCGCCACAGGATACATCGTCTTATCAGGGTATGTCATTGCGTTTAAGAACGTATTCAAAGAACCTTTCACGAGCTCTACAAAAGGCTCTTTCAAAGGAAACTTGCGAGAACCACATAATACGGAGTGCTCCATAATATGCGCTACACCAGTACTGTTGTGAGGTGTTGTTCTAAAAGCAATATTGAATACTTTATTAGAATCTGGTGAATCGATATAAATTAATCGTGCACCAGACTTTTCGTGCTTCATTTCATAAGCGGTACCATTGATTTCATCAATGCGCTCAATGCGGTCAAGGCGAAAGCCAGAATAAACCTTATTTATTTCCATGCTGTCCCTTCTTTCTATATAAATAAAATGATTTCTTTCTTAACAATTAATTATACCATATCGATGACTTTATATGTAGATGTTAAGAATAATTATCGAAACACAAAACCCCATAGGCATAGGCCTATGGGGTTTATATTATTTAGTATGTTGCATTTGCCACTTTTGATTGCGGCGCAAGGTTAATAAGCCTTCTAGTACAGCTTGAAACTGTACAAAGCTCAATGTATAGGGTTCATACATATCCGGTACTACCTTGTAAGAAATAGTAACTTCGGCCTTATCATAATCGTAGAAAATGCCATGTAAATTACTTACCGTAGTATAACCAGTTTGAGCTTGCTCCAATGTTGGAATAGGCTGATTTTTTAGATTTCCTAGTAGATCGCTAATGAAACCTTCCTTACGACCTTGGTCATTGAGCATTTCATCCATAAAACTACGTAGACTATCCATTAATAGATTAACCTCTTTGGTCTAACAATAAGCCATTGTGGATTACACGAACAGCATCTTTAACGCGGTCTTCAGCAACAAGGCAGGAAATACTAATTTCAGAAGTAGAAATGATTTCAATATTGATGCCTTCTTGGCTCAAATATCAAACATTTGAGCAGCTACGCCTGGTTGACCTAACATACCTGCACCAATGATAGATACTTTTGCCATGCGTTCGTCAATATTAACAGCTTCAATATCAACCGCTTTTTGCAATTCTTCCAATACTTCGCGCGCCAAAACTACGTCATCCATAGCTACTGTAAAGATAAGGTCAGTTTTTGGTTCACCAACGGAACGGATAGATTGAACAATCATATCTACGTCTACGTTTTTCGCAGCCAATGCTTTGAATACAGTTGCTGCCACACCTGGTTTATTTTCAACGCCTACAAGGGCTACTTTTGCAGTATTTTTATCATCAGCTACGCCAGTAATTACGCGTTTATTTGCTTCCACAGTATAATCCTCCCGAATAATAGTACCTGGTTTATCATTAAATGTAGAACGTACATGAATAGGCACGCCATAACGGAAGCCCATTTCTACGGCACGTGGTTGCATTACACCTGCACCAAGGCGAGCCATTTCGAGCATTTCGCCATACGTTACTTCTTCTAATTTGAAAGCTTCCTTCGCTACGCGAGGGTCTGTAGAATATACACCGTCTACATCTGTGAAGATTTCACATACATCTGCCTTCATAGCGCCTGCCAATGCAACTGCTGTTGTATCAGAGCCACCACGACCTAATGTAACCATGTCACCATATTCAGTAATACCTTGGAAACCAGCAACAACCACGATGTTGCCTGCATCCAACGCTTCAAACACGCGATTTGGATCAACGCCCAAAATGCGGCCTTTATTGAAACTATCACTAGTTGTGATACCTGCTTGGTCACCTGTTAAGGATACAGATTTGACCACGTTCGTTAAAAGCCATTGCCATCAATGCAATCGTTACTTGTTCACCTGTGGATAACAAGCGGTCCATCTCACGACCATAAGGCTTGGATGTTACTTGTTTAGCCAATGCTACCAAGTCATCCGTTGTATCACCCATTGCGGATACAACAATAACGATTTTATCGTCTGCTTGCTTCTCACGAAGGACGCGATCAACAATATTAAATATTTTTTCTGGTGTAGCTACGGAACTACCACCAAATTTTTTAACGATTAAGGCCACAATAATCCCTCATTTAACTATGTTTACTAAATATCAATATGAATATACTTTACCACAAACAAATAGCACTGTAAAGGGATGTACAGCAATCATTCCACTGGAATAATACAAAAATCCTTTTTCTGCGGACATTAAGATATATGCAAAAAGACCAGCCCTAAGGCTGGTCTTTATTAGTTGTTTTAGTTAATTAAGCAACTGTAATTTCTTTTTCGGATTCCCATAAACCGTGGATGTTGCAGTAGGATACAGCAATCAATTTACCAGATTTATTCAAGGAAACTGCCAAAGAACCTTCAGAAATTGCATGTACAGGGCCTTCGTTTGCAGTTGCGCCATCACCATGTACGTTGAAGGAAATTTCACCAACTTCGAATGGCAATTGAGTACCTTCAGCTACGAAGTACAATTTGATCCATTCAATGTGATGTTCTACAGTGTTAGGATGTGCAATGTCTTTACCAACGGACAAAGTTACGTGGAAAGTTTCACCTGCTTTTACAGTGTCAACTGTTTCGATAACAGGAACATGTTTTTCAGTAGCGAAATCGCCGGATTTAATGTAATCATGTACAGCCATAGTTAACCTCCTGGTTATTGTTATATACATACTTAATGTCAAGAATATTGAGCACTACTGTGCTTATGACTATATTATACATTTCGATATAGTTTTAGCAAGGACTTTTTCGAAACTTTTAGATTTAATTATAGTTAAAACTCATAAATACAAAATATCAGTTGCTAAATGTACTACTAAACATGCTACTACACATGCCTTTAGGAGTATCCTTAAGATTTAAGTACATATACTTAAAACTCAATACCTTTAGCAGCCTTAATACCCTTCTCATAAGCATGCTTTACTACGTTCATTTCTGTTACCGTATCCGCTATTTCAATAATTTCTGGTTTAGCGTAGCGGCCCGTCAAAATTACATGAAGTCGTTCTGGCTTATTCTTTAGCATATCTACTACAGAGTTTACATCAATAAGCTCGTAATTAATGGCATTGTTGATTTCATCCATAATGATAAGATCCCATGTATCAGAGTTAACCTCCTCTACCAAAGTATGCCAAGCAGTTTGAGCCGCCTCTTTGTGTCTTGCGAGCTCTGCCTCTCCTACTTCATCACGTTTATAGTAAATAAAGCCTTTACCCATGGAGCGTATTTCTACTTGGTCACCTAATTTAGCGAGACCTGCTAATTCACCATAGCCATTACCACTTTTAATAAATTGTAGTATGAGAACCTTAAAGCCTTGACCTACAGCACGCAATACAACACCTAAAGCGGCCGTAGTTTTACCTTTACCATTGCCTGTGTTGACTAAATTAAGCCTCGTTCACTCATAATTAGCTCCTTTTAGCTTTATACGTAGCACATATATCTACAAAGTGTTGCGCCCCTTCATCAGAACCAGCAAAGTTCAAATGTAAATAGGATGCTAATACATTATTAGTAGCATAGCCACCATCATAAGATTGAGGCTTACGGCCTCCTTCTAAATGGAATGCCCATGGGAAGTCTTCTACTGTGGGCTCCATCGTAGAGAAATGGAACTCATGCCCACGAAGGGATGTATTGGCATTCCCTAATAAAGTATCTCTTTTGGCAGTAGCCGTAACATAGCCAACCTTTTGCAGTTTTTGTTGCATTATACAGTTAGCCGGTACAATCCCTACTGTTTCATATACAGAGCCTTCAAAATCGTGAATTGTTTCACAAAGGTACATAAGCCCACCACATTCAGCATAAATCGGCATACCTTGTTCATTTGCTTGGCGGATAGATTCCTTCATAGATTCATTGCTAGATAATTGGAACAAGAACATTTCAGGGGAAGCCCCCACCAAATACAAGGCCGTCTACTTCGGGAATCATTAGATCATTAAGAGGGCTAAAATAAACGAGCTCGGCCCCCTTCTCTTCTAAGGCAGCTAAGCTTGCGGGATAGTAGAAAGAGAACGCCTCATCATAGGCTACGCCAATTTTAACTCGCTTTTCAACGGATTTAGCATCTACAGCCTCTGGTAACTCAATAGCAGGTGCACTAGATGCAATGTCCAACAATTGATCTAGATTTACCATTTTCTCAACGGCTTCACGAATCGTGTTGATAGCCTCTGTTGGATCGATTTCAGTAACAGGTGTGAGTCCTAAATGGCGCTCAGGAGAGTGCATACGATCATCTCGATAAATAGCACCAATAACAGGTACACCAATTTTATCCATACCTTCACGAACCATGCGCTCGTGGTTGGCAGAACCTAAGCGGTTTAAGATAACACCGCCAAAGTTTACCTCTGGATCATAATCACGGAAACCTTTGGCAATAGCAGCCGCACTTTCACCCATAGCCTTGCAATCGATAACAAGCACCACCGGTGCATTCAATTGCTTAGCAATTTGAGCTGTGGAGCTAACACCTTCTCGACCACCATCATATAAACCCATAACACCTTCAATAATAGCAAGGTCTACTCCATGCGCCATAGTAGCAAAGAAAGGATTTAATTTGTGAGGTGGCACGAGCCACGTATCTAAATTATAGCTGTCACGGCCGGATGCAATTTTATGAAAGCCCGGATCAATATAATCCGGGCCCACTTAAAGGATTGCACCGTACGTCCACCATTTGCATAAGCAGCCAATAAGCCCGCTACGATAGTTGTTTTACCTACACCAGAGTTAGTGCCAGCAATGACAACACGTGGAATATGTACTGTGTTCATAAATATTACCTCGTAATACGACGTGTTTGTTAACGGTCCTTACGTTTTGCAAGGATTGTAGACAAATAGTTGAGTTTAGTATCTTTTGGCATATTATCAAGGCCTACGAATACTTGCTCATCTGGCAAACCTACACGGCTGATCATAACCGCATCATCTGCCATATTGTGTTTAATCAATGTTTCTTGTACTTCATCAAAGTTTTTGTACACTTTCATGATTACCGCATCATCAGCTACAGCCAATACAGCATCAATTTTTTCTTTAGGTGCTGTAGCAGGAACGATAGCTAACACTTCTTCCTTCTCTACGATTGGGTAGCCAAGGTGAGAACCAATAGCACAGAAGGCAGTTACACCAGGAATTGTTTCGATTTCATGACCAGTATTTTCAATCAAGCGGTATACATACATGTACGTGCTGTAGAACATAGGATCACCTAATGTTAAGAATACAACACTTTTACCTTCATCTAAGTAAGACAAGATAATGCGTTTTGCTTCTTGCCAGCCTTCCTCTTGTGTAGCATCATCTAATACCATTGGGAATACTACAGGAACGATTTCTGTATGTTCTTGGATATATGGGGATGCAATATCAAGGGCTACAGAGCCATCTTTCTTCTCTGTTTTAGGTGTGATAATAATATCTGCTTCACCTACGATGCGAGCAGCTTTCACAGTCATTAATTCAGAATCACCAGGGCCTACGCCAATGCCATATAATTTACCTTTCATGGGTATCTCCTATTCTTATAGTTACAGTTTATTTATAATTGCAATATCTATTATTATAACCAATTTATGCAAGATATACAAAGGCACTATTTAATATTTGGAATTGCAGGGCGATGTGGGCTACGTTTGCCATACAAATCATCGATGCAGTCTTGTAAATGTTGACGGAAGATATCTTGGATAACTTCATACTCACCTAGACCAGCATTAATAGGTTTAACCTCATAACCAGCCTCAGTCAATTCATTTACTACACTATCCTCTTCATCTCCGAAGAGATCATTTTGGGCATGATCCCCTAATACTAATAATAATGGATGTAGGTGAATTGTATTTGGACGCTTCCCATCAAGCCATTCCCATGGCATAGCTACATCAGCCACATAAGGAGCATTCTCTAAAACGGCGACACGTACATTTGTAAGGCCATCACGAATTAGTTTAAATTGTAGGTTGCCATATGATGAATTACCAGAACCGAGGCCACCATGACCAACCAATAGTAACCCGTCTTCTTTAGAAATATTAAGAGATTTAATGAAACGGTCAATTAAGATTTGGTAATCATCTGGATGCTCTTCTTGGCCCATGTAATATACGAGAGGTCTACCTACGCGCAATACTTCTAGCTGTCCTTCCCCTTCATGGGCAAGGATATTATTTTTCAATTTATCAAACTCTTCACCGCCAGTGAAATGAAGTGGTTGTACATACACATGTGTATACCCTTCTTGGATGAGTTTTTCTAACGCCCCTTGTTCAGTAGGTACCTCAACACCGCGTTCACGTAAACGCTTAACGATAATACGAGAAGAAAAAGCTAGTTCCACGGTATAGTCCGGATACGCTTTACGAATATATTCTACTACGGAATCAATATTATGTTCACGAGCACTGTCAACAGTGGATCCAAAGGCAACAACTAAAATAGCTTGTTTCATGAAAGTCTCCTTATATTAATTAATAATGTATCTTAATCATACCATAGAGAACCTTTTCAGGGCATACCGTAGTACGTATAAATTGGAAATTATTCTTATCTTTCATAGTAAAAGTAAAACTCCTCCTCATTGGATATCCAACAAGGAGGAGTTTTACTTATGGAAAGGAGTGGAGTGATATGTCTAATTATGTAATAGTAAGTATTAAGAAATCATACCTTGTGCTTCTATACGAGAATTTGTCATTACAGGTTTTACAGATTCACGAGGCATGGGACGCTTCCGATCAGACATGCGGATAGCTTGGCCTAAATGTTTCAAGAATAAATCTTGTACATAAGGGTTTTCACCAAGACCTTCATTCCAAATATCTACATTGTAACCCTCTTCAGCGAGCAATGCGTAAATGGAATCAGAACGCTCACCGCCAAGATAGTCCATTAAGTGTGTAGAACCAATAAGAGCCAATGGTACTACTAACAAATCTTTATGGCCCATTCGATCTAACAAGGTAAGAGCTTGTTTAAAAGTAGGGAATCCATTTGTAGTAAATACCACTACATTTGGTGCTGAGCCGTACATAGCTTTCAATTGTAATGTACTAAATTCCAATTGATTTGACCATTTGCCATAAGAACTACAGACTTATTAAGTGCTTTTGTATTAACGTGGCGAACAATACTTTCTAATGTAGCTTCATAATCGTCAGCATAATTCTTTATACCTAAAGATGTGAGTAACGGCTTACCAATGTTCACTTGGCTAAAACCATAGTCATTATTATGTAAAAACTTTAATGCTTGTTTACGCATTTGTTGGTAACACTGATCTGCTACCAATGTAACTGGTTGAATGTATACTTCATCAACGCCCTTGCGAGCGAAATCTTGCATAGCCTCTGTGAAAGAAGAAATCTTATCATCGTACTTCTCGTTCCACTTCTCTACTAATGCATCAGATAAGAATACACGGCGTACCTCCATATCGCTATACATGGAACGTACTTTTTTCTCTATACTGCCAATGGATTTCTCCACAGCATCTTGGTAAATTGATCCAAAGGATGCAATGATTATGCCTTTCATATGTGACCTCCATATTTCTCATACATGATACAATTTTCACAACTGAAAATTGTTATCAACTACTCTGTAATAATAGTACAAGATTAGTGCATGAAAGTCAATGAGAAAAAATATCAAAATCAACCAAAATAATGTATAACCGATGCAACACCACATAAAAGAAGGAAAAATATAACAATAAACTTAATTCGACCTGTAAAGGTATCATACCTCCTCTTGTCGCCAGCTGTGATTTTGCCAGAGCGATTATGACGCCATAGATCAAAAACACAAGCAACACAAAGAATAATAATTAAAATATACTTCAAATCAATCATATAACTTGGTAAAGCAATATAATCGCTAAATAATGAAAGTCCAAAGAAACAATTCCCTAAGATACCAATTACAATTTTAACTATTCGTTGCCTAGCTATAATGACGAGATAATTCACCATTAATAAGCCAAAGAGACCAATTACTATATTCTCAAACATATCTACCCTACTAATTTAAAACCATAGTACTCTAATTTATTTAATATATACATTACACTATTACTTCAAGATACACAAAATGGTGTTGAACTCAAAGGAGTCCAACACCATTTTGTATATTAAATTTCTTTTATACTATTAACATCCCAACTACCTTTTATAAAGAGTCTATAAAAGACAAAGACATTGGCGAAAGGAACTACTAATAACAAAATCCATAATCCGCTATACAAACTGTCATGAAGACGTCGGATGAGTAAAGTAAATACAGAGAACAGTGTATAGACATAAAGTATATAAAAGATCGCCCATGATATAGGCTCTAAAATAGCTATTCCCATTTTACTTTTTATCATGAGAAGCAATACCAAAACATTCACATTTAAGCCCATTATTGTACCTAGTGATCCTACACCTATGCCAGCCTCAATAAGCTTAGCTCGACCACTTACTTTAAATGATCGATATAAATAAATATCTCTCAAATATTCTAAAATCCCTTTTTCATTGCTTAACGTGAATTTTGTCTCTATATATCCAATTGCATATGTAGAAGAAGTCATCTGCACATTGCTATCGCCATATTTATTTAAACATTGTTCCGAGGGCAAAAAGAGTAACAATGCGGCTGGAATAAAAACAATCAATATTTCTATGAGAAATATCTGTTCAAAAAAACTCAAAAATAATCTCTCTGTAGAATATATGTTATAAATATAATAAGTATATATAATACTAGCGATGGACCCCCATATCCATAACAGTTTTCCAGAATATCCATTATCATGTAGTCTACGTCTACTTAATTCTAACGTTAATCCCAATCCAAATATCTTAAAAACATATCTTACATAATACATAAGTATATACTCTACCGATATATTATTAATAATGGCATTACTCACTAAATAGGTAAAGAATAGTCCAATTAATATAAAAAGCAAATCCTTTTCTACCTATCCTAGTATTATGTAATAGATCGTATACATTTTTGTTTTTAAAAAGAATTTGTTCTCTCTCAATAAAAACCAAACATTATCCATCTCTTTTTAATATGATACATTTATTTTTAGTAAAAATTTTATATTTATATTTATTATATATCATATTTTTGATGGGACGCCTACATAACTACAGTAATAAAAAAATGATGCCCTGTACTTGTGTAGCGACATCAGGAACGAGGAGCAAACAAGTATAGGGCATCATTTTTTTAATATATTTGTAGTAATGTTATGGGGCCCCATCAAAGTATTCTAAATATCAAGAAAATAAAATCACTTATGTATTCACATATTCATATCCTTATAACCAAAAAGAATATAATTATAAAATATACTACTATACTATATTCATCACATTAATTTCTTAAAAATTCCTTAATTTTCCTATACTTCTAGGGGTATGGGGTTTATTGACACCTCTTTTACCCTTTGTTACGATTGGCGTAAGGTTATATATATGCAATAAATCTACATTTTTCGATATAGCAAAATTATGTAAATAATTGCATACCCCTGTAGTTTTAGTTTTGGATAGGAGTATAGAAATGAAAAAACAATTAGCTTTAGCATCCGCTATTCTAGGTCTTGCAGTATCCTTTGGTGCACCTGTTGTATCTAATGCTGCATATCAATTAAATGAAGAAGTAAAAGATCCTACACCTGCATTAAAAGAGGCATCTACTATTGGTGTTCGCACACATGAAACAAAAGAGCTTCAAAATCTTCAAAACAAGGATGCTATCGTAGTTATGAGCTTTGGTACAACTTATAAAGAAACTCGCGCAAAAACTATTGATGCTACTGTAGCAGCTATTCAAGCAGCTCACCCTAACACTAAAGTAGTAACTGCTTTCACAAGCCATATCATTCGTGATCGTATCCAACAAAAAGAAGGCATTACATACCCTACACCAGAAGAAGCTTTAGACCAATTGAAAGCTGAAGGTTATACACGCGTTGCTCTTACATCATTAGATGTTATTCCTGGTATGGAATATAACTACGATGTAGCTGTTTATAACCTTTACAAAAACAACTTCAAAAAAATGACATTAGGTACTCCACTTATGTACTGGATGGGTCAAGAAGGCCAAACTGATGAAGTTATTCAAACAATTAAGGCTGTACAATCTCAATTCCCTCAAGTAGGCAAAGAAGATGCTGTTCTTATCATGGCTCATGGTACTCCAGATCCTGCAAATGCTTACTATTCTGTAATTCAAGACCGCATCCATACTCTTGGCTTGAAAAATGTATTTATCTACACTGTAGAAGGTACTCCAAATCTTGAACAAGTTATCCCTCAATTAAAATTACATGGTATTAAGCACGTTACAATGATGCCATTCATGATGGTTGCAGGCGACCATGCTAACAATGACATGGCTGGTAATGAACCAGATTCCCATAAATCCATCCTTGAAAAAGAAGGCTTCAAAGTAGATACTTACCTTCATGGTTTAGGTGAAAACCAAAATATCCGTAACTTGTTTGTTGAACGTGCAAACGAAGCTTGGGGCGCATTACAAAAATAATCAATCCATAATTTAACTAGTATCGTTATATAACGTACATAGGAGTACATCATGAAAAAACTACTACTTTGTAGTCTTGCTTTGGTCATGGTTGTACTAGCAATAGCTGGGTGTGGTAAATCCACATCCAGCTCTTCTGCTACTACGAAGGAATTGACCTTTAATGGTCAAACTTATACAGTGCCAAAGGATCCACAAAAAATTGCTGTATTATCTAATTCTGTTTTATCTATGCTTTATGCTGTCGATGGTAAAGCCATTAGCCGTGCCAATACAACGGATAAATTAGCCCCAGAATTAGAAGCTCTACCCGCTCTTGGTCAAACTGCAAATATCAACATGGAACAACTATTAGGCTTGAAGCCAGATGTGGTATTGGGTTTAGTAAATCAACATAAAAAATATGAATCCCAATTACAAGCTAATAATATTCCAACCGTACTTTTTGATTACGATGGTATTAAAGATAATGTACCAATGTTAACATTCCTTGGCGAGTTAACCAATCATCAAGACAAGGCTAAATCTGTTATTACTACCTATGAAAGCAATATCACCAAGGTAAAAGATGCAGTTAAAAATCAACAGCCTGCACGTGTTGCCGTGTTACGTGCCACAGGGAAAGGTGTAACTGCCGAAACTGATGAAGCAGTGACTGCATCTATGGTAAAAGAACTAGGTATGACAAATGTTGTTGCCTCCCACCTAGAAGGTACAACCAAGGATAAAACTGTCCCTTACTCTCTTGAAACATTGACGGCAGATAATCCTGATATTATCTTTGTTGTTACAATGGGCAAAGAAGAAGAAATTACAAAAGCCATGAAACAAGCTATGACAGATAATCCTGCATGGGCTAATTTAAAAGCTGTACAAAATAACCGCGTAATATATTTACCATCTAAACTATTCCTATTAAACCCAGGTCTACAAACACCTGAAGCTATGGCACGTTTAGTTAAAGAAGCATACGGTATTAATGTTACATTCTAACATATTGCATCATGCTAAAGAGGGCATCCCCCAAATAGGGAGTGCCCTCTTTTTCTATTAGTATCAAGCTACTCAACTAATCCTTTTACACGCACATATTTTTTATTATCAAATGTATCAAGTTGTACATCTACAGAGAAAACATCTCTAAATAACTCATCTGATATTATTTTATTTGTTTCTCCTGACGTTACTAAATGGCCTTCTTTTATAACAGCCATATAATGTGAATATTGAACCGCCTGTGTTAGTTCGTGGAGTACCATGAGAACGGTTAAATTTTGTTCCTTATTTAAGCGTTTCAATAACTCCATAATTTCTAATTGGTGATTAATATCTAAATATGTTGTTGGTTCGTCTAATACTAATAATTTTGGTTGCTGTGCTAGCGCCATAGCAATCCAAACGCGTTGCCGTTCGCCACCAGATAGGGATGGGATTAATTGTTCTCTCAAATGATTCGTTTTTGTAATGTCTAATGCATAATCAACAATTTCACGATCTTCTTTAGCCGTGTTTTTCCACCACGTTTGGTATGGATACCGTCCACAATATACCAATTCTTCTACAGTCATATCCTTTGGCATATTAGGAACTTGAGGTAAGAATGCCATTTGACGAGCTAATTTATTCTGCGAATACGAGGATAAAGGCTTATCAAAAATGCTTACACACTCACTAGGACTAGAAATATACCCAATCATAGATCGTAAAAGCGTACTTTTACCACAACCATTAGGCCCTATTAATGTCGTAATTTTACCGATAGGAACCGATACATTAATGTCATGTAGAATATGACGATTACCAAGAGTTACGGACAACTGTTTTACATCAATAGCGGTATTCATTAGTTATCCCTCCTCAACAGATACAAGAAGAACGGCGCTCCAAAAAATGCCATAATAATGCCCACTGGTACCTCTATAGGGCTCCACATAACACGTCCTATTGTATCACTGACAACAAGAACTAGTGCGCCTAATAATGCGGATCCAGGCAGTAAATATGCATAGTCGTTACCGATTATAAGACGTAACATATGGGGAATAACCAAACCTACAAATCCGATAAGCCCAGCTATACTTACAGCACCAGCCGCTAAAAGAGCAGCCACTGCAGTCATAATAAACCGTGTTTGTTCTACCTTAAGGCCTAATCCCTTTGCAGTTTCATCACCTAAACTTAAAATGGTAAGTCGTTTAGCTCCTAAACAGGCAAAAATAAGACCAATTATAGCATATGGAAACAACACTTCTACCTGAGGCCAACTGCGTGCAGAAAGTCCCCCTACCATCCAAAGCAATGCCCCTTGTACACGATCACCGAAGAATACAAGTAGTGCTGAAATACCTGAGCCTAAAAAGGCTGCGACCGCAACACCAGCTAAGATAATACGACTAGGTCGCACTCCATTTTTCCATGCTAATGCATACACCATAAGTGCTGCAGCCATAGCACCTAAAAAGGCCACTAAAGGAACTATATGATCATACCCAGGAAATAAAATAAATATGATAACACCAGCTAGTCCTGCACCAGAGGATACCCCTACAATTTGTGGATCCGCCAGTGGGTTTTTCATAACCGCTTGTAATATAGCCCCCGATACTGCAAGACAGGCCCCTACCAAAGCAGCCACAATATTACGGGGCAAACGAATATTCCAAATAATCTGTGAAGCCGTATCTGTTAATTCATCAGACCATAACGTTCTCCATATCTCTGCTAGCGATACAGGTGTAGAACCCCAGATAAGAGATATAATCATACAAGCTATCACTGCAATAAGTAAAACAATGATAACAGATAAACGAAAGGCCTTTCGTTCATTAATAGACTCCATACGAACCCCCTCTCCATATCTTCATATACAAAATAAGTCATTTTGAAAATTCTATATTTTAAACCTAGTAACAGCGATTTTAGAGATACTACCAATTAAAAAAATATTTATTTTTTTAACTGGTAGCATCTAAGAAAAGAGTATACTATTGCTAGAAAAAAATATTACTTTTAACTGGTAGTATCTAAAATATACATTAAAACCCGAATCGCAAAACTACATATACGATTCGGGTTTTGTATTATTTAGATTCTTTGCCTTCTACGAAGAGCATGTCATTGCGTTTTACATCTGTGTAAAGCAATGCATTACATACGGAAGCAGCGATTGGACTACCACCTTTGTTACCTTTTACAGTGATGTAAGGAACTGGGGATACTTCCATCAAATAGTCTTTGGATTCTGCAGCGCCTACGAAGCCTACAGGGATACCAATGATAAGAGCTGGTTTAATACCTTCTTCAAGAGCTAAGCGCAATACTTCGTACAATGCAGTAGGTGCATTGCCGATAGCTACGATTTGGCCTTCTAATTGTTTGCCAAATGTACGCATAGCCGCGATGGAACGAGTTACACCCAATTCTTTAGCCATTTTAGCTACGTTTTCATCTTTGATCAAGCAGTGTACTTCGTTACCACGAATTTTAAGAGCTGGTTTGGAAATACCTGTGCGCACCATTTCTACGTCAGTGTAGATGTTAGCACCGTTTTCCAATGCTTCGATACCTTTTTGAACAGCATTAGGGCTCATTTTTACGAGTTGTGCGTATTCAACGTCACCAGACGCATGTACAGTACGGGATACTACGCGTACTTCATCATCTGTTAAACCTAAATCTTTTACATAATCGTAAATGATTTGCATACTTTTATCTTCAATCTCTTTAGGATTTTTAACGTAATCCATTAGTGTCCTCCCATAATTTGAAAAATTCATCATTCGTTGATACCACGTGACTTTCAAGTTTAACACGGGGTCTATCAATAACAATAACATGGATACCAAGATCCATAGCTGCTTGTAATTTTGTATCAGCACCACCTACAAGACCAGAGTTTTTCATAACTACAACGCTAGCCTTTGTATCGTGGAACATGATGCGGTTCATATCGTAAGAAAATGGACCTTGTACAGCAACAATGCGTTTAGGACTTACATTGAGGTCTTCCATCATTTGTAACACCTCTGCAGTTGGCAAAATACGTGTCCATACTTCGCAATCTTGCAAGGCTTCAGATTTAGCAAAGATGTGCATTGTCTTACTACCAGTAGTCAAATACACATGGTTATTATTTTCTTTTGCTAACTTGCCTGCCAAATTCGCTGCTTCAACTTCATCCACTACGATATGTAATTTATCATACTCTGGCAATGGTACCTCTTTACGTTCAAAACGAACGAATGGAATACCTACTGCCTTGGCTGCATCTTGTGCCGTTGCGGTCACAACTGCGGCGTACGGATGGCTTGCATCGATTAATAGGCGTACATTGTGCTCCTTAATCAAGTTCTGCATAGCCTGTTGATCAAGACGACCCGTATGTACAGTAATGCCTTTATGGGCAGCAAGCTCTGCACCATATTGACTAACAACCGTAACAAGCACATCTTCACCTGTCCGTTCTTGAATATCTACCGCTAAGGTGCGACCATCCAAGGTACCGGCAATGACCCAAATCATAATTTGTAGCCTCGAGGAGTAATCATGCGACCGTTTTCAACATAAGTTTGGCTGTTACCGATGATAACAAGTGTTTGCATATCTACTTCTTCTTTTGTGAAGTTTTCAAGGTCAGAAATTACCATTTGTTGACCTGGACGACCTGCTTTTTGCACGATGCCAACAGGTGTTTTAGGGTCGCGGTATTTAAGAACGATTTCGCGAACTTCATCTAAGTGAGTAACACGTTTTTACTGCGTGGGTTGTACAAGGAGATAACCATGTCGCCTTGTGCACAAAGGTCAGCACGTTTTTTAATAAGATCCCATGGAGTCATCAAGTCACTCAAGGAAATGACTGCAAAGTCATGCATCAAAGGTGCCCCCAATACAGATGCTGCTACGTTTACAGCACTAAGACCAGGTACGATATCTACGGAAGGACGTTTTTCAGCTGGCACTTTATTAGCAAGTTCCAACACAAGACCTGCCATGCCGTATACGCCAGAGTCACCAGAGGATACTACAACTACTTGATGACCTTCTACAGCCAAATCAACGGCTTGTTGGCAACGATCAACTTCTTGCATCATCGCAGTACCTACAGTTTCTTTACCTTCGATAAGGTCTTTAATCAAGTCGAGGTATGTCAAATAACCTACCACGCGGTCAGCCGCTAAGATAGCTTCGCGCGCTTGAGGCGTCATAAACTCTTCATCGCCAGGGCCGATGCCGATTACTTTGATGTTACCTGTGCAATGGCTACCGTTGTTTTGGGATAAATTGTTTTGTGCTGTATTAATGTTCGGCTCTTGGCCGCTAGTAATGCCGTTGTCTCGCATACGTTTCCTACTCCTATAGTTCCTTTTACAAAATTAGATTCTTTTAATTTTTCTTCTTCAATGAGTGGTGCCATCTCGTCCTGTGTATAGAACACGATAGGCCACCCCATAATTTGCATAGCCTCTAAGAGGCCTACTTCGTCTTGTTTAACGATAACCGATGCTGCCGTTACAAGGCTCTTTGGTGAAAGCTTATGCGCTGCTAGCGACTGTTGTATGGCTTCAAGGATTAATTCCTTCGGCGTATCTCGACGACAGCCAATGCCCATCGTATAGGTACGAGGGCGCAAAATCAATTGATGATCATACTCCGCAATTACTTTGTCCGTAATGACCACCCGAGAAGCACCCTCTTCAGAGCTTCCATGTTTACATGGAATAGAATCTAGTTGATCCAAAGATACAACATGAACCATGCCATGTTCACCAATATGAGCTTTTGTAACTGCCTCTAAATGCTCAGCATTGTCTAAGCTTGCATCGATATAATAATCAACCTGCTCTCCCCCAACAATGGCAGAGTTCACATTGATTAAGGTTTGGAAATCATCCACCAACAGATGCTCATGACGCGCCAACACGTCAGGCGCTGGCAATCCGTTTACATCCGTAGCGGTTGTAATAACTGGGTCCGCATCGATGGCCAGCGAAATGGACTGCGTCCATTCGTTGGCGCCCCCAAGGTGCCCAGACAATAAGCTAATCACATGGTGTCCTACTTCGTCCATTACAACTACCGCAGGGTCCTTGGATTTATGCTCAATATATGGTGCAATCATGCGCACTACGATACCAAGTGCCATAATGCAAAGTACTTGGTCGTAATCTTTAAAAATCTGTCCTATATGGTTTTTGAGGGAATCAAAATAAATGGCCTCACCACCAGAGGGACGGTTTTCCTTTTCAAAGCAATCCGCATGGGGTGCCACCAAAGACTTGATGCGTTGACCTAGCTTTGCACCTCGTTCAGATACAGAGAGAATAGCCGTTCTATTCTTCTTAGCTCCAGTCGTAGATGCAATAGTTTCTAGTTCTTTCATCATACTAGTCCTTAGCACTGCGGTACATATGAGCAAAGCCTTTGTCGTAAAGTTTAGATAATTCGTATTCACTATCTAATACATGGCTTACTACGATCATAGCTTGGCGTAATACACCTTCTTTCGCTACGATGTCCGCAATGGTTTCCAATGTGCCGCGGATAATGCGTTGGTCTGGCCAAGACGCTTTTACCACGATTGCCACTGGAGTCGTTTTGTCATAACCGCCCTCGATGAGTTCAGCTACAACCTTATCTAACATTTGAACGCTAAGGAAAATACACATAGTCGCTTCATGAGATGCTAGCATGCGTAATTTTTCCTTTGGAGGCATCGGTGTACGGCCTTCCATACGTGTAATAATCACTGTTTGAGATACATTAGGTAGTGTATATTCTTGTTTCAAAGCCGCTGCTGTAGCAAGGAAAGAACTTACACCTGGCACGACTTCATAAGAAATACCCATGCCAGCCAGTGCATCCATTTGCTCTTGAATCGCACCGTAAATAGCAGGGTCACCTGTGTGAAGGCGAACTACGCTTTTACCAGCCTCCACAGAAGCTTTCATAACAGCCAACACCTCATCAAGGTTCATAGTAGCACTGTTATGAATTTCACAGCTTGGTTTACAAGCTTCTAAAATGGCAGGGTTTACCAGGAGCCAGCGTAGATAACAACGTCTGCCTCTTGCACTAAACGATACCCTTTGCGAGTAATTAACTCGGGATCCCCAGGGCCTGCGCCTACGATATGTACGTCAACCATATTACTCTCCTTCTGCGATACGCGTTGCAGATACAATGAAAATTGGACTCAATGGGTCTAACAAATGATATGGACCAGCCTTGCGGTAACGGCTAATGGACATTTGGTAACCTTCATAGGTGAAAGGCCGACCTTTCAATTCTTTTAAGATTGTATAACCAGTTTCCATCGTTACCGCAGTAACCACTAGACGACCGCCTACTTTTAATAGACGTTGCGCCTCATCCATGATGCCTGTCATACCACCAGCGCTACCGCCGATGATAACCGCATCAAGCTCAGGCAATTCTTCCATACCTTCAGGAGCTTTGGATTTGATAACAGTCATATTATTTACATTGAATTTCTTCATGTTCTCATTGATAAGATCGATGCCTTTATCAAAGCGCTCAATTGCATATACATGCCCTTTAGGAGCCGCCAAGGCTGCTTCAATAGAAATAGAGCCCGTACCAGCACCTACGTCAAGGACGATGCTATCCTCCTCGATGCGCGCCTCGTTCATAACGGCTTTGCGAATCTCGCATTTCGTCATCGGCACGTCGCCGCGGATAAATTCTTCATCAGGAATTCCAAAAAAATGTCTCATCCTAGTACCACCATTACAGAATGACCAAAGCCTTCAAGCTCAGTTAATACCTCTAACGTGGAGTCTACGATTTTTCATCATCATAGCTCAAACGCTCAAGGGCTGCCGCTCTCGTTTCTTTTGGCCAGCCTGCATCCATTAAAATACGCGCAATATGCGCTGGATTATATTCAGGATCCGTCAAGAACCCCATCTTTTTACCTGCTTCATACACGAGCTTCTCTGGTGCCGGTTGGCGACCGTGAAAGCTCATTAAATCCGCATCATGCCACACCTCATTAAGTCGTGCGAAGGCAAAGGTCATAGAACTAATGCCGGGCACAACCTCAATAGGGTTAGCAGTAAATTTCTTTTTCAAATACGGTAACAAGCTGTAGTAGCCTGTATCACCGCTTACCATAACTACAACATCATGGTCGTTGAGCTCACGCTCAATTTGCTCAGCCAGTAAGCTAAGCTTACCCGTTACAGGATATGTAATTTGACCAGGCTCTTGAAAGTCCTCTAAAGAACGTTCACTGCCTACCAATACTGTAGCATGTTTAATTAAATTAAGACCTCTAGGCACCACATAATCAGGATTACCCGGACCAATGCCTACGATATACAAGGTATGTGCCATTGTTCAAGCTCTCCTATCTCTTTAGCATGCTTATCCATTGCCAAAATCTCGCCCTTTAAGGTGGTAATAATGATACCTACCTCTGCTTCATTAGCAATATATCGCTCACTACGTAGCGATGCACGATCTACCACACGTTGATACACGCCAGTCAGTCCTTCACGCTCCAATATTGGGAACGTAGACTCTGTAGTTTGGCAATTAAATAGCTCTTCACACACCGCTTGGGATGCCCCTTCAAGAGCAGCATAAGCAACAATGCTTTCCATGCGACCATCACTCATGCGATTGTGGGTATGGAAACTACCACTAGCAAGTTTATTAGCTTACCAATATGACCGATGATCAAGATACGCTTAAAGCCAATTTGTACTGCCTTTTCCAGCATAAAGCCAATAAAGTTACTGGTTTCTGCCATTTGGTTCTTATGTATACCAAGTACTTGTTCCGCAAGATCCTGACCGATACGGCCCGGCACGAGAACAGCCGTTTCACAACCATTAGCTTTCATAACTTTTAGCTGAGGTACTAACGAGTTTTTGAACCCTTCTTCACTCATAGGCTTAACGATACCCGTAGTACCGATAATGGAAATACCACCTTCGATACCGAGGGTATGGTTTAAGGTTTTCTTAGCTAATACCATACCGTTTGGTACACTAACTGTTACTGTTACACCTTGACCATGTACACAATGCTCTTTAAAGACGATGTTCATCATCGTACGAGGCCCTGGATTGATAGCCGGTTCTCCAGGCGGCATTGCAAGGCCCGGTTTAGTTACCGTCCCAACGCCAAAGCCCGCTCGGAATCGTAGTTCACCAGTATCATCAAGGGTCACCGTCGTTTCCACATCATTGCCATGGGTTACATCAGGATCGTCGCCGCCGTCTTTCATAACGGTCACCTTAGCTTCTGTATCGGATATAACCTCTACGGCTTTAATAGGCACCTCAATGTACTGACCTTGAGGGTTTTCAATGACCACTTGGTCCACGATGTTCTTATCTAAGAGGGCCAATAAACCAGCTTTCATACCTGCCGTAGCACATGAACCTGTGGTATAGCCACCCTTCATGTCCTCTACTCTCATAAGGCCTCCTACACCGATAGGGTTAGCGATTCCAAGGAATCAAACTAACCCTATCTTATGGACATATGTTATTAGGAACGGAAGTTAACAAATTGCAATTCTACAGGAATATCCAATTGTTTTAACATTTGGATTACTGCTTGCAAATCATCTTTATCCTTACCAGATACACGCACTTGATCCTCTTGGATAGATGCTTGTACCTTAATTTTCATGTTTTTAATTGCTTTTACTACTTCTTTAGCATTTTCTTTTGTAATGCCTTTTTTAATAGTAATGATTTGGCGAACGGTAGCACCAGCAGCTGGTTCAACTTTGCCGTAGTCAAGATTTTTAATCGCTACGTTACGTTTAACCATTTTGCCTTTTAAAACATCGATAATGGCATTCAATTTATATTCATCATCACCGATGATTTTGATAGTGTCACCTTCAAGACTAATTTCCGCTTTAGAACCACGGAAATCATAGCGCGTACCAATCTCTTTTTTCGCTTGGTTTACAGCATTATCTACTTCCTGCATATCCACTTCGGACACAACGTCAAAGGAACAATCTTTAGCCATTTTATACCTCCTACACCTGAACCCGTTGGGCATGGGGTTCATAGCATTACTTTCATCATCCTCATATTCCAAGTGAAAGTGTAAAAGTACACCAAATTGGAATACATCTCTATAATTATACCTTAAAACAGGCTTATTTTCTAGGTAAATCGATTTTTTTAATTATAACTATTAGTACAATAAAAATACGACAAAACAAATAATATTTTAGAGTCTTAATACGCTAATATAAAACAATATACCCAGCAGCAATATATCATATATTACTACTGGGTATTTATTAATAAATATAGTAATTATAAAAATTACAGATTATCGTGTTGGTAACACAATATTTTGACCAGATGGTTTACTTGGATTCATTGCATTTGGCAAATCTTCCACAGTTGTATTTAGATCTGTATCAGCCGCTACAACAGCAACAAATTTTTGACCTGGTTCATAGTAAATATTAGTCCCCTTCATGAAGAGACCACCAACTAAACTAACAGCCGCAGCAACTGCAACTGCCCCATTGTCAGAATGACCTTTACCTTTTATTTGAGCATCTAGAGGAACAGATACACCATTAATAGTCTTAATTTCATTAATGCTAAATTCTAATCGTCCCTTACGGCCGAACATACCATTTTTTCTAGATTTAGTAATCGTACCTAATACTTCTTGATTAACTGGTATTACCACAACATCATTGATAAGAAGATTTTCGAGTGTTTTTAATCTAAATGTATTGCCTTCTTTACTTCTTCTAGAGCTAATTGGAGTAATTAATTCTAATTCAATCTTAGTATCCTTAGGAATATAAGCATGACCATTAGCAATTGAGCTTGTACGTACACTTGTAGACATTTCATCACTTTTTAAAAGTTGAATTCGATTAACACCAGATGGCATTTCCGTTTTTACAAGAGCACTATCAGTCTTAGGTTGTTCTACTACACTTTCCCCATGAACAACAGCCGGCATTAAGCAACCTAAACCAATACAACCTACAACAAGAAGTTTCAAAAGAGCTTTAGAAGATTTCATATGTACCCCCAAAACAAATAAAAACATATAACTATACATTACGTGTTTAGTATAGCACATTATGAATTTTTAATGAACTTCTTATTACAGCAAAATACAAGTCTTAAGATTATAGAGATTAATGTATATTTTATAAAAATATATTAAATAAATAATATTTATAGCACATTAACTTCATCATAGATCGGTTGAACAATCCATTCACCATTTGTATTCATTACGCCCCATTTACCTTTAGATTTTACTGGCGCATAACCATGTCTAAACATAGCTGCTTGACTAATAGCTTTATCCTTATCACGGAATAAAACCTTACCAGTTTCATCGATCAATTGATATTCAGCAGAGCCTTTTATGTACCCATGCATATTGACCACCAAAGACATCAATAGACATATCTTTTAATGTAGTGAATACAACTTGTCCACTATTCATATCAATTAACTGTCTATTTTCACCTTTTACAACAGACATACGTGTAGGGCTAACAAAATCAATAGAATCAAATACAAATGGAACGACTTGTTTTCCTGTTACCACATTAAAGACACCAGACTTTTCATTATCTTTATTTTTCAACACGATTAGGCTGCTGGAATAATCCATTACACCAGCATCATAGTTACCAGGCTGAATCACGTATTGACCTTGACGATTCATGAAGCCAAGTTTGCCTTCATTTTTAACTAAAGTACCATGCTCTGTCATTGGCCATACTGCATCATTTTTACTGTCAATTACAATGTTGCCATTACGGTCAAGATAACCACGTTTTACACCATCGTAAACTGGATTCCATGCATCACCATAGTAGAAACCACCATGACTACTTAAACTAATACCGACTGCCAAGCCAAGTAAACCACCGAAGTTAAACTTACTAATATGACGTCTATATTCTGCTAAACCATTCTTATATGGATCGATATCATTTGTAGGTGCTTCGAAAACTGTATTACCACTACCATCAATAGCAACTGTTTTACCTTTTGCATTTTTAACAAATGCACGATCTTCGCTAAATCCAGTATAAACCTCTTTGAATTGAGGTTCGATTACAGTTTTCCCAGACACATCATTAAAGCCCCATTTGCTTTTTACAGAGAAAGAAGTATAGGAACTACTTGCATACTCGGTATTATCCTTTTGAACATTGCCATCAAGAGCAGCATCAGCTATGGCTTTACGGGTATATTTATCAGTCTTATAGTGTTGATACGCTTCTTCACTATTCGCTGCTACTGCAGTACCATCACCTTTAATATGTTCTAATTCTTTTTTTCTTCTAACAAAGAATGTACCGTCCGCGGAAATGCTAGATTCCATTTCTTTAAATTGTGGCTCAAGTAGTACTTTACCATCAGTACCAACTAACCCCCATTTACCGCTTTGTTTAACCATAGCCAATTGGCAAGCTTAATATAACCATCATTTGCTACTACATTTTGTAATGCTTTGATAGCTTCTGGAGCTTTTTGCTGAGGACTAATAATTGGTGCCGCTACATAATCACCTAACCGTCCAAGGCCTACAGATACAGATACACCGCTAGATTTAGTAGAAGTTTTTTCCGTACTAGAAACCGTTGCAGAAGACGTAGATGTGGAATGTTGTTCACGTGTAACTCGAGTACTAGTAGATGTTGGTGTATCATGGTTTGTTACGGTAGAACTGCTAGTAGATTCTGTGGCTGCGAAAGCTGTTGTAGACATAGCCGCCAAAACACAAGCGACTAATAAGGATTTCTTGTTAAGATTCATAAACCTCTCCTTTTACAAATTAAACTTAGGTACAAAACAATAATAACTATACCAAAGCCATATATTAAAAATTTATAAATTTTATTAACATAAATTATACTATACAGAGCTTAATAAAAACAACAAAGGATGAAAAATTCTTCATTTACCATTTATTTGATATAATAAAAGCTATGAAAACAGCAACGATAATCGACTTGATTGTAGATTCTGATGTACATACACAGTCTATGAATCATATTATAAAACAACAACATATTTCTCAGCGCATGAGGCGGCGTCTACGAAACGAGGGCATCATAACCATTAATGATGAGCCTGCCACCTGGAATACTCTAGTTCACGGTGGCGATCATCTTGTCATGAAGTTAACACCAGAACAGGAATTCAGCCTCAGTCCTATGGATTTAGATATCGTCTATGAAGATGAGCACATCTTGGTCATTAACAAAGCGGCTGGTGTTCTTATGCATCCCACCTCGACCGTGCGAGATCATACACTGGCTAACGGAGTACTATATTATTATCAAGAAACTCATCAGCATTATGATTTCCATCCGGTACACCGATTAGATAAAGATACATCTGGTATTGTCATCATCGCTAAGACTTCAGTAGTGCAACATGCATTTGATAAAAAGCATACACACTTCTATAAAACTTACGATGCTATCGTTGAGGAAAACTTCCCGCTGTACCTTTAACCATTAATTGGCCTATAGGGCGTAAACCAGGCAGTATCATTGAGCGCTATTGTACTAATGAAGGAAAGCCCGCTCGCACAGATATATGTGTTGTCAGCCATAACACATGTATTAGTAGCAATAGTGAACAGTACTTCACTCACGTACAATGCTTATTACACACAGGGCGCACTCATCAGATTCGGGTTCATGTATCTCAATTAGGCTATCCCCTTGCGGGCGATGACTTATATGGGGGGCATTTAGATTATATCCAGCGCCAAGCACTACACGCAGCGCGCGTCAGCTTTCACCATCCAATGACAAATGAATGGCTCGAGCTAAGTGCAGACATGCCACAGGATATGAAAGATCTAATACAGTAATTCATAAACCAATCAACAAATCACTCAAAATTTACCCACGTGGGTCATTAAGCAGAGTCTAATTTTATGCATAAGTTATACAAAAAATATTGGCCCTTTATAGTGTTTCTTGATATACTTAATTTGATTGATATATGATTGCAATAACACTAGTATTTCATCTAGTTTTTAGTTGCTCAAAATACTGCAGTCACGGTATTAATAACAGATATGACGGGCCCTAGGGCCAAGGAGGACAACATGCCATTAGTTACTACTACAGAAATGTTTAAAAAAGCCTACGAAGGTGGCTACGCTATCGGCGCTTTCAACGTAAACAACATGGAAATCGTACAAGGTATCGTAGACGCTGCTAAAGAAGAACAATCCCCTCTTATCTTGCAAGTATCTGCAGGCGCTCGTAAATATGCAAAACATATTTACCTTGTTAAACTTGTGGAAGCAGCTCTTGAAGACAGCAATTTGCCAATCGCGCTTCACCTTGACCACGGCGATTCCTTCGAAATTTGTAAAGACTGTGTAGATGGTGGTTTCACTTCCGTAATGATCGACGCTTCTCACCATGACTTTGACGAAAACGTACGCATTACAAAACAAGTTGTTGAATATGCACACGCTCACGGCGTAGTAGTAGAAGCAGAATTGGGCCGTTTAGCTGGCGTTGAAGATGATGTAAACGTATCTGATGCGGATGCACGCTTTACTGATCCAGAACAAGCTGCTGAATTCGTTCACCTTACAGGCGTAGACTCCTTAGCAATCGCTATCGGTACTAGCCATGGTGCTTACAAGTTCAAAGGCGACCCTTACCTTGACTTCGATCGTTTGAAAAAGTTGGCGAATTATTGCCTAACTTCCCAATCGTATTGCACGGCGCTTCCTCCGTATTGCCTGAATTCGTAGCTAAATGTAACGAATTCGGTGGCAATATCCCTGGTGCACAAGGTGTGCCTGAAGCAATGCTTCGTCAAGCAGCTCAAATGTCCGTATGTAAAATCAACATCGATACAGACCTTCGTCTTGCTATGACTGCATCTGTACGTGAATACTTGGCTCAAAACCCATCCGAATTTGACCCTCGTAAATACTTAGGACCTGCTCGTGATGCTATTAAAGGCATGGTAGCTCACAAAATTAAAAACGTGTTAGGTTCTTCCAACACTCTATAATCTATGGCTAGCGGATTTTTAAAAGGAACATTAATCCTCACCATAGCCGGATTTGTGGTGAAAGCCATCGGTAGTATTAACTGGATTCTACTATCCCGTATTTTAGGCGGTGAAGGTATCGGTATCTATCAGATGGCCTTCCCCATCTATTTATTGCTATTACAAGTTTCAAGCGCAGGTGTGCCAATTGCCATCTCTATTTTGACGGCAGAGCGGTTAGCTCTCAACGACTACACGGGAGCTAAACGAGTATTCAACATTTCCTTTACAATGCTTACCATTACAGGTCTAATAGCCAGTCTTGCCATGTTCTTTGGCGCCGATTGGCTCATCTCAAGTGGTATCATTCAGGAAAGTCGTGCCTACTACTCCCTCATTGCGCTAGCGCCAGCCATCTTCTTTGTTACTTGGATTTCCTGCTTCCGCGGTTACATTCAAGGTTACGAAATGATGACACCAACGGCGATGAGCCAAATTGTAGAGCAAATATTACGGGTTGTGGTGATGCTAGGTGCGGCAGCTATCTTGTTGCCATACGGTTTGCCAGAGGCGGCCGGCGGTGCGAGTTTAGGTGCAGGTATCGGTGCCTTTGGTGCCTTCCTAGTCTTGTTATATTATTACTATAAATTGCCTAAGGCGCCTACTACAGGTGAAAGCTTTGAAGGTGAACGAGAATCCACTAAAGAGGTTTTATCGCGCCTCATCTGGCTTGCCTTACCAATTTCCTTAGCAAGTATTATGTTGCCATTGACGGCTAACCTTGATTTGATCATCGTACCACGTCGTTTATTGGTGGCAGGCTTCTCACTCAATGAAGCAACGGAACTATTTGGTTACTTAACAGGTATGGCTGTACCGCTTATTAACTTGGCTACCATTATTACGGCAGCCCTTGCAACAAGCATTGTACCATCTATCTCTCATGCCTTCGCTAAGCGCGATCATGAAGGCATCTACGACCGTACAGCTGGTGCTATGCGCCTATCCTTTATGGGTACTGTACCGTTCACGGTTATGCTCTATGTATTGGCAGCGCCAACAGTTACATTGATTTACAATGCTCCTAAGGCTGAAATGGCAACACAAATCGTGGCCTTTGCCATCTTCTTCCTCGGCATTCATCAAGTAACGACTGGTATCTTACAAGGCCTAGGAAAACCTAGAATTCCAGTGGTAAACATGGCCATTGCCATCATTATCAAGGTAATCTTAAACTGGAACTTAACAGCAATTCCAGAACTGGGCATCGGCGGTGCTGCGTGGGCAACCGTAGCAGATATCGGCTTTGCAGCCTTACTCAACTTGATTTACATCAAAAAATATACAGGCTACTTCCTCGACTTCTCCATCCTTTGGAAAAACGTGGTTAGTGCAGGTATCATGGGCGTACTCATCTACATGAGTTACCAAGCTTTATCTACTACACTACCAATGTGGGCTAACTTCCTGCTTACAGGTATCGAAGGCTTAGTATTGTACGTAATTATTATGGTTCTCCTAAAAGGCCTTGATAAAAACGACGGTGCTAGCATGCCTCTTGTGGGTAGATTCTTTAGATAAG